>Ga0316207_10000011_pt1 | contig 430791 bp, 416 predicted proteins | sample 6weekpyrite_MG_FD_204943 | JGI IMG/M metagenome (GOLD analysis project Ga0316207, IMG submission 204943) | Microbial mat bacterial communities from mineral coupon in-situ incubated in ocean water Damariscotta River, Maine, United States -... | ecosystem: Environmental > Aquatic > Marine >...
CCCCGCTTGTTAACGGTCTGCGAAGACCCATCGCTTATCGGACTGCTGAACCGGTAACTTGCTTGTGACAGGTTACGGGCTTCACCTTATCACTTTAGATAATTTATGGATGAATTTGACCATACAAATCGCTCAAGAACGGGACGCGCAAAGAGCTGCGCGCCCCTTAGCTCAACCGTTATGCACTAAAATGATAAATGTATATAAAAAACGATTAATCATAATTCATTCTATTGGCGTAGTTTTATGTTTTCCTTTTGCATGGATTGCACTAAAGTTTGGAGGATGCGCTGAATATGGGTTGCCGAACTGCACGCGAGTCTATTTTGTTTTTCCGTTAATTGCAGCCATCCCAATTCCGTTGGTAATATTTCTTAACAAGGTCACATATAAATTGTTATATGGGTATAACGTAGTATTAATAATATTATTATTCCCGCTAGGAACGGCCATTGGAGCGCTTTCAATTAAGGAGCTAAAAAGGTATAAAAATAGTGCATAACAAATCACTCCATCGGGCGCACTTGTCTGTCACGCCTTTTGCGGAGCAAAAGCCTTGCCAGCCTGCATTCGCCGCTGAGCTCAACCGTTATATGGAAATATAGAATATGCATAATCTGCTAATGTCAGAAAAGGTTTTTAGGTCTTTCCAAAAACCATCAGTCGAGCACATATTTTATATAATCGGTTTTATATTAATAATTTATCTTTCTTACGAACAAAACAATATTTCTAAAAGTGCACTAACCCCTATTTTTATTTTATGTCTCTCATTAAACTGGTTATTAGCATCTGATGGCTATTTAATTATCTATTTGAAACACAAACCAAATTATTTTTTATTTGCAAGCATGTTAATATTCTTATCCCTATGCACAACATCAATCTATTTATATGGCTTAGTAGGTCTAGTAATTTCCTTTTCAGGCTTTGCATTTGCTTTAATATACTTAGTAGCTACACACATAAGGAAACTCGCGTCAAAATGAAACATCCATATAACAAGTCACTCCAGTTGATTCGCAAAAGCGGCGCTCCTATCGTCGCCCCACTTTTGTTCTCAACTGAGCTTAATCGTTAGAGCGCACATGGATATTTCGATATGTTGAGGACAGCTAAAATAATGACTTATCTACTTGTTGTAGTGTCATTCGCAGGGTCTCTATATACATTCAAAAATTACCAATTTATGTCGCTTATAGTAGTCGAGACTGTCGATATCTTAGCTCCTACAGATGGAGAAAAGACTATTAAAATGGTTGAATCCAATCTTTCTAAAAACGATAATAAAACTCACATAATCAATATACTAAAATATGAGCAAAGTAACGCAATCATAACGCATAAAGCATGGCTCAATCAGTCACATTCACAGCAGACTCTTTTGAGAAATCAACTTATCTTGTGGCTGGCTGTGCATTTGATGTCATTGGTAGTACTGATTGCGCTGTATAGGAAGCGAAATGCGCTCTAACAAATCACTCCATCGGACGCACTTGTCTGTCACGCCTTTTGCGGAGCAAAAGCCTTGCCAGCCTACGTTCGCCGCTGAGCTCAACCGTTAGCGCTAAATATTAAATGGAAAAACCAAAGAAATGGGATCAAAACACAATACTTTCTAATTTAAGCAACTATTGTATTTTGACCTGATTATTTTTCCGCCTTAACTTTCAGAACGAACAGCGGCGTCCGGATCCCAGCCTTTGCTTCTAGCTGTTGCTATCGCTTCGTCATAAATACGTTTATGGCGTTCACGTAATTCGTCGGGTAATTGGCTTACCATACAACCATATTTATCCCACTCGTCATTGACCAATTGGTTTATCCCATCAATGCGAGAAAAGTCCCAGTCTTTGCATGTTTGTGTTTCGGGCAGGATCCCAAACACCCAGGCATCACGGATTATTTTGCCATATACCGTCATGCCGCCATTGATGCCATTGATATCGTGCTCTAATCCAGGGTAGGTTTTGGACATAGTAGGTGGCTTCATTGGCTTTGTTTCCTATCTTAATAATCGTATTGAATGTCGTATTCTAACCGGTCGCTTGGCTTTGTTATAGCATTCATTTGTATTCAGACTGTTAACGAATGTGACTTAATTTGATTCGATTCCTAGTTTCTTGAGTTTTCGCCACAGGGAGACGCGGTCAATGCCGAGAATTTTGGCTGCCTGTGTGCGGTTTCCCTCGGCCATTCTTAAGGCGTTGAGGATGTGTTCCTTTTCTTGTTCTTTTAATGTTGTTGGGGCAGTGGCTATCTCTGGTTTGAATACACGTACACTGACTGCACCAAGATTTTGAGGTAGATGTTCAATATCTAATGTTTTTTCATTGGCAAGGGCAACACCACGTTCAATGAAGTTTGATAATTCGCGTATGTTGCCGGGGAAGTCATAGTCGACGAGGCGCTGCATTGCCTCGGTGCTGATATCCTGTAAATCACGCCCCATCATAGTTGAAAATTTACGTAGGAAATAATACGCCAGCAAGGGAATATCATCGCGCCGTTCACGCAAGGCGGGGAGAGTCAACGTAACAACGTTGAGCCTAAAGTACAGGTCGTTACGCATTTGTCCTTCATCGACTGCGGCCTTGAGGTCGCGGTTGCTGGCAGCGATAACACGTACATCGATATTGATCGGTTGAGTGGAACCAACTCGCATTAATTCTCGCTCTTGTAATACACGCAACAGTTTCACCTGCATGAGCAGCGGCATTTCAGCCACTTCGTCTAGAAATAAGGTACCGCCTTGTGCGGCTTCGAATAAACCGATCTTGGTGGCATTTGCGCCGGTAAATGCCCCTTTTTCATGGCCGAATAATTCACTGGCAGCGATCTCTTCGTGGAGTGCACCACAGTTGAAGGCGATGAACGGTGCATCAGCACGTTGGCTATGTTGGTGTATGAATCTTGCGAGTAATTCTTTGCCTGTACCTGACTCACCATGGATGACGACACTGGTGTCGGTGGCTGCGATCTGGCGTGTGGTTTCAAGTAGTCGCTGCATTCCCAAGTCTTGAGTAATAATAGAAACAAGGCTGGATATATCTTCGATATGTTGTTTTAGCTGACTATTCTCACGTTTGAGCTGGCGCAGGTCGAGTGCCGATCGAACAACCTCGCGTGCCTCGTCGAGTCGAAATGGTTTGGCAATATAATGAAATGCACCTGCCTTCATGGCATCCACAGCAGAATCGAGAGAGGCATGGCCTGTGATCATAATGACGGGGGTATCAGGTACTGTTTCACGGATATGACGTAACACCTCCATGCCATCAATGCCAGGCATACGTAAGTCAGTGAGCACAAGATCAAACTCGGTGTTTTGCATTTCGGCGAGACCACTTTCACCATCTCGACAAGCTGTGACGTCGTAGCCTTCGCGTTCAAGTACATGGCTTAGGTTTGAAAGGGCAATGGCCTCATCATCGATAAGCAGTATATGTAACTTGTCGTCGCTCATAATTGTTCCTGTTCATTGGTGGCAGCTTGTTTGAGTGGTAACCAGATCGAAAAACATGCACCGCCCTCAGGACGATTTTCAACATCGACACAACCACTGTGTTCGTTAATTATTTCTTCAACCAAGTACAAACCAAGTCCTGTGCCTTCGCCGCCTGACTGTGTAGTAAAAAATGGGTCGAAAAGTTTTGGCATGTCATCCGATTGAATACCGGGTCCATCATCATAGACATGTATTAACATGACATGAGTGAACTGGCTTATCCCGATAGTGTCACCAGCCAGATTGTTACTGTTGATGGGTTTGGATTCTTCCCAGCTAGTTTCTATACCCGTGATCCAAATATTTTTTGCACCCGCATGTGTCGCGTTTTTAATTAGGTTAATAAAAACTTGTTGCATGCGCTCACGATCCACGAGCAATTCATCATCCGCGATGTCTTCAATATGCAAAAACACATCTTGCGGCAACAGGCGGTGTATCAATAGTGCTGCACCTTGAACCAACTTTGCGGCACTCAGTAGTTGCATATGATTGGTGGGTTGACGAATAGTATCGAGCAGGCGGCGGACAATGCGTCGTGCGCGTTCTGTTTCGCCATCAATATGTGTTAGCCATTGTTTACGTAAATCTTCACGGGTGCTGCCATCATCTTCCGTGAGTAGTTGAACAGAGGTTGATATATTAGATAGCGGATTATTTAATTCATGGGCAACACCGGACACCAGCACACCGAGGGCAGCGGCGCGTTCATGACGGCGTAATTGAATTTGTTGTTCGCGTAGTTGTTCTAGCATGGAATTAAAATGATAAACGAAGGATTGAAGTTCCTTGTCATTTGAAGCAAGCGTGAGTGTTTGGACGTTACCTTCGGCCAGTTGATCGAGTTGGTTTTCGAGCTGTGTCATGGGGCGGACTACACGACGCACCATATACATGGCACTGACAAAACCGATAAGGATAACGGTAATGGAAGCGATGATTAATGTGTTAGTGGCTACGGAAATTGTTTCACTTAGAATTTTGCGCTGACGCTCATCCAATGCTTGGGTTGATTTTGAAAGTTGGTGACCGGTTTCACGGAGTGCTTCTTGTTTGCTAATTCTTATTGCTTGAGATGAACTGGCATAATCATCAAGTTGGACGCTATAAGTGTTTAATACCTGCCGGAGTTCTTGTAGTTCTTCGAGACCGACGATAGCCGTAAAGATACTTTCTCCTTTGTTTAGGGCATTTTTTGCTACTTTCAGTTGTTGTTGTAGTTGGGTTAGGTCTTTCTGGTCGTGGTAAAGGAATAGGTTTTTCTCGTCTTGACGAATCTTTTGCGAGGCCACGTAAAAATTATCGACAGTTTCGCCTTCAATAATGTGGGTTTGTAGGTAGTGTAGATCGGCAATAACAACAGCAACAAAAATCAGCAAAGCACCCTTAGAGAGTCCATATGAGGATAGGATCTTACTGCGCAGGCTGGTCATTTTTATTATGCGACGCTTACCAAGTTTGTGTTGTTGCATAATACAACACCGTTACAAGCGTGTACAATGCAACACCCCATAATCGTTACACTATGTAACAGTTTTGAAATCACAAAATTACACAACTTATTGTTTAATAAGGTATTTATTATTTGGCACACTCTGTGCATTAAGATTAGACAAGACGAATTTAAATTTTGAGTTAGGAGTTTTACATGAAAGCATTAACGAACGCGCTTAAGCAGATGTTGGATGCCTTGGCACATCAACATGCCGGTGAGCACTTGAATATGCAGGGAAAAGACGCTGTGTTGGAAGATCAACTGGGGAATTTCGATAACTCAAGCTCTAAAGTATTTGAGCCTGTCAAAGCACGCTCTAACAACAATATACGCCGTGTTGCACTTTACATGGGCAGTGAATTACCGCCCGAAGTGATGGATTATGTAATAGAAACTTGCGCACGTTTAGGACATGACCTGACTGTGTTGACCTTCCAGTCTCTCGGTGCCGGTCGTGCATTGCTTCGCCCGCACTACGATGCATTGAATGAGGCGGGCGTTGAAATGAAGATAGAGGTATTGACAGGTGATTCAGTGACGGGGCTTGCTCGTTACCTGCGTAGCCATCCTGAATTTGCTTTTCTCGCGTGCAAAGACTCAGGCTACCTTGGTCGTAGCTACCTGAAGGGCACCCAGCGTAAAGATGCATTACCAGTACCGGTGGTTGTTGTTACTACGCTTGATGAAGGTGAAAATGTGGTTTCTGTGGAAGAAAACAGTGAAGTAGACGCTGCATAAGGAAAAGATGATATAATACCGAGATACACGCGTGCGCGGAGCGATCTGCTGCACGCGTGTATCTTTTTTATGTCCAGTTTCTTGATGCGTGGTTGATACAGTGTTAGAAAAAATATTTCCTTTCTTGAAGTGGTTTCCGCCTAGTGGTGAAAACCTGCGTGCGGATTTCATTGCGGGTATTACGATTGCAATGATTCTTGTACCACAGAGCATGGCCTATGCATCACTTGCTGGTTTGCCGGTTGTGTATGGTTTATACGCTTCTTTCTTACCGGTTATCGTTGCTTCCATGTGGGGGGCGTCGCGCTTTTTGCACACAGGGCCGGTTGCAATGTTATCCCTAATGTCGGCGGCCGCGATCGAGCCTTTGGCCAGCCGGGGCACCGATGAATTTATTCAACTTTCGTTACTCTTGGCCTTGATGGTCGGCGTGTTGCGTTTGGCACTTGGACTGTTCCGCATGGGCGTGCTGATTAATCTTGCCTCCCACCCAGTCATCTTAGGTTTCACTAATGCCGCTGCACTTATTATTGGCTTGTCGTTACTGAATAGTTTTCTCGGTGTACCAATGCCACGTTCAGATAGTTTTCTAACGGACTTGCTGCAGGTGGTTCAGCAGATATCGACTGTTCATATTCCAACCTTAGTATTTGGACTTGGTGCACTCGCCGCGTTGTATTGGCTACGAGCACATTTCCCTAAATTACCCGGTGTGTTGATAGTTGTTATCGCGGGTACATTGATCAGTGGTGCCATCGGTTTTGAAAAGGTAAAAGTAGTAGAGCCAAAGCAAATTGTTGATACAGCAGTTCGATCCCAGTTTGAATTGATGATGTCTGAACAAGCCAGATTGAAGCAGGTTAAGACAGAGCAAAAGAATATTGGTAACCAGCTGCAAGAGCTTAAGAAAAACGATAAGCAAGCCTATGTTCTACAGGCTGACTTACTACGACTCAAGGGCGAAGAGAGTAGCATTAAGCATTTCTTGTATCAGAAGCGAGTCGAAATTCATCAAATAGCATTAGTGCCTGAGAAACAGGCAGAGGGTTCGGTAGTATATAAAGTTGCCGAGGAAACAGGGCCCTTAACGACAGTTTGGCGTTGGTTCGGTTCGACTGATACCAACTTTAAACTTTCAGGCGGCGGTGCGGTTGTTAGTGCCATTCCGAGCGGCGTGCCTGGTTTCAGTGTACCGACGATGGATCTTGGTATCATGTCTGATTTGTTCGCCGTGGCGCTTATTATGGCGATGATCGGTTTTATGGAAGCGACATCAATCTCACGTGCTTTAGCTGCGAAAACACGTGAAAAATTAAATCCAAATCAAGAATTGATTGGGCAAGGGCTTGCCAATATCGTAGGTAGCTTCTTCCAGTCGTATGTTGTGAGTGGTTCGTTTTCACGTTCGGCCGTTGCCGCGCGCGTTGGTGCTAAGACGAGTTTCTTTGCGATTGTCAGTGCCATGGGTGTGTTATTGGTTATGTTATTTTTAACCGATTACCTTTATCACCTCCCTAAGGCGGTACTTGCCGCGATTGTGATGAGTGCGGTGTTTGGTTTGATTGATTTCAAGTCGATGATTCACGCATGGAAGGTACGCTGTACGGATGGTTTCGTGGGTATTGTGACATTTGTCACAACCTTAATAATGGCACCCAAACTGGCCGATGGTGTTTTGGTCGGTGTGATATTTACTATTCTTCTCTTCTTAGCAGGTACAATGAAACCACGTAGCGAAGTACTGGGTCGTAGAGCAAATGGCTCGTTGGCCGGTGCAGCCACGCATGATCTTGCTCCCATCAGTGAGGATTACGTTGCACTACGTTTTGATTCTTCTCTGATCTTTATTAATGCGGCGCACTTTGAGCAGGCGGTTCTTAAGTCGCTGAGTGAATTCCCCAATGCCAAGGCTATCCTTATTATTGGTCAGGGTATTAACCGCGTTGATGCTACAGGCGAAGAAAAACTGCGTGCACTGACAAAAGACTTGAAGGCAGCAGGTGTCACATTGATGCTGGCTGGATTGAAGCGACAGGTTCGTGAAGCGATGGAGCGAGCACGTCTACAAGACGTGATTGGTGAAGAAAATATTATCGGTAATAAGGAAACCGCGCTAAAAATCATGGAAGAACGCTATTCATCAAGTGCTAATACCGCCAGTGCGACTGCTTAGTTGTAGCAACTTATTGTTTAGGTTGCAGGATATATGGTTATTTATGGGGTTTGATATATCAATAGACTCTAGGCTATGAATGTCGAAATAAATATTTATTTGAATAAAAGTATTGCGTTGATTAGGATTCCTGCCCTAATTGCGTAAAGTTCCATTAGTGTGTCTACGCGAGCTCAATGTTCGCACCATGATGGTACGTAGTAATGCCGACTTTAAGTGAAGTGAATTAATGGTAAAACTTAGGACCTATGTCTACATCGACTCTCTGCAGCCTCAGCTAGCAGAGTATATTGCGACTGTGTCTCAGGGTTTTCCGCCTGTGCCGGGTAATTCTGCCTTGTGGGTAGAGGTTTCTCCTGGTATGGCTATTCACCAATATACAGATATTGCTTTAAAAGCCACGCAAGTGCATTTGGCTCAGCAAGTGGTTGAGCGTGAATTTGGCTCGATGATCATTCATCACCGAGATCAAAGTGATGTGATTGAGTCAGGCAATACGGTGTTACGCAATTTAAATGCGCAGGCTCATGACCGTAAGACCCCTGAAATCACCTGGCAAGAAATTATTCGAGGTATGACATCCGATCATACGATGCTGGTTAACCGCTCAGACCGCCGTGGTTCGATGATGATACCGGGTGAGAGCATGTTTATCCTCGAAACCGAGCCAGCTGGCTATATCGTCTATGCAGCAAATCAGGCAGAGAAGGCGGCTAATATTAATTTGGTTGATGTTAAAGCGGTTGGTGCATATGGGCGCTTAACTATCTCTGGCCGTGAAGCGGATGTCGAAGAAGCCGCCGCGGCTGCGATTGCTGCAGTGCAGAATCCTGCATCAACCTAAGGTTTCCCCATGCATCGTCAAGAGTTGCTGCAATTACTGAAACAATATCACCCCCGTTTTATGGACGAGTTGGCATTTGTGTCGCGTTCTGTTGATTATATAGAACAAAGCGAAGATTGCTTTTATCGCGAATTATCCCCCGCACACGTAACGGGCTCGGCATGGGTGGTGAACCCTGATCGAAGCCGTGTGTTGATGATGCACCATAAAAAACTGGATCAATGGTTTCAACCAGGTGGCCATGCCGATGGTGATTCAGACATTATTCGGGTAGCCCTTAAAGAGACAGAAGAAGAAACCGGTATTGATGCAGCGCATATTCACTTAGTGGATGGCAGCATCTTTGATGTGGATATTCACACAATAGTCCCTTATGGCAATGTTCCTCAGCACGAGCACATTGATATACGCTTTTTGCTTGAAATCGATGACAGCATCCCGGTGCCGGGTAATGATGAATCACATGAAATTCTTTGGATTGATGTGCTTTCTGTGTCTCACTATAACCGTAATCGCTCGACTTATCGCATGCTCGAAAAGACCCGTGCTATGCGTAATATAACGGTGCGAAGCAGGGCTGGTGGGGTATAAGTAATTTTGATTGACGGTTGCCAAGTTTTATTTGTTTAGTGATAAATCTTGGTGATATATTTACGCGTCTTCAATTTTGGTAGGTTTTATTGAGGCAGCACTAAGGCGACTGAAACGCTTTAATTACAGTGGTTTTAATGTGTTGGTTCTTTTGGGATTTCGGTGCCTGCCAATTGATAAGTAACGAAACCCCGCTGTGGGAATTTGATAGTTTAAGACAGTCATTGATCGATTTTTTATTCATAGATAGAAGTCTATGTAATATCTATGAAATATCAATTGGATCAATGTATGGTTCAGCATCTATCATGCGTTCCACATACAGATTTTTAACAGGTGTTTTAAAAAATTAAAACATCACAGATTTAGTTAACGAAGCAGGAGTTTAACCATGTCATCTTCTAAAGCTTATGAAGCAGGTGTAAAGGAGTACCGGGATAAATACTGGACGCCAGACTATACGCCACTTGATACCGACCTTTTGGCTTGTTTTAAGGTTACTGGTCAGCCAGGTGTACCTCGTGAAGAGGTTGCAGCCGCTGTTGCAGCAGAAAGTTCAACAGGTACTTGGAGTACAGTATGGTCAGAGTACCTAACTGACCTTGAGTTCTATAAAGGCCGTGCATACCGCATCGAAGATGTACCAGGTGATTCTGATGCATTCTACACATTCATCGCGTACCCAATTGACTTGTTCGAAGAAGGTTCAATTGTAAACGTATTGACCTCATTGGTTGGTAACGTATTCGGTTTCAAAGCGTTGAAGCACTTGCGTCTTGAAGATATCCGTTTCCCAATTGCCTACATTAAGACATGTGGTGGACCACCAGCTGGTATCGCACTCGAGCGTGACCGCCTGAACAAATACGGTCGTCCGATGTTGGGTGCAACAATTAAACCTAAGCTTGGTCTATCTGCTAAAAACTACGGTCGTGCGGTATACGAATGTCTCCGCGGCGGTCTGGATATGACTAAGGATGATGAAAACGTTAACTCTCAGCCATTCATGCGCTGGCGTGACCGTTTTGAATTCGTTGCTGAAGCGATTGATAAAGCAGAACGTGAAACAGGTGAGCGTAAAGGTCACTACTTAAACGTAACGGCAGCAACACCTGAAGAAATGTACAAGCGTGCTGAATTCGCGAAAGAAGTTGGTTCGCCTATCATTATGCATGACTTCATTACTGGTGGCTTCACAGCTAACACAGGTCTTGCTAACTGGTGTCGTGAAAACGGTATGTTGTTACACATTCACCGTGCAATGCACGCGGTAATTGATCGTCATCCTAAGCACGGTATGCACTTCCGCGTATTAGCGAAATGTTTACGTCTATCAGGTGGTGACCATCTCCATACTGGTACGGTTGTAGGTAAATTAGAAGGTGATCGTAACTCTACATTAGGTTTCGTTGACCAATTACGTGAATCGTTTGTTCCTGAAGATCGTTCACGCGGTGTGTTCTTTGACCAAGATTGGGGTTCAATGCCTGGTGTTATGGCTGTTGCCTCTGGTGGTATTCACGTATGGCACATGCCTGCGCTTGTTACTATCTTCGGTGATGACTCAATGTTGCAGTTTGGTGGTGGTACACAGGGTCACCCTTGGGGTAACGCCGCTGGTGCTGCTGCAAACCGTGTTGCATTGGAAGCGTCTGTTAAAGCACGTAACGAAGGTCGTGAAATTGAGAAAGAAGCTCGCGACATTCTTACAGAAGCTGCTTCGCACAGTCCTGAACTGGCTATCGCGATGGAAACTTGGAAAGAAATCAAGTTTGAATTCGAAACAGTTGACAAGCTGGACGTTTAATACGTCCGGCCTGTTCCAAACAACGCACGAATTAGATAGAGGAATAAATAATGAATACTACAGGTGATTACCAAACAAAGGCGACTCTGGAAACTTTTGGTTTTCTTCCAAAGTTTTCTGCTGAAGACGTACAGAAGCAAGTTGCTTACATCATTGCTAATGGATTAACTCCAGCGATTGAACATGAGCACCCAAGCAACTCTACGGATCATTACTGGACGATGTGGAAACTTCCATTCTTCGGTGAGACAAACATGGGTAATGTTTTGGCTGAACTTGAAGCATGTCGTCGTTCGTACCCTGATCATCATGTTCGTCTGCTCGGCTATGATGCTTACACGCAAACACAAGGCTCTTGCTTTGTTGTTTACGAAGGTTAAGAACTAAGAGTTAAAACAAATCACCAGCGTCGGTATGGGCGCGGATAATTATAAAATTATCCGCGTCTGGACCTGACAGCACGGAGATAATAATGGCACAAACAGCACGCGAAGCATCATTGGCAAGGCGTAAAGCCTTATCAACATCAGGTAAATCTGCAATTTCTGGCAGTACTGATCGTACTCGTTCGGCTCCAGCAAATGTGGCTGCGACGACGACGCCTGCGCCAGTAGTAAGTAGTACGCCTGCGCCAGCAAGTTACACAACACCTACTCAGGCTGTAAGCAGTCAAAGTAGTGCACGCAGTGCAGCACTTGCTCGACGTATTGCAATGTCTAAAGGTGGTAAAGGTTCAGTTAGTAGTACTGACCGTACTCGTACTGCTCCTGCAGCAAAAGCAACGGCTTCTGCTTCTACAAATAACAGTACGGCCGACCGTAAAGATTGCGGTTGTGGTTGTAATGGTAAAAAAGCTGAGACAGCACCGGCTGTTGATACCAGTGCAGCAACGCCTGCACCTGTTGTATCTGCACAGGTTTCATCTAGCCTTGTTAAAAAGGTTGCTATGAATCCTGCACGTGCAGCTGCGTTATCTCGTCGAAAAGCAATGTCGACGAAGGGCAAATCTGCTTTACAAGGTGGCACGGTTAGCGAAGCAAGTGCAGCCCGTGCGGCGAATCCTAACTTGAGCAGTCGTGAATTAGCCCAGGCATTACGCGAACAGCGCAGTGTTAAAGGTAAGACTGACAAGAAAGAGAAGCCGACAGTTGCAACCGGACCAGGACGTCACCGCAAAGAGCAAGCAGCGGCTGAAGATGCACCTTGGAAAGTGGGTGTGAGTGATACGGCATCGGGTCAAACGGTTACCGGTACAATGGTTGACCGAACAAATGATGTAACAGGTAACGAAGCAAGTACTTGTCGTTCAGTTACTGGTACAGAGTACATGGGTGCCGATGTATTTAAAGATTTTTGTCAGGCGGATGCGAAACCAGGTTTTAATCGCGTTAGCGTGACATCAACTAGCGCGGGTAACCCTGTTAGTGGCAATAAAGTTGGTCGTAGCACAAAAGTAACTGGCGATGAGCAGGGTACTTGCAAAAATGTGACTGGCGATGAATACGTTTCTGCTGAGCAGTCACAAAGTTATTGTGGCAGCTTTGCTGATGCATCACCTTCAAAGTTCAGTATTGCTGAAACAATGAAGGGTAAAACAGTATCAGGTGACAATGTTGGTCGTTCAGGCAAAGTAACCGGTAATGAAAGCGGTGCAGATCATCAGTTAACGGGTACGCAGTACATGCAAGCCGGTGACGACACAGCACCTGCGAAGGTGAATGTTAGCCAAACATTACGTGGCGGTTCTGTAACAGGACAGCACATTGGTCGCAGCGAAAAAGTAACCGGTGATGAGCCTGGTAGTTGCCGCAATGTAACAGGCGATGATTATGTTGGTTCAGAGCAGTATGCGGATTTTTGTAAAAGCACACCTGCTCCAACTGACAAAAAGGTTGGCATGTCAAATACATTAATGGGCAAGTCAGTAACCGGAACGATGACTGGACGTTCAGAAACAGTAACAGGTGATGAGCCAGGTACATGTCAGGCAGTAACGGGAACGCCTTATGCGAGTGCTGATGGTGGTTTCTGTTCTGATAATCAATCGCTAATGGCGGCTGCACGTAATGCTAAAGGTACAACAAATGTTGGGCCAAGCATGACCGGAATTCAGCCAGGTATTAATGGCGTGATGACAGGTAATGCAAAAGGTGTTTGCGAACCAGTAACAGGTACACCGTATGTTGGTGCTGATCAGGCAGCAGGTGCATGTGCTGCTACTGCAGCAGGAACAGCTAGCCCTGATTTTCCACAAGCCATTGGTGGCGGTGAACCATGGGCACAGTTTAGTGTTTCTTCACCAGCTGGCCAGGCACAGGAAATGAAGGCCAATGGCGCTGTAACCGGTTCAAGCTATGAGGATGGCCATATTACTGGGCCTTTCGGTATGGCAGGTGGCAAGGTCACAGGTACAGAAGAAGCACGTTTTGGTGGTGCGAAAGAACCAATGCCAGAACCTGTTCCTGCGATGGCACAAACAGTTGAAGGTCGTGTTAAGTCACGCATCAGTGGTGAAGGTCAGAATGCTGGCCAAAAAATCACGGGTGATGACTGGGACCGTGGTGATCACGTAACCGGTACAGAAGGTAGATCGGCAACACGCCGTAACCCGACTCGACGTGGCACGGTAGCATCAATGGCTGTTGACCATAAGCGTAACGAAGAAGTATCTCTACCTGTGAGCAAAGTAACGGGTAGCAGTGGTAACACTGAGCAAGGTTCCTTAATTACTTACTCGGGTGGCGCGCGCGGTTAAGCTGCAACGCTCACAGTAAGGAATGTTAAGGCGTAATAAAAACCGCTCAACACACCGAGGAAGAATCGGTGTTCGAGCGGGGCAGGCAACTGCAGTAGCTAGTTCGCGCCCTAATCCAGCGCAACTGTCTACCGCAGTCGCTGCAGCCAATCACCCGATGGTGGATGGCAATGATAATGGACATTTGCATCAATACGAGCAGTCTGTAAAAAAATCGTTTGATGCCATTGTTCCAGCGCTTCGCAAAGTCTCGGCGCATCAGCATGACGAAGACTTTGTTGCGAAGGCGCAAGCAGTTGCAACGCAGGAACTCGGTTTCCAGCTACCTGATGAGATTCTTCAGGATGCGTGGGTAGACCAATTGGATATGCGTTCGTTGTTTGCATGGAGTGTGTTTAAAACCTATCACCGTTTTTGTGATTCGTTTTTTGCAAATGCACCATTGAACAACACGAGTTCTGAAGAGTTTCAGAACTTTTTACAGGGTTGTGGTTTCCACACATTGGATATATCACCCTGCGCAGACGGACGTTTGGCACATGCTATTCGTTACGTGTTACGACTACCGATTGATTCGGTGCGCCGTAAGTCATACGCAGGTGCGATGTTTGATATAGACAACAGTATCCAGAAATGGGTGGAAACAGAAATGCTGCGATACCGTGAAGGTGTGCCAAATACGGCAGATGCACCGACACGTTATTTGAAGACAGTGGCTTATCACTTCAGTTCGGTTGATCCGAGTCATGAAGGTTGTGCGGCACACGGGTCTGATGATGCGAAAGCAGCAGCTGAAGGTTTGAATCGTTTAACAGCGTTTCAAGAAGCGATTGAAAACAGTTTTTGTTGCGGTGCATCGATTGACTTATTGTTGCTCGGCATTGACACAGATACCGATGCAATCAAGGTACATGTACCGGATGCGAACGGTAAGATTGATTTAGAACGATTTGTTGATGCCAAAGATGTTTATCAACAAACACAGCATCTTTCAGCAGTTGACGGGATGCAGCGAATCGAACAAATGGTTCGTGATGCGCAAGTAAGTATTAGTGACGGGATGTTGAAATTTATCAGCAAACTGATTGCCAACAACTTGTCGCAAATTGAATATGTACGTAGCTATTACGGTAGCCACTACGAAGATATCGGCCATGCTGAACGCTTTATTGGTGCAGGCATTGGCTTTGAAGAAGTGCAACTACGCAACCTGACGTACTTTGCGTATTTGAACACAGTTGAAGAATCGACAGCCGACTTTGATGTAGGTATTAAGATCTTCAGTAAGCTGAATGTTGCACATGGTTTACCGGTACCGATAGTGATTCGGTTTGATTATCACGGTCAGGTACCCGGAGCACGCGAGAGAGCGATCGAACATTGCCAGCGTGTTTCTGATGCGGCTGCAAGTCGCTATAGCGAACTGGCTGAAAAAGGTTTGCTGCATACATTGCTGGTTATTCGCGATTGTAATGCAAACGGTCAGATTGAAATTTTAGGTTCGTCGCTAAATGCGGCGTTATAACGCGGAGTAGTTAGGTGAAAATTTGTCAGGTAGAAAAGCCCCTGGTGTCAACTAACCGCATACCGGGTATGGAACATAAGCACCTTCAGGTGGTGCTTGACGGTAAAACACAGTTTGTTGCTGTTGATGCTGTCGGTGCAAAACCAGGTGACTGGGTGATTTGTGTTGGTAGTTCTGCTGCACGTGAAGCAGCAGGAAGCAAAGAATATCCGAGTGACCTGACGATCGTTGGAATCATCGATCACTGGGAAGGCTAGGTGGATATTTACCAAGCTGACAAAACGCTGATTTGTACGAGCAGAGTGCCAGGCTTACAGCAGACGAATTTAAGATTGTTGCGAAACAAAAAGGGCAACAAGGTTGTTGCAACAGATCCAGTTGGCGTTCGTGAAGGTAACTGGGTTTTTACGGCAAGTGGTTCAGCAGCCCGCCATGCGGCAGGTTTTGAAGTACTGACTGATTTGACGATAGTAGGAATTATTGATAACTGGCAAGAAGATGCCGGTTAATGAATAAAACATGATTTTTTTAATTTAACTGAGATATCAGGAGATAAGCAGATGGCTAATGAAAACTACGGTATTGCCCTAGGCATGATCGAAACACGCGGCCTGGTGCCAGCGATTGAAGCAGCAGACGCAATGACTAAGGCAGCTGAAGTTCGTCTAATCGGTCGTGAATTTGTTGGTGGTGGTTACGTAACAGTTTTAGTTCGTGGTGAAACAGGTGCGGTTAACGCGGCTGTACGCGCTGGTGCTGATGCTTGTGAACGTGTTGGTGACGGCCTTGTAGCGGCTCACATCATTGCACGCCCACACAAAGAAGTTGAGCCAGTTCTTCCAGCAGGTAAATAAGCCTGTTTGAACTGTCGCAATATTTTTAAATTGTAATTAATAGAAAGGAGAGCAAAAATGGCCAATGAAAATTATGGTATCGCTCTAGGCATGATTGAAACACGTGGTCTTGTACCAGCAATTGAAGCAGCAGACGCGATGACTAAAGCAGCAGAAGTAACACTTGTCGGACGTGAGTTCGTTGGTGGTGGTTACGTAACTGTTTTGGTTCGTGGTGAAACAGGTGCGGTTAACGCGGCTGTTCGTGCTGGTGCTGATGCTTGTGAACGTGTTGGTGACGGCTTAGTAGCTGCGCACATTATTGCTCGTCCACATTCTGAAGTTGAACCTGTTTTACCTTCGGCTGCCAGCACTAAGTAATATTGCTGCAGTTTAAGGTTCAGGTTTTTAAATATTGTTATTTATTAAATAGGAGAACGAATCATGGCCAATGAAAATTACGGTATTGCCTTAGGCATGATTGAAACACGTGGCTTGGTGCCAGCAATTGAAGCAGCAGACGCTATGACCAAGGCAGCTGAAGTTCGTCTAATCGGTCGTGAATTTGTTGGTGGTGGTTACGTAACTGTTTTGGTTCGTGGTGAAACAGGTGCGGTTAACGCGGCTGTACGCGCTGGTGCTGATGCTTGTGAACGTGTTGGTGACGGTCTTGTAGCGGCTCACATCATTGCACGTCCACACAAAGAAGTTGAACCAGTTCTTCCAGCAGGCAAATAAGTCTGTTTGAACTGACACACCGTCTTTAAAGTGTAATTTATTAGTAAGGAGAGCAAGCATGGCTAAAGAAGATTATGGTATCGCTCTAGGCATGATTGAAACACGTGGTCTTGTACCAGCAATTGAAGCAGCAGACGCGATGACTAAAGCTGCTGAAGTTCGTCTTATTGGACGTGAATTTGTTGGTGGTGGTTACGTAACTGTTTTGGTTCGTGGTGAAACAGGTGCGGTTAACGCGGCTGTACGCGCTGGTGCCGATGCTTGTGAACGTGTTGGTGACGGTTTGGTTGCCGCACACATTATTGCTCGACCCCATAAAGAAGTTGAGCCTGTACTAGCCAATAGTGAAGGCTTTACACCTAGAAAGGTTTCTTGAAATCTATCTGGTATTTAACTTTTTATGTTATATGCTAATGCAGATCAGTGGGTCCTAGGATATCTTGGTAGGGCACTAAGTTTAGAAATGACCGCAGTGCAACAGTATGCGACTCATGCTAAATTAGTGTCTGCTTGGGGCTTAGCTGAAGATGCAAGTAAATTACATGAGGAATCGCTCGAAGAGATGGGGCATGTTGAGAGAGTTATCTCGCGCATGCTCGCTCTTGGAGCGGCGCCTAATGCTTCTATGCTTCGTCCTGTGAAAATGGGGACTAACTTGCGTGAGCTTCTCATAGCAGGTGCCGAATTAGAAAAAGATCTGGTCGATCTATACAGCCAAGCTGTACACCATTGCGCTAAAAATGCTGACCACGATAACCGCAATTTCTTTGAGGGTCTCCTTAAAGAAGAGCAAGAACATGATGTGGCTCTAACGGCATGGATAAAAAGATTAGAAACAGCCGAGATTCCTCAAAATTCTCGCGTTACATTCTAGCTTGGAGGTAGCATGCAATCTGAATGGAAAGAGCGTAAACGTCCCAATCGCCTAGAAAGACAATACCAGTTCGAGGACTATGAAGCACTTCGTGATTTCCTCGACCTCGCGGCTGATTTATCAGAAAAAGAAGATTATTATCCCGATATGGGATTTGGTCGTGATTATGTTAATGTTACTATTCATGCACCTGAGGATAGTGATGATGTTACAGACGAACTACGTCAATTTGCCGAGAAACTCGAAAACCTTTTTAGCGAGAAGCCTACAGAGCACTAATCGATGAGTATTATTGCCATTGTTGGTAACAAGGGTGGGGCTGGAAAAACGACTTTATCGGTTAATCTGGCTTCAGGTCTTAATAAACGTTCCCGCACCGCAATCATTGATGCCGATCCTCAACGCTCATCCTTACAGTGGCGTGCATTCTCGGAAAATGACACTATCCCTGTTTTTGCTGCCGAAGATGCATTGGGTGACCAAGCCCAAGCGTTAAGGCAAGACTATGATCGCATTGTCATTGACTGCCCGCCCTCTGTTTATGCCCCACAAACGAATAAGGCGCTTGTGATCAGTGAACATGCTGTTATTCCGGTTCAGCCATCGCCGATGGATCTATGGGCAACGGTACATATTGTCGAAGCGGTTGAAAAAGCGCGGGAAACTAATTCAAATTTAAACCCTTTGTTAGTGATTAACCAATTAGAGCCACGCACCTTGCTATCGCGCCTAGTACGTGAAGCCGTGCAAGAGATTGGAATACCTGTTGCTGATGCCATGATCCGGCGTCGCGCTATTTTTCGTAGTACCGCACTAGATGGTAAAAGTGTTTATGAAGCTGGTCGTCGAGGCGATGCAGCTGTAGAAGAGATTGAACTTTTGATTGAGGAGATTATTCAGTGAGCAGTAATAAAAGTATGAAAAATAAACTCGTTAACACCATGCGAGCAACGAAGGCGGGTACGAGTAATGCTGATACAAGCTCGGCAGAAAAAGCAGCACCTGTAGCAGAAAAAGCAGCACCTGTAGCAGAAAAAGCAGCGCCTGTAGCAGAAAAAGTATCGCCACGTAAGAAAGCGGTAGCTACGAAACCCGTTACTGATGGTTTTTCTTCTGCTCGCCGAGTTTGGCCTGACTAACGCCGAATTGTATAGATAAAACTCTATACAAATAACAAATACAATATGCTAACATATATGTATTGAGCGTTTCTTGATGCTGTCAGGTATATAAAAGCAATGACTATAAGTGCCACCGGTACAGGTCATCAAGGCGCATATGACTCACTCAACACTAAAAGGCATGGCAGTTGCGATGCCTTTATAGTAACTGGGTTGATAGATTGTCTTTAATATCAGAGTAAATACTCGGTCGTTAATATGTCAAAGTCCAGTGATAACAACAGTAGCCTACTGAACGCGTCTTCCTCTGATCACCTTATTCGCCATGTTACTTTGAGGCAGTTGCAGGTCTTTGAAGTCATTTTTCGTCTAGGTAGTTTCACCCGTGCGGCAGAAGAATTATTTCTTACCCAGCCGACAGTGTCCATGCAAATTAAGAAACTGACGGAAGCCATTGGGCTGCCTTTATTTGAACATGTCGGTCGTCAGGTTGAACCCACAGAAGTGGGTATTGAGCTTTATGACGTTTGTCATAATATGTTCGGGTCACTACAAAATTTTGAAATGAAAGTGGCCGATATGAAAGGGCTTAAGCGTGGTCGATTACGTCTTGCTGTTATTACGACCGCAAAATATATGGCCCCTGAAATGCTAGGTGATTTTAGTAAGCTTTACCCAGGTGTTGAACTGGCATTGAAGGTGACCAATCGCGACAGCATTATCGATCGTATGCATAATAATGTTGATGACTTATATATTATGGGACAAGTTCCGGAAGGGGAGCTTGAAGTCAAGTCCTATTCTTTTGCGACTAACCCCTTGGTTGTACTTGCACCTCGTGATCACCCTTTGGTGAATAAGAAAAACATCAGTCTTGAAGAAATTGCGAATGAACCATTCATTGTCCGTGAACCGGGTTCTGGAATGCGTGATGCGACATTTAAGGCATTCGATGAGAAAGGTTTATCTCCTAAAGTAAGAATGGAACTCGGTAGTAATGAGGCGATAAAACATTCAATTGTAGGTGGTCTTGGTTTGTCGGTGATGTCTTTACATACTGTCTTACTTGAAGGTATTGAAGGGCCGGTTGCTGTTCTGGATGTTGAAGGATTCCCCATTATGCGCCACTGGTATATGGTTTACCCGAAAGGTAAAGAGTTGTCCTTAGTTGCCAGTACTTTCTTAGACTTTGCAATAGAGTATGAATCAAAGATTAATAAACGTATGCAAACCATATTGCCGGCATTGAAAAAGCGATTGTCAAAATAATAATTGGTAGATATAAAGATATGTATTTTACAAGGTTAATGATATAACCCAGTATTAAAGTAAGTTATAGCAATGACAGTGATATTGATGTGTAATTAAGTGTAGAACAACGGATAATTTCACATAAGAAAAACAAAACAATAAAAATAAAAAAATAAAACAATAAGAATTTAAAAAGTTTTAGGAGGCAGAAGGTGTGGATATTAAGTCGATTATGCTCGGGTAATATGTTGCGAGATATTGTTGATAGAGCGACTGCTGTTATTACAACAACATTAGCGATGGGTCCTGACACAACACGCGTTAGAAAGGCTACAGCCTAACTCACAGGTTGAGAGATGAATATGGAGCAGCTTATCATCGCGGTAGCCGTGCTACCGCTTATTTCCGCATTATTAATTCAACTGTTTTCTAAGCGCCTTGGTCGTGGCAGTGCCCGACTCAGTGTGGCGATGACAACACTGAGCTTTTTATTATCTGCAGTATTGATAACGTGGTCACTAACAGGACATGAACCACAGGCACTATCGATAGGCAATAGTGCGACAATTATATTGTTTGATCCCTTGGGTGCACTATTAGCCGCGATTATCCTTGGTATCAGTTTAATTGTTCACTTGTACTCTGTGCGATATATGGCCGAAGAAGCTGCCTACGGTCAGTTCTTTGTGTTACTCGATCTAATGACGGCAGCCTTGTTGTTCATGGTTCTGGCAGGTGATTTGATCACGCTTGTTATCTCTTGGTACTTAGTTGGTGTGTTACTGTATTTCTTGTTAGGTCAGGATACCCGCAGTCAAATAGCATATCGTTTTTCTTTTTGGACATTGATTACCTATCGGATTGGCGATTTACCATTAATTCTCGCCGCTGCTTTATTGTATAACGCCTATGACACTTGGTCATTGATGTTTATTTTTAATGAAATCATGGCTAACCCTCATGCACATCAACTATTTGGCTTTTCGTTAACACATGTGGTGGCTGGGTTAATTGCGCTTGCAGCTTTTGCGCGTTCTGCTCAGTTTATGTTGCATACATGGCTGCCGTACACAATGGATGGGCCTACTCCCGTATCGGCACTAATGCATGCGGGTATCGTTAATGCGGGTGGCTTTCTAATCAATCGTTTTGCCCCTGTGTTTGTTAACAGTGGCGATGTTTTGAATTGGGTTTTTGTTGTTGGTTTGATAACAGCAGTGTTTGGCTCACTACTTATGTTGACTCAGAACGACATTAAAAAAGCGCTTGGTTATTCGACAATGGGACAAATGGGTTTCATGATCATGGAATGTGGTATTGGAGCATTTTCTTTAGCCATATATCACATGTTTGCTCACGGTGTTTTCAAAGGTACTATGTTCCTTTCTGCCGGCAGTGTGATTAATGATGCGCGTCACGATGATGGTATTCCTAAAGATGAGCTATACACTTTTGCTGTGGAGAAACGGTCGAAGAAGGCACGTCTTCCATGGTTGCTAATGGTTACAATCACACTGGTAGTGCCGCTGGTGATTCTTGTGTTTGCTCACTTGCTTATTGCTGAGGATTATTTCCAGAAACAGGGTGCAGTTATCTTACTGTTCTTTGGTTGGGTGACAGGCGCACAGTTGATTTTTGCGACGTATAGGATGCGCAGCCAAAATATTTGGCGGATGGTCGGTTTGAGTGTGTTATCACTTGTGGTCGTTGTATTGGGTTATGTCTTTATTAGTCATGCCTTTGACTTGTTTTTATACCCTGACCCAACATTCCGTGAACAGCTTTACACTGCTGCCTCGATCGATGTTTTCCGTTTTGATGTGCTTGTGGCGATAACAACATTAATCATCGTTGCTGGGTGGTTTGTTACTTACTATGCTGAACAAAATGGCCACCGTCGACATCAGCAGAGTAGACGGCTTTGGTTAAATTTTTATGCACTAATATCACGTGAATTTTACATCAGTGATATCTATACCCGTTTGACACGTACATTGTTGGCGATTTCTGGTCGCTTAAATGTCTGGTTGAGGTGGTTATAAGATGACTGAGTCAATTATAATTTTACTTGCAGGTGTGTTCTTACCATTGTTTCCTATGAGTATGGTGTTTAATGCTGTGCTTGAAAATATCAAGCAACCTTGGTTAAAGGTTCTTGTGTTTACAGTATGGCCGCTATGTGGTTTTGCTATTGTTTTTTACAGTGGCGTAGAGACTCCGCAATGGGTATTGATGCTCGCATTGTTTACATCGGCCTTGTATGCATTACGCATGCTGAGTTTGCGTGAAGTCAATCAGTGGACTGGTTTTTTAGCGATTTCGATATGGAGTCTATTATGGCTCGCTGTTGCACAAGACATATCAGAGGTGTTGTTATATAGCTATGCATTAAGCATGACTGTGCCATTGGTGCTCTTGGTAATGTTGAGTGCTGGTTTAGAAAAACGTTTTGGTGCTGCGTACACAGGGCTATATGGTGGGCTCGCCAGAACCATCCCGCGGTTTTCTGGTGTACTGGTCACTGTGATTGTGGCCTCGGTTGCTACGCCACTGTTCCCTTCATTTTTTATTATGTTCGACATGGTTGTTGAGACGATTGATGTCATGCCATTTGCTTCGATTATTCTATTATTGATTTGGTTGCTATGGAGTTGGGCCAGTGCCCGTTTAATTCAGGGGTTGATTGTAGGAAGGGCGAGTAACACCAAAGTTGCTGACATCGGGGTTCCAACAATTGGTTTTTATAGCATCGTTTTAGTGGCATTAGCCGTTACAGGTATTTATATGAGCAGGGTGATTTTATGAGCTTACCTAAGGGGCAAAGACTCAGTATCCGGTCTATGATTTATGTGGCGAGTGAACAGATTCCTTTTTTCTGGCCGATGCGTACCTTTATTCACCATAATCCGTTGCACGGTATGGAGGATTTACCTTTTGAACAAGCAGTTCAGGAAGGAAAGAGATTGTTACATGGTCGTGTTTTTTTACGTCGACCCATTTATCAAATGTACTTAGAGCAAGGAAAGGTTGATCGAGAAAATTTAATTGCGCAGGTTAATCACTATGTTGAAAAGCGTGATGTTATTCCCGGTATTGACTTGCAGCAGTGGTTGATGGCATTGCTGACGAAAACAGAACAAAAAGTGGTCAGCAAGCACGCGGTTGCTAACGATGAGGATATTCACGCAGCAGTGAAGGGGCAGTCACTTCCAGATGATAGCTCGTTTTCAACAGAAAACATCATTCCACACTTGCGTCATGAATTATTAGGTGACCGACCTGTTTATGACACCCTCGATGCATTGTACGGTACAGAAATTGCCACTGAACTTGATGAGCTTGTTATTAAAAGTTGCCTCGACTTTTTTGATGAAGGTCAATCTGTTTGGTCAATGCCTGGACGTAAACGTGGTTTTTTTAAAGCATGGCGTGAAGTTGCTAACCGTAATATCCGACTTTACTTACGCGGCATGGATATCAAGGATATTCTTGCTGAAGATGATACGCCCGAGGGTGTTATCGCCCATGTAATGAATACACTCGGCATACCAGAAGAACGTTGGGTGCATTACTTTACCCGTGAACTTGCACAGCTTCATGGTTGGACAGGGTTTGTTCGTTGGCGCTGGAATGCGAAAAATTATCACTGGAGCAAAACGCATCCTGCAGATCTTATTGATCTTGTTGCAATACGTTTAACCTTTGCGCTTGCATTATTAAGTGAACGACAGGGTGAGCATGGATATGAAAATATCATGACAACCGCACCTGCCATTGAAAATGCAATCGAAAATAACACGGCAGAAATTTACTTGCGTTATGAGCTGTTCGGTAAAACTATTTTGCCAGCGATGGCGAAAAATGTTGAACAAACGCTTGCACGGGGTAAAGCATCACGCACTGAAAAGCTATTTAGTGAATATATTGCATTTAAGCGTGAACATGAAGCGAGTGCACAAGCTGATCGTTTGAAGACGATAGCGAGTCGTGTCAATCAACTTGATGCGTTGAAAGAGTTGTCGACAGATCAATTTAGTTATTTGCTTGATAGTTTGCGCATGTTTGAATTCTGTGAGGGGATGTTTTGGCTACGTGCTATGGAAGCGCATGCGATTAATCACTTGCTAGACGGTGTAAACATTACACCACCGAAGCCACGCGAAAAACGACCTTTCGTACAAGCCATGTTTTGTATTGATACTCGTTCTGAACGTATTCGTCGCCATCTCGAAAGCGTTGGTGATTATCAAACCTACGGTATTGCAGGTTTCTTTGGTGTGCCGATGAGCTTCATGGAGCTGGGTAAAGGCAGTGAAATGCATCTTTGCCCTGTGTTGCTAACACCGAAAAATCTCGTGCTTGAAATGACCGTTGCCGATGCGGAAGACGTACACGTAGTCACAACACTTGAAAAAGCGATGCATGAACTGAAAGAATCAGTATTCGGTCCATTTGTGACTGTAGAGGCTATTGGTTTGTTGTTCGGTTTTGATATGGTCGGAAAGACCTTAATGCCACAAACCTATAATCACTGGCGCAAGCGCCTTCACAAAAAGAAACGTTCTACCCATTTGTTGATTGACAAGTTAAGCCGCGAGCAGGCAGATTCTATTTTGCGAACGGTACAGCGTGCCGTGATTAGCATGGCGATTGAACAGGAATTTGGTTTTAAAGCATCGCAAATAAGCGATGATATGGTGCGCGAGATACGCGAAGCGGCATTAGGTCGACGTACTGACGCGCCAACGTTGGCGAATGCACGAAATCTGAGTAAGCCACAAGAAAAAGAATTTATTTTTCGTATGCGTGAGACCTACCGAATTGATGCGGCCTATACGGAACTGCAAATGGAACGGTTAGGTAGAATCGGTTTTAGTCTGGAGGAACAGGTTGGTTTTGTCAGTCAGGCCTTGCACTCAATTGGCTTGACCAAAGACTTTTCACGTTTTGTATTATTGTTTGGTCATGGCAGTACTTCAGAAAATAATCCGTATGAGTCAGCGCTTGATTGTGGTGCCTGTGGTGGCAATCATGGACAGGTCAGTGCGCGGGTACTGGCACAAATGGCTAACAAAAAAGAGGTGCGCCGTAAGTTACGTGCACAGGGTTTAGTTATTAATGACGATGCCTGGTTTGTTGGCGCACATCACAATACGACCACGGATGAACTCATGCTTTATGATCTCGATCATGTTCCTTCGACACATATTTTTTATATGGATCGACTGCGGGCAGGTTTATCAGCTGCTTCGCATCTTTGCGCACAGGAACGCTTGCCAAGTTTGCAACTTGTACCTAAGTCACAGGAGCCGACAGCGGCTTATCGTGAGATCGAACGTAATGCAATGGACTGGTCACAGGTACGCCCAGAGTGGGGTTTATCGCGAAATGCATATATTATTATTGGGCGACGTGAATTGACAAAAGATATGTCATTGGATGGTCGCGCATTTATGCATTCTTATGATTATCGTGTAGATCCTAAACAGCGATTATTAGAGAATATTATTACGGGTCCATTGGTTGTTGCACAATGGATCAATATGGAACATTATTTTTCAACGGTCGATAATGAAAAATTTGGTAGCAGTAGTAAGGTTTACCATAATGTAGCGGGGCGTTTTGGCGTTATGACAGGTGGTCTCAGTGATTTGCGTACTGGACTGCCATCACAGACGGTGCTTAATAATGGTTTACCTTATCATGAACCGTTACGATTGATTGCAATAATCGAATCACCACTGGAGCATGCGCGTAAGGCAATCGAAAGTGTTTGCGCAGTTAGAACCTTGGTTGTCAATGACTGGATACGTATGTTGGTTATCGATCCCGAGAAACAAATGGTATATACCTATAACAGTGGTGAGTGGGATGCAAAACCTCTTTCTAATGAAAATGAATCATCCTTAGTCAAGGAGTCAATGACACAATGAAAAATCTTAACTTTAGTTCAGTCAAAAAGCTTGAAATCATTCTCAGTGGTGAGCACCAAGCCTTTGCAACTGATTTACTCGATAATGCAGGCGTAACGGGCTATACCATTATTAATAATCTTTCGGGTAAAGGACGCCATGGTTTTCATGAAGGTCACCTCATGTTTAATGAAGACGACGTGTTAATCATGATTATAGCCGCGGTTCCTGAGGAATTAGTGGCTCCCATCCTTGAAGGTTTAGAACCTTTTTATAGCGAACATACTGGTGTCGTTTTTATATCGGATATTCAGGTAGCTCGATTAGTGAAATTTAGTACATAAATCATCAGGCAGTCCAAGAAAGAATTATGTTGATAGCGTGATGCTAGCGTATTCATTCCATAATAGTTGATTCTATAATATGTGTTGTTGTTTTATTTTTTAGGTTTACGTCGTTGTGCCAATATTTGTCTACACCTTGATTGTAAATAAAAAGTATTACGGATTATTTGTATTGACAGGTGAGATATCACATATAGAAACCGTTATTTAAGCTTAAATATATACTTAATTGATGCCTGACTATAGTGCCGATAGTTATTACCAATGGCAATTATTTTTTATATGACGACAATAGGCTTATGTGTAAAAGATAAAACATCATGACATTGTATTGTGCCATCAGGAGCCATGAACTATGCGTATATTGAATGAAATTGGTTTCCGCAATCTTCGTGGAGACATATTTGGTGGTGTTACCGCTGCAGTTATTGCGTTGCCGATGGCTCTTGCATTCGGTGTTGCGTCAGGGGCAGGAGCGGAGGCTGGACTTTATGGTGCCATATTTGTGGGACTATTCGCTGCCTTGTTTGGCGGTTCCCCTACGCTGATTTCAGAGCCGACAGGGCCCATGACAGTTATATTCACTGCTGTTATAGCCAAGCTTATTGCATCCGATCCGGTAAATGGAATGGCGATGGCATTTACTGTGGTCATTATGGCAGGTGTTTTTCAGATCTTGTTCGGCATAATGAAACTTGGAAAATATGTCACTTTAATGCCTTACACCGTTGTATCCGGTTTTATGTCTGGCATTGGGATAATTCTTATTATTTTACAACTTAGTCCTTTACTGGGTCAGCCTACACCAAGTGGTGGTGTGTTAGCAGTATTAGAAGAATTACCAACACTGTTTGAATCAATAAAATTTGAGGAAACGTCACTTGCAGTATTAACGTTAGGGATTTTATTTCTATTACCGCAAAGCCTTAAACGTTATTTGCCACCACAGTTAGTTGCGTTAGTGGTGTGTACAATATTATCTGTTATATTTTTGGGTTCAGATGAGATACGGCGTATTGGTGAAATTCCCACAGGTCTTCCTGATATTCAAATGCCCGTTTTCAGTTCAGAGCAATGGCAAATAATGTTACTAGATGCCATTGTATTAGGCATGTTGGGTTGTATTGATGCCTTATTGACGTCGGTTGTTGCTGACAGTATTACTCGCAAGCGACATAATTCTGATAAGGAATTAATCGGGCAGGGTATTGGCAATATGATGTCTGGTTTGTTTGGTGGGCTGCCTGGTGCCGGCGCGACCATGGGAACAGTAGTTAGCATTCAGGCTGGTGCGCGAACAGCGGTAGCCGGGCTTGTTCGTGCAGGGATCTTGTTAATCATTGTGCTGTGGGCAGCCGATCTTACATCGGTTATTCCCTTAGCTGTATTAGCAGGTATCGCAGTAAAGGTCGGTATGGATATTATTGACTGGCGATTTTTAAGACGTGCTCATCTTATTTCAGGTAAGGGGGCATTAATAACTTATAGCGTGATATTGCTAACTGTATTTGTTGATTTGATTGCTGCAGTTGGTATTGGTTTATTTGTTGCTAATGTGATGACGGTGACTCGCCTATCTGAATTGCAGGCAGATGATGTGAAGGCGATAAGTGATCCAAGTAAAACAGATTTAGATTTATCTCCTCGAGAGAAAGAATTGCTCGCAAATGCTGAAGGACATATTTTGTTACTTTACTTGCGTGGCACGATGATTTTTGGTGCATCAAGAGCTATTACGCGAAAAAACTCAAAGATTGAAGGCTGTTATTTTTTAGTTGTTGATATTTCCGATGTCAATCACCTCGGTGTTTCTGCGGCGTTATCGCTTGAAGAGTCGATTATGGATATGGTGAATGCGGGGCGGTCTGTGCATATTGTTGCTAGCGATGGTCAACCATTACAGCGTCTTGAAAAGATGGGTTTATTAAGTCGGATTCCTAAACAAAATATCGTGGTTGAACGAAAGCAGGCGTTAGAGGCACTTGAAGCAATCAAGTCAGTATAATTTTATTCCTTAACTAAAAAAGGCGAGACCAATGTCTCGCCTTTTTGTTGTTATAAGGAAATGGGTTACTCACTTATAACAAATTCAGAAATAATATTCTTAGAAAATCAAGTTCATCATAACGAGCATGACGACCAAGAATAGAATAGTCATGATACCACCGGCACGCATAAAGTCAGGCACGCGATAACCTGCAGGTCCCATAATAAGCGCATTCACCTGATGCGTTGGGATCAGGAATGAATTGGATGTTGCAATGGCGACTGTTAATGCAAACATGGCCGGGCTAGCACCAATACCAATAGCAATATTCACAGCCAGCGGTACAAGTAATACTGTTGCACCAACATTTGACATAACCAACGTAAAGAAGGTTGCTAACACTGCAATTGCGGCCTGAATGACCCATATTGGTGAGCCACCCATTACTGACAGCACTTGTTCAGCAATCCATTTTGCAGTACCGGATGTTTCAACGGCTAACCCTAGCGGGATCAATGATGCGAGTAAGAAAACAGTTTTCCAACTTACTGCCTCATAGGCTTCGTCGATAGTGAGGACACGCGTTAAAATCATGCCAAGCGCACCGGTTAATAAAGATACTGATAAGCGTAAATCAGTAAATAATACTAGTAAAAGTGAAATCGCAAAAAAGAAAGAGGCCCATGCCAGCTTTTCAGGACGGAGTTTTTCTGCTCTAGGGTACTCCGTTGTAACAACAACAAAATTGCGATCATTTTCAATTCGCTCTAATACGTCCCAGTGAGTATGAACAACTAGGGTGTCACCAGCTTGAAACGGAATGCTACGAATGTCATCGCCTTCACGCATCGTTTCACCATTACGATGTAAACCAACCATGGCCAAACCATAGGTCTTTCTCATCCATAGATCACAGGCGCTTTTTCCGATGAGTGCAGATCCGGGTGGTATTACGATTTCTGCAATACCCGCTTTACTTGGTGCAAGGGAATCAGAAAATGAACGTAACGATTTGCGTTTTTTTAAATCATATTTTTCAACAAATTTCTTTAGGTCTTCAGGTGAAGCAACGATGCCAAGCACCATGTCAGCTTCAATTTTAGTGTCTCGAGCATGCGATCCCGGACCAACACGGCTTTCACCACCAAGCCGTTTGCTGGCGATAATGCGAACGCGATTGCTGTTTTCGATTTCATTAAGTTCTTTACCAACCAGGTCGCTATCTTTAAGTGCAACGACTTCCGACATAGTGTAATCAACTTTATAAACATCGCGGAAATATTGCATTGGGTCAGCACCGCTGGTGCTGCTTTCGCTTTTAGTTGCAGGTAAAACAAAACGTCCAGCAACAACAAAGTAGATAATACCTGTTGCGACTAAGGCTAAGCCGATAGGTGTTACCGAAAACAGTCCCCATGTTTCCATTTGTTGTTCGGCCGGTAATGCTTTATTCGACGTTAGGATTAAGTCATTAAGTAGGATTAATGGACTTGAACCGACCATAGTTATGGTGCCACCGAGGATTGCACAAAAACCCATTGGCATAAGCAGGCGTGACATCGGCAACCCCGAACGAGCAGAAATGCGAGACACTACAGGTAAAAATAATGCTGCTGCTCCTACGTTTTGCATAAAAGAAGAAATTACGGCAACAGTCGATGAAATAATAGGAATGATACGGCTCTCAGATGTACCGCCAACCTTTAAAATGAATGTTGCCACTTTACTCATTAGTCCTGTTTTATCAAGACCGGCACCAATAATCATGACGGCAACAATTGACATAACGGCATTGGAAGCAAAGCCATCAAAAAGGTGCTGAGTGTCAACTAAACCCTGTGTTAACCCCATAAACGGCGCAAATAACGAGGTAAGGCCGAGTAATACCATGACTGAAATAGCGGCGACATCGACACCGACAATTTCAAAGGCAAATAAATAGATTGTTAAAACCAAGATTGCGCTTACCCAAGCAATCTGAACTGTTGGTACAACCCATGCCAGATAAAGTGCTAAAGCTGTGAACAGTGCCGCGGCAATCAATTGTTTCATTGATGGGCGTGTTGGGGGGCGCGTTTGTTCTTCATCAGCCAGAGCGATCATATTGCTTCCTTATCAATAATAAATTTATTAGTCGTAAACGTACAAAAATAGCGGTCGATGTAACCAATGCCAATGGGTCACATTTAACGGGTCACTTATACAGCTTCGTTAATAATCCGAATGGGAATGCGGAAAAGCGTTACTTGATACTGCTAAGGTGGCCGGCATTATACGCTTTATTACTTTATATTTAAATATCTTGCCTTAAGTGGCACTAAAACCACGCATTCATTAGCAAATATCCTCCTAGCATGATGCCTATCCATAACACCATGCTGCCGGTTGGCCAGCTTTCGGACAGGTGGTATTTCGATAAGCTGCTAGCATGAAGGGCTGACTGAAGGGTTTTCTTGCTTGTTTTCGCCACCTTTATTGTGATTGCGTTTAATCTTTGCAATATTTTCAGGCTAATTCGATCGACCACAGGTAATAATTTACGGTAAAACCAGTCAAAATCAAGGCTAATAGTTAAAGTCCGTTTCATCATGGGGAGCATGACAAAGAACGCCAGCCCAGCAAATAGTAGTAGCTGAAAATAGGCGACTAAATGAGCAGCGGTATAAGCTTGGTAAGCAACCTCAAAGGGTAATATAGCGTAAAGCGGTTCTGGATAAACGCCTAATCCAATGCAAAATGCAGCAAATATGGTCATCGCAAGCAACATATTGCGTGGTGCTTCAGGTGGTCGCATACCTGAATCTTTCTGAAAGAAGACAAACCAAGGGAATTTGATACCGGCATGGAGAAATACGCCAGCTGAAGCCGCAGCAAGAGCGAACCACACTATTGCAAGATGTTGATCTGCGGCTGATTGGGCAATCATTGATTTAGTGACAAAGCCTGACGTAAAAGGAAAGGATGAAATTGCCAAGGCGCCGATGATCCCGAGTAAAGCTGTCCATGGCATGGTTTGATAAAGGCCGCCGAGGTCGGTACATCGACGTTTACCTGTTCGATATAAGACGGCGCCGGCAGACATCAACAGCAGTGCTTTATAGATAATATGGGCAAAGGCATGAGCTGCTGCACCATTGAGAGCCATTTCCGTGCCCAATCCGATTCCGGTCACCATAAAACCGACTTGGTTGACAATGCTATAAGCCAAGATACGTCGCATGTCATTTTCTAACAAGGCGTAAATGATGCCGTAGAAAATCATGTATATGCCGATTGGAATTAGTAGCCAAGTTCCGGGGAAGGCAACTAACAAAGTAAACACGGCTGTCTTGGTGGTAAACGCAGAAAGAAATACGGTGCCGCTTGGACTGGCTTCGGGATAGGCATCAGCAATCCAAGCAGATAAAGGTGGAGCGCCGGCATTGATAAGGAATCCTGCAAGTATCAAGTATTGTGCAATAGAATCGAGTGATAAAGCCTCAAAGCGAATCGAACCTGTTTCGATAACATGTCCAGCGATACCCGCCATGAGTAATAGCCCACCGAATAAATGAATCAACAAATAGCGGATACTGGCACGATACGCGCCTTCATGTTGTGCGGCCCAGATCACTAAGGTTGAACCAATCGCCATAATTTCCCAAAAAATAAAGAGCGTGATCAAGTCACCAGATAAAGTAACACCTATAGCGCTGCCTGCATAAACAAATGCGGCAGAGAGTTCCAGAGTGCTGGCTTGTTTATAAGCAAAGATACCGCCGACGAGTGCCATCAAGCTAAACACGGTCGCAAACAATTGCCCTATTGTGGTTACTCTGATTGGTGCAAGTTCAAAACCGAGGAAGGGAAGTGTAACGACATAACCTACTGGCGCTGACCAAATCATCAGTAAGCAGATAGCAGGTAAACTGAAGATCAATGCATTACGGATGTTGTTCCCAAGCGGCATCAGTAGGGCGCCAATTACAAGCAATAAACCTGGGGGAAGTAACAATTCAGTCATGATGCGCCTCTGTTTTATGCGACGCAATATTTGAATCAGAATCGTAGTAGCTTTCCGGGCGTTTTAAAAAAACACCGAGTAATTTTGCAAATACAACCATACCGACACAGGTAATAAATCCATACCAGGCAAAAAAACCAAAACTGTCTTCAATGCCAAAGGATTCATGTTGGTGTACAAAAAAACCGGCAGTCACTGTCATAAGCAAGATGGCGATGAATATTATCCATAGCGTGCGAATATTTTCCTTGCGCAGTAACCAGCGTTTATTTTGTTCGCTCATTATGGATGCTCTCCTATTAAAGACGTGGCCAGTTGCAAGGGCACATCCGGGAAGAAAAATAATGCCAAGGTTAAACTGGCAGTAAGCATTAATGCCAAAACAATTGTCCACGGTGCTTCACCATGCTGCTCGTTGTTTTGTTCTTCTTGCTTAAACCAGGCGGCATAAATAATCGGGATAAAATAAGCCGCATTTAATAACGTGCTAGCAATAATTATTAAAATGGCAACAACTTGTTGTTCCTGAAAGGCGCCCATCAACATATACCACTTGGAAAGAAATCCAGCGGTCGGTGGCAGACCGATCATCGAAATTGCGCCGATGCTAAATGCGGACATGGTCCATGGCATGCGATAACCAATGCCATTGAGTTGGCTGATGTTGGTTTTATGTGCAGCGGTATAAATTGAGCCAGCAGCAAAAAACAGGGTGATTTTCCCAAATGCATGTGCCGCAATATGCAGTGCTGCCCCAACAGTTGATAGCGGTGCAAGAATAAATATTGCAAGCACGACATAAGACAATTGACTGATTGTTGAATAGGCAAGGCGACGTTTGAGATTATTTTGTCGTAGGGCAATCATGGATGCGATAAGAATTGTGAGACCGGCAATCCACAATATCCAGTCCGCACCAGCAGATAGCTTTAACATATCGAGTCCGAAAACATAGACAACGACTTTTACGACGCTAAAAACACCGGCTTTCACTACGGCGACAGCATGCAGTAAAGCTGAAACCGGTGTTGGAGCAACCATCGCTGCGGGTAACCATTTATGAAATGGCATGAGTGCTGCTTTGCCAATGCCATAGATATACAGGAATAAAAGAATGATCAGTTCCGGTCCTGCAACTTTTCCAGAGAGAGTGCCGCCAGCTTTAAAATCAAGTGAACCCGTTAAATACCAAGTCCAAAGGATGGCCAGCATGAAAAAACCTATCGAGGTACTTAACAGGATACCGAGATAAACTCGACCCGCCTTAATGGATTCTTTATTTCCATTGTGGGTCACCAAAGGATAGGTCGATAAGGTCAGGACTTCATAACAAATAAACAGCGTTAATAAATTACCTGCCATGGCAATGCCCATGGTGCTGGCTAATGCGATAGCAAAACAAATATAAAAACGGGTTTGATGTTGTTCCTTATTACCACGCATGTAACCAATGGAATAAAGCGTGTTAATGGGCCACAGTAAGGCAGCGACACAGGCAAATAACATACCGAGTGGTTCGAGTTCAAACTTGATGAGTAACCCAGGTGCAATTTCCAGCAAGTCGATCGAGGGTTGCTCGCCGGCCAAGACGGTTGGCAATAAGGTAAGGACTGTTGCTAGCAAGCCTAGCGCGGCGGTAATTGATAGGCCGTCACGTAGGTTTGGCTTTTTACCAACCAGACCAATCAATCCCGCAGCTACCAGCGGCAGTAATATAGCGACGATGATGAGTTGTTCGCTTGCGATGCCCATTAGTTAGCAACCGGTAGTAGTAGTTTAACGGCTTGTTCGGCAGTGCCAACGGTTAATTCTGTGTCTAGACCAAAGTAGATATTGGCGAGTACCAATATCCATGTTGGTATCAGTAACATCAGTGGTGCTTCCTTTATGCCCGCATGCGCAGAGTCATCAGCTGATTTGAAATACAGCGCTTCGATCAGTTTCCAGACATAAGCAACAGCAAGTAAGGAACCAATCAGAATCACGCCAACGATCAACCAGTTTTGTTGTTCAATCGCAGCGAGCACCAGATACCATTTGCTAATAAAACCAGCCGTACCAGGTACACCAATAAGGCTAAGACCACCTATCACAATGGCGGCAAAGGTCCACGGCATGTATTTACCTAGCCCTGCCATGTTATCGATACGGCTTGAGCCAATACGGTAAACAATAGCGCCAATGGCCATAAATAGTGCACCTTTCATGAGCGCATGGTTGAACAAGTGTACGAGTGTTGCGGTGACACCGAGAACCGAACCGAAACCAAGTCCCAGCATCATGTAACCAATTTGCGCAACACTTGAATAAGCAAGTAGACGTTTGCTGTCTTGTTGATAAATGGCATAGACGGACATCACCAAGATGCCAATAACGCACAACAATAAGAACATTTCATCGGTTGGTGTTTCTTCGATAAATGAGAAACCAAAGACGGTGAAAATAACGCGAAGCATGACGTACACAGCAACCTTGGTAGCCGTTGCAGCAAGAAAGACAGTAATAACCGATGGCGCATAGGTGTAAGCATTAGGTAGCCACAAGTGCAGCGGAAACAATGCAAGCTTTAGTGCAAACCCAACCATAATAAAGGCAAAGGCAGTTTGGACCGTGCGGTGTTCAACTAATGCAGGCAGGCGTGCCGAAAGGTCGGCCATATTCAGGCTACCCGTCATGGCATATAACAGACCGACACCAATTAAAAAGAAAGTCGCGCCAATTGTCCCCATAATAAGGTATTGGTAAGCCGCGGTGAGTGCCTGACGTTTTCGACCAAGACTGATTAATGCATAGGTTGAGAGTGAGGAAATTTCCAAGAACACGAATAGATTAAAGATGTCACCTGTTTGTGTGATTCCCAGCAGGCCAGTAAGGCACAACATGAATGCAGAATAAAACAACGATTGTTGTTTAAGCGGAATTTCTTTTTCTACACTATGAAGCGCATAGGGCAGAGTGACAGCAGCAATGCCGGCGACGATTAATGCCACTAATGCATTGGCTGCATCTATGCGATATTCAATTCCCCATGGTGGTGACCAGCCACCGAGTTCATAGCTGATGATGTTACCTGTACTGATACTGAATAGTTGCAGACACGCCATTGCAAACACGGCAAAGCTAACCAGTGTGCTGACGACCCACGGTAATCGCCCATTTGGCAGAATGGCAACTATCGGTGCAGTCAGCAGCGGAAGAACGACAATGAGCAGGCTTAAATGTGCTTCAATCACAGTGAGTGATCCTGATTATGAATGTCGTCTTCTTCAATACTGCCATAGGACTCTTTGATGCGTACAACAAGTGCGAGAGCAAGTGCGGTGGTGGCAACACCAACCACGATGGCAGTCAGAATTAACACGTGTGGCAATGGGTTTGAATAGACAGTGACATCGGACTCAATGATAGGCGCTGCTCCGTCTTTCACATTGCCAATGCTTATATAAAGCATGAACACTGAGACTTGGAAAATATTGAGTCCGGCAATTTTCTTTATCAGATTGCCTTGGCTGATTACCGTATAGAAACCCGCCATCATAATAATGATGACTAGCCAATAGTTATAGTGCCCGATAATCCAATCCATACGGCTATCCTTATTCGGGCTGGCCGCGTTCAGCGAATGCAAAAAACATGATGAGCATAACCGACATCACGGTGATGCCAACGCCAAGTTCAATAATGAGAATACCAAGGTGTTGTCCTGCCACTTGAGTGGATGCCAGTACACCATACTCTAGATATTTGCCACCCAGTATGAGACTTGCCACGCCAGTACCGGCATAGATCAGCACGCCTAAGCTGGCGAGGCAGCGTAATATAAAAGGCGGAATGATCTGTTTTGCAGTTTCGACACCAAACACAAGTGCATAGAGAATGAGTCCAGCACTGAAGATAACTCCAGCCTGAAAACCGCCGCCGGGTCCAAAGTCACCGTGAAACTGTACATACAGTGCAAATAGAAAAATAAGTGGAATCATGAATTTTGAAACAACACGTAAGATTAAATTATGTTTCATCATCATCACCTGTTTCAGTATTACGTCGAGTTGAACGTCTGCGCCCGCCAATGAGTAACATCACGGCAATGCCTGCCGTAAAAATAACCGCGACTTCACCCAATGTATCAAAACCACGATAACTCGCGAGCACTGCTGTGACGATATTCGGCACGCCGGTGTCTGTGAGGCCTTTTTCTAAGTAATATGGTGCAACATGTTGTTGAGCGGGTGCTTGTGGATCGCCAAAGGAAGGTATATCAGAAGTACCATAGATCAACATTGCGCCTGTGATAGTTACGACAACGAGTGGCAACCAAGGTTTATGTGATGATTTCTTTTCCTGTTTTTCTTCATCACGTCGGTAAGTGAGTGCAAGTGTACCAAGCATTAATATTGTCGAGATACCCGCACCAACAGCGGCTTCTGTAAATGCGACGTCCACAGCATCCATCACCACGAACAATCCAGCAGAGATAAAACTAAATGCACCAAATAGCATAATAACCGCAAACAGGTTACGTAGATAGATAATCGCAAACGCTTGGATCATGAGTAGCGTTAATAATGTGACATCGATAAGGCTATCAAGCATCATCTTTAGTCCATGGTTTGATACCACCTAACATAGCTGCATTTGCCAACGAGTGCGAAGCAGTTGGACTGGTAAAAAAGATAAAGGCAAAAATAAGGAATAGTTTAAAACTTGCCAGCGTCAAACCGGCTTGCAGTCCAAGCCCTAACAAGAACAATGCGGCGCACAGCGTATCGGTAGTACCTGCGGCATGAAGACGTGTGTAAAAATCAGGGAGGCGATGCATACCAACACCACCAATGATACCGAGAAGGCCACCGAGACCAAGACAAATCCAGCTAAGGAGATCAATCATGATTGATCCTTATTCTTTTCTATCGTGCTGCCATCGGTATAAAAGTTACCTTGTTCGACTAGTTTCAGTACAGCGACGACGCCAATGAAATTGATGAGTGCGTAAACAAGGGCAATATCAAGCAGATCATGGCGATCAGTTACAATCGCAAACACGGCAATTAATAAAATGGTTTTTGTGCCAAGCATATTCATAGCGGCAATGCGGTCATAGACGGTTGGCCCTAGAAGAGCACGCGCCAGTGCCAAGAGGACAGTGACGAGTATGGCGATGATGGCAACGGTATACATCATGGTGTAATTTCTTCGTTATCCGGTACGGCGCGAGCCATGTCACCTGACATAAGATCGTCGGCAGCGCTTGCATCAAGTGCATGAACCTTGATTTCATCATCATTCATATCGAGTGCGACCGTACCGGGTGTCAAGGTAATCGAATTGGCATAGATAACTTTGCTCAGTTTGGTTTGTTTGCCTGCAGGCAACGTGAAAACCACGGGCTGGATACTGCTGGGGCGCAGGATATTTTTGATGACGCTGATATTTGCCATGACGATTTCTTTCGCAAGGTAGAGATAGTAGCGCAGCAGGCGCAAGCTTAGATGAAATGGCCAGCTTTCGTGATCGATGATGTTCATACGTCGTGAGAGGAAAACTGTTAGCACGGTAGAAGCAATGCCAAGACTGATTAGGAGGCTCCCTGTGTGTCCTGAAAGCAGAAACCAGAAGAGGAATATAAGGCTCCCTGTGATTATTATTTTCATTAAAGCTACGTCCCACTTCGCTTGCACATCAAGCGACTGCCATGAGTATAGCAATCTCATATTTAGATAAAAAGCGGTATGATGGAGGTTTATTAGGATCAAAAAAGTCTGATAACAGGACGTAGCAGTTCCCTTAGACAAGCCTTATACTAATAAATGAAGTATAATCGTGAAAACAGCTAACACATTGAATAAAAACACGAAATGACGACTCCTTCCGACAAAAGCCTTCGCGCAGCTGAACTAAGTGAACGGCTTAATTATCACAATCACCGTTATTATGTGCTTGATGATCCGGAAATTCCGGATGTAGAGTACGATATGATGCTACGTGAATTACAGGACATTGAAGCGCAGTATCCAGATCTGTGTAGCCCAGATTCGCCAACGCAACGCGTGGGTGCCACACCACTAAAAGAATTTGCCGAAGTGAAGCATGAAGTACCAATGCTTTCTTTGGGTAATGTATTCTCAGAAGCTGAATTAAATGATTTTGATCGTCGTTGCCGAGAAGGGTTGGATAACGAAAATATTGAATATGTTGCCGAGCCAAAATTGGATGGCCTTGCTATCAGCCTTTTATATAAAAGTGGTTTACTTATTCGCGCTGCGACTCGTGGTGACGGCACAACAGGTGAAGACGTAACAGCAAATGTGAAAACCATTGGCGCAGTCCCGTTACGTTTGACAGGTAAAAATATCCCAGATGTTATCGAAGTGCGTGGTGAAATTTATATTTCACGTGATGGATTTGAAACGCTTAATGCGCGTCAGAGAGATAAAGGTGAAAAAACCTTTGCGAATCCAAGAAATGCCGCAGCGGGTTCACTGCGCTTGTTGGATTCAAGTATTACTGCACAGCGGCCATTGACCATGTATTGCTATGCAGTTGGTATTTGTAGTGATGGGGTTCTTGCTACAACACATAGTGACGTATTAGAACAATTACGTGGCTGGGGTTTACGTGTATCAAATGAACATGCTGTCGTGCAAGGGGCGAAAGGTTGTTATGGCTATTATGAAAAGCTATTAAAAAAACGCGATAGTCTACCGTACGAGATTGACGGCATTGTTTACAAAATAAATCGTTTCGATCAACAACAAACATTGGGTTTTGTTTCACGTGCGCCGCGCTGGGCAATAGCGCACAAATTTCCTGCGCAGGAAAAAACAACTCAACTACTTGCGATTGATATTCAGGTGGGGCGCACAGGTGCATTAACACCAGTAGCACGTCTTGAACCGGTTGAAGTAGGCGGCGTAACAGTGACAAATGCAACTTTGCATAATCAAGATGAAATTGACCGTAAAGATGTACGAGTCGGTGATACGGTCGTTGTTCGTCGTGCAGGGGATGTGATCCCTGAAGTAGTAAGTAGCATAAAAGACAAGCGTAAGAAGGGGGCGCGTAAATTTAAATACCCAACACAGTGCCCTGAATGTGATTCCGAAGTTGTGCGCATTGAAGGTGAAGCCAAAGCGCGTTGCTCAGGGGGGCTGTATTGTCCTGCACAACGCAAAGAAAGTATTAAACATTTTGCATCACGACGTGCTATGGATATTGAAGGCCTAGGCGATAAATTGGTGGAACAGCTTGTTGATGAAGAACTAATCAGCGACGCTGCTGATCTTTATACCTTAACAACTACACAGTTGGCGAGCATGGAACGTATGGGCGAGAAGTCGGCGAATAATTTGATCGCATCGCTTGAGAAAAGTAAATCAACTACCTTGCCACGATTTATTTTTTCCTTAGGTATTCGCGAAGTAGGTGAAGCGACCGCTCGTAGTCTTGCTAATCATTTCGGTAATTTAGAAAAAATCATGGCTGCGAAGAGCGCTGCTCTTGAGCAAGTGCCAGATGTCGGTCCTGTGGTTGCGAGAAATATTGAAACCTTCGATCATCAGGCACATAACCGTGATGTGATTGATAAACTCATTAAAAATGGTGTTCATTGGGATGATGTTGAGGTTAATGATTCCATGGAACAACCTTTGGAAGGAAAAACGATTGTTTTAACAGGGGCGTTATCAATGCCACGCAATGAAGCTAAAGACAAGCTTCAAGCATTGGGTGCAAAAGTGAGTGGCAGTGTTTCAAAGAAAACAACGGTTGTTATCGCTGGCGCCGATGCAGGTTCTAAATTAACCAAAGCGAATGATCTTGGTATTCTGGTGTTAGATGAAACCGTTTTGCAAGCTATATTGGATGGTGATTTCTCAAGTATTACGGAATAACAACACGCAGGTATCAAAGGGTTCCTTCTTAAAATACCTATAATGAGTAAATTCTTGTTATAGATCATTTTCTCTAAGTTTCTCGATATGTCACAATGGACTGATGGACTCACATCAGATACTGTTTTTTATTGCACTTATGTTGGTTTCGGCCAGGCTATTTGCAGAAATTGCACGTAAATTCAATGTTCCATCCATTATTGGTGAGTTAGCAGCAGGCATTGTGCTTGGTCCTACATTGTTGGGTTGGATAGAGCCTAACGAAGTCCTGAGGTTGCTGGCGGAAATAGGTATTATTCTTTTGCTGTTCGAGGTTGGCCTCGAAACAGATATCGAAAAGCTGATTAAAGCAGGACCACAAGCAGTGGTATTAGCATTAGCGGGTTTTCTTTTACCCTTTGTTCTTGGATTTTGTGTCACCTATTTCCTCTTTAACCTATCACTTATTATTTCCCTGTTTATTGGTGGAACGCTTACGGCGACAAGTATTGGCGTAACGGTACGTATTCTCTCCAGTCTTGGTCGACACCGTAGCATAGAAGGACAGATCGTACTCGGTGCGGCAGTGATCGATGATATTCTCGGTGTACTATTGCTTGCTATTCTCTATGAGTTTGTGACGATTGGAACGGTAAGTGTGTCTCATGCAGGCAGTGTGATTTTGTTTATTGTGTTGTTCTTTATATTGGCGCCAGTTGTTGCCAAGATTGTCTCCTTACAGATCAGACGATATCACCATCTAACTGACATGCCTGGTTTTATACCCGTCATGCTTGTTTCGCTTGTATTGCTTATGGCTTCGTTCGCGCATCAAATAGGTGCGCCTGAATTACTCGGTGGTTTTGCCGCTGGGATTGCCTTGTCACGCAGATTTATCTTACCTTTTGCGGTTGCATTAAAAACGGATGATGAATTTACACGGCGTATTGGCAATGAAATGCGACCCATTATTCAACTTTTCACCCCTTTATTTTTTGTCATGGTTGGCTTGTCACTGGATCTAAGCGCGATTGACTGGAGTTCGGTGTTTATTTGGGGTTTTTCTTTATCGCTGGTTACCGTTGCTATTTTAGGCAAGGTGATGGCAGGATGGTTATTACCAGCACCTTTTCATCAGAGAACGGTGATTGGCATGGCCATGGTGCCACGTGGTGAGGTCGGTCTGATCTTTGCTGAATTGGGTCGTGCAGCAGGTATCCTTGTCAATGAAGTCTATGCTGGTTTGATCATTGTTATTGCCTACACAACGCTACTCGCACCATTTTGGATGAAATGGTATTACCATCGCTATGGTGAAAAGTTCGCAAAGGGGTGAGTATGGGCGACCACCACCTTTAGTATAGTATTTAAAATCATTAGAAACGGTTTCATTATTGTATGGAGTTTTACTGATGACGAATATCGAGAACAAATTACAAATTTATTACGTCACCGCGATATTTAGTTTGATTTTTGCAGTGATTGGTTTTAGCTATAATGCATGGCGATTAGAGCTAACAGAAGAAAACAGTAATATCCGCACAGCATCCTTTCAGGTGTTAACCGAGCTTGCTGAGTTTGAGCAAATCATTTATGCCGCTCACTATGATAATGACAAGGTAGCAGGCAGCCCGCGTAAAGGTTGGGTGAAAATGGGGTTGATTGTTGATCTAAGTATTTTGATCGATATGTCGGTGCATAAGAGCTCAATGCAGTTGCATAAAGTGTGGTCTGACAACTGGGAGTCACTTAATTCAAGCGAACATACTGCTCAGGGTTTAATTTCTGGAATTGAAAAAGTCAGACAACAGGTAAAACAAAAACTCTATGAATTAGAATAATGCTTCACCTGTTGCCTTGTTTATAGAATTACTTGTTTGAGTATTGTTGAATGTTAATACCTTGATGTTGTGGGATATTAGGAACACCTTCATCAAAGTCAGTTATATTAATTTCAGCTGTAGTGCGTAATTGTAAAAAGTATTTTTCAACTTGCTGGCGTTGCAATACAACTCGCACACGATCCTTTACATCTTCATATGCCGGCGGTGGATTAATGCGTTTATCATCTAGGTAAATAATATGCCAACCAAAGCGTGTTTTTATCGGTGTTTTCGCGTATTCACCTTTCTTTAGTTTTGAGACGGGTATGCGAAATTCAGGTAATAAATCAAACTCTGACTGCCAGCCAAGCAAACCTTTATCCTTTGCGGAAGGACCGGTTGAATACTGCTCAACTAATTTCAAAAAATCACCACCTTCGTTTAATGCAGTAACCACTGTTGTTGCATCGTCGCCATTGGCCAACAAAATATGGCGCAAATGATATTCAGTTAAAGTGAGTTCTGACATGCGTGATTCGTAATCTTTTTTCATCATCTCGTCGGTCAAGGGGTTTTTTTCTGAAAAATCTTTGAAAGCAGCGTTAACGAGAATGGTGCGGCGTTGATTGTCGAGCTCTTTTTTTACGTCGGCCTTATTTTGTAGTTTGTTTTTCTCTGCGTCTTGTAGTGCAAGCTCAAAATTAATAAATTCATCTAGCATGCGTGCCTGCGAAGCTTTTTCCGAATCAGGTCGGCCGGCCTTGCGTTGTTTTACATAGGCTTTGAAATTTTCTTCAAGTATTGGTTTGCCATTAACGGTAGCAATTATTCCATCATCTTTTTCAGGCATGGTTGCGCCTTCATTGCTGGCGGTATCCTTTTTCATATTTTCGGGAGCAGTAACTTGCTCGCCGTTTTCACATGCCGTTAGCATGGCAGTCAATGCGATACTAATAGTTAATGTTATTATTTTATTCATGTCTATCCCTGTCTTTAAGTGATTACGTGTTTATGAAGGTGTAGAAGCCTTAATGCTAAGCGCATGAATATCTTTTTGCATCATGTCACCCAGCGCTTCGTAAACCATACGGTGTTGTTGCAACATTGATTTATCAGCGAAAGCGCTGGCGACAATGTGCACTTCAAAATGTCCCATACCCGTTTTTGCACCTGCATGTCCTGCATGCTTGTGGCTTTCATCAATAACCTCAACGCTATCAGCATTCAGATTGTCTAATAATAGTTGTTTAATGCGTGGAATACGTTCGCTGTTATCGATCACGGTAATACCTTTTTAAATGGTTTAACTTGTACATGCTTATATGCGCCGGATGCAATATAAGGGTCTGCATCCGCCCATTGCTGTGCATCTTCAAGAGAATCAAATTCAGCGACGACTAAGCTGCCAATAAAGCCAGCAGGGCCAGGATCTTCATTGTCTATTGCAGGATGTGGCCCAGCCAAAATCAAGCGTCCTTCATCTTTTAATTTATTTAATCGCGCAATGTGATCTGGGCGAACACTCATGCGTTTTTCTAAACTATTTTCAACGTCTTCACTTATGATGGCATATAACATTATTCAGTTTCCTTTTTGGTCGCTTCATCTTCTTGAATAACATATTTTGCCATAAAGATACCTTGTGCGATAACAAAGACAAGTGTCATGCCTAACATACCAAACAGTTTAAAGTTAACCCAAAATTCATCACTAAAGTTATAGAGCACGTAGAGATTTACAAACCCCATTATTGTAAAGAAAGCAGCCCAAGTAAGATTGAGTTTTTTCCAAACCGCATCAGGTGCAGACATTACTTTGTCCATCATGCGGCGCACGAGATTTTTTTCACCGATGTATTCGCTGCCAATAAACACGAGTGCAAATACCCATTCAAGTATGGTTGTCTTCCATTTAATATACAGAGGATCATCCAATGCAATTGTGATGCTGCCAAAAATGGCGATCAAAGCAAGTGAGATTAAATGCATTTTTTCAAATTTGCGTGTCTTCAGCCAATACAGTCCGACTTGTAGAAACGATGCGCCAATACCGGCCTTGGTTGCCATGATCATTGCTTCTTTAACAGCTTCACTTGAGCCATCACCTGTGAGGAATTTAAAAACGGCGAAAAAAACAATAATTGGAAAATAATCGAACAACATTTTCATAGTAGTGATCTGTGGCTCTAGGCCAATACTCCATGGTTATCTCAATAATATGTCGTATTATGCCCGAGCATATAGGTATATGTCTGCCTGAATTTCCTCACATTAAGGAAAGATTCGTGTTTTTGTGTAATCCCTATACAATGTCGCGCAATGATTATTGATCTCCACTCACATAGTACGGTCTCTGATGGCACGCTGACGCCCAGCGAACTACTTGCGCATGCTGCCGAGCAAGAGGTTGGTGTATTAGCGCTGACTGATCACGATAGTGTTGATGGCCTTGCTGAAGCCGCGGTGGCAGCAAAGCAGCATGGCATTATGCTGATTAATGGTGTAGAAATTTCTATTATGTGGAAAGGCCAAACTATTCATATGGTAGCTTTAGGGATTGATCCTGATTATCAGCCTTTGCTGGATGGTCTTAAAAAAATATGTGAATATCGTAGTTGGCGTGCTGAGGAAATTGGCCGCCGTTTGGCAAAAAAACGGATTGATGGCGCTTATGAAGGCGCTAAGAAATTCGCTAAGGGCTCATTGATTGCGCGACCTCATTTTGGACATTTCTTGATAGAGGCGGGTTATTGCAAGGATATGCGTGAGGTGTTTAAAAAATACCTCGTTCGAGGCCGACCTGGTTATGTACCAGGTAAATGGGCAGAAATGGAAGAGGCCGTTAGTTGGGTTCGAGGTGCGGGTGGTATTCCAATTATCGCCCATCCAGCGCGTTATAGGTTAACGGCGGGGCGCCTGCGAACGATGTTTGGAGAGTTTAAGGAATGTGGCGGTCTGGGTATTGAGGTCGTATCAGGTAGTCATACCCCCGATGAGTGCAATACGATGGCGGCGCATGCCAATCGGGCAGGGCTTTTTGCTTCACAGGGCAGTGATTATCATGGCCCAGAGAATCGATGGGTAAAATTAGGGCGCATGCCGACGATGCCGACTGGTTGTGAACCTGTTTGGGAAAGCGAATATTGGCCTAGAGGTAGCGCATGAGCCAGTATTTTGAAATTCACCCAGATAATCCTCAGGCACGTTTAATACACCGCAGTGTTGAGATTGTGCGTGAGGGCGGGGTGATTGTATATCCAACCGATTCAAGCTATGCCCTCGGTTGCCATATTGGCGATAAACGCGCAATGGAGAGGCTAGCACAAATAAGAAATGTGTCGAAAAGGCATAATTTCACACTTATGTGTCGCGATTTGTCGGAAATATCGAATTTCTCGATAGTTGATAATTCAGCTTATCGACTAATGAAGTCGCTAACGCCAGGGCCTTATACATTTATCCTGAAAGCGAATCGTGAAGTACCTCGACGCTTACAAAACCCGAAAAAGAAGACGATTGGCTTGCGGGTACCTGAAAACCCCATTGCACATGCCTTGTTAGAAGAACTGAATGAACCCATGATGAGTTCGACGCTGATTCTCCCTAATCAAGAGCTACCGATGACGGACGCCTTTGAAATTCGTGAAGAATTAGAGCATTTAGTCGACTTGATTATTGATGGTGGCAATTGTGGTGTAGTGCCGACCACGGTAGTGGATCTCTCTGAGGGAGCCGTAGCGGTAACGCGGCAAGGTAAGGGTGAATATAATTTTAATAATTAACATTATATTTTTATTGTAATTAATTGATATTTAATAACTATATAGCAATAGTTAATGTTTATTCGAATCTGTTTTCATAGTCCTAAAATAGTCATAAACAAGGTATAATCATCGCGCTAGTCGTGAGACTAGGCATAACAATAATTGATACTCGCCCGCGACGCGGGATTTAGGGAGGTATTTTGAGTTCTATCCTCGGTCACCAAGACCGCGTGCTGTCTGGCATGCGGCCAACAGGTCAACTTCATCTCGGTCATTATCACGGTGTACTCAAGAATTGGCTCAAGTTACAACATGAATACGAATGTTTGTTTTTTGTTGCCGATTGGCACGCCTTAACCACACATTATGAAGATCCCAGTGTTATCGCTGATAGCGTTTGGGATATGGTGATTGACTGGCTAGCAGCCGGTGTGAATCCAAGTAATGCCACTTTATTTATTCAATCACGTGTACCTGAACATGCTGAATTGCAGCTATTGTTATCAATGAGTACACCGCTTAGCTGGCTTGAACGTGTCCCGAGTTACAAAGATCAACAGCTGAAATTGAAAGAAAAAGATCTGGCGACCTATGGCTTCCTTGGTTACCCACTTCTACAAAGTGCTGACATCCTCATTTATAAAGCAGGCCAAGTACCTGTCGGTGAGGATCAAGTTGCGCATGTTGAATTGACACGCGAAATTGCACGTCGATTTAACCACCTTTATGGCCGTGAAGCAGGCTTTGAAGAAAAAGCGGAAGCAGCGGCAAAAAAAATGGGTAAGAAAAATGCCAAACTATATCGCGAGCTTCGTAGACGTTACCAAGAAGAAGGTGATGCAGAAGCGATTGAAACGGCACGTGCATTATTAGAAGAGCAGCAAAACATCACATTAGTTGATCGCGAACGTTTGTTTGGTTACTTGGAAGGTATCGGTAAAATTATATTGCCGGAGCCTGAAGCATTGCTAACACCGACAGCAAAAATGCCGGGTTTAGATGGACAAAAAATGTCTAAATCGTATGGTAATACAATTTCATTACGTGAAGATCCAGGATTGATTGATCAAAAGATACGTACAATGCCAACAGATACAGCACGTGTACGTCGAACCGATCCCGGTAATCCTGATAATTGCCCTGTATGGGAATTACATCAAGTTTACAGTGATGACTCTCTACAAGCAGAAATTAAAGAAGGCTGTACGACAGCGGGTATTGGTTGTATCGATTGTAAGAAGTTTATTATTGATGCTGTAGTCGATGAATTAGCACCGATGCGTGAACGTGCCCAAGAATTTATTGATGATCCAGATATGGTAAGGAATATTATTAACGAGGGATGTGATAAAGCGCGTGACATTGCACGACTTACACTGGAAGAAGTGCGGCAAGTAATGGGACTGTCTTACAAATAATATTATGAATGAACCGTCAAATAAATCAGAAATAGTTGAAGCAGTAGAGACCGAAGAAAAATCGGCAGCGCCACAACAAGCAGAGATGCCATTTGCTGTTGTCCAAGGTGAGAAGGTTACAGAGCTTCCACAGGATTTATATATTCCACCACATGCACTGGAAGTTTTTCTTGATGCATTTGAAGGGCCGCTTGATTTATTGCTATACCTGATTCGTCGCCAAAATCTTGATGTGCTAGATATCCCTATTGCTGAAATCACTGCGCAATACATGGAGTATGTTGAGTTAATGAAAGATATTCAGCTTGAATTGGCTGCAGAATATCTTGTTATGGCCGCGATGCTAGCTGAAATTAAATCACGGATGTTATTACCACGGCGTGAAGAAGAGGGTGAAGACGGAGAAGACCCACGTGCAGAATTGGTTCGTCGTTTACAAGAGTATGAACGTTACAAACAAGCGGCAGAAAACATAGATAACTTGAAGCGAGTAAATCGTGATATTTATGAAATCGAAATTGATACACCGGATGTCGCGGTTGTTCGCAATGCACCTGACGTTAGTATTCAAGATATGCTGCTTGCCTTCCAAAATGTATTAAAGCGTGCAGAAAATTTTCAACATCATCATATTGAGATGGAGCCGTTGTCAGTACGTGAACGTATGTCTTCTGTCTTAACGGTTATAAAAGCAGATGAGTTCACCGACTTTTCAGCGTTATTTACTATAGAAGAAGGTCGCTCAGGTGTGGTGGTTACTTTGCTGGCTATTCTTGAACTGTTAAAAGAAACACTAATTGAAATGGTTCAAAATGAACCGTTTGGTCCAATCTATGTAAAATCGGCCTCGTCGAATGATAAGGCCGAACTTTCAGAAACTACTCCGGACACAGAAAATAATGAATCCTGAAATAGTAAAAAAAGTTGTTGAAGCTGCACTGCTGGCTTCAGGGAAGCCATTAAATATTGATCGTCTGATGCATTTGTTTGCAGAAGGTGAGTTTCAACCAGAGAAAAATGATATTCGCAAAGCACTAACTGAAATTAGTGAGGATTGTGAAAATCGGGGTGTTGAATTAAAAGAGATCGCAAGTGGTTTTCGTATGCAAGTACGAGAAGACATGGCACCATGGGTTTCGCGCTTATGGGAAGAAAAACCGCAGCGTTATACACGTGCACTACTTGAAACGCTGGCATTAATTGCCTACCGACAACCAGCAACACGTGGCGAAATTGAAAATGTACGTGGTGTTGCTGTTAGCAGTAATATTATTAAAACATTAACTGAACGAGAATGGATCAAGATTGTCGGTCACCGTGATGTACCTGGTAAGCCAGCGATGTACGGGACAACAAAGCAGTTTTTAGATTATTTTAATCTTAAGTCGCTTGATGAACTACCATCATTGGCTGAATTACGTGATTTTGAAACGGTAAATGCTGAACTTGATTTACAATTACCTGGTCTTGAAGTCGCACCAGAGGATGCAGCGCCAACTCAAGAGTCAGCTAATGAGGAACCGGAAGCTGATGCTGCCGAAACACCAGCAGATGAAAAAGATACGTCTGATGCCGACGCTAGCGGTGAAACTGATAAATAATTTATGAGTGAGAAACTTCATAAAATACTTGCTCGTAATGGTTATGGTTCGCGTCGCGAGATGGAGCGCTGGATTGAAGATGGTCGTTTGGTTATCAATGGCAAGGAAGCAAGAACGGCTGATCGTGTTGAAGAGAGAGATAAAATCTCACTTGATGGGAATTTGATTGAGCTCAATTTTGATGATCAGCAGCACCGTGTTCTTATATATAACAAACCAGAAGGTGAAATTTGCACTCGCGATGATCCTGATGGACGCAAAGATGTATTTGCGAATCTTCCTAAGCTGCAGGGCTCGCGTTGGATAATTGTTGGGCGTTTAGATATCAATACATCCGGTTTATTATTTTTTACTACTGATGGTGAATTGGCAAATGCCTTAATGCATCCTTCTTCAGAGATTGATCGAGAATATTCAGCACGAATTCTTGGCGAGGTTGATGGGCAGGTTTTACAAAATCTAGAAAAGGGTGTTGAGCTTGAAGACGGTTTTGCGCGTTTTAATTCAATCACGGATGTGGGCGGTAAGGGCGCAAACCACTGGTATAGCGTTGTACTAAAAGAAGGGCGTAAGCGTGAAGTGCGGCGTCTCTGGGAATCACAGGGTGTTAAAGTAAGTCGTCTGATGCGTACTCGGTTTGGACCAATTGCACTGACACGTGGTTTGCGTAAAGGGTCATTCCGAGATCTTGATAAAGCGGAAGGGGACGCATTGTATTCTGCTGTAGGCATGAAAAACCGAATCGGTGTTAGGCAGTCAACATCAAATACAGAAAAAAAAACATCCCATGCAAAAAGATCGCAACAAAGACATCGTCGAAATCCTCGCAAGAAATGAATATGCGCTTTAAAAGCGTATATCAATCTCTTTTTAAAAAATATGGCGAACAGAAATGGTGGCCTGCTGATAGTCCCTTTGAAGTCATGGTTGGCGCTATTCTTACGCAAAATACCGCATGGTTAAATGTTGAGCGTGCGCTTGATAATCTTAAGCATGCGAATGTTTTAACTCCACAGAAAATAATTGAGTCGAATCATGATGCTTTAGCACAGTGGCTAAAGCCATCGGGTTATTTTAATATTAAAGCTAAACGATTAAAGCAATTTTGTGAATGGTACGTTGAGCAAAATGAATATGCTGGTTTAAAGCAAAACCACTCAATAAAGCTTAGAGAGATGTTATTATCGGTAAACGGCGTGGGCCCGGAAACAGCTGATGACATTCTTCTTTATGCATTTAATAGAAAAATATTTGTTATTGATGCTTATACGCGACGAATTTTTAGTCGCCTAGATTTAGTTGATGCTTCACTAGATTATGAAGCCTTAAGATCGGTTTTTGAAACTGAACTTGAATCTGAATCAGCCGCGTTATTTAACGAGTATCACGCTCTGATTGTGTTACATGCAAAAGAAGTCTGTAAGAAGAAACCGGTGTGTGAAGCGTGTTGTTTGCAAATGGATTGCAAACAAAAAGGAATCGTTATTTAGCCTACTTTTCTATCTCTGTCTGGTCGCATAGTGTGACGAATGTGCGCGACATTAGGGCGTAGATCTCCTGGTATTTCCATTTTACTACCAAGCAAGATAATCATCTTTGGGTTCACTTTATGCATGGTCGATATTTTTTTAAGTAATTCGACGACACGCCTATCTGCAATGTGTTCAGAAAAATTGCTAAGTACAAAAATGCCAAAATGCGCCATGCTGTGAATGGTGTTTAGTAGATCTTCAACATCAATCGTTCGGGGGATCATGATGTGGTTGGCATCCATACGGTACATGCTTGTTTCAGGCTGCCAATGGTAGATTGCCTTGCTGCTTGCGAGGGATAGGTTCTTGAACAGTTCAATGATATGTGAACTCCGAAGTGTTTCAAAATAAACAATCGGATAGTTTTGCTCAGTGAGCTGGTTAATTTTTTCCAGAGCAGGATCAAGCATCTTACAAGCCATATCTATATTAGAATTAAGGAGTGTAAGGGTAGTTGATATAAAGTGTCAAAAATGTGAACCAGTTTGCAATTATGGTTTTATGATCAATAAGTTATTGATTCTACTTGTGTCAGGACTGAACTACACAGTTACGGCCTAGCTTTTTAGCTGAATAGAGTGCTTTATCTGCACGATCAACAAGCTGGTTTGCTGACTCATCTTCTTCAAGTGAAGCAATACCGACGCTAATCGTGATGGGTAGGGCCACTTCGTTGCGTGCATATGCCATTTCTTCAATACCACGACGTATTCTTTGTGCTAAAAGGTGCGCACCAACTGAGTTCGTATTATTTAAAATAATGGTAAATTCTTCACCACCATAGCGGAATAATACGTCTGAAGTACGTATTTGCTCTTTTATATTCTCGACTAATGCTTGTAATACTTGGTCGCCTACGCTGTGGCCATGGGTATCATTAATACTTTTGAAATGATCGACATCTACCATTAGTACAGAAAGTGAATTGTGATGGCGATGGGCAAGATCAATTTCTTTATCAAGCATAGTATCCAGTGCGGCACGATTTAAAGCACCCGTGAGAGGATCGTGCATTGCCTTTTGTAGGGCCTCTCTATATAGCAAGGCATTGCGTAGCGGATACACTAATAAACAGAGAAGTTCCTCTAGATAATTTAAGTCTGTTTCAGAAAACCGTTGTAGGCGCGTAAAGCAAAGCTTACCAAGTGATTCGTTAGCAATTTCGATTTTGTAATTACAGCTGTGACGTGCTGATTTATTACCAAGTGTCAGGGTGATATCTGCTGCCTGATTTTCGTAAATTAGTTGAGCACAGTGAAATTCTGCTTGTATATAAGCAAAGAAAATATCCAATATATCGGTAATATCTAAGCTAGTTTGAAGCTTACGGTTTAGCTCCCACTGAAATTTTTGTGGTTTTTGTGCAGGCTGTGCTGATAGTGCACCTACCGGCTGATTTCGATGCGCCTCAATAAAGTGACTATCGAGTATTTTTGCTTCTGTATTTTGTAGTTGAGCCATAATCCGTACATCCTAAAACTTTGTGTCTTGTTTATTCTGAATGCGATTATCGTGCCAGTTTTTAATAATACACGAATTCTATTAAAAACATAGGCTTACAAAGAAAAATTTTATGGCGTCTAAAAAATGACAAATATTTGACACAAATTGACGGCAAATTACGGTTAAAAGTTGCCGCTATTACATGTATTTATTGTGGTTATTCAGACGTTTGCGCATTGATTAACTGGCCATGAACACCCTGACTATCTGGACTCATCATATATAGATAATGCATAGCAATATCATCGGGCATGGCAAGTAGGCTTAGATCTTCAGCTGGGTAAGCAAGATGACGTAAGCGTGTGCGTACTGGACCCGGATCAATGGAATTGACACGGATTTTCGTATTATTTTCCAATTCATCAGCGAGAATGAGCATAAATGCATCTAAGCCTTGTTTAGATATCCCATACGCTCCCCAATATGCTGCTGATTTTTCATAAGAGACAGTAGAGCTGAAGAGGATCGCCGCATCTTTAGCCTGACGGAGTAATGGCAGACAAGCCTGTGTAAGAGCAAAAGGGGCTTCTAGATTAACTTTCAAAATACGTTGGAGTAATTCGTGCGGGTAATGATCGATAGGTGTTAGCGAACCAAGCTCGGCTGCATTGTTTAATAGGCCATCAAGTCGGCCAAATTCTTGTGCAATACCACCAGCTAACCCTAGGAAATCATTATCTTCAGCAGCAGAGAGATCGAGTGGAAAAATAGCCGGTTCAGATAAGCCTTCGGCAACTATTTCGTCATAAACGGCTTCAAGTTTATGACTGGTTCTTCCTGTTAACACTACGGTTGCGCCATAGCGCGCATATATCTTAGCTGCCGCTTTGCCGATTCCATCGCCAGCCCCTGTCACCAAGATAACGCGATCTTGTAGAAGGGAAGAGGCAGGTTTGTAATTGTTTGGGAGCGACATAGCGGATTAACCTTTTATTTCATGCTCTGAATGATTTCTTGGCTACATTGTACCCCACTCTGTACTGCTGCTTCGAGTGTTGCAGGATAGGGCCCTGCGGTATAGTCACCACATAACCACAGATTGTCTTTTGAAGTGCTAATGCTGGGGCGTAATTTATCAATATCCACATGCGATTTGAATGTGGCACGTTTTTCTCGAATAACGAAGCTCTTTAAGGCATCAGGCCAACCGAATATTGTTGATAGTTCATCATTAACCAATTGCGCTAATGTCATTTTATCAAGTTGCATGTGTGAGCCGCTTGCACTGATCACAACAGCCATTAAACCAGGTTGCCCGCAGCAATGTCTATCAAATATCCACTGTCCGGCACAGCCTGTGAGTCCAATCATGGTTTGGGATAACCGCACATCATTTTCGTACTGCAAGTAGACAGTGCAAATTGGCTCATAGCTTATAGCGCGTAATTGCTGTTGTGTTTTTTCAAAAAGATCAGATTTTTCAAGAAGGGCTAGGGTGCTCTGAGATGAACCTGCCAAAACTATATGTTTTGCATGATATTCATTACCGGTTACATCAATAACAACAGGATGAATGCTGTTATAGGAAATACGATCAACTTTGTTTCCCAGTAAAATCGTTCCGCCGTGATCTTCAATATATTGGATTGCTGGTTGCACAAACAGCGAACCAAGATCTTGTTTAGGGATAAGTAGATCTGATGCATTTGAATTTCGAGTAAAACTATCTTTGAGAACATTGAGAAATATTTTTGCTGATGCTTCACTAATAGGTGTATTGAGTGCTGCAATACAAAGCGGTTCCCAGAGCATTTTTATTATAATTTCAGGCTGGTGGCGTAATAATTTTTTAACGGTAATATCAGATCTGAGGGTAAAGTTATCAATTCTTAGTTTTAATAAAAACAAAACAGTTTTCACTCTATCTTTCATGCGGATATTCGGTAATGTAATAAATGCGAATAAAATATTGAGTGGTGCGGGGAGCCGGTTAAGTGTTAGTGTAAAATTATCTTTTTGTTTGTCGATAACGTGAACATTAAGTGTTTCACGTAACAATGCATTACTAAGGTTGACGCCACAGAGGCTTAACATATCTAATGTTTGTGCATAGGCACCTAACATAAGGTGTTGACCGTTATCCACAGCTTGCTTGTTGAATGCAACGCAACGGGCGCGACCACCTAATTGTTTGGCAGATTCAAATAATGTTACAGAATGGCCGTGTTCGGTTAGTTTTACTGCAGCAGTGAGCCCAGCCCATCCACCTCCAATAACAATCACGGATCCTTTCTTATTATTCATGATATGGGCGGTTTCTTGTGTAGCTTTACTTCGTTTCGATAAGCTCGCCATGCTATCCAGATTTTTTTAATTGGTGACAACCGGATGTGTTCTCTGAGCACCTTACATTTCTTTTTTGCGATTTTATTTAATAAGGCATGGTAAATGGCAGCCATAATAAGGCCGCCACGCTGTGAAAAGCGATCTTCTACGGGTAGCAGCGCATAGGCTTCTTTGTAACATGCAGAGGCACGTTCAGCTTGGTAATTAAGTAGGGCACTAATATTACCGGTTATATTACCTTGTAGAAGTTCTCTTTCAGTTACATTGAATTGCTGTAATTCATCTTGTGGTAGATAAATTCGGCCTCGAGTTGCATCCTCGCTTATATCACGCAAAATATTAGTAAGCTGAAAAGCTAAACCAAGTTTTTCAGCATATTTTTTTGTATTTTCGTTTTGATAGCCAAATATCTCAATCGCAAGTAAGCCAACAACACCAGCCACGTTATAACAATAGATAGAGAGCTCATCAAAATCTTGATATCGAGATTGCTGAATATCCATCAGCATTCCTTCAATAATGCTGTAGAAATGCCTCTCATCAAGGTTGAATTTTTTAATGGATCTGGTGAGCGCGATGCCAACGGGATGCTGCGCTTGACCATGAAAGACGCGGTGAATTTCTTCTCGCCACCAGTTGAGTTTTACAAGTGCAATAGATGATTCGCTGCACTCATCGACAACATCATCAACCTCTCTGCAAAAGGCGTAGAGTGCAGTAATGGCCTCACGTTGTTCTGTTGGAAGAAATAAGAAGCTGTAATAGAAACTTGAGCCACTTCCAGCGGCTTGATTTTGGCAATATTCTTCAGCGTTCATATATTTTATTAGGTTTAACTTTAGGTGAACTCTAGCGGATTAACCGCAGTGCTTCAATATTTTTGGCCTATTATTGAAAGCCGTGCGGTAAATGATTTTTGGCCAGTCGATTAATTGTAGTCTGGGGCGACAAAAAACATCATTTTCAGCAAGCATTCGTGCCGCAATAAGGTGCGCCGCATGTATTGTCATTTTAAGCTCGAGGCCGAGTCTGCCGCCAATTGTCTTGCACAAGGGGAAGCCTGAAATAAGCATGGTATCAGCGCGGCATATTTGGCTGCTCATAAAAGTTTTAAACTGGGGTGTGTTTTTCTTATCAGCCAGTAGAGTTTCGTCGATGTTAGCGAGCAGCATGTCGTCCTCGGCTAGATAGATGCGGTAATTTTCATCGTAGTCTTGACCAATATCTTGGTAGAAATTGATAAGTTGTAGTGCAGAGCAGATCGAATCGCTTTGCCGTAGCGACTGTGAGTCGTCTATTTTAACTAATTGTAAGAGTAACCTTCCTATTGGGTTTGCTGAACGATTGCAATATGAAAGTACCTCATCAAAACTGGCATAGCGGGTTTTATGAACATCTTGGCGGAATGCGTCGAGTAGATCAGTAAAATAATTAGCAGATAAATCAAATCTTGAAATTGTATCAGACAAGGCAACAAAGACAGGGTCATTGGGAACTCTGTCAGAGATCATTTGCGTAAATTTTTCCAGATATTCATCGAGATCATTGAGTCGCTGTTCTGTTGTTGCATCACCTTCATCTGCAAGATCATCTGCGGTACGTGCAAATGCATAAATTGCGCTGATAGGTTGTCGTAAGTTTCTTGGTAAGAAACGAGATGCAACAGGGAAGTTTTCATAGTGAGAAAGCGCTATTTCTTTACAAGCTCTGTAGGCGGAATCGATATTTTGCGGTACAGTAGTCACAATAATGAATTTTGTGAGGTTGGTATGAAAACAGTCAATGGCCTAATTATTGGTGTGCTATTAGGGTTGGGAGCAGGTTTGTGGGTGGGTGTAAACATTGGGCGTGATCTTCCTTTGACAACGAACCCATTTAACCCGCCAACATTGTCTGAATCATTTAGCGATAAAGCAGGTCGCATTTATGACAAAACCAAAGAGGCCATTGATAAAGAGTTTAAGTGACAGTTATGTAGATTAATCATCTTGTCGTTCAGTTATTTCTCGAGCAATCATTTCAATTGGTGCTGGTTCTTTTATCTCTTTCTTTACACTGATACCCATGTCGGTGAAGCGTTTTGCGCTGGGCAGGATTCGGCTATCAAATGAGCCAACGGCTTTATTAAAATGCTCAACACTTTTTCCAAGACTGTTGCCAATATTGCCGAGGTGGCCACTGAACGCAGCAATGCGTTCGTATAACGTAACACCCAGGCTACGAATTTTATCAGCATTATCAGCGAGCACCTCTTGTCGCCAACCAAATGCGACTGCACGTAATAGCGCTACAAAACTGCTTGGCGTTGCAAGTATAATTTGATCACTCATTGCATCTTCAAGTAACGAGGGATCGTGTTCAAGCGCCGCGCTAAGGAATTGATCACCTGGAATAAACAATACCGCAAAATCGGGTGTATCATCAAATTGACTCCAGTAGGCCTTTGCTGCCAGCTCGCGAATACGGTGCCGAACATTTTTAGCATGGCGCGCGAGATGTTCTTCGCGGTTTTTATCATCATTTGATTCTACTGCAGAAATATAGGCATCAAGAGGTGCTTTTGCATCGACAACAACAGCTCGTTTACCAGGCATGCGTATAATCATGTCTGGTCTGAGTCGGCCTTCATCTGACGATACTGACTCTTGCTCGTAAAAATCACAATGTTGAACCATGCCAGCAAGTTCAGCTAATCGTTTTAACGTCATTTCACCCCATTGGCCTCGTACTTCAGGGCGACGTAATGCTTGTACAAGGTTGCGTGTTTCTGATTGTAGTTTGGCTTGATCTTGTGACATCAATTCGAGGTGTTGTTTTAGTGAGCCATAGGCTTCTTGCCGATCTTTTTCCATTTCACGAACTTGTTTTTCCGTTTTATCGAGGGCGTCTCGAATTGGTTTAACAAGGTCAGAGATCGATTTTTCTTTTTTATCGAACTCAGATGTTGCGGATAACTGGAATTGTTTTAGGTTTTGCTCGGCCAGCTTGAGAAACTCATCACTGTTGTGTTTAAGCGCTTTGCTGGATAGTGCTGCAAATGATTCGTTTAGATTCTCACGATCTTTTTCTAGTGATTGCTGCTTTTCATGGTTCGTAGCACGCTCATGTTCAAGAATAGCATTGAGTTCAGCAGTTTGTTCGCGTAGCGCTGTTAATTTTGCTTGTCCACGGATATAGGCAATTAAATAGCCGGCAAGACCTGCCAAGATGCTAACTAGGAAGACTATTGATAGTGTCATTATATTCACAACACTACTTTATCATTATTAATGCGCTAAGTTAAAAATAATTATAGTGCGTTATCTATTGATTTGAGCAGTTCTTTCATATTGTAGGGTTTACTAAAGTAGCAGTGAAATTCTGATTCGTTTAATGACTGTTGCTCGGCGGGAATATCGTGAGATGATAGTGCAAATATTGGTATTTTTCGTAGCTTTGAATTAGTCCGCAAGGCGTTGAGCATGCTATGCCCATCCATACTGCTGAGCTCTATATCGAGCAAAATGATATCAGGGATAATTTGCGTCGCGAGGTGTATAGCAGATTCGGCATCGCGTGCAGTTACCAAATCTACATCTCGGTGCGCTAATAACGATTGACGCACCAGTACAAGTTCTATGTCATTTTCTTCAATATAGAGAATTTTTACTTTACGTTGGTAATTTTTTCTATTTTCTGAATTTTCACTACATTTCTTTAATGAAAACCAGAAGCTTGAGCCTGATCCTTCATTATTATAGGCGCCAATTTTACCTTCCATTAACGAAATAAGTTGTGCGCTTAATGCTAATCCAATACCGCTGCCTTCAATGTTCGTTTTTTCAAGACCGAGTCTATTGAAAGGGGTAAATAGCGAGTCAATGTTGTTTTCAGGTAGTCCTCTTCCGGTATCGGAAATAGTAACTTTGCAAGTATTGTCTTCGCCTGGTGTAACGCTAATATTTATCTGGCCACCATCAATATTAAACTTGATTGCATTGGATAAGAAATTAATAATAACTTGTTGTAGGCGTGTTGCATCAGCATATACAAGAACACTGCTATCACACTGGTTGTCATAATTGATGCTAATATTTTTCTCGCTGGCCGATTTTGAGTTCATTTCAATCGACTGGGTAATAATTTTATCGAGATTTATATCTGTGTTAGCAAGCGACAAGTGACCCGATTCGATTTTTGAAATATCAAGCAAGTCATTAATAAGGGTAAGTAAGTGCCAACCTGATTCATGCATGAATGCAAGGTTGCTTTTTTGTTGCTCAGTTAATGTGCCATCATGATCTAATTCAAGTAGTTGCGTATAGCCAAGAATTGAATTTAAAGGTGTGCGCAGCTCATGACTCATTTTTGAGATGAATTCTGATTTAGTTTTATTAGAATATTCAGCTGCTTTTTTTGCTTCTGTGAGGTTGTTAATAATTGTTTTGTCGGAGTTTCTAGTATCGCGTAATTGTCTGGATTTCTCGATACGTGCCCGTGTTGCTCGTTTGAGATAGTCTATGTTTACTGGTTTAGTGATAAAATCATCGCTACCCGCTTTTATTGCAAGCATGCGAATACTGACATCTTGCTCTGCCGATAAAAACACAATAGGAATGTCATCAAATTCGCTGTTTTGTCTTATTGTCATTGCAACCTCAAGACCTGAGCATTCTGGCATATACATATCTAATAAAATAAGTTCAGGTTTGAACCGACCGATTTCATTCAACGTTTGCATTGGGTCTAAAAGTGTTAAGACATTCATGCCATCACTTTCTAATGCGCTTGCATGTAATTCTGCAATTTCAGGGTCGTCATCAATAATGAGTACGCGATAGGGGAGGTCAGGTTTAATATTACAGGCAGCATTGATGTTGGTAATGAGTAAATTGAGGTCAATTGGTTTTGTTAAGTAAGAATACGCGCTGGTACGGATTGCACTTAAACGAGATGCCATATCATCTCTAACTGATATAAAAATCACGGGTGTTGTGTTGTTGTTATCTCGCAACGCTTCGATTGCAGCTGCGCCTGCAAAATCGCCTTCAGAAAAAACCATATCCATGAGAATTAATGAAGGCTGGAACTTGTCAATAGTTGTAATTAAGTCGCTTGGGTGTGGTAATGCTTCAACAATAAAACCATGTAACTCTAAATGGTCAGAAACAATATTGGTTATCTCTTCATCATCATCAACAATGAGTATCTTGGTGCCTTCCTCATGTGTTTCTGTAATCGATATATTTTGAGGGTCATGGTTATCTGGGTTGATCAATAATTTACTACAAAGAACTAAAAATGACTGCTCTATAATATCTGTTTCCTCTTGAGAAGGAGGTACTCCTTGTGCGGCGATAGTTTTAATTTGTGTTTCAAGTTCAAGCGCTGTACTTGCGATCTCAGTAAAACCAAATGTACCTGATGTGCCAATAAGGCTGTGTACAATTAATCGAAATGCATGAGTTGATTCCGTTGACCAGTTTTCACTTTTAACTGTACGCCAGTGATTACGCAACGCGTCAATTTTCTCGGGAAGCTGAGTTATAAACAGTTGTTTGAGTTTCTCAAGTTTTTGTTGGAATTTTACTTCTGCACTATTCATTGTGATGTTAGCGACCTTGTTTGTAGTAACTTAAATGAAATTTAGTGCGTTCTAACTAAGCCCCACGCGATTTTCACGTATCCATTTGAGTATTCCAGCAGGAGACTCGACAAGCCCAGTTGCTCCCCACTTGCTAGGGTAATCCAAATCATCAATATAACCAAATAAAGCCGCTAAAGTTGGCATATTGGCATTGCGTCCGGCTTCAATATCTCGTTGTGCATCGCCAATGTAAAGACTTTCAGTAGGGTGGCAACCGATTAATTCACATGCATGTTGTAATGGTAATGGATGTGGTTTGCGTTCGGCTAGCGTGTCACCACTGACAATACAGCTACTACGATGGGTGAGATTAAGTTCATCAAGTAATGGTTCTGTTAACCACGCAGGCTTGTTTGTCACAACTCCCCACTGGATACCGGCTGTTTCTAGTTGGATTAAGACTTGTTCCATTCCACTGAAAAGCTGCGTTTCTACGCTGAGGTTATTACGGTAATAGTCGAGTAATTGCTGTCGTAATGCATCAAATTGGTGCATGTCTTCGGTAATGCCAAAACCATTTTTAATGAGCACGATGCCGCCATGAGATACCCATGGGCGTATGGTTTCAAATGGTAGGGCCGTTTTGCCATTACTCACCAGTACATGGTTGAGCGCTGCGGCGAGATCAGGTGCGGTATCAAGTAATGTACCGTCGAGATCAAATAAAACAGCACGAAGTTTAGTGGGGTTTTCGTTCAAGGTTGTTTATTCAGTATCGCAGCAAACAAGGTAGTTAACATGGACATCTTTACCAAGGGCGTAATGCTTTGTTAAAGGGTTGTATGTCATGCCAGTCATATCAGAAAATGTTAACTCGGCAGCGCGTGCCCACATTTCCATTTCAGATGGACGAATAAACTTGGCATATTCATGCGTACCTTTAGGCAGCATTTGTAAGACGTATTCCGCACCGACAATAGCAAATAAATATGCTTTCATATTGCGATTAATGGTCGAGAAAAAGACTTTGCCACCGGGTTTAACCAGTTTCGCACAGGCTTGAATAACCGATGCGGGATCAGGAACATGCTCAAGCATTTCCATACAGGTGACAACATCAAAACTATTGGGCATTTCTTCGGCTAATGCCTCAGCAGTGCATTGTCGGTATTCAACATCGACACCTGACTCAAGTTTGTGAAGTTTCGCAACTGAGAGGGGAGTTTCACCCATATCAATACCGAGGACATCAGCACCTTTTGCCGCCATGCTTTCAGCGAGAATACCGCCACCACAGCCAATATCGACAACGCGCTGACCATTAAGACCGGCCTGTTCTTCTATATAGCCAAGCCGTAAGGGGTTTATTTCGTGCAGGGGTTTGAATTCACTTTGTGGATCCCACCAACGATGAGCAAGTTTTTCAAATTTAGCGACTTCGGCCGCATCAACATTAGCTTGTTGCATATTATTTAACCAAAATCATAATGTTTTTCAACATATTCACGAATTTCCCAGGTGCAAGAGAGCCCAGCAGGGAAGGTGACTAGATCGCCTTCCTGTATGTGGATGGGATCACCACCATCAGGTGTGACAATAACATCGCCTTCGAGCAAGTAACATTTTTCTTGCTGATCATAGCTCCACGGAAATGTTGAGACATCTTTTTCCCAAATAGGCCAATCATATACGCCCATGACATCAAGTTTGGCGGGGGAAGGGTTATGCTCGATTGTTATCTCTGCAGCCATACGACTTTGCTCTCATTTTAATAATCTAGAACCATTATATACGATGCGAGGCGATGATGGATGCTTGTCTTTACGATAAACATCGGTGATAGTGGGCATATGAGAGCAATTAGTTATCTGTTTTTAGCGCTGAGCGTCGCTGCATTCCTATATCTTGTCGAGTTGGATGACTCAGATGGGGTGAGTGGTCGTGGCGAGCCTGCGAGCACTTCATCGTCAGAAAAAGTTAGAAATGGCCTTGTTTTTGATATATCTGTTCACAATATCGATGAGTTGAGAGGCGTTTTGCAGCGTGCAGAGAAACTGGTCTCGAAACCAAAGTCGGCCGATGAACCTGCTAATATCGCCTTGATGTTGCATGGGCCCGAGATCCAGTATTTTTCAATTGACAAGTATGCTGAGTACAAAGATATTGTTGATTTAGCAGCTAGGCTAGATGCCTATAATGTTGTTGAATTAAAAATGTGTGAAACAGCAATGAAAGACTTTGGGATCAAGAAAAATGATATTCCAGGCTTTATTGAGTTTGTACCCAATGGTGAAACTGAGTTAAAAGAATTGGCACGTCGTGGTTTTTCTATTATGTAGCGCTGATTTGTTGCTGCCATTTTTTTACTTCGTTGAGCAATTCCTTTTCATCTAGACAAGTTAGTTTGCTATCCGCAAGCTTTTGTTTTCCGGCAACCCATACATCAGTTACCTGCTCGCGTCCTGCAGCATAGACAATTTGTGAAATGGGATCATAGACTGGTTGAGTTTCAATTGTATTCAAGTCGATTGCAATAATGTCAGCTGCTTTGCCAATTTCAAGCGAACCCGTTATATCATCAATGCCCAATGCTTTTGCACCATTTATAGTTGCCATTCGTAAAGCTGTTTTTGCATTAACTGCTTGTGCATCCATGTTGGTGATTTTTCCAAGTAATGCGGCTGAACGCATTTCACCTAACATATCGAGATCGTTGTTACTGGCAGCGCCATCTGTGCCAAGTGCAACATTAACGCCAGCATCAATAAGATTTTGCACTGGGCACAGACCACTTGCCAATTTTTGATTTGATTCAGGGCAGTGCACAACGTGGCTACCTTGGGCAGCAATGTTTTCAATTTCTTCATCATTAAGTTGTGTCATATGAACACTAATTAATTTGGGCGTAAGTGCGCCGAGTTTGGCTAGTCGTTGTAATGGCCGCATCGTTGTTGTATCTATCGCCATGTTAACTTCATCTTCTGTTTCATGGATATGCATGTGGACAGGAATATCAAGTTCCTCACTGAGGGTTAATATTTTTTGTAATGGTGCATCTGAAACTGTGTAGGGAGCATGTGGTGCAAAAGCGGTTGTGAGCAATGCGTTATTACGCAATTGATCGTGTAGTTGTATGCCCTTGCTTATATATTCTTCAGCATCATTTGCCCACACTGTGGGGAAGTCGATAACGATTAAACCAAGACAGGCTCGTATACCCATTTCGCTCGCAACCTTGGCGGTTTCGTCGGCAAAAAAATACATATCATTAAAGCAGGTTGTGCCACTGCGTAACATTTCTGCGATAGCCAATGTTGAACCTGTGCGAACAAAGCTTTGGTTAGTATGCGCTTGTTCTGCTGGCCAAATATGTGACTGCAACCATTCCATTAAAGGAAGATCATCGGCTAGTCCACGAAACAGATTCATTGCGGCATGTGTATGACTGTTTATTAGCCCGGGGGTGATGGCATGATCTAAAAGTGTATGGTGTGTATTGGCTTGGTATTGCTGTAATGCGACTTTAGTCGGCAAAATATCAACAATGACGCCGTTATTGATCGCAATGGATTGTTTTTCAAGGACATCGTTGTTCTCGTTTACGGTAATAATCCAAGCGGCAGTTAATAAAAGGTCGATCTGTTTCATACGGCTTTTCTTTGTGTTTAATTTGTTGGGTATATTAGCATGCATTGTTCTAGTGTTTTATTTGGTTCTTTCTGAGTGAGGGAACTAAGTTCTGGGTTCAAGTTTAATATGTACTCATAGAACCCTGAGGGTTCGTCATGAGCCGGCCTAACCATCGCCCCAACGGTTCAGATGGCATAAAACCTTGCAGGTTTTCCCTAGAATCTCTTCGAGTTTCATTAGGGATTTCCTGCACCTGCTACGCAGGTTCTGGTTATTATGCATACCTTACCCATCCCCGAAGGGTCGCAGTTGAGCATAGAATCCTGCGGATTCATCATGCATACCCTAACCGTCGTTCCAACGGTTCAGGGTAAAAAATGCCCGCGTAGGTGCGGGCAAATAAGGGGAGTTACACCTAGACAACATGATGCTGCCTAGTTAGTTTTAAGAATGCACTATGTATGCCAGTTAATACTGTATTCTGATGAAATGAGTAATAACAAGATGATAGCGAAGCCAGTTAATGTCATTATTCTTATGATGGGGCTATGATCTGACGTGATTTCGGCAATAAGGTCGTTTTTTTGACAGGATACAAATGATGGCAACTGAAATAGAGCGCAAATTTCTACTCAGTGATGACTCGTGGCGTGCGCAGGCTGATAGAGGAAATACCATGCGTCAGGGCTATTTTGCAGGCCCAGAAAAGAATCAACAAAAGGCATCGATCCGCGTTCGTGTTGATAATGATCATGCTTTTTTAAATATAAAGAGTTATGAGTTAGGTATAAGTCGACAAGAATATGAATATCGGATTGAAAGAAAGGATGCAGAAAAAATGCTTGATACCCTTTGTGAGCATCCCTTAATTGAAAAAACACGGTATAAGGTGAACGTCGATAAGCATGTTTGGGAAATTGATGTTTTTTCTGGTGACAATCTAGGCATGGTTGTTGCGGAAATAGAACTACAAGATGAGCATGAGGCCTTTACAAAGCCTGCATGGCTAGGCGAAGAAGTTTCAGGTGACCCTCGATATTATAATGTTTGTTTAGTTCAGCACCCATATAAAGATTGGTAGGTTTCATAAAAAATGAACGACGTATACGCGACTATTGATATAGCAAATCAAACGCTTGAAGTGCATGCAGGCGACAAAGTTCTATTCAGCGCGTTGGTATCGACAGCATTAAACGGGGCAGGTGAGCAAAATGGTAGTGAATGCACTCCACGCGGCAAGCATATTGTACGGGCAAAAATGGGTAACAATTGTGAGCTCAATACAGTGTTTGTTGCACGCCGTCCGAGTGGCGAGATTTTCTCAAAAACGCTTAGTCAGCAATACCCGCAACGCGATTGGATATTAACCAGAATCCTTTGGTTAAGTGGTTGTGAGCTTGGCGTTAATCGACTTGGTTCAGTTGATACTATGCGGAGATATATTTACATTCATGGCTGCCCTGATGATATGCCAATGGGTGAACCTGCTTCACATGGTTGTATACGAATGACTAACAGTGACGTTGTTACCTTATTTGACATGTTGCCAGTGGGTGCCAACGTTCTGATTTACGAATAACGAAGCCACATATTTTGTTATTATTGACATCTACCAAAGCAATGAGCAGGAATGCAGATTTATGTCGTTAGGCCCTATGATGCTGGATGTTGCAGGAACATCCTTAACGAGTGAAGACCGGGAAATACTTAACCACCCTTTAATTGGTGGTGTTATTTTGTTTGCGCGTAACTATGAAAATCCGCCACAGGTTACTTCGCTAATTAAAGAAATTCATCGCTTACGCAAAACGCCACTGTTGATAGCTGTCGATCAAGAAGGTGGTCGGGTACAACGATTTCAAGAAGGCTTTACAAGATTGCCGGCTGCTGCAGATTTAGGTGTGATTTATAATAAAGATCGGCAGCAGGCTTTGCAGTTGGCCGAGCAAACAGGTTGGATTAATGCAGCAGAATTACGTGAAGTAGGTGCTGATCTTAATTTTGCACCTGTATTGGATTTGGATTACGCAACAAGCAGTGTGATTGGTGATCGTGCATTTCATCGTAGCCCCGATGTGGTAGCTGACCTTGCACATAGTTATATGCGAGGAATGGAACAGGCAGGTATGTCGGCAGTTGGGAAACATTTTCCAGGACATGGTGCCATTGCAGCAGATTCACATGAAATGATTAGTATTGATAATAGAAGTTTTAATGATATTCGTAATGAAGACATGTTGGCTTTTGAGAGAATGATTCATTTTGGTTTGCCTGCGATTATGATCGCGCATATTATTTATTCTCAATGTCACGATCAGGCGGCAGGTTTTTCAGGGTATTGGTTAAAAGATGTTTTACGTGGCGAGCTTGATTTTCAAGGTGCTATTTTTACCGACGATCTTTCTATGCAAGGTGCTGCGGTGATGGGCGATATTGTTGCCCGTGCGCAGGCAAGCTTGGAAGCAGGGTGTGATATGTTTTTAGTTTGTAATGATCGTAATGCGGCTATTCAGGTGATTGACGGGATTAAAGCAGAAACAAACCCGGCATCGAATAGTCGTTTATTACGCTTGCAAGGCAGAAGCGTGGCAACAACGACAGACACTGTAAGAGAGACGCAGCGTTGGCATCAAGCAGCTAAGGCGGTTGAAAGCTACAGCCTTAAAGAAACATTAGATTTAGAATTGTAAGACATTATTTGTAGGTGACGTAATGGAGTTTGACAACTTGTTAGAGCAACTTAATCGCTTCGGTGGCGATGACGCATGGGTATATCAAATATTCATCGTCGTGTTTTTTGTGTTGCTAATGAATTTTGTATTGATGCGAGTATTAACTCGGGTTGGGCGACGCTTTGAAAAAACAAAAAACGCGTGGGACGATGCCTTTCTTACAGCACTGCGACGTCCGCTACGTTTATTGATATGGGTGGTTGGTATTTCACTAGCGGCGCAGATCGCGAAAGGTGTTTCAGAGGCTGTTATTTTTACAGCCATTGCACCAATGCGAGATGTAGGTGTTATTGCTGCGATCACCTGGTTTCTTGTTCGTTTTATTAAAGCCGCAGAAAAAAATATTTTAGAAGCAGGGCATGCAGTAGGTAAAGAAGTTGATAAAACTACTGCTGATGCGATTAGTCGATTGTTGCGTATTTCAGTTTTAATTACGTCAACACTGGTTGCGATTCAGACTTTAGGTTTTAGTATCTCAGGTGTCTTAGCTTTTGGTGGTATAGGTGGTATTGCAATCGGTTTTGCAGCAAAAGATTTATTATCTAATTTTTTTGGTGGTTTGATGATCTTTCTTGATCGACCTTTTTCTGTTGGTGATTGGGTTCGTTCACCTGATCGTGATATTGAAGGTACGGTTGAGGCAATCGGTTGGCGACTGACGCGTATACGCACTTTCGATAAGCGACCACTTTACATTCCTAATTCGGTATTTGCGAATATTGCCGTGGAAAACCCGTCACGTATGACACATAGACGGATCTACGAAACAATTGGTATTCGTTATGATGATGTCGATAAGCTTGAGTCAATTGTTCGAGATGTTAAAACGATGTTACAGAATCACCCCGATATTGACTCATCGCACGCTTTGATGGTGAATTTTAATCAATATAGTGCCTCATCATTGGACTTTTTTATCTATACCTTTACAAAAACAACGGTATGGGCTGAATTTCATGAAGTAAAACAAGACGTTTTATTGCAGATAAATGCTATCATTAGCGGCCATGGGGCTGAAATTGCCTTCCCAACATCGACTATCCATATGGCAGAGCCACTTTCTTGTCAGCAGCAAGAATCATAGTCTTAATTTACATTGCAGGAGTTAACATGAGTGACAAAACAGACCAAGAAAATAGCGCTGAGAAAGAATTAAGTGTATTACGCGCTGTTAAAATGGTTATCACGAATGTCATTAAAGATACGACGACCGAACCAGGTTTAAAGCACCCACTATCTGAGCCAACTATTAATGATATTCGTCAATGCCTAGCATTGATTACGTCGCGTGAAAATGAGCTGTCACCGATGGTGCAACGACCACGCTTCACAGATGAGCCGCAAGATAAAGTGGTTGTGTCACTTGCAACACCAAAGAAAGATAAGTAATTGACAGAACCGGCTATGCTTACACCTGATGAGGTGAGTGATGTTTTAACATCTGCTGACTGCATATATACCGCTGATGAGGTTGATGCTGCACTGGATGCAATGGCAAGTGATATTACAAATGAATTAGAGAATAAAATGCCACTGATTTTGTGCACAATGATTGGTGGCATTGTTACAACTGGAAAATTACTTAAACGGTTACGTTTTCCGTTAACCATTGATTACATTCATGCCTCTCGTTATCGCGGTGCCATGGTAGGTGCTGATCTGCATTGGATAGCGAGACCAAGTGAATCATTAAAAGATCGCACTATATTAATAGTGGATGATATTTTTGATGAAGGTTTAACTCTTGAGGCCTTGGTTAAAGAATGTATGGAAGCAGGTGCGCTCAAAGTTTACTCCGCTATACTTGTAGAAAAAAATTGCCCTAAAAAATCGACATTAAAAGTCGATTTCACAGGCCTTGTTGTTGAAAATCGTTATGTATTTGGTAGTGGTATGGATTATAAGGGATACCTGCGTAATGTAGCCGGTATCTATGCATTATCTGAAATGGAATAAATTATGTCGGATATCGCAATAATTGGTGGGACAGGACTGACTTCCATTAAGTCACTTGAAATAACGCGTCGTGAAATGGTGCGTACACCTTATGGAGAACCATCAGGACCATTGACTCATGGCAAGCTTTGCGGGCAAACCGTGGTGTTTCTTGCGCGACATGGCCAAGGTCATACAATTCCTCCACACGAAGTAAATTATCGTGCGAATATTTGGGCATTAAAATCAAGCGGCGTAGAACGTGTGCTAGCTGTTGCGGCGGTAGGTGGGATTCGTGAGGATCTTACGCCAGGGCGGTTAGCTATCCCAGATCAAATTATTGATTATACTTGTTCACGTGGTAATACGTTTTTTGATCGTGGTGAAGGGCCAGTTAAGCACGTTGATTTCACTTGGCCATATTGTGAGTCGATGCGTCAGCTAGCAATTGCTGCCGCAGAAAAAGCAGGTATCGATATAAGTAAAGAAGGCACATACGCGGCAACACAAGGTCCGAGACTTGAAACGGCAGCGGAAATAAATCGACTGGAAAGAGATGGTGCTGATATGGTCGGTATGACGGGTATGCCTGAAGCTGCATTGGCGAGAGAGCTAGAGATTTGCTACGCAAGTTGTGCGGTCATTGCTAACCATGCGGCAGGGCGTGGTGAAGGTGAGATCACACTTCCTCAGATAGAGGAAAACCTTATAAGTGGTATGCAGAAAGTTGAAAAACTGCTCGAAGTGTTATTGCCGACTTGTAGTGTGTAAAAGGATTTATGTTATTGCGGTGCTGTATTTAACGGTAATGTAGACGCTTCTGTTTTAGTTTTTGGAATGACGCGTTCAACCGGAATAATCGTAGCGATAACACCCAAATAGGGGTGATCAAAAACATGTACCTCTTTACTACGCATTCTACGTGATTGCTTTAATTCAAAGGTATCAATAATAATTTCTTCTGAATTTTGCAGTGCAATTTGTTCAGCAAGATAAACGTCAGGGTTGTAATAGCGCATATTTAAAACCATGTGCAAATATCGTGATAGGCTGACTGTTACAGAGCCATCAATACGTGCGGGTGTTTCCTCAACACTTAAACTATTATCATAAAACTCAGTTTCTGTGCGCTGAATAAGTTCATCGGCTGGTGCATTAAGTACAATATTACCCTGGGTATCGAGCGTAATGGGTGAGCCATCTTCCGTTTCTTGTTCAACTGGCGTTTTAGGTTTATCGGTAAGATGAACGGCGTCTGCTTCATGGCGTTGTTTAACAGGCTGTTGCCAACCTTGTAATGTAATTATCCGATAGCGGCCAGCTTGGATCAGTTTATCGGCCATTTCCGCGAGAGTGAGTCCTTCAGGTGGAAGTTGTTGGAACGCGGGGATTAAATCAACACTAATGGCTTGAACAGTTTCAGTTGTATTAGTGATAGCCGGTTGGCTAAATGAAACTGGTTCTGGCGCTGTAAAAGGTTTTAGTTCGATGAGGGATTTGGGTGTATCGTCACTGACAACCGCAGGCCAACGCTCATTTGCAACCTCATGGTCGACCGGCTCATAAACAAGCACTTCAATTTGATACCAGCGTTCTGTTGTTGCGTCGGCCGCATATAGGGGCTGAGAAATCGCTATGACAGCTATAAATTGAAGGAATAATAAAAGTCGGTGTGAGTTTTTCATATTGCTATTATGCCGTATCATCGCTGCGTAGGGTATCCAAAACTTTCTCTAAGGTATCAGCGCGATCTGCATCCGGGAGTAAGTCAGTAATACGTAATGTCTTTTTACCATCAAAATTATACCGCCTACTCTGTATTTGTATCATTTTAATGAGTTGGCCAGTATTAATATTGGGTGCATCATCAAAAATAATGCGTGCGCCATCGACACTTGCGTCAATCTTATTTACACCCATTGGCGTGGCGAGTAAGCGTAATTCGGTTATACGGAACAGTGTTTTGATGGGGTCCGGTAATAAACCAAAGCGGTCAATCATTTCTACCTGTAGTTCGCGTAATTCCTCACGATCAACTGCATTTGCAATACGCTTATACATGATTAGGCGTAAATGAACGTCGGCAAGGTAATCATCAGGAATGAGGGCAGGCATATGTAGGTTGATTTCAGTACCGCTATGCAGTGGTTTGTCGAGACTCGGTTCTTTACCATCTTTGAGTGCTTGTACAGCACGATCGAGTAGTTCTGTGTACATACTGAAACCAATCTCGTGTATTTGACCGCTTTGGTCATCACCCAGTAGCTCACCTGCGCCACGTATCTCAAGGTCATGCGTTGCTAACATAAAGCCAGTACCAAGCTCTTCAAGCGACTCGATTGCTTCCAGGCGTTTAACAGCATCCTTACTCATACTACGACGTTCTGGTCGAATTAAATATGCGTAGGCGCGATGGTGTGAACGACCAACACGGCCGCGTAATTGATAAAGTTGTGCAAGACCAAAGCGATCTGCGCGGTTCATAATAATGGTGTTGGCACTAGGTACATCAATGCCAGTTTCGATGATGGTTGTGCAAAGCAAAACGTTAAAACGTTGATGGTAAAAATCAAGCATGACATGTTCGAGTTCGCGTTCGCGCATTTGGCCATGTGCAATACAAACTGTTGCTTCAGGAACAAGTTCTTCTATTTGCTTCTTAACTTTCTCAATGTTTTTAACTTCATTGTGTAAGAAATAGACTTGACCACCACGTCTTATTTCACGAGAAAAGGCTTCTTTGAGTAGTCCGTCGTCCCATTCGCGTACAAATGTTTTGATTGAAAGTCGATTTGCCGGGGGTGTTGCGATAATCGACATATCACGAATTTGCGATAACGCCATGTTGAGCGTACGTGGTATCGGTGTTGCTGTTAAGGTTAATACGTCAACCTCTGATCGTAATGACTTAAAGCGTTCTTTTTGTCGAACACCAAAACGGTGTTCTTCGTCAATAATAACCAAGCCAAGATCTTTAAACTTAATATCATTTTGCAATAGCTTGTGTGTACCAATAATGATATCAACTTTACCATTCTCGAGATCAGCAATGGATTTATCAAGCTCCTTTCCGCTACGAAAACGAGATAACACCTCGATACGTACAGGCCAATCAGCAAATCTATCTTTAAAGTTCTCATAATGCTGTTGCGCAAGTAAGGTGGTAGGTACTAATACGGCAACTTGTTTGCTTGCTTGAGTTGCTAAAAAGGTTGCGCGCATGGCAACCTCTGTTTTGCCAAAACCAACGTCGCCACAAATAAGCCTGTCCATAGGTTGTTGGCGTACCATGTCTTGAATTACGTTGGCAATCGCAGTTTCTTGATCTTGTGTTTCTTCAAAAGGGAAGCCTGCAGTGAATGAATTGTATAGTTCGTCTGGGGATGGATAGGCAAAGCCTTTGCGTGCAGCGCGACGTGCATATATATCAAGTAACTCGGCAGCTACATCACGGGCTTTTTCTGCGGCACGTTTCTTTGCATTGCTCCATATTTCAGAGCCGAGTTTATGCAGAGGCGCCGTTTCTGGTGAACTGCCTGTGTAGCGACTAATGAGGTGTAGTGCTGAAACAGGTACATAGAGCTTGTCATTTTTCGCATACTCAAGTGTTAGGAACTCTTGTTCTATGTTGCCGACTTTAAGTATTTGTAAGCCTAAGTAGCGTCCAACCCCATGCTCTTCATGAACAACAGGTGCGCCAAAATTTAGTTCGGTTAAATTACGTATAACCGCATCGCTATCTTGGGATGAACGTTTACGTCGCCGTGTTTGACGAACTTGTTCGCCAAATATTTGTGCTTCACAAATAACAGCTAGCTTAGGATCTTCGAGCAACAAGCCTTGTTCAAGCGGTGCGACCGTAATAGCAAGAGGTGCATCAATGCCAAGGAAGCTATTCCAATTATCGGTAACCGTTGGGTGAATTGAATATTCACGTAAGGTATCGAGAATTAATTCTCTGCGACCGGCAGATTCTGCTGCAATTAAAATTCGGCCATTGAATTTTTCAATGAAATTTTTAATCAATTTAGCAGGCTCTTTGGCACGGACATTCAGAGCTAGGGATGTGCTTGCTGAGGTGGCAAAGTTATCTGTGTTATCTGATTCATCAAGCTCAAAATGTTGTAGCTTAATGTGTTTGAATTTATTTAATTCCTGTTTAAGTAAATCAACGTCTATAAATAATGAACTTGGTTCTAATATTGGACGCTCGACATCATGGCGGCGTTGTTCATAACGTTCTTGTGCTTCATTGTGAAAATGTTTAGCAGCATCAGTTGTTTCATTAACGGTGATTAGTAGGCAGTTATTAGGTAAATAATCGAATAGGCTATTCATTTTATCGAAAAATAGCGGCAGATAATATTCGATACCTGCTGATGAGATTCCTTGGCTTATGTCTCGATACAGTGGTGTTGAATTAGGATTAACATCAAAACTGCTACGGAATGCTTGGCGAAATTTATTGATACTCTCTTCGTCTAAAGGAAATTCACGTGCAGGCAGTAAACGAATTTCATCTACTTTATCGAGTGAGCGTTGTGATTCAGGATCAAAAAAACGAATCGATTCAATTTCATCGTCAAATAGATCAATTCGGTATGGTAGCTCGCTACCCATTGGGTATAAATCGACTAAATTACCTCGTACAGCAAAATCTCCGTGATCTTGTACTTGTGGAACACAAAGGTAACCGGATTTTTCAAGCTTTTGTCTTAGTGAGTCTATATTGAGCGCTTGGCCAACATCGACCATTAAGCTGTTTTTTTCAATAAATCCCTGTGGTGTTAATCGTTGCATTAATGTTTCAACGGGCAGTATTACGACTCCACTTTCTAGTGTAGGCAGTTTGTAGAGTGTTTCGAGACGCTGAGAAATAATGTCTTGGTGCGGTGAAAATATATCATAAGGCAAAGTTTCCCAGTCAGGGAACAGGTGCACTTGATCTTTATCATGCATGAAAACCTGCAAAGCCTGTTGTAAGTGTAAGGATTCAGTCGTATCACGAGTGATGACAACAACCGGTCCTTTATGCCGTCTTGCTGCTTGAGCAACAGCCAGTGCCGTGCTGCTTCCGTAGAGTCGTCCCCAGTGGCGTGGTGAACCTATTTTTGTCGGTAGTGGAGGTTGGAATAGGCTTTTGTATTCAAATTTCATGGTGCAAAACGTTCACTAAATCTTGTAATACATTAATTATTAAAGGAATAATTCATTGTTGACAAAACGTACCATTAACAAACATACTGTTCGGTATGTTAAAGCAGCGCAACGCAGATCAATCCCGTTTCGAATTACTTGAAGCGGCCAGTCATGAAATCCACCAATTTGGGTTTCATGCTGCGAGTATTAGTCGAATTCTCGAAAACACTAGCCTAACTCGGGGTGCATTGTACCACCACTTTCCTAGCAAGTTGGAACTAGGCTATGCCGTTATTGATGAACTATTTGCTGGATATATGCGTCAGTTATGGTTAGAACCACTCGCAAAAACAGGTGATCCGATCACCATCATTGAAAATGCCTTACATGATACGTATAGCGAGCATGGTGAAGAGCTAATTAATTATGGTTGTCCACTAAACAACCTATCGCAAGAAATGTCAGCGGTAAATGAAGGTTTTCGTGAACGTATTAACTACCAATATGAAGTGTGGCAAAACGCCTTAATGGATGCTTTACAACGTGGCCAAGCAGAAGGTGTTGTGAAGAGTGAAATAAATGCGGCAGAGGTGTCTGTATTTATTGTTGCAACCATAGAGGGCTGTATTGGTTTAGCGAAGAACGATCAATCAGTAGCAACGTTAGATAGCTGTACAAATATTTTATTAGATTATTTACGTAGTTTACGAGTGGATTAAAAAGCAAGGAGTTGCAGGATGCAAGCTGTAAAGGATAGATATATCGATTGGATGCTAAATAACCGCTGTGTGGTTATCTTATTATCACTATTGTTTGTCGGCTTAATTGGTTCAGGTGTTACTAAACTTTATTTCACTAGCGACTATAGAATATTTTTTAGTGAAGAAAATCCCCAATTATTAGCATTTGAAAAACTGCAAGATACTTATACGAAGAATGACAATATCCTTTTTATTCTTGCGCCTAAGAATAAAAATGTATTTTCTAAGGAAACGCTCACTGCCGTTGCTGATATCACCAAGCAAGGCTGGCAAATACCACATTCAATTCGTGTTGATTCTGTCACAAATTTTCAGCACACACGTGCTGCAGACGATGATCTTGTTGTTGAAGATTTGGTTATTGATGCAGAATCATTGACTGCTCAGGAATTAGCTGAGCGAAAAGAAATCGCATTAACCGAACCATTATTGATCAATAGGTTGATTTCACCAACAGCAGCCGTAACTGGTGTTAATGTCACATTGCAATTCCCAGGCAAGGCGCAGCATTTAGAAGTGCCTGAAGCATCAAAGTTCGCAAATAAATTAATCAGTGATATGAGAGCAAAATACCCTGATATAGAAATCAGAATGACGGGTATGGCTGTCATGAATGATGCCTTTGCAACACAAAGTCAAAAAGATGTCGCAACATTAGTACCCTTTATGTTTCTTGCTGTGTTAGTTATGTTGGCATTGTTGCTAAAAAGTAAAACAGCAACGGTAATGTCACTGATTGTGATAATACTCACGATCATTACTGCGCTTGGTGCAACAGGATGGCTAGATATTGCACTCTCTGCACCGACTACCACGTCACCGATTATTATTATGACAATTGTGGTGGCAAATTGTGTGCATATTTTGATGACCTTTTTGCAAGAAATGCGCGAGGGGAATGACAAGTTAGCCGCGATGCGTGAAAGTCTGCGAGTTAACATTCAACCCGTATTTTTGACCGGAGTAACAACGGCGTTAGGTTTTCTTTCGATGAACTTTAGTGACGCACCTCCATTCAGGGATCTTGGTAATATTGTTGCAATGGGGGTGATGGTCGCCTTTGTCCTTTCTATTTCATTCCTGCCAGCATTAACGACAATGTTACCGGTAAAGGTTAACAAGGAAATTAATAAGAATTCAGTAATGAAAAAAGTCGCTGAGTTTGTAGTTCGTTACCAAGGCAAGCTCATATTATCGATGACGGGCATTATTATTGTTTTGATTTCATTTATACCGAAAAACGAATTAAATGATGAGTTTGTTAAATATTTTGATAAATCAGTTGAGTTTAGGCAAGACACAGATTTTGCTACCAGTAATCTAACGGGAATATATCTAATTGAATACTCGTTACCGGCAGGCGATAGCGGCGCAATTGCTGAACCTGAATATTTACGTAACCTTGAAAAAATAGCAAATTGGTACCGCCAACTACCCAGCGTGCTTCATGTAAATGTATTAACCGATACAATGAAGCGACTCAATAAAAACATGCACGGTGATTCATCAGATTGGTACAAACTGCCTGATGAGCGTGATCTTGCTGCGCAGTATTTATTGTTATACGAATTTTCGTTGCCATTTGGTCTGGATCTTAATAATCAGATCAATGTTGATAAGTCTGCAACGCGGATGGTGGTGACGCTTAAAAGCATTTCATCAAATGAATTACTGGATATAGAAGATCAAGCGCAGGCATGGATGAAAGAAAATATTCCAGAAAGCATGCAGGTTAATGGCGCTAGCACATCAATCATGTTTGCATATATCGGACAACGAAATATTCGTAGTATGTTGCTGGGTACAACTATTGCACTTATTCTTATTTCATTAACACTTATTATTGCCTTTCGTTCCTTTAAGATTGGCATGTTGAGTATGCTGCCTAACTTGATTCCTGCGGCAATGGCTTTTGGTATTTGGGGAATATTTGTTGGGCAAGTTGGTTTGGCTTTATCGGTAGTAACAAGTATGACACTGGGTATTATTGTTGATGATACGGTTCATTTCTTGAGTAAATATATGCGTGCTCGGCGAGAGAAAGGTATGAATAGTGAGGATGCTGTTCGATTTGCGTTTGCAAATGTCGGCATGGCTTTATTTATTACTTCGGCCGCGTTGGTTGCGGGCTTTTTGGTTTTATCACTTTCAGCCTTTGAATTGAATTCAGGTATGGGGCAATTAACTGCAATTACGATTGCAGTTGCCTTATTTGCAGATTTTTTATTATTACCACCACTGTTAATGAAACTTGAGGGTACTCGCAATGAAGCTTAATAATTTATTTGTCGCTGGACTCGTTCTTGTCACCTCTTTGGTATCAGCTAATCCAGAACAAAAAGGGTTAGATATAGCAACAGAAGCCGATAAGCGCGAAACAGGTTTTGGCGATACAACGGCCAATATGACAATGCTGCTAAAAAATCGTCACGGCGAAGAAAGTACGCGTTATATACGTCTTCGTACCTTAGAAGTGGCGGATGATGGCGATAAAAGTATGTCGATATTTGATCGGCCGCGTGATGTTAAAGGGACAGCATTTCTTTCGTTTACACATAAAACAGGTTCGGATGATCAATGGCTATATTTGCCTGCATTAAAACGGGTTAAGCGTATTTCATCACGAAACAAGTCAGGATCTTTTATGGGTAGTGAATTTGCATACGAAGATATAGCCTCACAAGAGATTGAGAAATACACCTATAAATACATTAAAGATGATAGCTGCGGTGAGAGTAGCTGTTTTGTGATCGAACGTGACCCAGTTGATGAACTTTCTGGATATACGCGGCAAGTAGTATGGATAGATAAAGACGAATACCGACCACAAAAGATCGATTTCTACGACAGAAAAAACACATTGTTGAAAACACTGATTTACAAAGGCTATCAGCAATATATTGGTAAGTTTTGGCGTGCTAATGAGATGTATATGGAAAATCACCAAACGGGTAAAACGACCTTGCTGAGTTGGAGTAATTATAAATTTAAAACCGGGCTGACTAAGCGTGATTTTAATAAAAACAGCTTAAAACGAGTACGTTAAATATTTCACATGTTACTTCGGTTATACGCAATTTTTTTATTAGTTGGTTATTCGACGCTTGCAAGTGCTGTTGATGGTGAGTGGTCCGGCTATGTGGCGACGGAATGGCGTGTTTTTACGGATTCACCAACAAATAGAGAGCAACATGGCGATAATATTTCCTTGTCGGCACAAGTTGAATATTATCGAGAATGGAATAGTGGTAAACAGTCTTTCAGATTTACTCCCTTTTTAAGAATAGATGGACAAGATAGTCAACGAAGTCATGTGGATATTCGAGAGCTGAATTTGACAACAGTGCATGATGATTGGGAGCTGACTGTTGGTGTGGGCAAGGTTTTTTGGGGTGTCACTGAATCTCAGCACCTTGTAGATATAATCAATCAAACAGATCTTATTGAAAGCCTTGATGGTGAAGAAAAACTAGGTCAAATGATGTTTAAGCTTAGCTTTGTTAAAGACTGGGGTGACCTGGATTTGTTTGTATTACCAGGCTTTCGCGAACGTACATTTCCATCTCGGGGCGGCCGTCTAAGAACTGCTATGCCTGTTGCTATTAATGATGCAGAGTATGCTTCATCACAGGGTCAAGATCATATTGATACAGCAATACGTTGGTCATATAGTTTTGGTGATTGGGATGTTGGTGTGTCTCATTTCTCCGGTACATCACGTGATCCACGTTTCCGATCAGCAATTGATAAAGGCCGAGCTGTATTAATACCTATTTATGAAACTATTGATCAGACATCGCTTGATGTTCAAGCAACTAAAGATGATTGGTTATGGAAATTAGAGGTGATTAGTAGAAGTGGTCAAGGTGATCGCTACACAGCCGCGACTGGTGGGTTTGAATATACGTTGTATGGGATTAATGAATCGGCAATTGATTTGGGTTTAATTGCTGAGTATTTATATGATGATCGTAATGAATTGGCTAGCACACCATTTGAGGATGATTTATTTATCGGTGCGCGATTTGCCTTAAATGATGAAGCAAGTAGTGAATTTCTGGCAGGCATGATTATTGATCTTGATAATTCATCACGTGTAATGAGTGTTGAAGCCAGTCGGCGTCTAGGTGATGATTGGAAAATCAACCTTGAAGCACGTTTCTTTTCTAATATTGATAAGAACGATAGTTTAATCAGTTTTGAAAACGATGATTTTATGCAGTTAGAGCTAGCGTGGTATTTTTAACTACTGATTATTAAATTTATTTATTAATTTGCAGCGTTTTAAATAAGCTTCTCTCGCAATGTTAACATCTTCTAAAAACAAAGGCATTTCATTCATGAGCATTGCCTGCGGTCCATCAACAAGCGCTTTTGTTGGTGCAGGATGAAAATCAACTAGCACCATATTCGCACCTGCAATAACACCTTGTGCTGTAACGTGCATAACATCGAGTAGGCCATCTGGTGCGGCCTCACGTGTACCAACAGAATGTGACGGGTCAATACAGACTGGCATACGTGTAAGTCGTTTAACAACTGGGACATGTGCAAAATCGACGAAATTGCGATGTGGATCACCCATGTTTGTTTTCATGCCGCGTAATGCAAAAATAACTTTTTGGTTACCTTCGCTAGCAATATATTCAGCCGCATTGATCGATTCTTCTAGCGTGATACCAAAACCACGCTTCAATAAAACCGGATGGGTGGTTTGTTTACCAACCGCCTTTAATAATTCAAAATTTTGTGTGTTACGAGTGCCAATTTGCAACATGACACCAGTAGGGTGACCAGTTTTTTCAAGGGCATCATTAATTTCATCTACATGAGCCTCATGAGTAATTTCCATGGCGATGACTTTAATGCCGTATTTCCCAGCAAGCTCAAACACCCATGGTAGACATTCTTTACCTTGGCCTTGAAAAGAGTAGGGGTTGGTGCGTGGTTTATAGGCACCCATACGCGTGCATACCTGACCATTCTCCTGTAGTACTTTCATCATTTGCTCAACATGTTGCGGATTGTCTACAGCACATAAACCTGCGAACACGTGCAAGGTGTCTTGACCAAATGTCACATCATTATATTCAAATGAACTCGCTCGTTGCTCATCAGCGTGACGTCCTAAAATACGATATTCATTAGAGATGCGAATGACACGTTCAACACAAGGATAGTCTTGCATATCATGGGTATTTAACGCGCGCGTGTTACCAAGGAGATAAATTTCCGTAAGGAGTTGTTCAACCCCCTCAACATCGTGAACGCGGTATTGAATATCATCTAATTCTTTGAGCTTACTGATAAGGGATGCGTAAGAGTCGCTGCTTTTATCAGTATTGGGATGAAGCAATAAAATCATGCTTTATTATTCCTTTTCGTTACGACGTTAAGGTTACTGAACTCATCATAACTGCCTATTCGCCTGCCTAGCAAATGCGACGATTGTGCTACAAGCGAAAAGGCGAGGTGGAATTGCTAGCTATTTCGTGAATCAGGCTTAGTGATGTATTGCAGAGTGTATTACGTACTCATGCTCAAAATACACCGTATAGTCTTCATATACCCAGCTGGTGATTGGCGGCTCGCCAACGGCAGGTCTAACATTAATTGGAGTGCCGTAAGTCGCTTCAACTTGCTGCATTTGCATGCCACGTTCAGGGCGTAATATGCCATCAGCACTATTTTCTGGTTGGTTGATGATACTGAGCGTTTCCGCCGACAAATTTAAGGCTGTAAAGCATAGGCTGCTTATTAGGATGGCTTTGATGAATGGCTTTCTATTTTTCATTTTCACTTCCCGTTTGTGTTGATTTACACGCTACTATAACACTGTCTTATACCTTATATACGATTAGAAGCCAGCTTGCCAATCAATACTGCGACCCATGCCACAATATGGTGAGTGGTCAATATCTTAACTGTATGCTTTAATGCGCAGCATGTTTCGACCAATTGAAGTAAATATCGGCCTGCGCTATACCAAAGCACGACGCCGTAATCATTTTATATCTATTTTTTCACTGATTTCTATGGTCGGTATCATGCTAGGCGTGCTCGTCATGATCACGGTACTGTCGGTGATGAACGGATTTCAAAAAGAAGTCCGTGAACGTATTTTAGGCGCCGCCTCTCATATTACGATTAAAGGCATTGATGGCAGTGTTACTGATTGGCCTGAGATCATGGAGAATACGGCTAAGCATCCACAAGTTGTTGGTTCTGCACCCTTTGTTAGGGCAGAGGCGATGCTAAGTAGTGGCCAGTATGTTAATGCGGCTTTTGTACGCGGTATTGATCCTGCGCTTGAAGATAATGTGTCGGATATTCAAAAGGGTATTCTGGTTGGTAGTTTTGATGATCTCAAAGCCGGTGGTTTTAATATTTATCTCGGTAAATATTTAGCCAGAGCATTAGGTGTCTATCTAGGTGACAAGGTCACGATGGTCACACCACAGGCATCGGTTACACCTGCTGGAATATTGCCGCGCTTAAAGCGCTTCACTGTCGCAGGTATATTTGAAACAGGTCATAACCAATATGACAGTGGCTTAGCCGTTATTCATATTAAAGATGCAGCTAAACTTATGCGGCTTGGCGATGATGTTAGCGGCGTTAGAGTCAAGATTAAGGATATTTTTGATGCACCACATGTAGGCTATGAGTTGGTTGAAAAGTTATCAGGTGGTTACCTTGTCAATGATTGGACAAAGGTGCACTCTAATTTTTTCCGTGCTGTACAAACCGAAAAACGCATCATGTCGATTATTTTGATACTTATTATTGTGATTGCTGCATTTAATATTATCGCTATGATGGTAATGACGGTTACCGAAAAACAAAGTGATATTGCGATTTTGCGTACATTAGGTTGTACGCCATTTAGAATTACTTGGATATTTATCACTCAGGGATTAATCATTGGGTTGGTTGGCATTACACTGGGTACTATTGGTGGTGTGATTTTGGCAACCAATATTGACGTTATTGTTCCCGCGATTGAAAGTTTATTTAATGTTAAATTCTTATCACCTGACGTGTATCTAATTAGTGATTTACCATCTGACTTACAATGGACTGATGTAACGAATATTGCAATTACCTCATTTATTATCACAATAATTTTCACGATTATTCCAGCTAGCCGTGCGGCTAAGGTACAACCGGCAGAGGCATTACGCTATGAGTGATGCCCATATTATTCAATGCAATCATTTAGCAAAGTCATATGAAGATGGCGAGTTAAAGGTGGATGTGTTGTTAGATATTAATTTGCAAATAAATAGCGCAGAGCGTGTTGCTATTGTTGGCCGTTCAGGTGCAGGTAAAAGCACATTATTGCACTTGCTGGGTGGGCTGGATTCGCCAACACAAGGCGAGGTTATTATTGATGGTATTAACATCGCTACGATCAGTGAAGCGAAACGTGCGCGTTTAAGAAACCGTAGTCTTGGTTTTGTTTACCAATTCCATCATCTGTTGCCTGAGTTTACGGCAGTAGAAAATGTTGCTATGCCACTTATGTTGCGGGGTACGAAACCTGATGTTGCAATAGAGAAATCGGCACAAGTTCTTCTGCAAGTAGGCATGGATAAACGCTTGCAGCATAAACCGGCAGAATTATCGGGGGGTGAACGGCAGCGTGCATCCTTTGCTAGGGCATTGGTGACAGAACCAAAGTGTGTGCTGGCAGATGAGCCGACTGGTAATTTAGATAGTTATAATGCGGAGCGTTTGCATGATCTCATGATTGAGCTCAATGAGACGCATCAAACCAGCTTTATCATTGTTACCCACGACGAGACATTGGCGCATAGAATGGATCGTGTGCTTACCCTCGATTCAGGGCAACTTTCGTAAGTTATTTTTTGAGTTTTCGCTGCTCCCAACGCTTAACTATATTCCAACGCCATAATAAACGAATCGTACTATAGCCAATAATAGAGCTACTAATGGCCATGATACCGCAGCCGAGTAAGAAAGGTTGCCAAATTGCAAGCAGCCCATTTGCGAGCCACTCAAAGCTTAATTCAAAGTTAAAGTCATTGGGTTCGACACCAAGCACTACGCCACCAAGCCGGTAGGCAAAATAAAATAGTGGCGGCATTGTCACTGGGTTTGATATCCAAACAAGCCCGACTGAAATAATCAAGTTTACACGTGCGGGAATCGCTATCGCAGTCGCTAATAACATTTGAAAAGGAACGGGTATCCACATAAAGAATAAGCCGACCGCAAATGCACCTGCGACGGAACGGCGGTTAATATGGAATAGGTTAGGATCGTGAAGTAAGCTACCAAATATCTGTAAGTGCTTATTATTAAGCACTTTATTGTGGCTGGGCATGAATCGCTGTACGAGTTTTTTGGCCATATGGGTTTGTAATGCTATTGTTAGTCAATAAGGGACTATTATCTAACATTTTGCCGCGTAGGGCACATAAATCATCATGCGTACAGGGACGATCGCATTTATGATGGGCATTGTTGTCGCACAACAATGCTCTGAAATACCAAATTCAGCTTGGTTGCTACTGCTGCCAGGCTGCTTGTTCTTGTTCGGAATAAACAACCCTATACTTAAAGTATCACTGGCATTCATTGCAGGCTTCTTATGGGTATTTGCCTATTTATTACTTTTTTCGCACTCTGTTTTTCCATCATCACTAGAAGGAAAGGAGTTGTTGGTAGAAGGCACGATTGCCAGTATTCCGAAACAATCATCGCGGTTCAGTCGTTTTGATTTCTCGACAAGCCTGAATAACAAACCCTATTTATTCCGTCTTAATTGGTATGAAAAACACACTACACCACCACAAGCCGGCGAATATTGGCGGCTACTGATAAAACTTAAACGTCCACGAGGTGTACTGAACGAGGGTGGTTTTGATTATGAGCGCAATCTATATAGACATGGTATTTCGGCAACGGGTTATGTTAGACGAAATAATGTTAATGAAAAAATCACAAGCAAGATAAGTGATTTTACGCTCAACGAGTGGGTTGCAGCATCACGACAATCTATTTCTACAAAATTAAGAAATAGGCTTAATGGAAATCACAATGGGGTTATCGAAGCGCTTGCTATTGGCGTAAGAGATGAAATAACTCCAGTAGAGTGGGATGTGTTAACAAGAACGGGAACCATACATCTTGTTGCTATTTCTGGGTTACACATTGGCTTGGTTGCAGGGCTTGTCTTTTTCATAGTTCGTTTTCTTATATCACGTAGCCGAATTTTAATGAGGTATTATCCTGCGCAAGTGTATGCGGCTGCATGCGCTATTGTTGTCGCATTCCTCTACGCCATGCTGGCAGGTTTCTCTATTCCAACACAACGTGCGCTATTAATGATATGCGTGGTGATGATTTCACTTATGCAGAGAAGAGTGGTTTGTTCATCGTATATTGTTGCGCTAAGTCTATTGCTTATTTTAATCTTTGATCCGTTATCAGTATTAGATAAGGGTTTTTGGTTATCGTTTGGTGCGGTTGCCGTAATTCTTTTTGCAGCAGTAGGAAGAATCAAAAGTAATGTATCAGTAATTAGCTGGGGTAAAATACAGATTATTATTTCCCTAGGTATGTTGCCACTAACACTTTTCTTTTTTCAGCGTATTAGCTTATCTGCACCTATTGCTAACCTGCTTGCAGTACCGTTAGTCAGTTTTATTACGGTTCCAACTACATTGCTTGGCACGCTTGTGATTGATTTGCATTCATCGTTATCTGATTTCTTGCTTTATATTGCAACTGAGTCTTTGAATATTCTTTGGTTGTTCCTTGACTGGGTGGATTCGCAAGACTGGTCAGTTATTGAAACACATAACCCTATAATGTGGACATTGCTACCGATGACAATTGGTGCGTTATGGTTGCTTATGCCGCGAGGGTTTCCCGCTCGTTGGGTTGGTATAATACTTTTTCTACCCGTTTTTTTTATGACTAATAATGAGTTGGTAGAAGGCGAATTGAAAATCCACTTAATTGATGTGGGCCAAGGTCTATCTGTATTTATTAAAACGAGAAACCATCAACTTCTTTATGATACCGGAGCACGTCACTCTGAAAGTTTTGATGCGGGAAAAAACATAATTATCCCGTTTTTGAAATCACAAAATGTATTGTCGCTTGATGCTTTAGTTGTGAGTCATGGTGATAATGATCATAGTGGCGGGGCAAATTCGATTTTACGCAAGCTCGCTGTTAATAAAGTTTATTCAGGAGCAAGGCCAAAACGCTGGTATCACAAAAAAACAGTCTCTTGTGTGTCTGGTCAAACTTGGTCTTGGGATGGTGTTTATTTTGAGTTTTTACATCCAGTTAAAATTCATAACATAGGGGGCAATAATAATTCCTGTGTTTTACAAGTTAGTATTGGCTCGCAACGTATTTTATTAACGGGCGACATTGAAGCAAAAGCTGAGAAGGCGCTTGTGGCGCGCTTTAGGCAAGGATTACAAAGCAATTTATTGATTGCACCACACCATGGCAGTAATACTTCTTCATCACAGGCCTTTATAGATTCTGTCTCACCACAAGTGGTGTGGGTAGCGAATGGCTATCGAAATCGTTATGGTTTTCCACACCCCAATGTCACTCAGCGGTACCGCAACGGGGCAATTACTATGTTTGAGACGGCTAAATTAGGTGGAATTTCGAGCAAAATGACAGCGGAAGGATTCACTAAACCGATATTTTCGAGGTACAAAATGCAGCGATATTGGCACACTCAGTGATGGTATTGTTACGGTCATGTTGTACAATTACCAGCAGCTGACCGAGATACGGTACAGTTGGATAGATTTTATAAAAACAACTTATAAATCAATGATATAACAGGGTGCTGATACTGTGTTTGAATTTGTAAAAGCGGGTGGTTGGCTAATGCTGCCGATTATTGCCTGCTCTATCGTGGCTGTTGCCATTATTGTGGAACGATTTTGGTCCCTACAGCGTAAAAGAATTACTCCGCAACATTTGGTTGCTCAGGTATGGCACTGGGCAAAAGCAAATGATCTTGATGAAGCCAAGATCAACCAGCTACGTAATGGTTCATCGTTAGGTAAGGTGATAGCTGCGGGTTTAATCAATCGCCATCATCCACGCGAAATAATGAAAGAAAGCATTGAAGATGCTGGGCGACATATCGTGCCGGAACTTGAACGTTTCCTGAACACCTTAGGTACAATCGCTGCGGTAACACCTTTGCTGGGTTTGCTCGGTACAGTGGTGGGTATGATTGATGTTTTTGCAGCCATTATTGAACATGGTGTTGGTAATCCTACGGTGCTTGCTGAGGGTATTTCGAAGGCATTGGTCACAACGGCGGCGGGTCTATCTGTCGCTATTCCGGCATTAATGTTTTCGCGTTACTTCAAAGGGCACGTCAACGAATTGATTCTAACCATGGAGCAAGAGGCAGTAAAACTTGTTGAAGTGATACATGGTGACCGTGAGTCAAGTGATGTTGAAGCTGAACTTGAAGGTAGTGAAGGCTCATAATGAAACTACGTAGCCAAGGTGTTGAAGAACCGGATGTTAATTTAACACCGTTGATCGATGTCGTGTTTTTACTACTCATTTTTTTCATGGTATCAACAACGTTTGATAAAGAATCAGAGCTGGGTATTGAGCTACCAAATGCGAAGGGCGAAGTAGCAGAAAAACAACTTTTACAAGTTGAAGTGTCAATTGATGCAAGCGGTAATTACGCGATTAACAATGAACGTATCATTAATTCTCAACTTAATACACTCAAGGCTGCCATTGCCAAAGTGGCGGGTGATAAACGTGATATTCCGATGATTATTAGTGCTGATGGGCGTGCCTCTCACCAGTCAGTTGTTGCAGCCATGGATGCTGCGCGGCAGCTCGGTTTTAGTCGCCTTACTTTTGCAACACGTCTTTCCTCAGAAGATAAATAGAACCAATGAATGAACCTAGCACTATCAAGATTGATGGCAAGCAAGCCTATCGTCGATTACTTAGCTATGTATTACCACATTGGCGAGTATTCCTTATCGCCTTGATTGGTATGGCGGCATTTTCTGCAACCGAGGTAGGCTTTCCTATGCTGATGAAGCCATTGGTTGATGATAGCTTGATCGCCCGCGATCCTGACGCAATAAAATTGATACCAATATTAATGGTCGCTTTATTTTCTGTTCGCATAGTCGTGAATTTTGTTGCAACTTATTGTATGAGTTGGGTTGGTCGCACAGTTATTAAAGAATTGCGTAAAGACATGTTTAATCATTTATTGAGCCTTCCTACAACAACCTATGACAAAACATCTTCTGGTTCATTGTTATCAAAAATAAGCTATGACGTTGAGCAGGTAGCTAGTGCATCTACAAATGTAATTACGGTTATTGTGCAAGAAGGGTTGACCGCAATCTTTCTTATATCGCTCATGCTTTATTACAGCTGGGAACTCACATTGGTTTTTGTGGTTGTGGGTCCCTTTGTTGTGTTTATTATTACCTATGTCAGTAAAAAGTTCCGTAAGGTCAGTAAGCGCATTCAGGATAGTATGGGTGGTATTACGCATGTCACGGAAGAGGTTGTTGAAGGTCATCGCGTGGTTAAAACGTTTGGCGGGCAAAAAGCCGAAGCAAAAAGTTTTGATAAAGAAAACGAATATAACCGAAAGCAAAGAATCCGTATGGATGTGTTGCGTGTTTTGAGTTTAGGTGTAGTGCAACTTTTAGTCGCCTCAGGAACAGCGTTGGTGATTTATTTTGCAACAACTGAGTCCATGAAAGAAATAGTGACTCCAGGTGTGTTTGTTTCTATTTTAACAACTCTTATTGTTTTGCAGCGCCCGATAAAAAGGTTAACTACGATTAATGCTTATTTGCAGACAGGGATTGCTGCGGCACAAAGTATCTTTTCATTTTTGGATATGGAAAAAGAAAAAGACACTGGTCTAGCTATGATTGATAAAGTAGAGGGTAAGGTTGCTTATTCTAATGTTGATTTTAGTTATAGTGAAGGTGGCGATAAAGTATTGAAGAACATTTCATTTGTCGCAGAGGCAGGTAAAACGATTGCTTTTGTTGGTCGCTCTGGCAGCGGTAAAACGAGTTTAGTTAATTTATTGCCTAGATTTTATGATGTGTTATCTGGTGAGGTCACAATTGATGGGCATGATATACGTGATGTAAAACTAAAAAACCTGCGTGAACATATTTCACTAGTGAGTCAGCATGTAACGCTGTTTAATAATACAGTTGCGAATAACATCGCCTACGGCAGTTTAAGTGATGTTGGTATTGATGAAATTAAGCGTGCTGCTGATATTGCTCATGCCAGCGAGTTTATTAATAAACTACCGAATGGATTTGATACACAAGTGGGTGAAAATGGTGTATTGCTTTCAGGTGGGCAGCGACAACGTATTGCGATTGCACGTGCTTTGCTAAAAGATGCACCAGTTTTGATTCTGGATGAGGCGACATCAGCACTTGATACAGAATCGGAACGCCATATTCAGGCGGGGCTTGAAACCTTAATGAAAAATAGAACTACCTTGGTGATCGCGCATAGATTGTCGACTATTGAGTCAGCAGATAACATCATAGTTATGCATGAAGGTGATATTGTTGAACAAGGTACACATGCTGATCTTATTAGACAGGATGGGCGTTATGCGCTGTTACATCGCATGCAGTTTAGTCGTGGTGAGGCCTAAGTTATGCGTGCACTATTAAGCCGTTTTTTTAATGATATTTGGTATGGCAATGGGTGGCAATGCGTATTTTTCTTGCCTGTTACATGGGTATTTAGCCAAATAGTTAAAATACGACGTTTCGCTTATAACAACGGTTGGCTTAGTAGCCGATCGTTTTCTGTGCCTATTATTGTTGTCGGCAATATATCAGTGGGTGGCAGCGGTAAAACACCGCTGGTTATTTGGTTGGCTGAATTATTTAAAAATGCGGGATATAAACCAGCAATTATTAGTCGAGGTTATAAAGGTAAAGCAGGTAATTGGCCACAGCAAGTGAGGGTTGATAGTGATCCTGTTGTTGTAGGTGATGAAGCCGTGCAACTTGCTAGGCGTTGTAAATGCCCAATTGCTGTTGGACCCGACAGATGCGCATCCATTGATGCCTTACTTGAACATACTGATATTGATGTCATTATTTCCGATGATGGACTACAGCATTACGCGATGCAGCATGATATTGAAATTGCGGTTGTTGACGGTGTAAGGCGGCATGGCAATCAACGACTATTGCCATCTGGTCCTTTACGCGAGCCTGTATCACGACTTAATGAAGTTGATTTTGTTGTAAGCAATGGAGTCGCAGATCGCGGCGAATATGCCATGTTGGTAAAGGGGCTTGTTGCAAAGAATCTAGTGTCAGGCAGCACTCAAGGCTTAGAACGTTTTTCTGGAAAAACCATACATGCAATTTGTGGTATTGGTAATCCTGAGCGGTTTTTTAATGGTTTAAAACAATTTGGAATTAATCTCATTGAGCATGTACACCCAGACCATCATCCTTTTTTAGAAGCTGATATTAATTTTGATGATGATTTGCCCGTTCTTATGACAGAAAAAGATGCTGTTAAATGTCAGCGTTTTACATCTAAACAACATTGGTTTGTGCCAGTGCAAGCGGAGCTTAATAAGCATTTTGCACCGAGACTGCTAGCATTATTAGAAAAGAGAAAAGAACATGGATAAAAAATTGTTAGAAATTCTTGTATGCCCATTATGCAAGGGAAAGCTTGTTTATAATAAGTCTAGTAGCGAGTTGATTTGTAAAGCTGATAGGTTGGCTTACCCAATACGAGATGATGTACCGGTTATGCTTGAAGAAGAAGCTAGACAGCTTAATGCAGACGAGGAAGTTTAATGCAGTTCACGGTCATCATTCCTGCTCGATATGCTTCAACTCGTTTACCAGGTAAGGTATTAGTCGATATTTGTGGTAAACCGATGTTACAACATGTTTATGAACGTGCACTAGAAAGTGGTGCATCTTCTGTTTACATCGCAACTGATGATAAGCGCATTAAAGCTGCCGCTGAAAATTTTGGCGCAAACGTTATCATGACAGCTGATACACATCGCTCAGGAACGGATCGGCTAGCAGAGGCAGCAATACAGTTAGCTTGCAGTGAAGATAACATCATTGTGAACGTTCAAGGTGATGAGCCTTTGCTTCCAGCCAACTTGATTGAACAAGTCGCACAAGACCTTCATAGTCATGATGATGCGAGCATGGCAACGTTGTGCACACCGATTAGCTCAGTTGAAGATGTTGCTGATCCTAATGTTGTTAAGGTGGTATTTAGTAAAGCCGGCTATGCACTTTATTTTAGTCGAGCCCCCATTGCGTGGGAGCGTGAACATTTCCGTGTATCTAGTTTTCGTCCATCAGGTCATCACATGCACTATCGACATATCGGCTTATATGCCTACCGAGCAGGTTTTCTAAATCGTTTTGTTAATTGGCCGGTTTGCGATATAGAAGAGATGGAATCGCTAGAGCAATTAAGAGTTCTTTGGAATGACGAGCGTATTCATATTAGTGAAGCCGCAGCAATCCCACCACCTGGGGTTGATACTCAAGATGAATTAGAACGTGTGCGTCGTCTAATCTCTAATTAAACTAATTACTAAAGAGCAGGATTGTGTTTCTTAATGTCGTCGAGCAAACCTTTACTGGCTTCTTCCACCAAATCAAAAACATGATCGAAGCCATTTGCACCCCCATAATATGGATCCGGTACTTCTGATTCAGAACTATCTTTCGCATAGTCCAAAAATAAACATACTTTATTTTTATGCTGGGTAGGACTCATTGATTTAAGAATAGATAAATTATCTGCATCCATTGCTAATATATAATCAAAATATTCAAAGTCACTTATTTCAACTCGTCGTGCTCGAATATAAGATAAGTCAAAGCCGCGTTGGCTAGCGCATTGGCTTGAACGAGTATCCGGTAATTCGCCTACATGGTAGGCATGTGTGCCGGCAGAATCGACTTCAACGTCGCCGATCATACCAGCATCTTTTATCATGCTATCGAAAACACCGTGGGCTGTCGGCGAACGACAAATATTGCCCATGCATACAAATAAAACCTTAATCATTTAATCTTTATCATCCGGTATGAATGGATTTGCAGTTGGTCTAGGTTTATTGGATTCACTTTTTTCTGCTGGACGTGTGAAAACTTGTTGAGCCTTCGTTTCTGTTTTCTTAGGGGTAGCAGGCGTTGTTGCTACTGGTTTTGGAGTAGGCTTCGGCGCAGGCGCGGGTGTGCTTTCAACAGGTTTTGCGACTGGTTTTGTAAATACCTGCTGAGGTTTAGGTGCAGCGGCTGGCGCTGGGGTAACAGGTTTAGGCGCAACCGGTTTAGGTGCAGCGGCTGGTGCCGGGGTAACAGGTTTAGGCGCAACCGGTTTAGGTGCAGCGGCTGGTGCCGGGGTAACAGGTTTAGGTGCAGCGGCTGGCGCTGGGGTAACCGGTTTAGGTGCAGCGGCTGGCGCTGGGGTAACCGGTTTAGGCGCAACCGGTTTAGGCGCTGCTGTTGGCGTCGGAGCAACAGGTTTAGGAGCAACCGGTTTAGGCGCTGCTGTTGGCGTCGGAGCAACATGTTTAGACGTAACCGGTTTAGGTGCGTCTGTAGTTTTTTCTGCTGAAGGCTGTGTATTTTGGTTTACAGATTCAGTATTTGTGTTTTGTTCATTTGTGTCCGGCGTGTCCGGCGTGTCCGGCTTATTGCGGCTATTACCACGGCGGCGGCCACCACGGCGACCACGACGGCGACTACGCGGATTATTTTTATCATCTGCTTTATTATCTTCCGCGACATTATTGCTTGCCGGGTTATCGGTTTGCGTATTTTTTGCAGCAGACTTGTTTTCTTGCTGCTTTTGATTGCTCTTTTTATCGCGGTTTTGTTCGTTGATAGCTTGGGCACTTTTTGTGGCACCTTGCTGGTTCTTATTTTGCCCGCGATTCTGTTGTCCGCCTCGATTCTGCAGGTTGCGGTTCTGTTGGTTACGTCCATTACGGTTATTACGACCACCACGATTATTGCGACCACGTGATTGACGTCGAGCAGCTGGTTTTTCTTCTTTGACCTCTTTTGTGCCAAAAAGGAAACTGAATAAACGTTTAATAAGACCCGGTTTTTTCGCTTTTGTTACCTCTGCTGGTTTCTTTTCAGCCATGGCAGGGGCTGTTGTAGAGGGCACAACGCCCTTAACTGCTGGTTCTTCTGTACGTGGTTTGCTATCAGAAACGATCAGTTCAATTTCTGTTTCAGATTCATCTGCCATCTTGTAGCTTGGTTTTTTGAACTCAGCTTCATTAGCATCTGCTTCACGAACCCGTTGTATTTCAAAACGCGGGGTTTCCATGCTTGCATTGGGCACGATAGTAATGTTTGTGCTGTGTCGGTTTTCAATATCATGAACGATGCTACGTTTTTCATTAAGCAAGAAGCTAGAAACATCTACTGGCGCTTGCGCAATCAGTCGAGAGGTTTTTTCTTTCATTGCTTCTTCTTCAAGGATACGAAGAATAGCTAGCGCTAATGATTCAGCACCACGAATACTGCCATGACCTGAACAACGAGGACAGGTGATCTGGCTTGACTCACCTAATGATGGACGCAAGCGTTGACGTGACATTTCAAGCAAACCAAATCGTGAGATTCGACCGACTTGTATACGAGCGCGATCTTGCTTAAGTGCATCTTTAATTCGGTTTTCAACTGCACGTTGATTTTTTGATTGCATCATATCGATGAAATCGATAACAACCAGACCACCAAGATCACGCAAACGTAATTGTCGTGCAATTTCGTCAGCGGCTTCGAGATTGGTGTTTAAAGCAGTTGCTTCAATGTCATTACCTTTGGTTGCACGTGCCGAGTTAATATCGATGGCAACCAATGCTTCAGTATGGTCAATAACAATTGAGCCGCCTGATGGTAAATTAACATCACGCTGAAAAGCCGACTCAATTTGCGATTCAATTTGGTAACGACTAAAAAGTGGAATAGGGTCTTCGTAACGCTTTACTTTATTCAGATTATGCGGCATCACCAACATAATAAAGTCGTGTGCTTTTTTGTAGACTTCTTCGTTATCGATAAGAATTTCTGAAATATCTTTACGCAGATAATCACGAATTGCACGAATAATGACATTACTTTCTTGGTATACAAGAAAAGATGCAGGGCGTTGACTCGAAGCCTCTTCAATTGCGCTCCAAAGCTGTAGCAGGTAATCCATATCCCATTGCAGTTCATCGTGGCTTTTGCCCACTCCGGCTGTGCGCACAATCAAGCCCATGCCATCAGGTATATTCAGTGAGGCCATAATATCGCGTATTTCACTGCGATCCGCTCCTTCAATGCGTCGTGAAACACCACCAGCACGAGGATTGTTTGGCATCAAGACAAGGTAACGACCAGCTAAGCTAATAAAGGTAGTTAATGCTGCCCCCTTATTTCCGCGCTCTTCCTTTTCAACCTGCACGAGTACTTCTTGGCCTTCTTTTAAGACATCACCAATACGTGCACGTTTACCTTGCTCAGGATCTTTACTGAAATAACTACGCGAAATTTCTTTCATCGGTAAGAAACCATGGCGTTCTGCACCATAGTCGACAAAGGCCGCTTCAAGACTCGGCTCGACGCGGGTTATTTTGCCTTTATAAATATTCGATTTTTTTTGTTCTTTGGCAGGTGTTTCTATGTCTAAATCATAAAGTGACTGACCATCGACCAGTGCAACACGCAACTCTTCTTGTTGAGTTGCATTTATCAACATTCTTTTCATTTTGCTGTAATCCCGTTGTATTACACGGGCATGACGTAGCTTTATTAAAGCTTTCTAAACGATCAGGACCAAGCCTCATCAGGCCAGTCTGGTGCGGTGAACCCTGCGGACACTGAGCTGTCATTCGCAGGTTAGTTTTAGCAGACCTTAGGTCTGTTTGAAAATTCCTGACCGCTCGGTTCATGCACGAGCAGTACTTGTTTTATTTATGTCATCGGCAAAAGCCGATCACTAAGATTGTTCATGTATCGCGTTCAACTGCCGCACCAGCGTGTCAGGGAACGCGTAAATATCTATGGCTGCTTTCCCACCGGCGCGTTTACGCTGCCCGGTAGCATTCCTATAGACACCTTATAATATAGCAGCCTCAATGGTTTACTTCAATTAATCGTTGATATACCAAGCTTTTATGCGCTCCTTATCGGTACAAGCTGCTATGATCGCCGCCATGAGTAAAACTGTAAATACAGAGTTCAATAGCGTCCGCCTGGTAGAAATATCTGCCGAGCAAGCAGGACAGCGTATTGATAACTATCTGATTACCTTATTAAAAGGCGTGCCAAAGAGTCGTATATATCGAATTTTACGCAAGGGCGAGGTGCGGGTTAATAAAGGCAGAATTAAGCCAACATACCGTCTAAAAGAGCAAGATGTGGTCCGTGTTCCACCGATACGCATGGAAGAGAAGCCAGCTGCTATACGACCTCCTGACGCACAAATCGAACGTGTTGAAAGTGCTATTATTTTTGAAGATAAAGGATTGATTATTATCAATAAACCGTCAGGGTTGGCGGTTCATGGCGGGAGTGGACTGAGTTTTGGTGTGATTGAGCTACTACGTGCTTCACGCCCAACCGCTCCATATCTTGAGCTAGTACACCGGCTTGATCGTGATACATCCGGCTGTTTAATTATTGCTAAAAAACGTAGTTATTTAAGAAACTTGCATGAACAATTGCGTACAGATAAGAAAATCCGCAAGCATTACCGTGCATTACTGTGTGGGCATTGGGATAAAGGCAAGCATCATGAAAATGCACCACTGTTAAAATTGACTCATAGCTCAGGTGAGCGGATGGTGAGGGTTGATGATAAAGGCAAATCATCGCACACTTTATTTAGGCCAATATCGGTGCATAAGGCTGCAAGTTACATGGAGATAGAGCTTTTTACAGGAAGAACGCATCAAATCCGGGTTCATGCAGCACACTGTGGTCATCCTGTTGCCGGGGACGAGAAATATGGCAATAAAGAATGTAATAAAGAACTACAAAAATGGGGGCTGAAACGATTATTTTTACATGCCTACCGGCTTGAGTTTGAGCATCCAGGTGACGGCCATGAGATGGATATTATTGCGCCGTTAAGTGATGAACTTAGCGCTGTACTTAACAACTTTTAAGAGTTTTATATGAATAAGCAATTTGAATTACTTGTTTTTGACTGGGATGGCACCTTAATGGATTCTATCGATCACATCGTAACATCGTTATCTGCTGCCGCCGCGGATACACAAATGGCTGATTTAGGAGTACAACGTTATAAAAGTATTATTGGGTTGGGTCTCGCTGAAGCCTTTAATGCGTTATATCCAGATGCAAATGAAGAACAACAGCGCACCTTAAGTGATCGTTATCGACATCATTTTCTTGATGCGAGTAAAGGGCAGTCAAATTTATTCGCTGGCGTAGATGAAATGTTGAACAGCCTTAAATCAAACGGGTTTAAAATGGCGGTAGCCACCGGCAAGGCAAGAAGGGGGCTTAATCGTGTATTTGATGATACAGGCTATCATTCAATGTTCCATGCAAGCCGTTGTGCTGATGAATCTGGCTCAAAACCGGATCCCAATATGTTGCATGAAATAATGTCAGAATTGGATGTTTCCGCGGATAAGGCGTTAATGATTGGCGATTCAAGTTATGACATGCAAATGGCAAATAATGCAGGTATCGAATGTGTTGCGGTTAGTTATGGTGTTCACGGTTGTAAGGAATTAGAGCAGCACACCCCTTTAGCATGCTGTGCAGATACGGCTGAATTGAGTGACTGGTTGCACATGCATATTAAGTAAACCCTGCTATGATAAGCATTACGATTTGACTGTAATTTACTAAGGTGCGATATGGCTGAAAGCGATAATAAAGAACGTTGGGAAAGGGACACAATTAACGAACTTGTCTTTGCTTCAATTAAAGAACAGCGAAGATCGCGTCGTTGGGCACTGGTTTTTCGTGGCTTTATTGCCATATATTTTGTGGTGTTGTTGGTTGTTTTTCTTGCTGATAACAAAGGTACGCCAACAGAGCTAAGCGAACATACTGCTTTGATTGAAGTGAGCGGCGTTATTGCAGCGGGAAGTGAAGCCAGTGCGGATAATGTTGTTAGCGCTTTACGAGAAGCATTTGAAAATAAAAAGGCTGCTGGTGTTATTTTGCGCATCAATAGCCCAGGCGGTAGCCCAGTACAATCTGGCTATATTAATGATGAGATAGTACGGCTTCGCGCTAAATACCCGAATAAGCCGTTACATGCAGTGGTTGTCGATATCTGTGCCTCGGGTGGTTATTATATTGCGGCTGCCGCAGATAATATTTATGCCGATAAAGCGAGTTTGATTGGTTCTATCGGTGTCATCATGAATGGTTTTGGATTCACAGAGGCCATGAACAAAATAGGTGTTGAGCGTCGATTGCTTACAGCGGGTGAACATAAAGGTTTTCTTGATCCATTTTCGCCGATAAATCAAACCGAAGTTGAGCATACAAAAGGTTTGTTAGCTGACATACATAGTCAATTTATAAATGTCGTAAAAAATGGTCGCGGCGATCGTTTGGCCGACGATGAAAAATTATTCAGTGGTTATATTTGGTCTGGTGAAAAAAGTTTAGAGCTAGGTTTGATAGATGGCTTAGGTAGCAGTAGTTATGTAGCGCGTGAAATTATTGGTGAAGAAAAACTGGTAGATTACACAGTCAAGCCAACATTTATCGATCGTTTTGCGGACAGGCTTGGCGCATCAATGGGAACAGTGCTAGCTAACACACTTGGACTACAAACAGGTGGTTTTCATTTAAAATAATACAAGTAACCAAATAATGGAATCAGAAACAAAGAATGAGCGACAGTATTTTTCTCGGCAGGTTGCTTATTTGTATGGAAATACACGAGTTGCATTGGTTTCTAATCTACTACTAGCACCTATTACTGCATGGTTGCTTTCAAATCTAGGCGTTCAAGCGAATGAATATCTGTTAACTTGGCTGGCCTTGATCTTCTTTGTCGTTCTAATTCGATTCATAACGGCTTACCTGTATAAAAAACAAAACAAAACATCAACAGTTTTATTTTTTTATTATAAACTCTTTATTGTTTACGCGATTATTACAGGAAGCTTATGGGGAGTGACCCCTTGGTTTTTTGCAACCGCGGAACAACCGGAGGTAGCGGTTGTACTCGTTTTCGTTATAGGTGGTCTTGTATCAGGTGCAACAGCAACAATGAGTGTGTTACCCAAGGTGTATTTTTCTTATATGCTTTCGATTCTTTTGCCAGTGATAGCATGGTTTGTCTTGCAGGGTACAACATTTCATTATGTTATAACTGTAATGTTGTTGCTTTCCATTATTGGCTTTGCAACAGCAAGCCTGACTTATAATAAAATATTGTTACACTCTTTTGATTTAACCGATAAAGTGCTTAAACAAAAAGTTGAAGTTGAAGAGGCGAGCAATGCGAAATCGACATTTTTATCGAATATGAGTCATGAGTTACGAACACCGCTTAATGCCATTCTTGGGTTTTCACAATTGATTACATTGAATAAGGATGAGGCGAATAAAAGAACATTAGAGCACGCTGCAGAAATAATGAGCGCAGGGGAATATTTATTATCATTAATTGATGATCTGTTAGAAATATCAGCAATTGAGGCGAAGAAGGTTGATCTTAATATAGAGCCGCTTAAACCATGTCAGATTATTGATGAATGTTTGTTATTAATAAAGGCTGCATCTATCGAGAAGCTAAATATTTCGATTGAATATAATAAAAGTGAATGTTCGGGAATTACTATGCTGGCTGATCCTCTACGGATAAAGCAAATTTTAGTAAATATATGTTCAAATGCATGTAAATATAATAAACAAAATGGATCAATTGCTATTAATTGCGAAATTATTGATGATACTTATTGTCGCATATCAATAAGCGATACTGGTTTAGGTATTCCACAAAAAAAACAGGCTGACATATTTACTTCATACGAGCGCCTCGGGAAAGAACACACAGACATCCAAGGAACTGGGTTGGGGCTTATTATAACTAAGCAACTCCTCCATGCCATGGATGGCGATATTGGTTTTAAAAGCGAAGAAGGCAAAGGTAGCTGTTTTTGGGTTGATTTGCCGTTAGCCAAAATCAAATAACATACATACCTTCTTTCTCAAGCATGGCGATCAGGCGTATTAGTGGTAAGCCCATTAATGTATTTGGATCGTCTCCTAATAATTTTTCGAACAATGCGATTCCTAGTGCCTCTGATTTAAAGCTGCCTGCACAATTGTAAGGCTTTTCTTTTTGTAGGTAGTTTTCAATTTGTGATGATGTTAATTTTCGAAACACAACATCAAATGGCACAACTTCACTTTGAAGAGTATCGTTTTCTGAGTTATACAAACACAAACTTGTGTGAAAACGTACTGTTTTTCCAGAGGCATTACTGAGTTGCTCTACGGCACGTTTATGAGTATGAGGTTTTCCTAATATTTTTCCATCAATGACTGCGACCTGATCAGAACCAATAATTAAATGTTTTGGAAAGGTATTACCGACGGCACGTGCTTTTTGTTCCGCTAGGCGCAGGACTAATTGTTCCGGTGTTTCATTTGCATGTGCAGATTCATCAATATCGGGGGCAGCGGTACCGAAGGGTACTCCTAGTTTAGTAAGAATTTCTTTTCGAAAAGGAGAGGTGGAACCAAGTATCAATCGTGGTGCTGTCGTAGTCGTCATATATATTATATTTCAATTTGATTTGTTTATTCAATTTCTATCAAGGCTTCGTCAGGGTTTACGCTGTCGCCTTTGTTAACATGTACAGATGCTATTGTACCTGAAATTGGCGCCTGTATTTCGGTTTCCATTTTCATGGCTTCGGTAACCAGTACAGTATCACCTGCGTTAACATTAGATCCTACTTTAACAAGCACATCAACAATTGTGCCGGGCATAGAAGTTGTTACATCGCCTGGTTTTGATGCCTTTGGACGCTTGCTGCCTTTATGTGTTCCTGTGTTTGTTTCTACACCATCAGGGGCGATAATAACTTCATCGAGTGTTTCAATAAGTAGTTCTTCAGGAACACCATCAACAGTGACAAAGAAGGGGCGTTGATTTTGCCCTTTGTGTCCTGTGCCAGTCGTTTTAATATGGTATGTCTCACCATGCATAGTGACATTGAATTCAACAGGTGCGGCATGGGGTTTGTCATCACCATTAGAAGGTGGATCCAATGCTTCAGGTACAAGCTCCCCATTTTCTCTTTGCTCAAGAAATTCACGACCAATTTCCGGAAACATCGCATAGCTCAACACATCTTCTTCTGATTTAGCAAGATCGCCAATTTCGCTGTGCAAACGATTCATCTCATCCTTCAATAGATCAGCAGGGCGTACATCGATTACGGCTTCATTGCCAATAGCCTTTCTACGAATATCTGCACTCACGTTTCCAGGCGCTTGACCATAGCGTCCTTGCATATAAAGTTTTACTTCATTCGTAATTGTTTTGTAACGCTCACCTGTCGCAATATTTAATACTGATTGTGTACCAACTATTTGTGATGTGGGTGTGACTAAAGGAGGGTAACCAAGATCTTCTCGCACCCTTGGTATTTCTGCGAGCACATCGTTCATGCGATCTAACATACCTTGTTCACTGAGTTGTGAAGATAAATTAGAAATCATTCCGCCCGGCACTTGGTTTACTTGCACGCGAGTATCAAGACCGGTCATATCTGATTCAAACTGATGATATTTTTTTCTTATCTCACGAAAATAAAAACCAATTTCCTGCAATAATTCAAGATCAAGCTCTGTATTGTTTTCAGTATTTCGCAATGCTGCAACCATTGTTTCTGTTGGGGCATGACTTGAGCCACAAGAAAATGTTGAAATAGCCGTATCAATATGACGACAACCATTTTGGATTGCAGCAAGATGATTCATGGTCGACATGCCGGCAGTGTCATGTGAATGCAAATGCACAGGTATCGATAATGTTGATGTGAACATGTTCATTAGTTCACCTGCAACACTTGGAGTCAATAAGCCGGCCATATCTTTTATAGCAACACTATCACAGCCCATTTCTTGCAACTCTACGGCTTGATTAACGAATTGTTCGATTCCATGGACAGGGCTAATGGTGTAGCAAATAGTGCCTTGTGCATGTTTATCTGCTTTTTTCACTGCTTCAACAGAGACCTGTAAGTTTCGCATGTCATTCATTGCATCAAAAATGCGGAAAACATCAATTCCGTTTGATGCACTGCGTTTGACAAAAGCACGGACAACATCATCAGAATAGTGGCGATAACCCAATAGATTTTGTCCACGGAGTAACATTTGTAAGCGTGTATTAGGTAAGGCTTCGCGAAGTTTACGTAACCGTTCCCAAGGATCTTCTTTTAAAAAACGTAAGCAGGCATCATAGGTAGCACCGCCCCACATTTCTAATGACCAAAACCCAACCCGATCGAGTCGTTCACAAATAGGCAACATGTCTTCGGTTCGCATTCGTGTCGCAATTAATGATTGATGCGCGTCTCTAAGTATAGTGTCTGTAATATGTACCTTGCTCATACGGGTTTCACTTTTATTATTTTCATTATTAAACGCCAAGGTGAGCCACAATGGCTGCCGAGATTGCAACAGCTAATTCACGAGGTGGCCGTCGTATTGAGTAATTAATTAACTCGGGATGTTCTTCAACAAAACTAGTGTCAAATTTTGCGTCGCGGAATGCTTTCGACTGCAAAATCTCTAAGTAATAGGGGATTGTTGTTTTTACGCCAAATACGCCCATGTCTTTTAGTGCACGTGAACCACGGTCAAGGCATTGTTCCCAATCCAAAGCCCAGACTGTTAACTTTGCACACATTGAATCGTAATAGGGGGGGATTTCGTAGCCGGTGTAAATTGCTGCATCGGTACGCACACCTGGTCCACCCGGTGCGAAATAACGCGTTATGCGTCCAAAGGATGGCAGAAAATCATTTTTAGGATCTTCAGCATTAATGCGCATTTGCATTGCAAACCCACGTCTCTGAATATCTTCCTGTTTGAATGATAATTGCTCACCAGCTGCAACGCGTATTTGCTCACGAACAATATCTATTCCAGTAATTTGTTCGCTGACAGTGTGTTCAACCTGTAGGCGTGTATTCATTTCCATGAAATAGCACTTGTCATCAATTGGATCGAGTAGGAATTCAACCGTGCCGGCATTAACATAGCCAACAGCTTTAGCGGCAGTGACAGCCAGACCGCACATTTCCTGCCTTTTTTCTTCTGTTAGTTGGGGAGAAGGGGCAAGCTCGATCAGTTTCTGATGACGACGTTGTATTGAGCAGTCGCGCTCAAATAAATGTACAACATTGCCATGGCTATCACCGAGTATTTGTACCTCAATATGGCGTGGATTAACCATACATTTTTCAAGGAATACCTCGGCAGAGCCAAAAAACTTAGTAACCTCAGACACAACACGATCATATTGTCTGTTCAGATCTTCAGCAGACTCACAGCGGCGAATACCGCGACCGCCACCGCCAGCACTGGCTTTAAGCATAACTGGATAACCGATCTTTTCGGCAAGCATTAAGGCTTCATCAAGCCCAGATAGGCTACCATCACTGCCCGGACTGACAGGCACACCGGCTTCAATCATTAGGCGGCGGGCCTCGGTTTTTACGCCCATTTTATGAATCACTTCGGCAGAGGGGCCAATAAAACGTATCCCTCTACGTGAGCAAATCTCTGCAAGTTCCGGGTTTTCCGAAAGAAAGCCATAACCAGGGTGTAGTGCATCGCAACCGGTGGCAACAGCAAGGTTCACAATGCGGTGGGCGTTTAAATAGCCTGAGATGCTATCGGGGCCGATATTATAGGCCTCATCTGCCTTTTTGACGTGAAGTCCGTGTCGATCTGGATCGGCATAAATTGCAACGGATTTAATGCCCATTTCTGCACAAGCACGAACAATACGGACCGCAATTTCACCGCGATTTGCAATGAGAACTTTTTTTATCAAGCCTGAATCTCCCTGATAGCTTGGGTTAAACTATACCACTATATAACCGTGAGAATGACTCCCCTGACAACTTAGTACCGTCAGAAAGGATTAGCACCTCATTAGCGCATAAAATAAACCAGTTCAAAGGAGATTTTTCTTTGACAACCAGCAGCTTGCGCTATATTATGCGCGCCTTATGAAAGACCGGCTCCCTGAGCATATTGAACCGTTAAGGCTTGCACGCAGTCAACGACTATTACAAGGTCGTTTGCCGTTAGCTAGAATGCCGAGATTGGCGGCCTCAATTGAAGATGATGCAGGTGAAATCGACGTTCAACTAAAGTTTGGTGTTGATGTCACGGGAGTTGCTTGGATGGAAGGCCACTTAGACGGTAATTTGCCGCTTTGTTGCCAACGATGTATGCAGCAACTGTTAATGCCAATTGATATAACATTTAAGTTGGCAATAGTTGAATCAGAAGCTGAAATCGAGCTACTAGGTGAAGAATACGAGCCACTGTTACTAGATGATTCACTAGTATCAGTAGTTAAGCTGGTTGAAGACGAGTTATTACTTGCTTTACCGATTGTGCCGCGACATGAAACGGCGCAATGTAATCCAGGTAGTCGCGATGAAAAAATTGTTGAGCCGGTTCCAGAAAGTGAACCTGAGCCAAAGAAAAATCCGTTTGAAGTATTAGCGGGTTTGAAGAGTAAATAATTTAATTTATATTGACGTAGATCCTACGGTAGGAGTAACCGACCATGGCAGTACAAAAGAACAAAGTAACACCAGCAAGACGTGGAATGCGTCGTTCACATGACTCACTTAGTGGGCCTACGCTTTCTGTTGATGCAACAACAGGAGAAACACACCGCCGTCACAATGTAACTGCTGATGGTTACTACCGTGGTCGTAAAGTTGTTCCAGGTAAAGACGACTAAGATATTTAGTCAAACTTACGCCGGTTTGTCAGCAAATCGACAGCATTACCTATATAATACGTAACACGGCTTTATGCCGTGTTGCGCGTTTATGCGCCCGAATAACAAAAGGTACACAACAATTAAATGGGCAATTTACTTACAGTTTCGCTTGATGCAATGGGTGGTGATCATGGCCTTTCTGTTACTGTGCCCGCCGCTATTGCTGCACTGGCAGAACATGAGAACCTCGCCCTTATTTTAGTTGGTGACCAAGACCTGATTCGTGAAGAACTTGCAACTCATGAATACCCCGATACGGATCGCATGCAGGTTCAACATGCATCACAAATTGTTGAGATGGATGACAAGCCAGCACAAGCGATGCGATTTAAAAAAGATTCATCAATGCGCGTTGCGATTAACCTTGTTAAAGAAGGCAGGGCAGATGCCTGTGTGAGTGCAGGAAATACTGGCGCATTGATGGCGACTGCACGCTTTGTATTAAAAATGTTACCTGGTATTGATCGTCCAGCAATCTGCGGGATTTTGCCTACTATCCCTGGCTTTTGTCATATGCTCGATATGGGAGCAAATGTTGATTCTAGTGCGGATAATCTATTTGAGTTTGCCGTAATGGGTTCAGTGCTTGCTTCCGCAGTAAATGATATCGAAAGCCCATCTGTTGCATTACTAAATATTGGCGAAGAAGAAATAAAAGGTAATGATGTTATTAAACAAGCATCACAAATGTTGTCTGACAGCAAGTTGAATTATGTTGGTTATGTTGAAGGCGATGGTGTTTATGCGGGCAATGCAAATGTGGTTGTTTGTGATGGGTTTAATGGCAATATCGCATTAAAGGCTAGCGAAGGCGTTGCGAAAATGTTTTCGGTTAAAATCAAACAAGCATTTACAAAAAATATATTTACTAAAATGGCTGCACTCATTGCCAAGCCTGTCCTGAATAGTTTTCGTAAATCACTTGATCCGCGTCGTTATAACGGCGCCAGTTTGCTTGGCCTTCAGGGCATTGCAATTAAAAGTCACGGCGGGGCAGATAAACTGGCATTCAAGACTGCAATTAAGCAAGCTGTTATTGAAGTTGAAAACCGTGTACCTGAAAAAATCAGTGAACAGCTTGAAGCGCTGCTGGTTAACCCAAGAGATGATTCATAATGTATTCACGTATTAAAGGTACCGGTAGTTACTTGCCAGAAAAAGTTTTAACAAATACTGATCTTGAGAAGATGGTTGATACCACTGATGAGTGGATATTTGAACGTACTGGTATTAAAGAACGCCATATTGCAGCAGAAAATGAAACTACCTGTGATCTTGCTGAGCATGCAGCACGCGCAGCAATGGATCATGCGGGCGTCTCTGCTGATGATGTTGACCTAATTATTATTGCGACGACAACACCTGATCGTGTTTTCCCAAGTACGGCTTGTCTCTTGCAACAGCGTTTGGGTATTAAAGGTTGCGCTGCATTTGATGTCCAAGCTGTTTGTACTGGGTTTGTTTATGCATTAGGTATTGCAGATAAATTTATTAAGTCTGGCACCAATAAATGCGCATTGGTCATTGGTGCGGAAACCATGTCACGTATTACTGACTGGACAGATCGTGGTACCTGTATTTTATTTGGTGATGGTGCTGGCGCGGCTATTCTTGAAGCCAGTGATGAACCAGGCATACTGTCGACACATTTACATGCCGATGGTCAGTATGAAGATCTACTTACCGTTGATGGAGGCGTTTCATCTGGCTATGAGAAAGTTGAAAATGGCACTGCCTTTATGCGTATGAAGGGTAATGAGGTTTTTAAAATGGCGGTGAATACATTAGGCCGTATTGTTGATGAAACCTTGACCGCTAATGATATGCAGAAAAGTGATATTGATTGGTTGGTACCGCATCAAGCAAATATTCGCATTATTAATGCGACAGCCAAGAAATTACAGATGAATACCGATCATGTTGTCGTGACAGTTGATAAACATGGTAATACTTCGGCTGCATCTGTCCCGCTGGCACTTGATACGGCAGTGCGTGATGGTCGTATAAAACGTGGCGATACGATTTTACTTGAAGCCTTTGGTGGTGGATTTACTTGGGGTTCTGCACTAGTTAAATTTTAGTGCTTCAATATTAAGCTTAAATATTAAACATTATTACGGAATTTTCTCATGTCGTTTGCATTTATTTTTCCTGGACAAGGTTCGCAATCCGTTGGCATGCTTAGCGAACTTGCGGCAAGTCATTCTATTGTTGTAGATACATTCACTGAAGCATCAAATGTATTAGGTTACGATTTGTGGGCATTAATTCAAAATGGACCTGCTGAAGATCTAAACAAAACCGATTGCACACAACCTGCCATGTTAACGGCGGGTGTTGCGTGCTGGCGTGTTTGGCAAGAGCAGGGTGGTGAAATGCCATCGTTAATGGCTGGTCATAGTCTTGGTGAATATACTGCGCTGGTGTGTAGTGGTGCTATATCACTTGCTGATGGTGTTAGCCTTGTATCTGATCGTGGTCGTTTTATGCAAGAAGCCGTTGCTCCAGGTGAAGGTGCTATGGCGGCAGTGCTTGGTATGGAAGATGATGCTGTTAGAGCTGTTTGTAATGATGCTGCCGAAGATGAAGTCTTATCAGCTGTGAATTTTAATTCACCTGGTCAAGTTGTTATTGCAGGTAATACGGCTGCAGTTGAACGTGCAACCATTATTGCTAAAGAACGTGGTGCAAAACGTGCAATTGTTTTACCTGTTAGTGTGCCATCACATTGTTCTTTAATGGAATCAGCCGCAGAGAAATTACAAACGCGCTTAACTACGATTTCAATTAACACGCCGAGTATTCCTGTTGTTAACAATGTTGATGTTGCTACACCATCTGACGTTGAGCAAATTAAGCAAGCCTTAGTTAAGCAGCTTTCTAACCCTGTGCGCTGGGTAGAAACCATTAACAAGATGTCTGCCGACGGTATAGCAAATGTTGTTGAATGCGGCCCAGGCAAAGTACTCGCTGGTTTGAATAAACGTATTAATAAAGAATTTCCAGCTTATCCACTATTTGATACCGCTTCACTAGCCAAGGCGATTGAAGCAGTAAAATAGTATTTAAGTTTAAAAATATAAGTAAATTTAAGGAGAGTAAATAATGTCGATGCAAGGCGAAATTGCTCTAGTGACTGGCGCAAGCCGTGGTATTGGTAAATGCATTGCGATGGCACTGGGTGAACAAGGTGCAACGGTTATTGGTACAGCAACCTCAGATAAGGGCGCAGATGCAATTAGTGCATATATGAATGACGCCGGAATCAACGGCACAGGTATGGCGCTTAATGTCACTGATGCTGATTCTGTCGATACCGTTTTAAAAACGATCGCTGATGAACATGGTGTGATCGGTGTGCTGGTTAATAACGCAGGTATTACGCGAGACAATTTGCTTATGCGTATGAAGGATGATGAGTGGAACGACATCATCGATACTAATCTGACATCAATTTACCGTCTATCGAAAGCGATGCTACGCCCAATGATGAAAGCACGAAAAGGTCGTATTATTAGCATCGCATCGGTTGTTGGTATTAGTGGAAATGCAGGGCAAACCAATTACGCGGCAGCTAAGGCCGGTTTAATTGGTTTTTCTAAATCACTCGCTCGTGAAGTAGGCCCGCGTGGCATTACAGTGAACGTGGTTGCACCTGGATTCATTGACACAGATATGACCCAGGACCTACCTGAAGACGTTAAAAATAAGCTACTGGGCCAAATTCCACTTGGCCGCTTGGGTAGTCCTGAGGAAATTGCCAGTGCGGTTGCCTACCTCGCATCACCAGCGGCTTCCTATATTACAGGTGAAACTATCAACGTAAATGGTGGGATGGTAATGGATTAAGGTCTAAAGGCGGATAATTCGCTTTTAGAATCAAATGGTTATGAATTCTGGCATGTTTGTCCGGTTTTCAATACAATACGCTCGCAGCAGAACAATGCTGATTAATTCTGGAGGACTATATAGTCATGAGTAATATCGAAGAACGCGTCAAGAAGATTGTAATAGAACAACTTGGTGTAAAAGAAGAAGAAGTAACTAATCCAGCCTCGTTCGTAGACGATCTCGGCGCCGACTCACTTGACACTGTTGAGTTAGTAATGGCTCTTGAAGAAGAATTCGAAACTGAGATCCCTGATGAAGAAGCTGAAAAAATTACCACAGTACAACAGGCTATCGACTTCGTCGTAGCTAACGCTGGTTAATTTACACTGCTTTAAATCAAACTGGTGGCCGCTTCCACACACTGTGGCAGGCGGCCATTCGTTTTTCTGCTGAACTGAAATTAGGAGCATAACAGTGACAAGACGTGTCGTTGTTACCGGTCTAGGTCTGGTTACGCCAGTCGGGCTTAATGTAAAAGATTCATGGGATAGCATTCTTGCTGGCAAGAGTGGTATCTCACCTATTACACATTTTGATGTGTCTGAATTCTCTGTTCGTTTCAGTGGATCAATTCGTGATTTTGATATTACGGATTACATTCCTAAAAAAGATGCGCGCCGTATGGATACCTTTATCCATTATGGTATTGCCGCAGGCACGCAAGCATTAAATGATTCCGGCTTGGAAGTTACTGAACAAAACGCACACCGTATTGGTGTTTCTATTGGTTCAGGTATTGGTGGGCTTGGCGGTATTGAACAAGGCTATCAAACCTTTCTTGATAAAGGTCCACGAAAAATTTCCCCTTTCTTTGTTCCGAGTAATATTATCAATATGATCTCGGGTAATTTTTCGATCATGCATGGTCTCAAAGGACCAAACATCGCAATTGTGACTGCTTGCACAACAGGCACACACAGTGTTGGTGATGCAGGCCGTATGATCGCACACGGTGACGCTGACGTAATGGTTGCCGGCGGCGCAGAAATGGCAACCTCACCAACAGGTCTCGGTGGCTTTGCTTCAGCACGTGCCTTATCAACACGTAATGATGATCCTGAAACAGCGAGTCGACCATGGGACAAAGATCGTGATGGTTTTGTTCTTGGTGATGGTTCTGGTGTGATGGTACTTGAAGAATACGAACATGCTAAGGCACGTGGCGCAAACATTTACTGCGAGCTGATTGGTTTTGGTATGAGTGGTGATGCCTACCACATGACTTCCCCATCTGAAGGCGGTGAAGGTGCAGCACGCTGTATGACTAACGCACTAAATGATGCAGGTGTTAATCCCGATCAAGTTGATTATGTAAATGCACATGGTACATCAACACCAGCAGGTGATGTCGCAGAAACCATGGCAATGAAAACAGCCCTGGGTGATCATGCGTACAAAACCGCGGTTAGTTCAACTAAATCGATGACGGGACATTTGCTCGGTGCCGCGGGTGGTATTGAAGCGGTATTTACTGCGCTTGCTATTCGTGACCAAGTTGCGCCGCCCACGATCAATTTACATAACCAAGATCCTGAATGTGACTTGGATTTTGTACCTAACACCGCTCGTGGAATGAAAATTGATGTGGCTGTTTCTAATTCGTTCGGATTTGGTGGCACTAATGGCACCGTGGTTTTTCGTAAGCCTGAGTAAGTTGATGTCAGTGTCTGCACTATCACAACAGGCGCACCCATGAATTCGCAGCAACAAAGTACAGCTGCAACGTATTCACACATTGAACCGGCAAAAGGGTTTCCAGATCTAGTTCTACTTCACCAATATGATCCTGAGCGTTACCCGTTTTTGCTTGAAAGTGTTGCGCAAGGCAGTACTGAAGCGCGCTACGATATCCTCTTTGCCTTTCCGCAAGGTACATTAATACTCAACAATAAAAACAAACTCACGTCGACTTATGGCGAAACCAATGGTAATGATTTTCTTGCCAATTTAGATGATTGGTGGCGTCGCTGTAATAACACCGAAGAAAAACTCAATGAGTTGCCGTTTCAAGGTGGTTGGTTTATCTATCTTGGTTATGAGCTGGCAGGACAGATTGAACCTGTTTTAAATTTACCAGTTCAAGATGTTGATGATGTTGTTGCCTATGCTGTTCGTATACCCGCTGCCATTATTCGTGACCATGTTACGCAACGCTGTTGGATTGTGTCTGAAACTGCACATCAAGACACTATATCGATAATGCATAAAGACCTTATTGGAATTTCTTCTCCAAAAAAGCAAGAAAAAACCAATTTGATTGATTCGATTGTTGAGGATGATGGGACAAACTATATTGAGGCAGTTAAAAGAATAAGAGAATATATCGTCGAGGGTGATATTTTTCAGGTTAATATTTCTCGCCAATGGGCGGTTACTTTAAATGAACAGGCATCGGATTACGACTTGTATTCAGCACTTCGAAAAAATAATCCAGCACCGTTTTCAGGAATTGCGAATTATGCCGGGCGCAGCATTATTAGTTCATCACCGGAACGTTTAATAAGTGTTAGGGCAAGAGAGATTGAAACGCGTCCTATAGCAGGTACAAGGCCAAGGGGCGATGAATTTGTGAGTGATCAAGCCTTATCAGTTGAATTGCTTGCTCATCCTAAAGAATGTGCTGAGCACATCATGCTGATTGACCTTGAAAGAAATGACTTGGGTAGGGTTTGTGAGCCCGGTTCGATCAATGTCAATGAGTTAATGGTGCTGGAATCTTATACGCATGTGCACCACATTGTTTCGAATATACGTGGTCGCGTCCGCGAAGATGTCAGCCCAGGTGATATTATTCGTGCAGTGTTTCCTGGCGGTACTATTACAGGTTGCCCTAAAGTACGTTGCATGGAAATCATAGCAGAGCTTGAACAGACACCACGTGGTGCATATACAGGATCAATAGGCTATCTTAATCTCAATGGCGATATGGATTTCAATATTTTGATACGTACGATGACAAGACAGGGCAAAGACCTCAAATTACGTGCCGGCGCTGGCATTGTTGCTGACTCTATTGCAGAGAATGAGCTGGAAGAAACGCGAACTAAGGCAAAAGGCTTATTAAAAGCGCTAGGGGTAACGTAAACAGATGAGCACGCTAGTCAATGGTGAATTAAATAACTGTATTGCGACAAATGATCGAGCAGTGCAATATGGAGATGGCTTGTTCGAAACAATTGCGGTTAAGGCCGGTGAGTGTGAACATTGGTATGAGCACATGGCAAGGCTCGCTGATGGTTGTCAGCGGCTGAATATACCAGCGCCCGATGCTCACCAATTGTTAGTAGAGTCACAGCAACTATGTGTTGGTCAAGATCGAGCCGTACTGAAAATAATTATTAGCCGTGGCAGTGGTGGACGAGGTTATCGTTCTCCCGTGCCTGTTATTCCTACACGTATTATTAGTATTCACCCATGGCCAAGTTATCCAGCAAATTATGTGGAGGAAGGGGTGCAACTGCATCTATGCTCGACAAGGCTTGCTTGCCAACCTGCATTGGCGGGAATTAAACATCTCAATCGGCTTGAACAAGTACTGGCACGAAATGAATGGCACGATCCTGATATCAGTGAAGGCCTGATGAGTGACATTAATGGTAATATTATTGAAGGCACGATGAGCAATTATTTTGCCGTCATAAATGGTGAGCTCATCACTTCTAAAATCGACGACTGTGGTGTTGCTGGTATTATGCGAAAACATATATTAAACCAAGCCGTTTTGCATGAAATTAGTGTCAAAGAAAAAAATATTACACTCGATGAACTAAATGATGCAGATGAATTATTTATTTGCAATAGTATTATTGGTATTTGGCCTGTAAAGAAATTCCAAGATACTGAATACGATGTTGTTGGTAAGGTAACAGCAACGATCATGGATGGTCTTATATGAAGTTGCGACACTGGTTGTTGACAGTATTGGTGGTTGTAGCGGGCATAACCTCGTTATTAGCCTATGATTATAACCAGTTCATGGGTAGCGCATTAAATATTAGAGCTGATTCAACTGTGCGTATTGATGTCATTCCTGGGCGTTCAATTAAATCTATTGCCAATGAACTTGCATTAACGGAGGTTATTGAGCGACCACAATACCTTTCCTGGGTCGCTAGGCTTAGTGGTCAAGCAAGGCGTATTCAAGCTGGAGAGTATGCTGTTGCTAATGGCACAAGCTACAAGCAATTTCTTGATATGCTTGTTGAAGGAAGAGTTGTTCAATATGGTTTTACAATCATCGAGGGTTGGAATGTTGCCCAAGTGTTACAGGCAGCAAAAAATAATAAATACCTCAAACATACTTTAGGTGCAGTGACTGCAACACAATTAATGAAACGGCTTGGTTTGCCGGCTGATTTGCATGCTGAGGGCTGGCTATTCCCGGATACCTATTATTTTGTTCGTGGTGAGTCTGATGTGAATGTCTTGTTACGTGCGCAAAAAGCGATGCAGAAAAACCTTAACAATGCATGGAAGAATCGAGAAAGTAATTTACCTTACGACACGCCTTATGATGCACTTATCATGGCTTCAATTATTGAAAAGGAAACAGGTAAAGGCGATGAAAGATCTCAAATAGCGGGTGTATTTGTTCGCCGGTTGCGCAAAGGGATGAGATTGCAAACAGACCCCACTGTGATTTATGGCATGGGTGATAAGTATAAAGGTAATATCCGCCGAAAGGATCTGAAAAAAGACACGCCGTATAACACCTATACGCGTAAAGGTATGCCGCCCACACCTATTGCGATGCCAGGACTCGCTGCGATTGAAGCAGCTTTACACCCAGCTAAAGGCACTACGCTGTATTTTGTTGCCAAAGGGGATGGTAGTCATGTATTTTCATCAACATTACAGCAACACAATGAAGCGGTTATAGAATATCAACTAAACGGCAAACGAAAAGGGTTTTCATCTTTTAAAGCGGGTGGTAAGGAATAATGGCAGTATCTCTTCATTTCGGCGAATACCGGAACCTAGTGTTTTCGTTAGTTGCCTGAATGCTGGCCTACGCAGGTATGATGATAAGTAACCGAATTAAAGAAATGAAAATAATAAAGGTGAATTTTTAATGAGTGGGCGTTTTATCACCGTAGAAGGTATTGAGGGTGTTGGTAAGACAACCAATATCGAATTTATTGAACAACTATTACATAACGCGGGTAAAGAGATTGTAATGACCCGAGAGCCTGGCGGCACAGGGCTAGGTGAAGATATTAGGGAGCTATTACTTGGTCACAAACATGATGGTATGAGTCGTGATGCAGAGTTGTTGTTGATGTTTGCTGCCCGCGCTGAACACATGGATAAGGTTATTCAACCTGCACTTGAAATAGGAAAATGGGTTTTATGTGATCGTTTCACCGATGCGACGTATGCTTATCAAGGTGGTGGTCGAGGTTTTGATACCGCACCTATTTCAACACTAGAGACATTAGTACAGGATAGCTTACGTCCAGATTTAACTTTATTGCTCGATGTTTCAGTTGAAGTAGGTTTAGACAGGGCAGGTAAACGCAGTGAGCCTGATCGCTTTGAAAAAGAAAAACATGATTTTTTTGAGCGCGTACGCCAAACATACTTGGAACGGGCACATGCCGATCCGGCACGTATGAAAATAATTGATGCTAGCCAGCCTCTTGAAATGGTGCAACAACAAATTAAAGAGACGATGATGGAGTTCTTAAAAAACTAATGTCCTTATTACCTTGGCAAACCGCACAGTGGCAACAACTGTCTGAACGACACCGACAAGGTAAGCTACCTCATGCCGTTTTATTGAGCGGCCCAGCAGGATTAGGCAAGCACCAATTTGCAGAACAGTTTGCCAAAAGTATACTGTGTAACGAACGCTTAGATGATGGCAGTGCTTGCGGACAGTGTCGTGGGTGTTTGTTGCTTAAAGCAGAAAATCACCCTGATCTGATACGGATTGAGCCAGAAGAAGCTGGCAAGGCCATTAAGGTTGAACAGGTGCGCGGCCTGTCCGACTTTACCGTGCTTAGCGCGCATGTTGCTGAAGGGTATAAGGTTGTATTGCTTGATCCTGCGGAAAGCATGAATCGTGCTTCGGCCAATAGCCTCCTTAAGACGCTGGAAGAACCCGCTAAAAATACGATCCTCCTGCTTGTCACCAGTCATCCACAACGTTTATTGGCAACAATACGAAGTCGTTGCCAGCGGGTTGACTTTATTAGCCCTGATCACAGTTCTGCCGTCAGGTGGCTTAATTCTCAACAAATCAGCCAAGCTGAACAATGGCTAGAAATAGCCGGCGGTGCGCCTTTAACGGCACTAGAATTGGCCAATAGCGTCGAAAAAGAGGATAAGGATGTCGCTGAACACTATCAAACAGGCTTAAATGTGCTGAAGGCACTCTTGGCGCGTGACAAAGACCCACTGTCAGTGGCAACCAAATGGCAAAAGACCGGTGGTTTACGTATTGTTGGCTGGTTAACCAACTGGGTTATGGACATTATTCGTCTTGCCACGGTGGCTGATTCAACCTCAAAACCACCTTATATGGCATGCCCGAGCCAATTTTCTGATTTAAGTTCATTAGCTAGTCAGCTCGAACTTGATGGTCTACATAACTATTTAGAACGCCTATACGAAGCCTCAAGATTACTTGCAACCACTCAGGTGAACCAACAGCTTCTGTTAGAAGAAATATTGATTCGATGGACCGCTTTGCCCAAGAATCGTCTATAATTTGGATAATCAGTGCTAATATAGAATAAAAATACCAAGGTAAATTCGATGGCCGCACCTAAAATGCCAGGAAGACAGGGGATTCTGTCTCTTACTATTAAAGATAAAAGCGCCTTGTACGCAGCATATATGCCCTTTGTGAAAAATGGTGGCCTGTTCATCCCGACAAACAAAGCTTATAAATTGGGTGATGAGGTATTTATGCTGCTAACACTAATGGATGAAACTGAGAAGATTCCTGTTGCTGGTAAGATTGTTTGGATTACGCCTAAAGGCGCACAAAGTAACCGAGCTGCTGGTGTTGGTGTACAGTTTAGTGATTTAGATAACGGTGCTGCACGCAATAAAATTGAAACTTACTTAGCTGGCGCAATGCAATCTGATCGTGCAACGCACACAATGTAAATACCGCGCTTTACTCTTTAATTTAGTAAACTCTTTGTTATGTTAATAGACTCCCATTGCCATATTGATTTAATGGATTACGAAAAGCTGGGTGGTAATCCAAATACTGCCGTTGCCTACGCGCATGAAAATGGTTTGAGCCACATGCTATGCGTATCTGTTAATCTTGAACAATACCCTAATATGCTTGACACCATTAATGCCATGCCCAAGGTTTTTGCCTCTGTTGGTGTGCATCCTAATGAACATGAGGGGCTAGATCCAAGTGTAGAAAAACTGGTTGAATTGGCAGATAACGAAAAGGTTATTGCGATTGGTGAAACAGGTCTTGATTATTTTCGTAGTGAAGGGGATTTAGAATGGCAGCGAGATCGCTTTCGTCGCCATATTGAGGCGGCTAAACAAACCGGCAAGCCACTAATTATTCATAGTCGTGAAGCCAAGCAAGATACAATTAAATTATTACAAGAAGAAAATGCGCAAGACATTGGTGGTGTAATGCATTGCTTTGCCGAAGATTGGGAAATGGCAAAACAAGCAATGGATTTAAATTTTTATATCTCTTTCTCAGGTATTGTGACATTTAAAAGTGCCACAACACTACAAGACGTCGCAAAACGGGTACCACTCGATCGCATGCTGGTTGAAACAGATTCACCGTGGCTTGCGCCTGTTCCTTTTCGGGGAAAAACCAATCAACCCGCCTATGTAAAGCATGTCGCTGAATTTATTGCTAGTTTACGCGATGATAGTTTCGAAGCTATTGCAGCAGCAACAACAGAAAATTTCTTTACGCTCTTCTCATCTGCAAAACCCTAGCTCAAATTGATAAAGCCTTTTTAGACTTATTCTCAATATATCGAAGCCAGTCCTAAAAACGAGGCTAAAGGTTCATTTAATGCTGCCGTTACTATCAGCATGAAGGGACTTAATTACATCGGCGCCATTTTAGGGACATCCGTATTACTCGTGCCATGGACGGGTATTACTTTGGAGTCATTTCATTTTATTTATGGGATGCTTTATCTCTTGTATGTCTCAGTATATGCAGGATTCGTGATAACCAGCTTACACCCAGTTCCGGGTCTACGTGTAGTCGAGCTTAATTTTGGGCGAGGTGCTATCAACATGATCATGTTTGCAATGGTCATGGCTACCCTGGTTTATGCCGGCTACGGCGTGCAAAACTGGCTGATGATTGGGTTCAGCTAACGACACCAACATCCGTTTGGCGTTTGCGACTCTGTACAAAATCAATGGCATCAAGAATGGCTGCATTAATTGATTTTTCCATTATATCCCGTTCTTCACTGGTCATATAAAAGGCCATATCAACGTGGTGACGGATATAACGCGGTGGCAAGCTGTTTAGGGTTACACAGGCGACATCGGCAAGAAAATCGGGATCATTTGCAAATTCACCAGCCAACATCACGCCGATCTGGCGATAAACCTGTTGCTCATAATAATTGCTAATCGTATCAAGAATCATATCGCCCTCCGGTATGTAACTTTATATCGGCAGTCTCAGTGAAGACTGTAATGTCATTTAAGTTCTTTAGAGAGGGTGTCTAGAGCACGATCAAGTATGGACTGATTTGTGTAAAAGTGGGGTGAAAAACGAATGCCGCCGCCTCTAAGGGCACAAATAACACCTTGCTCCATCAGTGACTCATAAACACGCGTTGCGTCTTTTTCTAGAGGCTTAAAATTAACGATGCCGGCATGACGCGATGGGACGGGGGGTGTTTGAACCTTTATGGCATCAATATTATTTAGTTTATCAATAAGATAGGATGTATTGTTAAAGACGCTTCTTGTTATTGATTCCATGCCTAGCTCTAAAAACAGGCTCAAACTCGACTCTAAAGCGTGCGCACCGAGCATATTGGGGCTACCACACTCAAACCGACGGGCTGAATCGGCAACCGACCAACTCGGGTTATCAAAATCGTAGAGGGCTTCTAACATATGCCAGCCAAACTCGTGTAATTTCAATTGGTTACGAACAGAAGGGCGTGAGTAAAAGATCCCGAGTCCTTCAGGACCCAAGAGCCACTTGTGGCCATCGGCCATGACAAAATCGGCATAGATAGCCTCTACATCCATTTCGACCACACCAAGGCTTTGTATTGCATCAATACAAAACAAAACCCCATTTTGGCTGCAAAATAGGCCTAATTTGGCCAAATCTAGGCGTAAACCAAGGTCATACTGCACAGAGCTGACCGATATAAGCCTAGTTTTAGCATTACAGCTGTCAATAAGGGCTTGCTCAGGATCTTCAACGCTGCGTGTATCGACTTGATGCACTTCAACACCATAAGCAGATAGTGACTCCCAAACGACGCGGTTTGACGGAAACTCGTTGGCAGGAATAACCACATTGTCGCCAGCTTGCCATTCCAGACCATGAGCAACCATGGATAATGCTTCGGAAGTGTTTTTAACCAGAGCAATGTCATTACTTGAGCCGGCGTTTAACAACTGGCAGCATTGCTCACGCAGGCTAGCTTCAACTTCAAGCCACTGAGGATAATGCTGTGCACCGCGTGTGAGATTGGTGTCCGCAAATTTTACCACTGAATCACGTGCACGCAGTGGCCAAGGGCCGACGGCAGCATGATTGAGGTAGCAAATGCTTGGGTCGAGTGGAAATTCTTTTTCTAGATTCATAGTATTAAGCACTTTTATTTACTGGTTATTTTTACTGTTTTATTGGCTTGTAACAAGCGAAATCGCTCTATAAGTGCTGTTAGGGTATCTCTTTTAATATTTTCTTTATGCGCATAATGTATATTATGTAAAGTTAATGGTGTGGCGTGTTTCTGTAACCGAAATACAGTACTTCACTTCTTTATGCGTCATAAGTTACGGTAACTATTAAAATGAATTTATCGGTATCGCCATACATGAAATTACGTTTGAGAGTTGTCTTTATAATATGTTGCTGCATCATCCCGCATTCAATATTGGCCAACACAGCAAAAGAAAGAGTCAATGAAGTACGACAACTCATTGCAAATAAGAATTACCTTGAAGCCGAACAGCAAGCAAAAAAGCTAGTCACGGAACTTGAAGGTCAAGCTGAGCCGTTATATGCCGATGCGCTATATGAGCTCAGCAATGTTTATTATCAGCAAAATAAAAATGACGAATCGATAAAATACGCGAAGCAAGCCCTATCAGCATATGAGGATGCAGAGAAAAAAGACCTTAAATCAATTGCCCTTGTAAGCTACACACTTGCCTATTCCTACTATCGCCAAAAAAAACTCTATAAAGCAGAATATTACGCAGCTGAGTCAGTAAAACTAATAGAGAAGATATATCCTGCCAATGATCCACGAGTCGTTTCCAAACAACTTATTCTGGCTCATATATATTACAAAATTAAATCCTATGATGACGCAGAAACCTATTTTGATAAGGTTGTTAATAATTGGCCAAAGAAGTTTTCAGGTCAAATAAACCTACTTATTGAAGCGTGTGTAAAATCGAGTTATGCCTCTTATTTTCTTCGTGATTATAAAAAATCAGCCGAAAGTATGGCTAAGGCGCTTCAACAAGTTGATCTCAGTGACGATCCCGCAATCAAGCAACATCTCATCCCTATTTTAAAAGATTATACATTAGCTCTTTTAAAAGATAACGCTACCGAGAACGCATTGATTCAGCAGAAACGGTGGAAAAAAAGTGTTGTCGAAAAACATGGCAATATAGAATTCCCGTTGCGTGGCCCTACTAATACACTTGCGCAGATCCACCAGGCTATGGGGAATCTTGAACTTGCTGAAAAGACACTTGTTGAATTCATTGAATTTCAAGAAACATTTTATGCACAAGATTCTTCAGATATTGCAGATTCTGGTATTAACAATTTGGCGATCTTTTATCGCGATACCAAACAATATGCCAAAGCACTCACTGCCTTCAAACGTATGTATCAAATATACCAACAAGAATCCGGTGACGCTGATTTCAAAACAGATAAAGCGCTCAATAATATTGCCGATCTATATATCGCATTAAAGGATTACAATAATGCAGAGTCAACCTATCAAAAAATTATTGCTGTACGCGAGAAACATCTGGGTAAAGACAGTCCTCAATTAATCGATTTCTATCGTGCTGTAGGCTCTGTTTACCATCAATTACAACGTGTTAATGATGCAGAAAACTATTACAACAAGGCCAAAGCTATCATCAGTGCAACGTCTGGTGATAATAGTCTTGTTATGGCCGATTTGTTAAATGACTTTGCGCAACTATATCGGTTTACTTCATCAGCAACTCCAGATCAGACCGTTAGCTTTTACGAAAAAATTTATAACATAAAACGCAAACACCTGAAAAAAGATAGTAAAGAAACAATCACCGCCCTACTTCAGCTGGCTACTGCACAAGAGCGTGCGGGTGATGATGTTGCTGCAGAGCGTAGTCATCGTTTGCGTTTAACCCTGGCAGAGACAAAGTATGGCCCTGAAAGCAAACAAGCTGCTTTTGCTATTAATGGGCTTGCTGCTTTTTTTAAAAATGGCGGCGAATACCTTCGCGCAGAAAGTCTTTACCTTAAATCTCTAGACCTGCTCGAGAACCGTTATGGAAAAACCCATAAAAATGTTGCCACTGTTATTAATAACATTGCTTCATTGCATATGGCTCAAGGTGAACATCACCGTGCCCTACCCTTGTTTGAGCGTGCCCTTTTTATACTGGAAGATGTGTTTGATAAAGGCAGTAGTAAAACCATCAATGCGCTATATCAGCTCGGTGTTGTTAATTTGGCTTTGGAAAAGAGCGATGTAGCTGACAAGTACTTTCAAGAGGTACTTAAGTTAACGGATAAATATCTCTCTGAAAGCAATAGTAAACGACATTTTTATTATAACAATATTGGTCAATTTTTTGAGGTCAATGGCAATCTACAACAAGCAGAAAACTTGTTTAGTGATGTATTTGCAAACGAGCAAAAACGTCTTGGTGCCAACCATATTGATTTAAGTGTTCCATTAATGCGCCTTGGTTATAACCACATGCTGCAGGGAAAATATACCAGTAGTGAAAAATACATCGAACAGGCAAGGCAACTTCGAGAAAAAGGCTTAGGCGAAAATCATCTTGCTCACGCTGAAGCCTACGTTATGCTCACACAGCTTGCTAACAAACAAGGTAACTCAGATGAAGCGCTTAAATGGGCTCGTAAAGCGAGTGTTTTATACCAAAATTGGTCAAGCCGAAATCAAGATGGTTCTCAAGCTAATGGAGCAAAAAAGACTAAGCAGTCAGCCTTACGTAAGGTAGGTGCATTGCATTTAACCAATCTAAAACAAAGTATCAATTCCAAACCAGATCAGTCTGTAGCTCTAACAGACGAAAGCTTTCGTGCTGGACAAGGTGCGCGTCGCACCAATACTGCCTCCGCTATTGCTCGTATGTCTGCACGTTTTTCAGCGAAAAATGATGAGTTAGCTGCATTGGTACGACAACGCGATACGATAATTGCACAATGGCAAGGGATTGATGATGCATTGATTGCAGCCACTGCAATGAAAATTGCGGATCGTAATTTGAAGTTAGAGGCCAACGCTAGAGATGAACAAAGCCGATTAAATGCAAAAGTAATGGAACTTGATCAAATTTTAGCTGATAAATTCCCTCGTTATACTGAGCTGGCCAATCCTCAAGCAATGAGTGTCACTGCGGTGCAATCACTTTTAAAAAATAATGAAGCATTGGTTAGTTATTTTATAGGTATAAAGCATAGCTGGGCCTGGTGTATAAATGATAAAGGCGCAAAATTTTACGAAATTAACAGTCATCATGCACAGTTTAGTGATGATGTAAGCACATTACGGCGCGCACTTGATCCGAGTGGCATTACCAGTATTTCAGAAATCCCCAACTATCCTGTTGCTATAGCCCATCAGTTATACCAACAACTTATTTCTCCAACTAAGGAGTGCTTGAAAAACAAAGAACACGTCATCCTGGTGCCGGATGGCCCTCTCATCAGCCTCCCCTTTGCTGTACTGCTAAAAAACAAACCGCTATCAGCACCGAAAAACTTTAAAGAATATCGACAACTAGATTGGTTTTCTAATCAATATGCATCGACTGTACTACCTTCGGTTAGCTCACTACGTTCTCTTCGCCAATTCACCAAGCATAACCAAGCACTAAAGCCATTCTTAGGAATAGGTAATCCTGTGCTCGGTGATAGCGGGCAATCGCGAGGCATCAAACTTGCTTCTTTGTTTACTCGTAGTGGTATCGCAAATACAAACGAAGTTAAGCAATTGAGTAGCCTGCCTGACACAGCTGATGAACTACATAGTATTGCGAAAGCACTCAACGCCTCATCAAATGATTTAATGTTAGCGGAACAAGCAACCGAATCTAAATTAAAGGCACATGACCTTTCACAATATAAAAATATTGTTTTTGCAACTCATGGACTAATGGCAGGCGACTTCAGTACGCTTGCTGAACCTGCTTTGGTTCTCACACCCCCTGATAAAGGCACGGCACTCGATGATGGCTTGCTGACCAGTAGCGAAATTTCACAATTAGATTTAAATGCTGACTGGGTAATTCTTTCTGCCTGTAATACGGCAGCCTCAGATGGTACGCCGGGTGCTGAGGGACTTTCTGGCCTAGCTCGGTCTTTCTTTTATGCCGGCTCTCAGGCTCTACTTGTATCAAACTGGGCGGTTAGCTCTGACGCAACCGTACGCCTGACCACTGAGATGTTTCAATATAATCGTGAACATCACAATGATGGTCGTGCCAAGGCATTACAGGTTGCTATGCGCCATGTACGGGAAACTAAAGATAATGATCTCTATGCACACCCTATCTTTTGGGCGCCTTTCATGATTGTGGGCGATGGCCAGTAGTGCGTAAATTTGTGGTGATTTATTGGTTTAGGCAGTGAAAAATATTATTAATGCCCTGTTTGACGGATCACTCCAGTAACAATGCCGAGGATTTGGACTTCCTCGTTATGCAGGTAGATTGGTTCCATCTCTGGGTTTGCCGGTTGCAGGCGAATACCGTCTTTTTCAACATAAAACTTTTTAAGCGTGACGGTTTCACCATTGATCATCGCGATCACTGACTCGCCATTGCTGGCTGATTCGCGTTTTTCAATAACAATAATGTCGCCATCTTCAATATTGTCATCAATCATTGAATGTCCGCGTACGCGCAGTGCGTAGCTGTTCCGCTTAACCATATTGCTAGGGACGGTAACGTGTTCATTATTATCGTTTAAATCAATAGGTTGGCCAGCAGAGACCCAGCCGAGCAAGGGGATTTCAGACATATTGCCAATAATGAGTTCGAGATCATCTAATTCAGGCGTATAAACTGGACGATTATTCTTAGGAATCATGTAGTTAACGTTAGACATTAGAGTGTCTCCTTATGTTTTTACTACAATACCCTCTTCCTCTATCGATTTCAAATTAAATAGGCTGTATAGCTGCTTACATAATTAAGGTACAAACCATAAACCTAGAAACGGTAAGGTGCGCATTAATTTACAAGCGGTAATTTTATTATAAATCTTGTACCTTTCCCGTGCGATGATTCAAATTCGACGATGCCACCATGTTCTTCTACAATAAACTTCACAAGAGCCAATCCAAGACCCGTTCCTCCCACTGCTTTAGTCGTTTTCGAATTGGATTGAGTGAATTTTTCAAACACAGTGTCTTTGATGTCACTGCTAATACCCGGGCCATTGTCCGCAACTGTAATAATGCCATTAACACCATCCTCTGATAGTGAAATAGTCACGACATCATTTGTTGGTGAATATTTAATCGCATTTGATAATAAATTAGTCAACAACTGCTGGAATCGCTGCTTATCGATATTTAGATAGAGTTCTTGCGTTGGTGTGAATTCCATTTTTATATTTCGCATTGCTGCGAGCCGCATGTTTAAATCGATAATTTCTTTAATTAAGCCATTGATTTCTGTTTTCTTGAAATCAAAACGCATCATACCTGATTCGAGCTTCTGTACATCCAATAAGTCGTTAATGAGCGAAATCATATTCTCTGAGTTTTCTACTGCACTTACTACCATTTTATGTGTGTCTTCATCAAAACCGTGCATACTTGAATTAATTTGAAGCAATTGGACGGTACCATAAATAGAATTAAGTGGTGCACGTAGTTCATGGCTAAAGAATGCAAATACTTCTTCTTTTGCTTTTTTTATAATTAATCGTTGCTGTTCTCTACGCCACAAACCCACCACTATTAAGGTGATTGCCATTATAAATATTAAAACGATACAAAAACCGATCGTAAAAACTTCGTACTGATAATCGTTAAATAACGCTTCATCATGAAGACTAACGAGGCGCCAATGTGTTCCTTTTATAGGCATAGAAAAAAGTATTCGTGCTTTTTCTGACGCTGTTAGTATGTAACTATCGCGGTTGAGCTTTATGCGCGCCCCAATCTCTGCTATTTCAATTAAGTCTGGTATTTGTGTATTCACTAGCATCAGGCTTTGATTGTTTGGGCTGGATAATTTTAACAATCGTGAAAAAACATTTGTTTTGAAACTTGCAAAAAAGAACCCTGCTTCTCTTTCCTTATTAATTCTCGCGATACTATCGGTGTGATAAACATAAGGGTTAGGATGAACGCGTATGTTTTGCTTGCCCGTGGTCGAAAAAAGCTTGATATCTTCTAAGCAAATATCCCCAATATGTCCATCAAAGTCATCAATAATTGGAATGCCTGTGCGATCAACAATCGTGAATGTAAAAAGTTCGGGGAAATAAGCGTTCATCTTTCTTGTCAGTAATTTTTTATATTCCTCATTACTTGTATCGGTTGCTAAATTTTGTATATTGCTTCGCTCATTTTCAACAAAAATACTTAATAAACGCTTATTATCTTTTATTAACCGTGCTGTTTCTTGGGCAACTGAATTAACGACCGATGTGGCAACACTTATTTGGCTATTTTTAAAATCATCAATACGGTGCTTAGAAAACCAAACGACCAAGGCAATAACTAAAACCGGTAATAGAGATAAATAGATAATGGAGTGTTTTACTGAAGAGGAAATGGATTGTTTAGTCGTATTGTTGTTGAAAATTACCATATTCGTGTCTTATTTGAATATGACTCAATTATATAACAGCATTATAATATGTCTACAAAAAGTGCGGCTAAATTGAAGAGGTTTTAGAATGTACTGGGACAAGAAATATTGAGATTATCATGGTTATTAGGATGCTTGAAACATATGCTGGTCGAATGTAATAGTAATCTTTTTGCCATTATTTTGGTTTCTGAATCGGCATAGAGCTGATCGCCGAGTATCGGATGCCCAATAAACTGGCAATGTAGTCGCAGTTGATGTGTACGACCTGTTATCGGTGTTAATAGCAAACGACTAGTATTATTCTGAGCAAAGTACTCGAGTATTTTGTAACGGGTTTGAGCCTGTTTACCCTGCTTTTCACTGATGATTTGTTTGGGACGATTTGGCCAATCACATGTCATGGGTTTATCAATCATGCCTTCGTTTTTTTTAGGTTGTCCTTTAACAATTGCAATATATTGTTTGCTTACTTTTCGTTCTTGGAATTGCTTACTAAGTTCACGGTGAGTTTCTTTATCGAGTGCTAATACAAGAATGCCTGATGTCGACATATCAAGCCGATGCACAATAAGAGCGTTTGGGTGTGTTGCTTGAACACGCGAGATCATACAGTCTTGTTTATCTGCACCTCTTCCGGGAACGGAGAGCAGCCCAGCAGGTTTATTGACGACAAGAAGATACTTGTCTTCATAAAGGATATCTAAACCCTCGTGAGGTGGCGGTTGATATGAAAACATCAATGTTATCGCTTATTCTTTAAGAGAGGTAACTATACAACTTATGTGAGTAGTGCGGTCTTTGATTTTATGATGTGGAGCGAGTATTTTTCTTGGGGTTTTTTGTGTTGGTTAGGGCTTCTTAAAAAAACGAAATCAAATGATATAAAGCATTAAATGGTGCCCAGGGCCGGAATCGAACCGGCACGGTGTTGCCACCGAGGGATTTTAAGTCCCTTGCGTCTACCAATTTCGCCACCTGGGCTTACAAGTATAAAATGGAGGCGGAACCCGGAGTCGAACCGAGATCCACGGATTTGCAATCCGCTGCATAGCCATTCTGCCATTCCGCCATATTTTATATACAAAAACGGGGAAGTGATTATCACTTCCCCGATTATGTTTGGAGCGGGAAAGGAGGTTCGAACTCCCGACCTGTACCTTGGCAAGGTACCGCTCTACCAGCTGAGCTATTCCCGCGTTAAGAGGACCCGTATTGTAGTGACAACGGCGCTAGAGTCAATAGCCTACGCCACTATTTTACTCATTATTATCAAACTCTTTTCCAGTGAGCGCAGGCCAAGCCGCATTAATGTAAATAGCCATAGACCAAAGGGTTAATCCGGCCGCAATGTAAAGCAACACTAAGCCCACCTCGTAGGTTGGAAAATCACCAATAGGTTCCCTATAAAGCAGTAATAACAAGGCCAGCATCTGGCCTGCGGTCTTAATTTTACCTATATATGAGACAGCCACCTGCGCGCGCTCGCCAATTTCGGCCATCCACTCGCGTAAAGCAGAAATGGCTATTTCGCGACCAATAATAATAATCGCTGGGAGTGTTAGCCAAAGGCTTGGTTGAGCGTTAACTAATAGAATAAGCGCTACAGCAACCATGAGTTTGTCGGCGACAGGATCAAGAAAAGCACCAAAACGCGAGGTTTGTTTAAGTTTTCGGGCTAAATAGCCGTCAAGCCAGTCGGTAAACGCAGCCACTGCAAAAATAGCCGCAGATACGGGGTGCGCCCAGTTGAATGGCAAGAAAAAGACCAAAACAAACACGGGGATCACGGCAATGCGCGTTAACGTCAGGATATTAGGTATATTCAATTTCATTGATTATTACTGTCCGCATGAAAAACATCATAAATACGTTGTGCCAGTGCTGTGCTGATACCTTCAATTTTGGATAAATCTTCAACACCTGCACGGCTTACGGCCTGTAAACCGCCAAATTCTTTCAATAAACGTTGACGACGTTTCGCCCCTAGGCCGTGAATATCCTCAAGTATCGACTTTTGACGAGCCTTAGCACGCCGTCCTCGGTGTCCTGTGATCGCAAATCGGTGTGCTTCGTCACGAATATGCTGGATCAAGTGTAATGCAGCCGAATCTGCAGCCAGTATAAAGGGCGTCTTGTTGCCTAACAAGAACAGCGTTTCCTCACCAGGCTTACGCGCCTCCCCTTTTGCAACACCGACCACTGCAATGTCTGCAATTTGTAATTCATTCAATACAACTTCTGCACGTGAGAGCTGCCCTTTGCCACCATCAATAAATAAAATATCCGGTAAAACGCCCTCGCCTTGCTTTATTTTTGTATAACGACGCATCAGCGCTTGTTGCATTGCAGCAAAATCATCACCGGGAGTGATACCTTCAATATTAAATCGTCGGTAATCTGATTTTAGTGGTCCTTCACTATTGAATACCACGCAAGATGCGACGGTTGCCTCACCCATGGTATGGCTAATATCAAAGCATTCAAGCCGTTGAGGAATGGTATCCAGACCCAATGCGTCTTGAAGCGCCTCAAATCTTCTCAACAAGCTACTTTTTGAATTAATGTGCTGGCTTACACTGTAATCTGCATTGTCCTGTGCCATTTTCAGCCAACGAGCGCGTTCACCTCGTACTTTATAGCTGATTTTAATCTTGTGCCCACTTTGCTCGCTGAGCGTTTGCGCTAACCATTCATGTTCATCTGGTTTCACGCTAACAAGGAGTTGACTAGGTATCGGTCTTCGCGAACGGCTGCTACTTCCGCCACCTAAATAATATTGTGAAATAAAACCCGATAAAATTTCTTCGGCTGAACTATCGGCTTGATGTTTCGGGTAATACGCACGGTTACCAAGATGATGCCCACCTCGTACGGTAAATACTTGGATACAACTGCTGCCACTGGCAAGACTGATCGCGATCAAATCAAGATCACCTTTCTCACCACTTACATATTGTGTCTCTTGTAAGCCGCGAAGGCGTGCAATTTGATCTCGAATAACAGCTGCTTTCTCATAATTCAATTTTGCCGCTTCCGTATCCATACGCACGACTAACGACTTAATGACGGCATCATCTTTGCCTTCAAGAAACAGGATCGTATTTTTAATATCTTCAGCATAATCATCTTTTTCAATAAAACCAACACAAGGCGCTGAACAACGCTTTATTTGATATTGCAAACAAGGTCGCGAGCGATTATTAAAAAAACTATCTTCACATTGGCGCACAGGAAATAGTTTTTGTAATAGGTTTAACGTTTCTCGAACAGAACCTGCCGATGGATATGGCCCAAAATAACGCCCTTTCTTTTTACGTGCACCGCGATGAAAACCAAGCATTGGAAAATCCTGTTCTACCGAAAGGTACAAATAAGGATAGCTTTTGTCGTCCCGTAATAAAATATTGTAACGAGGAAGAAATTCTTTGATGAGATTGTTTTCAAGAATCAATGCCTCTGTTTCAGTTTGCGTTACTGTCACAGTTAGGTTCGCAACCTGTTTCATTAAAGCCGATGTTTTGGGAGCGAGACCGCTACTACGAAAATACGAACTAACACGTTTCTTTAAGTTTTTTGCTTTGCCAACATATAAAATAGTATCGTCTTCACCATGCATGCGATACACGCCAGGCCGCCCCGTCAATGTGTCTAAAAAGGCCTTGTGGTCAAATTCAGCCGAGCTAGGCATTGTTGAGTAGTTCTTGCGCGCGCTCGAAAACATCATGAAAGGTGCTTTCGGTTAATCGCTTTGTCGATGTGTTGTATTTACTGCAGTGATAAGAGCTTAATAACCAGCGACCATCTGGTAACTGCGCATATGCACCATGTCCAAACGGAAAGTCTTTGATTTTTACATCACAGGCCCTTAACACGGCTTTATGAGCAATCAAGCCAAGCACAAGGATAACCTTTAATTTTTTAAAGCCGGCTAGTTCTTCACGCAACAGATCATTGCAAATATTTATTTCTTCAGTTGTTGGTTTGTTTTGCGGGGGCAGACATTTAACTGCATTGGTTATGCGACAATTCTTTAACTTTAAGCCATCATCCACAGAAATTGATTTGGATTTATTGCTAAAACCAAACTTGTGCAAGGTTTCATACAAGAGGATGCCAGCATAATCGCCTGTAAATGGTCGCCCTGTTGCATTTGCACCATGCATTCCTGGCGCCAACCCAACAATTAACAGCTCAGGTTGCTGTATACCGAACGGCGGTACAGGCCGACCATAATAATCAGGATATTCAGCGCGAACATCTTTGAGAAAGCGGCTTAGTCGTGCGCAGCGTTGGCAATTAATATCAAACTCATTTTTCATACAGCGATTCTAATCTGTTTCGACTTTAAAAACCTCAAGCTCTTGCATTTTTCCTGTATTTAAATCAACGCTGCAAATGCGGTGGGCATTAGTATCGGCAATATAAAGCACATCCCCTTTTAGGCTCATTCCCGCTGGTTCATGCAATTGCTCAGATAATTTTACAGATGAAACAAGGCCATTGCTTATTTTAACATGACGTAGTTTGTGATTATAACTATCGACTACCCAAAGCACCTTACGCGTTGCATCGAAAGCCACATCAAGTGGGTGCTGGAGTAAAGCATCTTCCTTCTTTCCATCAACGTCACCAAAATCAAACAAGCCTTTGCCTGCAATCGTGCTGACATAATTATCACGAATTCGGATCGACCTAACCGATGATGTTTCTGCATCAACAAGAAAAAGTGTTTTTTCGATATCTTCGCCAATTGCAAGACCAGAGCTTTGTGCAAACATGGCAGTGTGTCCATTACCATCTTGCAGTTCTTCTACGCCTGTACCAGCCAATACTTTAATAGTGTTTTTACCGAGATCCATACTCCAAATTTGATGACTACCGGCCATTGCTATGTATAACGTGCCATTATCGTATTCAAGTGCCCAAGGTGAGTTTAAAGGGACTTGTAACGGGTCATCGTAAATATCAAACGTTTTAACCTTACCCAACTTGCCCATGCCAGCAATAGTCGAAACTTCCCATGTAATAAGATCAACCTTACGAATAACATGATTATCTGTATCTGCAATGAATAAAAAATTATCTGCCTGAACTAAACCTTGCGGGTTTTCGAATGAAGTTTCACTACCAATACCATCAAGCAAACCAGGGGCACCTGAGCCATAAATTTGCACAATACGTCCATTGGGCATGCATTCTAAAACACGGTTATGCCCGCTATCGCTAATGAATAATCGGTCATGCCCTATGTGCACTTTACCTGGAAATTTCAGTTCTAAATCTGGTTCAGGCTTTAAACGCGTGGGAAATTTTGAAGATGCTAATATTTTTTTTGTCTCAGCTGCCTTGATGGATTGCTGAATCATTTTATCTAGTTGCTTACCCTTTCCTTCACCTCTTAATACACCAACGATATAGCCCTCTGGATCGATATAAATTATTGAAGGCCATGCTTTGATTGTGTATTGCTGCCAAACAGAAAAGCTTGGGTCATGTGCGACAGGATGACGAATATAATATCGGTTAATTGCCTTTTGAAGATTGTCCGTTACTTTCTCATTAGGGAATTTAGGTGTATGTATACCGATGACAACAAGGTTTTCAGGATAACGACGTTCTAATGCGGCAAGTTCAGGTAAAACATGCATGCAGTTAATGCAGCAATAGGTCCAAAAATGAAGCAACACAACCTTGCCATGTAAATCCGCAAGTTGAACCGGCCCATCTCTCGTATTAAACCATTCGAGCGAATCAGGCAGTTCGGGTGCGCGTATCCTTGGTGCATTCATGCCTTATGTCTCCAGCGATTCCCTGCTGTTATCTCAGCGTGGTTTAGGGTAAATCAGTGTTATTTTCATCGATCATGCCATGACGCATGGCAAGATGTGTTAATTCAACGTCACTTTTTACATCCAGTTTTTCAAATAGACGGTAACGATATGTACTCACTGTTTTAGGCGATAAACAAAGCTTGTCAGCAATCTCTTGGATCTTCTGCCCTTGCGTCACCATCAACATCACTTGTAGTTCGCGTTGAGAAAGCGCATCAAAAGGTGATTTGTCACTACCAGGAAGCATCGTCATAGCAAGTTGTTGTGCTACATCGGTACCAATGAAGCGCTTGCCATTACTGACCTGACGTATTGCATCAACAATCTCGCGAACAGCACAGCCCTTGGTTAAATAACCTGATGCGCCGGCTTTTAGTAAACGTGTTGGAAAAGGTTCATCCAAGTGAATTGTAACGACGATAACCTTAATATCGGGATCAATTTGTATCAGCTTACGCGTAGCTTCAAGCCCACCAATACCGGGCATGTTCACGTCCATCAAAACGACCTTAGGCCGATGTTCGCGCACAAGATTGATTGCTAATTCACCGCTATCGGCCTCGGCAATGACTTCAATATCCTCAAAATCATCCAATAATCGACGGATACCTGTGCGTACAAGCTCATGATCATCCACAAGCAGCACCTTAATCGTCATAACGCCCCCTAAAATCCATATTAGTCGTTTTTATGTTATTTCTTATTATTTTTACTCATAGTAGTCCATGTAATCTTAATTTTGTAGGGGAAAGTAAGTAATTTCTTACAGCGATGTAAATGCGTGCTTATTTAATTAAAAGTAAATCGCTAATAAGGTATAACATATTGTATTTATGCGTTATTAATAATTTTCGACTCAATAGAGATAATATTATCTTTCATTCCTTTAAAAAATTTCACAAACATTTGCGGTGCATATTGCAATAATTACCGTACGGCTCTGACGCATAAGCTTGGATTTACACCCTACCCCATAAACCAACGAGACCGCTCATAAGGGCGAAAATAGTGAAATACATGAGAAATCATAACCGGATTGACGCTACTGCGACCAGCGCCCAAATTGCTAAGTAATTTGTTACCGGAGCAAAGCGTAGGGTATACCTAATGAAGCTCAACAAGATTCTAAGCTACGAACTAGCCTTTTTTATAGCCGTACCCCTAACCCATAAACCAAAAAACCGCCCATAAGGGCGGCTTTTTGATTTATATGGCGGAGAGGGTGGGATTCGAACCCACGGTAGGGATAAACCTACGCCGGTTTTCAAGACCGGTACTTTCGGCCAGCTCAGTCACCTCTCCAGCGGGCGCTATTTTACACGACAAGAGCCGCATGTATAGCCTTGATTTAGGTGAATTTGACCATATTTTTATCTGTATGGATTACAAGCCTAAATATGTGAAATCAAGGCTTGTATTTTGACATTACGACGGTATGCTGGGATAAATTTCGGCCTACTGTGGTCTTATAATTAGTATAAACCAACTGTCTTATAGTTAAGGAGACAACATGTATTCAAACGAACCTACAATAACCCGTACACGCGAATCAGTACTCGCTACTAACAAGGTTATTCGTAATACCTATACTCTACTATCGATGACGCTCTTGTTCAGCGCACTGATGGCTGCAATTGCTTACCAGTTAAACTGGCCACCAATGGGTATGATTGTCACACTCGTTGGATTCTTCGGCTTACTATTCTTAACAAGCAAAACGAGTAACAGCGCATGGGGATTGGTCTCTGTGTTTGCTCTCACTGGTTTCATGGGCGTAACTATCGGTCCTGTTGTGAATCTCTACACCAGTGCTTTTTCAAATGGTCACCAACTTGTCATGATGGCAATGGGTGGGACAGGTGTTATTTTCTTAGGTCTTTCAGGCTATGCCCTGACAACGCGTAAAGATTTCAGCTTTATGGGTGGTTTCCTGATGATCGGTATTCTTGTTGCCTTCCTTGCAGGTATTGGTGCAGCTGTCTTTAACGTACCAGGTTTATCGCTTGCCGTTTCAGCTGCTTTCATCATGTTGATGGGTGGTAAGATCTTGTATGACACAAGTGCGCTGATTCATGGTGGTGAAACGAACTACATCATGGCGACTGTTTCACTTTACGTGAGCATCTATAATTTGTTCCTAAGCCTATTACATTTACTTGGTGCCTTTGCTGGCGAACGTTAATTTTTCATCAATACGTTAGCAAATAAAAAGCCCCGCAGTGCGGGGCTTTTTTTAGCGGGAACCATCTCTGATGGTTGGGATATGCATAACGAAGCCCGAGGGGATTCTATGCTAAGCCCTAACCTATCGGAGATGCTTGAGTTGCGCATAGTGCCCAGAACATGCGGAGCAAGTTCAGGAAATCCCTAATGAAGCTCAAAGAGATTTTAGGAAGAGCCTGCAAGGTTTCTATGCGTAGTGAGCATAATTCAATTAAGAGCCTTCGGGTTTTGGTCTTCGTTTTTTAAGTCCCAATACATCCTTTAACATGCGTTGTAAGTTCTTTAAGGCCTTAGGTACTTCTATATCCATAATTTGTTCTAAGACCCATTTATTATCTGTTTCAGCCATCACTTGCGAAATACTGTGTGCCAGCAAACGACGGAACTCATAACTAGGTCCATCATCGTCAAAAGGGCATTCAGCATATTCCCCAAAACGTGTATTAAGTTTGCCAATGATCTCAGCTCGATATTCACCCTCTCCTAACAACTCACGTTTATTGGTTTCAATCATATCGGCCAAATCTAGAGCCATAGCAGTAACAAATTCACTACGCTGTTCCTCATCAATCTTACCGTAAACAGTACGGTCACCCACTTGAATCATAAAAGCAATTAATTCAATAAACATATTAATAACTTGTTTATCTTCACCGAAATGGAAACCATCCTTTTCCATATTGGTATAAATTTCACGGGTTAGCTTCCAAATATTAAATGAAATAATACCGGCGAGCTCGGTCATGGTCTTCTCTTTACGAGCTCCTTCCATGTTACGCTGGCTTCGTTTCGAGCGATGCCACTTTGTTTTCATGCGGATTGCCATACTATGCTCTCATTCAATAATAAAATTATTACAATTAATCATTTTCTAATGAAATGATACGCCCTTTTAATTCTTTACATCTATTCTTAAATGCATTGTCCCGCAACTGCTTGGCCTCTTCCTCTGTTTTTGCCGCAGGTGCTTCTTCCCATTTTCCTGTCGTGAGATCACGCATTGAAAATTTATATACTCGCCCTACTTTGTAAACATCACTAAGATCTTCGTTGGCTTTGTTACTCGCTTCTTCATCCGTTATTTGGGGGGCGGCCTGATATTCTTCCGCGTTACCAAAGCGAGTATTAAAAATTTCACCGCCGGTATCAACATGAACAACTGTCACACCAGGCATGCGATCAATAATATATGCACACAACAACAATGTTAACGTAATATTTTTATCACTCATTGCATCTAAAATACGGTCAGCAACAATTTGGCAGCGTTCTTTGCGACCAGGGCTCTCAACATATTCACGGCTCATTTGATAGCCGCCTTCCATATCTGCATCTAGCTTACTGAAAAATGATTCACCTTCATCAAGCATCTTTTGTGGAACGTCAAAATCATAAGCAATCTCATTAATAAAAGCCGTTAAAATCATTTAATACTCCGGAAGTCTTTAGTGCAAAAAATCGGTCGGTAATTATAACTAAACTTAACAATAACCACATCCCTATAGACTTGCTGTTAACAAGGATATACCGACATAGTACTGGCTGTTATGTAGTAGCTCTGGCAAAATAGCGCCCTAAAATGAACAGCATTCGGAGAATACAAATGGCAGATGAAAACGGTCTTGATATGGACTTAACAAGCGGTATGGCAGCGTTTGAAGCAAAAGAGTTTAGCCGTGCAAAACAGTTCCTATCTCCCTTCGCTGAACAAGGTAATGCTGAAGCACAACATCGCATGGCGATTATGTACCAAAATGGTTTAGGTCTAGTAAAAGATGAGGCGACCGCCATTAAGTGGATGCGCGCATCAGCTGAACAAGGTTATGCCTTTGCTCAACATGGCTTGGGCTTTATGTACATGATGGGTGAATGTATTGATAAGGATGAAGCAGAAGCGGCTAAGTGGTTTGAAAAAGCGGCCAATCAAGGCATGGCGGGTGCTGCTATGACGTTGGGTATGATGTACGAACAAGGACAAGGTGTCGCTCAAGATGCTGACAAGGCGCAAGAATGGTATAAAAAATCCGAAATAATGAGCTAAACCAATATTAGCTCACGCCTCCTAGGGGAAGCGCTTATGCGACCCCTTCACTTATTAAGAAGTGACGAAAAGTTTCGAGAAGTTTACGTTCGTATTTGAATCCAGGTGTGTCTTGAATATCGTATTCAAGTGTAAATGTTCTTAAATTCATGACGTTTTTGCTGCAGTCAAATAAATAATAAGTTGAATCTGGATAGTGAACGGAGTTTCCTCCCTCAACTGTATTTTCAATAACGCCAACATACAAAAGATCTACCTTTGTTCGTTCGCATATTGAGCGACTAACTGGATTATTACGACTTTCAAAATTGACATCTTTCGCCTCTTGCCAATCTAATATTTCAATTTTTCCTGATGTGGTTTGACTCAAAACATTACTCATCAAACTAACCACTTTTGCCGAATAGACAGGAATTGGCAAACTCGTAGACTGATCAGTCAAGTCACCCCATGCTGTCACTGCAACTTTTTTGCTTGTTCGTTGATTAGCTGATGCAGAGCGGTGATTAACATTCTCTTTTGCATCTGCAATAATATTTGCTGATACTTCTGTTGCTTGAGTGGTATATTTCTGATTCCAGGATTTTTTCTTAAGTAGAAAAGCGCGGCGTTCTTCGTCACTCGCAAAAGTCTCTGGCTCTAACAGAACTTCAATAACAGAGGGGTATTTTCGATTTTGACCAGAAGAATGGTCAATTGCCACACCAATCAGTCCACCTAATAATATATTCCCATAAACCGCATCAACTAACTGTGTATCAATAAAGTCGGATGATTTTTTATAACCATCCTTCGTGCAACTAATATTAATAGGGTCATATTTTGGTTGTAGAAAGAGATCGGCAGGCGTTGTTATTTCACGCTTAACATTGGCTCTGTTTATTACCAGACAATTTGCGCCAGATGGTTTGGAGTCAATACGAGATTGTTGATTGGTGTCATCTCCTGCGATACTGGCGCAACCGGACAGCAAACTACTAAAAAAAATTGACGCAAATACTTTTCCATGATTCTTATTAAACATTCACTATTCCTTTAGAAATTATTATTTATAAATTTATTCTATAATTAAGGGGCGTTATATTGCAATAAATTTTAATTTATCGAAAAAACTGGAACTCTTTATAAATCATCTGTGTAGTTAAACATCTCCCCACATTCGAATTAAATTTACATAGCTGCGATCCAGACGTTTGGTATTCGCGTCATTAGGTGATGTATTTAACAAGGCCTCTTTTACTTGATACATGTCATATAGCAATTCACGTTTAGCAGGCTCTCTTACAAGGCTTTGTAGCCAAGTAACCGCAACAAGACGTGTGCCACTTGTCACCTCATTAACATGATGTACGCTCGATGAAGGGTACATAACGGCATCACCGGCATTAAGTTTTACCGTGTGCTCGCCATACTGGGTATTAATGACCAGCTCACCACCTTCATAATCCGTTTTATCGTTTAAAAAAATAGTGATTGAGATATCTGAACGATAGGGTGTGTCGGCATGCATAATCGGATCATCGACATGATCACCATACGACATGCCTTTGCCGTAGCGTGCGTAATACGGTGCTGCTACCTTCATTGGCAAGGCAGCTGCACTATAAACAGGATGTTGTACCAAACGTGACATAACCAAGTTATTTAATTGCTGCACATCTTGTGAACGCACATCAACTTCTTCATTGTTTTTGACACGTTGTGCAGCCGAACCTGCTGATAATTTACCATCAACAAATGGTGCATTCGCAAGTTGCTTACTAACAACCGTTAGCTCTTGTGCGGATAAAACCTTTGGTATTTCTAGCAACATTATGCGTCCCCTTCCTCGCTACGCACCTTCATTAAATCGTTTCAAGGCTTCACCTGAATCTAATACTGCACGTATTTCATCAGCAGCAGCAGATAGCTCTTCATGTTTGCCTAAATGCCAAAGAATATTAGCACCACCATAAACCAGTGCATCATAAGTCATCCCTTTTTCACCACCAAGTGCAGCAAGCCCTGCTTCAACTGCTGCTTTTGCAAATGCATCACGATTATAATCACCTGTCACTTCGTCGATGCTACCCGTTTCTTGTTTACACGATTCCGGTACGGGTACCGCACGCAGATCATGTGCAAAGCCAAGCTCTTGTGGTGAAGGATCTGCCTCTTTAACAACGGTTTCACCTTGGTAACTAAATAATTTACCCGGTTGACGAAGTGATGGAATAACACCACCTTCAATACCGCGTACTAATAACGCACTGTCAAAGCCAGAATGTGCTGCAAGCATGGCGTACACAGGAGGGTACGGTTTGTGTACGTAACCACAAACGTGATGCGTTTTTCCACGTGCCTTAATTGGCATTGTTTCAGTTTCAATGGTTGTGATCGGCGGACGCTTAATAACCAGTGTACGGAAATCAATTAGGTCATTTAATTTTTTACAAAATTGGCTTTGATCAACATAAGCCCAGCCAATATCGGTATTTTCAATCTGTGCGACAGCTTGTTGTGGTGTAAATGAATCATTCTTACCAGCTGCACGCATGATTTGACGGTGTGTGACACCGAATTTAGGGCTCACTGTTTCCATGCCATGTGAAACAGCCGGTATGCCGCAAGCCGCTATGACGGCAGGTAAAAAAGGTGATGCGGGCAATGTGCGGTTATAACCGTCATAAGGATCACCAATATCAACAAGCTCATCAACATTGGCGGTAACACGATCCATGCGATCAATAATCGCATCTAAAATACCACGGTTTTCTTCAGCCGTTTCACGCTTCATACGCAAACCAATTAAGTAAATAGCAGACTGAACTGGATCAACATGACCATCAAGAACGGCAAGCATGCCGCCACGCGCTTCTTCTTGTTCAATGTCTTTACTAAGTTCTGGGCCTGTTGCAACACGCTGAATTATTGAGCGCATTAATTCTTTAGCTTCTGCTTCCGTATTACTCATAGATTTCTCCGCAAAAAATACTTTACTTAATATCAACCAAAATCGAATCACCTTCGATTTTAACTGGATAAATTCTTAGATCTTCATCGGCAGGCTCATCAAGTGCCTTACCGGTTAATAAATCAAAACGACTGCCATGCAACGAACATTTAAGGCAATTTCCTTGCAGTGCGCCAAGCGACAATGACACCTCTTCGTGCGTACACATTTCATCGCAGGCATGAATAGTACCATCAACATTAGCGAGTAAAAGCAATTTACCCTCAAGTTGGACGCGAAACATTTTTCCTTGGCCTACTTGCTCAAGCTTTGCTGCAAAACGATAAGAATCTGTCATAGTTATTTATCTTTTAATATTTAAATGTAAATACAAATATTATTTTAGTTTGGCTGTGTGAAAAATAATGACATCCCACCAAACAAAATAATCCATGCGACTACTTTCTTAAAATGCGTATCACGAACCTTAAAATGAAAATGGTTCGAATACCATAAACTAATAAATAAAATCGGTGCGGAAATCAACATCATTTCTATTAATGGTTCAGTAATTGAGCCATTAATAGCATAGCCAACACCGCGAAATACATTCAACGATAAGAAAAATGCCAAAGCATAATTCCGGATAATCGATTTATCGGTATGTGTTGCCATCAATCGCGTCATTGCAATTGGGCCACTAATACCAAATAACGCCTGCGAAATACCCGCGATAAAATCCAAAATTCGCGCAAACACACCGTTCAATTTCAACTTTCCAGGTGAAATAACCAAATACACGCCAAATAAGGTGATCACAATCGCCAACAACATACGAAACGGTTCAGTCGGGATTTGATTAAAAACATAAAACCCTACTAACGAACCAACTGCCGCAACACCCACCATGCCCGCTAATACATCGACCCGCACCGTTTTAGGTGAACGTGACAAACCAATTGTTGCGACTAATATTTGCGGCAAGATGGAGTAGATCACTAACATCTTTGCATCGATAAAATATGACATCGCTGCCAACATCATAATGGTGCCAGCCAAACCAAAGGTGATTTCAAATGCGTAGGTGATTACGCATACTACCGTTAGTATCAAAATCAACATTAAACTCATGAGTTCTTTTCTCTATTTAAGAAAAACAAACCCATGTTGTTGCAATATATTTTACGCCTTTCTCTAATGTGGCATTACGGTGGATGTGCGTCCAAAATGGTGGAAACAAAACCAGCTTGCCCCGCTGCGGTTTAATGCTTATATCTTGTATTGCAAAATCAGTTGTCCCACCGGGGCCTTCAACGTCGTTAAGATACCAAATGGCAACAAGTTGACGTTGACTAAATTCACCTGGCCCGCCATCAATATGCCAATGATAAAATTCATCTTTCTCAGTACGTTGTAATTGATAACCCATGTCGCGAAATTTATTCACTGCAAAAAACGGAAATTCTGCAGACAATTGATTGATTGCATTACCTAATGATGCAAATAATTTTCGATCAACATCATTCCAATTTTTTTTACCGCTAATACGTAAATCTGTTGAGCGCTTAACTGATTGTTCGAGATCTTCACCCTGCCCTATACGACCATCATGATGTTGATCCGGATTGGCCTCAAAACGCGCCACCATTTCATCACACAGTTCATCGGACAAAGCGTTTTCAACTTCATAGATAAATGTATGCGGTTTTAATTCGCGTAATATGTAAGGTGAATCAGCCATGTAATATCACTTCAGTAGGGTTAAGACAGAAAAGGCTGTCATCAAGACAGCCTTTTCAAAATACGATAATTGCCTAAACAATTTAAACGTATTTTTAGTAACCACCCTTACGAGTACTTTTAGGAAGGCCAGCCCACTTACGACCTTGCTTAGATGGTGTACCTGGGAACAATAAGTACATGTCTTTCGAGTTAACTTTGTCGCCCCAAGCCTTGCTCATTGCTTTGATGATTTGACGTTCGTTTGGCTCATTGCCGCCGTTGTTAACGTGCTCATCACGCAAATATTTAACAACGTCAACGTGACGATCAGTCATATCAACATTATCTGCTGCTGCAATTACAGCGATTAATTCTTCTGACCACTCAGTTAGATCGTTCAAGTAACCGTAGTCATCAGTTTCAATTGTTTTACCATCAAGTTCGTATGCCATGCTCGATTTCCTCGTTTCAATTACTGTCTATCTTAAAAATTTGGCGTGAATTGTACCTGAATATTCAGATTTCTCCAGCCATAAAGGTAATTTATATTATAAATCACTCATGTACTTCATGGACTTCGGTAATGCTCTTTTGCGGAATAAATAACCCGCAACCCAAGTGCTGGTGTTGACCGATGCCATTTTGTTGAATTTTTAGTGATTCTTCCTGTGATAATTCTGCAATCATTAGTGTCAGTGTTTTCAGAACACCCTTATCTGTTCGTAAACTGTGCTCACGACCTGGCAACATTTTACGTGGCGTAATCCCCATGGATTTCAGAGATTCCATTGCTTGCTTCATAAAAGCAGGTTCGTCCATACCTTTCTCGACAATATTGTAACGGGAAAATACAGTTTCTAGCGGTTGCAATAAGCGCTCAGTCATTTTTATGACTGTCATGTCATTACCGGCAACCGATAATTTTTTGCGAATTAACGATGTTGCATCATCGAATCTTGATGAAGGTATGCGCAAAATAAGCTTGGTGCGTTTTGATAAATGCAAAGTCTCATCCATACCTTCAGGACGAAGCCAGCCATTTCCCGCTTCAGGAATACTAATTGGGTGAATCCCTGCCCCTTGCTCATCAACTAACCAAGGTAAATGCTCGCCTATGGCTTCAGACAGTGCATAGGCATGATCAACCGGTAAACTACGGCAGTCAAGTTTGCATACGACATCAACTATCGCATCCGAAACCCGTTTTTGCCGTGCTTTATCTTCGTCTTCCTGCCAATACATAAGTTAATTTACCGGTAAAGTTGCCCAAATAGCATCTCGATCGATCCACCATTCTTCTTGTACCAATACATCAATCACATTACGCATGCGAACGAGGAATTTATCAGGGTCATTGAGCTCCAGACGTTCAAACCAAAGCTGAAATTGCTCTTGCGATTCCACTTCTGAGTGACGCCGTGCCACCGTACCGAGTAGTGAATTGGTGAAAAAAGTCAGATCTTCGTGTTTTTTACCTTCAGTACGTACGTCGGCAATATAGTGTGCAACCGCAGCAGCCAGTGCACCGCCGTCTGAATCAGCGGGTGTTTCATTAACAACATGCTGTAATAGCGCCACCGTCAGCTCAGGATCCACTTCAGGGAAAGTTACGCCCACCCAGATACCTTGGCCTAGTGCAGGCAATGATTCCGGCTGATCCGCTAAAAACATGTTATTACAGCTTTGTGCTAGTGCTTCCCACGCCTCTGCTTCTTTGAAAATTTCAAAGGCTTCTCGTGCATCGCTAAAGGCTTCTTCGCCGCGCTCAAGATCAACCAAAACAGCAGATGTTTGGATTAAAAGTTCACCTTTTTGGATTGGATCGTAACCTGCGGGTAGCTCAGTAATTTCTTGATACAGTTCGTGCAAACGCGCCTCAAGCAAACCTGTTGCTTGCTGAGCATCCTCTGCGCTATCCGCATCACTAATCTCTTCATTCTTTATATATTTCATTTTGTTACCAAGTATTATTAATGTAATTTATATTAAACCGTGACGGAATAAACACCGGCAAACGCACCTTCAATACGATCCTCCCAGTTAGCTGGGGTATCTGGATAAGATGGCTTAACATCAATATTAAAATGCACTTCACCAGTACGTTTCGCTGTCTCATCAATCACCTTAAGAAGTTCTGAAAACGACTGTAAATCGTGATTTTGCATCAATACTTCACTCAAATAGAGCATATAAGCACCTTTATCTCTTAATTAAACCGCTAAATCCTGAGAAACACGCTCATAATAGCGTGCTCGATATAGCAAACGACCTTCGCCTTCTGCTGCAGCCGCATCCGAAAACGCAGTACGACTATGTAAAACGTTATTACAAATTAGTCCTTGTCCTGATGCCAGTATATGATTGAAAACATACTGGTTTTCACCATCAAGCAATTCTACCAGACACTCAACTGCCTGTTTTGTAATGGCATCATCTCGCCATTCAATACTCCGATTTCTCGCTGTATAACGCATATGGAGGCAATTTGTTGCAAAATCAAGAGAAAAAACCGGCCCAGTGCGTGCAGGACGAGTAATAACCCCTGATTCGGTGTTCGCCGGGATCGTCATTGCCTGTGGGTGCATTAATGCGCGGATATAATCTGGATTCTTGTCGCGAAGCTGGATATAGACTATTTCAGGGTCAACAAGGGCATTACAGCCGCCTTCTTTGGCTGGGCGAACGCAATGTAAAATAAAGGCACCAATTTGTTGTTCTTGTGAATTGTAATAACCATCGGTATGCCAAAGCAGACGACGGTCAGAATAAGGGATATAACCGCGTTTAAGCTTACCAGGAACTACACTCAACGAGGTAATACCGTCATCATCGGCCAACATATTGGGATCAAGGCGTGTTAGCCCCAACTGCTGCCCCAGCAATCGGGGGATATCTTTATCTTCAATATCACCTAATTTGCTATTATAAATCAGCATATTAGCGCTATTAAATAGAACTGACATCATCTCTTTTTCATCAGTTGATAAGTTGCGAGGATCATCAACCGGCACAATTAAATCACTTGCAGCGACAGGATATGCAGCCAGTTTTTGTTCACGCCAAGTTAAATAGGCATCTTCATTTTCAAGTAGAAACGGATTCTTACCTGTTACTGCCGACATTCTCGCCTACCCTCACTGTTCAACATTTAACCTATTTAAGACCCCATATATATAGAGTAAATAAAATACCTTTTAAATACCGACCAATTATATTGGTCTTTTGGGATTAATGGCACTTTAGTGTATTATTGCTCGCCGGCAAAGCCTCTCTTTATGGATGCCTGCCGAAATGACAAGTATTAAAGGTTTTTATTTGCGTGGCCGTTATAGCCCGTATAGAATCCGACATCTTTGTCTATCCCATATGGGAGGGGTCAATTTTTTTTATACACCCCCAAAGATGGGTTTTGTTGTTGCGCGAGACGCGTACACTTGCATAACATTGAATACGGGGGTGTCGATGTGTCCCTGCGTGTTAACAGTAGTTAGGTCAACACGATTAAAGTGGCAATCGACAGTCCAGTTGTAAAATATATTTTTAGTTTTATTTGGATATAACTGTGGCTACATGAAGTAGCAAAACAGGAGGACATCACAAAATGGCTGATACACCTAAGAACCCTGAACGTCATCACACGTTCATACCTGCGGAAAAAAAATCTAGCAAGGCTTTTCACCCAACACCTAATCTTGACGAACTCGAAAAAGGTCCATGGCCTAGTTTCGTAACGGGTATTAAACGTCTAGCTATGCAAGAAGAATACGGCGACATGATGGTCGATCTTCTTGGTCAACTTGAACATTCTTACAACACACGTCTTGGTTACTGGAAAGGCGGTACTATCTCTGTATTCGGTTACGGCGGCGGTATCATTCCACGTTTCACCGAGTTGATGGGTGCAGACGGCGAACCAATGTTCCCTGAATGTAAAGAATTCCACACTATTCGTGTACAGCCACCTGCTGGTAACCACTATTCTACAGATATGCTTCGTAAGCTATCTAACTCGTGGAATAAGTACGGTTCAGGTTTGGTAGCCTTCCACGGTCAAACCGGTAACATCATGTTCATCGGTACTGACAACGATAACGTTCAACACTTCTTCGATGATATCAACGCTTACGGTTGGGATCTCGGTGGTGCTGGCCCTTGTGTCCGTACAGCAATGTGTTGTATCGGTTCAGCTCGTTGTGAACAATCTTGTGCAAATGAAATGAAGATTCATCGTTTACTCGTAAACAACTTTATTGATGATATGCACCGTCCAGCTCTACCTTACAAATTTAAGTTCAAGGTTTCTGGTTGCCCTAACGATTGCATGAACTCAATTCAACGTGCAGACATGGCCGTAATTGGTACATGGCGCGATGACATGAAGGTTGATCAAGACCAAGTTAAAGCATTCGTTGCTGACAAAGGTCGCAAGTACGTAGTTGATAACGTTGTAACACGTTGCCCTACTAACGCACTGTCTTTGAATGACGACGACACACTAAACGTTGATAACCGCAACTGTGTACGTTGTATGCATTGTATCAACGTAATGACTAAAGCCCTTTCTGTTGGTGACGACAAAGGTGTTACTGTTCTTATCGGTGGTAAGCGTACACTGAAGATTGGTGACCTTATGGGTACTGTTCTTATTCCATTCATGAAACTAGATAACGAAGATGACTACGAAAAGCTTACTGAGCTTGCTGAAGAAATCATCGACTTCTGGGCAGAAAATGGTCTAGAACATGAACGTTGTGGTGAAATGATTGATCGTATCGGCCTCGTTAACTTCCTAGAAGGTATCGGTGTTGAAGTTGATCCAAACATGATCGCCAGCGCTCGTCAGTCTTCATATGTTCGCATGGATACATGGGACGAAGAAGCGGATAAGTGGAACCAGCGCCAAGCCGGTTAATCATTAATTAATTTTGCAGCCCGTCTGTTTTCAGACGGGCTGTATTATTAGAGAGTAACGAAATACTTAACTAATTAAGTAGGAAATTGGAGACTTATAATGGCTGATACTCCTCAGTACCCAATTGAAAGTGGTTGCCCGGATGGGTTTCAATATTTACACCCAGTAATGAAGAAGAACTATGGTAACTGGGATTACCATGAGCGCCCACGTCCTGGTGTTTTACGCCACGTCGCTAAAAGCGGTGATGAAATTTGGACGGTACGTTTTGGTACACAACGCCAACTCGGGCCATACGAAATTAACCTTCTTTGCGATATTGCAGATGAATACGCTGATGGTTACGTTCACTTTACAATTCGTTCAAACATGGAATTCTGTGTTGCAGACAAAGCAAAAGTAGAACCACTACTTGCTGCTATTGAAGAAGCTGGTTACCCGATCGGTGGTACAGGCCCTTCTGTTACAATGATTTCTCACACTCAAGGTTGGTTGCACTGTGATATTCCAGGCACTGATGCATCAGGTGTTGTAAAAGCATTGATGGATGAGCTGCACGAAGACTTCACAAACGAACGCATGCCTAACCGTGTTCACATCACTACATCATGTTGTCAAATCAACTGTGGTGGTCAAGGTGATATCGCGATTAACGTACAGCACACCAAGCCACCTAAGATTAACCATGACATGGTTGCTAATGCGTGTGAGCGTCCATCTGTTGTTGCTCGTTGTCCTGTTGCGGCGATTCGCCCTGCTATGGTTAACGGCCAACCTTCATTGGAAATTGATGAGAAGAAATGTATCTGTTGTGGTGCATGTTTCCCTCCTTGTCCTCCAATGCAAATCAACGATGCTGAATACTCTAAACTAGCTATCTGGGTTGGTGGTAAGCACTCTAACGCACGTAGTAAGCCAATGTTCCACAAGCTTGTTGCTGCTGGTGTACCTAACAATCCACCTCGCTGGCCTGAAGCTGCCGCTATCGTTAAGACCATTCTTGAAGCATACCGTAAGGATGCACTTGATTGGGAACGTACTGGTGACTGGGTTGAGCGTATTGGCTGGCCACGTTTCTTCGAACTAACTGAACTTCCGTTCACTAAGTTCCACATCGACAACTGGAAAGGTGCGCGTAACAGCCTTAACGCTTCTACGCACATCCGCTTCTAATTGTTGCGTTGATCACAGGTATTCATAACGATGAAATTTGCGATTCAAATTAACGAAGGTCCTTACACGCATGAGGCTTCAGATTCAGCTTATCAGTTTACAAAAGCTGCAATCGAAAGTGGCCATGAAATCATGCGCGTATTCTTCTACCACGATGGTGTTAACAACGGTACACGTTTAACGACTCCTCCTCAGGATGATCGTCATATTGTTAACAACTGGGCAGAACTGGCCAAAGAAAATGATCTTGATCTCGTCCTCTGTGTTGCTGCGGCTCAACGCCGTGGTATCGCGGATGCCGATGAATCAAAGCGTAACGGCAAAGATGCCGATAATATCCAGGAAGGATTCCGCATTTCAGGTCTTGGTCAGCTCATCGAAGCCGGTATTGAAGCAGATCGTCTGCTTGTCTTCGGCGATTGATAGAGGGATATGAGAAATGAGTGAAACAAAACAATTTCTTTACGTAAATCGTAAAGCCCCACACGGCACAGTTTACGCACTGGAATCACTTGAAGTAGTGCTTATTGGCGCAGCCTTTGAGCAAGATGTACGACTTGCGTTCATGGATGATGGCGTATTCCAGATCATGAAAGGTCAGGATACAACTGGAATTGGTACAAAGAACTTTGCACCAACTTATAAAGCGCTGGGTGACTACGACGTCAACAAGATTTACGTTGAAAAAGAGTCTCTCGACGAACGCGGTCTTACTGAAGATGACTTGATGCCACTGACTTACGAAGATGAAGATGATGATTGGGCTGAAAAGCCATCAATTAAAATCGTTAGCCGTTCTGAAATGGCTGACCTCATCGATAGTTCAGACGTCATGTTTAACTTCTAAGGGGATACTGAAATGGCAATTTTACATACAGTAAACAAATCACCCTTTGACAAGAATTCTCTTGAGCGCGCTATCGGTGTTGCAAAAGAAGGTAGCTCGGTTCTATTGATTGAAGATGGTGTTTACGGCGCAATGAAAGGCGCTTCATCTGCAGCAATGGTTGAAGCCGCTATGAAGACCGTCAAAGTTTATGCACTGAGCGAAGATCTTGCTGCACGCGGCGCAAATGACCGCATTATCGACGGTATTGAACTTGTCGATTATGCAGGTTTTGTCAAATTGGCAGCCGAACATGCTCAAGTTCAATCTTGGCTCTAAGCTAAATTATTAAATTTTAATTTATCCGAATTTTTTAGGAGAAAAGAAAATGGCTAATATCGATGTAAATGGCACTAGCGTAGAAGTAGATGAAGAAGGTTACTTGGTTGACCGTAGTGTATGGAACGAAGAAATTGGTTCACACATGGCTACTATCGATGATTGTGAACTTTCTGACAATCACTGGGAAGTAATCAAGTTCTTACGTGAATACTACGACGAATACCAAATCGCTCCAGCAGTACGTGTACTGACTAAAGCAATTGGTAAAAAACTTGGTAAAGACAAAGGTAACAGCAAGTACTTGTACGAATTGTTCCCTTACGGTCCTGCTAAGCAAGCTTGTAAGTACGCTGGTCTTCCTAAGCCAACAGGCTGTGTATAAGACATAAAGCGTGTTTTATTTGGGTCGGGGTTCGCCCCGGCCTAGCTTTACTCTAGTTATACTTTACAGACCATGAGGAATTAATCGATGTCGATGCTGACATTAGGTTATAGCGTATTATTTTACTTTGCTGCCTTCATTTTATTTGCAGGCTTGGCATTCCGTATTTACACATACGCCAAAACCCCATCACCACTGAAAATTGTTGTAACACCAGCCCCTACAACGAAAGCTGGCGTTGTTTATCGCATGTGGCGCGAAGTGGTCTTATTTGAAAGTTTATTCAGGTCTTCTAAGTGGACTTGGATTTTTGGTTGGGCATTCCATTTTGGTATGCTGCTCGTATTATTACGACACCTACGCTACGTTAATGAACCAACCTGGTTCTGGGTAGATATGATCCAACCTTTCGGTATCTACGCTGGTTTTGTCATGCTGCTGGGTCTATTTGGCCTATGGGCGCGTCGCATACTGGTTGACCGTGTTCGTTATATATCAGCACCATCAGATCACCTAATGCTCGCAATGATTGTTGGCATTACTGTTACTGGCTTGATGATGAAATTTGTCTCAGGTACGGATGTTATTGCTGTAAAGAATTTTATGATTGGTCTGTTAACGTTTAATATTCAGCCCATTCCTGAAGACCCTATTCTGTTAACGCACCTTGGTTTGGTTGCTTTGCTGATGATTGTATTCCCATACAGCAAACTGCTTCATGCGCCAGGTGTATTCTTTAGCCCGACCCGTAATCAGGTTGATGATCCTCGTGAAAATCGCCACGTTACACCATGGGCAAAAGACGCAAACTAAGCGTTGCGAATAACGACAAAGAATTTAGGAGAGCAACGTGGCAGATTTTGAAACACCAGAGATAAAAGACATACCAGTTATCCCTGCTATTAAAGAAGGTGCAATGGCACATAGTTCGCCATTTGTATCACGCGCGCCCTTTCAAGAAAAATTGGGCTACCCAGATGAGTTAGTTGATAATTGGCAAGAAGTCGCTATTGAAAAAATGGGCGACTTAACGAAGAAATACCGTTCATTAAAGGTATTCCTTGATTCCTGTGTTAAATGTGGCGCATGTACTGATAAATGTCATTACTTCCTTGGTACATCTGATCCAAAAAACATGCCTGTTGCGCGTCAGGATTTATTGCGCAAGGTTTACCGCCGCTACTTCACGTTAGCTGGTAAGTTCTTCCCTAAGCTGGTTGGTGCAACTGACTTAACTAAAGAAGTACTTGATGACTGGTATAGCTACTACCACCAGTGTTCACAATGTCGTCGTTGTTCTGTGTTCTGCCCTTACGGGATTGATACAGCAGAAATCTCAATGGCTGCACGAGAAATTCTCGACACCGTAGGTGTAGGTCAAAAGTACTGTAACGAAATTATTGGCAAGGTTTACGAGATTGGTAACAACCTCGGCTTACCTGGTCCTGCTTTAAAAGCAACACTTGAAGATCTTGAAGAAGACGTAGAAGACGAAACAGGCGTCGCGGTTAAATACCCACTGGACGTACAGGGTGCAGACATTTTGGTTGTTACCCCTTCTGCTGATTTCTTTGCTGAACCACACATTGATGGCCTGATTGGTTACGGTAAAGTATTCCACCAAGCAGGCATGAGCTGGACAATGAGCTCACACGCTTCTGAAGCGGGTAACTTTGGCATGTTCCTTGGTAGTTACGACAACATGAAGCGCGTTGCATGGCGTATTCGTGAAGCCGCTCTCGACCTAGGCGTAAAACGTATTGTTGTTGGTGAGTGTGGTCACGCATGGCGTGTTGCTTATCAATTCTGGAATACAATTGCTGGTCCATTCGATTTTCTGGATCCAAACTACCCTGTTCCGCAACACATCCTTGAAGTCACTCATGACCTCATTCAACGCGGCGCATTAAACTTGGATCCATCTGCAAATGATGACAAACGCGTTACGTTCCATGATTCATGTAACGTGGCACGTGCAACACGTATGGGTAATATGCCTGGTGGTCAGTTTGTTCTGCCACGTGAAGTCATCAAGGCGTCAGTCAATCACTACTTTGACATGGCACCGGAAACAATTCATGACAGTACATTCTGTTGTGGTGGCGGCGGTGGTCTTTTAACCGACGACCTCATGGAATTACGTGTTAAAGGCGCAATGCCACGCATGCAAGCACTGCATGAAGTGGTTAAGGAAAATGATGTGAACTATCTCGCTGCAATCTGTGCGATTTGTAAGAGTCAGTTCACAAAGACGCTTCCTTATTACGACCTTCCTATGAATATGATTGGTAGTGTGCATGGTTTGGTGAGCGAAGCGATCCAACTGGGCACTAAAGAATAAGTGAACTTTCCTGCTTTAGGAGAACAGAGCAATGGCAACATCTAAAAAAGATATCGAAGAAAACCTAGAAGGATTCACCAAACGTCGTTTTGATGACGGTGAAACTAATGAAGACTGGAATTGGGGTGAAAAACTCTTCAATGGTGATGAAACGTACAAGTGTCCAACTTACGTTCACAAAACACCTCCTTGTCAAGGTAGCTGTCCTTCAGGTGAAGACATCCGCGGTTGGTTAAATATCGTTCGTGGTATCGAGCAACCAACAGGCGACATGGACTGGAAAGAATACGCATTCCGTCGTTCAACAGATGCTAACCCATTCCCTTCTACTATGGGTCGTGTTTGTCCTGCGCCTTGTCAAGACGGCTGTAACCGTAATGAAGTAGAAGACTTCGTTGGCATCAACGCAGTTGAACAATTCATTGGCGATAGCGCACTTGAAGCTGGTTTAAGTTTTACTGCTGGTTCAACTGAGTCAGGTAAAAAAGTTGCTATTATCGGTGGTGGCCCTGCTGGTCTTTCTGCTGCTTACCAACTACGTCGTATGGGTCATGGTGCAACAGTATTTGATAACCATGCAGAGCTTGGTGGCATGATGCGTTACGGTATCCCTGGTTACCGTATGCCACGTGACGTACTTGATGGCGAAATTGGTCGTATCATCAACATGGGTGTTGACGTTAAAACTGATACAAACATCGGCACCGACATCAGCATGGAGCAAATCGAAAAAGACTTTGATGCAGTATTGTTTGCCCTTGGTGCACAATCTGGTCGTGGTCTTCCTATTGAAGGTTTTGAAGAAGCTGAAAACTGCATTAGCGGTGTTGCCTTCCTTGAAGCATTCAACGATGGTCGCATGAAGGCTGTTTCTGGTCGCGTAGTAGTTGTTGGTGGTGGTGATACCTCTATCGATGTCGCGTCTGTTGCACGCCGTCTTGGTCACATCAAAAACATGAACGAAAAAGATTACCCTGAGTTTGTTGTTCTCGGACACACTGCTCATGATGTTATGGATGTTGCTAACAAAGAAGGCGCAGACGTTACATTGATTTCTCGTCAACCACTCGAAAACATGAATGCAGCGCAACATGAAATTGATGATGCAACTCGTGAAGGAATCGACATCCAAGGTTCATTAACACCAATCAGTGTTATTCGTGGTGATGATGGTCGTGCAACTGCACTGCGTGTTGCTAAACTTGATTACTCAAGTGGCAAACCTGAAGTTATCGAAGGATCTGAATTTGATATTGACGCAGATCTTGTTGTATCAGCCATTGGTCAAAGCGGTAGCTTCGATGGTATGGACGGTGTTGCAAATGAACGTGGTCTTATCGATGCAGACAAACATTTCCAAATTCCTAACAAGCCTGGTTTCTTTGCTTGTGGTGATGTCGTTCGCCCTCACCTGTTAACAACTGTTATCGGTCAAGGTTCAATCACAGCAGAAACTATTGACCACTTCTTCAAGAGTGAAGATTTTGGCAAGCGTCCAAAAGTCGATGTGCATCACTTCGACTTACTGGAAAAGCTGGAAGAAACAGGTAAAACACCTGAAGAATTCAAAGCAACTGATAACTTCCGTGAGATCGACGCTGGTCTGCGTGGTACATCAGAACAAGGTAAGTCTGTTGGTGGTTTCGCAGTACATAACTATGAAGATCGTGCAACACACGAAATCATTGCGAACGAAGAACTCTTCCTTGGTCACTTTGAAAAAGAAAGTCGCCATGTTCGTGAAGAAAATGTGCCTGATTCAGAAGAAGTACTTGGTCACTTCCATGAACGCATGGATGGTTTAAGCGAAGAAGATACTATTGCTGAAGCTAAACGTTGTATGAGTTGTGGTATGTGTTTCGAGTGTGACAACTGTGTTATTTTCTGTCCACAAGATGCCGTACTACGTACACCTAAAGATGAAGCAACAATGGGTCGTTATGTTTACACTGACTACGACCGCTGTATTGGTTGTCATATCTGTGCTGATGTTTGCCCGACCGGTTACATCAAAATGGGTCTAGGCGACCACTAATCCAGCTAATTAGGGGTTATCGTGAAGCAAATTCGCAATCTATTTATCCTCCTAACAGCATCGCTCTTATTGAGCGGTGCTGTTATGGCAGATAGTGTTGGTCCTGAACTAAAAATTAACCGTGCCAATGGTGACAACTGTGTTCTTCCCGCGGATGAAATGCGTAAAGATCATATGAAGCACTTAGACCACCAGCGTGATGAAACAATGCACAATGGTATCCGCACTGAAAAGTTCAGTCTTAAAGAATGTATTAACTGCCATGCTAATAAAGATGACACAGGTAAATATGTTCCAGTGAATGCGCCAGGCGAGTTTTGCCAGTCATGCCATGCATACACAAGCGTTAAGCTTGATTGTTTTGAATGTCATGCAACAAAGCCACGTGACACTGCTTTCCACCCTATCGTTACCGATAAGATGAAAGCCTTTGCTGATGTTCATGAAACTCAAAAAACAAAATCAATGCTCGATACAATCGCAGCTAAGGTTGGTGAGAAATGAGTGAACAAAAAATAGATCAATATCGTCGCGATTTCTTCACCAAATCTGGCGCTGCTGCAGCCACTGGTGCAATTGCACCTGGCGTCATGTTGATGCAGGTGGGCCAAGCGCAAGCACGTCCTCTTGATGAAGCTGTTAGCAATAAAAATCGTTGGGGTTTATTAGTTGACTCTAACAAGTGCGCTGATGGTTGTAGTGACTGCGTTAAAGCATGTGAATCAGAAAATGCTTGGGGCAGTGGCAGCACTGATGAACAAAAATCAGATGCCGAGCAAAAAGCACAATGGATTCGTACTGTTACATTAAAAAATAAACTAACAGGCAGCGAACACCAACTACCAATGATGTGTCAGCACTGTGAAGCTCCCCCTTGTGTTGACGTGTGCCCTACCGGCGCATCATTTAAACGTGCTGATGGCATCGTTTTGGTTGATAAGCATATTTGTATTGGTTGTCGTTACTGTATGATGGCCTGCCCGTACAAAGCACGTTCATTTATTCATGAAGAACTCAATGATCAATCGCCTGATGTACCACGCGGTAAAGGTACGGTTGAATCTTGCACGCTTTGTGTACACAAGATTGACCGAGGTGATGGCACAACTGCCTGTGCAGAAGCCTGCACCCATAAAGCGATCATGTTTGGTGATTTGAATGACCCAAACAGTGACATTTCAATTGAAATGAAGAAACACGCCACAACACAAATACGCGCCGACCTGAATTTGAATACAGGCGTTCGTTACCGTGGTATTTAAGAACCTACACAAGCGGATATTAAAATAATGAAACCAGTTGTTCACTACAGTGCAATTGAAGGCCGCAGCCTTAACTTTTGGGGCTTGCTAGGTACTTTCGGATTATTTCTCCTGCTCGGCCTCGGTGCCGTATGGGTTATGGAGCATAGTGGCCACCATGTGACCGGTATGAATAACCATATTATTTGGGGATTACCACACGTATTTGCGGTATTCATGATTATTGCTGCATCAGGCATACTTAATGTTGCTTCTATTGCCTCGGTCTTTGGCAAAAAAATGTACAAACCACTATCACGACTCTCTGCATTAATGGCGATTGCCTTTTTGGCAGGTGGCTTAATGGTGTTAATGCTAGACCTTGGGCGTCCTGATCGTTTGGTTATTGCTGCAACGTACTTAAATCCTAAATCAGTTTTCGCATGGAATATCTTGCTCTACCCTGGTTTCTTTGGTGCGGTTGCAGTTTACATCTGGTTTATGATGGAACGTAGGATGAATCAGTACTCACACCAAATTGGCTTATTCGCTTTCGTATGGCGACTACTGTTAACAACAGGTACCGGTTCAATCTTCGGTTTCGTTGTTGCGCGTAATGGTTACGATGCTGCTGTACTTGCCCCAATGTTCATTATTATGTCATTCGGTTTTGGTCTTGCTATTTACTTACTTAGCTTAATGGCCGCTTGCCGTTGGACCGGTCGTGAACTCGGTGACAGCGTTGTGCGCCAATTGAAGAACTTGCTTGGTGTCTTTATTGCTGCCATGTTTTATTTTGTTTTCGTATTTCATCTAACCAGCCTGTACGGCACAGAAAACCATGGTTTTGAAAACTTCATCCTGATGGATGGTGGGATCTTCACACAACTATTCTGGATTGGTTGGGTTGGCATCGGTTTAGTCTTACCGCTCGCTATTGTTTACCACCCTGGTATGAGTAAATCTCGCACTTGGATTGGCATCGCATGTGCCATGGTTATTGCTGGCGGTTTAGCATCTATGTACGTCATTATTATTGGTGGACAAGCTTTCCCAATGACTATCTTCCCAGGCTATGATGTTTCAAGTAGCTTTGGTGATGGGCAGATTGCGACATACAATCCAAGTATTTGGGAGCTTGGTCTAGGTATTGGTGGTATTGCACTTGCACTTGTTATGACAACGTTTGCACTTAAAATATTACCATTCATGCCAAATTCACTTTCAGATGAACTCATGGATCCACACTACAAAGCGGCAGCTGTTGAAGATGAAGCCGACGCAGAGACTAACGCTGCTTAGTCTTATGCACATGCTGCCGATACGCAGCTTTTATCGAACCAAAAACGTGAGGTATGCATAATGCCTCACGTTTTTGTTTCTGCTGCCCATAAATCGTCAGGTAAAACAACGGTTAGCATAGGCCTATGCGCGGCATTTAAAGCACGTGGACTCGACGTCCAACCATTTAAAAAAGGCCCTGACTATATTGATCCCATGTGGCTAGCCAGCGCAAGTGAACGTGATTGCTACAACCTTGATTTTTATACCATGCAAAATGATGAAATTCGTCAAACCTTTGACCGATATAATCACGATGCAGATATTAGCCTCATAGAAGGTAACAAGGGACTCTATGACGGCCTAGATCTTGATGGTAGCAATAGCAATGCAGCGCTTGCCACAATGCTTGATGCGCCAGTCATACTCGTTCTTGATGCGCGTGGAATGACACGCGGCATAGCGCCGCTTATACTTGGTTATCAGGCCTTTAACGAAAACATTAATATTGCAGGTGTCATTTTAAATCAGCTCGGTGGTTCTCGTCACGAAAGCAAATTGCGTAATGTTATTGAGCACTACACTGATGCCTCTGTTGTTGGTGCAATCCATAAACACGAAGACATGGCAATCGTCGAACGACACTTAGGGCTTTTACCCAGCAATGAAAGTGATAGTGCTGCCAACTACATCTCGAATATTCGCAAGCATGTTACTGAGTCTGTCGATCTTGATAAAATCATTGATATTGCCAATACAGCACCTGCCAGCAAAAAAATAGAACTCCCTAAGACACAAACAGACTGTAAATTACGCATTGCTGTCGCACAGGATGCGGCCTTTGGTTTTTACTATGCCAGCGATTTAAACGCCATGCGAGATGCAGGTGTCGAGGTAGTCACATTTGATACCTTGCATGACTCCTTCTTGCCAGACAATATTGATGGCCTATTTATTGGTGGTGGCTTTCCTGAAAGCAGCATGCAACAGCTTGAAGAAAACACTTCAATGCGCGAAAGTATTCACAACGCGATCGAAGCAGGCCTACCAACTTATGCGGAATGTGGTGGCATGATGTACCTTAGTCAAACACTTTCGTGGAATGATAAAAAACATAATATGGTTGGTATCATACCCGGCGATACATTAATGCATAAAAAGCCGCAAGGACGTGGTTATGTAAAAATCGAAGAACCAAATGAATTCATTTGGCCCAGACTCGAGTCAAATTCGAGCACACTGCATCAAGCTCATGAATTTCATTATTCAAGCCTTGAAGGATTTGTACCTAACGATGAATTTCGTACTGGATATAAAATGAAACGCGGTCATGGTATAAATGGTGAGTACGACGGCATTATTTATAAAAATATGCTTGCTTGTTACACACATCAACGGAATGTCGGCAGCAATCCCTGGGTCGAACGTTTTATCCAATTTGTATTTACAATTAAATCATCACAACATTTAACAGGTGTGGAGTTATGCTAAAAATTACTGATACTGCCCTTACACAAATCAAAACGTCTATAACAGAAGAAACTGCAGGAATGTCATTACGCGTAGCAGCGTTACAAGCTGACAATGGCTCAATTCAATACGGCATGGGTTTCGATGACAATAAAACTGATGATGACGTTGTTGTAGAATTAGAAGGGCTAGAAATTCTTATTGCACCCGGTTCACGCGATCTTCTTATTGGTGCCACTATTGACTATGTGCCTCTTGAAAATGAAGAGATGCACTTTATTTTCATTAATCCTAATGACCCTAACCACGAAGCACCTGAAAATATCTAATATTCACCATGGCTGCAGATTATTGCCCTTTTGAACGTGCCGTCCAAACCGTACATTTTAGTTGTGCACAATCGCAAACAGTCTTCATTGGTGAAAAAGAAAATATTGTTTGCACCAATATGAATGCGCGTGCAATTTGTGTTGAATTAGTCAGTTTACTTAAGAAAAATGCGCGATTTGCACTTAAATTAGCGAAATATACCCCTGTACTTACACATGGTCAGGAAATGAAGCTTAAGTGTGGTGGAATACAAGGGCTGCAAGAGCTGCTTAACAAGCCTGCAACAGAAAATGACATACATTGCCTAATAGCAGCTGTATTAAGTGAATATAATAGCCTTAGTGAGCTGCCTTTCCCCCAAATAATGCGCGTCGTATCGGAATATCGTTTACGGCGCAATTAGCCACAGCTCAGTAAATATTCTAGAATAATGACTACATCTCTAGACATAACATCTTATGAGCCAATCGATTAAAAATAAAACCATAAATAGCCGGAATAGGAATTACGATGGTAGACGTATGGGCAGCAGGCTTTCACGGAACTGTCTACTCTTACCTATTTTAGCGTTATTTAGTATTTTGTTTCTAATGGCCATTAGTGCATTTATGCTTTACCTATTTCCTGAAAGCAAGCAAATTATTTCACTAATACAAATATGCTTAAGCGTTATTGGTCTCGGGTTAGTTGCACATACTGTGCACAGAATACGTCAACAACTGCTTGACCCGTTAGATGGTCTTCGTGAGTGGTCAAAACGAATTCGTTCTGGTGATTTAGATACACACATCGCATTACCAAGCCGCGGTGAATTCGCAACTTTATTACAAGACATTAATTCGCTCACTGATGAATTACATAGTTTAACAGACGAAATGGATACCCGTGTTCAAAATCAAACTGAACACATTGCGGATAAATCACGTTCACTAGAAATACTTTATGATGTTGCAACCAGTTTAAATTCATCACATAGCTTGGATGAATTGCTTGAGCAATTCTTAGATACATTAATGACATTGGTTGATGCGCGTGGCGCAAGTGTCCGGCTACTTGACAGCAAAAACATGACTAGATTGGTGGCTAGCCGTGGATTTAGTCAAAGCGTCAAGGAAGAGGATAAATTAGTCAGTATAGATCGTTGCTTGTGCGGAAAAATCACGCGCCATGGAGGCTTAGGTGTACAAAAAGGAATTGATGCATGCAATCAATTCCTTTCATGTGCCATTATTGAAGGCGACTGCAAGGAGATGCTTGTCATTCCTTTGCAATACCAGGATAGAATACTGGGTGTGTATAACCTCTTCTTAGATAGGCCTAGCAAAGAATTGGGCAAAGATGCCCGTGATCTATTGAACTCAATTGGTAAGCATCTCGGTTTGGCGATTGAAAAAACACGGCTAGATCAAAATGCGCGTCGGCTCGCTATCATTGAAGAACGGAACATGATCGCAAATGAGCTGCATGATTCGCTTGCACAGTCCTTAGTCAGTATGCGGCTACAAACAAAAATGATGGGTGAAACACTTCACCGAAAAGATATTCGACATGCGCAAAACGAAGTTCGCAACCTAAATACTGCTATTGATGATGCGCACAAAAGCCTTCGTGAATTACTGTCAAACTTTAGATCGAAAATGGATGAACGTGGCCTTATCTATGCTGTTAATGATTTGCTTTATACCTTTAAACAAGAGACAGGCATCAACACCTATGTTCACTGTGATGACAGCAAAGAACACTCAGGCCTTTCGCCCGCACAAGAATTACAGGTTTATAGAATAATCCAAGAAGCGCTAGCCAACATCAAAAAGCACAGTGATGCATGTAATGTTCGTGTTCTTATCAATCGCCTACCCAAAGATGGTTGCAATGTCCTTATTGAAGATGATGGCCAAGGTATAGAAGAAAATGATATTGATGCAGAACCAGGTGAGCACATAGGTTTATCTGTTATGCGAGAACGTGCCAGCGTGATTAATGGTGAAATGCAAATTGAAAGTGAACCAGGTGAAGGGACGCGTGTTCTATTGCATGTACCTGCCTCCCCACATACTCAACCCCCACTTTAACCGGAGTCCTATTTTGCGTGTATTATTAATAGACGATCATGCCTTGGTAAGAAAAGGTTTAGAAGAGCTGTTACAAAGTCGTGGTATTGAAGTAATAGGTTCTGCTGGCAATGGCGAAGAAGGTATTGCGCTTGCCAAAGAAAAAGCACCTGACATTACACTACTTGATATAAAAATGCCTGGTATGAGCGGGCTTGAAACGCTAGAAAAAATTCAGTCAGAAAAAATCAATACATCTGTATTAATGCTAAGTATGAGTCGTGATGAAGCCGATTTGGCACGTGCATTACGTGAAGGTGCTCAAGGCTACTTATTAAAAGATATGGATCCTGATGAATTAATTCCAGCGTTAAATGATGCAATGCATGGAAAAAATGTTGTCGCAAAAGAATTGATTGCCTCGCTCACCAATATCATTCAAGGTAAACCATCAGAACCGGAAACCATTGAACCAGCCACTCCCCTTTCTGAATTAACACCGAGAGAACAAGAAATTCTTGCACATATTGCCGAAGGCGAAAGTAATAAGGTTATTGCACGCCACCTTGGCATATCAGATGGCACGGTAAAGCTGCATGTTAAAGCTATTTTAAGGAAACTCGGTGTTCACTCACGCGTTGAAGCCGCTGTTATTGCTGTTGAACATGGCATGCGAATCTAAACTTTAAAATAAAGAATTTATTATGAAAACATTTATGCAAATTGTTGAAGAAACAAGTAAAAAAGTTACAGAAATCATGCCGTGGGATCTTGAAGAAAAACTAGAGTCCCCTACACCGCCTATGATTGTTGATATCAGGGAGCCTTATGAGTTTGATGCGATGCATATTAAAGGATCACTTTCTGCGCCGCGCGGCATTCTAGAAACTGCTTGTGAATTTAATTTTGAAGAAACAATTCCTGAATTAGCTTCTGCACGAAAAATTGAGGTTGTCCTGATATGCCGTTCAGGTAACCGTAGCATTCTTACCGCAGCAGTAATGCAACAATTAGGCTACCAAAAAGTATCTTCACTAAAAACCGGGTTAAGGGGCTGGAATGATTATGAACAACCTCTAGTGAATAACAATAATGAAAGTATTGATATTGATGTCGCCGATGAATATTTTTCCGTCAAGATCCGCCCTGAGCAAGAATCTTAACTCATTGTTTATTAAGAATTTAACATAAATTCACTATCTTTCTTGTCGAATTTATTTACACACCTTACTATTCATTGGAGAATGAACAAATAATATAAAAAATACCTAGGCTATGGATATGACTGAGCAATACCCTTTTACGGGTTTACCAAGTATTGATAAAGATGTTATGCAGCCTCTTAAAGAGCTTCTAGGTGATAATTTTTATGAGCTGATGGATGAGTTTTTTGACAACTTCCCGCGCACATTTGCTACGCTAAAAACAGCATCAAGTAATGTAGATGCAAATGAAATTATGCAAGTCGCACATACTTTAAAATCAAGCAGTGGTAGTTTTGGTTTTACATGTCTATTTAAATATCTCGAACATCTTGAACTACAAGCCCGTAAAGAACACATTATTAATTTTGCAAACCAAGTAGAATTAATTGAAACCGAGTTTAATAAAATCACTAAATTAGTGAAAAGAAACTAAAGCACTGTGTTAACAAATAATGAAACAAACATCCTAGTTGTTGATGATGATCATGTGACGCGGCACCTTGTTGCTAAAATACTTATAAACTCTGGATATAACATATACGAAGCCGTTAATGGCGCTGAAGCTGTTGAGCTATATGGCTCAGTTTCACCTCATATCATTTTAATGGATGTCATAATGCCTGTTATGGATGGCTATGAGGCATGTAAAAAAATCCGCGAAAAAGCAACTTTTCTTGAACTACCAATCATTATGCTGACAGGACTTGAAGATGTTGATGCTGTTAAGTCTGCGCTTGATTCAGGTGCAACCGACTTTATAAGCAAACCAATAAATTGGGCACTTTTTACGCAACGTGTAAAATACGCTCTAAATGCACGAAACATGCACGAGGAAATAAAAAATCAACAAATTCGGTTAACTCAGGCGCAGAAGATTGCGAAACTTGGCTCCTGGGAATTGTCACTCGAAAATAATAACTTAAGCTGCTCAGAAGAATTACTTGATTTAATTGGTTTAGACTCCAGCGATAACTTAACCAGCTTAGAAGCATTGGTTGATTTTTCTCACCCCACCGACAAGGAGGCTGTTAGAGAACGCATTGTTGATGCAATGATTCATGGCATTGGTTATAAATTAGAACACCGGCTTATCCGAAAAGACAGAACTGAACTCTATGTATTACAGCATGCGGAGCTAGTCAGCGACAGAACAGGTGAGCCTGCTAAAATCATTGGTACGATACAAGATATAACCGAATTAAAATCAACCAAAGCAATCATTCATCACCAAAATTATTACGATACACTAACTGATTTGCCTAATCGTCGTCTTTTTACTGAAAAAGTAACCAAGAGTGTTATTCAATCTGGAGATGAGAATAACTCTGTTGTTGTTTACATGTTAACCCTTGATAATATTCGAAACCTATCTGAATCTCTAGGATATAAAGCGACAGAAACAATATTGATTGCATTTTCAACGCGGTTAAAAGAATTAGAGTCTGAATCTATTATTGTTTCACGCTTCAACGATAACACCTTTGCACTAATGTCGACTCATTTAAATGATTTTTCTCATGTGACTGGCTTAGCCGAATCTATTTTGCATTTAACAGATCGCCCACTTTGCATAGATACACATGATATCTTTATTAGTGTCAGTATTGGTATTAGCATTTATCCCGTTGATAATAACAGTGCGGAAACAACTATTTTAGGCGCTGAAAATGCAATGTTGAATGCATCTAAAGATGGCGGAGGTCGTTACCTATTTTATAGCGAACAATCTAACAAACAAGCACAAGAACGGCTACAAATAGAAAACGATATTCGTCGAGGAATTGAACTCGGCCAATTTGTTCCGTACTATCAACCACAAGTGGACATTGAATCGGGTAAAATCACAGGTTTCGAAGCATTAGCACGCTGGGTTCACCCTACTAAAGGTTTAATACCTCCATTCAAATTCATCGGTATTGCCGAACAAACAGGCCTTATTATTCCTTTAAGTCGCAGCCTATTTGAACAGGCCTTTGCGCAGGGTAAACAATGGGCAGATACAGGCTTAGGCATTTTTAAGATCGGCGTTAATCTTTCTATTAAACAGTTTTCAGATCATGATATCTTTTCGGATATACAAAATATTTTGTATAAAACAGAGTTGCCAGCCGAACAAGTTGACATAGAAATCACTGAAAGCATCGCAGTTAAAAAGACCAGCGAAATAATTTCAGCTCTGCACCAATTTAAAGAACTGGGAATGAGTGTATCCCTCGATGATTTTGGTACAGGTTACTCTTCACTAAGCCATATACAAAAATTCCCCATTGATACCATTAAAATTGATCGTAGTTTTATTACCGATATTGATAAGACTGGCAAAGGGGTTATTGCTAATACAATTATTGCCATGTCTAAAAGCTTAGGAATGGACGTTATCGCTGAAGGTGTAGAAACTAAAACCCAGCTAGACACACTAAGATCACAAGGATGTAAAAATATTCAAGGGTATTTATTCAGCAAACCCTTAGCTGAAAACGAAGTTGTTGATTTTGTAGCCAAGTTTTATAGCAACACGGATTTAAATAAAGAAAACGTCTAAGCTTCTTCGTTAAACCAATTCAATTTATCGTGTAACTTAACAACTTCACCAACAATAATAAGTGTCGGTGGCTTAATTTTTTCACGATCTACAATTTCATGCATATTTTCTAACGTCCCAGTAAATAAACGTTGTTCTGGTGTTGTTGCTTTTTGTACCAGTGCAATCGGCATCTCTGGTGACATGCCATGAGCGACCAACTGTTTACATATCTCTTTGATACCGACTAGACCCATATAAAAAACGAGTGTCTGATTTGGTTGCACTAAACCAGGCCAGTTAATATCAATCATGCCATTTTTCAAATGACCTGTCGCAAATACAACCGACTGTGAATAATCGCGGTGGGTTAATGGAATGCCCGTATAAGAAGCTGCGCCCGAAGCAGCCGTAATGCCCGGTACAACTTGGAAAGACACGCCTTCTTCCACCAATGTATCAATTTCTTCGCCACCACGACCAAAAATAAAAGGATCACCACCTTTCAGTCGGCATACACGCTTACCTTCTTTAGCTAAACGTGCGAGAAGGTGATTAATATCTTCTTGTGGAACAGCATGGTTATCACGTTCTTTACCAACGTAAATTCGCTCTGCATCACGACGAGACAGATCAATTACTTGTTGTGATACCAAACGGTCATGCACAACGACATCGGCTTGTTGCATTAAACGTAGCGCTCTGAACGTCAGTAAATCAGGATCACCTGGACCGGCACCAATCAGATAAACTTCACCGACCTTATCGTCCTGCTTTGCATCATTAAGTGACTTTGTGATTTCCTTTTCTGCATCAGCATCACGACCTGCAAAAACCATCTCCGCGGCTGGGCCAGCTAGCACCCTTTCCCAAAAAAGCCGGCGGTCATTCGGATTCTCAAAGCGTGCTTTTACACGTTCACGAAAGTTCGCTGTCATACTGGCAAGGCGGCCATAGGCACTTGGTAAAAGACTTTCTAGTTTTGAACGAATCATCCTTGCTAAGACAGGTGATGCACCGCCGGTTGAAATAGCCGCGACCACTGGTGAGCGATCAACAATGGATGGCACAATAAACTCGCATAAACCAGGATTATCAACCACGTTAACCGGAATATTCTTCGCCGTAGCCGCACTATGCACCGCTTGATTGATTATTTCATCGTCTGTCGCAGCGATAATAAGCGACTTACCATTAACGTCATCAGCCGAGAACTCACGCGCTTCATGGCTAATACGGCCACTCGTTGCCCATTCAGCCAAAGTGTCTGTTAGTGTCGGTGCAATCACAATCAGTTTGGCATGCGCATCTAATAACAAAGAAGCTTTACGTGTTGCGACCTCGCCACCACCAATAATAAGGCAGTCACGGTTTCGTAAGTTCATGAAAATCGGGAAAAAATCCATAGAATCCAAGTCCAATCTAAAATAATAACGATGTAGTTAACAGGCGCGGCATTATACCTGTGTGATGAGCATCCGGCAAAGCAAATGCCTTTCTCATCATGGGGTTATGGTGTTGTGGCTAAGCAGGATTAATGGCTTCTCGTCCACCCATATAAGGTCGAAGCACTGCTGGTATTTCAATACTGCCATCCGCTTGCTGATAATTTTCCATCACCGCAACCAATGTGCGTCCAACCGCAAGCCCTGAACCATTTACCGTATGCACTAACTGCGGCTTTTTCATATCAGGTGTACGCCAACGTGCTTGTAAGCGACGTGCTTGGAAATCCATGAAGTTACTGCATGATGAGATTTCACGGTATTTCTGTTGCCCCGGTAGCCACACTTCCAGATCATAAGTACGTGCCGCACTGAAACCAATATCACCTGTGCAGAGATCCACAACTCGATATGGCAAATTTAGTTTCTGCAAAATCGTTTCAGCATTCTCCGTCAATTCTACATGTGCACGAACAGAATCATCAGGGTGTACGATTTGTACAAGCTCAACCTTTTCAAATTGGTGCTGACGAATCATGCCTCGCGTATCCTTACCGTGTGATCCCGCTTCACTTCGAAAACACGGTGTGTGTGCAACAAATTTAAGTGGCAACACATCACCGGCAATAATTTCATCGCGCACGATATTGGTTACGGGTACTTCAGCCGTTGGAATTAAATATAGCCCTTGATTACCTTTCATGGCGAACAAATCTTCGCCAAACTTTGGCAACTGCCCTGTTCCATGCAAACTATCACTGTTCACCAAATAAGGAACATAGGCCTCTGTATAACCATGCTCATCGATATGTGTGTTCAACATGAACTGTGTTAATGCGCGATGTAATCTTGCCAAATCACCCTTCATCACACTAAAACGCGCACTACTTATTTTTGCGGCCACCTCAAAATCAAGTAAGGCTAACTTTTCACCGACCTCAACATGGTCTTCTACATCGAAATCAAATTCACGCGGCTCACCCACGCGTCTAATTTCAAGATTGTCATCTTCATTCTTGCCATCAGGAACTTCATCAAACGGAAGATTAGGAATACCCAAATGTATAGTTTGTAACCTTTCCTGAACTTCACTCAACTCAAGTTCTGCCGCTTTTAATTTGTCACCTAAGGTCGCAACCTCATCTAACAATGGTTGAATATCTTCACCAGCGGCCTTTGCCTTGCCAATCGCTTTAGAACTTTTGTTACGCTCACTCTGTAGTGCTTCGGTATCCATTTGGATTTTCTTGCGCTGTTGTTCAAGTGCTTCAAGTTCAACAACATCAAGCTCAAAACCACGCCGCGCGAGTTTTTCTGCTGTCAGTTTAAGTTCACTGCGTAATAATTGTGGATCTAGCATCGATAAATCTCATCTTAATCTAATATTTCAGTTCGCTGACTATTTTAACCGCCATACAGGTGCCTAAAACCAATAACACCGCCCCATGTCGCCAATACGCATAGGATAACACTGGTGAGCATATTCAGTAATGCTTTTAGATGCTCACCCGTTTCAATCAATAATAAGGTCTCAATCGAGAAGGTTGAAAACGTTGTAAATGCACCTAATACGCCAACCATCAAAAACGCGCGCCATTCTACCGCAAGCGCAAGCCGTTCAACCAGTAACACATACAACATACCCATTAATAAACTACCGAGCACATTGACTGTTAAAGTGCCATAGGGAAAATCTCTACCAAACGTGGCATAAACGCTATTCGACACCAAAAACCGTAATACAGCTCCTATTCCACCACCTGCTGCGACAACCAGTAATTGCGACATCATGCTGCTTACTTTCCGTTTTTATTAAGATAATCGTTATCTTGTTGACGCAAACGCGCTAATTTATCCGCGATCTTATCTTCCAAGCCACGGTTTACCGGATGGTAATATTGTCTCGCTGACATACCATCAGGGAAGTATTGCTCACCTGCTGCATAGCCCTCTGGCTCATCATGCGCATAACGATACCCTTTACCATAATCGAGCTCATCCATTAAGGCTGTTGGCGCATTACGTAAATGTAATGGCACCTCAAGGCTGTTAGATTGTTTCACCTCGGCCATCACTTGATTAAAGGCCTTATAAATAGCATTACTTTTAGGTGCTACTGCAAGATAACCAACCGCCTGAGCTAAAGCCAGCTCTCCTTCAGGGCTACCCAATCGCTCTACAGATTCCCATGCAGCAAGTGCGATTGATAATGCCCTTGGATCAGCATTACCAATATCCTCTGATGCAATACGCACAATCCGCCGCGCAATGTACAACGGCTCACAGCCTCCATCAAGCATTCGTGCCAACCAATAAAGAGCCGCATCAACCGTTGAACCACGTATGGATTTATGTAAAGCCGATATTTGGTCGTAAAAGGCTTCACCACCTTTATCAAACCGTCGCACACCACCTTTAATCACTTCATCAACTAAGGTATCAGTAACACCTGCATGATTTTCTGCATGTGCCAACGATGACAATATATCTAATAAATTTAGAGCGCGACGCGCATCACCATCAGCAGCTATTGCTAATTTCTCTAATTGTTGATCTGACACCACTAGCCCAGTCGAACCCAATCCAACTTCCGTATTATTCAAGCCACGCTGAAGAATAGTCACCAACTCTTCGACCGATAATTGTTTTAATACATAAACCCGCGAACGCGATAACAAGGCATTATTTAATTCAAACGATGGGTTTTCTGTTGTGGCACCAATAAAAATAAATGTGCCATCCTCAACATAAGGTAAAAATGCATCCTGTTGTGATTTGTTAAAACGGTGTACTTCATCAACAAATAATACTGTTTGCCTACCTTCCCCTCTAGCTTGTTGAGCTTGCTCAATAGCAACACGGATCTCTTTCACGCCCGACAACACCGCAGACACACTTAGAAATTGTGCCTTACAGTTACTTGCAATCATCCGTGCAAGTGTCGTTTTCCCTGTACCCGGTGGACCCCAAAACAACATGGAGTGCAAGTTTCCTGACTCAATGACAATACGCAGTGGTTTATCTTCAGCCAGCAAATGCGTTTGCCCATAAAATGTTGACAGATCACTAGGACGGCAGCGATCTGCTAATGGTTTGTTACCCATATTAGCTGGATCATTTACGAACAAGTCAGCATCTGTATCCATGACAAATAAATTTATTTACTCACCAATGACATCTACATCTTGAGGTGGGACAAAATTGAATAGCACAGGATCAATAACAGGATTACGCTCTACTTTGCTAAACCGTAAACGCGTAAGCTGGCCGAAAGCATCGTGCAATTCCATACTAACTAAATTAGCATCATCAAAACCCAACACCAATTTTTCAAAACTAGATTCTTTTTGCAAAGGGCTTAACTCAACCCAATGCAAATTTTGCTCTTCTCCTAATTCACGAACTGTAAAATTTTCTTCTATTGGCGTATCGCTACTTAACAGCAATGCGGGTGTAGAACCTAATGCTCCAGTAACCGTTTTTACTGTAACCTGCTCAAGATCAACATCATACAACCAAACCTTTTGACCATTTGAAACAATTTGTTGCTCATAAGGTTTTTTGTAATCCCAACGAAATTTACCTGGCCTTAGTAGTAACATTTCACCTTGTGTTTCTTGTAACAATTTTTTCTTTGCACCTAAAACTTGCTGAATAAAATCAGCTCGCACAGCTGTTACATCTGAAAAAAAGTTTTTCAACCGTTCTTCGCCTATGCCTGCCTTCACTAAGTTAGAAAACAATACAGAAAATATAATTAAACTTACTTTTAACATAATCATGCCTCAGGTGGAGGTGGTGCAACCACTTCTCTCATCCCGTTACTTTGTACTTCACTGACAACGCCAGTCCGTTCCATTTCTTCTATCATTCTAGCTGCGCGGTTGTAACCCACTTTTAATCTACGTTGCAGCCCTGATATCGATGCACGACGTGATTGAGTGACTATAGCAACAGCCTGATCATAAAGTGGATCGGCATCATCACCCGACGTACCATCACTACCGGTCATCCCAGGAACACTGTCCATATTCGTTGTAGTAGTAATATCCTCAATATATTCAGGTGCACCTTTAGACTTCAAATTAGCAACCACCTTATGCACTTCATCATCAGATACAAATGCTCCATGTATACGTGTAGGTACGCCGCTACCGGGTGCCATATACAACATATCACCATGCCCTAATAATTGTTCAGCACCACCTTGATCAAGAATCGTACGCGAATCGATTTTGCTAGATACCTGGAAACCAATTCGTGTTGGAATATTCGCTTTAATCAAGCCTGTAATCACATCAACCGATGGTCGTTGTGTTGCCAATATTAAATGAATACCCGATGCACGTGCTTTTTGTGCCAAACGCGCAATCAATTCCTCAACCTTTTTACCAACAACCATCATCATGTCGGCAAGTTCATCAATAATAATTACCACAAAAGGCAAGTGCTCTAAATTCGGAGGCGTTTCTTCAAGCCCCTCCTCCGGTTTGAACAGTGGATCAGGAATAGGTTCCCCTTTCGCTTCAGCTTCTTTGATCTTGCGGTTATAACTATTAAGGTGACGCACACCCAGTGCCGCCATCAATTTATACCGGCGCTCCATTTCCACCACACACCAACGCAAGGCATTCGCCGCATCCTTCATGTCAGTCACAACAGGCGTCAACAGATGAGGAATACCTTCGTAAATCGATAGCTCCAACATTTTTGGATCGACCATAATTAAACGCACATCGTGTGGCGTTGCGTTATAAAGCAAACTCAGAATCATTGCGTTAATTGCAACTGATTTACCTGAACCTGTTGTACCCGCAACCAACATATGTGGCATTTTGCCAAGATCATAAACCTTGGGGTAACCAGCAATATCTTTACCCAATGCAATTGATAGCCCTGATTTATTATCGTCATATTCTTGTGAGTTAATAATTTCACTCAAACGCACCATTTCGCGATTTTCATTCGGCACTTCTAAACCAATAACCGATTTACCTGGAATAACCTCAACAATACGCACACTGATGGTTGCTAAAGCACGCGCTAAATCTTTTGCCAAATTACTAATCTGACTTACTTTGACACCTGCTGCAGGTTGTAGCTCAAATCGTGTAATCACAGGCCCTGGATGTACCGCAACAACTTCAACCTCAATACCGAAGTCACGCAATTTAATTTCAACCAATTGCGACATAGCTTCAAGCGCTTCATTAGATACTTTATGAATGCTCTCTCCCGGCTCATCCAATAACGACAACGGTGGCAGTGGAGTGTCATCAGCGGTGTCAAATAAAGGAACTTGTCGCTCACGCTCTGCACGTGCGCTCACTTTAGGCACCGGAATAGTTTTCTCAATCACAGGTGATTTACGAGTACGTGATATTTTTTTGGCTTTTTCAACGACCTCAGTGCGCTCTTGTCTCGCACGTCGGCCAGCAAGGTATACACGCAAACCATTCAATTGTTGGCGTGATTTCAAAACAATTAAAATACTGTATTTACCCGTCACATCCATTAACCAGAACCAAGAAAGCCCTGTAAACAAAGTGATACCGGCAAGGAATAATGCCAATTGGAATAACGTTGCCCCCAAAAAGCTAAACGCATTAGATAAGCCAGCACCGACAACTTGTCCCAAAATACCGCCGGGGTTAAGTGGCAACTGCAAATCTGGCTGCTGTACATGCAAACTGGCAAGCCCCGCACCTGCAACCAAGGTGATTAAGAATCCCGTTGCACGAAGCCCAAGGTGCCATGCGTCAAAGGTTTCTGTTTGTTTTCCCCGGTAAAGCAACCAGCCGCTGTAACCCAACATTATTGGGAATAAATAAGCCATTAAACCAAACAAGTAGAGGAATACATCCGCAAACCATGCGCCCGATATACCTCCCAAATTATGAATCGCACCCACTCTATCAATCTTGTGTGACCAACTAGGATCAGCGGTGCTGTAACTTAATAAGCTGAGTAAAAGATACACGCTCACTGCCATAAAAATGAGTAAGCTACCTTCTCGTAAGCCGCGATGCGTGTGCGGCTGAACTGGAGCTGTTGTTGTTGCTGTTTTCTTACGTTTTGCCTGAGCCAATGGAATAACCGTTTTTTTATGGAACATTGCATATGTTGCCTACGCTGTATTCAGACCACAGCGGGACAAAATTATTTACATAACCTTATCAAATACTACTGATTTTTTCCCCTCATTCACTGTGTTTTTCATCTTGAAGTAGACTATTTAGCCCCGATTACGATAAATAACCCAAAAACCATCTTAACATTCACCAAACAACCCCAAAGTGCCTCTCAAAGCGCCTCTATTGAGCTCCTAGCACTGACTTTACCCTCTGCATGCCTTTGCGTACCATAGTGATAATATCTTGAACTATTTAACAGCTTGCGCCTCAAAGGGTGCCATTAATAGCGTAATTTCGGAGTAAAATTTTCATGAGTGAAGCACAACACTGTTCTCTTATTATCATCGGTTCTGGCCCTGCCGGCTATTCAGCCGCCGTTTACGCAGCACGCGCAAACCTCAATCCGGTGATGATCACTGGCCTTGAGCAAGGTGGTCAATTAATGACCACAACCGATGTTGATAACTGGCCAGGCGACAATGAAGGTGTCGAAGGTCCCCAGTTAATGGAAAGAATGCGTTTACATGCTGAGCGTTTCAACACAGAAATCATTTTCGATCACATTAATAAAGTAGATTTAAAGCAACGCCCTTTCACACTCACTGGTGATTCTGGCAGCTTTACCTGTGATGCACTGATTATTGCCACAGGCGCATCAGCCCAGTACCTGGGTTTAGAGTCTGAGGAAGCCTACAGGGGACGTGGTGTCTCTGCCTGTGCAACCTGTGATGGTTTTTTCTATAAAAACCAAAATGTCGCTGTCATCGGTGGCGGCAATACCGCTGTTGAAGAAGCACTCTACCTTGCCAACATAGCCGATCACGTCACCATCGTTCACCGTCGTGATAGTTTCCGCTCAGAAAAGATTCTCGCTGACCAATTAATTGAGAAAGCAAAAAATGGCAACGTTACCATTGAGTGGAATCATGAACTTGATGAGGTGCTAGGTGATGATGCAGGTGTAAATGGATTGCAACTTAAAAATGCACAAGACGGTTCAACTAAAAAGATCGATGTGCATGGTGTGTTCATTGCTATTGGTCATAAACCTAATACCGATATTTTTGTTGACCAACTTGACATGGAACACGGTTATCTAAGCGTTCAAGGTGGCTCAACAGGTAATGCAACCATGACTAGTGTTGAAGGTGTTTATGCTGCAGGTGATGTTGCCGACCATGTTTATCGTCAAGCTATTACTTCAGCAGGCTCTGGTTGTATGGCAGCACTCGATGCCGAACGCTATCTAGATAATCTAAAGAAATAACCCTAAAGGCTCGGTGAGAGTCCATCTCACTGAGCCCATTTTTATATAACTAACATTAAATTATTTATTTTCGTCAGCTTCGCCCATATCTGTGATATAGACGCTGAAAACTGAGCCAACACCCTCGGTGCTTTCAACGTTAATAAATCCACCCAGCAATTCCGCAAAGCGTTGGCTAATCGCCAGCCCCAGACCCGTTCCTTCATAACTTCGCGATGAACTGCCTTCGACTTGATAAAAATCATCAAATATATTTCTTAATCTATCCCTTGAAATACCAATTCCACTATCAACTATTCGGAAACAGAAGTACTCCAAATGTGAAAAGAACTCAACCCTAATACTACCTTCGTTGGTGAATTTTATCGCATTCGCGATTAGGTTTACTAAAACTTGGCGCAGCTTTTCAGCATCTGTATTTATTTCAATATTTTCACTACCGGGAATCAATTCAAACCGAAGGTTTTTTTCCTGTGCCAAGGGTGCAAATGTTTTTTCTAGTTCGGCAAAAAGCTTCACAATATCCACTGATTGAATCTCAATATCGACCTTGCCTGACTCAACCTTCGACAAATCTAAAACATCGTTAATAAGCGACAACAATCCTTTTGCATTAACAAGAATAACATCCAGTTGTTTTTTCTGCTCTTCGTTAACCGAGCCACTCATGCCGCGACCCAAAATATCAGAAAAACCAATAATTGAATTTAACGGTGTTCGCAGCTCATGACTCATATTAGCGAGAAAAGTAGATTTTGTTTGACTCGCCTTGAGTGCCTGATCACGCGTTAGAGCAAGCGATGCAGCCTGGTGCCGAAGCTGACGTGTTTGGCTCTTTACCTGGCGACTTACTTCGTCTTTTTGATGTTCAAGCAATTCTGTTCGCTGAAATACCGCTTTCGATGACACATAAAGAAATAAAGTCACCAGCAAGCCTGTGAGAAAAACAAAAAAGGATAGCAATAAATTGATTTCTGTCCAAAAAAGCTCTTGGCTTACACTAAAATGTAGCGATCTATTTGAAAAAACAAAATCCCGCTGAGCATCTAATTGAATTGACGGTATAAATGATGCTTTTTGCAGAGGGACATTTTCGTAAATGCCTTTTCCATCAAGTAAAACATGGTAAGCAAGTCCATCTATTTCTTTATCAGCAAAACTAAAGAAACTGTTAATATCGACCATGTATGCGAGCACACCATAAACATCATTGTAATTTAAATATCTGGCTGGCAACTCATCACCACCAGAAATTAACGCTCGCAAAATCAATAAGACCGAGCCTTGAGCCATTTTTACTGGTTCAGAAATAGCTAAAAATGTATCCCTATGTATTTGCGCAAAAGCTGATTGCGTTTCAGGAAGTGAACTTAGATCTTTGCCATACCAAAGGCTTGCTTTGACTGTTTTTGGTTCATAAAAATCAATTGGATAAATGTACTTAGCGTTATTTCTCTGTTCTGAAAAGCTACTTATTTTATATCCGGTATAGCCTTTTTTAGCCTTCTCTTTTTCAAATTTATCTTTGCCATTTTCATTGACAACCTGCGCCAGCATGACTCGATGCAGAAAACTATTTCGATCGACAATAACTCTCGTAAATTGTTTAAATTCTTTTTCCGTCACCTCGTTGGACGCGTAAAAAAATTGTGCCAAATCTTCATCGATTTGCGTCACTAGCCTGAAACGACTTTCCGCTTGTAAAAATATTTTCTCTGCGAGCCTTTGGAATTCCTTTTCAGATTCATCAATTGACACTTTCAAGCCTAACAATGACGCCAACAGACTTAACCCGAGCCCTACACCAATGAGTACGGCCAAATACTTAGAACGCAATTCTGGTTTACTAGTTTTGTCCATAGGTCCACTTATTAGAAATCGCTTTTTGTCGCGTGGCATTATCGATCTGAATACCTGACTTTAATAAAAGCAATTTATTTTGATAAAATAACCAACGGCGGTTAATGGTGATCGGTATATCCGCAATATTGGTTCCAGCAAGCACCTCTAAAGCAACTTCCGCCGCCCACTCTCCTTGTTCTGCTGCAACTTTACTTACGCCCAGCATGGTAAATGGCATCATCCATTGATAAGTTGTCAATGTCAGTTGCTTGCCTAAATTATTAACCCAAGTCAATGCTTTGCTATTATCCCAGTCATTCACGCCAGCATTATTTCCTAAAATAATAAAATCAGATTCTTGTGCCTTAATAAAACCTTCTTTCCATTGCTGCATATTTTTCACAAAAAGTGGGTGCACTTTAATGCCCATGTGGCCATATATGCGTTCGTAATATTTGTAGTCTTTATGCTCTGTTAGAACATCTGCAGATAAAAAAGCCACATCTTGTACATTGCCAACATTTCGCCGTGCAATTTCAAGCATCGTCATCACTGGTGCAACTTCAACCATGCCCGTGACGTTTTTATATGGATAGCCATAAACCTCAGCTGTCCAATTGACACCATTAAATACGAAAGGTATTTCTGAGTTTTTATAAAACGCCTGCACAAGATAACGCGAGGCATTATCATCAGAGACGATAACAATATCTGGCTTGTAGTCCTCAATCACCAATTTCGCCCGTAATGCCATTTTTTTGATGAATTTCGGAGAAGTATTACGTTTAGAATCCATATAAACTTTTCTAAGCTGGCATTTACCTCTTAATACATTCTCAACACCAGCTTCAATGCCATCGTTCCACTCATAACCTTGGTGGTATGACATAACATGCAAGCATTTAGGTAATGCTTGCACTTCAGTCATGGCGCTAAGCAGAAACAAAACGCCCATGCCATAACTTAAAAAAGAAAAGTTCCGACCACTCATAAAGCAGAAGCCTATTATTGTTGTATTCAGTGCGACTCATCCATAGTATAACAAGAGTCTTTACTATATATACACCAACACTAATAAGTAAATAAGAGCTTATTTTCATGCATCAAGTCCGGATCATCAATACGATTAATTCTATTCCTGAAACACAATGGAATAATCTCCAACTTGAGGGGAACCCTTTTCTTGAATACGGGTTTTTATCTACATTAGAAAACCATGATTGTCTTTCCAAATGGGGCTGGCAAACTCAATTTGTCTGTTTATATGCAGAAGATGAATTAATTGCTGTTATACCAACATATCTAAAAGAAAATTCCTATGGGGAGTTTGTGTTTGATTCAGCATGGGCTGATGCTTATGCGCGGAACGGGCTACAATATTACCCAAAACTTGTTGCAGCTGTCCCTTACACACCTGCAACCGGTCCACGTTTATTGATTCATCAAGATAGTACTGATCCATCACTACGTACAGAGTTGATAAATGCCGCACTTTCTCATGCAAAAATGCTCAATGTATCGTCCTTGCATTTTTTATTCACTAACGAAACTGATACTCGGGAATTAGAAAAATCAGGTTTACTTCGCCGTACAGGCTGCCAATTTCACTGGCAAAATAATAATTACGTAGATTTTAATGATTTTCTTTCAACGCTTTCATCTAAAAAACGTAAACAAATTCGCAAAGAGCGCCGCGAAGTTCAAGCTAGCGGCTTGGAAATAGAGTTACTCCATGGTAAAGATACACAATCACATCATTGGGATGTTTTTTACGATTTTTATGCCTCAACCTTCACGCGCAAAAGTGGTTATGCAACACTAACTCGTGCGTTCTTTGAAGCCCTATCTAACAACATGCCTGAACAGGTTATTTTAGTGCTTGCAAAACATGACAGTGAATATGTTGCTGGCACATTTAATTTATTGGGTGAAAACACGCTTTACGGTCGACATTGGGGCTGTAAACGCACCTATTCAGGCCTACACTTTGAACTATGTTACTACCAATTAATTGATTACTGTATTAAAAATGGTATTCAACGTTTTGAGGCAGGCGCACAAGGTGAACATAAACTCAGTCGTGGCTTCTTGCCCACAGCAACATGGTCTACGCATTGGTTAGCACACCCAGAATTTCATAATGTTATTGCTGACTTTTTACAACATGAACATAAGGGAGTCAAAGACTATATGGATGTACTTGATGAACACTCCCCGTTTAAAAAAATAGGTGGCACGTAGTGTCCAATAATAACTCAATACATGATCTATATTGGATCGATGCCAGCGATCCTGGTAGCGACTTTCCACCAGTTGATTCAGCATTAACTGATCCTGATGGCTTACTTGCGTTTGGTGGTGACCTTTCTGTTGGCCGTTTGATAAAGGCATATCGGCAAGGTATTTTTCCGTGGTTCAGCGATGGCCAGCCGATTATGTGGTGGTCACCTAATCCCCGTACTGTATTACTACCAGAAAATTTAAATATATCACGCAGTTTAGCTAAAACATGCCGAAAACAACCTTACGCAATCACCTGTAACAACGCTTTTGCTGATGTTATCCACGCCTGCGCGCAACCCCGTGCCGATGGCGAAGGCACATGGATTACCGAAGAAATGCAACGAGCATATTGTGCCCTACACGCTGCTGGCTACGCCCATTCTGTTGAAGCCTGGCAAGATGGACAATTAGTGGGCGGACTTTATGGCATTGCTATTGGTCGAGTTTTCTTTGGCGAATCGATGTTCGCGCATGCAAATGATGCATCAAAAATTGCCTTTGTTCATTTAGTCCGTCAACTACAAGCATGGGGCTTTAAATTAGTCGATTGTCAGGTTGATTCTGCGCACTTACAAAGCCTTGGCGCAAGTCAGTTAACTCGCCCTGAATTTATCCGCTACCTTGATACATATTGTGATACAAAGGCAAACGGCGCAAACTGGCGACCACATGCACTTACATTGGGTACTGATTAATCATGGGCTCAGAGCACATCGACTCATTAGATTTTTACCTAACACCAGAACACGAGTGCAGTTACCTCTCGTCACAACAAGCCATGACCTTGTTTGCCGACCCGTCTGTTTGCGTTAACACCGAATTATATAGCGAGTTAATCCAATATGGATTTCGTCGCAGCGGTACGCATGTCTACCGCCCGCGCTGCCCTATGTGTGACGCCTGCATCCCTATTCGCATTCCGGTTGATGACTTCTCACCCTCGCGTAGTCAGCGCCGCGTTTGGAAACGCAACCAAGATCTCGAGATCATCACGGTGCCAGCCGAATATAATGATGAGCACTTCAAGTTGTATCGCCGCTATATGGGTAACCGTCATGCAGGCGGTGGCATGGACACGCCCGAACCAGAAAAATATAGCGAATTTCTTATAAATCCCTATATTGATGCCCATTTCTACGAATTTCGTCTTGAGAGTCAACTTATTGCCGTTGCGGCAGTTGATCTGCTCAATAATGCCTTTTCTGCCGTTTATACTTTCTTTGATCCCACCGAGGCTACGCGTAGTCTCGGTTCTATGGCGATCCTCTGGCAAATAGAGGAAGCACGGCGCTTGAATCTGCCACACGTTTATCTCGGTTATTGGATAAAGGAGTGTCAGAAAATGGTCTATAAAGACAAATATCGTCCCTTTGAGGTTTTTCGTGAAGGATACTGGCAAATGCAATAATATTTATTTTGTCTTTATTTTCAATGAGTTGACATTATTTTACATCTTCCACTCTAAAGTGGCCTACCCCTTGCACCGATATAACAGTAGTACCTCACCCGTTCCGTGCAACGATTGTAGGAGAAAGTTATGTTGAGCTTTATCTACCGAATGATGAGAGAGTTTGAGTTAGAACATGGCATGAAACCGAATGTGCTGCATCTTAGTAATGAGCATTTCAACCGGCTTCGTGCAGATTTCTTGGATCCTAGCAATATCGAGGCAATTATTAATCGCCTCGAGATGGAAATTGTTATCGAAAAGAATTCAGCCCACCCACACCTGTCGTGGATGGAATCCTCTTACCGTAAGGCTGCTTCCTTCTAAAATCGTTTTTTAGCACGCCTAAGCAGGCCAACAGCCCTTAAATAGGCTGTTCTGGTCGATTTTTCACCTTTTAGATTGAAACTAACGCCCAGTTAGGGCATTATTCGCGCCGTTGATAATTAACGGAAACCTGTTCTGTCAGGTAATTAAAACGAATTTATGGCTAAAGAAGAAGCAATTGAAATGGACGGCACGGTCATTGAGACACTGCCTAATACAATGTTCCGCGTTGAACTGGAAAATGGCCACGTTGTGACAGCCCATATTTCAGGCAAGATGCGCAAGCACTACATTCGTATTCTTACTGGCGATACTGTTACCGTGGCATTAACACCTTACGATCTCAGTAAAGGCCGTATTACTTACCGCGCACGTTAATGCTGGCTAGTGAACCGATTCTTCGCGTTCATCCTCAGCCATCAAATCCAAACACAAACCATCTTTATCGGCACTGATCCGTACGTGACCACCATGTGCTAATTTGCCGAAGAGTAATTCTTCTGCGAGTGGCTTCTTGATCTTTTCTTGAATCAAACGATTCATCGGACGCGCACCCATCTTTTCATCAAAACCATTTTCGGCCAACCATGCCTGTGCTGCTTTATCTAATTCAATCGTGACATGCTTATCTTGCAACTGCGCTTCCAGTTCAAAAATAAATTTATTCACAACATGTTCAATTGTATTGCGGTTAAGCGAATCGAACCAGATGATGCCATCGAGTCGGTTTCTAAACTCAGGAGTAAAGGTGCGGTTAATCACTTCGGTATTATCTTTGGCATGATCTTGTTCAGTAAAACCAATACTCGGCCTGCTCATGTGCTCGGCACCCGCATTGGTCGTCATAATAATAATGACATTACGAAAATCTGCTTTGCGGCCATTGTTATCTGTTAACGTGCCATGATCCATTACTTGCAATAATAAGTTAAATACATCCGGATGTGCTTTTTCAATTTCATCGAGCAATAGAACCACATGCGGATTTTTAGTCACCGCTTCGGTTAACAAGCCGCCTTGATCAAAACCAACATAACCTGGTGGCGCACCAATTAAACGTGATACTGTATGGCGCTCCATATACTCTGACATATCGTATCGAACCAATTCAACATCCATCACACGTGCGAGCTGTCGTGTTACTTCTGTTTTACCCACGCCCGTTGGTCCAGCGAATAAAAATGAACCAATCGGCCCATTCTCTGTTCCTAAACCAGAACGCGACATCCTAATGGCCGTTGCCAAGGTGTCGATGGCTTTGTCTTGACCATAAATAACCATTTTTAAATCTTGATCCAGTTTCTTCAACATATCTTTATCAGATGAAGACACTTTCTTCGGCGGAATACGTGCAACACTGGCAACAACACGCTCAATATCACCAACACCAATGGTCTTTTTACGCTTTGATGCAGGCTGTAAACGCTGAAAAGCACCTGCTTCATCAATAACATCAATAGCCTTATCGGGTAAGTGACGATCATTAATGTAACGCTCCGATAACTCTGCTGCTGCACGCATCGCTTGCTTGGTATAACGTACATCATGAAAATCCTCAAAACGCGACTTCAGACCTAACAAAATTTGCACGGCTTCATCAACACTTGGTTCATTAACATCAATCTTCTGGAAACGACGTGCTAAGGCACGATCTTTCTCAAAAATACCACGGTACTCTTGATAGGTAGTTGAGCCCATGCATTTTAATTCGCCCGATGCCAACATCGGTTTAATCAAATTGGAGGCATCCATCACACCACCCGATGCCGACCCTGCACCTATGATGGTATGAATCTCATCAATAAACAAAATCGCATTCGGTTGTTGCTTCAATTGTTTCAAAATACCTTTTAAACGTTTCTCAAAATCACCACGATATTTTGTACCCGCAAGTAAAGCGCCCATATCAAGTGAGTAAATAACACTCTCACTTAAAATTTCTGGTACTTGTTCTTCAATAATCATTAACGCCAAACCTTCGGCAATCGCTGTTTTACCTACGCCTGCTTCGCCAACAAACAAAGGATTATTTTTTCGGCGACGACAAAGTATTTGTACCGCGCGCTGTATTTCCTGTGCACGACCAATTAAGGGATCAATCTTACCTGCACTTGCTTGCTCATTAAGGTTAACCGCATAACTTTCTAATGGTGATTTTGTTTGCGCCTCACCCGTTTCTTCATCAAGCTCTGGGCTTAACTCGTCCTCTTCACCATCCTCAATTTTAGAAATACCGTGCGAGATATAATTCACGATATCTAAACGCATCACATTTGATTTATTTAGAAAATAGACTGCTTGGGAATCAGGTTCACTAAAGATAGCCACTAATACGTTCGCACCAGTGACTTCTTGTTTACCAGATGACTGCACATGGAAAACCGCACGTTGCATCACACGTTGAAAACCTAAGGTTGGCTGAGTTTCACGCTCGTCATGTTCGGCTATAAGTGGCGTTGTTTCATCAAGGAATTGGCTCAACTCAGAATGCAGCGCAACAATATCTGCGCCACAGGCACGTAGAACCATAGCCGCATCAGGGTTATCCAATAGCGCCAATAATAAATGCTCTACCGTCATGAATTCATGTCGTTTTTCTCGCGTCTCTTTATAAGCTGCGTTTAACGTGAATTCTAATTCTTTACTTAACATGCTTTCTTCCTCTGCTTGGCAGCGATCAGTCTTCTTCCATCGTGCATTTCAACGGGTGTTGGCTTTCTTTTGCGTAAGTATTTACCAATTCCACCTTGGTTTCAGCAATATCACGACTATAAACGCCGCATACACCCATACCTTTAGTATGCACATTCAACATCACTTGAGTGGCTTTTTCACGATTCATGCTGAAAAAGTCTTCTAAAATATGCACGACAAACTCCATTGGCGTGTAATCATCATTCAGCAGCAGCACCTTATACTGCGGAGGACGCTTTAGTTTTGGCTTGGCTTCCTGTAACGCTAGGCCATCATCTTCATTATTGTCTGTCTGTTTACTCATATCCTGCTCTATTTATACTCATTATCGTAACGCTGCGCTAATAACCGCATTTTCACCCTGCTTGTGCTTGCTGGCAAGTGCTATGCGGCACTGTTCTAGATTAATTCTAACTCCATATAAACACGTTTTTTATGCGCGGTTATAGTAGTTGACTAATCAGGTCGGGTTAGTTAAAACGGACAGTGTCCCCACCTTATTCAGTAATTGGGGCTAAATATTCCTACTTCAACTTGAGGGGTTTGAATTATGGCTCATGGCACTGTCAAATGGTTTAACAACAGTAAAGGTTATGGCTTTATCTCTGATGAAGAGCATCACGAAGTTTTCGCGCACTTCTCAAGTGTCGAAATGGATGGCTATAAGACCTTAAAACGCGGTCAACATGTCGAATTTGAGCTAATCGATGGTCCTAAGGGGCTGCAAGCACAACATATTCGTCTTGACGAACATGCACCGGACGATGAAGCCGATACCGTACACTAAGCTTTAATCCAACAATACCGGTACATTGCCTCATTCTTCTGCTGGGGTGGTGTCATTTTGTGATTTTTTTCAGTCAGTCACGGTATAATGATGCTTTAAAGTCTTTTCATGACAAACAATGACCGGCAAAACAGAATATTCAACATTACACGATTTTATCACGCGTGATGGTTCGCAAATCAGGGAGCTAATGCATCCCTCCTCCCATGCAAATGAACACGGTGTGCAAACGCAAAGCCTTGCTGAAGCACGTGTTGCTGCGGGCTGCCAGACTCAACTACATTGCCACCACCTAACTGAAGAGCTTTATCACATCACTGCCGGCATGGGGATAATGACGCTGGGCGAAGAATCATTTCCTGTTAAAACAGGTGACACCATCTGTATTCCACCACAAACTGCGCATTGCATAAAAAATGCAGGCGAAGAAGAACTGGTTATTCTCTGTTGTTGCTCACCAGCCTATGCCGATGACGACACTGAATTGTTATGACACGCCTCATTGCCTTTAATAAACCCTATGGTGTACTAAGCCAATTCAGCAAAGAAGGTGACCACCCCACTTTGGCTGACTATATCGACATCCCCGATGTTTACCCCGCTGGCCGTTTAGATCGTGACAGCGAAGGCTTGCTCTTACTAACCGATGACGGAAAATTACAACAACGCATTGCCGACCCCAAATTTAAAAAATTTAAAACATATTGGGTTGAAGTTGAAAAAAAACCTGATGAGACTGCACTTCAACAACTTCGTGAAGGTGTAACTTTAAAAGATGGTCTAACACGCCCTGCCAAGGTCAAACTAATTGATGAACCGGAATTATGGGAACGCGATCCCCCTGTGCGTTTTCGCAAAAACATTCCTACTGCCTGGTTAGCACTTTCAATCAGTGAAGGAAAAAACAGACAAGTTCGCCGCATGACAGCAGCGGTTGGCTACCCAACATTACGGTTAGTACGTGCCTGTATTGGTGATTGGCAACTTGGTGATCTAAAACTCGGCCAATGGCGTGAACTTGATGTAAACCAAGCCGGAAACAAATCATGATCTGGACTCCGCACCTTACTGTTGCTGCCGTGATCGAACAAGAGGGAAAATTTCTCATGGTTGAGGAACGTGACAATGGTCGTACTGTTTTCAATCAGCCCGCTGGTCATGTAGAAAATAAAGAAACAATTCACGATGCTGTTATTCGTGAAGTAAAAGAAGAAACAGCTTGGGACTTTTTACCGGAATACATAGTCGGTATTTATAAATGGCGAAAACCAGATAACGATATAACCTTTGTGCGTGTTTGTTTTGCTGGCATAGTCAGTCAACGTGATCCTCATCAAGCACTTGATGACGGTATTATTGCGGCAACGTGGTTATCCCATAAAGAATTAACCACAATGGATACCCAGCGTATGCGTAGCCCGTTAGTGCGACAATGTATCAATGATTATAGTGAAAACACAAAATACCCATTAGGTATGATCAAAGAATGGTAACAAAAAAACGTATTATTGTTGGTATGTCTGGCGGTGTTGACTCATCTGTTGCCGCCCTGCTTCTCATGCAACAAGGCCACCATGTTGAAGGCCTGTTTATGAAAAACTGGGAGGAAGATGATAGTGAAGAATATTGCACTGCGACCGAAGATCTAAAAGACGCACAATCTGTTTGCGATCAACTAGACATCACCCTGCACACAGTTAACTTTTCTTCAGAATATTGGGATCATGTTTTCGAGCATTTCCTTGGTGAATACAAAGCCGGCCGCACGCCGAACCCAGACGTACTGTGCAACCGTGAAATAAAATTCAAAGCATTCCTAGATTACGCACAAACATTGGGAGCAGATGCGATCGCAACGGGACACTATGTTGATACTTCACGCAATGATAACGAATATCAATTAGTGAAGGCGCACGACAACAACAAAGATCAAAGTTACTTCCTCTATATGCTCGGCCAACATCAATTATCACATGCACTATTCCCACTTGGCGGTATAGCAAAAGATCAGGTGCGTAAAATTGCAGAAGAAAATGGCTTTATTAATAGCCGCAAAAAAGACAGCACCGGAATTTGTTTTATTGGCGAACGCAAGTTCAGTGATTTTCTTTCGCGTTTTCTTCCTGCCCAACCTGGCGACATTATTTCCGAAGATGGAAAAAAATTAGGTATGCACAATGGCCTAATGTACTACACCATCGGCCAGCGACAAGGGCTTGGCATTGGTGGCCGTAATGATGCTAGCTGCGAACCATGGTTTGTTGCTAAAAAAGATTTAGATAATAACAAACTTATTGTCGTGCAAGGTGTTGAACACCCTCTTCTTTACAAAAAGCATTTACTCGCCGATGATATACATTGGGTGTCAGGTCATCCACCCGTCACTTTGCTCAATGGTCAGTTACAGTGCATGGCAAAAACGCGTTACCGCCAACCTGATCAGGCATGTTCTATCACGCAAGATGGCGATACATTACATGTTACTTTTAATGAACCACAACGCGCCATTACACCAGGTCAATCGCTGGTCCTCTATGATGGTGATATTTGTCTTGGTGGCGCCATTATTCTAAAAGGCTTTAATTAAATGAGTAGTATTTATTCTGATCGTGTGCTTGCTTTTGCAGGCATTGTGCAAGCTTGCCGATGTGTACAACTCATTGCCAATACAGGTATGGTTGAAACAAATGCAATAACCGCATCCATTCATAGTATTTTGATCACTGATGCTGAGCAGTGTTCTGAAATATTTAATCAAGGCGATCAATTACGCACAGGTTTAGATTACGCCATTGAGTTATTTAGTAATAACGGAAATACTGAACGCAATGAAGTCATGCGCCTAGTCATTGGCATTATTCAACTTGAGCGCACCTTAAACAAAAATCCCGCTGCATTAGACAAGATTTCTAAAGGCATAGAGAAAAGCGCTGAACAAAGTGAGCACTTTTCTTTATTGCATGCCAACGTGCTTGCGTCACTGGCAGGAATTTATTCTGATACTTTAAGTGTGCTTAAACCACGCATCATGGTTAATGGTGAAGAAATACATTTAACCAACCCCGTCAATATCAATAAAATTCGCAGTTTGTTATTAGCCGCCGTGCGTGCAGCCGTTTTATGGCGACAATCAGGTGGTTCACGGTTACAGTTATTGTTCTTTAGAAAACGCTATCTATCTGAATCTAAACAACTTCTTGAGCGTTTGAACTCAATCTAAAAAAAACAGTCCAAATTGCTATGACTCTCTTCTTAAATAAGAGTAATCTGTATGTAACATAGTGAGATGTTTCACGTAGTTCTCTGCAGCCTGTGTTTCATGTATAGAAAAGGAGAATGTATTATGCGACGTTTATATTTTCTAGCTCCTCACATCAATAGTGCCAAAGCCATTTTCCACGACTTACTATTAGCACGCGTTGATGATCATCATGTCCATGTAGTTAGCAAAAACGAATCGGAACTCGTCAAAGAAGATCTCCCTGCTGCTACCCTGCTTGAAAAAACAGATCTTGTGCCGGCATTTGAACGAGGCCTTGTTATCGGTTTTGCAACAGGACTCGTCTTAAGCTTTATTGGTGTTGTTATGACACCGTTTGATATTCAACTAGGTGGCGCAAGCATTCTTGCTATTACTTTATTTGGAGCATTCTTTGGTGCATGGGTATCAAGCATGATAGGTATTTCATTACACAATTCACATCTCGCAGGCTTTGAGAATGCGATTGCAAAAGGCGAGTATCTATTTATTGTTGATATTCCAAAATCACGCATACATGAAATAACAAAGCTAATGAAAAGCCATCATCCTGAAGCAGGAAATGAAGGTTCTGATCCAACCATGCCCGCTTTTCCTTAAACAGAAAGAACAGCATAGTCTGCAATAAAAATATTCCTAAGCTAGAATGCCCCTAGCTTAGGAATTGTACCTTTAAGAAAGCGTGATTGGGATTGATGCTTCCGCAATATCTTTATACTCTGAGATTTCATGAAAATTCAGGTAACGATAGACTTCATCACTCATCGGTTTTAGATCTTGCATGCATTCCATGTACTCACTCACCGTTGGTAATTTACCTAACATCGACGTCACTGCTGACAGCTCTGCTGACCCCAAGTAAACATTCGCATCTTTACCCAAACGGTTCGGGAAGTTACGCGTCGATGTTGAAAGCACAGTCGCACCATCTGCAACACGTGCCTGATTACCCATACATAAAGAACAACCAGGAGTTTCGGTTCGTGCACCCGCTCGACCAAAGATAGCGTAGTAACCTTCTTCGGTTAATTGATGGGCATCCATTTTTGTCGGTGGCACAACCCATAAACGCACAGGCACATTGGTTACTTTCTCTAACAATTTACCCGCAGCACGGTAGTGACCAATATTGGTCATACATGAACCAATAAAGACTTCATCAATGTTTACTTCACCGATTTCTGACAAAGACTTAACATCATCGGGATCATTCGGACATGCCAGTAATGGTTCTGTTATTTCGGCAAGATCAATTTCAATCACTTCGGCATATTCTGCATCTTCATCGCGTTCTAATAATTGCGGATCATCAAGCCATGCTTGCATAGCATCAATACGACGTTGCAATGTACGCTCATCACCATAACCTTCTGCAATCATCCATTTCAATAACGTGACATTTGATTCTAGGTATTCGCAGATAGGTTCTTTGTTTAAGTGAACGGTACAACCACCGGCTGAACGCTCGGCAGATGCATCTGAAAGCTCAAAGGCTTGTTCGACTTTAAGATCCGGTAAACCTTCAATTTCCAGAATACGACCTGAGAAAACATTTTTCTTATTTTGCTTTTCAACCGTTAACAAGCCTCTTTGAATCGCAACATACGGAATCGCATTTACCAAGTCACGTAACGTAATACCCGGCTGCATTTCACCCTTAAAGCGAACCAACACAGACTCCGGCATATCCAACGGCATCACACCCAGTGCGGCACCAAAGGCAACCAAACCCGATCCAGCAGGAAAACTAATACCTAATGGGAAACGTGTATGCGAATCACCGCCGGTACCAACAGTATCGGGAAGAATCATACGGTTCAACCACGAGTGAATAACACCATCACCAGGGCGCAGTGATACTCCACCACGTGTTTGAATAAATTCTGGCAACTGATGTTGCAAAGTAATATCAACAGGCTTTGGGTATGCTGCTGTATGACAAAAACTTTGCATAACTAAATCAGCAGAAAAACCTAAACAAGCCAATTCTTTTAATTCATCACGTGTCATTGCACCGGTTGTGTCTTGCGAACCAACCGTTGTCATGCGTGGTTCACAGTACGTTGCGGGTCTTACGCCCGCAACGCCACAAGCACGGCCAACCATTTTTTGTGCAAGTGTAAAACCCTTACCCGTATCAGCAGGTGCAACTGGACGAGTAAATAATTCTGATGCTGCCAAACCAAGATCTTCACGGGTTTTATCTGTAAGTGAGCGACCAATAATTAATGGAATACGACCACCAGCACGTACTTCATCTGGCATAGTCGTTGGCTTCAAAGAAAAGCGACTAATAACCTCGCCTGCTTCGTTATGCACTTCACCTTTAAATGGGTAAATCGTAATTACATCGCCCATTTGCATACCCGTCACATCACATTCAATGGGTAATGCGCCTGAATCTTCAGCGGTGTTAAAAAAGATGGGTGCTATATTACCACCCAATACAACACCACCTTGGCGTTTGTTTGGTACATAAGGGATATCTTCACCCATGTGCCATAACACCGAGTTAATTGCTGACTTCCGCGACGAACCTGTACCAACCACATCACCCACATAGGCAAGTGGATGACCTTTTTCTTTTAATTCATCAATCACTGCCAAGGCATTCGGCATGCGGTTGATCAGCATGGCTTTCGCATGCAAAGGAATATCTGGACGACTCCATGCTTCAGAGGCTGGAGATAAATCATCTGTATTGGTTTCACCATCAACTTTAAAAACGGTCACTGTCATTGATTCAGCGAGAGGTTCACGGCTGGTAAACCAATCGGCTTCTGCCCATGCATCAACAACCTGCTTTGCATAGTTATTTGAATCTGCCTTCGCCATCACATCATGGTAGGCATCAAAAACGAGCAATGTTTTCGACAGTGCCTTAACAGCAATCGGTGCTAAGTCATCATTTTCAAGCAACTCAACCAAGGTAGTTATATTGTAACCACCAAACATCGTACCCAATAATTCAGCCGCGCGTGGCGCATCAATCAGTGGTGAGGCTGCTTCACCTTTGGTAATCGCTGTCAGGAATCCTGCTTTTACATAAGCCGCTTGATCCACACCCGGTGGAACACGATCAACGAACAGTTCAACTAGCGCATCTTCTTCGCCAGCCGGTGGATTTTTCAGTAAATCAATCAAATCGGCCATTTGTTGGGCATCCAACGCTAATGGGGGTAGACCTTGTTCAGCACGTTCACTGACATGTTGACGATATTGCTCTAGCACGTTCACTCCTTCTTGCCTGTTATCAGGCGATCAAATAGCACCGGCCTCTAGACCGGTCGGGTATTCTACCGTTTCAGCAGCTTTCACACACCTCAAATTAATAAATCTGACTTAAATACTGGCATTCACGCTGCCTAAGCGCATATTTTTCAGGAGAAATACGCTAATTTGGAAGGTATGTTACTTAAATCTTATAATAACTTGCTTTATAAAGAACTTATAACTATAACTAAATAAAGAACTTTTTATAATAATAACAAAAATCAGTGAATATTGTTCAACCGTGAACAGCATCACGGTATGACCTGACAGAATAAGGCGTAATAAAGCCCTGTTCACACTGCTTGGAGAAGATTATGGATACGACAATCGCACTATTTTTTAGCCTTGGGATTGTTATGAACCCAAGCAGTGAACCTGCTAAAGAGGTTCAGAGCCCCGCTCCAGAGCAAATAATGGCCCAACAATCAGCGCAACCGAACCCGAAATTACATAAACGCCATGAATTAGTGAAAGGACGTATTGCCGCCACTAACGCTTGGCTGGCGAATCAACGTAAAGAGCGCCGTGATTTAGCAAAAATACATCAACCAATACAAGTTAGCCTTAACCAGAATATTCAGTCTTGTGGTGCAAGCTGGAACCTAACATAACAATAACGAAGCACTACCCATAACTATTCAGCCCCGCTCTGCGGGGCTTTTTCTTGCGTTTTATTTGTGGAAAGAAACTAAATTAGAAACAATTGGTCTCTGGTACCTATTTTTCGGTACCTTTTTTTCCTTGGGTTTTATCACTAATTCAGTTCACATAAAGTATATACCGGTATATACTTTATGCATGTTTATCAAAACCGTCATCGACGCGCTTAATAACGCTGACATTAACTATGCCTTGGTAGGCGGCTATGCTGTCGCCCTGCATGGAGCCGTTCGCGGTACCGTCGATCTGGATTTTGTTATTGCCCTAGATGAAAGACAATATGAACAGTTAGAGAAAGCCTTAAGCAGTATTGGTTTAACCCCGCGATTACCCGTTTCAGCAAAAGAGGTATTCCAATTTCGCGATGAATATATCAACAACCGGAACCTCATCGCATGGTCATTCATCAACAACAATAACCCGCTTGAATTGGTCGACATCATCATTACGCATGATGCCAACAAAATGAAGACTGAAACACTATCGGCTGATGGTATGACTATTAATATTGCAACAATCGATGAGCTAATCAAAATGAAAAAAACATCTGGCCGCCCTCAGGATCTCGAAGATATTCGCGCACTGGAGAAAGTACAATGAGACCCGTGCAATACTTCAATGATGACTACCTAGCACAGTCAAGTAAAGCAACGCCTGAACAAGTGCTTGCCTATCTGGAACAATTTCGCTTACTGCAAAGTAACGCAATAAAAGCCGTTCCGATGAAATCTAAATTAATCAGCATGAAAGTTCAGGAAGATCTTTTAAAAACATTTCGTGCGAAATGTGAAATAGAAGGACTAAAATACCAATCGAAAATTAAAGTACTCATGCAGCAATGGGTTCAATCAAGTGCTTCATCCTGACCCCATTTTTCTTGCTATCAACATTCAACGCCGCCGACACTGTCATTACCGATGGTGAAATAATTGGTCTCTGATACCTGTTTTTTTTGCCTATGTATGAAAATCTATATTAGAAACAATTGGTCTCTGGTATCTATTTTTGGTTCGGCTTGCCACACCCGGTTCAGGTGTGTTGCTTTATACATTGATACGGATTAAGGCTATCGTTTTAAGAATTCGTCCCCAAATTCAAACAACTGCACCCTCCCTTTCCATGACGACCAAGCCATTTTATGGCACAATCTCGAACCTAAACCGGCCTGTGGCCTTATCAATTTAAGAACCGGATACCCGTATGCAACTTTCTTCACTCACCGCAGTTTCCCCTATTGATGGCCGCTATGGCAGCAAAACCAGTGTATTACGCGGTATTTGCAGTGAATATGGCCTTATACGCCACCGAGTCTTGGTTGAGGTGCGTTGGTTACAGGCCCTTGCCGATCATGCCGACATTAGTGAAGTCGCCTCGTTGAGCAGCGATGCCAACGCCGTCTTGGATGCCATTGTAGATGATTTTACCGAAACTGATGCACAGCGTGTAAAAGATATTGAGCGCACCACCAATCACGATGTGAAAGCGGTTGAATACTTTCTAAAAGAAAAGATTGCCGATAATGCTGAGCTACATGCCATTAACGAGTTTCTTCATTTCGCTTGTACTTCTGAAGATATCAACAACCTCTCTCACGGCCTCACCCTCGCTGCCTCACGTAACGATGTGCTTTTGCCTATGATGGACGAGGTTATTGAGGCAATTGCAAGCCTTGCTCATGACTATGCAGCGCAACCTATGCTTTGTCGTACCCATGGACAGCCAGCCTCACCCTCGACGCTGGGTAAAGAAATGGCCAATGTGGTGGCTCGCTTGCGTCGTCAACGCCAGCAACTAGCTAATGTTGAACTGCTCGGTAAAGTAAATGGTGCGGTTGGTAACTACAATGCCCATTTAAGTGCCTATCCTGATACTGACTGGGAAGACATTGCCGAGAAATTTGTGGAGGGCTTAGGTCTCACGTGGAATTCCTACACAACCCAGATTGAACCACACGATTATATTGCCGAATATTTTGATGCCTTAGCGCGATTTAATACGATTGTGCTCGATTTTGACCGTGATATTTGGAGCTATATTTCTATTGGCTACTTCAAGCAAAAAACCATTGCTGGTGAAGTTGGATCGTCTACCATGCCGCATAAGGTTAACCCTATCGATTTCGAGAATTCCGAGGGGAATCTTGGTATCGCCAACGCCATTCTTGGCCACCTTTCGAGCAAACTGCCTATTTCTCGCTGGCAACGTGATCTAACCGATTCCACTGTACTGCGTAATCTGGGCGTGGGTATTGCTCACAGCGTTATCGCTTTCCAATCGACACTTAAAGGTATCAGTAAACTAGATCCTTCCGCAGATGCCATGAATGCCGATCTGGATGCCAACTGGGAAGTACTTGCAGAGCCAATTCAAACGGTTATGCGTCGCTATGCTATTGAAAAACCTTATGAAAAGCTAAAAGAGCTCACCCGTGGCAAACGTATTGATGCAGCCTCGTTAAGCGCCTTTATTGACTCATTAGCGATACCTGATGACGAAAAAACACGCCTAAAAGCGCTTAGCCCAGCTACCTATATTGGTAACGCTGTCGAACAGGCGAAAAAGCTCTAATTTGGCTAATGACTCGTTTTGTGAACCAGTCCACAGAGTTTGCTAACGAGATTCGGGATAGTAGTCATCAGGCAGCAGATGATGTGTGACTCCTTCCTACCCCCACAGGTCACCATCAACTGCACCCAACCCACCCGGACTGCATCCCCCACCCCAGCAGTCCGGGTTTATTTTGTCTGCTATTCAAGATTATTTAGGCAAACCACATCCCGATGAATATTACTTTCCCAAACGAACTAACCACCGAAGAGTTCCTGCGTGACTATTGGCAAAAGAAGCCGCTTTATATCCCCATGGCCATCAATGGGTTTCAAGACCCACTCGAACCAGAAGAACTCGCTGGCCTTGCCTGTGAAGATGAAATTGCCGCGCGCATTATTCTTAATGAGGGCGATAAGGACTGGCAAGTACGCCATAATCCATTCACCGAAAATGACTTTACCTCGTTGCCGGCAACGCATTGGACAGTCTTGGTGCAAGATTTAAATAAACACATCGCTGAACTTGATTTATTGCTTGAGGCCTTTTCATTTTTACCGGCATGGCGTATTGATGATGTGATGGTTAGCTATGCTGCACCACATGGCGGTGTTGGACCGCATACCGATCAATATGATGTTTTCTTACTACAAGGCATGGGCACGCGTCGCTGGCAGCTTAATACTCCCAAAGACGGTCGTGCAAAAGAAGATCAAAAACTCATCGAAGGAATTGATCTAAGAATCTTAGAAAACTTTGAACCTGAGCAAGAATTTTTATTACAGCCGGGTGACATGCTTTATCTTCCACCTGGCGTTCAGCACTATGGTGTAAGCGACAAACCTTGCATGACCTATTCAATTGGTTTACGTGCACCCACACAGCTTGAATTACTCGGTGACTATATCGATCAATGCACCTTACAACAACGCAACGAAACGGAATTGCGTTACCGTGATCCTGTATTACAGGATAATAACAACAGCGGAGAAATAACACCTAATGCAATTAAAAACATCACGGCATTGATTAAGAATATCCCAACCAATGATGCCGACATAAAAAAATGGTTTGGTCAGTTCATCACCAGCACACACCATAATCTTAGTAGTATTCCTGTAGCACCTATTGAAGCGACGGATCATTTTCTACAACGCATTCAACAAGGCGAAACCCTTTATCGAAATATCGCGAGCCGCTTCGCTTATATAGAAAACACCAACAGTACCGATATTTACATCGATAGCACCACAGTAACACTGACCAATGAAGTCGCACTTCTTGCAAAAACCATCTGCAATCATCGTCAGTTAACAACCAATGAATTATCTAGCTACCTGTCAAACCCAGATTGCCTTAACTTGTTAGCCGCATGGTATGAAATCAGGCTCCTCGAGTTCTCTGAAACCGAGGATAATAATGACGACTAGTTGGCATGCCAAAATTGCAGATTGGTCTAAACTTAACGAACAAGCAGCAATTAAGGCCGTAAGGCAGCAAGTCTTTATTGTTGAACAACACGTGCCGGTAGAACTGGAATGGGATGAACTTGATGGCTCGTGCCTGCACTTACTGGTTTCAAACGCCAATGAGAGCAATATTGCGACCGCAAGAATGTACATAGAAAATACCTTGGCATATATTGGCCGTATGGCCGTGCTTAAACCTTATCGGCGACAAGGGATTGGCTCTCTTATGTTACACACTTTGCTGGAACAGGCGCAGCTAAACGCTGTCAAAGAAGTTATGCTGAACGCACAAACGGTTGCGATTGATTTTTATGAACAACATGGCTTCCAAGCAACTGGTGATGAGTTCCTTGATGCGGGTATACCGCATTACAAAATGACAAAATATTTAAGACCAGACACATGAATGAAGAACTAAACAGCAAACTCGATAATAGTAAGATTGGTGACTCAATCGTTATCAAGCTTGATGATGCCGAACAGAACCGCATTGCCAGCCAAGCACTTGCTGCACAAACACGTTATTCATTAGATATTGTAAGTCGTGATCTTGATCACAAAATTTACGATAACGAAGAATTCAAAAACGCCATTAAAGATATTGCCACCGGCAACGCAAAAGCAAAAATTAGAATATTAATACAAGATAGTGACAAATCCGTAAAACAGGGTCATCGACTTGTTGAGCTCGCACGCAGACTAACGTCCTTTATTGATATTCGTATTCAAGGAAAGCGCTTTAAAGAATTTAATGAGGCATGGCTTATCGCTGACGCCAAAGCATGGATACGCCGCCCTTTTGCTGATAAGTATATGGCCGATGTTGATTTTTCTGCCGCAAGACAGCTTCGAGACATAATTAAAACTTTTGATAGTATGTGGAATGAAGCTAGTCACGATCCAAACCTTCGTCGATTGAGTCTTTAACAATATAGGTAAAGATGATGAAAAAATTAATCGCCATTACGTTTCTTTTATCATTCACACTGAATTCCTTTGCTGCAGATCGCATTGAAGTCATTCAATTACATGGTCGCAGTGCCAGTGAAATTATTTCAATCATTCAGCCTTTACTCGAACCCGGTGTTGGCCTCAGTTCGCAAGGTTATAAACTGATTGTAAGTGGTTCAGAACAAGATATCGCTCAAGTACATAGCATACTTACACAAATTGACACCCCACCTAAACGACTTACTATTAGCCTTCGTCATGGTAATGCATCAACATTCAAACGAAATGCGGCCAGCGCATCTGGCACCATAAAATCAGGTGATGCGCGGCTCTCTGTAAATGGTGGTGATTCAAATTCCATTCGTTTACATGAAACACAACAGTCAATTAATGATAGTGCCGTTCGCCGAATCAATGTCATCGAAGGTCGGCAGGCATTTATTCAAACAGGAAAACTCGTACCCATTGGTGAACGTCGAGTTGATCAATTCGGTCGCCAAAGCAGTTCGGTAAGTTATAAGAATATTAATAGTGGTTTTTATGTTCTGCCGCGTCTTTCTGGTGAATTTGTAAACCTTGATGTGTTACAGAATCGCGCCAGTATTGATCGGCATGGTAGACAGTCCTTCAACACGCAGAAAACGGGTACAACCTTACGCGGCAAATTAGGTGAATGGATAAGCATTGGTGGAATTTCACAACAATCTGCACAATCAAATTCCGGCATTCTTCATTCGACGCGTAGAAATAGCCAAACAGATTTACAGTTGTACATTAAGGTTGATGTCCTACCTAACTAAATTAAGTATCTAATAATTTAACGAGTGCTTGTAACTGCTGAAACAATTGCTTCGACTTTGACCAATACTGATCATTCTCACTCATTTCAATATTCAATAATGGCGCAAAAGCATACTCAAGGTTTTTTGCTACCGCACCGATCTCTGCACAGTCAAAAGTAGCCGCAGAACCGGCTATTCCATGCACCTTGCGATGAAACTCTTTTGCTTCATTGGCATCCCAATGAGGCTCAAGCTGGGCCCAGGATGTCGCCAATTCAAGCATAAGTGGAGGTAAACTCTCACGATACGATTGAAATAATGCCCTTACACGCGCTTGAGTATCTTCTTCAGACATAGTTTTGGCTGTATGAGTGATTATTTTTATGTATCATAGAGGGTAACATGGTATCCGCTGTAAGCAGTAGTCCTGTGTAAATAATATTTTAATATCAGGAAGTTAGCGAACAATCATGTCATTATCATTGCTCAATCCAAGCCAGCGCGAAGCCGTTCATTACCGCACAGGCCCCCTGCTCGTTATCGCTGGTGCTGGCAGTGGCAAAACCCGTGTTATTACCACCAAAATTGCTGAACTCATCGGTACACATGGGCTAGAGCCACGCTATATAGCCGCGGTCACCTTCACCAATAAAGCCGCTCGTGAAATGCGCACCCGTATCGGTGAGATGCTCGACAAAAACATCAGCAAAGGCCTTAGGATCAGTACCTTCCATACCCTTGGCCTAAACATTATCCGCGATGAGCTAGAAACACTCGGCTTACGCAAAGGGTTTTCGATCTACGATGACACCGATAGCATGGCCGTTCTTAATGAACTGGCACGTGGTGAAACCGATGAACGACTTCGCTTGCTACGCAACCAAATATCAAAATGGAAGTCAGACTGCACAACACATAAACAAGCAATGGCTGCGGCTGAAGATCAGCTAGAAGCTAGAATGGCTGAAATCTATGAAGCCTACGATCGTCACTTACATGCATGCAACGCAATCGATTTTGATGATCTTTTACTTATCCCTGTGAAATTATTAAAAAAAGATTTTGATGTATTGAATCGTTGGCGAGCAAAAATACAATATCTTTTAGTAGATGAATATCAAGACACTAACAAAACGCAATACGAATTAGTTAAATTACTTATTGGTGACCGTGGCTGTTTAACCGTGGTGGGTGATGACGATCAATCTATTTATGCATGGCGTGGTGCGCAACCAGAAAATATGAATTTGCTCGCTGACGATTACTCAAATTTAAAGGTTATTAAACTCGAACAAAACTACCGCTCAATGGGTGGCATTCTGCAAGCAGCGAACAGCGTAATTGCAAACAACCCGCATGTATTTGAAAAAGCACTTTGGAGTGAGCTTGGTTTTGGTGAATCCTTACAAGTAATTCGCGCCGCAAATGAAGAACAAGAAGCTGAAAAGGTGACTACGCGCTTATTGCATCACAAATTCAAACACCGTACAGAATATCGTGACTATGCAATTTTATATCGTGGCAATCACCAGTCACGATTATTCGAACGCGCCTTGCGTGAATACAATATCCCTTATTATTTAAGCGGTGGCACATCATTCTTTGCCTACACCGAAATCAAAGACATCATGTGTTATTTACGTGTTATCACAAATCCAGATGATGATAATGCTATGCTGCGCATTATTAACACACCACGTCGTGAAATAGGACCCGGTACATTAGAAAAACTTGTCAGCTTTGCAGCTGATACCAATTCAAGTTTATTTGCTGCCATGCACGATCCAAGCATTGCAAATGCACTACCCAATCGCGCAGTAAGTCGCATTCAATATTTTTGTGAATGGCTAGACAAAAAAGTAAATTCTGTAGAGAATGACTCCCCTACACTCACAGTTAAAAGCCTCATTAGCGACATCGATTATCCACAGTGGCTACTCGATAGTTATCCAGATGAAAAAATTGCCAAACGTAAAATGGAAAATGTCGACGAACTTATCTCATGGATAGAACGCCTCGCCAATAAATCCGAAGATGCTGAATTGGGCGATATTGTAAGTCGTCTTACACTACTTGATATTCTTGACCGTGATGATGAACAGGAAGGCGACCATGTTCACCTTATGACTTTACATGCGGCAAAAGGACTTGAATTTCCTCACGTATATTTAGTTGGTATGGAAGAAGACCTCCTCCCCCATCGTGTCAGTATTGAAGAAGACAATATCGAAGAAGAACGCCGCCTCGCTTATGTCGGCATTACCCGGGCACAAAAAACTATGTCATTTAGCTATGCCATGCGCCGCAAGCGTTATGGTGAAATGATTCAATGCACCCCAAGCCGTTTTCTTGATGAAATTCCTCAAGAACTATTACACTTTGAAGGTGAAAAACAAGATCCTGATGAAGCACAAGAAGAAGGTCGCGCTACATTGAGTAGTCTGCGTTCTCTCTTAAACGATTCATAAAAAAAGGGGGCAATAGCCCCCGAAATTATTTATTCCAGAAAATTTCCATTTCTTTTATTCACGTTTCAGCCACTAACATCACGCGTTACCATTGCACTTTGTGCTTTTTTCAGTGCATGAATAGCCTTGGCTAAGTTACGGCGGTTACTTTTATCAAGCAATTTACGCGCTTTTTTCAACAATGGTACTGCATCGCTAATATGAAGATCGACTGGATCGAGTAATTCGATAGCATCCTCAACTTCTGCTAATGCTAGTGCAGCATTTATTTTACGATTTTTATTTTTGCGTAGCTTCAATGCCTTTCTAGCTAGCTTAATCGCTTCTTCTGCATTAAAGTCTGCCCCCATTACACGGACAAAACGTGCAACATTAACTACTTGAGAGCCATTCAATGGAACAATTGCTGGCAAAAACTCACCATTACGTAAATGCCGGTTGGTTGCATAGAAAGCAACAGCACCTTCAATCGTATTGATTTGGTGACCGTGGAAGAATGGAGGGTTATCTGCCGCTTCAAATACAACAGGTGCATTAAAACGGTTAGTTGCTGCTCTCAAACTAGCCAAATTATCATCAAAGCCGAATGCATTACCATTATCAAATGGATTAGCATCACAACCAGCACTTGGTATTCCTGGTCCATCTCCTGGTAGCAACGGTACTTCCGCCAAACCATCAGAGAAACAATTACCCGCAACACTTGGGTCATTATCTACCTGAGCGATCACATCACCAGCCTGATCCGCTAACCTTTCGACCTGTGGACCAAAGGAACGGTTATGGCTAGGAATGCTGCCACCATTTGCCAAAATATCAGCAATATCATGGTTAGGTGTTACTGCTGGTGCAAATGGGAAAGTGGGATCTGTATTAGAACCACCATCTAAATGACAAGAGTTACAGCTTAAGACTGGACGACCATCATTAGGCGTTGTATCAAATACATTAAAGCCCATGTAATTAAGTCGACCACGATCGGCAACTTCATCAGTAAGGCGCAGGGTATTCAGATCATCATTCTCTTCCTGACGACCAATTGACAGCATGAAGGCTTCCATCGCATCAAGCTCTTCTTCCGTTGCGAAACGGAAATCAGGCGTTCTTGGATTTCCAAATTCATCAATAGCTGCACCCGAGCGTTCTAAGGTCAGAGGAAAATGCTGAATAATCGCACCGATCGTAAAGTCTCTTAATGACCCGGTTAGATCGCGAGCATTAGAATCAAAGAAATCTTCTCTAAACCCTGTTGGCGTGCCATCACCACTCCAACCTGTGCGTTCTGCAAAAACAAGGTCTGAAGGGTCGACAGGTAACGTCCCATCATCAAACTCGATTGCAGGAGGTGGCGCTAATGTTGTACGAATACTAAGAACGTGATTAGGTGCACGCATCGTACCTCGTGCTGTAAAGCTACCATCGGGGTCTCTGAAACCGTTTGTGTTTTCAAAGATAAGTCCAACCTTACGCATTAGTGCCGGCTTTTCCATCCTGAAATCATTAAATAATGCGTTTACCGTACCATCTTGTCTAAATTCTTGCTCAACAATGAAGAGTGGATCATCATCCGGAAGTTCCGCAATGGTTTTTAGACTCAGTGCAAGATTATCATTTTCACGATGACAGGTTGCACATGTACGTCCATTCCCATTAAAACTCTCTTCGAAGAAGAGTTCCCTGCCCTTGTTAAGCAACCGTGCATTAGCAAAGTCTCGTGGTGTGATACCTGCCGCGTCAGCGGTATTGATCAGTGAAAGACCCTGACTAGGCGTGACACCTACCTGCTGAGTAGACGTACTCTCTTGAGGATAATGGAAAATCTTTTGGAACAATGATGTTGTTCCGAAAAGAACACCATCTTTACCAGGCTTTCCATCACGTCGTGCTAAAACAACCATATCAACTTCAAGATCAGACAAATTTGCAACGTTAGCATCTAACCAGGCATTGCCATCCTTAAATTCAAGGCTACCAATCTTGATCATGTTATCACCTTGTTCCGGTATAACCGAACGACCTTCACCTGGTAGATTATCGACCAGCCAAACATCCGCTATATCTTGGTTTTCTAAACCTTTAACACGAACACTAACGCTATTTGATTCAAGGTTCAGCTGCGTAATGCCTTTTGCTTTACTGAACTCATTTGATAAGCCCTTTGTCCAAAGCATTGTCATCACTGGTCCTTTCGGATCAGCGCTAGCATATTTTTCAGACCATTTATCGTATGTCGTCTTTAAATTGCTTTGTGAACTCACCCCAGCGACCTCTGGGATATCATTTTGTTCTGGTATTTGCCAAGAGGAAACCGCCACAATGCCATAACTGGCCACCATAACGCATAAACCGGTTCCCACCCGGATTAAATTCTTACGTAATTGGGTTGGTTTCATTACTTATTCTCCTTGTTATCTATTGTATTTAAATTACTTTCACTCTCTTAAAAGAAGAATTGTTCTTCCAATAAGGAAATGATCGCAACATCCGTTTACGACAACAGTTTTAAAACAAACAACACAAAACACGTGAACGAGTACTTTGACGAAACTTCACTTATATTTAATGGTGGTAATGATTAAGAATGAAATTACTGGAATGTAGGCACATAAATAGATCTCCCTATACTTCACTTTTTATCCCTGAATAAAGCTATGTACTTACCTGAAAAGCAACTGACTATCTTGTCGTTATTTTGAAGCTTGTTCAGCAAATTTGAATCTAACAATATTTAGACTTGATGTAAAAGAACTATTTTCGCAAAAGTAGAATCTACTAAAACTCTAACCTTAATTATAAGGCTCTTACTTCAACCGGTAAAAATTCACCTACAAAAAAGGCAATAAATATTGCAAGTATTTTAAGTCCTTACATGCCTCATAAAACAAAATGATGGCACAAAATTGAATTATGCTAATATAGATACAGTTCTTATAAATAAATTAAGGAAATACCTATGTTTCATCCAATCAATATCCCCTTCGGTTGTGTCATGCTATTTAATGTCGTTGATTTGAAAGAAGGCGTTACTGTTGAAGATGTCGAGCTAGTACTCGGCAATATGTGTAATGTGGTAAAGAATAACTATGGTGATGATCACGGTGGCTTTATCGGTGGTCAGGTTTATAAAAATGCCGGTTTTGTGTCTGAAGAAGGTTCAGTCGGCCATGATGACAATGACAATAAACGCGTCAAACAAAGCATGGGAGACATCGTCATTATAACCTATTGGAATTCATTCGAGCAGCATGAAAAATCACATGCCGATGAATTGTTTAATAAACATTTTTCAGAACTAGCCAGTTTTTGTACCGATACCTATGAAGTAGGTTATGAGATGCTTTGGCAAGGTGTACCTGAAGACGAATAAACCCTATTTCGCTCGCCACGAATGATCTAACCAGATCGTTCGTGGCAAGTTCAGACCGATTAACTCCTAATGTGAATCCGGTACGACACCAACTTGTGGCATGTCTGCTAAACCCGTATCACGCGCATGTTCCTGGAAACCTTTATTGCGCCAGAAAAACGCCCCCGGCATGGTTGTCGGTATCACCAAAACATAAAACAATGCGCGACCAACAACCGTTGTAGCTAGCATTATCAATGCAATAATAGTCACACTGACTAACGCTGTTACACCAGCGGGTGCAACAAGTAACATTAGTACAACTAACACTATTGATAAAAGTAAACCGATATTTCTAGCGATATAGGTTTTACCAAATTCACTGCGCTGCATATAATGCGAGCCAGCCCCCTCACCACCCTGCTTGTTCATATCCGTTGCATGTCGCCACAGACCAAGTGCCTCAATACCTAGCCCTGCGATCATTAAATATGCAGAGAATGTCATTAACTCACTGGCATCTTGTCCTTGTGGAAACAAAACACTGCTATAAACTACAGCAATTAATACACCACCCAGTGCAAGCATGTTGCCATAGAAACTCGTCAACACCTGCCAGTGATTCCAGAATGGGCGAGCCTTAATCCGATAAATACTGTGCATAAAGAATAACGAAACAGGCCCTGCAATCACCGCTGCCCAACCAGTGACAGTTGTTAACGACGCAACCAACTCTCCAGATATTCCCAGCCAGTCAGTCAAGACAAAGGGGAAAGTGATCAACAATGCATACAAACCAAGCAGGTTATAAAATACGGCAAGACTCGCCACTTCACGACTTACTGGTGAATAACGCAAATTATTAAAGGCACGATAAAAACGGTGCGGTTTACCTAGATGCATGGTTGATATAAACAAGGCATAGGTTTCTATACCCAATAAACCGAATAACAGGAGAGAATACACCAATGGGTGCGCGGTTGGGCTTAGTTCATTCAAACCAATCATTGGCGCGGCAAACAAAAACAGAAATGCACCCACCACCATTTGTGATATCAATGTAAACAAAACCAATGGATCTTCACGTGAACGTAGTTTACGTAAATTCCATTGCTTGTCTTCTGTTTTCTCACGAACCTTGGTTTTGAACTCGCCCTGCCCTTGTTCGTCACGTTCATAACGTAATGGCATGGCATCAGGACGTGTCATTTCACGCGGCAATGATTTCTTTTGCTCAAAGCGAATATTCGGATGCGTAATATCCGGACTTGGAAAACCCGGGATCTGTACTTCGGTTTGCTCGCGATTTTCAGGCGTAGTTTCTATAACACCAAAATCAAGCGCGCCCGCTAAACAAGCCGATGCACATGCTGGCTTAAGACCAACTTCAAGCCGGTCGACACACATATTACACTTTTCAACTTGGCCATTAACTGGATCCAGCTGAGGCGCATTATATGGACATACCCATGTACAGTATCCACAGCCAAAACAAATATCTGGATCCTGTAATACCGCACCGTACTCAGCAAACTTAGTGTAAGCACGTGTTGGGCAACCTTTAAGACAAACAGGATCATCACAGTGGTTACAGGCCATCGAAATATTCAGGCGGTGATAATCCGGGTAAGTGCCCCCTTCTACATAACCAACTGAACGAAATGCCAAATGGGGTGAAAGATCATTCTTTTCACTACAAGCTGATTCACAGGCATGACAGGAAATACAATTGTCCGCATTAAAGTAAAACCCGTGTTGCTTATAACGGTTCGGGTTATCACTTACTGATGAGTCGCCATTAATATTGAGACTTTGGCCTGTTAACGCACCATGCTCTTTGGACAGGTCAATGGCCTTTCCATAGCGATTGGCTTCCGGATTATCGGAAACAGGTACAAATGCGTAATCGGGTTCGTCTTTTCTTACTTTAAACATGATTAACTCAATTTCCTAGAAAGTACGTGCTGCTACGTTACGTACTGCAGCCGCATCTTGATCGTTTGCTGGTTCAATTTTCACCGCACATTGTTTAAATGCCGGCTGCCTTGAATGCGGATCTAATAAACCTAATGTCACGCGATTAACACATTCATGGAAATGGAATGGAATAAATACCATATTCGGTGGCACGCGCTGAGTTAATTGCACCATCACAACTGCATCACCACGACGAGAAGTTAGGCGTGCATAACTACCAGATGAAATACCTAACTTTTTTGCAGAATCAGGATTCATTTCCATGTACGGTGTTGGGCTGAACTTATTTAAATTACCCACTTTACCGGTACGCGTGCGGGTATGAAAATGCTCAACCACACGTCCACTGTTCATCCAAAATGGATAATCATCATCAGGACGTTCATTGTTATCAATAAATGGTAAAGGGATCAGTTTTGCCTTACCGTCTTCGTATTGGAACTTGCCATCGGTATAAAGGCGTTGAGTTCCATTTTCTTTGCCTTCTTCATCACGACATGGCCACTGCAAGCCGCGTTGCTGTTCTATCTTGTCATAGGTCATACCTGAGTAATCAAGCATGCGTCCTTTCGATAACTGGCGCATTTCTTCAAAGGCACCTTCGGATGTTTCCGGAAAATCTATTTTGCTGCCATTTTCAAAACGCTTTGCCATTTGGTTAAAAATCCACAGATCAGATTTTGACTGCTCATAAGGAGGTAACACGTTACGAATAAGGTTTACACGTCGTTCTGTATTGGTAAAGCAACCTTCTTTCTCTGCCCAGATACCTGCGGGGAAATAAACATGACTGTATTCATTGGTCTCCACATCGGCGTAAGCGTCCTGCACAACCAGAAAATCGAGTTTCTCGAGAATCTTTCGAATACGCGCAGTATTGGTCATTGAGGTCATCGGATTAGTCGCAATTAACCACATACCTTTAATTTGACCTGTTTCAATTGCGGGGAAAATATCCGTTTGAAATAGTCCGCGTTTGTCGGGTAAGAAGTCTTCTTCTATGCCCCAAAACTCGGAAACATCTTTTCTGTCTTGTGGCTTTTCTAGAGCTCTATAGCCCGGCAGGCCAGAACAGGATGACCATTCACGTGTGCCCATCGCATTACATTGCCCAGTAATAGACAAACTCGTGCCACCCGGCTTACCAATGTTACCTGTGATCAGGTTCAGGTTATTAATGCCCACCACACCATCAGAGCCATGCGTACTTTGGTTGATACCCATTGTCCAGATTGTCATTGCCGCACCTGCTTTCGCATAGATGCGTGCAACATTGCGAATCGTGTCTTCATCAATGCCGCAAATACGTGACGCGGTAACTGGATCATATTGTGAAACGAGTTCTTCAAATTCTTTAGCGCCATTGGTATGCGCATCAATGTAGGCACGATCCTCAAGACCTTCATCCATGATCACATAGGCAAGTGAATTCAATAACACCAGATCTGTGCCAGGTGTTACGGGTAAATGAATGTCCGCCATTTGCGCAAACATGGTGACACGTGGGTCTACTACGATCACAGGGAAACTACGTTTCTCCAGTGCCTGCTTTAGGCGCCAGTAAATGATTGGATGCTGCTCTGGTAAATTAGAACCAATAGCTAGCAAACATTCTGTATGCTCAAAATCATCGTAACAGCCAGGAGGCCCATCAGAGCCAAATGAACGTTTGTAACCCGATACTGCCGATGACATACAGAGAGTTGTATTACCGTCGTAATTATTTGTGCCGATCACACCGCGAGTTAATTTTCCCAGAGTATAAAATTCTTCGGTCATAATCTGACCGGTAGACACAACCGCAAACGCATCACGGCCATGCTCAGCCTGGATACGTTTTATTTCATTCGCTGTTTTATCCAGCGCGTTATCCCATGTAGTCTCTGAAAACTCATCATGGATTTTGTCACGCATAAGTGGAACACGCCCTCGGTTTGAAGAATAAAACAATTCATGCTCAAAAATACCTTTTAAGCATAACTTGCCGCGATTAACATCCGCACCGGCAACACCTCGACTAGAAACGGCTTTACCTTTGCTATCTAAACCCACTTCAATTGAGCAACCCGTTGAGCAATAACCGCAGGTCGTGTATTTCCACTCGACCACGCCTTTATCGGCAATCTTAATCGGATTTTTCTGTTTACGACCCAAAAGCATATTAAGTACCTGGCAGCTTAGCCCTTGTTAGGACAACCTTCATTTGGTGTTAGTGATAGAAAGATAGTCTCACCTTCCATTTTTATAGGGTAACTTGCTGCACAACCTTCATCAGGTGCGACTGCGTTACCAGTATCAAGTAGAATTTTCCAATCATGCAGCGGACAAGAAACGCGATCGCCATGGACAATACCCTGCGATAACGGCCCACCTTTATGAGGGCAGGAATCACGCAGTGCAAACACACCATCTTCTGCCGTTCGAAAAACCGCAATATCACCATCAGGAGCATTGATAACACGTGCACCCAATTTAGGAATATCATTTAAAGAACCTACTTCAATCCAATTTTCACTCATTGTTTTATCTCGTTGTTTATCTAATCAAGGCGCTTATGCATTAATACTTTTCAATGATTCAAACTCATGCTTCTCGGCACCTTTGGCACGCGCCTCCCAAGGATCATCTTGGGCGAAGCTTTGTGAGTAATGGAATCGTTCGGCTAAAACCTTGCGATTTGTTTCATTATCAACAATATGTTCCTTAACGTAAGCTAAACCAACCCGCTCGATCCACGGTGCGGTACGCTCAAGGTAGTGCGCATCTTCACGGTAAAACTGCATAAAGGCAGCGCCATACTCCAGTACTTCATCGGATGTTTTGACTGTAGTCAGTAAATCCGTAACCCGTACTTTAATACCGCCATTACCACCAACGTGAAGTTCATAACCAGAATCAACACAAACGACACCAAAATCTTTAATCGTTGCTTCGGCACAGTTTCGTGGACAACCTGATGCAGCCATTTTATATTTATGTGGTGTCCAAGAACCCCAGGTCATTTTTTCTAAATCAACACCAAGTTGCGTAGAGTCCTGTGTACCAAAGCGACACCACTCTTTACCTACACAAGTCTTCACTGTACGTAATGCCTTACCGTAGGCATGGCCTGATACAAGACCCGCTTTATTCAAATCACCCCAGATTTCTGGCAATTCTTGCTTAGTAAGACCATATAAACCAATACGCTGGCCACCAGTAACGTGAACTGTTTTCACTTCATACTTATCGGCAACATCTGCAATCGCACGTAACTCCGTTGGCGTTGTACCACCACCCCACATACGTGGAATAACCGAATATGTTGCATCCTTTTGAATATTTGCATGCGCACGTTCGTTAATGAAACGTGACTGTCCGTCATCGCTTTCTGCATCAGGATACTGGCACATCACATAATAGTTCAATGCCGGACGACATTTACTACAACCATCTGGCGTATTCCACTCCATGAAATCCATCGTAGCGCGAATTGATTTAAGTTCATTTGATTTAATTGCGCCACGAATTTCATCATGGGTATGTTCAGTACAAGCACAGATTGGCTTGAGGTGTGGGGCAACAGAATAATCACCACCCACGGTATGTGCCAAGACACTTTCAACCAAACCTGTACAAGAGCCACATGAGCTAGATGCCTTTGTATGGGCACGCACTTCTTCAAGCGTAAGCAACTTATTAATATTGATAGATTGAATAATGTCGCCTTTTGAAACACCATTGCAACCACAAATCTCTGCCGAATTATCCATCATGGCAATACGGTTTTCATCACCATGGCCTGAATCACCCAGATGCGATTGACCAAATAAAATCTTTTCACGGAAATCAGAAACATCAGTTTCATCGCGCATTAAATCAAAATACCAAGACCCATCAATGGTGTCCCCGTACATCACCGCGCCTTTCACTTTATTGTCTTGAAGAACGAGTTTTCTGTATACACCGCGAGATGCATCTTGGAACACCAACTCTTCAGTATCTTCATTGCCAGTGAAATCACCTGCTGAAAATAGATCAATACCTGTTACTTTTAACTTGGTTGAGGTTACAGACCCTTCATAAAGGGCAATGCCATGTTGAACCAAGTGGTTGGCACATACTTTCGCCATTTCAAATAAGGGAGCAACCAAGCCATAAGTTTCTCCACGGTGTTGAACACACTCACCGACTGAATAAACACGTGGGTCAAATGTTTGCATAGTATCATTAACGACAATACCGCGTTCACAATGAATCCCCACTTTTTTGGCTAATTCAATGTTAGGGCGAATACCCACCGCCATAACGACAATGCTCGCTTCAATTTCGCGACCATCTTCTAAAACAACTTTCTCAACCTTACCATCACCAACAATTTCTTTTGTTGATGCTGGCATGAGAATTTCCATGCCGCGTTCTTCTAATGATTTACGCAGCATCTTACCTGCGACTGAATCCATTTGACGTTCCATCAAAGTATCAACCAAATGCAATACGGTCACTTTCATGCCTTGCTGCATTAAACCGTTGGCTGCTTCTAGACCAAGCAAGCCACCACCAATGACGATGGCATGACCATCGCTTTTTGCTGCATCGATCATCATGTCAACATCATTGATATCACGGAAAGCAATCACACCATCAAGATCATGACCAGGCAAAGGAATAATAAATGGATTAGAACCTGTGGCGATTAACAGACGGTCATATTCATGTTCACTGCTATCATCAACAATCACCTTGCGGCCTTTACGATCAATATCAACAATCGTCTTACCTTTATGCAAGGTAATATTGTTGTCAACATACCATTGCTCATCATTGATCATGATCTCGTCAATGGTTTTGTCACCAGCAAGAACTGGGGATAGCATGATGCGATTATAGTTGCCGTATGGTTCTGCACCAAAAACGGTGATGTCATAGGCTTCTGTATCCAGCTTGAGAATTTCTTCAACTGTGCGCATACCTGCCATGCCGTTGCCAATGACAATTAATTTTTCTTTCATACCGTGCTCCAGATTATGAGTACTGCTTGTTTCGATGTATTTAACTTACCACTCTTAGAGCAACAACTGTGCCAGATATATTAGGCTTTACTGAAATAGGATTTCACAATTCAACTTACTGTAATTTAAAGGATTTTTATCCATTACAATAAATATTAAGTAATTGAACCATTTTTTTACAAGAGCACTAATTTTTAACGCACCTTTTTGGTGCAAGCAAAAGCTCAAATGCTTCAATATAAGTCATTAATAATATGTAGATGCGTAACGACAAGGTCCAATTATGACGAAAATTCACAATAAAAAATGACCAACTCACAAAAATGAAAATACGCTTGTGAACTAGATACCTTATATACATACAAGGCAGGTGATGAAACAAACCTTCTATATTTAACAAAAACAGGCAGGCGAAATAATTTATAAAGAAGCTGGCATGATGCTTGCTCTAGTTATCGACAACAACTTTTATACGGAAAAATAAAATGTCGAACGAAAATAAATTTAATCTGTTTTCATTTTCTGGGCGCTACCGCATATTGCACATGACGTGGTTCGCCTTCTTTATGACCTTTGTTGTATGGCTAGGGCTTGGGCCAATGATGCCTTACATCAAAGAAGCACTAGGCTTAACTGATCAACAAACTAAGGTGCTATTAATTCTAAACGTGGCCATGACCATCCCCGCGCGAATTGTTGTCGGTATGTTGGTTGACAAGCTCGGACCACGAATTATGTACACCAGCATCCTTGTTCTAGGTGGTGCCATCAGTATTGCCTTTGCTTGGGCAGAAAGTTATGAACAACTTGCCATTTTACGATTCCTGTCTGGATTTATTGGCGCAGGTTTTGTAGTTGGTATCCGCATGATTGGCGAGTGGTTCCCTGCTAAGCAAACAGGTATTGCCCAAGGCATTTACGGTGGTTGGGGTAATTTCGGTGCTGCCGGTGCTGCTGCCACGCTACCATTTATCGCAGCAAGTATTGGTGATGGCAGTGGCTGGCGTATAGCCCTAACCTCTGCAAGTATCGTTGCTATTATTTACGGTGTCATTTATTTCTTTAGCGTTACTGATACTCCCAAAGGCTCTACCTACTTTAAACCGAAGAAAACAGGTGCAATGGAAATTACCAGTCGTGGTGACCTATTTCTTTACATGTTGATGAACATTCCTTTGTTCTTCGCGCTGGCTGTACTGACATGGAAATTGTCACCAACTAACATGGGCTTGATCAATACCGAGGTAAGCACGGCTATTTATATCTTGCTGATTGCAATATATATCGTGCAAGTTTGGAAAATTTGGAACATTAATAGCCATATCTTTACAACAACAGTTCCGGCATTACATAAATATAAATTTAAGCAAGTCGCCATTCTTGATTTTGCGTACCTTGTGACCTTTGGTACCGAATTAGCTGTTGTTTCAATGCTGGCGCTATTCTACGTAGAATGGTTTGAATTACCAAAAATTACTGCAGCACTCTTAGCAGGCATCTACCCATTCATTAATCTAGCAGCCAGACCAGGTGGTGGTTGGATTAGTGATAAAATAGGACGAAAATTAACTCTTATTATTGTATTCATCGGTATAACTGCTGGATTCCTGATTCTCGGATTGGTAAATCAATCTTGGCCAGTCTGGATGGTCGTGAGCCTTACAATTATTGCCGGTATTTTTTCAAAAGCAGGTTCAGGTGCCGTATATGCAATGGTACCACTTGTTAAGCGTCGCATGACTGGGCAAATTGCGGGCATGGTCGGTGCCTTTGGTAATGTAGGTGCCGTTATTTTTCTAACGGCTAACTCACTTGTTAGTTATGACCAATTCTTTATGTTTATCGGTATTGTTGCAGGCTTTGTTTTGGCCCTCATACTATTCTTCCTCGAAGAGCCTAAGGGTTCTATGGCTGAGATTATGCCAGATGGGTCTGTACAAATGATTGATGTGAAATAATAACGAGATTTCTCGCTTATACAAAGTGACGTCGCTATACTGGTGACGTCACTTTTTTTATTTAATAATAACGACATGACAAAAAAACCTAACAGTGGAATACAGGTAGGACAACACAGCGATGCAGGGCTAAAGCCACGTAACGAAGATGCATGCCGCATTGAAATTCCTGAAGAACCTTTATTGAGTGAAAAAGGCTTATGTCTTGTTATTGCAGATGGTGTTAGCCGCAGCGAAGCTGGACAAGATGCCAGCGAGGCATGTGTTAACGGTTTTATTACTGATTATTACAGTACTCCAGATAGTTGGACGGTTAAAACCTCTGCACAAAAAGTGCTAGGCTCTCTTAATAATTGGTTATACAGCCAAGGTAAACGAAGTTATGAATCTGCAGGCGCAATGCTTACAACGCTTACCTCGCTTATTGTAAAGTCCGGTACCGCTTATATTTTTCATGTTGGTGATACTCGCATCTACCGTCTACGTGATGGTGATTTAGAATGCCTCACCGAAGACCATTGTAGCTGGGGTGCAGGTGAAAAAACCTATCTTGGTCGCGCTATGGGCGCAGATGCACATGTTGATATTGACTTCAAAAGTCTACCTGTCGAAATTGACGATGCTTATATATTGACAACGGATGGTGTTCACGAATTCATAAGTAATATTGATTTAAGAAATTCCTTAAGCGACAACCTAAGCAATCCAGAACAAGCCGCGCGAAATATAACCACAATGGCATTAGAAGCTGGTAGTAAAGATAATGTAACCTGTCAAATTATCCGCATTGATAAATTACCTAAACAAGATGAAACCAGTTTCCTAAATCAATTATCAAATTTACCTTTCCCCCCCTTTCTCGATGCAGGCATGACACTAGACGGTTATCTTGTCACCCGAGAAATGCATGCAAGTAATCGAACGCAAATATATGTAGCGCAAGATAGTACAACAGGCCAACGAGTTATACTTAAAACACCATCCGTGAATTTTGAAGATGATCCCAGCTATATTGATCAATTTGTACACGAAGAATGGATTGGTAAACGAATTGATAATCCTCATGTACTAAAAATTGTTGATTCTGAAAAAAGACGTCGATTTTTATATTATGTAACAGAATATATCGATGGTGAAACATTAGAAACATGGATGCAAAATAATCCACGCCCATCATATATCGGTGTACGCGACATTGCCGAACAAATTGCCAGCGGCCTACGCGCCTTTCACCGCCTTGAAATGGTGCACCGTGATTTAAAACCAGCGAATATAATTTTTGATCAAAGCGGCCGACTAGTTATTATTGATTTTGGTTCTACAAAAATTGCCGGCGTTGATGAATCTGATGCACCCTTTGAACGCAACCCCATGCTGGGCACCATGAATTATGCCGCACCTGAATTTTTTGAAGGCTACACCGGCAGCAATCGCTCTGACGTTTATGCGCTTGGTGTTATTTGTTATGAAATATTGACGGGCAAATTACCCTATGGTTATGCTCTTTCGCTTAGTAAGCTGAAGCGCGCCCGTTACAAATCTATTAAGCATTACAACCAAGAAGTTCCTGTATGGGTTGATGCGGCGATACAAAAATCAGTATCAATTGATCCTGAGAAACGATATGAAAGATTATCTGAATTCATTCATGACCTTGGGAATGCCAACCCTGAATTTATGAAAAAAGAACAAGCTCCGCTCATTGAAAGAAACCCGCTTGGTTTCTGGCGGAGCATGTCCGCTATTCTTTTTATTTTTAACCTCACTCTCCTCTATCTTCTAGTAAAACAATAGTTAAGCAACAGCCCGACTATGTCGCTCATGCAAAAATGTCAGCACTTCGGCACGATAGTGATTGTAAGTTGGGTCATCAGCCAGAGTGAGACGATCGCGCGGTCGCTCCAGTTCAATCGGTAAAATCTCCCCAATTGTGGCCGCAGGACCATTCGTCATCATAACAATACGATCAGACAGCAACACAGCCTCATCAACATCATGAGTAATCATAATCACGGTATTTCGTAACTCATTCTGAATTTCCATTAGGGACTCCTGCATATGAGCACGAGTTAATGCATCCAATGCCCCAAATGGCTCATCCATTAGCAACACCCTAGGTTCCATCGCCAGTGCACGTGCGATACCGACACGTTGCTTCATGCCACCTGAAATTTCTGATGGCCGCTTATCCATAGCATGCTCCATATGTACAAGCTCAAGATTATGTTTAATCCACTCATCCATTTCAGGTTTTTTCTTGGTATTCTGAAACACCTGTTTTACAGCCAACTCAATATTTTCATAAGCCGATAACCAGGGTAGTAACGAATGATTCTGGAAAACCACCGCCCTTTCAGGGCCCGGCTCGTCAACCTCTTTGCCATCTAAAATAACACCACCACTTGTTGCCTTATGCAGACCAGCAACAATATTCAACACAGTTGACTTGCCACAGCCAGAATGTCCAATAAGTGAAACAAATTCCCCTTCGTCAATTAAAAGATTTACATCATCCAGTGCACGAAATGGACCCGATGGTGTCGGAAAATCAATAGAGACCTTCGACAATAATAAATGTTCATTCTTCATAACTATCTCCTGTTACCTGATAACTGCGGTTTTGTCCCAACTCACGGACTTTTGTAGCATTAACATAATACGATCCAACAAAAACCCTATCAGGCCGATAGTAAATACCGCCACCATAATGCGCGCTAGTGAATTGGAGCTACCATTCTGAAATTCATCCCAAACAAATTTACCTAAACCTGGATTCTGCGCCAGCATTTCCGCTGCAATAAGCACCATCCAGCCAATCCCTAGCGAAACACGCAGACCAGCAAACATCATTGGAATAGATGAGGGCAATACAATTTTAAATACATTCGTTAACCAACCTAAACGCAATACTCGACTAACGTTTTTCAGGTCACTATCTACGGATGATACGCCCACTGTGGTGTTGATAATTGTTGGCCACAGACAACAAAGTGTTACTGTGATTGCCGAATTTAAATAGGATTTATCAAATAATGGATCATCACTGACATACACGGCACTCACAATCATGGTTACTATTGGTAGCCATGCTAGCGGTGAGACTGGTTTAAACATTTGGATCAATGGATTTAAAGCTGTATATAAATTCGTACTCAAACCACACACAATGCCAACAGGAATAGCAATCAATGATGCAATAATAAATCCGGTTAAAACGGTATAGATACTCGTCCATATTTGATCTAGATATGTTGGCTTGCCTGTGTAAGGACGAATCTTAACCTTCGCATCTGGGTTCTTTGCCAGTTTTTTCTCGTTACGCTGTATCTGACGCTCGATAAAAGCCAGCTCTTTATCACGCTCTGCAATATGTTCATCATAAAGCGTTATTGTCTGCTCCCATACCTGTGCAGGTCCCGGCACCTGCCCAAGTGAAGTTTTAATTTGCGAAGCTACTGACGACCATATCATCAAAAAAACACCGAATGCCAATAATGGTATCAGCATATTCTTTGCTAATTTATTGAATTTTTTCTGGTACGGAATACCACTTAAGTAGCTTATCATTTTATCAACCCAGCCTATTCTGGCATTTTGAAACAGTGTCATAATATGTTCAGTCATCTCTATGCCCTGCTTGTTACATTTTTCATAAAACAGTTCTACTCACCCGGATTATTCCGGGTGAGCAGTAGCCGCTGTTAAATTTCATCTTTACCTTTTAGACCAATCGAAAATTTCTTTAAATATTCGTTTGGTTTTTTGCCGTCGTAAGTAATATTGTCAATAAAATGAGTCTGTGGTTCACGATAACCATCCTCGGTTGCAAAGTTAGGGAAATCACTCGCCTTCATTTTTCCTTCAGCAATCAGTTCCTTAGCAGCAACGGCATAGATATCTGGGCGATATACCTTCTTGGCTATATCGGCATACCAGCTATCCGATTTTTCTTCAGGAATTTGCCCCCAGCGACGCATCTGCGTCAGGTACCAAGTTGCATCAGAATAGTATGGGTAAGTCGCGTTGTAGCGGAAGAACACATTGAAGTCTGGTACGTTGCGCTTATCGCCTTTCTCATATTCAAAAGTGCCCGTCATGCTATTAGCAATAACATCATAGTCCGCACCTACATAATTACTCTGTGAAAGAATTTTTACAGCTTCAGGACGGTTAGCATTATTATTCGCATCTAACCATTGAGCAGCACGAATCATCGCTTTAACAACACGGACATGTGTATTCGGGTACTTATCTGCCCATTTTTTACTCACACCAAATACTTTTTCAGGGTTGTCTTTCCAGATTTCATAGTCAGTGACCACTGGAACACCGATACCTTTGAATACTGCCTGCTGATTCCAGGGCTCGCCTACGCAGTAACCATAAATTGTTCCCGCTTCCATAGTAGATGGCATCTGTGGTGGCGGTGTTACTGAAAGAAGCGCATCAGCCTTAATAGTACCTGAAGTATCACCCTTCTTTGGTGCATAGAAACCTGGGTGGATACCTCCAGCAGCCAACCAATAACGTAGTTCATAGTTGTGCGTGGAAACCGGAAAAACCATACCCATTTTAAAAGGCTTGCCCTGCTCTTTGTATGAATCAACAACTGGCTTCAATGAATCTGCCTTAATCGGGTGCACAGGCTTACCATCCTTATGTGGCACATGCTTCTTCATCTGTTTCCAAATGTCATTTGAAACTGTAATCGCATTACCATTCAAATCCATACTGAAGGCAGTAATAACGTGCGCCTGAGTACCGAAACCAATCGTCGCACCAAGTGGTTGTCCTGCTAACATATGAGCTCCATCCAGCTCACCATCAATCACACGATCAAGTAAAACCTTCCAGTTCGCCTGTGCTTCTAGCTGGACATATAACCCCTCGTCTTCGAAAAAACCTTTTTCATAAGCAATGGCCAATGGCGCCATATCTGTCAGTTTAATAAAACCAAACTTTAGTTCTTCTTTTTCAGGCTCACCTACTGTAGCAGCTGATGATAAACCGGGTAAAACTACAGACGATGCCATGCCCGCAGCGATAATCAGCCCCTTTATCATAGGTTTCAATTTCGAATACTTAAGCATTACTCTAACTCCTATTCTAACTTGCAAAAAAAAACGCCCAGCCACAACAGCAAAATGACTGTTATGACTGGACGCCGTTGTCCAATAAAATCTGACCGCCGTTGGCCAGTTTGTATATTATTTCTTACTTAACTAGTTAGCAATTTGTATGCCAATAATGTTTTATTACAATAAATCATACATTTAATCGACAATTAACATGAATACAATAAGCAGGCATAAAATATTTATAAAAAACAAATTTTCTTGCACAGTATTAATGCATAACAATTAAAACTTGAACTAAATTAGATCGGTTAATTCAAGCAACTGTTGTGCGACATCGACAACACGTTTGTTTTTATCCATTGCCATTTTTCTCATCAAGCGATAAGCGCTTTCTTCATCACAAAATTTCTGTTTCATCACAACTCCTTTTGCTCGATCAATGATTTTTCTATCATTAAGTGCATTCCGCACATCAGATAGCTCGCCAAGTAGCTTCTGCTTTTCCTCAAACCTTGCTCGTGCAACACTAATTACACTCCGTATACGATCCCTCTGGTAACCATCAACCACATATGCTGATACACCGCTCTTAATTACATCAGAAACAACCGAATCGCTACTTTCCTCAACAAACATCACTACCGGGATAGGCCTTACATTTAGAATATTCGAAACCATTTCAATCAAAGGGCGTCTTGGTCGGCAAACATCAATCACGACCATGTCTGGTTCAAATTCTTTAGAAATACCCACAACGTCATTATCGACGCCTATAATACGGACAAAGCTATAACCAACGGAAGATAGTACGTAAACAATGTCGCTAGATTCGTTCTCGTTTTCTTGAATCAACAGCAATTTCTGACTCATGTTGCTAAACCTATATTAAAATGTATTTATATTTGCAATAGGCATGCCAATTAGAACTCTTAGAAATTCAATGTCAAAAAAGAATACATTCAAATTACTTGCACAATTAAGAATCAAAATCTATTTTCGTTGCTCCAATAATGTGCAATGAGAACTAATTAAAATTATACCCTTTGGGTATAACCACAATCCCCTCATCACTAACTGTAAAACGTTCTGCATCTTCTTTGAGGTTCATTCCAATCTTGGTTTTTGGCGGGATCACTACATTTTTATCAACGATACAGTTCCGCAATTGTGCTCCATCACCTACTTTTACACCTTCAAATAATAATGAGCGCTCAACAAATGCTTCATCGCCAACATAAACTCGAGGAAAAAGAATCGATTCTTGAACACTCCCTCCTGCTATAATTGTTCCACCAGCTACAATTGAATTAATAAATATACCTTCGTTGCCTAACAATCCGGGTACTGTGCGTGCAGGCGGTAATTGTTGTTGGTGGGTTCGGATAAACCAATCTTCTTGATAAAGATCAATGGGTGGTACTGGTTTTAACAAATCCATATTTGCTTTATAAAATGCATCAATAGTACCAACATCACGCCAATAGCAGTCTTGAGATACCCGACCTTCGTCACCTCCAAATTGATGACCATATACATCATGCTGCGCTATCAATCTTGGAATGATGTCATTACCAAAATCGTGGCTTGACGTTTTATCTTCATAGTCAGATTTTAGGGATACTAAAAGTAAATCCATTGAAAAAACATAGATCCCCATCGAAACCATTGCCTTATCATTTAAAGTACCCGGTGCTATATAATTTTTAGGTTTTTCTACAAAGTGATGAATTTTATTATTATCATCCATCTCAATAACACCAAAATGTTCGGCGTCCACATTTTTTACTTCCATGCAGCCAATGGTAAGATCTGCCCCAGTCGTAATATGTTGCTTAATCATCGAGGCGTAATCCATTCTATAAATATGATCACCAGATAGAATTACGACATATTTGGCACCACTACGCTCTAATAAATATAGGTTTTGATATATTGCATCTGCTGTTCCTGCATACCAATCCCCTCCTGTACGCATCTGTGGTGGAACAGGTGTAATATATTCTCCTAACTCTGGGTTAAAAACACTCCAACCATCCCGTAAATGTTTTTGTAGTGAATGAGACTTATATTGTGTCAGCACTAATAATCTTCTAAGGCCTGAATGAAGACAGTTAGCTAGCGTAAAATCAATAATTCGATATTTTCCTCCAAAAGGAACTGCCGGCTTCGCCCGTTCATTTGTCAACGGCGCAAGGCGGGCACCAACACCGCCAGCAAGAATTAATGTCAATGTATCATCTAGCATAGTCATAACTTCAATTTAAAATACGTTACCGGTGAATAGTGCAAACTTCATGCCGAGCTTTATGGTGAGAAACTGTTTAAATGTGATTTAACATGGTGCACTATGTAAAAAAATCCGTAAACTTTGCACTATACGAGTGCAATTAGTTAAGTGACTTAATTTGTTCTATCGTATTGAGGTTTTGTAATGCCTCAGGACAAGATGAGAAATCAGCCACGTCATAGCCCGTAGCTTCTATCCAGTCCATTAATCTTAGCCTTCCCTCACTCAAGCGAGCCTCAATATCAGGCCAAACCGAGCGATGTACAAGGCAAATAACTGGATGCAATCGTTTTCCGTCACTTGCGACAACAATAGGATTGTTACCTGTTGCTGCACAAATAAGTCGATCCATTAAATCATTTGGAATAAATGGACTGTCACAGGGTGTGCAAAGTAAAAATGAATTACTGGTAATAGAAAACGCGGCGTCTAGGCCGGCTAAAGGGCCTTGGAAACCTTTAATGCGATCAGACACAATAGGAAAGCCTAGCGACTGATAGGTATCAAGATTACGATTAGCGACAATAACAATGTTAGTAGTCTGCGCAGATAAAGATCCTATAACATGCGAAACTAATTTTTTACCATTAAACTCGATAAGACCTTTATCTTGCTCTTCAACACGTCGCCCTTGCCCACCTGCAAGCACAACAGCCGTAATATCATTTTTTGTCGGACTCGTTATCACGAGAGGAGTTCAGAGAAATCCAGCCAGTTAAGCATAGCCCCTTTTTTAAGTTGCGTATTTTCAGGGATTTCAATCAAGCCCTGCGCCCATGTTGTTGATGTTAATACGCCTGAGCTATGCGATGAATAAGTTTGAGCTACTTGCTTGCCTTGTTCATTCGTTATTAATTGGCCGCGAACAAATTCACGCCGAGGACCTTTTTTAGGCCAAGCAAAGTCTATCGCCACTTGCATTTTACGTGGCAATACTTCTTTACAACCTTGCATAGTACGAATCACCCCGCGTGCGAATAAACAAAAAGTGACAAATACTGAAACAGGATTTCCAGGCAAACCAATAAACGGAATTTTATTGACTTCACCAAAGGCAACCGGCTTGCCTGGTTTCATGGCAACACGCCACATTTCAACACTACCCAGTTTATCAATAGCGAGTTTTATATAATCTTCTTCACCTACTGACACACCACCGGTTGTCATAATAAGATCGGCTTGCTCAGATGCTGCTTGCATCGCCTCAACTGTTTTATCAAGATCGTCTGAAATACACCCAAGATCAATAATTTCACAGCCTACTTTTTTTAATAAACCCGTTAAAGTGTAACGATTTGAATTAAAAATTTTACCAGGTTGCACCGCTTCACCGGGCGTTAATAATTCATCACCCGTCGAAAATATGGCAACCGTAATTTTTTTGTATACCAAAACTTCTGCAATACCCACTGAAGCGATTAACCCCATGTCTTGTGGACGAAGTTTCTGCCCGACCGACATCACTTCGCTACCCTCAATAATATCTTCACCTGCACGACGAATATGATCACCTTTATTTATTTTGCCATTAATGACAACTGCATCACCTTGCTGTTGACACTGTTCCTGCATGATGACAGTATCAGCACCTTCTGGCACAGGTGCGCCTGTGAAGATTCTCGCCGCAGTTCCCGGCTCTAATGCGTCGCCCACATAACCTGCAGCTATGCGTTGTGAGATTGGTAACGTCGTTTCTGAACCTGAATTTAGATCAACAAACCGTGTGACATAACCATCCATAGCTGAGTTATCAAGTGGAGGGACATTAAGTGTAGAAGTAATCGGCTCTGCTAATACGCGTCCTAGCGCATCAAGTATATTGACTGTTTCCGTTTTCGATGTTGCCACACTACGATCAAGCAAAAAATGAATAGCCTCATCTGTTGTTAACATTTTTTCATTTGGGTTATAGCAACAATCATTCATATTTAATTCTCTTACACTTCCTTAATGCGTGGCATAATCTCAACAAAATTACATGGGCCGTGATTCACATCAAGTTGATCTTTTAAAATTTTATCCCATGCCGTCATACAGGCGCCTGTGGACCCAGGTAAGCAAAAGATCAATGAAGAATTCGATAACCCACCAATTGCGCGAGATTGAATGGTTGAGGTTTTTATTTCATCGTATGAAACCATCCGGAAAAGTTCACCAAAGCCAGGGATTTCTTTGTCAAATAGCGGGCTAATTGCATCCGGTGTTACATCGCGCCCAGTAATACCAGTGCCACCAGTAATTAATATAACTTGCACTTCATCGGCAACCCACTGCGCAACTTTGGCGCGTAAAAGATACTTATCATCTTTTAGAATCGATTTATCGATTAATTGATGGCCTGCTTGCGTTAAGCGTTCGACAAGTGTCTTACCAGATTTATCCGTTTCTTCTGTACGTGTGTCGGATACCGTTAGAACAGCAATCTTTAGAGATGGATCTATGTCAGTCAATGTAATGTACCTAAAAGTTGGTATTCTAATTGGTCGGGGCGAAAGGATTCGAACCTTCGACCCCCGGCACCCCATGCCGGTGCGCTACCAGACTGCGCTACGCCCCGAAAACTAGAAATATTAAACAGATCGTGATCTTGCCACAGAAACCTGCTTAGAAGGAAATTAAGATTAGGAAAGAATCGAGATCGATTAGGCTTTCAGAATTTTCAGAACTTCTTCAAGTTCAGTGCGAACCTGTTTAATGATCTGCTGACTTTGAGTTGAATCATCTTTTGATTCATCACCCGATAGTCGTTGTCGCGCACCACCAATGGTAAAACCGTGTTCATAAAGCAAACTACGGATTTGGCGAATCATGATCACATCTTGTCGCTGGTAATAACGACGGTTACCACGGCGTTTGACTGGTTTTAGCTGTGGAAATTCTTGTTCCCAATAACGCAACACATGCGGTTTAACCGCGCATAGTTCGCTCACTTCACCAATGGTAAAATAACGCTTACCCGGAATGACCGGTAGTTCGTCGTTTTCACTCGGCTCCAGCATATGCCTCTACTCTAATCTTAAGTTTTTGACCCGGACGGAATGTCACTACACGACGAGCGGTAATCGGAATTTCCTCACCTGTCTTAGGGTTTCGCCCTGGGCGTTCGTTTTTATCTCGTAAATCAAAGTTACCGAAACCAGATAGCTTGACCTGATGGCCAACCTCTAAGGCTCCACGGATTTCTTCAAAAAACTGCTCAACGATTTCTTTCGCTTCGCGTTTGTTTAGTCCTAGCTCTTCGAATAGTCGCTCGGCCATTTCTGCTTTTGTCAGCGCCATACCCTAATCTCTTTTAGTCTCTTAAATTTGCACTACATTCTGTATTCAACGCGGTCAGGACACTGTCCATCACTTGCTCTACATCCTCTTCTGTAAGAGTGCGCGAAGATGCCTGTAAGGTCAAGCCCAGAGCGAGACTTTTTCGCCCTGAATCAATACCTTTGCCACTATACACGTCAAACAACTCGAGGTTTTGTAGGTATTCCCCTGCAGCATTTTTTATACATGCACACACTTGGTGCGCTGTTATTGCCACATCAACAATAATTGCAATATCACGCCCAATTGACGGATATTTTGATATTGCCTCAAACTGCGGAATAGCTCCTTTTTGCAAGCTATCTAGCCGAAGTTCACAACAAATAACGTCACTTGGCACACCCATTTCTTTTGCCAATGCAGGATGTAAAGCGCCAATCCAGCCTATTTCATGGTCATTACGCGTAATATGCGCAGTTTGACCTGGGTGTAATACAGGATGCTCTGCCGCCGTAAACTCAACTCCAGCAACGCCTCCAGCCATTTCCAACAAGGATTCGATATCTGCCTTCATATCATAGTAATCAAATGGCCTTTTTTCCACATCCCAGTGCTGATTAATTGTATTACCTGAAACCATCATTGAAATAGTTCTTTCTTCATTGATTTCAGTGCCTTGAAGAAGATATTTGACACCACACTCAAAGATTTGCACGCGTTCCTGTTGACGATTTAAATTATATTTCACCGTTTCGACCAATCCTGGCAATAAACTGGTGCGCATAACCGACATATCTGCTGCCAACGGGTTGCTCAGCGCAACAGCCGCTTGCGTTGGACTGAAACGCTTTTGTAGTGCTGGATCGATAAAACTATAGGTAACGACTTCTTGATAACCGCGCGCAACCAAACGCTGACGAATTCGCCGTAAAGAAATATGAGACTCATCAACCATCGACATGCCCAACTGAGACTGTGCCGCTGTCGCTGGAATACTGTCATAACCGACAATTCGGCCAATTTCTTCAATTAAATCGACCTCGAGAGTAATATCAAAACGGAATGAAGGTGGTGTTACTAGCCAAACGCCGGCACCCTGCTCTTCAACTGTCATACCAAGGCCGTTCAATATATCTGGAATACTTGATGCGTCAATATCAAGACCGAGTACACGGCTAACCCGCTCGGCACGTACGCGAATAGCCTCACGCTTAGGCAGGTGTTCAGTGCTTACGATTTCAATAACCGGCCCTGCTTCCCCACCAACAATATCAAGTAACAGACTCGTAGCACGCTCAATGGCCTGTATTTGTATTTCCGGATCGACACCACGCTCAAAACGATGCGAAGAATCTGTATGCAAACCATAGCTACGCGCACGACCAGCAATACTCAGTGGTGCAAAAAAAGCACTTTCAAGAAATAGGTGCTCGCTGTCATCAGTCACACCACTATGCTCACCACCCATAATTCCCGCCAAAGCTAATGGACCTTTCACATCAGCGATAATCAAGGTATCAGGGTTTAAATCAACGCGATTGCCATCGAGCAATGTCAATGATTCGTTTTTAATTGCTTTACGTACCCAAATACCACCTTGCAACTTATCAATATCAAACGCGTGCATTGGTTGACCCAGTTCGAGTAAGACATAGTTCGTTACATCAACAACCGGATTGATGGCACGCAAACCACTACGACGCAGACGTTCTTGCATCCACAGCGGTGTTTTTTGCGTCATATCAACATTGCGAATAACTCGCCCAGCATAACGTGGGCAATCTTCACTGGCCTGCACTGCAACGGTAAATTTTTCATCAATTACCGGTTTCACTGTCGTCATATCGGGCGCAGTGGTATCCAGTTTGAACAGCACACCGGTTTCTCGCGCTAGGCCTATCATGCCAAGGCAGTCACCACGGTTTGGTGTGATACCCAATTCAATACTAACGTCATTAAGGTTTAAGTAGTCACGAATATCCATGCCCGGCTCTGCATCACTTGGCAGGGGCATCAAACCATCAGCCTGTTCCGCCAAACCAAGTTCAACTGCACTACACAACATGCCGTGTGATGCTTCACCACGCAGTTTACCTTTTTTGATTTTTAAGCCACCCGGCAATTTTGCACCCACCAAGGCCGTTGGTACGCGCATACCGATAACAACATTCGATGCGCCACATACAATTTGTAAGGCATCGTCTTCACCGATATTAACTGTACAAACTTTTAATTTATCAGCATCTGGATGTTTTGAAACAGTGAGCACTTCACCGACAACGACTTTACTAAACTCACCGGCAATATTATCAATTGCATCAACTTCAAGACCGGCCATCGTTAAACGATGTCCTAGTTCTTCTGTCGACACATCAGGGCTAACCCATTCACGTAACCATTGTTCGCTAAATTTCATTTCTTATTAACCTTTACCAATGGTTATTTAAATTGCTGCAAGAGTCGCAGATCGTTTTCAAATAATTGACGCAAGTCTGTGACGCCGTAACGCAACATAGTCAATCGTTCAACACCTAGACCAAATGCAAGGCCAGTGTATTTTTCGCTATCGATCCCTACTGACTCCAGCACTTTAGGGTGCATCATGCCGCAACCTAATATTTCCAACCAACCAGTGTGACTACAAATGCGACAACCTTCACCGCCACAGCTCACGCACTCAATATCGACTTCGGCTGAAGGTTCGGTAAATGGAAAATATGAAGGCCGGTAACGTAATGACAATTCTTTTTCAAAGAACTTCTGCATGAAGTCCATCAAGATGCCTTTTAGATCTGCAAAACTGACATTTTCATCAACAATAAAACCTTCAAACTGATGAAACATAGGCGTGTGCGTTAAATCAGAATCACAACGGTAAACACGTCCAGGCGCAATTGCTTTAAATGGTGGCTTACGATCTTCCATATAACGTATTTGCACTGTTGAGGTGTGCGTACGAAGCAATAATTTTTCATCACCTTGTGATTCGACGTCAACATAAAACGTGTCATGCATAGCGCGAGCAGGATGATGCGCGGGGATATTTAATGCTTCAAAGTTATGGTAATCGTCTTCAATCTCACGACCTGATGCAACATCAAAACCCATTTGTGAAAATAGGTCTTCAATGCGTTCCAACACGCGCGTGACTGGATGAAGACCACCACTAGTTGCACCGCGGCCGGGTAAACTTACATCAATTGTTTCATCGGCTAGCTTTGCTTCAAGCGCAGCCTTCTCTAACACTGCCTTGCGTTGTTCAATCGCTTCTTGCACTTGGTCTTTTGCGGCATTGATCTTTTGGCCTGCTTCACGACGTTGATCACCCGGTAATTTTCCGAGTTGTTTCATTAATGCAGTGAGGCTGCCCTTCTTACCCAAATATTGAACACGCACAACATCGAGTGCTGGCAAGTCATTTGAATCAGCAACAGCCTGAATGGCTTCTACGGTTAATTCTTTAAGTTCTGGCATAATTTTTGTTCTAAATGTCTTAATACAAAGTAGCTGCATAAAAAAACAGGGGAAAGACTACTCGCCTTTCCCCTGTTGATACTTCAATACTACTTTATGCGTTCGTCTTACAGGGCGGCTTTAGCCTGATCTGCGAGTGCCGCAAAAGCTGCTTTGTCACATACTGCGATATCAGCAAGCACTTTACGATCAATCTCGATCTCGGCCTTTTTCAGGCCGTGCATAAACACACTGTAGGATAAATCACATTCACGTGCGGCAGCGTTAATACGTGCGATCCACAATGCGCGGAACTGACGTTTACGTTGACGACGGTCACGGTAAGCATATTGACCTGCTTTCGTAACCGCTTGTGTTGCTACACGATATACGTTTTTACGACGACCACTGTAGCCTTTAGCTTGATCAATGACCTTCTTATGTTTTGCATGGGCGATGGTGCCACGTTTTACTCTAGCCATGTTTCTATCTCCTTACGCGTACGGCAACATACGACGGATTAATGGTGCATCCGAGGCGTGTGTCATTTCAGTTGTGCGTAGGTGACGCTTACGCTTGGTACTTTTCTTGGTAAGGATGTGGCGATGATGAGCCTGGCTACGCTTGAAGCCACCAGAGGCAGTCTTCTTAAAGCGCTTTGCAGCACCCCGATGGGTTTTTAACTTCGGCATTTTAATGCTCCGATTAGTCTAAAATAATTACGCATTTTCATTACGTACATAAAAAATCATATACGACGTTACTACGACACACATTTTTGACTGACAATCTCAACAGACTACGTTGGACGGTCAGTAGTGCATCACTTCTTTTTAGGTCCGATGACCATCACCATTTGTCGACCTTCCATTTTTGGAAACTGCTCAACAGCGCCCAATTCTGACAAGTCTGCCTCAACCCGCTTTAATAAATCACGGCCAAGGTTTTGGTGTGCCATTTCCCGACCGCGGAACCGTAAGGTTACCTTGGTCTTGTCGCCACCTTCGAGGAAACGTTTCAGGCTGCGTAATTTTACCTGATAGTCACCCTCTTCAGTCCCAGGCCGAAATTTAATTTCTTTCGTCTGAGTCTGTTTTTGCTTCTTACGAGATGCCTGGTTCTTCTTGCTATTCTCAAATCTGAACTTACCGTAGTCCATGATTCGACAAACAGGCGGTTCTGCATTCGGAACAATCTCTACGAGATCAAGCCCTGCTTCTTGAGCCTTGTCTAACGCATCCTCAATCTTAACAATACCTACTTGTTCACCTTCAGCATCAATCAACCGAACTTCTGGTACAACAATGTCCCTATTCAGGCGCGTCTTCTTATCTGTAGCGATACTTCAATCCTCCAATGCAGAACGGCCACGGCTCGCGTTATCGTTAGAAAGGTGTTCCAAGAAGGCGTCTACCGACATACTTCCTAAATCCTCACCACCGCGCGTACGTACGGCCACTTCGTTGTTTTCAACCTCACGATCCCCGACTACAAGTACATATGGGATTCGTTGAATTGTGTGCTCGCGGATTTTAAAGCCGATCTTCTCATTTCTCAAGTCCGAAATGACCCTGAAGCCCTGTTTTTTCAGGTTTTTTTCAACTTTTTTCACATGATCGGCCTGTTTGTCCGTAATATTCGCAATTACGACCTGAATTGGGGCCAACCAGAGCGGAAATGCAGCGGCGTGATGTTCGATCAAAATACCGATAAACCGCTCTAAAGATCCGAGAATTGCTCGGTGTAACATCACCGGAACTTCCTTATTACCCTCTTCGCTGACAAAGTGGGCGTCTAAACGACCTGGCATCGAGAAATCGACCTGAATAGTGCCACATTGCCAAACACGGTCGAGACAGTCACGTAGCGAAAACTCGATTTTCGGCCCGTAGAAAGCACCCTCGCCTGGTTGTAAGTCCCAATCGAGTCCTTTGTCATTCAATGCGCGTTCCAAAGAATGCTCTGCCTTATCCCACATCGCATCTTCACCAACACGTTGTTCAGGGCGTGTCGACAATTTAATAATGATGTCATCAAAACCAAAGTCGGCATAAACTTTAAACAGCAAATCAATAAAGGTACTCACCTCTGACTGAATTTGATCTTCAGTACAGAAAATATGCGCATCATCTTGCGTAAAATTACGCAGACGCATCAAGCCGTGCAAGGTACCTGATGGTTCATTACGGTGACACGAACCAAACTCGGCCATACGCAACGGTAAATCACGGTAACTTTTGAGACCTTGATTAAAAATTTGAATATGACATGGACAGTTCATGGGCTTCACCGCGTAATCACGATTTTCCACATGCGTCGTAAACATCATTTCTTGGAACTTATCCCAGTGACCTGACTTTTCCCATAAAGTGCGATCGACAACTTGTGGTGTGTGCACTTCATCGTAGCCATTTTCATCGAGCACGCTACGGATGTAATCAACTACCTGCTGATAAACCGTCCAACCCTTTGAATGCCAGAAAATCATGCCTGGCGCTTCTTCTTGGTGATGAAATAGATCTAGCTTCTTGCCTAGCTTACGGTGATCACGCTTTTCTGCTTCCTCTAAACGATGCAGATGTTTCTTTAAATCTTTCTTATTAGCAAATGCCGTACCATAGACACGCTGCAACATTTCGTTATTTGAATCACCACGCCAATAAGCACCGGCCAGTTTCATTAACTTAAATACTTTTAGCTTGCCTGTCGATGGCGCATGCGGGCCACGACAGAGATCGGTAAAGTCACCCTGTTGATAAAGCGATAATTGCTCACCGTGTGGAATACTTTCAATGATTTCTGCTTTATAGTTTTCACCCATGTCCGCGAAGAAACCAATCGCATCTTCACGTGACATCACACTACGTGTGATAGGGATATCTTGCTTAACCAGTTCAGCCATTTTCTTTTCGATGGCAGTGAGATCTTCAGGCGTAAAAGCACGCTCGTAAGAGAAATCATAATAAAAGCCATTATCAATCACAGGACCGATAGTCACTTGTGCTTCAGGAAATAATTGTTTCACCGCTTGCGCAAGTAAATGCGCTGTGGAATGGCGAATGATCTCAAGGCCTTCTTCATCACGATCAGTGATAATTCCAAGCTCACTGTCATTTTCTATAACGAAAGAAGTGTCACATAGTTTTCCATCGACTTTACCGCCAAGCGCTGCTTTAGCGAGGCCTGGACCGATATCAGCTGCTACATCATGGATTGAAACAGGATTGGAAAATTCGCGTTGACTGCCATCAGGCAAGGTAATTACTGGCATGGTAAACCCCTTTTTCAGTGGCGACCCCTACCAAAGGCCGCGTGTAGGATAAATGTAATTTGTTATTTCAAACCGTATATCGGTTTGGAAATCTAGTTCAACAGAATATTACAGCAGTCACAATGAACACTCCAATTTTCCGTGAAATTAAAGCTATCGCGAGGGATTACTCACAGCTACGCTGTTCGCCCTTCGGGCCGCACTTCACTTAGATCCCCTTCGGGTATCATTAAGCACTTCCTGAACTCACTTTGTTCGTTCTGGTCGCGCTCGTTCTAAATCACTTCGTGATTTAGTCGAACCAACCCTTATATAACGTCGGTGGTTCAAATCCAATCGTAACAAATAGCACACAATTGAATTTTAATATCTTGGCTCATAGAACACCTTCGGTGTTCATTATGAGTACCTCACACCTATGGTGTCTAGGCAAGTTGCGAGTGGATTACTCACAGCTACGCTGTTCGCCCTTCGGGCCGCACTTCACTTAGATCCCCTTCGGGTATCATTAAGCACTTCCTGAACTCACTTTGTTCGTTCTGGTCGCGCTCGTTCTAAATCACTTCGTGATTTAGTCGAACCAACCCTTATATTACGTCGATGGTTCAAATCCAATCGTAACAAATAGCACACAATTGAATTTTAATATTCTGGTAGTCGCGAGTGGATTCGAACCACCGACCCCCACCATGTCAAGGTGGTGCTCTAACCAACTGAGCTACGCGACTAAAGTTGGGCGCAAGATACAGTATTTAAAGCCATGCAACAAGGTCTAAGGTGCTGATTAACGACCATAAACATCGTCAAAGCGCTCAATATCATCTTCACCAAGATAACCACCTGTTTGTACCTCAATGATTTCGAGTGGCACACCAGTCGTATTCTCTAAGCGATGCTTCATTCCTACAGGAATGTAAGTTGATTCATCCTCATGCAACTCTAACAATTCTTCACCACGTGTTACTTTTGCTGTACCAGTAACAACGACCCAATGTTCAGCGCGATGTTTATGTCGTTGTAACGATAAACTTGCACCTGGATTAACGACAATCCGTTTTACTAAAAACCGTTCACCTTCATCAATGCTTTCATAGCTGCCCCAAGGACGAAAAACTTGGCGGTGGTGGACTCGTTCTGAACGCTCATCTAGCTTAAGACGCTCAACGATTTTCTTTACTTCCTGTGCCTTATCTTTTGATGCCACTAATACCGCATCTGCTGTTTCCACAATAACTTGATCTCGCAAACCGAGTGCCGCTATTAGGCGATACTCAGATCGTACATAACAATTTTGACTATCTTCGATTAACACATCACCACTAACAATATTTTCCTGCTTATCTGGCTCTGCAACTTCCGCAAGGGCTGACCATGAGCCAATATCATTCCAACCTGCTTCCAAAGGAACAACGACGCAATGTTCTGTTTTTTCCATTACCGCATAATCAATCGAATCACCTTTAATTTTCATAAAGGCTTCCTGCTCTAAGCGCACAAAATCCATATCACGATTTGATGTAGAGTATGATTGCTCGCATAAACTCAACATTTCAGGCGCATGTTGCTTTAATTCATTTAAATAACTGCTCGCCTTGAACATAAACATACCGCTATTCCAAAAATAATCACCGGAAGACAGATATGATTCAGCGGTTTTTAAATCTGGCTTTTCGACAAACTGTTCAACCGGTAAAGATTTTGCCATTTGTGAAGTATTATAAGTTTCACTTGCTTTAATGTAACCATAGCCCGTTTCTGGCGTAGCGGGTACAACACCAAAGGTAACCAGCTTTCCTTGTTTTGCTGATTCGCTTGCGGTATTTAAGCTATTATGAAAAGCGGAAATATTATCAATAATATGATCCGCTGGTAAAACGAGTAATAACGCCTCTTGATCTTGTTCAATAGCGGCTAAGGCGGCAATAGCAACAGCGGGTGCTGTGTTACGACCTTCCGGTTCTAATACAATCGAATGTGGTGTTTTTTGCATTCCGCGTAATTGTTCGGCAACAAGAAAACGATGCTGTTCGTTACAAACAACAATAGGGCTAACCAATCCATCTACGCCTTGTAAGCGTGACAATGTATCACACAACATGGACTGCTCAGATGCCAATGGTAAAAACTGTTTAGGATAGCTCTCACGCGACAATGGCCATAAACGACTACCGGAACCGCCTGATAAAACAACTGGGATCATCTAAATTATTCTCATATTAAGCACGTAAATCTTGTGCGTTTTGAAGAAACCACTCATAGGTTGCCGCTAGACCTTCTTCTAAAGAAATACTTGATTGCCAACCCATTTTTTTAAGCCTAGATACATCAAGCAGTTTTCTTGGCGGACCATCCGGTTTAGATGTATCAAATACCAACTCACCCTTAAAACCGACTACCCGTTTAACCGTTTCTGCCATCTCACCAATACTACAATCGACACCTGTACCGATATTAATATGTGAAAGCATTGCTTGGCTGTTAGCTTTATAGGTTTCACTATCGAGCTGTAAAATAAATAATGAAGCTGCGGCCATATCATCAACATGTAAAAATTCACGTTTTGCATTACCCGTCCCCCAAACGACAACCTCAGTGTCACCCCGCAGTTTGGATTCATGAAAACGGCGCATCAACGCAGGAATAACATGGGAGTTTTCTGGATGAAAATTATCACCCTGTCCATATAGGTTTGTCGGCATAACAGAACGATAATCCGTGCCATACTGTCGGTTATATGATTCGCATAATTTAATACCTGCAATCTTCGCAACCGCATAAGGCTCATTGGTTAACTCAAGCTTGCTAGTTAACAATGAATCCTCACGCATCGGCTGCTCTGCAAGTTTAGGGTAAATACAAGAACTACCTAAAAATAATAGTCTATTAACATTATTCTTGTGAGCCGCATCAATAACATTAGCCTCGACCATCATGTTTTCGTAAATAAATTCTGCCGGATAGGTACTGTTCGCATGAATTCCACCCACCTTAGCGGCAGCGAGAACAACGTATTCTGGCTTTTCATCCTCAAAAAAGGCTTGTACAGCAGATTGGTTACATAAATCTAACTCTGCGTGCGTTCGGGTAATGACATTCGGAAAATCATTTGACGCAAGCTGGCGTAGTATTGCTGAGCCAACGAGCCCTCTATGACCGGCCACATAAATTTTTGCGTTTTTTTTCATAAGATAATCGCGTTCAACTTTTATTCGCGAGTTTTATCATTCATGGTAATCGTAGGCTTTAAAACCATGTTCTTTAACTAGAGCATCCCGTTTGGCAAGTTCCAGATCATGTTCCATCATTTCATGAACCATTTCTTCAAAAGTAATTTTCGGCGTCCAGCCAAGCTTTTCTTTTGCCTTAGCTGGATCACCTAATAAAGTTTCCACTTCGGTAGGACGGAAGTAACGAGGATCAACAGCAACTATGCACTGCCCTGTTTCGGCATCATAGCCCTTCTCCTCAACCCCTTCACCTTCCCAGCGAATCTTTTTATCAAGATGTGCATACGCCGCATCACAAAAATCACGCACCGAGTACTGCACGCCTGTTGCAATACAAAAATCGTCGGGCTTGTCCTGCTGCAGCATCAACCATTGCATTTCAACATAATCTTTCGCATGACCCCAGTCACGCAAGGCATTCATGTTGCCAAGATAAACACAATCCTGAAGGCCAAGGCTAATACGCGCCATTGCACGCGTGATTTTACGTGTAACAAACGTCTCGCCACGTACTGGTGATTCATGGTTAAACAGAATACCGTTACAAGCGTACATGCCATAGGCTTCACGATAGTTTACTGTTATCCAGTAAGCGTAAAGTTTGGCCGCGGCATAAGGCGAACGAGGATAAAATGGTGTGGTTTCTTTTTGCGGGATTTCTTGTACATCACCAAATAATTCAGATGTCGAGGCTTGGTAATATTTGGTTTTCTTTTCAAGACCAGCAATGCGTATCGCTTCAAGTAGTCGCAGTGCACCTAGGCCAACGGTATCTGCTGTGTATTCAGGGCTTTCAAATGACACTGCCACATGACTTTGCGCACCAAGATTATAAATTTCATCTGGCTGCACCTCTTGAATAATACGAATCAGGTTAGTCGAATCACTTAGATCTCCATAGTGCAGAATAAATTGGCGCTCCGATACATGAGGATCTTGATAAAGATGATCAATCCGATCGGTATTAAATGAAGAGGCGCGACGCTTAATGCCATGTACCTCGTACCCTTTCTTAAGCAAAAATTCCGCTAAATAAGCGCCATCTTGCCCTGTGATACCCGAAATCAGTGCTACTTTTGTCATTTTGTACCTGTTTATCTACGCTATTATGTGCTGCAAGTGCTCAAAGCCATGAATATTATCATAATTATCTATTCACATCCCTTATATGCGCAATTTCATCGCGCAACTTACCGGCTTCCTCAAATTCAAGATTCTGTGCGTGCTTGTACATTTTCTTTTCCATATCCGCAATTTGTTTTTCTAATTGTGCTGGCGTCATCGCATTATATTCAATTTGTTCTTCTGCAACCTTCGCATACTGTTTAGCACTGCCTTTTTTAACATCTGAATAACCCGCTTGCATAACATCCATCACGGCTTTTTCGACACTCTTTGGCGTGATACCGTGTTGCTTGTTGTGGGCTATTTGTTTTTCACGACGACGGTCTGTTTCGTCTATGGCTTTTTGCATAGATTTTGTAACCCGATCTGCGTATAAAATGGCTTTACCGTGCAAGTTTCGTGCTGCACGCCCTATTGTTTGTATTAATGATCTTGCTGAGCGTAAGAAGCCTTCTTTATCTGCATCTAAAATGGCAACCAATGAAACTTCAGGCAGGTCGAGCCCTTCGCGTAGCAAGTTAATTCCTACCAGCACATCAAACTCGCCTAAACGCAGGTCACGTAATATTTCCATTCTCTCGACTGTGTCAATATCCGAATGCAGATAACGAACTCGTACGCCATGCTCTGCGAGGTAATCTGTAAGATCTTCAGACATACGTTTGGTTAATGTTGTAACTAATACACGCTCGCCTTTTTCTGCACGTATATTGACCTCAGATAAGAGGTCATCAACTTGTGTGGCCACAGGTCGAATTTCAATTTCAGGATCAATTAAACCTGTTGGTCTTACCACTTGATCAACTATTTCACCTGAATGCTCTGTCTCATAATCACCCGGTGTTGCCGATACATAAATGGTTTGCGGTGATATTTTTTCAAATTCTTCAAACTTCATCGGTCGGTTATCTAACGCTGACGGCAAGCGAAAACCATATTCAACCAAGGTTTGTTTGCGCGAACGATCGCCTTTATACATTGCACCAATTTGTGACACCGTGACATGAGATTCATCAATTACAAGCAGCGCATCATCAGGCAAGTAATCAAACAAGGTCGGCGGCGCTAGACCCGCTTGCCTACCTGATAAGTAACGTGAGTAATTTTCAATGCCTGAGCAATAACCCAGCTCAAGAATCATTTCGATATCAAAATTAGTACGCTGTTCTAGGCGCTGTGCTTCAACCAACTTATCGTTATCACGAAAATATTTTAATCGCTCTTTAAGCTCTACTTTTATATCTTCAATCGCATCAAGCAATACTTGCCGTGGCGTTACGTAGTGTGTTTTGGGGTAAATAGTTAAACGCGGCACTTTACGCAGCACTTCACCTGTTAACGGGTCAAAATAACTAAGCTGTTCAACTTCGTCATCAAACAATTCTACGCGAACGGCTTCTTTATCCGAGTCGGCAGGAAAAATATCAATGACTTCACCGCGTACTCGATAGGTACTGCGGCGTAACTCAACATCATTACGGGCATATTGCAGCTCGGTTAATTTTCGTAAAATAGTCCGCTGCCCAATTTGTTCACCTTTAGACAGGTGCAACAACATATTCATGTACGACTTAGGATCACCCAAACCATAAATAGCAGACACGGATGCGACGATAATGGTGTCTTTACGTTCTAATATTGCCTTAGTCGCAGAAAGACGCATCTGCTCAATATGCTCGTTGATCGATGCATCCTTATCAATAAAGGTGTCCGAACTCGGCACATAGGCTTCCGGCTGGTAGTAATCATAGTAAGAAACAAAATATTCAACCGCGTTATTCGGGAAGAACTCCTTCATTTCACCATAAAGCTGGGCGGCCAACGTCTTGTTCGGCGCCATGATGATCGCCGGACGTTGCACTTCGGTAATGACATTCGCAATGCTGAAGGTCTTACCTGAGCCTGTTACGCCAAGCAGGGTCATCCCCGCCTCACCATTATTCAGCCCCTCCACCATCGATTTGATGGCCGTTGGTTGATCGCCTGCTGGGGTATATTCTGTATTTAATTCAAATTGTCGTGACATGCTTGCTATTCGTGGCCTTTAGTCGAGCTATCCAGTATATTACAGCCGGTTAAAATTCGCGCTGTCTATGTAATAATGGGCACATTAATTCAGGAATGAGTCGTTTTGGATATTAAGCTTTCACAACGCGTTCAACGTGTAAAACCATCACCGACCCTTGCGGTCGATGCTCAGGCTAAGGCATTAAAAGCTGCTGGCGAAGATATTATTAATCTTGGTGCTGGCGAGCCCGATTTTGATACCCCCAAACATATTAAGGCCGCTGCGGTTCAAGCCATTGCCGAGGGTCAGACCAAATATCCTCCTGTTGATGGCACAGCTGGCCTAAAACAGGCTGTTATTAGCAAATTTAAGCACGATAACGGCCTTGATTACACGCCGGAACAAATTTTAGTTTCCGCAGGCGGTAAACAGAGTTTTTATAACTTGGCACAAGCACTGCTAGACGATGACGACGAGGTTATCATTCCTGCTCCTTACTGGGTCTCATATCCTGATATGGTATTACTGGCTAATGCTAAGCCGGTTGTTGTCAGCGCCGGAATCGAGCAAGGCTTTAAGCTTCAGCCAGACCAACTTGAAGCAGCGATTACAGATAAAACACGCTTATTAGTGCTTAATAGCCCTTCTAATCCTACGGGTGTTTCTTATCGTCGCGCTGAATTGGAAGCGCTGGCCAAGGTATTATTACGCCACCCCCATGTTTTGATTGCTACGGATGATATGTACGAACACATTTTGTGGACTGACGAGCCCTTCTGCAACATTGTGACCGTTTGTCCTGAGCTTTATGACCGCACAATTGTGCTAAATGGCGTTTCAAAGGCCTATTCGATGACGGGTTGGCGCATTGGTTATGCCGCTGGACCTGCTGTTCTCATTAAAGCGATGAAAAAGGTACAGTCACAGAGCACATCAGGTGCCTGCTCAATAGCCCAAGCCGCTGCCCAAGCTGCACTTGAAGGTGATCAGCAATGTGTGGCCGACATGGCTCATGCCTTTAAAGAGCGTCACGATTGGCTACTTGATGCTCTGAATGCCTTACCCGGTGTGACTTGTCTGCCTTCAGATGGAACATTTTATGCGTTCCCTGATATGCGTGAAGCCATGAAAACACTGGGCTGTAGCGACGATATCGCTTTTACAGAACGACTTCTTAACGAGGCCAAAGTAGCCTTAGTGCCTGGTTCTGCCTTCGGAGCCCCCGGCCATATGCGCCTTTCTTACGCGACCAGTATGGAAATGTTGAAATCTGCTGTCAGTAGAATGAGCGAATTGCTTAGGCAAATATAAGCCTCATCCTACAAACAATCCGTTGCCAACACCGTATTATTGAATCTGTCCAAGGATTAGGACACTTCAAATGGAACGGGAGAGGATATGGATATCCACACTTATCGTTCCCAGCGCGCATTTACCCTAATGGAAATGCTCACTGGGCTTAGTATTGCTGCCATTTTAACCGCTAGCGGCATACCTGCTTTTCATGAGCTGGTTCAACGCACTCGGCTCACCACTGAAATCAACACCTTTGTCACTCATCTGCACTATACGCGTAGTATCGCCATCAAACGCGGCGTAAGAGCTGTTATGTGTCGGAGCGAAGACGGTGAGAACTGTAGCCGCACTAACGGCTGGGAAGAAGGCTGGATTATCTTTGCCGATAAAAATGCAAACCGTGAATATGATGGCGATGACGATCTGCTTTATGTCGAGCCCGGTGAAGAAAATGGTATCAATATTACCTCAGGTAGGCGCAGACGTATTGTTTACCAAAATACCGGTCAATCACCTGGAAGCAATGGCACTTACATATTTTGTGTACAAGATTACCCTGAACATTCAAAGGCAGTGATTATTTCAAATACAGGCCGAGCACGATTGTCGACTGTAAGACCTGATGGAAGTGATTTGGGGTGTGAGAACGGTTAGCTAAGGCTAGAAATGAAAAAAGGTGCTTAATTATTAAGCACCTTTTTATCAATATGGCTCCTCGGGACGGGCTCGAACCGCCGACCTAGTGATTAACAGTCACCCGCTCTACCAACTGAGCTACCGAGGAATTGTCGAGGCGCGTATGTTACTGATGCAACATGATAAGGTCAAGATGTTAATGGCCTTTTCCATTGCTTAATAACGTTTTTAACCAGACAGCAAATTGTTCTCCAACTTCATTGTGTCGAAGCCCGAATTCAACAGAGGCTTGCATATAACCTAATTTGCTCCCACAGTCATAGCGATGACCTTTATATTTACAGGCTACCGCTTTTTCTACAGAAAGCATCGCTGATATAGCATCGGTTAATTGAATTTCACCTCCGGCTCCAGAGGATGTTGATTCTAAATAACTAAATATCTTTGGTGTTAATATATATCGACCAACAACTGCCAAAGTTGATGGCGCACCATCAACTGTCGGTTTCTCAACAATACTTCTTATATAATTTTTAGTATCAGCTTGAACAATTCCATAGTGAGACACATCTTCCTTAGGCACATTCTCAACAGCTAATACGCTACATCGGTGTTCATCATGAACGTCCATCATTTGCGACAAACAATTCGGGTCAGCATCAATAAGATCATCTGCTAACATAACCACGAATGGCTCATCACCAATTACCGGACGAGCTTTTAACACTGCATGACCAAGACCTAACGCTTCGCTTTGACGAATATATATACACGAAACATGATCAGGTAAAATGTTTTTAATTGAGGCCAGCAAATCATCTTTCTCTTGAATAGCAAGTTCTGCTTCAAGTTCATATGCTTTATCAAAATGATCTGAAATAGCCCTTTTATTACGCCCAGTAATAAATACGAGTTCAGTAATTCCCGCTGTAATAGCCTCCTCAACCGCATATTGAATCAATGGCTTGTCAACAATTGGCAGCATTTCTTTAGGATTTGCTTTTGTGGCAGGCAAAAAACGTGTACCCATTCCTGCCACAGGAAATACTGCTTTTGTTATTTTTTTATCCATCAGATGTAAACTTTAGTATGAAACATTACGTAATATTTTTAGCCATTTCAAAGTTAACTACATTATCTTTAGCAAGTGATTCTGTCATTTCTGGGACTAACTTTTTAATAAGTAAATTTAAAGCTTCTTCATCAAATAACTCACTTGCATTATCCATAGCCAAGAAATCATCTTGTAGCTCTTTCCAGTCAACAATACGCGTTTTTGCCAATAATATCTTTTCGTGTGTCGTCGCGCTTAATTGTTCTTGCTCATGAAAAAGCTCTTCATAAAGCTTTTCACCAGGACGTAATCCCGTGTATTTAATTTCTATGTCCTCGCCTGGTGTTTTACCAGAAAGAACAATCATCTGCTCTGCGAGATATGAAATTTTTACTGGTTCGCTCATATCTAAAACAAATATTTCACCGCCCTCTCCTTGAACGGCTGCTTGCATAATCAATTGGCATGCCTCAGGAATAGTCATAAAGTAACGCGTTATTTCGGGGTGAGTAACAGTAACAGGCCCCCCTTTCGCAATCTGCTCTTTAAAGAGAGGCACGACGCTTCCGGCGGAACCTAAAACATTACCAAACCGTACTGTTATATAGTTTGTATCAGATCGTTGATTCAAATTCTGACAAAATATTTCGGCAATGCGCTTGCTTGCGCCCATATTATTAGTTGGGTTAACCGCTTTATCGGTCGAGATCATGACAAAACTATTGCAGCCATGTTTGTCTGCAGCTAGAGCCATGTTGCGAGTACCAAGAATATTATTACGTACCGCTTGTCTTGCTTGATGTTGCAATAAAGGTACATGTTTATAAGCCGCAGCATGAAAAATAACACTAGGGCTATGTTCATTCATGCAGTGTTCTATTGCACTAATATCGCAGACATCCCCTAATACAACAGTTAAATCAACATCAGAAGACTTACCGGCCAATTCGCGATCAATTTGATAAAGGTTAAACTCACTATTATCAAAAATCACAAGTTTCGCCGGTTTAAACGACAGTATTTGGCGACATAGCTCTGAACCAATTGAACCACCCGCACCAGTCACCATAACAACTTCTTGATAAATAGATTTATTAATTGATTCTTTGTTCAAAAAAACAGGATCACGCCCGAGTAAGTCATCAATGGAAACCTCACGAAGCGAACTAATTTTGGCACGACCAGAGACCAAGTCAGCCACATTAGGGATAGTTTGGAACGGAATATCGGCTTTTTTACACGTTTCAACAATTCTTCGCATTTGCGATCCTGTTGCCGTTGGCATAGCAATCACCACAAGATCAATACGCATTTTTTCAATTACTTTTGACAATCCATCTATAACACCAAAAACCTTTAACCCATGAACTTTTGAACCTTTCAAATTTGGATCGTCATCAAGGAAAGCCACTGGAAGATACTCGCTACTGCGTAGCATCTCACGCGCCACCAATTCTCCAGCTTGACCTGCACCTAAAATAATAACTCTTGTGCCTGTCGCTTGGCCGTCATTGCGCAATTGACCATCACGCCAAATACGATAAAGCAATCTAGGTGAACCTAGCAAGAAAATCAGCAGCAAGGGATATATCGCTAATGAAGAACGAGGTACCCCTTCAACGCGGTTAATCAAGAACAAAGCCGTAACGAGCAATACGGCACTTATCGAAACAACTTTAATGATATTCCATAAATCGGGGATACTCGCAAAACGCCACAACGCCCTATAAAGGCCAAAGCCGTATGCAATAACTAAATGAATAGGTAAAGTAATAAGCAATACTTGCCAGTACACAGCACTTTCAAGCATTTCCAAATTAAATTCAAAGCGAAAAAGAAATGCCAATGTCCATGCAATCGTCGCCATGAGGACATCATGAACTATTATTGTTGTTGTACGTCGAAACATCGAAAATTTCATTTTTACAATCTCATTACTGTAAAGTCATCAACTGCTTTTTATCTTTTTAAGTATGATTGCAGCTATAAGTACATATGTAAACAATGCTATCAGAATCGTAAAGATTTGATAAAGGGGTCGAGCATCATACATGGCGATGACTAAAATCGAGCAGGCAATCATAAGCACATATTCGTACATTAACACTTTTTTATGCCCTAGACCTGATAATACAAGCTGTTGATAAAAATGTTTATTATGTGCTTGCCAAAATTTTTCTCTGTTATATATCCTACAGATCAGTGTAGCAGTAGCATCAAATATAAATGGTGAAAATAGAATGATAGAAATATGAACTGGAATGATGTTATTTATGTGCGCATATATAACGAATACGGCAACAATATAACCATATACAGCAGAACCAAGATCCCCCATAAATATCTTTGCTGGGGGAAAATTCCATACCAAAAAGCCCATAGATGATACTGCCAATATTAGAGAAGTTATTGAAAACCCATGCTGATTCTCTAAATAACCAATCACAGCAAACGTCAAGAAACCGAATATTGACATCCCGGAAGCCAAACCATCCATTCCATCCATGAAATTATATAAGTTTATCATCCATACAATAAAGGCAATTGTTAGTGCCGATGCCAAAATAGATAATATATTACCCCCTCCCCATGGCATATTTATATATTCAATAACAAAACCTGCTCTAACAACAATCACAGCTGAGGCAATATGCACAACGAGCCGGACAATGCTTTTGACTGGTCGAAAATCATCTAAAAGCGAAATAATTATAATCATAGCCCCCGCTATAATTATACTTGGTGAAATATTCAGGTTTTGGTTATATAAAAAAATGAAAGATGTAATGATTGCTGAAAGCAATATAGCCACACCACCTGTTCTTGGTGTTGGGCTTTCATGCAAAGAACGCTCATTAGGCGTATCTACTGCAGAGAATTTTGCAGGCATTTTAATTAACAAAAAGGTAATTGCCATCGACAAGGTAAATGCTAACAAGATATATATTAAAATATTCATTTAATATTTTCGTAATTACTATTTTTGATATTAAATTTAAACATCATCTGAACTTGGCAACTTGGTTCAAAAATTCCAGGTATGCTGGAATAAAATCATTTCGCGAAAAGGTTGCCGCGGTAGCTAACGCATTATGCTTGATATTCAATGCGCGTTCTTTATCATTCACCATAGACCGAATCAGATTCGCGTAAATTGGCAATAAATTACCCTGCACTAAGAAGCCATTCTTCCCATCATCTATAAGGTGACGCACTCCTTCAATATCATTCGCAATAACAACACAGTTTGATGCCATTGCTTCTAACACAGCATAGGATAAACCTTCGTGAAGACTTGGTAAAATTAGCATGTCTGCATTGAAAAGTACTTCTGGAATATTATTTACAAAACCAAGACAAATTATGTTTGATGGAATCACAGGTAGGTGTTTCAACACATCAACAGAACTAGCACCACAAATAACAAGTTTATATCTTGGTTCAATTAAATATTCATTCCAAAGCTGCAGCACATGCTCAAAGCCTTTACGTTTTTCTGGGCGACCTATATAAACCACCACCGCATCATTTTCTTCAATTTTATTTTCGTACCGCCATTTGGAGCCTTTAAATAAATCACTATCATAAAGATCTAAATCTATACCACATGGTGAGCCATTCAAAATCATAGTTGGCTGAACACCTTGCTGGACATCTAATAATAACTCGGCCATATCTGGAGATACTGTTACCACCCGTGTCGACAATGCACAATTAAATACTTCAAAGATACGTAACAGTGATCTCAATACCCCTCTATATCCAACATAGGGAACACCATGGTTGAAATAAATCCTTGTTTTAATGCCCATTATCCAAGCCGCCAATAAGGGCAAAGGCGATGATTTAGTATTGTGACTAATCACTACATCGGGTCTACGCTCCCTAAGGAGCATACATATACGGAAAAATACTAATGGTAAGACCAGTAAATTTTGAAACGAAATATCGTAAGGGAGAACCACAGAACTTAACTTGGATTTTCTAGTTGATGTAATTAATTCTGAGGAATAACCATAGTCACGTTCAGCTTTAATAAGAGGATCAATAAAGTTAACCGCCATCCGACCATCAGGATGAAAATGAAGAATTTTCATTCTGAGTGCATGTCCTTTAGCTGAAACAGCAACAAAAGTGGCGCCATATAAAAAATAGCTTCAAAGTTAACTCGCCAACGGATCGCAGATCCCGGGTTCAATATTCCAAATGGAGAATGAAGAACCATTAACGCTATTATTGCTGGTATTAAACACCACCAATAATACTTGAAAAATAAATTCTTCCCAGAGAAATTCATAGCATAGGTGTACCCATAAACCAATAATGGAAACAATAAAATAAAAAGCCCTTCGATAAAAAATGGTATAAATTCAGGACGCTTAAGCAGTTCTTCAGGCAATGGCCCGACAATACCAATAATCATACCAAGCGGTATAAATGGCTTGAATTTTTCAACCCCAGCAACCGTTCCTTGTTGCAGGTCAAAAAGTGGGAAACGACTAGCACGCGCTAATGGATCACTACTACCAAGTCCTCTGATCAACAAATCTGTCCACGCAAAAAAATAGATAGCTAATACACCTAACAACATTGTAATCAAAAGAATAGGCCATGCATTACCACCATATTTTTTCATTACACTCGCAGCGAAAAATAACCATAAAACAACTACTGCATAATGGGGTCGAAGGAGACTACAGACAATAACTGCAAAAAAAGCGAAAAATAAATCGGTTCGGTTTAAAGCACCAACCACATACCGCGACCAGATCACCAATAATAGCGTAAACCCACCAAAGAAAAGAGCCTCTTTACTAACAATCGATGTCCATATAAGCGATGTAGGAAACAAAAGTACTAACAAAATCTCCCAACGTCTCCCGCCGGTCACAATATAATACAAAATACCTACTGATGAAATGAGGCCAAATATAATATGTGTAAAAAAAGAGCCACCAATTCTGTTAAATGTTACAGCTAAAGTTTGAACAATCTGTGTCCTTAAATTAACATCAGCAGCATAGTAACCATTGATGTATAAATCTGCATCTACCAAGGGTGTAAACTTGGCAAATACAAGTGTTGCAAATAGGGCACCTATAATTTTTATAGCAACCAAGACTCCTATCCTGGAACCCCTTTCCCTTAAGTATTTCAAGTTCAAATTAACCTTTTTTTAATTTCATTTTTTCTACCCGTTCACGCGAGAATAAAAATTTCATGGGTATAACAAACATCGCTTTACAAGCGATACGAACAGAGCACGTTAAAAATTCGACCCCATAAAGGTTTCTAAAAGCAATCAATAAATACTCTTTGTATGAAATAACAGGGTTATCTGACGCAACACCCTGAACTTCAACGGCTGTCAAGGGTTTTATTCTAGGAGCAAGAATAATCTTAGATACGGCGCTATGTAGATACAAATCATAGTCAGCAGCAATCTTATAGCGTGTATCATACCAATAAGTTTGCACAAAACTAGACAAGAAAATCATACCCTGATGAGAGGTAGGCATCTTATACCGTGTAATTTTTTCAGCACGGATCAATTGCTTAGAGCCTTTATGTACATTCTTAAAAGCAAAGCACGCGATATTAAAATTTTTATCTTCTATCTCGTGCAACCAAATCGAAATTTCATCAGGAGCGACTAACAGAAGATCGCCACAATTCAAAAACAAAATAAATTTACCTCGACTTCTTTTCACCCCGATATTCATTGCATCATAGATACCATTATCTTGATTAGAGTCAAATCGAAAATTGGTGCAATTCATATGAGGGGCAATAACTTCAGAAGTGCCATCGATTGAACCTCCATCAACGACAATGTGTTCAAATCTGGCATCACCATAAAAACCCAAAAGACTTTTTATCGTATTCGAAAGCCGACCTGCATCGTTACGAGTCACAGTAATTATTGAAAGCAATATGTCTGAGCCTTCATGTAAATGGATCATTAAATTATATCACCCTACTTCAATTTATATTCAGGTGCCTGAACTAGCTTATTAGCAAAATAAAACAAGACTGCTGTACTTATCAAACAAGTGAATGCCATCGACAGGAATATTCCCATCCCACTAAATTGTTTCACAGTTAGGTTCAGCAATGCCAACCCTAAAGCTATTTCAATAATGTACACCTTATAAAGAATTGACTTCACTCCGACATTCCCTAACACCACTACCCCTACATCTCGCAAGACTCTAATAGAGAAATAACAAAATGCGCCAAACATAAATGAGTGATCAATCACGTCTTTATTAATAATACGTTCAAAAACCTGAAAACCATCAAGCGTAATAACAGTAAAATAAACAAATGCTACTGAAGTTAACCCGATGACTACAGAGTTTCGTATGATATTACGCACCTCAATTGCGTCATTTCTCAAGGCCGATGGCGTTAACCTTCTCGCCTGATGGTGAACGTAAGCATAATAAGCTATGAATGATAGGAAATAAAAGCGGGTGGCAAAATGATATGAAACAACTTGTTCGCCATCAAGATGGTGTGCGGCAAAATAATAATCTGCCCCAAGAAAGATGGCTGAAAGTATATTAAGAACCCAAAATTCAGTTGCATATATAAATATAGAACGATAACTATCTTTTCGCATTTTATAGCGTTTCGCGAAAAAATTGCGCATTGTATTTAATACTAAAGGGAAGTTCACAAGAATAGGTGGAACTAGGTAAAGAAGCACCGATATCATCAAGCTTGGTGATTCTGTTTGTTGGTAAAACGCAAGACTCAATAAAACTACTATTGATTGAAATGCCAGTAAACTGTTAGCAAACAAGCCCTTATTCAGCACCAACAGCATCCGCTGCATAATCTGATTACTTGTTGCAATAATCATCATTGCCATTCCAATAGAAAAAGCCCTAAACTCCACTCCACTGCTATCGAAACGATCAGCAGGCAAAAGAAGCTGGGGTAATGTGGGACTAAAGAATATATAAAGAGCCAGCCCCAACACAAAAAAATAATGAAATATAATAAGTACACGGACATCATTTGCCGCACTCTTTCCTGAATTAAATCTATTTTGAAGTGTTTGCGCCAGACCAAATTCAAAAACCTGAAACCAAATTGCATAACCTAAGAGCAAAAATATAACTGAGGCTTCATTTTGCGTGTGGATTTTAGAAAATACAAAAATGGCATACAACTGTGCAAGCGCAGCAACTCCTTTCCCACCAAGATTGGTGATCATAAACAATAAGGAAGAACGGCTTTTGTGAATCAAATTAATTTTCTATATCAGTGTCATGTTTCAAAAATTAACGGCGCATCACATTGAGCGCAGACCTTCTTCTGCTGCAACCTTCTCAACGTATTTGGTTTTCTCAATGCTTGTTGTCGAGTCAAATACAAGCGTCCCATAAAGACTGGACATTACCTTCGGTTTGATTTTTACGAGTATATTAAATATCAGGCGAGGAAACCTAAACAACAACACTTTCCTGTTCAACCCTTCAGAAAAAATATTAGTGATTTTCTTTATAGAATATGTATCAACATCCTGAGGTATAAGAATTCCGGTAGCCTTTTTGTCAATAACCTGTTTTGTGAAATGCAATAAATTCTCGATATTAACCATACTTCTTTTATTATCTGGATAATTAAAGGGTAAAAATGGAAACCTAGAAATAAGTATTTTTAAATTTTTCATATTCCCAGGGCAATCTTTACCATAAACAATTGGCGGCCTGATAATAGAAACTTTAAAATCATCAGTCTCCATATTTAATAATATTCTTTCCGCCGCAAATTTACTCATTGCGTACGCACTAACAGGGTGACAGTCTGATTCCTCATTAATTACAGTGGGTTGAATATTCAAATACCCATTCACTCCATATACAGCAACCGTGCTAAAAAACACAAAATGTGTAACGCCTTGTTTTTTAGCCTCTTTAGCTAGCAACTCTGTTTGCTGGGTATTTATTTCAAAATATCTGGAATCTGAATGTTCTTTGGTTTGGTGAACAAGTGCCGAAAGATGGATCACTGTATTAACACCTGAAAAACTTGTAGGAAACCCTGAGCTCAAGCTAACTGCTTGAATGTCATAGTCGCCGCAATATCTTTGTATAAAATTCTTCCCTATATACCCACTTGCCCCTGTCACCATTATTTTTTTCATGTGCAACACACCGCCTTTATGGCTTAATCACCCCAGCAGTCACAGTATTAATATTTGTTATCATTTTCGCCAAACTGTTCTGTTTATATAGCCTGTATAACTATGAATAATCTTAATCATCTTTTTTGATACATTATCAACATCATAGTCACCAACGATGTTAAACGCTCTCACATTATCGTCATGCTGTTCTAATGTAATGGAAATAGAGTTCAATACACTCTTCGCATCCAAATCCGACATAATCAAAACACCCTCATCCATCCCTTCAGGTCGCTCATGCGCTTGACGAATTGTGATCGCAGGAAGATTTAGCACTGTTGATTCTTCTGTTATCGTTCCGCTATCAGAAATAATACATCGAGATTCTTTTTGTAATTTCACATAGTCAAAAAAACCCATTGGTTTAACAAAACTAACCAACTCATGTAAATCAACTTTATCTAATTCTTCTAAACGTATTTTAGTTCTTGGATGGGTTGAAACAATAATCGGAAATTTGTATTTATTGGCAATGGCCGTCAATGAATCAAGAAGATCTTTGAAGTTATCCGGGTTATCTACATTTTCTTCCCTGTGGATGCTTACAATAAAAAATTCTTTTTTCTTCAGCTTCATTTCATCAAGAATATTAGAATTATCGATATCATTCGCATGAAAATCCAATATTTCCTTCATTGGCGAACCAGACTTAATTATAGTCTCCGCTCTAATTCCCTCTCGAATTAAATACCTTCTCGCATGTTCAGTATGCGTTAGGTTAATATCACTTGTATGATCAACAATACGTCTATTTATTTCTTCCGGAACACGTTCATCAAAACTACGATTACCTGCTTCCATGTGGAAAATAGGTATTTTACGTCGTTTTGCCGAGATGACAGACAAACAACTATTAGTGTCTCCGAGCACTAAAATGGCATCAGGTTCTTCTTTTGCAAAAACCTCATCACTTGCAGCGATAACATTACCGATTGTTTGAGCTGCACTTCCTTGCGCCGCATCAAGATAATAGTCCGGTTTTTTAACGCCTAGTTCATTAAAAAATATTTCGTTTAACTCATAGTCATAATTTTGACCGGTATGTACTAATTTATGATCACAATGCTTATCAAGTTCTGCCATCACACGACTTAACTTAATAATTTCTGGTCTAGTGCCAACAATCGTCATTACTTTAAGCATTTAACTCTTCCTTAATAAAATCGAGCTTCAAAAGAAGCGCCTTAATCTCTTCTACATTAAGGCGATTTGTACTGTGTGACGTATAGTCCTCAGTATGTGAAATAGCTTCTTCACCATCACTGAAATACTTTGCATAATTAAGATCTCTATTATCCGCAGGGATACAATAATAGTCACCCATATCCTGAGCATGCGCCATCTCTTCACGAGAAATAAGGGATTCATACAACTTCTCACCATGGCGAGTACCAATAATCTGTGCGCCCTTCTTGCCACCAAACATTTCAATAAGGGCTTGTGCTAAATCTGCCACCGTAGATGCAGGTGCTTTTTGCACAAAGATGTCACCTTGCTTGCCATGTTCAAAAGCATAAAGCACCAGATCTACAGAATCTTCAAGTGACATTAAAAATCGGGTCATATTTGGATCTGTTACTGTAACTGCCTTACCCTCTTTAATTTGAGATACGAATAGAGGTATAACCGAACCTCGCGAGGCCATTACATTTCCGTAACGAGTTGCACAAAGTACTGTATCTGTTTCACCCTGCATTCGTGATTTTGCGACCATTATTTTTTCCGACATTGCTTTAGAAATACCCATCGCGTTAATCGGATATACCGCTTTATCTGTGCTGAGCACGATCACACGCTTAACGTTATTAGACGTTGCAGTGTTCATCACATTTTCAGTACCTTCTATGTTGGTCCTAACCGCCTCCATCGGATAAAATTCACATGATGGCACCTGCTTCAAAGCAGCAGCATGAAATACATAATCTACACCCTTCATTGCCTGATTAAGGCTGTCATAATTACGTACATCACCAATATAAAACTTAAGCTTTGGATTGTTCAACGTAATCCGCATTTCTTCCTGTTTCTTTTCATCACGACTAAAAATACGGATTTCACGTACATCAGTTGAAAGAAATCGTTTTAAAACAGTATTACCAAATGAGCCTGTGCCACCAGTAATCATTAATACTTTATCTTTAAACATGATTGTTATCCTGAACTAATTATAATTATGCATTGATTTAACTAAATCTAACCAATTAGGAGCAGCATAGCCTGTTGCCTTATTAAATTTATCTGCATTTAATGAACGATCTATTGAAAACGATCCATTTCGACCAATTTCAATATTCTTATCATACACTTTTGCTATTATTTTTAATAAATCATACTTTGCAATGGCTGGGCCCGCGACATGATATAGCCCAACTAAATCCCTATTGGGTATAACATAATCACGAATAACTTCTGCTAACGTGACTGTTGGCAATCCTGAAAAAATTGCACGAGTGAATCCATCACATTTTCCTTGCTGTGACAAAAACCATTCTAATAAACCATTTTTAGTTTGTAATTCATGTCCTATAGTTGATGTCCGTAAAGTTATTGCCTGTGTATCAATAACTTCACCAAGATATTTTGATTTGCCATAAATATCCGTAGCATCGGATGAATCAGTTTCAATATATTGTCCTTTAGTGCCAGAAAAGATACAGTCTGTGCTGATATGAATTAAGCGGCTATTGTATTTCTTGCAATATTTATCCAAACGATGTGGCAATAAGGTATTCAAAGGAATTACTCGTAAAGGGTCATTAGCTTCAGATAAATGCTTAGTAAGACCCACACAGTTGACAACCACATCTGGCTGCACCTCATTAAATAACTTCTCGAAATCACAACTATCAACATCAATACCAGAAATTAGTTTTCTAGCTATTGCTTCTGGAAAATGGTCTTTTATAGATGCATCTCTAACTGTACCGAATACTTGCCACCCATTTGTTTGACTTAACACGCGAGTAATAGTACTGCCAATCATGCCGCTGGCGCCCAGAACAAGGATATTCATTTTTTACCACTGTTCGTTAGTGCATGCATCATATCTTCTAATTTTTTTAACAGCATATTTCTTTCGAAATTTTTATTATAATAATTAAGTGAGTTTACACCCATCTCATCTAACTCAGCCTTCTTTAAAGATTCCATTTTTAGTGCTGCATCAGCAAGTTTACCGGGTTGCTCAGCACCCGACACGAGACCGGCTTGCGCGCTTTCAACTACATCAGCACCGACGCCATCAAGAGAGGCAATAATAGGCTTAGCACATGCCATATATGACTGTATTTTAGCCGGTATAGTTGATGCAAAAATGGGATCTTTAGTTAGACTGACTAACATGGCATCAGCAAAAGAGAAAAATTCTGGCATTCTTTCTACTGGATGTCGACCAAGGCAATGGACCGACCCTGATAATTTTCTTGATTGAATTTCGCTCTTTAGCCAGGATAATTGACGGCCATCACCGACTATCACCCACTGAATCTGCTCGTTTGATCTAGTTATTTCAGCGGCCTTTAAAATACTTTCCATATCCTGAGCGACACCAACATTTCCCGCAAACATGACGATAAATCCTCTAGGCATCATTTTTGCAATATCGGAATCGTTATTGAGGACAACAGGCCGATATAATTCCTCAGCACTATTGGGGTAGTAATATATATCTTCGTCATCAATCCCATGCTGCAAAACATGCTGGCGAAATGAATCTGACTGAATAAGGATTTTATCACTCGATCTATATAGCCACCCTACCAACTTCTTGATTAAACCAAGCAACGATTTATTTTTAACTGCACCGACTGCAGAAAGACTTTCTGGCCAAAGATCTTGCACCCAGAAAAATACTGGAATTTTAAATAATTTCTTAAGGACTATTGCTGGTATCCCTTGTGTGACAGGAGACATTTGATAAACCAAAATACAATCATAATCTTTTTCGCATACAAAAGGTGATAAAACAGAAGCACTAAATGCATAAGACATATAATTAAGCGCTAACTTGAATATACCCTTTTCCCCTCGCGGCATTATAGGCACTCTTATAATGCTAACGCCCTCATAGTTATCTTTTGATTTTTTGAATAAACCATAACCGCTATAAAATTTTCCTTGAGGATAATTAGGCTTACCCGTTAAGACAGTCACATTATGACCATTACTCACAAGTCCTGTTGCAATATCATTAACACGGAATGACTCGGGCCAGAAATATTGACTCACAATAAGAATTTTCATCCTTGCGTCTCTTTCAAAACAGCAATAATCCGTTCACTTGCATGTCCATCGCCATACGGATTATGTGCTTGAGACATTATGTCGTAACTTAATTCATTCTCAAGTAGCTCGACGGCATTGACAAAAATCATATCCCGATCAGCTCCCACTAATCGTACCGTTCCAGCATTGACTGCCTCCGGTCGTTCAGTAACATTACGCATTACTAAAACGGGTTTACCTAAACTTGGGGCTTCTTCTTGTATACCACCACTATCTGTAATAACAAAATAGCAGTGCTTCAGAAGGTAAATAAAGGGCTCATAATCCAAAGGTGTAATCAGATGAATATTTTCCATCCCCGACAACATAGTCATAACGGGTTCTTGCACATGTGGGTTAAGATGAACTGGATAAACAAAATGTACACCAGTAAAACGTTCCGCTAACTCTTTAAGTGCCGAACAAATATTCAGAAATCCGTCGCCAAAATTCTCTCGCCTGTGACCGGTGATTAGTATGAAGCGCTGCTCAGTCCAATTAAATGACAACTTTTCAGACAAAATTTCATATAAAGCTTCGCTTCTAGCAGAATCGGCTTCTATACGATCAAGCGCTAACAACAACGCATCAATAACTGTGTTCCCCGTCACCGTTATATTCGTATCCTCAACACCTTCATCCAACAAGTTCTGTTGGCACAAATCAGTAGGTGCAAAATTCCAGCGCGCTATTTTTGAAATAACCTGACGATTAAATTCTTCTGGGAAAGGCGCAGAAATATCATACGTGCGCAAGCCTGCTTCAACGTGGCCAACAGGAATATCCAAATACAACCCCGCCATCGCGGCAGCAATTGCTGTAGTTGTATCGCCATGAACCAATAAAATATCAGGCTTGTGCTCTTTCAATACTTTCCGCATGCCTAAAAGGACTGAAGCTGTTACGTCAAATAGATCTTGACCGGGGTTCATTAAATTCAAATCGATATCCGGCATAATATCGAATACTTGTAAGACCTGATCAAGCATCTGTCGGTGCTGCGCTGTAACACAGAGCAATAAATCAAATTCGTCAGCATGGTTCTTCAACGTATAATAAAGCGGCGCCATCTTAATAGCTTCTGGTCGAGTACCAAAAACCATCATGACTTTCTTTTTATTAATTGTTTTGCCAGTCATTAAAATTCAATACCACGTTGTCATTTACATGTATCCTCAAAGGATTTGTATAGATCAACAGCCTCTTTTCTTAGTTGATTGTAATTTGCAAACTCTGATCGATACGATGCAATAGAATCAGAAATTTCAACCAATAAATGTTTATTCTCCAAGTAATGATTCAATTTCCTAGAAATGGCTGGCACATCAAAATATTCGGCTGTCACGCAGGCATTATGCTTCTTTAAATCATTAGCCATTTCTACCTCGGAATTAATAAAGATAGGACAACCAACCAATAGTGAATCATAAACCTTTTGTGGTAAAGCAAATCTATTTATTAAAATAGATGGATTATAAAAGGCAATATTAATGTCAACCCTTGACATAATATCAAGCATTTCTTTACGAGAAACATGCTCCAGATAAGTGACACGATCTGATTTAACTAATTCACTAATTAAAGAGTTATCTCCAGTACCAACAAGTAAATATTCCACATCGGAATCTGTATTTAAAAGTAACTCCGAAATCAATTCAATTCCGCGCGATGCAGCCAACCACCCACAACACAATACTTTTAATTTAGATGAAGGATCACCTAAATATTGGGGAGCATAGCTGTCATGCAGAATATTTGGTAAAAATTGAACATTACTCAGTTTAGGTGAGCCTAATAACTTATATCGTGATTTTGCGGGAAAAATACAACATGAACATAAAACCTTATAAGTCATACTCTCAATAAACCTGAGGATCTTATAAGCATGTGGCGCTAACGCATATCTGGCTGAAAAATTATCATTTACCAATGCCACTATATTCGCACCACGAACCTTCAACAACAAACACGCAAGCACACCAGTCAGATCAACGGCCAAAATATTTTTAGCCTTAGATTTAAAGAATAATTGCATAGTAGTATGCATAAAGAGTTTAAAAACACTGATTATGTATGCAACTGAACTTGAGTTTTTAAAAACAAAATTCAATCGTAAGGTATCAAAATCACTGTAGAAATCTTCAAATTGCTCTGAGTTTTCACGATAGGGAAACACAAAAACAGGAGTGAACCCTGCTTCTTTAGCAAAAGAAGCATGACCCAGAACTACATTATTAGGCTCATCTGCTGTATTTATTATGTACAAATAATTGCCGTCATTTCGCATACTTGTATTCATTTTCTTAAAACTTTGAATAAACTACCTGCACATCTCAATACAAAAAAAAGGAACATGTGAAATTTTGAGTACCCATTACGAACAAGGGCATCCATATACTCCCCCATCCCGGTATATTTATTGATATGACTTACTCCGCCGATCAGCATGTATGTATGGCTTGGTATCTTTTTAAACGGGATTTTATGGCTAATAGCCCTAAGCAGCCAATCCACATCCATCGCCACAGATATTCTTTGATTAAATAATCCATTTATATCTAATGCTTTCCTATTAAAAAAAACTGAGGGGTGAAGAAACCCAAAACCATTTAGCAAGGCCAGTTTTCCGCGCATTTTTCCAACAACCCTTTTACGCTTGCCATCTGCAGGACTTATCAATGTAACGTCACCAAAACCAATAAGCGGCACATCAGTATTCGTAAAATACGGAATTATTTTTTCCAGAATCCCCTCATCATAATAATCATCTGAATTTAGAATACCAATAATATCACCCGTACAAAGCTTGATTCCTTTGTTCCAGGCATCACCAATGCCGCGATCCTGTTCGGAAACTAGTATGCTGTTTTCTAAATTAAACCTCTTAATTAACTCCACCGTATTATCGGTTGAGCCACCATCAATAAATATTATTTCTAAATTTGGATAATTCTGACTTTGCAAGCTTGCAATTGCCTTTTCAATACTCTTTTCTGAGTTTAGACTAGCCACAACAATAGAGATTTTAGCATCATTCATATTTATTATATTTCCACATCACGAGCTTCATTCAAACAAGGCCTGATCGACTAGTATTTCGGCACAAATTTATCCATCAAATTATCGTACCAATTAGAATGCGACTTGCAGGATAACCTGTTCTCAAAATCATAATAGCCAGAATCCGAATAAGTATAAATTATTGTTTCTCTATGTGTTTGATAGCTAAAAATTTTATCTTTATCCGATGCTACTTGTTCGATGCAAGCACGGCTGGGAGACATGTATACAGGGTTACTGATCTTATGAGCTTCATCAACATGCCCCATCACTGCCATTGCATTCTTGTAATTAGACTTACTCAACACAATCGCATTTGAAGTGGTACCTTTTGCAAATATAGGCTCATTAATATTAGCGTAGTAAATTTCTCCTAATTCTTCTCTTGCCTTACTTTCTACAAATTTCACATCCATCCCAAAACCGTTGCCATCTATAATATAAGTTTTATCAAATTTTTCTTTTATTGGATAATCCTGCAGCCCGAACATATCGAACACCAAGCGAACTGGACCATCTTTTTTATTGAGTTCATGGAAGAGAACATAATTCGGGGCGCTGGATACAAAAATCATCACAAACAATAATGCACGTACTGCTTTTGTGTTTGAAAAAAGAGCAGCTAAAATAGATGCAAATGCTAAATTTTGCATAAACACGGGTATATAGGGATACCCAAACGAAACCCAAGATGAATGATGGTTGCTTAAAGCAACAGGAAGTGCTGCGCTAAAAATTATAAACACACTTAATAAAAGAAACCTCCTATCCAATGAAGCGATTTGTGCTCGTTTATAATACACAAAAATACATGCCGTCATGAGAACAAAGTAACTAATTAAATATGTATGAAATAGTCGCTCAAAAAGATGTGCAATATAAGACAGAGGTAAGGAACCAGACACCTGAAAGAACAAACCAAATAGTATTTTTTTCAAGTCTAATCCCAACTCTGTGCCAGGATACAAATCTAACTTTGATGCTTCAGACGACTCTTTAAAATATATTCTAAAAACAATAAATAACAACAATAACGATACATAAAATAGAAAATACAGTATGAATTGTTTCTGATATTCTTTAAACTGGTATTTATATAAATAAACAATAATTGGAGCAGCCAGAATAACTATGGATATTTCATAATAGAGAACAGAAATAAATGCCAGTAACGTACCCAGTAGAAAATATCGAATTCTTGTGCTCTGGAAATACAGCTCGATGAAAATTAAAGCCCAACAAACAATAATTGTGTTGATTTGGACTAATGCATTGTAACCAACAATTGAATCAGGTGCCGAAACACGAAATTGCGTTAATGCTATAAAGAAAAAGAAAAACAGAAACGCACTACCCTTAAACTGATAGACTTTAATTAACTTCAAAAAAGTAAAAAATGCACCGCCAGAGAAAAGCAATATAGCTAGATGATATAACCCCGGGTTTTGATAGCCAAAAACGTCAAAGAATACATATCGCGCAAACACTGAAAATGGAATAAATCTACCATCATCCAACCACCCCTTTATTTCACCAAGAGCGCTATCAAACGAATTTATAGTAGAAAATTCTGATATTAATACAAACACCCGATCATCTTGATAGTACGTAATAAGAAATAGCGGGGTAAAAAAGAAAACCCCCAATGCCATCCAAATACTAATTTCAATTTGTTTATTCATATTCCAGTTATTCTGCTACACAGCATGGCTATTAATTAAAGAACCATTAACTCAGAGCTATTCATCGATATGTCCAAAAGTTATGCAAAATAAACGTCACTGGTGGAATGATCATGGCCACTAAAAGAATCCCGTGTAAGTAATGCAGTCCCAAATACTCTGCCGCACCAGAAACTAACATCGCCAGAAAAAGACCCACAATAGAAACAATACAAAACCGGACTAAAATCTTTCCATGCAATGGACTTGAAAAGCTCCAAATAGTATTTACTAAATAAGAAAATGTAGTTGCCACCACAAATGCAAATCCATTCGCAATCGATGGGACTGGCAATAAATACTGCATAAAAAGGAATGCCACAAGTATATGTAGCCCTGTTACCAGAATCCCAGAAACAGCGAAGCGTGAAGCTCGTTTTGTTAATACTGGAGACAACGAATTAATTTTTATTATGAGCTGTTAGGATGCAAAGTAATGATACGCCAAATGGTAGATTCAAGTATTTCAGAAAAAATCGTTCCGCACTAAATATAACGGTGAATAATTTATTAATCAGCACAGGAGGAATACTTGTCCCTGTCGCCTCTTGATTACCAAATAATTTATCTTTAAGTCTTACTGCAAATGCTAATGGAAATAAAATAGTATTAAAGTATGAAACCCTTAACGGTTGGAGCTCAGCAGATATACACTTTTCTTGCAGATCCTTTGCATAGTAGCGTCTCTTATGATGAAGAAATTTATCATGCGGCCCATAAAGCCACTGATAAGCTGGAACCGTTATTAATATACGTCCATTCTTCTTTAATTTCTTCATTAAGGAACTTAACGTTTCAACATCTTTTTCAATATGTTCTAAAACATCAAACATACAAATTAAGTCAAATTGCTGATCTTTAAAAGGAATATTATCAGGACAAAAACCCGCTTGGATATCAAGCAAATTGTTTGTTTTTTCTAAAGCAATTCCGCGAGCGGTAGTATCCATTTCAAAAGCACTTACATCACCAAACTTGGCTAACATTTGTAAATTACCACCTGTGCCACAACCAACTTCAAGAATCTTGGAATCTGGTGGCAAATTCATACTCTCTAGTGTTTTATATAGAATTGATCTTCGACCTGAAAACCACCAATGTTTAGCTTCAGTTTCAGCCATTTCCAGATAAGCAGCTGGATTCACTCTTTATCTCCATAGTGTTTCCTAATTAAATATAACGGTCGACTTTTAGTTTCCATATAAATTCTACCAATATACTCACCAAGCATTCCGACACTAATTAACTGCAAACTACCAAAAAAAAGAACCGCGACTAACAAAGAAGCATAACCAGGGATATCAACGCCGTATATCAATGTTCTTGATACAATAAACATGGCATAGAAAAATGTAACTAATGCCCCTATTCCACCCAGATAGGACCAAAACTTAAGTGGAGTAGCACTAAAGCTAGTAATACCCTCGAGTGCAAAATTCCATAATTTCCAGCCTGAAAATTTAGTTTCACCAGCCTTTCTAGGATTTCTTACATAATCGAGTGTTACCGTTTTAAACCCCACCCAAGCAAAAAGACCTTTCATGAACCGGTGCTGCTCTGGTAATTGTTTAAGTGCATCAACAACAATCCGATCCATCAAACGAAAGTCACCTACATTCTCAGGAATTTGGATAGACGAAAGACGATTATGCATACGATAAAAAATTTCAGCGGTCTTCCTTTTCAAAAATGAATCTGAACTACGATCAATTCTTCTAGCTAAGACGACTTCAGCACCATTTAACCATTCCTTAATCATCTTATGAATAAGTTCTGGGGGATCTTGTAAATCGGCATCAATAGGAATAATGGCATCACCGGTTGCAACATCTATTCCTGCTGTTAATGCGGCTTCTTTCCCAAAATTTCGGGATAGTTCTATAACCTGAAAATGGTGGTCTTTTTCAGTAATAGAAATTAATTTCTCTAACGTATCATCACTACTTCCGTCATCGACACAAATCACTTCAAATTCCATTTCTTCAATTTGACTAAAAACTAGCCTAAGTGCTTTATAGAAGTGATCAACACCTTCCTCCTCATTATAGAAAGGTGTAATTATTGATATTTTTTTATAGTGTACGTTCATTGCCAGCTCCCTGATACATCATTATTTCCCACCCCAGCAATGCATCCGTTGCTCAAACTTATTCAATATAGTAAGTAGCTTTTCTGCAGATATTGTATTTTCACTATCCAGTTCCTGCAATCTTAGTCGCCCTGCTTTAACTAGTTTCTCAGTAAACCCCTTATCCATGCACCTAGTTATTGCTTCGGCAAGTTGAGAAGCATCATCAGGATCTACAAGTACTGCTGCATCCTTGGTTTGTTCAGAAAACTGTGCAGAATAAATCAAAGGTTTCCCAAGCATCCATGCTTCGAGAGGTGGCACATTCGTTGGCCCAAAGTATGTTGGCATTATCACGGCCTGACAGCCTTCGTATAAGCCACGCATATCCTCAGCAGGAACAAAACCCAAAAAACGAACTTGACTACCAAGATTATTTTTCTCGACAAAACTCTCAATGTGAGCTCGATTCCCTTGATCTCCACCGGAAAAAACAACTGTATGCTTAACGTTATTCCGATTCAGTAACAACAAGGCCTCAAGAATACGAATATGATTTTTATGTGCCCAGAATTGTGCAGGATAAAAGAAATACTGCGTATCAAGATTATATGTTTTCAGAACTTCATTCCGACTTCTCGAAAAACCTGAATCAAGAAATGGGCTAGGTGCAAATGGCATCGGCAAGAGCCTTTTGCGATCGACACCATACCGGAAAGAAATCGAATCTGCGGAAGAAACCGAATCAACCAATACAGTCACTGCTGGAGATAAATAGTTTTTATAATTGCGATCTCTAGTAAAAAAAAGATTAAAATCGCGTACTTCAGGAAATTCTGGCGTATCTCGATGACAAGTGTCCCAAACAGTTGTAATGTAATTAATTCGCTGCAGCGATGCTACATACCCAGAAGGAGTAACAAAATAAACTAAACTACAATCTCGCTCCACCAATTTTTTTTCAAATGAGCCAATAATTTTCACACGGTTCTGAATTGTCTGCCACAATGCATTAATACTTAGCTTTGCCAGAAGCTTATCTATTAATGAATATTTAAATATAACAACAGAAATATCAAATTTCTGAAGATGAATAGCATTCTCGGCTTGCGTTGTAAAAACTTCAAATTCAAACTTTCCATCACAGATTCTCTGCATTTGTAAAATTGCATTTAATGCCTGACTGAATCCACCACCTTCAACAATGGTATTTTCCATCACTGTAACAACTTTCATCTTATAAATATTCCAATACCTGAAACCCAGCCCAGCTATCCTCGCTCAAAGGAATATCCGTCATCCATGAAAATACTCCTAACTCTTTAAATATCCCAAGTTCTTGGCGCTGCAATTCTGGCAAGAAAAAATATCTCATTCGGTGAGTTTCTTTGATTTGCTCTACATGCCCTGACTTCTTCTCCTCGATGAACACTGTGTAATTAACATCCACAACATTATCATTCACATTCATAATAGGTTCAGCTATTCGGGTAACTTTTATTTCATCATCCTCTAAACGCCTAACTTTCACCTCAGGCTTTTGTATAAGCACCGCTGGACCATACCAATAATCAAAAAGAAAAAGACCTCCGGGTGATAAATGTGATGCAACGACATCAAATGCCGCATCCAAATCGTTGTTACTTGACTGATAACTCATAACATGAAAAAGAGAAAGAACGACATCATAGGTTTGATTCATTCGAACAGAACGTACGTCCCCTAAGCTAAATGACAACCGTGATGCAACATCCGAAGGCAATCCCGCCTTGCGAGCCTCAGCGCGGTTAAGCATTTCTTCACTCATATCCACCCCATGGACGGTATAACCCATTCTAGCAAGATGCTCTGCATGAGCACCTGTGCCACAACCCAGCTCAAGAATTTTGTTTGCTCGAGAATTGTATTTAGTAATAAGAGAAGTTACATATATTGTTTCAGCAATATAATCTTTATCTTGATACAGCAGATCATAATAGCGCGCATAGTTATCAAACACCTTGATCATCGCAAAACCTCCTGCACTACTTTCGCTGATTCCTCTATTTGCTCTTCTGTCAATGCCATGCCACTCGGAATATAGAACCCTTGACGATATAATCGTTCCGCGACTGGGTAGCGCTCACCCTTGAAAAAACCCATTTTCTGAAGTGCTGGCTGCATATGCATTGGACAAAAGAACGGACGTGAACCTATTCCTTTCTCCGACAATCGCCGCATAATTTCTTCAGCATCTATTCCGAGTTCATCATCTAATAACAGACCATATACCCAATAAATATTTTCCGCATAATCCGTATTCGCTAACGGTAACTGCACATTATTCAAATCAGAAAAAAGTTTATTATAACAATTACCCATATATCGCTTACGTTTCACAAAGATTTCTAACTTCTCTAACTGTGCTAACCCAAGTGCAGCTTGTAGATTGGTCATTCGCAGATTCCAACCTAACCGCTCATGCACAAAACGTTTCTTAGGCTGAAAACAGAGATTTCTCAAACTGCGGCAATCTTCAGATAATTGATCATTATTTGTTACGACCATACCACCTTCACCTGTCGTGATATGTTTATTCGGGTAAAAGCTAAATGTACTGATATCACCAAAACTACCACAAGGTTTTCCCTTGTAGGTCTGTCCATGCATCTGTGCAGCATCTTCAATAATTTTCAAACCATGTCGCCCAGCAATTTTCAATACAGGATCCATATCCACTGGCAATCCGAATATATGAACAACCATAATGGCCTTAGTCTTAGGTGTGATCTTCGCTTCTATCTGCGAGATATCCATATTCCACGTCACGGGATCACTGTCTACTAGTACAGGCTTGGCACCCACTCTAACGATCTGACCAATACATGAGATAATGGTGAATGCTGGCATGATAACTTCGTCACCAGTAGCAATACCTAATGCTTCCACTGACGCATCAAGTGCAGCTGTTCCATTTGTAACTGCAACACCGAACTTACGTTCTACTCGATCAGCAAATTTCTGTTCAAACTCCTTAACAAAGGGACCTTCAGATGAAATCCATCCTGTTTCAATGCATTTCAATAAATATTCTTTTTCGTTACCATCCAATAATGGCTCATTTACAGGAATCATTTAGTCATTTCCTCTCATACGCACGGAAAAAGAATCAACAGGTTCGAAGCGTGTCTTATCCTGTTCCCCAGCATATGGTCCTTGCTTAACCTCAATAATTTCTGTTGGTTCCAGCATTTCAAAACCATGCCCACCATACGCAAGTAGAATCACATCACCAGCTTCAAGAATAGTACTTTCAAGATATTCCTGTAATTCAGAATAAAAATCTACTCGTAACTTACCACTCTTAATCAAAAGTACTTCTTTAGTATACTGAACCTCACGCACCACAGGATTATGTACATGAGGTGGAATAATATAGCCAACTGGTCGGTTCATGTATCCAATCTGTTGTGAGTATGAATCAGGGGTAAAAAACTCAATACCCTCCCTTTTGAAGGAATTACGGATAATTAGCGCCAATTCTTTCGTATCGTTAATAATTCGCTCAATCATTTAATTATCACCAACCAGCTTTTCTTGAAAGTAATTAACGATGAATCGCCCAGCACCATTAGGGTTAGGTCGAACAAGGTGCAAATTTGATAGTCGCTTCTCCAGTAACACATCATTTTCATTAATAACCACATCCTCAATAAAGCTATCAACATCAGCATTAGTTAATGCTTTGTAATAACTATTTATCAAAATCTCACCAACTTCGTTATAGCCACTGCTATCATTATTAATAAGATGCAAAATTGGATTTTTAGTTGGCAGGTACTCCGCTAAAAAAGAGCCACAATCTGTTATTAAGGCGCTAGACTTTTTAAACAAATCAAAATAATCACTATCATTATAAAAACAAGTATTTGGCAATATTTCCCATTGTTTATAATATTCATCCACCTCATTTTTGGTCATGAAACCTGTCTCTTCCAGATATGATCTTAGTCTTTGATGTGGCTTAAATATCCAATAAACATTAGGATTGCTCTTAGCGTACTCGAGGAAAAACACATAGTTACTTTCGAATGTTGAATAGCGAATACCCTCATTTCCAATTGACCAATGGGGCGCCCATATTATTGTCTTCTCAACGTTGGTTTCAGCAGCAACATCCGTGTCCTTGTTGTATTCATCCAACTTCGGATAACCTGAAGTGACCACATTCCTACCTTTTAGCGCTCCATATTTAATAAATTGCTTTTTATGCCACTCGCTTTCTGAAAACACAACCCAGCAACTATTTTGAAGAAACATATTAAAATGAGCCTGATAGAATCTAGCAATTTTATACCCATAAGGGATATAACATACTAATGAGTCTTTGCTTGCAGCATGCCACAATAATGACTTGCTAATACTAGGACAAGGTTGATCGTAGAATACAATGTCAGCGTCAAAAGAAATTAATGGGAAATAAGTATCATTACCGACATCATATCCATATCTAACATTCATCCCTTTCCCAAGAAAAAAATTATAATTATCAAGAATAGTTTCGGCTTTGCTATTTACTTTATTTTCATTATCAGGAAAAACTACAACTTGTGGATCAAAATACTCACCGCTAGAAAATTCATCATACAATGATTGGCCGGACCAAAGTTGCTTCTGCGTGATAAAAAACACGACCTTCAAGGATTTCCCTGACAATACTTTTTCTTTTTTCTTAGCTACTATCTTCTTGTATTTTCGTTGTATTAACTGAGCCTGAAAAGTTTCAATATATTTTATAATCGCATTATAGAAAACGATTAAATACGGGATTCTTTTTAGTGTTTTTTTAATCATTTAATACTGAGGAGCACCATGGTACGAGCTATATTATCAACACAACCTTATTACTTATAGTGTTCAGATATCATACTAACCATATCAACTACTCTACTGCTATACCCCCATTCATTATCATACCAATAAACAAGTTTTAGCAAATTCTTGTTTTCAACCTTAGTCCATCTATGATCAATAATGACAGAAGCCTCAATGCCAATGTAGTCTGCTGAGATTAAAGGCTCTTGGCTATTTTCTATTACGGTATACTTCTGAATAGCTTCAAACTCATTAAAATCTTCAATCAATAATTCTAAGTCCACTTCATTTTCCATCTCAACCACCAGAACCGCACTAGAGACGATCGAAGTTGGAACTCGATATGAGAATGATTGCAGCTTAGATGACAACCCTGGAAATACATGATCAGCAGCAGTTATGGCTGATGTGGATTTTGGTATTATCGTACCAACAGATGACCGACCAAGAGAATAATGGGAATTAATATCTCCTGGCTGTGACCATGAGACCGAAGGCCCATCTAATAAATTTTGGTAAGATAACCACGGATGTAGAGTTGTAAGAAACCCTCCCAAAACATGATTGCTTTGTTCTAATATTTTAATAATCGGTGATAACGAGATGGTATCACAAATACTTGATGATAATATTCGATGCTCTGATGGAATAAATTCATCTTCATTGACACCAAATATTATCGGCTTAACACCATCATTTTGAGCATTAGTAACAATAAAATGTTTGACCCTAATTTCATCATTACTTCTTATTGCATTCAGATTCTTTAACACACCTGAAGATTCAATAACAACATCCACATCAAAATCATCCCAAGGTACATTCAATATTTCTTCTTCATGAAATACATTTATTGATTTGCCATTATATTTAATACAGCTATCATCTGACTCTACTGGATAGTCGAATCGACCATAAGTAGTATCATACTGTAACAAATAAGCTAAATTATTATTATCAGGATTAATGTCATTAACAACAACCACATCAAAGGCCTTAGTTTTTTCACTAATTCGATGTATCGCTCTGCCAATTCGTCCGTAGCCATTTATTCCAACTTTCATAATATTACTCAACTATATATTTCTCATCAATCAATACATCATTATTACAATATAATTTACATGTAAAGACATCACCCGCAATAAAGTTACCTATTCCCGAAGGTGTCCCTGTCATAACAATATCGTAATCTTCCAAAGAAAATGAATGCTTAATATTCTCAACTAGATCTTCCGGTTTAAATAACATAGAAGAAACCCCACCTTCTTGAACAATTAAATCATTTTTCAACAAAACCATCCTAATGTCATCAAACGCACAGTCAAAAGTCACGAATTCAGTAAACACTGCAGAAGCATCAAACGCCTTTGATCTTTCCCATGGCAAAGACTTCGAGATCAATTCATTTTGTAAATCTCTCTTTGTAACATCAAATCCGAATCCTATCCCTGCAATTTTCGAATCCTTAATTATAAAAGATATTTCACCCTCATAATGAAAGCCATCATAATTTTGAGATTTAAGTACTTGTGAAATAGAAGAGTTTGGTTTAATGAATATAACTGGTTCGCTTGGTAATGAATGGTCAACTTCCTTGATATGATTCACATAATTCAACCCGACACAAACAATTTTACTTGGGAAATATTTTCCACCATCATAATCTACGGAATTCATAAATTACTCTACCCTTTGATTAGAAATGATTTCTATCGTATTGGAGTCAATATCTTCAAAATATAATACTTGCTTACCCTTGTTGGGTCCGCCGGGTATTTGACAAATATCACCTGAAAAATTAACATTATTTACTTTTAGCTTATTAATAAACGAATCGAATGAGTCGACATTAAAACATATGTGCGCACTACCAACATTACAAGTCGACGTATCAATCACCTCAGTACCTGATGGTTTAACATACTCAATCAATTCCAATCGCGCATTATTTACCTCAAAATACGCAACCATTAGCTCAGCTTCATTAATTCCAGTTACACGTTGTGAGAATGATGGGTCTCGTCCTGAAACATCTAACAATTTTAACCCCAAAATGTTATGATAAAATTCTATCGATTTATCTAAGTCGCTCACAGTAAAACTAAAATGATTCAAATCAGTTATCATAATAATCTACCTAATATTCAATATCATCATTTAATAAATACTCATCGCATTTATCAACTCTATATTCATATGTGGATATAAACTCCTTTAAAAAATCTACCACTTCGAGAGGTTCTGTTTTATAAAACAACCCATTCTTATCGCTATATGGCTTTTCGATCTCTTTCAATAAGACCAAGTTCAGTGCTTTTGAAGATGATTTCTTATCTGACATCATCTTTTCCACTAACGGGCCAGCTTCTACAGAAGAGTCAAGATACATATTTAGACCTAAATACTTCATTGAATTCACAATCTCATTTTTTGTATCAACTGACATCTCCCCCCTTCTAACCGCATAGTTCAACGCCATCACAGTCCCCATTGATATGGCATCACCATGAAGAATTTTATACGACGAGTATTTTTCTAAGGCATGGCCGAATGTATGGCCTAAATTACTTGCTAAAGCATCTTTTTTTCTTATTGATATTCTCGATTCGATTGTTTGTAAAATTATTCTTTCCAATAGATGAACATTATCATTTTCTTGAAATTCAATTAGCATATCAACAAGCAATTTAGAATCGAGCAATCCATATTTAAATATTTCTGAAAAACCTTGTCGCAATATGCTTTTTTTATTTGTAGATAAAAATTCAATGTTATTATATACGATTAGTGGGTAATAAAATGTACCCAACAAATTCTTACTTTCAGAAGTATTAAGACATGTTTTCCCTGCAGTAGATGCATCCACTTGCCCAATAAGTGTTGTTGCGACTATATATAATGGCAAGCCTCGCATATACGTAGAAACTGTGAAGCTAGCTAAATCAATCACTATCCCACCGCCAACTGCTATTACTAGATCAAATCTTCCGCATTTATTTTTTTCAAAAAAATCTATTGCCACTGGATAATATGAAATTGATTTGCTTTCTTCTACCGGGTTAACACGCAATTTGAAAATATCTACGTTATTCTTTTCAAGTTGTTTTAATATTCTTTCTCCCCATATATCATCAACATTTTTATCTATAAGGATAAAAAACCGATCGTAACCAGTATCCGAAATTGAAGAAAGCCATGCCAAATCAGGGTCGTCATCAATAATAAAATTCACCGTATCTTTTGACTCAAATGTAGTTGACACATTTTTCATATTTTAAATCCCAAAAAAATTGTATTAATTATTTTCATACCGTTAGTGTCTAACATGTTATATCGCCGCATTAAACATAACTAGGTAACGTTACGTGATTGCCCCGGGTTTTGAATTATAAATTTCCCACCGCTTATATCTAGATCAATACCAGTGATGTACGAAGATACTTCTGAAGCTAGAAATAATACTGCATTAGCCACTTCACTCGAATCACCAAATCGAGATAAGGATATATCATTTAACATCTTAGATTCATTAGCTGCTATAGCAGCCTCTGTCATCTTTGTCTTTATAACTCCGGGACTAAATGAATTAACACGAATATTATATGGCGCAAGTTCGGCTGCTAGACTTTTTGCTAGAGAGGCCGTCATAGATTTTGATGCCGCATATAACCCATAGGAGTATGATGGAATTCTGTTTGCAAAAGATCCTGAAAATATGATATTTCCTTTCCTGCTTTCTATCATATGCAGAGCAAACAGTTTCGTCAAAAAGAAAGTGGCCTTACTATTTATACTAATGATTTCGTCCCACTCCTGTTCAGTAGATTCCATCATTTTTTTCTTATGTATGATCCCGGCATTATTAACCAAAATATCAATTCTATTTCCCGAGCTTTCATACTCAGAAAGCCAGCCTTCAAAATATTCAACGTCTCGAATATCTTTCTCTAAAACAATACAGTTATCACTGCACACTTCTTTTGCCCATTTTATACCATTTCGAGATATAAGAATTACCTTCGAGCCTTGCTCAATAAATGCCTTTGCAATAGCTTTACCTATACCTTCTCCTGCCCCTGTTACAACAACAGTTTTATCTCGCAAATCATGAAATGATGCCATGTCATTTAACATATTAGTAACCTTTTATAATATCCCTGTGCAGATCTCGTGCACGCGCAATATCTTCTTCGGTATCAATATCCGTCCATAGCCCACCTTCAGTTCGATGTTTGAAAATATCAATCTCATCGAACAAATTGCATAATGGATCATGAAACCCCGCATTAATATCTTCGATAAGGAGCTTTTCGGCTTCTTTAAAAAAACGCTTTGATAGCTTCTTGCTAAATTTATATACGCCGATTGCATACCCAGATTTATCATCGAATGAAATATGTCGACCCAAGTCAGTTATTTTTTCGTGGAGCGTGGTAACTCCCGGTGAATCAACAGGGATGCTAAAATCAAAATCATCAATTGCAATTGCTGATTTACCTTCTTGTTTCGCAATGCTTTTAAGAATATCCCGATCAACAATTATATCGCCATTACACAATATAAATTCTTCTCCCTCTAGAAATTCTCTCGCACAATATAATGAATATAAATTATTTGTTTCATTGTACTTCTTGTTTGTAACAGGGGTTACAGTAATTTCTTCTGAATAATTTTCTCCAAAACATGACAATACTTTTTCTGAACAATGGCCGACAATGGGAATAAAATCATTTAGTCCTGCATAAATACAATTTTCTATAAGATGGTGTAATAATGAACACTGATCAAGTTTGATTAACGATTTATGATCACTACTAGTCAAGTCACCTAACCGCCTACCTTTCCCCGCTAACAAAAATACAACTTTCATTGAATATACCCACTCCTAGAAAAGTAATGAATTATAGCTTCTTCCAATATCTTCGGTGTATTATCTCTAAATATCATGTTACGTTCGATTACATCGTCTGGAACTTTTCTATTTTTGTAATAATGATGGCAGCTAATTATTGTAGAAATACCATTATCTTTTAGCTCAGAAGGTAAGTCTTCAGAACTCGAGCCATGAAAAAACTGTTTCAATGAATCACTGACATCACCAGTTAGAAATAAAAGAGGTTTGTCGTATTTTTTTGCAATTCTGCTTATCCCTATTGGGGTTTTTCCTGCCAATGAATTATCCAGTCTACCCTCGCCTGTGATAATTAAATCTGATCCCTGTGCTTTTGATTCGACAGCCATAATATCTATAAAAAAATCAATCCCAGAACGCATTTCCAAATTAAATATGGCATTAAGGCTGAGATTTATGCCTCCTGCAACTCCATAAAAATCAGTGCTTTCAACTTGTAATCGGCTTTTATAACCCTTAACATTAATCAAATAATGCTCGATTACATTTGCATATTGTTTTATGCCTTGTTCCAGTTTTGCATTAATAGCTTTTCTTTCATTATTAAATTTATCGCCAATCTTTTGATTATTAGGAGTATACATCTCTTTAATCGTTATTCGTCCATCACATAAAGTTTGAATATTGATATTTGACAGTTTAGAAGCCACTGCTGTATCGACAATTATATTTTCTATGTTATATAAATCACCACCAGAATAATATTTCCCATCTAGTGGAATAAGTTTTTGCCTATCGCTCCCAAGAAACTTAATTCCAAGAGCTTGGAGCATGCCAATTCCTGCATCAACAGTGTTGGTACCTCCTAACCCAACCATTATTTTTTTAACACCTTGTTCAATTGCATGATTCACAAGTTGCCCCAAACCATATGATGTTAAATTAAGCGGGTTTTTATAGTTATCAAATTCAGGTGAAATTCTTAAAATATCAGAAGACCCAATGAAGGCTGTATTATTATCCAACATTAAATATCCGCTGTTTACTAGCTCTTTGTATGGATTTAACACATTTATTACCGAGATATACTCAGCGTCGAAATGACTAGCAATCACATCACTTGAATATTCTCCACCATCGGCAATTGATACACACTCAATTCCCGGGTTAAAGTTTTTATCGCGAAGTCTCGATATTACCCCTTTAATCATTTCACACGATTCAATAGGAGAAAAAACATCTTTAAATGCCCCTAATGCAATAAGTATTTTATTTATGTCCTTAGCCATTGGCTATATTGTTTTAAATAATGCTTAATATTCAAACGGAATTCTTCTGCAGTATAAAATACTCTGCAGAGCATGCTGGACCATAAATTTCTTCAAATTTACCAACTATAGATAAACCTAACCTATCGATAAAATCAATTAATAAAATTTCAGGGACAATCACAGGGAAACGATGCTCACTATTTTTCCATTTCATAGTGTTATCAATACTAAAGGTTTTATTCGTAAAGATATTAAACACCATTTTACCGTCAGGTTTTAATACTCGTGCGGCCTCCTCTAAATAATCGTATACGGTCAAAATAGGAATATAAACAAATATGGCATGCGCATGAATTATATCGATACTGTTATCAGTAGTTCCTTTCAATGATGAACCATCACATTGCTTTACTAACACATTATATTGTTTTTTCAGGTAAGCAGCCCAACCCGCATGCATCTCATAAATTTCATACTTATCACATGATTTACTATAAATTTCTGTGAAATTCCCTGAACCAGGACCAATTTCTAAAACACTTTCAACATTACGGGATATACCATACGCAGTGAGATTCTCTACTATACGATCTCGGCGACCCTTTATTCTCGAACAACCAGATTCTTTAGACTTCTCATCCTCGAGGAAATCACAAATTGTGCTATCTGCCTTTATCGCATTAGCAACCACCGAGTCCACTTCAATATAACGACTAGTACTTACGATCTTATAACCCAACCGATCAAGAAAAATTTTTATTATTTTTTTCATAGTATTTTATATCGAAGCCGACTTTCGAAAGCTCTTTTTGAGGATTTTTAGGTGTTTCACTAAAAACTTTGGAAACAAAAACTCAATAGAATGATAAAAGAGAGACTTAAAAGTTCGACGAACATTAAACCTGAAATTCATATCATTAAAAAGTCTATCGACCACAATAAACCTAGGATGTTTCAATGGGAAATCTAAATTCTTTAATGCCATCTTTGAATATACCCCATCATCACTTAATGTGTGGGTGGCATCCAGCGTCCCATGCCCAATGTTTTTAACTAAATTTACAGCCGGCATGATATTGATCGAATTATTAATGATTTTTGTATAAGTCCACTGGAAATCCCACGTATGTGTATTTCCATACGCTTGATCGAACCAATTAATATAAGTTTTTTTTATAGCGCTTTCACCAACAAATAAATCATCAAATATATTTTCTTCTTTTGCCTGCGGGTAACTCTCCATTTCAAGCTCGTAGAGATCCCATGCCCTTTTCCAGGAAGCCCATCCCCATATCCCTCCAACTCTTACAAAGTGATAACTATAATTATTCATATCAGAAGGATGCTCAACATAAGTCATACCCGCAATATGCATGATTTGTTTATTGTCTTTATATTTTTCAAGAAGTTCTTCGCAATACCAATAGAAACTCTGGCTAGGCAAACAATCATCTTCAAGTATAATCCCCATTTCTTCATTAGAGAAAAACCAGGTTATTGCACTTGAAACCGCTTTTTTACAGCCCAGATTGTTATTTCGATAAAGTGTTTTTACATCACATTCCCAGTCAATATTACTCGCAATATAATCGCGGACTGAATCTACCTTTTTTTGCTCACCAGTAACAGACTCCCTTGCTCCATCGGATGCTATATAAAGACGTGGCGGCCTTGCTTGACGAATTGACGCAAATACCTGCTTCACAGTATCAATCCGATTAAAAACTAAAAAGAGAACAGGAGTATCCAATGATTTTTTACTTTCAGGCATTTCAATATTTGTCATTTATTTATGTTTTTCTTAAAATCAAAAATATAATCATTAATTGTTTTTTCCGGTTTCCATCCAAGAGCTTCCGTTTTTTCCGTCACGACATCTGCAGTCATTCGATTACCTTTCCTCGCTGGCAGCATTTCTATATTCCCACCAAACATCTGAGCAATTTCGAGAATAGTGTAAGCATCTGAGCTACCTATACCAAACTCATCACCATAACCGTTCTCGCCGACAAGAACTAACCCATTAATAATGTCATCTATGTGCGTAAAGTTTCGACGTTGCGTTCCAGGGCTAACGATAGTTAATGGTTCGTTATTAAGAAATTTATCTTTGAATAGCGCAATTAGCGTTGCATATCGTCCTTTAGATATTTCACGCTTTCCATAAACATTGTAGAAATAAACTATTGCAAAAGGAATATCAAACCAACTTCCATAATTCTCTACTAACTCTGTATTAGATGCCTTAGTCCAAGCATAGGGACTTTGACTGCGCCCAAACCCACCATCTCCAAACTTAGTGCTACTTCCAGCATAGATGATTTTTGCCCCTGATGTTCTGCAAAATTGCAAAACAGAAAAAATTCCATCTTTGTTATAACGCCAAACTTTTTCTATGTCATCAAAACTCTGTTCAACTCTCGAGTATTCACCAAGATGATATATGTAATCAGGATTAAAACTAACTAGCGCACTAATGTCTGCCGTCTCACCTTCTATGTAAGTAACACCAGAAACATGATTATCTTCGCTGCCTGTTGAGTAATTATCAAGTGAATACACTTTATTTCTAGTATCACTAGTTAATCGCTCACAAAGATGCGAACCAATAAATCCCGCACCACCTGTCACTAATATCAACTTATTCATTTTACTGCCTCAATATAGAGACTTTCCCAAGATCTTGACTCAATATCAATTTTCAATAACTCATCCCTACTTTCATTGCACTCCATCTTTTTAATATCTCTAAAACCTACATTCTCTAAAATCACCTTCAATTCCTCATAATCCCATGTAGAAGCATGAAAATAATTTTGCGTAATATTCCTCACTGCAGAACATCCACTCTTGTATTTTTTCCTAAATTTATCAACATCAATATTTGTATCATCGCCAACATAAAAACTAATGTATTTTGAAATATCGGGTACAGAGATTCTAATAACAGCACCTTGTTTAGCAACTCGATATAATTCATGTAAAAGATTCTTTACCTGCCGCGGGTACAAATGCTCTAAAGTGTGTTCAGAATAAACACCATCAAAAGCTTCATCACGACAATTTAATGGATATCGCAAATCTAGCTGCCATTGCAAACCACGCTTATCTTTTTTCCAAAACTTAAAGCGATAAAAGAAATCAGCATTAATGTAACCATTAACGAAATTGTCCCCACACCCCAAGTTAAGGTAATTTTTGTCTTGTTTTAGTTTTGGTGAATTATTAATAAGAAAGCGGCCAAGCAAGCTTTTTAGCTCAAATGACAGCAATTCTTTTAAACTAACTTCAAATTCCATCTACTACCCTTTCTTTTCGCATTGCTACATAGTTCTGGTAGCCGAAAATCTCATTCATTGTCGGGTCATATTTTCTTATACTCAGCATACTAGTTGGTAAAAGCCTGTATATTTTATATTTTTTCGACAACACGTCCCAAAAGTCTTTAAAAAAAACGCGAGTAGTACTATTAAGTTGCGTAACCTCAAATTGAATGAAATCAACTTTATCGCTGTTAATAAGACCAATAGCACCATTTAATACGTCAAGCTCATATCCCTCCACGTCTATCTTCAAAAAATCAATATGATCAATATTGTTTTCTTGAGAAAATAAATCAATAGTTGAGACATCAACTTCATGTGAAACAACCTTTGAATTATGTACCGTTTCAAAAATATCCGCACTTAAACTTGCATGCGCTGAACCATCAAATGAATCGTAATCATATAATTTCATCTTTCCTGCTTCTGAAGACAGTGCAAAATTAAACGTTTTCACTGCCGCTTTATCTGCCAAATTACTCTGCAACCTTTTAAACGTCTTTGGGTGCGGCTCAAATGCGAAACATTTTGCGTTTTTTATATTATCTAGAATTAAATCAATATACCCGCCTTGATTGGCACCAACATCAAAAACAATAAATTCAGATTTCCTTTTAGCAAAATCTTTTAAATATTGTTTAACAAAGCTTGCTTCGCCGCTAATATTTAAATTCTCATAATTCCATACGCCTAACCCTCTAAGGGCACAATTGTATAGAAAAATATTAAATTTTCTAAATAACAGCCTTGCAAATATCTTTCTGTAAAGATTATAAATAACAGTCATCAAACAATCCCTACCCGTCTAATTGGGACAAATGCTTTTAATTTCATTAAAAAAATCACTCTCGTTTTCTTGCTTGTAATATCGAACAAGAACCCTGCCATAAAATTCGTAACTAATGTTGTTAGCGCTGCACCCTCAATTCCGTAAATTGGAATAACCAATAGATTTAAAATTATATTTACAATCATACCTATAAATGTTCTCCAGAATGAAAGCATCAATAAATTCTCAGCAGCAAACCATTTCCCGCTAGCAACGCCAAGAAAAGCAAACACCCCTGCCCATACATGTATCTTTAAAACATTGCCTGCTTGATTATACTGTTCGCCATAAAGAAAATTTATCAGCCAGTCAGAGATAAATGTCATGGGCAATGCAACCCCAATAGCCAACCAGACCATTAAAGTGTAAAGTCTTTGCAGTCGGATATAGTAAAGTTTTTCATCCTTTTTCTTGGCATTAATTATCGCTGGAAAAACCGAACTTGCTATAATCATGGGAATAAAATACCAACCTTCGCTCAGTCTTACTGCTGCTGCATATTGCCCAACGGACTCAGGATTCAGTATTTCTTTAATCATCACCTGATCAATTTTTAAGTATATAGAAACAACCAAACCACTAAGCATTAATGGCCAACAGTCTTTTAATAGGGATAAAGCGATATCTTTATTAAAATGCCACCGCCTAACCTCATATCCATTTTTAAAATAAAAGTAGATAAAACCAGATGCGAGTATAATGCTATCAACCAACACCACTAATGCAAACGCCATTAGTGGTGCCTCATATATAATAAGAGTAATCTTTACCAATGATGATATAAAAAGAGCAATGGTGTTTGAAAAAGCCGTATAACGACTTAAGACCTTACTTTGGAAATAGAAATCAATAACATTAAAACTATGAAATAAGGTTGCGGAAGCGATTATCATTATCATGATATTCGTTTGTGCCGAGTTGGAAATAACGTTTATTGAAATAAGTAATAGAAGTAATATCAAGATAGCTCCGACCAACTTAAGCACAAAGGAAGTTCCCATTAATAAATTACTTCTACTTTCGTCCTTTACTATCTCCCTTATAATAATATTATCTAATCCAAGTGTTGATATAGCCGTAAAGAGTCCTACAAAACTTAGAGTATAATTGAGCAAACCGAACTGTTCAGGCCCTAAGTATCTTGCTACCCACACTCCAACAAAAATCCCCACCGTGACTCGCAATACTCTTTCAGCCATGAGCCATGAGATATTGTTAAAATAGCGGAGGAAACCTTTATGAAACAGGGCTTCTTGTAATGTTTTCACTATATTTTAGGCTATGACGTTCTTGCCAATGGAATAGTAAATTAATCCAGTAGACGCAAGTTGCTCTGGATCATATTGATTTCGACCATCAAAAATAACTGGTGTATTAAGTGATTTAGCTATTTCTCTAAAATCAGGCGATTTGAACTCTTGCCATTCTGTTACGAGCACTAGAGCATCCGCTCCTTGTAAAGCAGCTTCTTTCGTACTCATCAGTTCCAAATCATTCCGCTGACCGTATATACGTTGGCATTCTTGCATAGCTTTAGGATCAAATGCTTGTACTTTTGCTCCCGCATCCCATAATGCGCTCATCAGAATTCGGCTTGGCGCTTCACGCATATCATCGGTATTTGGTTTAAAACTTAGTCCCCATAAAGCAAAAGTTTTTCCGTTTAGGGAGCCTCCGAAATGCTCACTGATTTTTTCAAATAATCTTTCTTTTTGTCGATCATTCACTGCTTCGACTGATTTAAGAATTTCCGCGTTAAATTCAATTGAATCAGCTGTACGTATTAATGCTTGAACATCTTTAGGGAAACAAGAACCACCATAACCACAACCGGGATAAATAAATTGATAGCCAATACGACTATCAGATCCGATACCATGTCGAACATCTTCAATGTCAGCTCCTAACTTTTCAGCTAGATTGGCCATCTCATTCATAAAACTAATTTTAGTAGCTAACATACAATTTGCTGCATATTTAGTCAGTTCAGCACTTTTAATTCCCATAATAATTATACGATCATGATTTCGATTAAATGGCGCATATAATTTCTTCATAATACCTGCAACTTCACTGCTATCAGTACCTATCACAATTCGATCAGGTTTTTGACAATCCTGAATTGCAGCCCCTTCCTTCAAGAATTCAGGGTTCGAGACTATGTTGTAATCAATAGTGACACCACGTTGTCGCAATACTTCTGCAACTTTTTCTTTGACCTTATCTGCAGTGCCAACAGGTACAGTACTTTTATTAATAATAATCTTTGAGTCACTCATGCCTTTAGCAATTGTTTCTGCAACATCTAAGACATATCTAAGATCCGCTGAACCATCTTCATCTGGTGGAGTTCCAACTGCAATAAATTGAATATCTCCATGTGATACACCTACATTGGCATCAATCGTAAAATCAAGGCGACCCGAATTATAATTCTCATCAACAATAGAACTTAGTCCTGGCTCATATATAGGCATGATGCCTTTCTTTAAGTTTTCAATCTTTTTATTATCAACATCAACACAAATAACATGGTGCCCTGCATCAGCAAGTACTGCGGCCTGAACCAAGCCAACATAACCAATCCCAAACACTGTCACATTCATTATTTATAACCAACTATTCATAATATGATCTTTAGACACGCTACCGCCCTGCAGTACACTTATGTGCTCCGCATAGGTTTTGAAAACACTAGATTCTGGCATTCACCAGAATGGTAATGTGCTAACTTTCTTTGATATCCAAACGCAATACGCTTGGTACAATTATTTTTTCCACGTCAACTTTGCCAACTAAATATTCATAACTCACTTTAGCTGCATTTAAATCTGTAATTACAAAACCATCATGTTCTGGTAATTCATCTAATTCATGGTAAATCGTATTATTAATAAACCGTTGATGTTCAGTATGTGGCTCATAAAGACCAACGATCTCTATCTCTGCGTCATAGGAACGCAAAATAGCTATTTCCGCTAAATCAGATACGCCACACAAAATTATTTTTTTCCAACCATTCTCTTTGCACTGTGCATAAGCCTGTAAGCATGAATCACCTGCTTCACGATAAAAAGAAAATGAATTTTTTAGATACCTTGCTGTTAATCGACTTTTTTCAGAAAAACCTTTTGGTGTGAGGTAATACAAATAGCGATTGGCTGGCGCATCGCTGATTTTAATAAGTCCTTTGCGAACACAGCGTTTTAAATATGAATTTGCCATACCTAAAGCCACACCAAGCTCTTGTGCTAAATGGCGTTGGCTAATGTCACTTTTACGCCCCACTGCATCGAGAACTTCCAATGTCATTTGTTCTTGTTTATGTTCTTTAACGTTCATAGGCATTAATAAGGCAAGCTTTAGCTTACTGCCTCAATCGCATCAACATCCATTTGTACACGTGTTGTATTACCCATAATATCTAGCAACAACATCACACGTTGTTCACTGGATTTTGCAACAAATACACCTTCAAGCCCCATCATCGGACCATCGAGCACGCGCACGTTATCACCTTTGTTCAGGCCATCTTGTACTTCATGCAATCCTTCAGGATTCTCACGTTGTTTGATGAACTCAATAACTTCATCACCCACTGATACCGGTTTCATACCAAATCGCACAATACTGGATACACCAATCGTTGAACGAATAGGAGCCCAGTTATCACTGGTCTGATCGAGGTAAATAAATAGATAACGAGGGAAAAATGGCTCTGTTACATAGCGACGGCGGCCATTACGACGCTTTGCATTCACAATCATGGGAAGGTAAGTCACGTAACCCTGACGCTCAAGCTGTTGTTGGGCGACGATCTCCTGATTTGGCTTAGCATACACCAAGTACCAAGCTTTTTTATTTTTTTCCTTTAAATCAGTCACTTAAGTGCTCACCTGATTATGTGGCCGATATTATTATATTTAGCGTTCAATCTGTGAACACAGATATGATTAAAGCAAATTATGGCAATAAAGGCAATTGAAATAAGAGCTTAGAAAGAAAATAGCGTATAGAGCGCTGTGCTCATCATGTACAACCTACCCATTTCTAAACGAGTAAGGTTAAAAAGAATGGGCACCGAAGTGCCCATTCAGATGCTGGGAATAGCAATAAACATCCCTGTTCTACCATTCCAGCGGTATACCAACAGCTTAGCATCCTTGCTATTAGTCAGTATGGGGGAGAATTATTGCTTAGTGGCCGAACCAATACTGAGGTTATTTTGGTTTTTGAGTACGGTTTTATCGCCAATTCCTTTAACCTTGGAAAGATCGGCAACCGACTGAAATAAGCCATTTTTGCTTCGATAGTCTACAATCGCTTGCGCTTTAGCCGGCCCAATGCCTGTTATCGATGATGCCAACATTTGTGCATCCGCTGTATTAATGTTGACGGGTTGTGCTGCAAAAACAGATGTTGCGGCAAGCAGTGCGATAGCACCAATAAGATTAGTTAATTTCATGGTTCACCTCCATATTGTGAATAATTATCATCAGCATCCTAGCCGATGAATTAACAATAGGATCTTTTACTTATTAGTTCAAGATACAATCGTGGCAGCAATTGCTGATTTTGCTGTAGGTAATGGACTGATGGTGCTACAGAAGAAGTGAAGAGTTGCCCTGTTCTATCGTATGTTCACTTCCGTCATTCCGGCATGATTTTGGCTCTAGATACCGGCTTGCGCCGGTATGATGTATTTTAGAATCCATATGGATTGCTTTACTAACATAAAATCTCTACGAGCTTCATTATGCACTTACTAAACCTGCTCTGCAGGTTCTGGTCGCGTTCGCAATGACAGTTTAAATTCTGCGCCCTCTTTATATAGCTGCTATTTCTGACTCAGTTCTCGTCAATACATCCATTGGGTTATCTGCTTGTGTAATAGGACGCCCCATCACTAGATAACTCGAACCTGATTTGATTGCATCGGCAGGTGTCATAGTACGGCGTTGATCATCTGCAACTGAGCCAGCTGGCCGAATACCTGGCGTAACTAAAACAAAATCTTCTGCAAAAGATTTTCTTAAACTCACAACTTCTTTCGGTGAACAAACCACACCATCTAGCCCTGATTGTTGGGTGAGGCTAGCAAGACTCGCTACATTCTCTGCCGGACTTCCCTGATATCCAATTTCATGAATATCATCACTATCCAAACTCGTTAAAATAGTCACTGCAATTAACAACGGTTGGTGGGATGATTTGTCTATCGCTTCTTTAGCAGCTTCCATCATTCTGCGCCCACCACTGGCATGCACATTCACCATCCACACACCAAGATCGCATGCGGCGGAACAAGCACCAGCAACCGTGTTTGGGATATCATGGAATTTTAAATCTAAGAAAACATCAAAACCTTTTGCCGAAAGCATCTCGACAAACTTAGGCCCAAGCCTTGTAAACATTTCCTTGCCTACTTTAAGTCGACAGCTTCCTGGCTCAAGTCTATTAACCAGTTCCATTGCTGATTTTTCATCAGCATAATCTAATGCAACAATGATGTGAGAATGTGTACTCATTTTCTATTCGGCCTCAACAATATCGTGAATGGGTTTTACCGTATTCCAACGCTTACAGCTTGGGCAGTGCCAATGTAAGGTTTTTCCTTCAAAGCCACATGACTGGCATTTGTATGATGATTTGGTCGTTAATAATTTTTTAATCAGATCACTTAATATCGTCATGTTTTCGCGCGCTGATCCTTCGGTACTTTGCAAATGATAATCAACTAAGCGCTCTAACCCTCTAACAGATGGGCGTTTACGTAGTTCACCAATAATAAAATGCACAGCTGCACGCTCGCCTTGTTCTTGTTTTAACTGCGCAGCCATCGCCAACATAATAGTGACACCACCGTAACGTTGTAATAACTCAGCAAGATATTTATTATATTCAGCAAGATTGTTGGTTGCGCGATAGCAATGTTCAATCGGTTCTATAATTTCTGCCAAATAATCTGCGTCTTGGTTTTCTACTTTGCGATATGCCGCAATTGCGGATTTATAATCATCATCTGACTCGTCTATTTTTCCCTGCAACAGACTTGCTCGAACACAGTGCTTGTCTGTTTTTAATGCTTTTTTAACCATCTTCAGAGCAGCACGATAATCACGTTGCTGAATTAATTTTTCAGCACACTCACAATAGTAATGCGCAACAACAGCAATTGTTCGTACGCCGGTTGTAAATTCATATTGGCGCGCTACATCAATCGCTTTATCCCAATCTTTTTCTTGTTCGTAGATTTCTAATAATTGGGTTTGTGCTTCGGACATGTACTCGCCGAGTTCAATCAATTCCAAGAAAAGATTTTCGGCACGATCTAACAAACCGGCACGCATATAATCTTGTCCTAGCTCATACAAGGCCAATGAACGTTGTTCACGATTTAAGGTTGGGCGGGCAATAATATTTTGGTGAATACGAATCGCGCGATCAACTTCCCCGCGTCGCCTAAATAAATTACCCAATGCTAAATGGGTTTCGACGGTTTCGCTATCAACCTCAAGCATTTGAATAAAAACTTCAATTGCTTTATCTGGCTGTTCATTAAGGAGAAAATTTAAACCTTTAAAATAATCAGATGATAAATCAACATGTTGAGGTGTAGCATTACGTCGCATACTACGTCGTGCCATAAACCAACCGGATGCAGCAGCTACCGGCAATAATAACGCCAGTAATTCCAACATATTAATGTTTATCCTGAAGCGGAATAGAACGCAGGTTTAATACTTCTTGTTCAGTATCTTTAATTTGCTTACGCAATTTTGAAACTTCATGCCGTGAAGATAGAAGCACGAGAATACTTGAGAGCAACCCAATCAATGCACCTGCGACAAAGGTAATAACCAATATAAGCGCAAGTGGTTGTTCAAATTTTCCGAAATAATAATTTAAAGATACTGGTTCTGCATTCAGCGTAGTAAATAACAGCACCAATAGTACAATTAGAATAATAAAGATAATACTTATAAATCGTGTCATTTCAAACCCGAATAACACCAATAATCATGATGAGTTTTATACAGACTACACGCCTGAATAAATTCAAATCAATATAAATTTAAACTTCAACAATCTCGTTTTCAGATGCCGCAGCATTCACACGCTCACGAAGCTCTTTGCCTGGTTTGAAATGTGGGACGTACTTACCAGATAAAGAAACTGATTCACCTGTTTTAGGATTACGCCCAATACGTGGTGGACGAAAATGTAATGAGAAACTACCAAAACCGCGTATCTCAATACGACTCCCTGTAGCGAGTGACTGACTCATTTGTTCGATCAAGGTCTTAACTGCAAGTTCAACATCTTTATAAGGAAGTTGGTTTTGCTTACGCGCAAGAGTTTCAATCAATTCTGATTTTGTCATTATTTTTGATCCCCGCTTTTATTATTAGGAGTAAATTCCGGTGCAGCCTTTTACAGACCACACCGGACATACTTAATTACTTATTGTTTTCCATTTGTTCTTTAAAGATATCACCTAATGTGGTCTTCGTAGAATCTTCATTGCTTCCGTAATCAGATACTACAGCAGCTTCATCATCCGATTCTTTCGCTTTCAACGAAAGTGTAATGACGCGACCTTTACGATCTACACCAACAAACTTCGCTTCAAGTTCATCACCTGCTGTTAGTACTGTACGAGCATCTTCAACACGATCCCGCGCTAAATCAGAGGCACGGATGTAACCTTCTACACCTTCACCTAAATCAACACTAGCACCCTTCGCGTCAACTTCAACAATCGTACCCTTCACTACGCTGCCTTTAGTGTGTTCTGCAACATAGTTAGAGAATGGGTTTTGTTCCATTTGCTTAATACCAAGCGAAATACGCTCACGCTCAGGATCAACAGAAAGAACCACTGTTTCCAGTTCTTCACCCTTCTTATAATTACGTATAGCCTCTTCTCCGGTAAGATTCCAGCTAATATCAGAAAGATGTACCAATCCATCGATACCACCGTCCAATCCAAGGAAGATACCAAAGTCGGTAATTGACTTGATTGTGCCGATAACTTTGTCGTTCTTGTTGTGAGAAGAAGCAAAATCTTCCCATGGGTTAGATTTACATTGCTTCATACCCATAGAGATACGGCGACGTTCTTCATCGATATCAAGAACCATTACTTCCATTTCATCACCTAATTGAACAACTTTAGATGGATGGATATTCTTGTTAGTCCAGTCCATTTCAGAAACGTGAACCAAACCTTCAACACCCGATTCGATTTCAACAAAACAACCGTAGTCAGCAATGTTAGTCACCTTACCGAATAGGCGTGTGCCTTCAGCATAACGACGTGCAATATCAATCCAAGGATCATCGCCAAGTTGTTTAAGGCCAAGAGAAACACGGCTCTTTTCTTTGTCGAACTTAAGGATCTTAACGTCGATTTCATCGCCCACATTAACGATTTCACTTGGGTGCTTAATACGCTTCCAAGACATATCAGTGATGTGTAGTAGACCATCAATACCGCCAAGGTCTACGAATGCACCGTAATCAGTCAGGTTCTTAACAACACCCTTAATTGACTGACCTTCAGCCATGTTCGCAAGCAACTCATCACGCTCTGCACTTGATTCTGTTTCAACAACTGCACGTCGTGAAACAACGACATTGTTACGTTGGCGATCAAGTTTGATAACTTTAAATTCAAGTGGCTTACCTTCAAGGTAAGTAGTGTCACGTACTGGACGTACATCGACTAGTGAACCAGGTAGGAATGCACGGATATCCATAACTTCAACTGTGAAACCACCTTTAACCTTACCCGTGATAACACCTGTCACTGTTTCTTTACTTTCGCTTGCTGCTTCAAGTTTAATCCAAGCAACATTACGTTTCGCTTTTTCGCGAGATAGTTTGGTTTCACCATAACCATCTTCGACGGCATCGAGAGCAACTTCGACTTCGTCACCAATTTGGACTTCTATATCGCCGTTCACATCAAGGAACTGGGCAGTAGGAATAACGCCTTCAGACTTTAAACCGGCGTGAACAATAACAAAATCGTCATTCACATCCATTACTTGGCCCATAATGATGGCACCAGGACGCATTTTATCGTTACTTAATAAACTCTCTTCAAAGAGTTCCGCAAAAGATTCGCTCATGAAATATTACCTGAAAAAACTAATTAACCGTGCCGAAATTAAAGGAGGTCGGGCATCAGCCTGCGCGCATAGTGAATGGACGCTTTGGACTGAACGGTGTTACCTCATAAATCTGGAGTAACTCAAGTAATGCCTTGGCAGCACTCCAGTACCTGTTTTACAACTTCATCAATGCTCAATGATGTTGTATCAATTTCTATCGCATCATCGGCAGCTTTGAGTGGTGAGCTACTTCGTTGAGTATCTCGTTGATCGCGGCTTTCAATGTCCTGCAAAAGATGTGCGAGGTTAACATCAAATCCCTTCTCTTTCAACTGTTTATAACGTCTTTCGGCTCTCGCTTCCGCACTGGCCGTAAGGAAAATCTTGACCTCGGCATGGGGGAAAACAGTCGTCCCCATATCGCGACCATCAGCAATTAGGCCAGGTTCTTGTGCAAATGCACGCTGACGCGCCAATAATGCGGTTCTAACCTTAGGCAATGCCGCTACCACAGAAGCCAATTTACCGGTTTCTTCAGTGCGCAATATGTCATCAACCACCTCGCCTTCCAGCAAGACAGCACCAATTGAAGTAAATTCAACGTCTAAATGCCCTGCTAGGGTCTCGAGTGAGGCTTCATCATCAAATTCGAGGCTATGATGTTGTGCTGCCAGCGCTAATAGACGATATAAGGCACCACTGTCGAGATATTGCCAACCTAATTTCAGAGCAACCTGCTGGCTGATCGTGCCCTTACCTGAACCACTAGGCCCGTCAATCGTTACAACTGGAGAGCTAGATTCTACATTAGAATCCATTATAAATTCCTTTATAAACAAAAAGTTATATTCAATATTTAATGTAAATCAAGAGGATATATTTAGGCCTGAATTATTCGCTAATTCAATGAAATTTGGGAATGATGTGGCGACATTGCCACAATCATTAATCTTTATATCCCCCGTTGCTCGCAATGCCGCCATCGCAAATGACATTGCAATTCGGTGATCGCCATGGCTGTGCACTTCACCACCCGAAAACACTCCGGGCTGTATGACAATACCGTCTAGGGTAGGTTCAACCTCAATACCTAGAGTGGATAAACCATCCGCCATTACCTGAATTCGGTCGCTTTCTTTAACCCGAAGCTCTTCTGCACCTGTCAGACGCGTTACACCCTCTGCACAGGCTGCGGCAATGAAAACAGCTGGGAATTCATCGATGGCGAGCGGCACGAGATCTTCAGGGATATCGATGCCCTTCAATTGCGCAGATTTCACCCGAATATCTGCAACCGGTTCACCACAGATCTCCTTTTCATTTGAAAGTGTAATATCTGCGCCCATCAATTTGAGGATACTGATCACACCATCACGAGTTGGATTAATGCCCACATTTTCGAGCAAAATATCAGAGCCCTGTGCAATCGATGCGCCCACCATAAAGAAGGTTGCTGAGGAAATATCGGCAGGCACATCAATATTTGCCGCCGTCAGTTTGCCGCCGCCTTCAATACAAGCTGTCGATCCATTTCTCTCAACTGGGTAACCAAAACCCTGTAGCATTCTTTCTGTATGATCACGCGTTGGTGCCGGTTCAGTGACACAGGTTTTCCCTTCGGCATACATCCCTGCTAACAACAGACAAGATTTCACCTGTGCACTCGCCATTGGCAAGGTGTAAGTGATGGCGCTTAATTTATTATCACCTTTAATATTCAGTGGCGGTGTTCCAGATTCTGTAGTACCTATCACTGCGCCCATGTCCTTTAACGGATCGGTAACACGACGCATGGGACGCGTACTTAAAGAAGCATCACCTGTTAATATGACGGGGAAATTTTGCCCAGCACATAGACCTGCCATCAAACGCATCGATGTACCGGAGTTGCCTAAATCTAACGGTGCACTAGGCTGTCTCAAACCATGTAAACCAACACCGTGAATACGCACACGACCTTCGCCAGAATGCTCTATATCGACACCCATGGCACGAAATGCTTTCATTGTTGAAAGACAATCTTCACCTTCAAGAAAACCATTTACATCGGTGACGCCTTCAGCCAATGAGCCAAACATAATGCTGCGATGTGAAATTGATTTATCACCCGGCACACGAAGCTTACCAGTCAGGCAACCACCTGCTTTGGCAACAAAAATTGTATTATTTGCACTACTCATAATGAACTCAACAATTTTGATCACGTGCTGTTTTTGCACGTGCAAACATTTTTAAAATAAACTCGCTGTCATTATTTTCAATGGCCGTAGCAAGTTTGTGTAGATCGCCGCTAAAACGATTCAGCATATCTAACAAGGCATCACGATTATTCAAACAAATATCATTCCACATCTTCGGATCGCTTGATGCAATGCGTGTAAAATCTTTGAATCCACCTGCAGCAAATTGAAATATTTCTCGGCGCTCATGCATTTTTGCCAAGGTATCTACCAAAGTGTAAGCCAATGCATGCGGTAAATGACTTGTTGCTGCAAGCACCTCGTCATGATGCTCAACCGATAATGATTCAACATCCGCACCTGCTGCATGCCACATCTGTGTAACGGCTTGTGTCGCTAAAGGGTCAGTTTCTTCCAATGGCGTTAAAATAACACGCTGGCCTTTATATAATTCCGCAAACGAAGCATCAACTCCACTTTCTTCAGTGCCTGCAATCGGGTGTCCTGGCACAAAGCGTGACAACTCATCACCCAACTCTGCTTGTGCATCACGCACAACATTTCCCTTAACACTACCCACATCAGTAATAATTGCAGTTGATTTTATCTTTCCTGATAACTCAGAAAAAATTGTTTTCATCGAACCAACAGGCACGGCAACAACAATAACGTCCGCATCGGATACAGCAGCTGAGATCGAGGTTTCATAACTATCAGCTACGCCAAGTTCTACAGCACGCGCAAGGTGTGCCGTGTCGCGACCAACCGCGACTACATGCTCAACTTCATTCGCTGCTTTTAACGCACGCGCAAGCGAACCACCAATAAGGCCTATACCAATGATACACAGTTTATTAATCATCCTTGTAACACCTCTGTCAGTGCTTCAATACAACGTTGATTCTCTTCCATACTGCCTACAGTAATACGTATAAAATCAGGCATACCATAGTTATCTACTGGGCGAACAATAATACCTTTTCGCAATAACTTCTCAAAAACATCGCGACCATTTTGTTTTACATTAATGCTAATAAAGTTCGCTGCTGTTGGTATGAATTCTAATTCCAGCTTATTGCAGGCCTGGTGGTACTGTTCAATGCCAGCTTTATTCATAGCAAGGCTATCCACCAAATGCTTTGTATCAGAGAGTGCTGCTATTGATGCAACCATTGCTAAACTATTTACATTAAATGGTTGCCTTACGCGATTTAAGAAATCAGCAATTTCTGGCGATGACAGACTGTAACCAATTCGAAGTGCAGCAAGTCCATACGCCTTAGAAAAAGTACGCGTGACAATCAAATTAGGCGACTCTGACAAATAATGTTCAGCCGATTCATACTCCGGAAACAATTCCTGTGCATATTCAAAGTATGCTTCATCGATCACAACCAGAACATGATCTGGTACTTTCTCAACAAATTGTTTTAGCGTACCGCGACCGACACATGTACCCGTAGGGTTATTGGGGTTTGCAACAAACACGACTCTGGTTTTATCTGTAATGGCTGCCAACATGGCATCAAGATCATTGCCCCATTCTTTTGCTGGCACGACAATCGCTTTAGCACCAACCGCCTGTGTCACAATCGGATAAACAGCAAAAGCATGTTCTGAAAACACAACTTCGTTATCAGGTGAAACAAATGCACGCGTTAACAATTCAAGAATGTCATTTGAACCATTACCGAGTGTAACCTTATCGATAGCAACATCATGCTTGTCCGCTAATACTTGTTTAAGCGCAAAACCATTGCCATCAGGATAACGTGATAACTCCTGTAACTCTGCCGTGATTGCAGCAGTTACTTTCTTACTCGCACCAAGCGGATTTTCGTTTGATGCAAGTTTAATAATATTACTTAAACCCAATTCACGCTCAAGCTCATCAACTGGCTTACCCGGTTCGTACGCACGCAAGCCGCATACGCCCGGTAATGCGAGTTCTTCAATCGCCGTGTGTTGTATCTTGGTATTCATAGGATTAACTTACAGAACAGCCTTGGGATAAGAGCCTAATACTTTTAGCATTGCGGCCCTATCAGTTAGATCTTGCAAGGCTTTTGCGATCGTTGGATCATCACAATGCCCATCAATATCAATGAAGAACACATAATCCCACATTCCCTGACGTGACGGGCGTGATTCAATGCGCGTTAAGCTCACATTATTACTTGCAAAAGGTGTAAGCAGCTCATGTAATGCAGCATGTTTATTAACAATAGACACCAATAAGCTTGTCTTATCAGCACCACTTGAACCAACCTTATTCCGCCCAATAATTAAGAAGCGTGTTGTATTGTCTGGCTCATCCTCAATATTTGCAGTAATAATATTTAAATTATAGATCGAGGCCGCTGTATCGCTGGCAATAGCCGCACTGCCTTTTTCATTTTCAGCACGTTGTGCTGCATCTGCATTACTACTCACTGCTACACGCTCAGCATTCGGCAAGTTCGCATCAAGCCACTCACGACACTGGGCTAAAGATTGTTGGTGTGAATAGATTTTTGTAATGTTCGTGAGTGCCTTTTCACTTGATAATAAATTGTGATGAATACGCAACTCCACCTCACCGCTAATCTGTAACGATGATTGCATGAACATATCCAGCGTATGACTGACGACACCTTCCGTCGAATTTTCTACCGGCACAACACCATAGTGAGCATTACCTGCTTCAACATCACGGAATACTTCATCAATAGCACCATGCGAAACAGTATGAATACTTTGACCAAAATGCTTTAATGCAGCCGCTTGGGTGAAGGTACCTTCCGGCCCAAGGTAGGCTATTCTCATTGGTTCTTGTAAAGCAAGGCACGCTGACATCAACTCACGAAATAAATGCGCGACAGTTTCATCATCAAGCGGCCCATCATTCCGTTGCTGCGCCATGCGTAATACTTCTGCTTCACGTTCCGGGCGGTAGAAATCGGTTGCTTCGCCACCGTTTTTCTCGGCTTCAGCACGCTTCGACTGCGCCACTTCAAGCGCGCACTCTGCCCGCTGCCGTATCAAGTCTTGAATTTGTTCATCCAAGCTATCAATGCGCGTTCTAATTTCCGGCAATGAAATTTCTTTTGTCATTTAATGCAATTCACCGTATTAATAATCTGTATACATTTTTTACATGCTGCGAACCGATAAAACACCTTCGATCGCAGAAATTGAAGACAGTGTAGCTTCTGTAACGTCACTGTCTACATCAACAACGGTATAGGCCAAGTCGCCACGTGATTTATTCAACATATCAACAATATTAAGACCTGCTTCAGCCAATGCCGTTGAAATCTGCCCTACCATATTAGGTACATTTGAGTTCACAACCGCCAAACGGAAACCACCGTTACGCGGCATATAAACTTCAGGGAAGTTCACAGAATTCGTCACATGACCATTTTCCAAATAATCTTTAACCTGTTCTGCCACCATAATCGCACAGTTATCTTCGGCTTCCTTGGTTGAAGCACCAAGGTGTGGCAAGGTTATGACACGTTCATGCTTCTTTAATAAGTTACTTGGGAAGTCACAAACATAGGCATTCACCTTGCCTGATTTAATTGCAGCAGACACCGCCTCATCATCCACAATACCATTACGGGCAAAGTTAAGAATTGTGACATTGTCTTTCATCATTTTCAGACGATCCCCGTTAATAAGATTACGCGTTGCATCTACAAGCGGTACATGGAAAGTAACAAAGTCCACTTGTGACAATAGATCATCGACGCTGTTTGCCTTTTGTACTTCTGATGACAGCTTCCATGCGCTTTGAACTGTAATATCCGGATCATAGCCAACCACTTTCATGCCTAATCGAAGCGCGACATTAGCAACCAAAATACCAATAGCACCTAAGCCAATGACACCAAGCGTGCGGCCGGGTAATTCAAAGCCACCAAAATTCTTTTTACCCGCTTCAACCTGCTTGCTGATTTCATCATCCGCACCTTCAAGGTCACGAGAAAAATCCCACCCCTGACAAACATTACGTGCCGCCAGCAACATTCCTGCAACAACCAGTTCTTTCACTGCATTAGCATTTGCACCAGGTGCGTTAAATACAACAACGCCCTTCTCACTCATTTTGTCGACAGGAATATTATTGACGCCTGCACCCGCACGACCAATTGCTTTAGTCGTATCACTCAATTCCATGCTATGCATATTATATGAGCGCAACAAGATCCCATCTGGGTTAGTCATTTCTGAAGCTACTTCATAACCATCGCGGGGTAATCGCTCAAGACCTGCAACTGAAATATTATTTAATGTTTGGATTTTGTACATATTATTCGTATCCTGCTTTACACATTAATTATTAACCGTAACGTTTTTCAAAGTCTGCCATGAAGGAAATCAAACTATTTACACCTTCTTCTGGCATAGCGTTATAAATACTTGCGCGCATACCACCAACTGAGCGATGTCCTTTCAAGGTAACCAAGCCGTTTTCTTTGGCCTCAGCCAAGAACACACTATCCAACTCACTATCAGCAAGGGTGAATGGCACATTCATCCACGAGCGTGACTGTACTTCAACTGGATTGGCATAAAATGGTGACGCATCAATCGCCGCATATAGAGCAGCAGCTTTGCGTTCATTTACTTCCGCCATTGCTGTAATGCCACCATTAGTTTTAAGCCAATCAAATACTAAACCGGCCAAGTACCAGCTGTATGTTGGTGGCGTGTTATACATTGAGTCATTATCTGCATAGTTTTTATAATCAAACATGGCAGGTGTGCCATCCATTGCGTTACCGATTAGATCATCACGCACAATCGCAACTGTTAAGCCCGCAGGACCAATATTTTTTTGTGCGCCAGCATAAATAACACCATATTTACTTACATCTATCGGACGAGACAAAATGGTTGATGACATATCCGCGACAATGGGTACATCACCTGTTTCAGGAAGATACGGGAACTCAACTCCACCGATTGTTTCATTTGGCGTAAAGTGCATATAAGCAGCATCACTGTTTAAGCTTAGGTCGGCCTGTGTTGGCGTGGTCATAAACTTGCTGTCTTCTGTTGTGGCCGCAACATTGACGTCACAAAAACGTCTCGCTTCAGCAATTGCTTTTTTCGACCAAGCACCGGTATTAATGTAATCGGCTTGTGTCTTACCACGCAGCAGATTCATCGGTACCATCGCAAATTGCGAACTTGCACCACCTTGCAAGAACAACACTTTATAATTATCAGGTACCCCCATCAATTCACGAAGATCAGCTTCTGCTTGTGCCGCAATCGACATGTATTCTTTACCGCGGTGACTCATTTCCATCACAGACATACCACTACCATTCCAATCAAGCATTTCTTCTTTAGCTCGTTCAAGTACGGCTTGTGGAATTGTTGCCGGACCGGCACTAAAATTATATACGCGTGCCACTGCACACTCCTTTTCTATTCAATATTTTAATTTATAGGAATTTACCCACATGATCTTATTGTCATGCTGGAAATTGTTTTATTCTTCTTCGCTTGCGCTACTGTCTGCAACAACGACCTCAGTATTTTCATCATCTGTTTGTACTTCTTCAATTCGTTCAATACCCGATAATGTTTGCTCACCACCAAGCTTAATCAAACGAACACCTTGTGTGTTACGACCAACAATGGAAATTTCATCTGCCTTCGTGCGTACTAAAGTACCACCACTGGTAATTAGCATTATTTCATCACCTTCTTTCACCAAGGCTGCACCAACCACATCACCATTACGTTCCGTGGTTTGAATGGCAATGACACCTTGACCACCACGACCATGTTGCGGAAAGTCATCCATCTTAGTGCGCTTACCATACCCGTTCTCAGTTGCAGTTAGCACATAACCTTCTTCTGCAATAATTAATGAAATAACTTTTTGTTCATCTGCTAATTTAATACCACGAACACCACAAGCAGTACGTCCCATTGGACGAACTTTGTCTTCATTAAAGCGAACCGATTTACCAGCGCTGGTAAATAGCAGTACATCTGAATCACCATGTGTGATATCGACACCGACTAATTGATCGTTATCACGCAATTCAATGGCAATGATACCATTCGCACGTGGGCGCGAGAATTCTTTAAGGCTTGTCTTTTTCACCGTACCATTAGCTGTTGCCATAAAGATGTACTTATCATCTTCATATTCACGAATAGGTAAGATCGCATTAATACGCTCACCTTCTTCGAGTGGTAACAAATTCACAATCGGTCGGCCACGTGAGGTGCGGCTAGCCAATGGCAGCTCGTAAACTTTTTTCCAGTACAACTTACCGCGACTTGAGAAACACAACATAGTATCGTGAGTGCTCGCGATAAATAATTTATCAACAAAGTCCTCTTCTTTAACCTTGGTTGCAGCCTTACCTTTGCCGCCACGGCGTTGTGCACTATAAACAGACAATTGTTGTGCTTTGATGTAACCCTCATGCGATAGTGTTACAACGACATCTTCTTCGCTAATAAGGTCTTCTAAGGTCAGGTCTTCTTGTGAATCAACAATCTCTGTACGACGTTCATCACCGTATTGTTCATTGATCGCTTCAAGCTCTTCGCGAATAACTTCCATTAAGCGCGTTGGGTTACTCAATATCTCAAGGTACTCACGAATACGTTCAAGAATTTCTGCGTATTCGTTTAAAATTTTATCTTGCTCTAAACCGGTTAAACGATGCAGGCGCATTTCTAAAATTGACTGCGCTTGTGCAGGAGATAAATGATAACCATCATCAAGCAATCCATAACAAGCATCCAGTTCATCCGGACGTGATGATTCTGCACCAGCCGCACCTAACATACCGGTCACATCACCTGATGCCCATGTGGTGCTAATTAAAGCGGCTTTTGCTTCTGCAGGTGTTTTTGAAGATTTGATAAGCGCAATAACTGGATCAATATTTGCTAATGCAACGGCTAAGCCTTCAAGAACATGAGCTCGATCACGTGCTTTGCGTAAATCAAAAATCGTGCGGCGTGTTACCACTTCACGGCGATGGCGAATGAAGGCTTCGAGTAATTGTTTCAGGTTGAGCAACTTCGGCTGACCATCAACCAGCGCCACAATATTAATACCGAAAACACTTTGCATCTGCGTGTGTTTGTAAAGGTTATTGAGAACAACGTCGGTGACTTCACCACGACGCAGTTCAATAACCATACGCATGCCGTCTTTATCAGACTCATCCCGTAATGCACTAATACCCTCGATGCGTTTGTCGCGCACCAGTTCAGCAATCTTTTCAATCAAGCGTGCTTTGTTAACTTGGTACGGTAATTCAGTAACAACAATGGTTTCCTTGCTGTTCTTTTCATTGACTTCAATATCAACGCGTGCGCGTACATAGATGCGGCCGCGGCCAGTGCGATAAGCTTCACGAATGCCACGCGCACCATTAATCAGACCCGCCGTTGGAAAATCAGGCCCAGGAATATGCTGCATGAGTGTTGGGATATCGGTATCAGGATCATCGATCAACGCCAAACACGCCTTAATCACTTCATTAAGATTGTGTGGCGGAATATTGGTTGCCATGCCCACGGCAATGCCGGTTGAACCATTGACCAACAGATTTGGGATCTTGGTTGGCATAACAGCCGGTTCACGCTCGGTTTCGTCGTAGTTTGGTCTAAAATCGACCGTTTCCTTATCAAGATCAGCCAAAATTTCATGCGCAATCTTCGCCATACGTACTTCGGTGTAACGCATAGCTGCTGGTGCATCGCCATCGACTGAACCGAAGTTACCCTGCCCATCTACCAGCATGTAACGCAAAGAAAATGGCTGAGCCATACGTACAATCGTGTCGTAAACAGCAGAATCGCCATGTGGGTGGTATTTACCGATCACATCACCGACGACACGCGCCGATTTTTTATAGGGTTTGTTGAAATCGTTACCGAGCTCATTCATCGCATAGAGAACACGACGATGTACCGGTTTAAGACCATCTCGCACGTCGGGTAAGGCTCGCCCGACGATGACGCTCATCGCATATTCCATGTAGGAGGTATGCAGTTCGTCCTCAATATTTATGGGGAGTATTTCGCGGGCTATATCTTCCATCAAACGCTGTCTTTTATTTGCTTTAATTTCATTAAATTCAATAGGTTATGGTGCTATTCAAGTGATGTCGATAAAGCACGCTAACCCCTCAACTATAAGCGTCTAATAGTACCACAGCGAGCACTATAAAGGCACTAAGAATCAGGGTTTTAGGGCTGCAATATGATGTGCAAATACGGTAAAGGTGACGACACAGTAATACGCTATAAAACGCTATTAAGGTGGTGTTAGCGCGACAATACAGGTTAATATTTGATACTTAGATCTTCTCAAACACTGCCATGGATTCGACATGAGAGGTATGCGGGAACATATCCATAATACCGGCCTTACAGAGACGGTAACCTTGGTTTTTAATCAATTCACCTGCATCACGTGCAAGCGTTGAAATATTACATGACACATAGACAAGCCGTTCTGGGCCGATCTCGCGCATACGGCTCACCACCTCAAACGCGCCACTGCGAGGTGGATCTAGCAACATACGATCAACATCTTTAATTTCCACAGGTATTTCTTTCGTCAGATCTGCGGCAAGGTATCCAATATTGCTGATGCCATTGATAGTTGCATTATGTTTAGCACGTTCAACTAGGGCTTCGCTACCCTCAATACCAATTACCTGCTGACATCGTCTTGCCAGTGGCAGACTAAAATTTCCTATACCGCAAAATAGATCTAATACCTTGCTGTCAGACTTTAATTCAAGCAGCTCAAGTGCCTGTTTCACCATTTTTTGATTCAGTTCTGCATTCACTTGAGTAAAATCCGTTGGCAAAAACTCATATTGGACATCGTAGTCGGGTAATGCATAAACAAGTTGTGATTGTTCTGGCCATAATGGCGCTGCCGTATCGGGGCCTTTCGGTTGTAGCCAAACGTGAATGCCTGTTGCTACTGCAAACGTTTTAAGTAATTCAATATCACTTACAATTAATTCTTCTAAATTTCGAAATACCAATGTCGTGTGGTTGTCGCCCACGGCAACTTCAATTTGCGCAATTTTTTGGTAGGCATTCATTCCCCGTATCAGGGCTTGTAATTCTTCAAGGCGTGTACCAACTGATTCATGCAGCACCTTGCAAACATTCATATCAGTTAAATAACCACTGCTCTTCTCTCTAAAACCCACTAGCAATTTATCTTTTTTAATAACAAACCTTACACCTAAACGGGCTTTACGCCGATAACCTGTGTCATTAATTGCAAGTGGCGGAATTATTTCGGGAATATCCAATTCACCAAGGTGTTTGAATTGATCGACCAAAACAGATTCTTTATGCGTACGCTGAGCGACTGGTGACATATGTTGAATACTACAACCACCACATAATAAAAAATGCGGGCAAACCGGCTCAACACGTTCTGGCGAAGCTTTAACTATTTCAACTGCCGTACCTTCATCTAACTTTGCACGTCGCGAGGTATAAACGAACATGACTTCTTCGTTTGGTAATGCGCCATCTATAAAAACAGTTTTGCCATCAATGCGAGCAATACCTCGACCTTCATGTGAAATAGACTCTACTGTTGCTGCAACCGGTTCAGTTGGCAATTTTTTTCTACGACGACGCGCCATGTTTGTTACCCAGTTAAATCGGAAGTTATTCGGCAGGAAAAACGCCGGTAGAAAGATATCGGTCACCGCGATCACAAATGATTACTACAATAACGGCATTCTCAACATGTTTGGACAACTCGAGCGCCGCAGCCACCGCACCACCTGATGAAACTCCAGCAAAGATACCTTCTTCAGAAGCCAATGCGCGCGTTGTATCTTCAGCAGCTTGTTGATCGACATCAATGATTTTATCCACGCGAGTTTCGTCATAGATTTTAGGTAAATATTCTTTAGGCCAACGACGAATTCCGGGAATTGCAGAACCCTCCGTAGGTTGAACACCCACTATTTCAATGGCTGCATTTTGCTCTTTTAAAAAACGCGATGTTCCCATGATAGTGCCAGTGGTTCCCATCGAGCTCACAAAATGGGTAATGCTACCTTCGGTATCACGCCAAATTTCAGGGCCCGTCGCCTCGTAATGCGCTAAAGGATTATCTGGATTTGAAAACTGATCAAGCACGATACCCTCACCTGCTGCTTCCATTTCTCGCGCCTTATCTATCGCCGCTTCCATGCTGCCTTCACGTGGGGTTAAAATAATTTCCGCACCAAAGGCTTTCATAACACCACGCCGTTCCACACTCATGTGTTCCGGCATGACTAACTTCATTTTATAACCTTGCATAGCAGCGGCCATCGCAAGCGCAATACCTGTGTTTCCGCTGGTTGCTTCGATCAAGCTATCACCTGGCTTAATATCACCACGCGCTTGCGCATGTTTAATCATACTCAGGGCTGGCCTGTCTTTAACCGAACCGGCAGGATTATTCCCCTCTAATTTAACCAGTAAAATATTATTCGTTTTACCCGGCAAACGCTGTAAGCGGACTAAGGGGGTATTTCCAACAAAATTGTCTAATGTTAAATAATTCATGTAAGCATTTTACCTTAATTTCTTACTATATGCAGGAACACTGGAATTCGTAGCTACACCACGGTATAAATACGGTATGTTAGAACGGCTTAGGACAATTATACTATGGACACGGAAGCTAAAGTATACGATGAACAACTCTCTCTCCAACTTGCAGGGGGCAACGAAGATCTTGCTCGCCAGATGCTTGAGATGCTACTTAAAGAACTGCCCGTATTACGCACCAATATGAATGAGGTTTTTGCTGCGGGTGATGAAGCGGCATTATACGACAATGTGCATAAAATTAACGGTTCAAGTCGTTATTGTGGTGTCCCTGCAATAGGACAAGCCGCGAATAACCTCGAATTACTACTTAAAAGTAATGATGGCGATCTACAGGATGCTATCGATAAACTAAATATAGAAATTGAACGACTGTTAGAACTTAATTGATATTATGGCGTGAAGTATTTATCAAACCCAATTGAATTAACGACATTAAGACTTGCGCTAGTGGCGTTAAGCGTCCATTCCTAAAAGTGTAACAAAGGCCACGGCATGATCATCCTCATCTGCAATGCTGATATAACCAGCACCAATTCCTAGCTCACTGATCAATTCTTGTGCACGTGCAAAATATTCAAGGGTCGGCTTTCCATTTTCATCATGCCCGACACCGATATCACGCAGACTCATGCCTCGACTAAAGCCAATTCCCATCGCTTTAGCGGTCGCTTCCTTTGCTGCAAATCGTTTGGCGAGAAAATGTGCCGGTCTAACTGATACAGCATAATCTTCTAATTCCGAATCACTCAGGATCCGTCGTGAGAATTTATCCCCATGTTGCTCTATATTTTTTTGCATACGAGAGACACGGACAATATCTGTACCGATACCGTAAATCATGTCTCAACCTGTAGCGCCATTAATCTTGCCTCTTTCATTAGGCGTTTCATTTCTCGAACAGACTCTTGCAAACCAGAAAAAACAGCACGCGCAATAATCGCATGGCCAATATTCAATTCACGCACATTTAACAATGCAGCAATCGGTTCTACATTATGGTAATGAAGGCCGTGTCCCGCATTAACATGTAGGCCTGCTTTTACACCTGCATCAACCGCATTACAAATACGTTCAAACTCAAGTGTTCTTTCCGCTGTTGTTTCTGCATCAGCAAAACGGCCGGTATGGATTTCAATAACTGGCGCACCCGCTTCTGCCGAAGCATTAACTTGCTCAGGATCTGGATCAATAAATAATGAAGTACGCACACCTGCTGCAGATAAACGTGAGCATGCATCAGTAACTCTCGTCATTTGACCTTTAACATCAAGACCACCTTCAGTTGTTAATTCCTCACGACGCTCAGGAACCAAACAGCAATCATCTGGTTTTACATCTTCGGCTATCGCAAGCATTTCTTCGGTAACCGCCATTTCCAGATTCATGCGTGTTTGTAAAATATCACGTAACATAACAACATCGCGGTCTTGGATGTGTCGACGATCTTCGCGCAAGTGTAATGTAATTGCATCTGCTCCTGCTTGCTCTGCCTCAATAGCCGCTTGAATAGGATCAGGATAACGAGTGCCACGCGCCTGACGTAATGTCGCAACGTGATCAATATTAACCCCTAACAATATTTCAGTGACTAATTCAGACACTCTCTTCTCCTGATAATCTTTACTATTCAGCTTTTGCACGCTGATTATACAACATACGGCTCTGTAATGGCTTATCGCCAAGATAATTTTGCAAAACCGTTCGCATGAGCCGTTTACAGTCATGTAAACAACCATCATTACTCAGCTTTTCATTCGCCAATGCGATTAAACTGCTGCCCGATAGCTTAGGTCCTTGCGGAATACTTTCCGAATTACACTCAACCGGCCCATGCTCTAAAACATAATAATACTCACGATCTTCCATAATCGATTCGCCTGTATTTGCGTCATGTTCTAAAATGAGCCCATAACCTAATTCTTGCAATAACCTTTTTTCAAACAACCTTAAACTGGCTTCCGCTGAATAGTTGCCATGGCCATTTTCACGTAATGCAGTTAATGCCTGGGCATAGGAGACAAATAAACCCTCATGAACATCATTAGGCTTCAGTAACCGAAAGATCAGCTCAGTTAAATAATAAGCGCTTGCATATGAAGAACCAGCTAATGGTTTAACGAATTCTGCGGCTTCAACGTTAACAAGCGTTTTTAGTTCGCCTTTACCCGTCCACGAGACTAGTAATGGTTGGAATACCTGCAGTAATGCATTAATGCGTGACTTCGGTCTTCTTGCACCCTTTGAAACCATTGCGACACGACCATGGTCTGCTGAAAAGACTTCAATAATTAAGCTGGTATTACGGAAATCACGACGGTGTAAAATAAAACAGGGCTGGCTTTCAATCCGTGCGCTCATTAGAAATCGTCAGTATAACCAAGGCTACGTAATGCACGGGCATCATCAGACCAACCTTCTCGCACCTTGACCCATAACCGCACAAATACTTTCTCATCTAGCATCTTCTCTAATTCCAAACGAGATTGCTTACCAATTTCTTTTAACATCGAACCATTTTTACCTATCACAATCGCTTTTTGTCCTGCACGTTCAACCCAAATAACCGCTCCTATATGCAACGTACCATCCCTGTTAGCATATTCCTCAATTTCCACTGTTAAAGAATAAGGCAACTCTTTACCCAAACGGCGAATCAATTTTTCACGGATAAGTTCTGCGGCGATAAAACGCATACTTCTATCTGTAACCTGATCTTCATCATAGAAGAATTCAGCTTCAGGTAACATCGATTTTAAAACAGATTCAAGTGTATCAACATGATGCCCCTTGGTTGCCGAAAGCGGCACAATCTCCGAGATATTTTTTAACTCCGACAGTTTCTGTAACAACGGCAGTAATGCTTCTTTTTTATCTAATTTATCAATTTTATTAACTGCGATGACTATTTTTGCCTCGGCGTGCTTTAATCGCTCGACTACTAAATCATCACCATCTGTCCAACCCGTACCATCAATCACAAAAACAACAACATCAACATCATGCACTGCGGTTTTAGCTGCTTGATTCATATACCGATTCATTGCATGTTCATTGTCCACATGCATACCTGGCGTATCAACAAAGATAAATTGAGTATCATCGGTTGTTTTAATACCAAGTACACGATGGCGAGTTGTTTGCGGTTTACGCGAGGTGATACATAATTTTTGCCCAACAAGTCGGTTTAACAATGTTGACTTACCAACATTGGGGCGACCAACAAAAGCCACATAACCACAACGCTGTATAGGTTTACTCACTTATCAGCACCACTTAACTGTTGCAACAATTGACTTGCTGCTGCTTGTTCTGCTTTACGACGACTGCTACCAACCGCGATCACGATATCTCCGTCTTCCACTTTACATTCAACAGTAAATGTTTGCGCATGTGCCTTTCCAGTAACCTCAGTCACCTCATAGCTTGGCAATGGTAGATGTCTCGCCTGCATATATTCTTGAAGTTGTGTCTTAGGATCTTTACCAATAGTATCAGGTGACGCTGAATCCAAACGGCTTGCGAGTTGTTTTAAAATAAGACCACGACAAGTTTCCAGATCAGAGTCCAAATAAACTGCAGCCAATACGGCTTCAAAGGCATCAGCAAGAATTGAGCTACGCCGGAAGCCACCGCTTTTCAATTCACCGGGCCCTAATTTCAAATAATCGCCTAACGATAAATCACGAGCCAATTCAGAAAGCGTTTCACCTTTCACCAGGCTGGCACGAAGCCGACTCATTTCACCTTCCGAACATTTTGGAAATCGTTGAAATAATTCATCAGCAATAACCATACCAAGGATGGCATCACCAAGAAATTCGAGCCGTTCGTTATTATATTGCCCAGCACTTCGGTGCGTTAAAGCATTATGCAATAAAGCTTCATTATTGAAGCAATAGTCAATCTGCTTCATTAATTTTGATATATCTGGTGTCAATTCGCCGCCTCAGCAGTCTCATAAAAATCAGCTACCAAACTAAGTGCTCCTACAAGCGGCACTTTAACAGAATAATTCACATTAATAACAACGACACCATTACGCTTGTTTATTTTGACATTTTTTTTCGTTACGCTCTTAACGTTATTAATGTCTAACTTTCTTTGTAGTAAAGAACGAATTTTTGCAGTAGAGTTTTTATACAAGCCTTGTGTTTTTTCCATTGATTTTAATGATGACTTTACATTAAAATTCTCAGAATAGACGGGGAATAACTTCAAAGCCAAAGTAACAAAGAAGGCGATTAAACCAAGAATGATTAACCAGCCTATCGCTGTAACACCTTGTTGACGTTTTATGTTTTTCATAACCGCACACCTCTTTCTTTTTATAAATTAATTTAACGCTGTACCAATTCTACTCCAACGGAAGCGGTCTCCAGAAAACCAGCCTTTAGATGCGTCAGAACTGAACCAGATAATTTGCGCCTTACCAACTAAATTCTCTTCAGGTACAAAGCCCCAGCCACGACTATCATTACTATTATCGCGATTATCACCAAACGCAAGATAATGACCTGCTGGTACGGTAAATTCAATGGCACCACCAAGATCTTGCTGACAAACATACATCATGTGCTCAGTGCCTAAAAGATCTTCACGCATAATTGTCGCGGGCTGACGGAAAAAACCTGGACATTCTGCAGGCGCCATACCCAGCTTGGTTTGCTTTGCTTCTTGACCATTTACATATAAGACTTTATTTAAATATTGAACTGTATCGCCAGGCACACCAACTACTCGTTTGATGAAATTTGTCTCATTATCTACAGGATAGCGGAAAACAAACACATCACCACGTTGTGGAGCTGCGACATCAATTATTTTAGTATCAATAACAGGCAACCTAACACCGTAGCTAAACTTACTGACAAGAATATAATCGCCAACAAGCAGCGTTGGTTTCATTGAGCCTGATGGGATTTCATAGGGTTCACCAACAAATGAACGCAATATCAGTACGATCAAAAACACGGGGAATAGCGAGTTCGCGTATTCAATAACAATAGGCTCAGATGCTTCTGTTTCCTCAGCTGATTTACTTCTTTGCTTAGCCAGGAAAAATTTATCTACCGCCCAAATGGCGCCACTCACCAACGTTAATATGACTAATATAAATTCAAAATCAAAATTCACTTAAAATACTCCATTTGTTATTTTTTGCTTACGCCGAGCACGGCCATAAAGGCTTCCTGTGGAATTTCCACCGACCCAACTTGCTTCATACGTTTTTTACCCGCTTTTTGTTTCTCAAGTAATTTTCGCTTACGAGAAACATCACCGCCATAACATTTTGCGGTTACATTCTTGCGTAGTGCCTTTACATTCGAGCGTGCGATAATATGTGTGCCGATAGCTGCTTGAATGGCCACATCAAACATTTGTCTTGGTATGATTTCACGCATACGTTCAACGAGATCCTTACCGCGAAGTTGCGCCTGATCACGATGCACAATCACAGCCAAAGCATCAACACATTCACCATTAATAAGTACATCGAGCTTCACAACATTTGCCGGTTCAAAATGCGAGAAGTGGTATTCCATTGATGCATAACCACGACTCACAGATTTCAGTCTATCAAAAAAATCCAGGACCATTTCGTTCATTGGCATCTCATAGGTCATCGTTACCTGGTTACCTAGGTATTGCATATTCTTTTGAACACCACGTTTCTCAATACATAAGCTAATGACACTACCGACATATTCTTGCGGCATGAGCAGGTTCGCAGTAATAATCGGTTCACGGATTTCATCTATGTAGTTAGGCTCTGGTAATCGTGATGGGTTATCGATTTCAATAATTTTACCCTTGGTGTCCAGCACTTCGTAAATAACGGTTGGTGCTGTAGTAATGAGATCAATATTATATTCACGCTCAAGCCGTTCTTGAATAATTTCCATATGCAGCATTCCCAAGAACCCACAGCGGAAACCAAAACCCAGTGCTTGTGAATTTTCAGGCTCATAGAATAATGATGCATCATTAATGCTTAGCTTTTGTAATGCCTCACGAAAGCTTTCGTAGTCATCAGAACTGATTGGAAATAAACCGGCAAAAACACGTGGCTGTACTTTTTCAAAACCAGGTAACTGTTCTTCTGATGGTCGTTCTGTACGTGTAATGGTATCCCCCACTGGTGCACCAGTGATGTCTTTAATACCCGCAACAATATAACCTACATCACCTGCTTCAAGCACTTCCGTCTCGATACGTTTCGGTGTAAATATACCAACCATATCAACAAGAAAATCTCGACCTGTCGACATAATGCGAATCTTATTCTTGGGCGAGATCCTTCCATGCACGATACGTACTAAAGAGACAACACCAAGATAATTATCAAACCACGAATCAATAATAAGTGCTTGTAGGGGTGCATCAACATCACCGACAGGTGCAGGTATGGTATTGACTAAACGCTCTAATGTTTCATTAATACCAACACCTGTTTTTGCGCTCACACGAACCGCATCCTCAGCTTCGATACCAATAATTTCTTCAATTTCTTTAATGACGCGCTCAGGATCAGCTGCTGGTAAATCGATCTTGTTTAGAACAGGCATAACTTCGAGACCCAGTTCAATCGCGGTATAACAATTCGCAACACTCTGTGCTTCCACACCTTGTGCAACATCGACCACTAATAACGCACCTTCACATGCTGATAGTGAACGCGATACCTCATACGAGAAATCAACATGCCCCGGAGTGTCAATAAAATTTAGTCGGTAGGTTTCACCATCTTCAGCCTTGTAATCCAAGCTTACGCTTTGTGCCTTAATAGTAATGCCGCGCTCACGTTCAATATCCATCGAATCGAGCACCTGAGATTGCATTTCACGCTCAGATAAACCACCACAATCCTGAATGAAACGGTCAGCCAGTGTGGATTTACCGTGATCAATATGGGCTATGATGGAGAAATTACGAATGTTCTCCATTTTCATGGAATAAGTACCTATACAGGGATAGCAGGCTAGAATTTTCTAGGCTTTGATTACAAAATCGGCGCAAGGGTTAACCTGTGCGCCGTCCGGTAGGGATTATAACTTATTCAGGCCTTGTGCTGAAATACATCTGTAAGGCCTGTGGATCGAGGAAATAATGGCATATTTCATGGTCTCCGTGCATCAAAACGGGTACTTTAGTACTATATTCATCGATCAGCACGGGATCTTCGTCAATATCGACCATTTTCAAGGTAAAGTTTAAGCTCGACTGGTATTCAGCCAAGGCTTGCTGCATATCTTCACAAAGGTGACAATTTAGCCGTCCATACAAGCTAAGTTGAATCGCTTCACTCAAGCTATTCCTCATCTTTGATTTTCAGAGCCAAGAATAACGGACCGCTGCGTTGTCGATGCACCAAAACAGGGATTGATTTACCTTCTGGCAGGTCTTCAACTAATTCGTTGAATTGTTCGGTGCCTGTGATCGTCTCGTTATTCAACATTGTAATCACATCACCTTTACGGATACCGGCTTTGGCTGCTGCACCGCGGTTTGCGGTTACGACAAGTACACCACCTTCGGCAATGTCTCTCTTTTGACGCTGCTTATCGCTCAAATCAGCGACAACAACACCAAGGCGGTTTTGCTTAGTTGCTTTCGGTTTGCCTTCTGCAACTTGAATGTCATCTTGTTCTGGCAGCTCACCAATTGTTACACGCAACTGCTTACGCTTACCTTTGCGCAATACTTTTACTTTAGCCGTTTCATCAACCGGCGTGCGACCAACTAATGGTGGCAAATCTTTAGAGCGAACAACTTTTTCACCATTAAAACGCAAAATAATATCACCCACTTCAAAGCCTGCATCAGCAGCAGGACTATCTGGTAATACACGGGAAACTAATGCACCACGTGGTCGCTTCATACCAAATGATTCAGCAAGGTCTGAATTTACATCTTGAATCAATACACCTAACCAGCCACGTGAAACACGGCCCTTATCACGCAACTGATCTGCAACATTCATCGCAACCTCAATGGGTATTGCAAAAGATAAGCCCATGAAACCACCAGTACGGCTATAAATTTGTGAGTTCACGCCAACTACTTCACCTTTCAGGTTAAATAGTGGCCCACCCGAGTTACCGGGATTGATCGCAACATCCGTTTGAATAAACGGAACATAATTTTCTCTTGGTAAACTGCGACCTTTTGCACTGACAATACCTGCTGTCACTGAATAATCAAAACCAAATGGCGAACCAATCGCCAGCACCCATTCACCCACTTCTAGTTTGCTAGAGGAACCTATCTTTAACACTGGCAAATTATCTGCTTCAATTTTTAAAACAGCAACATCAGTGCGCTCATCTGTACCAATCACTTTCGCCGGGTATTCACGTCGATCATTTAAACGAACTAACACCTCATCTGCACCAGAAATCACATGATTATTGGTAATCACATAACCATCGCCTGACACGATAAAACCTGAACCTAATGATTTTGTATCAGGGCTCTGTTGCTTACCTTCTTCATCAAAGAACCGACGAAAGAAATCATTAAAAGGACTGTCTTCTGGTAAATCTGGAATTTGGAAATTCTTCGGCAATTTTGCATGCGGCTTAACTTTTTGCGTTGTACTAATATTAACAACAGCAGCACTATTCGCTTTAACCAGCTTTGTAAAGTCAGGAAAATCTCTGGCCTGAACCGATGTTACTGACAACACCAACAATAAGACAAACCAATGAGATATGTTTTTTACACGCATTTTCATAACAACTCCTGAACTTTAATCTATTCTACGCAAAATAACAGGACGATAACGTTCACTGTTATACGCGACAGCTGAAAAATATTTTACATAAATCAAGCCGACAACTAAACCAATACCACCACATGCAATTGAAACCAATTCTGACGCTGAAAAGTAGCTAGCCACAATTGGTAATACCAGCATCATCATCAAAGGGATCGCATAAATAATCACCGATCCCGTTACTAACGCACTATCATCCACGCCTAATATTACTTTATCACCTACTGATAATGAAATATCTGTTTCAAGTTTCAATGGCTCTCGGTTTCTCGAAAAGAATGTGCTTAACAAGGATGTACCGCAACCACTCTTTGCTGAACAATGTCCACAACTTGATTTATTATCGGTTTCAACACTGACTTTTTGATTACTAACATCGACGACGATAGCTTGTTCTTCTAACACAATATGCTAATCACTTTGTATGGATTACTGAGCTACTTAATAGTTCTACTGTCATTGCCGGTACTTCTCCCACCGCCGTGACGTGATATTTACCCATAATACGACCATATGCATTAACCGCTCCCATATTCGTCGCACCTTGTAATGAATCCACATCCTCACCTATTTGTTCTATATATACTGAAACCCATGCTAGCCCATCAGTATAAACAAGATGTTCTACTGGCAGATTGGTTTCCGGGAGTTTATGCATATTATGATGCGCCAACATAAAACCTTTAGGTTTATTCTTCACCTGCCAGCTAGGATCAACTGACATAGACCCTTCGTACTTTGTTTCATCATCTGTAACCCATGTGAACTCTCTACCACTCACATTCGGCTTGAGTAACTCATCATCTAATGATTCATGCAATTTAATATCGGTGAACATAATTTGTTCAACCGCATTGCCTTCCGGGTCTAATAATTCTGAGCGCAGCAATAATTCAAATGCGTCATCAATCCATAGTCGGTAGCCATAACGAAAATTATCTTGCGGTTTAATGAAAACGCGCCTTGCTTCGCGTGAAGCAACTCGTTCGTAACCTTCAAAGCTAAAATCATAATATGCATCGAGTTGATCTAGCTCGCTCGGGAAAGATGGCAGTTGTGTGCCAGGGGTATGGTTATCAACAACAACTGATTTACTGTCGGGTAAAATACAAGTAACAACCTTGTTATTCCGAACAATTTCACGTGCAGAACCCGTCAAAGAGATCATTCGCTCATGTTCACCTTTATTATCCGCTTTATGGATAATCTTCACGGCTTCCATTTCATTACCGTGACGATACACAAAGGTACCTTCATAATTAAGATGTTTACCTGCTGCGGTAACACGGCTTAACCATTCACGAACAGTATTCGAATCTATTTGTTCTGCACTAACCGTGAAGCTAGCATGAGAGAGCAACAATATCGTAATTAAAAACCTACTTCTCATCGACGAACACTGCTCCCATTAGGGTTATACTCAAGCACAACAGAATCATCTGTTTTTGTGGTGTGCTTGTTACCGTAACTCACGATAGGAGCGAATGGCATAGTGCCACGTACGGCTGTTGAGTAGCCATTGTGATTAACAAGATAAGCATTTAGCTTTGATGCAACCGATGGTTGTGCAACAGACCAATTTACACCCTTCACCGTCACAGGAATAATATCGGTATTCGCTATCGGAGCAGGCGTTGTTGTGCTACTTGCAATAGCACCCGGATTAAATGCATTTTGTGTTTCTGGCTGTACCATTAAAACAGCAACAGCGGCTACGGTAGCGGCAATTGCCATACCTGCCACTTGCTTAACTGCTGCAGAGAAATGTTGTTTACGTCTTTGTGGTGCAAATACGGTTGGCTCATTTTCTAACGCGGCATTAATGCTTGCGCTTAAGTCAATCGAGCTAGCACTGTCTTGTCCACCCATCGAACGACTAATTAAATGATAGTTTGCCCACCGTGAACGTAGCTCATCATTATCTAGAATCTCACTAATCAGCCTATCGGCTTCAGCACCTTCCAGTTCGCCATCCACAAAAGCCGACAGTTTTTCGTCAATATGTTTTGTCATAAACTTTACTCTACTATCACTCATTTACTTCGTCGCCCGAAACAACGGGGCGAATACGTGTTTCAATCGCTTCTCGTGCCCTGAAGATACGTGACCTCACCGTACCAACTGGACAAGACATAGCTTGTGCAATTTCGTCGTAACTGAGTCCTTCCAGTTCCCGCAACATAATGGCAGTACGCAAATCTTCAGGTAATGCCTTAATCGCTTCGTTTAAACTTTGCTCAAGTTCATCTTTTTGAGCTAGCTTATCTGGGGTGTCGTATTCCTTTAATCCATGCGCCCCATCATACTGCTCGGCATCCGATGCCTCGATATCATCTTTTGGTGGCCGTCGTCCCATCGCCACCAAATAATTCTTTGCCGTATTAATCGCAATACGATATAGCCATGTATAAAACGCACTATCTCCTCGAAAACCAGACAGCGCTCTATATGCCTTAATAAAAGCTTCTTGCGCAACATCTTGGCATTCCGACTGATCTCGCACATATCGTGAAATCAGATTCAGTATCTTCTGCTGGTATTTGAGCACCAACAGGTCAAATGCCTTCTTATCTCCATTTTGAACACGCACCACCAGGGCGTAATCCACTTGCTTCTCGCCCATCTGGGCTGTCCCCTCTTACCGCAGGTAGCTTTTTAAGATATCTACCTGTTAACTAGACATTTTTTGACCCAGATAGTTCGCTCACTGAGTAAATTTATTATATTCTCGTAGTGTATCAACTGTAAAAACACAGTTTAGTCCATAACGACAAGAAAATGTTCCATTATTAAGGCTATGAGCAAAAAATACAGTATTGACGTACTCATTATAGGTGCTGGTCTAGCCGGGCTCAGTACCGCCCTGCGTCTCGCAAAACAGGTGAAAGTGGCCATTATCGCGAAAGGTGCCCTCACCGAAAGCGCCAGCCTTTATGCCCAAGGCGGTATTGCTGCTGTTCTTGATGAAGAAGACTCCGTCGCTAAGCATGTCGAAGACACACTTAACGCAGGTGGAGGCGTTTGTAACCCAGAAATTGTTGAGTCTGTTGTCAAATCAGGCCCCCGCAACATCCAATGGTTAATCGACCAAGGCGTACTATTTACTCGCGAGTCCGGTGAAGATGGTTATGGCTGCTATCACCTCACCCGAGAAGGCGGTCATTCACGTCGCCGTGTAATTCACGCTGCCGATGCAACAGGTAAAGCTGTGGAAATGACACTGGGTGAAAAGGTGAAACAACATCCGAATATTACTGTATTCGAAGAACACATCGTGGTTGATTTGATCACCAGTGCTAAATTGGGTCAAAGTGGCAATCAATGCCGAGGCGCCTATATATTAGATCGCGCATCCGGCAAAGTGCATAGTTTTGCCGCACGCTGTGTTGTATTGGCAACCGGTGGCGCCAATAAGGTGTATCTTTATACCACCAACCCCGATGTCTCAACTGGCGATGGTATCGCCATGGCATGGCGTGCAGGTTGCCGGGTTGCCAATATGGAATTTATTCAATTTCATCCAACTTGTCTTTATCACCCAAAGGCAAAGACGTTTCTAATGACCGAAGCGATTCGCGGTGAAGGTGGTAAGCTTCGTCTGCCCGATGGTTCATCGTTTATGGAACAATTTGATTCCCGTGCCGAACTTGCTCCACGGGATGTTGTTGCCCGTGCTATCGATCACGAAATGAAATGTCTTGGTATTGAACATGTGTTACTCGACATCAGTCATAAACCAGCGAATTTTATTCGCACGCATTTCCCTAATATTTATGCACGCTGCTTAGAGTATGGTTATGACTTGACCAAGGATGCGGTTCCTGTTGTCCCTGCTGCGCACTATACTTGTGGTGGTGTTATTACAGATATCAATGGCCGTACTGATATTGAAGGTCTGTACGCTATTGGTGAAACAGCCTGCACTGGTTTGCATGGTGCAAACCGACTTGCCAGTAACTCACTACTTGAATGCTTAGTATTTTCCGAATCAGCAAGCAAAGATATTCTCGAAAACCTATCGAGTTATGTATTAAGCAAACATTTACCGGATTGGGATGAAAGCCGCGTTACCAACTCTGACGAAGAAGTTGTTGTAAGCCACAACTGGGATGAACTACGCCGTTTCATGTGGGATTATGTTGGCATTGTTCGCACTAACAAGCGATTAGAACGCGCCAAGAGCCGTGTTGATTTATTGCAACGTGAGATCCATGACTACTACGGCAATTTCCGCGTAACAAATGACTTACTTGAATTACGTAATCTCGCACAGGTCGCGGATATGATTATTCGTTGTGCCATGCAACGTCATGAAAGTCGTGGGCTGCACTATACATTGGATTACCCCAAGATGACGGATAATTACACGCCTGACACTATCCTTGTGCCTGATAATTTTTCATCAGACGCTGCTATTAGCGCCTAAATATTTTTTCCTTATCTGCTGGCTTGGAAAGTCGAAGTCGACAACGCAATTGCCTGTGCTCATCATCTGCTAGCGAATCAACAAATAGCGGCAAACTGATGCGACGATGACTCTGTAGTAATTTAAAATTAAGAATAACGAGTGCTGGATGCAAATAGCTATCATCACATAATACAACAGCCACCTCACTTTGATCCGGAAATTGCAGCAACCAATCCCCACTCGTTGATTGGGAAATACCAATCACACTACTCACATCAGTTAAAATGCAATACTTTTTAAAATAATAATAAAAATTAAAAATAATAATCGGTATTAATAGAAACAGCACTGAATGAGTATTCGCTATAACGGCGATTACGCATAACAGTGCTGTAAGGTGCATCACGAGCAAAATCAACCCGAATGTTTTCGACCCATGAACCTTAAGATGTAGAACTCTGTTGAATTTTCTCGATGACATTTTGTATGCGCGCCTCCGTGTGCACATGACGACCTATAAGATACTCAAGCAACTCTGTGTCAGTTATATCCAATACCGCTAAGAACACTTGTCTTGATTCAGCATCTAATTGCGAATACCCATTCTCCAAGAAATTACTCAGTAACAAATCCAACTCTAACATGCCACGACGACACTGCCATGCCAGCCTTGTTATCGATGGTTCATTATCCGTAGCAAGCATAACCATTACACTGACTTTTTAACCATCATTTGTTTTATTTTACCGATCGCTTTAGTTGGATTAAGCCCTTTCGGACAAACCTCAACACAGTTCATAATACTGTGACAGCGGAATAATTTGTATGCATCATCTAGGGTTTGCAGTCTCATATCGGTTGCCTGATCACGGCTATCTGCTAAAAAACGACCTGCTTGCAATAGTGCAGCAGGACCTAGAAAACGATCAGGGTTCCACCAAAACGACGGGCATGCTGTTGAACAGCAGCCACATAAAATACATTCATACAGACCATCAAGTTGCTCACGTTGTTCTGGCGTTTGCAAGCGTTCAACTTCAGGTTCTGGATCGTTATTCTGTAGCCACGGTTCAACTGCACGGTATTGTGTATAAAATTGTTCGAGGTCAACTATCAAATCGCGAATAACCGGTCTTCCCGGCAAAGGACGCAATGTAACATGTTCACCTAAACTGCTAAGCGTTGTCACGCAAGCCAGTCCATTACGGCCATTTATACTCATCGCATCTGAACCACATACACCTTCACCACAGGAACGCCTAAAGCCCAATGTTTCATCTTGCTCTTTTAATAGTAACAATGCATCCAACAACATCATGTCGGGGGGACAATGCTCAAGAACAAAATCTTCCATCCACGGCTTCTTATCGGCATCAGGATTGTATCGGTAAATAGAAAACTTCATCTAATACACCCGCTCTTTTGGTGGAAAGGTTTCCACACTCATCGGTTTTGTATGTACTGGTTTAAAATCTATTTGACGATCTTTTTTATAAAATAAACTGTGTTTAAGCCAATTAACATCATTTCGCTCAGGATAGTCAATACGGGAGTGAGCCCCCCTGCTCTCCTGACGTGCCAGCGCCGAACAAATCGTGGCTATTGCAACATCTATTAGATTATCCAATTCCAATGCTTCTATTCTTGCCGTATTAAATTTTTGACTATGATCAGAAAGTCGGACATTGGGCAATCTCTTTTCAAGGGCAATCACTTTCTGCAAGCCATCTTCAAGTACCGCCTCGGTCCTAAATACACCGCAATGCTCTTCCATTACACGTTTGAGTTCATTGCGTAAACCAGAAACAGATTCACCTCCACCTTTTTTATCCCAACGTCGCAAGCGTTGCATCGCCTTTTCAATTACTGAATCAGGTAATTCACGATGATGTCGATGTTCCGATAAATAGTTTTTTATATGGTTTGCAGAAGATCGACCAAACACCAATATATCTAACAGTGAATTTCCACCTAAACGATTTGCACCATGAATAGATACACAAGCACATTCTCCTGCTGCATATAGCCCTGGCACTTCTTCTTCTGGTCCCGACGAAACAGGCGCAACGACTTGGCCAAAACGATTGGTAGGAATGCCACCCATCGTATAATGTGCGGTTGGGAATACAGGAATCGCTTGTTCGGCAGGATCAATATTAAGGAATGCCCTTGTTAAATCACAAATACCCGGTAGACGCTTATGTACCACGTCACTTCCGAGGTGATCGACCTTAAGCAATATGTGATCTTTTTCCGGCCCGCAACCACGACCCTCACGAATTTCAGTAGCAATCGCACGACTCACGACATCACGACTCGCGAGGTCTTTTGCCTTTGGTGCATAATTGGGCATGAAGCGTTCGCCATTACCATTAATAAGGTAACCACCTTCGCCTCGCGCTGCTTCCGTAATTAACATACCTTTACCGGCAATACCGGTTGGGTGAAATTGAAAAAACTCCATGTCTTGTAACGGAATGCCTGCACGTAGCACCATTCCCATACCATCACCGGTATTGATGTGTGCATTGGTAGAAGTACGAAAAATTTGTGCTGCACCACCCGTTGCAATCAACGTGGTTTTTGCTTCAATAACCAAGGGTTCACCTGTTGCAATATCTAAAACCAATGCACCAAGAATATAGCCATCGTCATCACTGATAAGATCTACTGAAAAATATTCATCAAAGAAATGGGTTTTAGCGGCAATGTTTTGTTGATAAAGCGCATGAATAATTGCATGGCCTGTACGGTCAGCCGCTGCACAGGTGCGCGTTGCTTGGTCACCACCAAAGTTCTGGCTTTGCCCGCCAAAAGGTCGCTGATAGATCTTTCCATTTTCAAGCCGCGAGAATGGCACACCGATATGTTCTAATTCATAAACTACACGTGGTGCAGCACGACACATGTATTCAATCGCATCTTGGTCACCTAGATAATCACTGCCCTTCACCGTATCAAACATATGCCAGTGCCAATTGTCATCGGTGACATTCGCAAGTGATGCATTAACACCGCCTTGCGCTGCTACCGTATGTGAACGAGTAGGAAAAACTTTCGAAACAACAGCAACCCTTGCATCTGCCTGTGACAACTCCAATGCTGCACGCAAACCTGCCCCACCAGCACCAATAACTAAGGTATCGAACTGTCTACGTGGAATACTCAAACTGGCGCTCCTGTTGCCAAAAGTAAAATTCGTAACACCCAAACTAATATTGCGATCAAATACACTGCCAATATAAACAACAAGAACACGCGAATATTGAACGAGTGCACATAATCAATAATCACGTCACGGATACCAACCCATGCATGAGCAAACAAACTAATAAAAAATAATACCCATGTAACAACAACCATTGGCGAAGACATAAAGTTTTGCCATGCATCGAAGTTATCGATTTTTTCGCCAGCAATAACAACAGGCATAAGCACTACAAACAATAATAAATAGATTGCTGAGGCACGTTGTAACACCCATGCGCGTAAGCCAGTCAAAATATTACTCATAAGCTAATACCGACAATGGCTATCGATAAACCTAACGCCAATATAATCACTAACCATGCTGTGCTGCGTGCTTGCTGTCGTTCAATACCCACATCAATGTCCAGTAACAAATAACGTATACCGGCTAACAAATGGTGCAACAAAGACCAAAGCAGAACGATTAAGATAATTTTGACTGACGTGCTTTCAAGGCATTCTTGTATTAATACAAAATCGGCCTTGCTTTGTAATGAGCGTTCAATGATATATATAAGGTATGGCAATACTAAGAACAACAGCACGCCCGTTAATCGATGCGCAATCGACATAATCGCAGTGATGGGTAAGCGAATCTGTAGCAGATTCAAAAAAACAGGCCGTTTTTGCTTCAACATACGTATAACAACGTTTCCCTACTTTTAATAACCTAATACCATACTAACGCGCGGGTCGATTTGGCGCAATCGACACGCATCTCATCTATTTACTGGTGGTATACTAGAACATTGAACAATATTCATCAGGACACAGTAAATGAATACCGAGTGGACAAATTTTCTACAGTCACAACAAGCACATTTTGACGAAATTGGCGTTAGTCATTTTGCAGATGATCTTGCCGTTGCCGATAACAACCCTAATTTTCTCTGTGATCTCTCACAACTCGGTTTACTCCGTATCACCGGTGATGATGCGGAAACATTCTTGCAAGGCCAATTAAGTAATGATGTCAGCATACTTGATGGTAACCAAAGTCAACTTAGCAGCTATTGCAGCCCCAAAGGTCGAATCCTTGCCAGCTTCCGACTTTACCGAAATAATGGTGATTTCTATCTCCTCATCCCTGCCGATACACTCGCTGCAACACAAAAACGTCTGCGTATGTTTGTACTTATGTCCAAAGTGAGTATTGATGATCTTAGTGATGAATTAATTCGCATTGGTATCAGTGGTGACAAAGCGACTACTGCTCTCGAACAACTATCACTGCCAATACCAGCAGATAAAAATGGACTCACCAGTAAAGATTCTATCGACATTCTCGATATCCCAAGTACCCAATCGCGATACATACTCATTGGCTCAGTATCAGCAGTACAAGATATATGGAGAAAACTGAAGGAACAGATACCAAGTAAAGGTTATAACCACTGGAATTTAATGGACATTCACCAAGGCATCCCTAGTATAACCGAGGCGACTGTCGATGCCTTTGTACCGCAAATGGTCAACTTACACGCCATTGATGCTGTCAGCTTTACTAAAGGTTGCTATCCCGGACAAGAAATTGTCGCCAGAATGCACTATTTAGGTAAATTAAAGCGACGCATGTACCGAGCACAAGTTCAAGCAAAACAAGTACCTAAGCCTGGTGACGCCCTCTTTTCAGCGGACAGCGACAGTGCTCAAGGCGCGGGACAAATAGTCATGAGTGCAGCACTCACTGATGATCGGTATGAAGTACTTGCTGTTATTCCAGTCAAAACTCATAATGACGGTGAGTTACATTTATACAGTAACGAAGGCCCTAAGCTAGAACCCAAAGAACTTCCTTATTCAGTATCACTTGAGCGTGAAAAATAACAAAACTGGCCTTCATTTTTCGGGCTAAGTGCCGATAAATAAAATAAGAACCGTAATTCCCTATTTTAAATACGGCTATACTCCCAACTGGAGATACAAATTGGAAAATATTGAAGAGTTTTATACCGGCCTAATCGAAGACATTAGCAATAATAAACTTGAACTACCGACATTGCCCGAGGTTGCGCTTAAAGTGCGTGAGACGGTCGAAGACGATAATGTTAACGCCAAGAAAGTGGCCGATGTAATTGGTAGCGATGCCGCTCTTTCTGCCCGCCTGATACAGGTTGCCAATAGTCCAATGTATCGAGGTAACAAACGTATTGAAGATATTCAGATGGCTGTTTCTCGTATGGGCTTTACGGTAACACGTGATCTGGTTATTGGCCTTGCGATGCGTCAAATGTTTCAAGCCACCTCTGAAGTCACCGACATTCGTTTACGGGTAAGCTGGGAACACAGCACACAGGTTGCGGGTTTAACAACAATGCTGTGTAAGCACTTCACTAAACTAAAACCCGATCAAGCTATGTTAGCCGGATTAGTGCATGACATTGGCGTATTGCCTATTTTGGTACGCGCTGAGGAATATCCTGAGTTACTAGAAAATCCAAAATTATTAGATGACTTAACTCGTGAACTACACACTCGTTTAGGCACATTGATTCTTGATTCATGGGACTTCCCTCAAGAACTCATTGATGTCGCAGCACAGCACGAAAATCTTGAATACGATTCAGGTGATGGAATTGATTATGTTGAACTGGTACAGGTTGCTAACATCCAATCCCACCTCGGTAGCAATCATCCCTTAGGTGCCGTTGATGTTAGTAAGATACCTTCATGCATAAAACTTGGCATGACCGATGAAGAACATAACATTGGTGATGTCGAAGACGCCGCTGAGCTACAGGGCATCCTCGTCGCATAAGTTAATCGTCTGACTTCTCTTCCGCGTTTGTATCAACGCGTGAACGCATATGCGGAAAGAGCAAAACATCACGAATAGATGGCGAGTCGGTTAGCAACATGACCAGACGATCAATACCGATCCCCTCGCCTGCCGTCGGTGGTAAACCATGCTCTAGCGCAACAACATAATCCGCATCAAAATGCATCGCTTCATCGTCACCTGCATCTTTTTGTTCAACTTGTTCACGGAAACGTGCAGCTTGGTCTTCGGCATCATTTAATTCCGAGAAACCATTAGCGATTTCACGTCCGCCAACAAAAAACTCAAAACGATCTGTCACAAAGGGATTGTCATTATTACGGCGCGCCAATGGTGATACTTCAGCAGGATAGGCTGTAATAAACGTTGGGTTCTTCAGTTGATGTTCAACCGTCTTTTCAAAGATTTCTATTTGAACCTTACCTAAGCCATAACTGTCTTTAATGTGAATATCGAGTGCTTCTGCCACTTTACGTGCCGCATCTAAATCATCAAGCTGTTCTTGGCTAACGTCTTTATTAAAGTGCAATATAGATTCAACAACAGTCATGCGTGCAAATTCACTACCAAAATCATATTGCTCACCTTGATATTCAACCACTGGCGAATCTAAAAGGTCTCTGGCAAGACCATGCAGTAGTTCTTCGGTGATATTCATGAGGTCATGATAATCCGCATAGGCCTCATAAAACTCAATCATGGTAAATTCGGGGTTATGCCGTGTTGATAACCCTTCATTACGGAAGTTACGATTAATTTCATATACACGTTCAAAGCCACCGACCACTAAACGCTTTAGATATAACTCTGGGGCAATACGCAAATATAAACCCATATCAAGCGCATTATGATGTGTAACAAATGGTTTAGCTGCTGCACCACCGGGAATCGCTTGCATCATCGGTGTTTCCACTTCCATGAAATCACGCTTGTTAAAGAAATCACGAATATAACTAATTACCTTAGTCCGCATGACAAAGGTTTTACGCGAAACATCATTCATGATCAGATCAAGATAACGCTGACGGTAGCGTGCTTCCTGATCAACAAGCCCATGGAATTTTTCAGGTAGTGGACGCAGTGCTTTTGTTAACAAACGGATGTTATCGACCTTAACTGATAACTCACCTGTCTTGGTTCTAAACAACACACCTTCGGCGCCAATGATGTCGCCAATATCCCACTTCTTAAATTGTGTATTATAAAAACCTTCTGCCAAGGTATCACGCGTGACATAACACTGCATTTGACCTGACATATCTTGGATATGCGCAAACGAAGCTTTACCCATCACACGACGTGTCATCATACGACCAGCTATCGAAACACGTATCGCATTCTGCTCCAGCTTTTCGGCTTCGACATCTTCATACTTCGCATGTAACTCACCCGCCATCACATCACGACGAAAGTCATTTGGAAAGGCTACGCCCTCGCCATCATTCCGTAATGCCGTTAACTTATCACGACGTTGAGTAATTTGTTCGTTTTCATCAATATCAGTCATGCTTCTTTCCGATTATGTCTTGTTGTTTGTATAGTAACACGCTTATAAGCCGTGTTTGAGGCTCGCTTCAATAAATTGGTCAAGTGAACCATCGAGTACTGCTTGGGTATTCCCTGTTTCAACACCGGTACGTAGATCCTTAATTCGCGATTGATCTAATACATAAGAACGGATCTGGCTACCCCAGCCAATATCAGATTTAGTTTCTTCCACCGCTTGTTGATCGACAGAACGCTTTTGAATTTCCATCTCATATAATTTGGCCTTTAACTGCTTCATTGCGGTGGCCTTATTCTTATGCTGTGAACGATCATTTTGACACTGCACAACGATACCGCTGGGATTGTGTGTAATACGCACCGCAGATTCGGTACGGTTAACGTGCTGTCCACCTGCACCACTGGCTCGATAAACATCAATACGCAAATCTGCCGGGTTAATGTCAATATCAATGTTGTCGTCAATTTCAGGTGACACAAACACAGCAGCGAATGATGTATGGCGACGGTTACCTGAATCAAATGGCGATTTTCTTACAAGTCGATGAACGCCTATTTCTGTTCTAAGCCAACCAAATGCATAAGGACCGCTGACTTGAATCGTTGCTGATTTAATGCCGGCCACTTCACCTGCCGAGGCTTCAATAATATCTACTTTAAACTCATGTTGCTCTGCCCAACGCAGATACATGCGTAACAGCATTTCAGACCAGTCTTGTGCCTCGGTGCCACCTGATCCTGATTGAATATCAAGGAAGGCATTATTTTGATCCATTTCACCAGAAAACATCCGTTGAAATTCAAGTTGAGCAAGATCTTTTTCTTGTTCGTCTAAATCCTCAACAACTGTTGCAACGGTTTCTTCATCTTGTTCTGCTTCAGCAAGCTCAAGTAATTCTCTCGCATCATTAAGGCCGCCAATTAGGGAATCAAGCGTCTTGACAACTTGTTCAAGCATCGACCGTTCACGCCCCAGAGCCTGTGCCTTTTCTTGATCATTCCATATTTCAGGATCTTCAAGTTCGCGACTAACCTCGATTAAGCGCTCTGACTTGTTTTCATAGTCAAAGATACCCCCTAAGCTCATCAGAACGTGACAGCATATCTTTGATCCGAGTGTAAATGAGATTTAGCTCTAACATGGTCTATCAATTATTATCATTTCAAAGCGCCAAATGTTACTACAGAGTGCCGCCGCACTCCATATTATTTAGCATGCTCAAGTACATTCAGGCACTTTAAAGTGGCTCGACTTGCTCAACCATCAGTTGCGCGGTTTTTCTACCCTGGAATTCATTCACATCCAGTCGATATGCGAGCCTTACGCGATTCACACCACTCGCCCAATCTTCATCTGTTGTATTAAAGGCAATTGCATCAATGCAACCACTACTACTAGGTAACTGCAACATCATTTTGAGATGTTTTTCAGCAAGAATTCGTTTACTAACTATTTCAAACTCACCATCAAATATAGGCTCAGGGAAACCTTGCCCCCATGGCCCAGCGACACGAAGCTGTTCAGCAAAATCTAAAGACAGTTCTTTTTCAGTTAACTCACCATCACTTAAGATCAATCCTTGCAAAGCGTCATCTGAAAGTGAGTTACGTACCTGTTGGTCAAATGCGCTACAAAAATCATCAAAATTTTCAATTGGTAAACTCAAGCCCGCTGCCATTGCGTGACCACCAAACTTGCTAATAAGTGTTGGGTGCTTTGCCGCAACCGCATCAAGTGCATCACGGATATGTAAACCGGGAATCGAGCGTGCAGAACCTTTTATCATTCCGCTTTCTTCACCCGGTGCAAAAGCAATTACCGGACGGTATAACTTTTCTTTTACTCTCGATGCCAATATTCCAATAACACCTTGATGCCATTCTTTATCATACAAACAGACCCCTACTGGCATATCATCACCAAGCTCTAACTGATCCAGTACGGCATAAGCTTGTTGTCGCATATCAGTTTCAATATTCCGACGTTGTTTGTTAAGACTGTCCAGCTCATGTGCAAGCTCTGCTGCTTTAACAGGATCGTCCGTTAACAAACATTCTATACCCAGCGACATATCTTCAAGTCGACCTGCCGCATTCAAACGCGGCCCTACTGTAAAACCAAAATCAGAAGCAACACACTGTGCCTGATTCCGTTTCGCCACATGCAGCAACGCTGTAATACCAGCACAACATTTTCCATTACGTACACGAGCCAAACCTTGCGCCACAAGGATACGATTGTTGTATTCAAGTGGCACAACATCAGCAACAGTGCCGAGAGAAACAAGATCCAGAAGGTTTGCTAAATTTGGATCAGGTATAGATTGTTCAGAAAAAAAATTTCGCTCACGTAGTTCTGCACGCAATGCGAGCATGACATAAAAAGCGACGCCGACACCGGCTGTGCTTTTTGCCGGAAATTTATCTGCAACTTGATTAGGATTCACAATCGCATCGGCATCAGGAATGATTGAACCGGGTAAATGATGATCCGTTACAATCACCCGGACGCCCGCCTTTTTTGCTGCAGCAACCCCATCGACGCTGGATATACCATTGTCTACGGTAACAATAACATCAGGCTTGTCTTGCAGTGCCAACTCAACAATTTCAGGCGTAAGACCATAGCCATAACTAAACCGATTTGGCACTAAGTAATTAACATCCAGTGCGCCCATCATTTTGAGCGCTCGCACCATCATGGCACAACTGGTTGCGCCATCAGCATCAAAATCAGCAACAATCGTAATGCGCTGTTGTTGTTTAATCGCAGCACTCAAAATAGTAACCGCTGCATCTACGCCGACTAGATCTTTATACGGTAAGAGTTTAGTAAGAGAATATTCCAACTGTTCTGACCGCGTAATATCACGTGCGGCATAAATCCCTTGAAGGGTCGTATTGTGAATAGATTTTAAAGTAACCGGAGGTGGCAGACGCCGAACGACCTGCTTATAGCTAGCTGTCATGACAATAAATTTAAAAGTGTTGATATCTGAACAGGACGCTTCCAAAATCGCTTGTTCATCTTTTGGGTTAACACTGTTTTTGCTTTACCTGTTACTAAAGTCAGGCTTTCCAGATCACCACTCTTGATTCCTGCTAATGCCGGCTTCAACCATTGCCGCTCAAACTCAAGCAACATAATTAAAGATACTGCAGGCGTCACCGCTTTGCTTTGTTCAATAGTTACGAGTGTTTTGTTATCAACATCATCAAAACTATTTATTTTTTTATCCATAATCGCATCTGTCATCACAGCAAGACCGGTGACAAAAAGCTGATTAGATATAACAGTCTCATAGCAACGCTTATATTTTCCACGCAACAAATAACCACCACCCCAAAACCAAAGACCATTTACCGTCATCTCTCCCTTTTCTTCACGACGTCGGTTGACTATACATTGTGTCATTTGCATTTGTATTTCATTCTGCAACAAACGCCACCGAGCTGAATCTTCACCTTCAGGTAAATGTTGTAGTATATTTTTTCCAGTCACATCATTTAGCGCAGTAAATTTCGCCTTAGGCTCATCGTGAGTACGAATAAAAAAATTATTTTTCTGACCAAAGCGAGGTGTCAATTCACTTTCTTCTAATACTTCTTGTAATTCTTCTGCAAGTTGTCCTAATTCATTTTTAGTTAGTTCAAAGTGACTGCTATCAAATAACAAAACATGATCGAGATCGGGATGAAGATGAACTGGTTCAGCATGTAACCAATAACCTGTTGCCGCATCAAAGCCACTTCCCATGGCTGTGATCGCTGCCACCGGCAATTCATCTATATCTTTATAAGGTAGACCGAAAAGTTCGGTTAAAATAATTTCTTGCGTAGCGTATGAATCAATTTCCCCGCGCACTAAAATATTTCGTAGACTAGATAATGATTTTGCATTGTCATTTAACAATGACTTGAACTTGTGGTTTTCAGAATCAGAAAACGAAAGTGGCGGCAAAACCAATGTTAGATTTGATGCCGCCACTGTATAAAACCCCGTAATCCGTTAAGCCATATTATCAAGAATGGCATTTTTAACAGCATCAAGTTCAGCATTAACCGTAATTAATGGCCGTGTACTTTGTGCAATTGCTGTATCTGGATCCTTAAGACCATGGCCCGTTAATGTACAAACCACTTTACTGCCTTCGGGTATTTTTCCAGATTCAATATCACGCAACGCACCTGCTAAAGATGTTGCCGATGCCGGTTCACAAAAGACGCCTTCTTTTTCTGCTAGTAGTTTTTGTGTAGCAAGAATTTCTTCATCACTACATTCATCGAACCAGCCTTCAGACTCATCTTTAACAACCCATGCCTTATCCCAACTTTGTGGATGACCAATACGAATCGCTGTTGCAACCGTTTCCGGGTTATCAACCATTTCACCACGCATGAAGGGTGCAGAGCCGGCGGCCTGATAGCCGATCATTTTAGGGCGATTGTTGACCACACCATGTTCAAAGTATTCGCTGTAACCCATCCAGTGCGCTGTAATATTGCCTGCGTTACCCACTGGTAAGCAATGGAAGTCTGGTGCAAAGCCTAACTCTTCAACAATTTCAAATGCTGCCGTTTTCTGGCCTTGTAAGCGGAAAGGATTAATTGAATTAACAATAGTCACAGGTGCATGTTCAGCAACATCTTTAACCAACTGCATGCCTTCATCAAAGTTGCCTTTGATTTGAATAACAACTGCACCGTGCATCATCGCTTGCGACAACTTACCCAGTGCAATTTTACCTTCTGGAATCAATACAAATGCAGTGATACCCGCACGTGCTGCATATGCAGCGGCCGCCGCTGATGTATTACCTGTTGATGCACAAATGATCGCTGTACTACCCTCTTCAACCGCTTTGGTTACGGCCATGGTCATACCACGATCTTTAAATGAACCTGTTGGGTTAAGACCTTCGTACTTAACGTAAATATCCACGTCCTTACCAATGACTTCTGGGATATTATTCAAACGAATAAGTGGTGTATTACCTTCACCAAGACTAATCAGTCGCGTATCGTCAGAAACAGGTAGGCGATCACGGTACTTAGCAATTAATCCAGTATAACGTTCACGAAATGGCATATTAAAATACTCCAGTAAAATTCTTAGTCAGCATCGAGCACTTCAAGACGAATGCGAACAACCTCATCCTGAATACTCTCAAGTGCTTCAATTTGTTTAATCGCTGCATTCATTTGTTTTTCACGAATGCGATGTGTCAACAAGATGATTGGAACTGATGTTTCATCTTGTGCCGGCTCTTTTTGTAAAATAGCTTCGATACTAATACCGCTTTCACCAAGTATACGCGTTACATCTGCCAACACACCGGGCTCATCACTTGCCTGCAAGCGTAAGTAGTAAGCTGTTTCAATATCATCCATCGGCAAAATCGGTGTCGCCGATAGTGCATCTGGTTGGAATGCCAAATGTGGCACTTGGTTTTCAGGATCGGCTGTTAACGCACGCACAACATCAACCACATCCGCAACCACAGCAGAAGCCGTTGGATCTGCACCAGCACCGGCACCATAGTAGAGTGTTGGACCAACGGCATCGCCCTTCACAAGCACAGCATTCATAACGCCATCAACATTCGCTATTAAACGGCGCTTTGGAATTAATGTCGGGTGTACGCGCAACTCAATACCTTCTTCAGTACGGCGCGTCACACCTAAATGTTTAATGCTGTAGCCAAGTTGTGTTGCATAATCAACATCATCACTGGTGATTTTACCAATGCCTTCTGTATATGTACTTTCAAACTGCAATGGAATACCAAATGCAATTGATGCCAGAATAGTTAGCTTGTGTGCTGCATCGATACCTTCAACATCAAAAGTAGGATCGGCTTCTGCATAACCAAGGGCTTGTGCTTCTGCCAACACATCAGCAAAGTCGCGACCCTTGTCACGCATTTCCGTCAGAATAAAGTTACCTGTGCCATTGATGATACCGGCTAACCATTCAATTGAGTTACCGGCTAGACCTTCACGAATTGCTTTAATGATCGGAATACCACCCGCAACAGCTGCTTCAAAAGCGACCATCACACCTTTTGCCTGTGCGGCTTTAAAAATTTCATTACCATGAATGGCAATCAATGCCTTGTTAGCAGTAACAACATGCTTGCCATTTTCAATGGCCTTCATCACTAACTCACGTGCTGGTTCATATCCACCAATCAATTCAACAACAATATCGATCTCAGGATCGTTAACTACTGCAAATGCATCGTCAGTTAATTTAATATCATCAGTTGCGCAAACACGTGGCGAATTCAAGTTACGTGCAGCTGCATGCGACACTTCAATGCCGCGCCCTGCACGTCGTGTAATTTCTTCGGCATTGCGTGACAATACGTTTACCGTACCGCAACCAACTGTACCCAATCCTAAAATACCAACTTTAACGGGTTTCAAACTTCTTCTCCTGCTGCTTGCAGCGTATTGTCATTTTTAAACATAGCGCGCAAACCACGAATGGCTTGACGGGTGCGATGTTCATTTTCAATCAAGCTAAAGCGAACATGATCATCGCCATATTCACCAAAACCAATACCCGGTGAAACAGCCACTTTCGCTTCTTCTAATAGTTTTTTTGTAAACTCCAAAGAACCCATTTCACGATAGGCTTCTGGTATTTGCACCCAAACAAACATCGTCGCCTTCGGTGGCTCAACATTCCAACCAATCGCATTCAGCCCTTCACAAAGCACATCTCGACGACTGCGATACATATCACAAATTTCTTGCACACAATCTTGTGGGCCTTCTAGCGCTGAAATGGCCGCAACTTGAATCGGGGTAAACATACCGTAGTCGTGATACGACTTCATACGCGCTAAAGCGGCAACGAGTTTTTCATTGCCACACATAAAGCCAACACGCCAACCAGGCATATTGTAGGTTTTCGATAATGAATAAAATTCAACCGCGACCTCTTTGGCTCCCGGCACTTCAAAGATTGAAGGTGCTTTATAACCATCAAACACAATCTCAGCATAGGCAATATCATGCACAACCCAAATTTGGTGTTCTTTGGCAATCGCGATAACCTTTTCAAAAAATTCTAGCTCGACACAGCCCGTGGTTGGGTTACCGGGGAAGTTAAGCACCAACATCTTCGGCTTAGGCCACGAATTCTTAATCGCCGTTTCCAGTTCACTAAAGAAATCGACACCGGGCACCAGCGGTACATGGCGAATATCAGCGCCCGCAATCACAAAACCATAAGTGTGAATCGGGTAACAAGGGTTAGGCACTAATACCGCATCACCTGGCCCCACTGTTGCCAATGCAAGGTGGGCCAAACCCTCTTTCGAGCCAATGGTCACAATGGCTTCTTTATCTGGGTCAAGATCAACATCGTACTTAGTCTTATACCAGCGAGTCACCGCACGTCTTAGGCGCGGAATACCGCGTGACATGGAATAACGGTGGGTATCACCACGTTGAGCAGCTTCAATTAGCTTTTCAACAATATGGTTAGGAGTCGCTTGATCGGGATTGCCCATCCCAAAATCGATAATATCTTCACCACGCGCACGCGCTTGAGCCTTTAATTCATTAACGATATTAAAGACATAGGGTGGTAAACGCTTAATTCTGGGAAATTCTTCTTCCAAGGCCGTAATCCAGTCAAAGTTCAGTTAGATGTTTGTCATCAATAGGTCGAGCAAGATAAGGCTCGATGGCATCATTGTCAATCAAAACAGGTACAATTTTGAGCAATTTTCCCAATAAATATAACATGATACGGTGTTTTTCGCACTTATCCCCCTATTCGCATTTAAAGCAGGTGCCGATAGCCTAAAAATACAGTAGCATGCGCTTCAGTTTGCAAAATATTGGGCAGCCCATGAAATTACATCACAGCAACCAAGATGGTCTGAATATCATCAAAGCCTACACTGAAAACAGTGTGTCCGTGAATGAGGAAACATATACACGCAGCATTGTTGTTCAAGCTCACTTGCTGAACCCTGCATGGTCGCCACAAAATACGGAACAACTGGATAATGCCGCAATACGAGAACTTGCCAAACTTGATACCGAGATTATCTTGCTCGGTACAGGCCAAAAACAAACCTTCCCCGATCGGCGACTATTCGTACCTTTGTATGATCGAAATATTGGTATTGAGGTGATGGACACCCCTGCCGCGTGTCGAACTTATAATATTTTATTAGAAGAAGGTCGCGCAGTGACGGCGGCGTTGTTGATTAATTAATTTTAATTTACCAATTCGGCCATTAGCCATCGTTTAAAAAGCCACATCATTATCCAGCACACCCATGTCGCTTGGATTAAACCTATGCGAATAGGTGCTCCATCTTGAAGAAATACCAATGTCATACCCGTAAATAAGGTTTATCAAAATAACATCCTTTTCGATGGCTTGTTTATAATGTTTTACTAGAGCAGATGCTATTTTATGTGAAAGCTCGGAATTTGAGATTTGATTTTTTTTCAAAAAAATTTGTGCCTTCACATATGTGGTTTCAGTCGTTCCAGTCTTCACGGTGTTTACGATGCTTTTTCCATAAGTAATTGATGCATTGTTCACTAATGGATTTTCGAGCAATATCCCATGTGCTTTTATAAGATCAGAAAATGGCTCTTGCTGGGCAAGGCTTGACGTGTAAACAGGGACTAAAGCGGCTGCCAAGAAAAATAACCCCACCGTAATTAAGTGAGGTCGCCATATTTTTTCAATATTTGCATTATCAATACCGACATTCACCACAAAGGTGCTAAATACCAAATCATGTAGTGATTGCCGTGTGACGCGATTAAATACATACAAATAAACTATCGAAAATAGGCCTCCGAAGATAATAAGCGACAAACCATACAGCCAAAATGAAATCGTTGTTTCAATGGGAAGTTGAACGCCATTCAGAAAAAACGGGATACCAATAATACTATAGCGACCAAAAGACTTAACAAGACTAATGGGTTTATTGTCAGCACTGACAACTCTCAGCTTTAACATCTTCTTGCCGAAAGTTTGCCCATTAGCAATACGACTATTCATTATACCAAAATAGATAAGCGCAATAGAAAAGCCAACTAACCGCCCCCACCCACCTATTTCCACAAAAATATCTTCAAGAAACAAACCTAATCCAAAACCTACAAGGCCAAGAATAATTGAATCAATAAAAAAAGCGCCAATCCTTCGCCAAAAGCCGGAAATCCATTTCAATTCATTATCTTCAGCCATTTAATTCCCTTGTTCGTTTTTCAAATTCTTATAGGTGACAGCTTTCGGCTGCGGCCGCAGCTAAAAGCGGCCAGTTAATAACGGTTGAGCTAAGGGGCGCACGTAGGCTGGCGAGGCTTTTGCCCCGCAAAAGGCGTGACAGACAAGTACGACCGTTGGAGTGATTTGTTAGGTTTTGAGTTGATTATTGTGGCATGATTTTGAGTTTTTAGGTGCATATTCATTACCTGCTTTATTTTTTTGACCAAAGAGCTATTGCTGCAGAAAGTGCTATGAGGAGCGTGAATATCTTGAACCAGTTATTTAGAAAAAATGCATGTGGTTTATGAGCCAAAATAGATGATTTACTTTTAACGAGCTTATCCTTGTATTCACCTTCAAGTTCGTATACTTCTTTCATGCTTAGTTCTGTTGGTGTGCCATTCCACCAATTTAATAATTTATTTATGATATTACGAATCATATTTTATAAACCTAACGATTAAGTCAAGGGGCGCATGTTTTTTATGCGTCCCGTGCGAAGCACTTCACTTGAGCGCCTTGTTATGGGTTTCATTACCTTCATATAAAGTAGCGCGTATTTTTTTACATACTTCCACTCCACTTTCGCACTTGTATGGTGATGACTCACGATGCTTTCTTATTATTTCAAGCAACTTCAAATCAGTATCATTGCTGGGTTTCGGAAGTCCAGCAATGTAATTAATGAACTCCCTATCAGAATAACGATACTCAATTAGATTAACATCTATTCCAAGCTCCAATGAATTGATTGCTCGTTCAATATTGCCACTTTTAATATCATTCAGTATTGCCGTTTTAATTACAGCATCACTTAACTTATTACTCCAGCTAGACTCATACCCTTTAGAAAAACCATACCAAAGTGATATGTATGCTAGAGAAAACAGTATTACTAGATAAATTATTGCTTTAATTATTTTCATATAACCCATAACGGTTGAGCTCAGCGGCGTACGTAGGCTGGCAAGGCTTTTGCTCCGCAAAAGGCGTGACAAACAAGTGCGTCCGATGGAGTGATTTGTTAGCTATGCTGACAGATACTAAGCCAATGCATTCATGTTCCATTTGCGCCTCCAATCAACCTCTTGCGCTTGTAAAAATAATATGTCATTACAACCCATGAGAAGAACATAAATAAAATTATGATTTTAGCTTTATCTTTTTCTGGCCTGGAATCATATTCCACCTTAAACACTTTCCATAAAAACGAAACCATAATGTACGTACAAAATATAGCCCAGCCTTGGAGTAACAACTGACCAATCGATTCACTCGATGGATCGTTAAAAGCAAAAACCAATGGGAATACTGAATAGCCAATCATTATCCCCAGTGTGTTCATATACCATCCTGAGTACATGCATCTATCCTTATTGCTATAGCTAACTATGTATATAAGGGACATAATTACTACATAGTACGCCCGATTTATGGAGGTTTTGAGGTGTGCTGAAAAACAATTCCTTTGTTTTCATTTTCTTATCCTTAAGCCCTCAATAAAAAATGAGGTGTGTTATGTAGCAGTTTCGCTCTAAATGAGTTAACACTCATATATTCATTACGTTACCAATATATCATGAAAATAATATTATTTTGAATAACCGCTTTGAACTATCTCAGAAACTATATTAGATATCTCTAACAATCTGCTTTCACCTGTAATCCTGCGGGCTTCATTAAGCATCCCCGTAACTCACTTTATTCATTCTGATCAGATCATTCGCAGGAATTTACCCATTAAATAAAAAACAGCCGCATATAGCGGCTGTTTTTTATTGTTACTCTAAGTTAAAATTAATCTTCCCTAAACAAAGCATCAATCGAATAGCCGTCACGCTCTAATACTTCACGCAAACGTCTTAGTGCTTCAATTTGAATTTGACGAACCCGTTCACGGGTGACACCAATTTCATTCCCCACTTCTTCGAGAGTAGAGATCTCATAACCATGTAGGCCAAAGCGGCGTTCAACCACTTCGCGTTGTTTGTCATTTAATTGATCCAACCAACCGTCAATATGACTTTTTACATCATTAGTCTGTAATAAGCCTTCTGGATCATTGTCACCATCATCACGAATTGAATCCACGACACTTGAATCTGAATCACGCGCCATTGGTGTATCAATTGATGTGACTCGCTCATTGAGGCTCATCATTTTTTTTACGTTTTCAATAGGCTTATCAAGCATACGTGCAACGTCTTCTGGCGTTGGCTCATGTGATAACTCTTGTGTTAATTTACGTGCAGCACGTAAGTACACGTTCATTTCTTTCACAACATGGATAGGTAAACGAATCGTGCGAGTTTGATTCATAATGGCGCGTTCAATTGTTTGACGTATCCACCATGTGGCGTAAGTTGAGAAACGAAAGCCACGTTCAGGGTCAAATTTTTCAACCGCGCGGATAAGTCCGAGGTTACCTTCTTCAATCAAATCCAGTAAGGCCAAACCACGGTTCATGTAACGACGGGCAATCTTCACTACCAAACGCAGATTGCTTTCAATCATGCGCGTACGACCGGCTTCTTCGCCTCGTTGCACCATTCTCGCGTAATGCACTTCTTCTTCTGCGGTCAACAGTGGCGATGCACCTATTTCACTTAGATAAAGACGTGTTGCATCTGCCTCAGCAGGCCGTCCTGCTTTAGGCTTGGTAACCGGCTTTACTGACTTCGTGTTTTCGGTATCTGCATCCTTTTTTATAGAATCAGCGATCATTTTATTGCCCTCCATAACGTCTGGTAACGCATCATTCTTTGATGGCGAACTAGACTTTTTACGCGGCATACTCTGTTCTCCGTGAAATAACCGGATTTCTACATCAACCCAGTCTGACTTTCTCTGTCCAATGACACTATTAACCGTGTCTCATTTCTTACCGGTATGGCGCTCGTTTTTTTCTTATTAGTATTAGTATTAGTATTAGTATTAGTATTATTATCGACCCGATCAGCAGACTCCTAAACCCCTAGCGTTTGGGTAGGTAACGAAGCGGATTGACTGGGGTTCCATCGCTGCGTATCTCAAAATGCAATTTGACCCGATCTGTGCCACTACGTCCCATTTCCGCAATCTTCTGACCCTGTTTTACGGTCTGTCCTTCCTTAACAAGTAACTTTCGGTTATGCGCGTAAGCACTTAAAAACCTTTCATTATGTTTGACAATAATAAGCCTACCATAGCCCCTAAGTCCACTCCCACTGTAAACAATTCTTCCGCCTGCCGTCGCACGTATTGTCTGTCCTAAGCGCCCAGCAATGTCGATCCCCTTCTGTGTCGCGATCTTTTTAGAAAATTTCTTTAAAATCATACCATTAGAAGGCCATTGCCATTTGATTCTTCCCTTAACAAGCCCCTTTTTCGTATCGGTATTTACGTACTTTTTAGCCGGTTTTTTATTCTTTTTCAGGTCCTTAGAAGATTTTTTTATTGTAGATTTTGAACTTTTTTTCGTAACTTGGGATGATTTCCTCGGTTTTGAGGCTCTCGCCAGCTGCTTCTTGCCACGTTTTAGACGGATTTTTTGCCCCACAAAAATGGTATAGGGAGCGCGTATTCCATTCCAGCGTGCTAGAGATCGGTAATCTTTGCCATGCTGAAATGCGATTGAATAGAGTGTGTCACCACGCCGAACTTTATGGATAGTGGCAACAGCATGTTTCGTTGCACGAGCGTGCTTTGAGATGGGCGCCAAACTGGTTTGACCACCGCAGCCCTGCAATAGCAACACGCCACAGGACAGTATGACTAATAATATAGTGCGATTAACCACGCCCACCCAGCAGTGGCACAAAGCTAACCAAATCGAGCGTTTCAGAATCAAAACCCTCTTCTGTTCGTGTCACAACCAATAAATGTTGTGCGCCTTCTTGTTTACCCACAGGAATCACCAACCTACCACCCACTTTAAGTTGATCAAATAATGGCTTCGGCACTTTTGAGGGGGCTGCCGTCACAATAATGCCATCGTAAGGTGCATGACGCTCCCAACCCCAGTTACCATCACTATAATGCAAGCGTATATTACGTAAGCCCAGTTCTTCTAAACGTGATTTTGCTTGCTTCTGTAATACTTCAATACGCTCAACACTGTATACGCGTTTAACTAACTGCGACAAGATCGCCGTTTGATAACCAGAGCCAGTACCAATCTCTAACACCTTTTCCAGTGGCCCAGCTTCCAGCAGTGCCTCGGTCATGCGTGCAACGATATATGGCTGGGAAATAGTTTGCCCTTGCCCTATAGGCAAAGCAGTATCTTCATAAGCACGCGTTGCCATCGCTTCATCAACAAAGATATGTCGTGGCGTGCTACGCATTACATTAAGTACGGCTTCACTTTTAATGTTTTTTTCACGAAGACGTTCAATCAATCGATCACGGGTACGTTGCGACGTCATGCCAATACCTCGGTGGCGTAAATCGTTCACGGTGTGATCCCTTTTAACCAATTTGCTACCACGTCTACTGATTCATAATGCGTCATATCAATTTGTAATGGCGTGACCGATATACTGCCATTGGCGATGGCATGAAAATCAGTACCGGGTCCAGCATCTTGTTCCTCACCCGGCGGTCCTACCCAATAAATAGCCTTACCACGTGGATCTTTATCACGATAAACGGGTTCTGCTTTATGTCGGTGACCTAAACGTGTTGCAATAAAACCCTTAATCGATGTCCACGGAAGATCTGGCACGTTAACGTTAAGAATAGTATTTGCGGGTAAGGGTTTATTCGCGAGTTGTTGAATAATTATTTTCACTGCTTTTGCTGCCGAATCATAGTGATGAAAAGGTTCACCACAAAGAGAAACAGCGATGGCAGGCAGACCTAAAAAACGTCCTTCCACTGCTGCTGCAACCGTGCCTGAATAAAGAACATCATCACCTAAATTAGCACCGGCATTAATACCCGCAATCACCATATCGGGCTCTTTCTCAAGCAAGCCGGTAATAGCCAGATGTACACAGTCTGTTGGTGTGCCTTCTACGCTAATAAAGCCATTTTCCATCTCAGTGGCACGTAAAGGGCTATCAAGAGTCAGTGAATTACTTGCACCACTTCGGTTTCGAGCAGGAGCGACAACGGTTAGTTCTGCCTCTTCTTTTAAGGCTTCGTAAAGACAGATAATTCCCGGTGCCTGATAACCATCATCATTGCTTAACAAAATACGCATACGAGCAGAATACCAGAGTCAGTTTGTCTTTTACAGACAAACACTTAGAGGCCTCATCACATATGCTGCAAAACCAAATAACGGTGTCAAAAACAACTCAAAATGCGCATTTATCAACTATAAACTACGCTTTTTCATTATTTTCTTCCTTGTTCTATGACTTCTCGCTATCTGTGAAGAGGCCTCATGCTAAAATTAAATAATAAGATATGAGACTATTCATTAATAGCCTAATAATGTGAAAAATATGCCTGATAAACCTAAAATATCCGATGCTGATAAGGCCTTGTTTCGAGAACAGGCAACAGGCACGCGTAAACTCGAGCAAAATAAGGTTAACCATCCTAATAAACCACGCAGAGCAATCCCTGAACAACGCCTCGCTGATGACAGGCAGGTGCTGGATGATATGTTTTCCGATGAAAGCTATGCCGAAGAAGTAGAAACAGGCGACGAGTTATTTTTTTATCGTGACGGCTTGCAACAAAAGTTATTAAAACAGCTACGCCGCGGTCAGCTTAGCGTGACAGCTGAGCTTGATCTGCATGGTTATATCGTTGCCGATGCGCGTATTGCATTAACTGAATTTCTTAAAGATTGTAGGCGACATGGTGATCGTTGTGTACGCATTGTGCATGGCAAAGGTCATGGTTCGCGGCAAAAATTGCCGATTCTAAAAAACAAGGTGAATGCATGGTTACAACAACGTGACGAGATTCTTGCCTTTTGTTCTGCGCGGCCAGTCGATGGTGGTACTGGTGCTGTTTATGTTTTGTTAAAAAAATCATAAGGTCTTGCACCACGGTTTTGTTTGTAATTCATTGTCTATTTAAATGATTATAGTCTTGCGTATTAAATAACTCACGAATCACAGATGTTGCATAACATCCCGACGGTAAACTAAAACTAATCGACACGCCGTTACCATTTATTTCATAAGAGAAGTTATCTGGCACTAAGCGCAGTTCTCGCCTTTCCATCTTTAAACCGGCTTTCTCCAACCCTTCACACCAAGAAGGAAAATCTATCGGCAACACTTCTTCTAGTGTTTTTATTTTACCTGTAACTGCCAACTCTCCTAGCCCCCATAACGGTGCAGTAGGATGAATCTCTCCAGCAGCAAGTCGTTGTTCAAATTCTTCGTTCAATTCGTCGACAGGAAAAAAGCCCCGCTGCCCCGTTCGCAAACAAACATCACCAATATGTAATTTATTCCAGTTTCCCGCTTCTACACGCTGCGCCAAAATATGATTGAACAACATTGAACGCGCCGATGACAAATAGATTGAGTGCTGGTGACGTTTTATTCTACGATCACCGGCGAACATGGCTTGCGCTTTAATTATATTTCCGCCTGCATGACCAAAACGCTGACTTGCAAAATAATTAGGCACACCGTGAGTTTTAATATCATTTACCCGTTTAGCTAACAAATCAGCATCTACAACAATGTCTCGGACTTGAATTTTGAATGTATTACCTCGCAATGTACCGCGACGTAATTTACGCGAATGTCGCTTGACCTCAAGAATCTCTATTTCATTGCTTTCGAGTAATTGCCAATCAGGTTCTTCGGCACCTGGTAAATGTACACTAAACCATTGCGAGGTTAATGCATGCCGGTCTTTCATCCCCGCATAACTAACAGCCATTGACTTAACGCCAGCTAATTTCTGTAATTGCTTGGCAACATAATCTGTATTGGTGTGGCGTTTACGAATTTTTAACCAGACGTGTTCTCCTTCACCATCAGGCTCAAGCAGAGGGATTTCATCCACAATAAAATCTTCTGCATATTCACGAAGGGTGCCATCAGCAATTGGGCCACCATAGGCATAAGGGGTATGTAATGCAATCGCGATGCATTCTTCAAGGGTTTTCATAACAACTTATTCTTAATCAAGTAATACAATTGCCATTGCAGCAATACCTTCACCTCGGCCGGTGAAGCCTAATTTTTCTGTCGTGGTTGCTTTAACGCTAACACAATCCAAATCAACAGATAAGTCAGCAGCAATATGTTCACGCATCACATCAATATAACTTGCTAATTTAGGTGCCTGAGCAATCACTGTACTATCAAGGTTAGCAATATTAAATCCGTGTTGCCTTACTCGCTCTACAACGGCACGCAATAATTTGCGACTATCCGCTCCTGCATAAGCGGGATCAGTATCAGGGAAATGCTTACCAATATCGCCTAATGCCGCCGCACCTAATAATGCATCACAAATAGCATGTAACAACACGTCTGCATCAGAGTGTCCAGCAAGGCCTTTTTCGTAAGGTACTGCCACACCACCTAGTATTAGTGATCGACCTTCAGCGAAGGCATGAACATCATAACCTTGACCAATCCGCATCTTATTTCAACCCTTTGTTTTTATTTTCAGTTAAATAAAACCCGGCTAATGCCAGATCTGCTGGACGCGTGATCTTAATATTACCAGCGTGCCCCTCAAGCATTAAGGGTGCATGACCTGCATGCTCAATAGCCGAGGCATCGTCAGTTACCAAATAATTATCTTCAAGTGCCTTCGTAAGCGCATCACGCAACATGGCATAACGAAACATCTGCGGTGTTAACGCCCGCCACAGCAACTCTCTATCAACTGTCGATTCGACTAATGAAACCGCATCCACCTTTTTAATCGTATCGTGAACAGGCGCTCCTACTAAGCCACCAACAGGATGTGTTGCCATTGTGATTAATAATTTATCGAGATCATTTTTACTCAAACAAGGACGTGCCGCATCATGAACGAGCACCCAATCATGGTCTTCCGCTAGTTCCTCTAGGCCTTGCAAGGCATTTAATACAGAGTGGCAACGCTCAGCACCGCCTTCAACCGTAATAACAGGACGCTTTGTTTTAAAACCAAGTGTCGGCCAATATTCATCATGTGCAGCAATCGCAACAATGACTCCGCTAATACGAGGGTGATGAATAAAACAATCGAGCGTGTGCTCGAGGACAGATTTACCATTTAATTGAAGATATTGTTTCGGACAATCGGCATTCATGCGTGAACCAATGCCGGCAGCAGGGATAACCACCCAAAACTTCTGTTCGACTACTGTCATTTTGTATCCGGCTTATCTGGTTCGATAATTTGAAAAAAGGTCTCACCTTCTTTGATCATGCCCAACTCATTTCGAGCACGTTCTTCAATTGCACTGAGACCTTGCTTGAAATCTTTTACTTCTGCTTCGAGGGCCGCATTTCGTTCACTTAAACGTACATTCTCGTCTTTTTGTTGTTCAATTTGTTGTTGTAACTCTCGAACCTCAGCAAGCCCCCCTTCACCAAACCACAGTGTAAACTGCAGTATGATGAGTAAAACAAGTAGACCAGCAAAGAGCAATTTCATACTTGTTCGGGAGTCCTTTACTAATTTAGGTTTCTAAATGCACCCTTTCCTGCATACACCGCCTTATCGCCTAAGGCCTCTTCAATACGCAGCAATTGGTTATATTTAGCAATACGGTCAGTACGTGACAATGAACCTGTTTTAATTTGACCGCTTGCTGTTGCAACAACTAAATCAGCAATGGTTGTATCTTCTGTTTCACCTGAACGGTGCGATACAACAGCTGTATAATTAGCATCATGTGCCATTTGAATAGCGGCAAGCGTTTCAGTCAGCGTACCGATTTGGTTAACCTTAATCAAAATAGAGTTGGCAATTGATTTATCAATACCTTCTTTCAAAATTTTGGTATTGGTAACAAACAAATCATCACCAACCAATTGAACTTTGTCGCCCAATTTCTCAGTTAGAATTTTCCAACCATCCCAGTCACCTTCATCAAGCCCATCTTCGATTGAAAGAATGGGGTACTTGTCACACCAGTCGGCCAAATAATCAACAAATTCGGCTGATGTTAATGAACGGCCATCTGATTCAAGCACGTACATGCCGTCTTTATAGAATTCCGAGCTGGCAGCATCAATACCAATAAAGATATCTTCACCGGCTTTATAGCCAGCCATTTCAATCGCCTCAAGAATAACTTTAATCGCTGCTTCATTCGAAGGTAAGTCTGGTGCAAAACCACCCTCATCACCCACGGCTGTATTCATTCCCTGTTTTTGTAATACAGACTTGAGGGCGTGAAAGATTTCAGTACCGTAACGAACGGCTTCCGAAAGGCTTGGTGCGCCAACCGGCATGATCATGAATTCTTGAATATCAACACTGTTATCTGCATGCTCACCACCATTAATGATATTCATCATGGGTACTGGCATTGAGTAATTCCCAGTACATAGGTATTCGTACAGCTCTTGTCCTGATTCAATCGCTGCCGCTTTCGCAACGGCCATTGAAACGGCTAACAACGCATTTGCACCTAAACGACCTTTATTATCAGTGCCGTCTAGCGCAATCATTTTCTCATCAATGGCTTTTTGTTCCGTTGCTGCCATGCCTACTAATGCATCCGCGATTTCACCATTAACATTAGCAACGGCTTTAGTCACAGCCTTGCCGCCGAACTGACTCTTGTCGCCATCACGTAATTCAACAGCCTCGCGTGAACCTGTCGACGCACCAGATGGAACAGAGGCACGCCCCATTACACCTGATGCCAAAGTAACATCAACCTCAACCGTTGGGTTACCACGTGAATCAATGATCTGACGACCATGTATTTTTACAATATTCATTTGCTCTGCCATTGGTGCAGAATCTCCAATTTAGTAATTAAACAAAAAAAGTGCTACATATTTAGTTCAGCAAAACCGGCCGCTTTTACGCCACGGTCGATCTGCACAAGCACTTCGAGTAATTCTTTCATACGAGCAAGCGGCCATGAATTAGGCCCATCACTCATCGCTTTAGCCGGATCAGGATGCGTTTCCATAAACAAACCTGATACACCTGCCGCAACCGCTGCTCGAGCAAGTACCGGCACATGTTCACGTTGCCCACCCGAACAACTACCTTGCCCACCTGGTAATTGCACAGAATGTGTCGCATCAAAAACCACTGGGCAATTTGTTTCACGCATTACTGCGAGACCACGCATATCTGAAACAAGATTGTTGTAACCGAATGAAACACCTCGATCACATACCATTATTTGCTCATTACCTGTTGCTGTCGCTTTATCAACAACATTCTTCATATCCCATGGTGCAAGGAACTGCCCTTTCTTAATGTTCACAGGTAAACCTTGTGAAGCAACAGCTTGAATGAAATTAGTTTGGCGACACAAAAATGCTGGCGTCTGTAATAAGTCAACAACCGCAGCCACCTCATTTAACGGTGTATCTTCATGTACATCGGTAACTACTGGCACACCAATTTGATCTTTCACCGCTTGTAAGATACGCAAACCTTCTTCCATTCCCAAACCACGGAAACTAGAATGTGATGAACGGTTAGCTTTATCAAATGATGACTTATAAATAAACGGAATACCTAGCTCAGACGTAATTTCTTTTAACTGGCCCGCTGTATCTAATGCCATTTGCTCACTTTCAATAACACACGTACCTGCAAGCAAAAATAACGGTTGTTCTAAACCCGCCTCAAATCCACATAACTTCATGCTACATCCTTTTTGCCACTCTGACCTTCAAGGTGTTCACGAGCAGCATTAATAAAACCGATAAAGAGCGGATGCCCACCACGCGGTGTTGAAGTAAACTCAGGATGGAATTGACAGGCGACAAACCAAGGATGATTTTCTATTTCAACCACCTCTACCAACTTCCCATCAATTGATTTACCTGCAATAAGCAGCCCTGCTTCTTCAAGCTTATTTAAATAACCGTTATTAAATTCATAACGGTGACGGTGACGTTCAACAATCACATCGTCGTTATACATTTCACGACTACGACTACCCTCTGTTAGCTGACATTTTTGTCCACCGAGGCGCATGGTGCCACCCATGTCTGAGTTTTCGTCGCGTTGTTCGAGTTGACCATCTTCATTAACCCATTCTGTAATTAATGCAATCACTGGATGAGGTGTTTTAGGTTTAAATTCAGTACTATTGGCATCATTAAGACCGGCAACATTACGCGCATAATCGATCACCGCCACTTGCATACCTAAGCAAATACCAAAATAAGGAATATTATTCTCTCGCGCATATTGTGCGGTACGAATTTTCCCTTCAACGCCACGCTCACCGAAACCGCCCGGCACGAGAATGGCATCCATACCGGCTAAGCTCGCACCGTTATCTTTTTCAATGTCTTCTGAATCAAAGTAAGTAATATTAACGCGTGTACGTGTATGCATCCCCGCATGGATCAATGATTCAGATAATGATTTATAGGATTCAGTTAAATCGACATATTTACCAACCATAGCGACATTAACTTCTGCTTCAGGGTTGTCTTTTGCCGTTGTCACTGCATCCCATTGACTTAGATCTGCAGGTTTTACATCCATCTGCATTTTTTCGACGACGATGTCATCCATGCCCTGCTCATGTAAAGCACGAGGAATTTTGTAAATACTATCAATATCAACTGCGGAGATAACCGCACGTTCAGAGACATTTGTGAATAAGGCAATCTTGCGTCGATCTTCATCAGACATTGGTTTTTCTGAGCGACACATCAAAATATCAGGTTGAATACCAATGCTGCGTAATTCTTTGACCGAGTGCTGGGTTGGTTTGGTTTTAACCTCACCTGCTACCGCGATGTATGGCAATAAGGTTAAGTGGAGGAATAGACTATGCGTATGCCCAAGCTCTACACCCAATTGGCGAATGGCTTCAAGAAATGGCAATGATTCAATATCACCAACGGTTCCGCCAATTTCTACCATAGCGACATCGGCATCACCGGCACCATCCAAAATACGGCGTTTAATTTCATCGGTAATATGAGGAATAACCTGAACGGTGCCACCTAGATATTCACCACGCCGTTCTTTACGCAAGACCGTGTCGTAAATCTGCCCTGTAGTGAAATTATTACGCTTGCCCATTTTAGTACTGACAAAGCGTTCATAATGACCTAAATCGAGATCGGTTTCGGCACCATCTTCAGTAACGTAGACCTCGCCATGCTGGAATGGGCTCATTGTGCCCGGATCAACGTTGATATAAGGGTCGAGCTTCATCATGGTCACTTTCAGACCACGTGTCTCAAGAATAGCGCCCAGCGAAGCAGAGGCAATGCCTTTACCTAGCGAAGAAACCACACCACCTGTAATAAATATAAATCTGGTCATCTATTGGAAATTCCCGTCGTTGTGTGAGCAAAAATTGTATTGCTGGACGGGACTATATGCTACCAGCCTACCCCTAAATACTCAATGATCATAAGCCATTCTAATGGTGGTTTTTACAAAATAAATGAGAATCTGATGGATATAACAACACTTATTTGGCGGGTTGCCAATCTAGCTCAAAACCCGTCATGTTGCCGGTGGCAACAAAAGGTTCACAAATACACAGTCCTGGAATGGCCGCAAGCTCATCATCAACATAAATCAAAGGGGTTCGATGGCGCTGCCACGGTGGAATACCGGCCTTTTGAAACAACTTTTTCAGACTCGTATGGTGTGCTTTACCTTGTGGACGGCAATTTTCTCCGCCATGACGGAAACGCAGCTCAAATTGTTTATTTTCGTGTGTCTCTAAAGCAATGCCATGCCCGACAACTTGATGAGACAACAACGTACCCGCAAAACGCGGTAAAACCAATGCCTGTCCCGGCTGCCATACAAAACGCAGGCTACTATCCACCTCTGCCAATGGATTCATGGCATACAGACGATCCCGATAACGCCGTACCTCAACACCCGACCATGATACGCAAGGATTACGATCAGTCGCAGCAGTAAACATATCCTTCTGTAATTGTGCCAACTGTCGTGATGATGGTAGGTTCATTTCTTGCTGCGTTAGCCAATGTCGCAGCACGTTTCGTTGCCGTGCCATCGTCAATTCAGCAACACCCAGCATATCCAGGCTGCCAACTGCATCAACTAAACCGGCACTATCTTGTTCTGCCAACTCAACTAATAATTGCTGTGCCTCTGCTTGCTGCGCCGCAACCCGAGAGGCCGTTGCATCTAATGATGGCCAGCGTTCACGTAATCTCGGCAGCACGTCATGACGTAATCTATTTCGATCAAAGCAGTATTCTTGATTACTTGGATCTTCTATCCACTTTAATGTTTGCTCGCTGGCATAATTTTCTAATACAGGGTAACTCACATTTAATAAAGGTCGGCACAAATATCCACGACCTAAACTCGTTAGTTTCGGCATGGCTGCCATCCCTCTTGGTCCTGCTCCTCGCAATAATTGTAAAAATAATGTTTCAGCCTGATCACGACTATGTTGCGCGGTTAACAAAACCTCATTTTCACCTAATAATTTGGCAAATGCGGCATAACGCGCATCACGTGCGGCTGCCTCAGGACTTTCGCCTTTTGCAGCACTTGCATCAGCTTCTAAGAGAGTTAAGGGGATATTAAGTTGTTGGCAAACAGCATCACAATGTCGCCGCCAACCTTCTGATTCTGCCTGTAGACCATGATCAACATGCACTGCGCGTAAATCAATATTAAGGCTATCTTTTACAATTGACATTGCATGCAACAAAACATGTGAATCCATTCCGCCACTAAACGCAATCCAATAACATGTTGGTGCTACTGGTAGGCTTTCTCTGCATAGGCGAAGTGCATCATGCAATTGCCTTGAAAGAGACATGAAGAAAGTGCTTATTGTTCCAGATAGTTACCGAAACCCGATAACCGTTCGTAACGTTGTTCTAAAAGACGATCAACAGGCATACGTGTAATCACATCAAGTGATTCAACAAGAGAATGTTTGAGCGTACGCGCCATGGTAGTAACGTCACGATGCGCCCCACCTAGTGGTTCTTTAACAATAGCATCAATCAGTTCCAGTTCTTTGAGTCGCTGAGCTGTAATTCCCAACGCTTCCGCTGCATCGGCTGCCTTTTCTGCGCTCTTCCAAAGAATAGAAGCACAACCTTCTGGCGAAATAACTGAGTAGGTACTGTATTCAAGCATTTGCACACGATCACCAACACCGATTGCCAATGCACCACCTGAACCACCTTCGCCAATCACTGTACATATAACCGGTGTTTTAAGCTCAGATAAAACAAATAAATTACGTGCAATTGCTTCACTTTGACCGCGCTCTTCTGCACCAATACCAGGATAGGCACCCGGGGTGTCAACAAACGTCAGTACCGGCAAGCGAAAACGTTCTGCCATTTCCATTAAGCGTAATGCTTTACGGTATCCTTCTGGTCGTGGCATACCAAAATTGCGACGAATCTTTTCCTTAGTATCACGACCTTTTTGCTGACCAATCACCATGACTGGACGATCATCTAAACGAGCGATACCACCAACAATCGCATGATCATCAGCATAAGCACGATCTCCATGCAATTCTTCAAAGTCATCAAAGATATGCTCAATATAGTCAAGCGTATAAGGGCGTTGAGGATGTCGGGCAAGCTGTGAAATCTGCCAAGCATCTAAGCCACTAAAAATCGATTCGGTCAGAGAACGACTTTTCTCCTGTAAACGAATGATTTCGTCGCTGATATTGATCTCAGTATCATCACCCACATAACGGAGTTCTTCGATTTTCGCTTCAAGTTCAGCGATAGGCTGCTCAAATTCAAGAAAATTTAAATTCATAACTATAAACTACCGGATATCAGCGTAAAGGGCAAAATACGCTATTAAAAATTAACAAAAACTCAATAAAGGAGTTTAACCTGTTCATTACCAACCAATTTGCGCAGATTATATAGTAATTCGTCTGTTGGGCGAATACACCATTCCTCACCTAATAATAACCGTGTAGCAGCATCAGAGCGCTGATAATCAAGGCAAACGGGGCATTGACCATTTTTGTGCGGTGCTAATATCTGCTCGAGTGAGTCAATAAAACCATTATCGGCCTTATCTTCTGGTACACGAATTAACAACTGCCGTGCATAATTTTCGCGAGCTTGGTCAATGTCATAAATCTGCGTGGCACGTAGTCGCAAGCCGCCGCTGTAATCATCTTCTGCCACCTGCCCTTTAATTACTAATAGACGGTCTTTACCAATCAAATCCTGAAATTGTGCATAGACATCGGTGAAGGCGGCAACTTCAAGCCGGCCACTGCGATCATCAAGCGTCATAAAACCAATCCGGCCACCGCTTTTCGTGTTACGGGTTTGTAACGCAACAACCAAACCCGCCACCGTTTGTTCTTGTTTATTACGCGATGGTTGTATGTCAGCAAGACGTGTTGAAACAAATCGACTCAGTTCTTTTTCGTATTGCGCAATAGGATGACCGGTTAAATATAAACCAAGTGTTTCTTTCTCTGCTTCAAGGCGTTCTTTTTCAGACCATTCTTCCTGTTCATCAACACTGATCGCCTGCACTTCTTCAGCCGCACCACCAAACATATCATTCTGACCACGTGCTTGATCTTTCAAATACTGTTCAGCACTTTGTAGAGCTAAACCAAGCGATGCCATTAGGGTTGCGCGGTTAGCCCCCAATCCATCTAAAGCACCGGCACGAATAAGTGCTTCTAAAACACGACGGTTTAATTTACGTGCATCGATCCTGCGACAGAAATCAAACACATCTCTAAACAAACCATTTTCAGCTCGCTCTTTAATAACACTTTCCAGCGCACCTTCACCAACTCCTTTGATAGCACCTAAGCCATAAAATATTTCGTCTTCACCATTTGACTTAAATTTGTATTCACACGTATTCACATTAGGCGGCAATACTTTTAGCTTCATGGTGTTACATTCATCGATTAAGGTCACGACTTTATCGGTGTTATCCATATCAGAAGAAAGAACCGCCGCCATAAAGGCTGCTGGATAATGAGTCTTCAGCCATGCCGTTTGATACGAAACTAAAGCATAAGCGGCTGAATGTGATTTATTAAAACCATAACCAGCAAACTTTTCCATTAAATCGAATAGATCGCCCGCTTTCTTTTCATCAAAACCTAATTCATTCGCACCCGACATAAATATGCCACGCTGCTTAGCCATTTCTTCAGGTTTTTTCTTACCCATGGCACGACGTAATAAATCAGCACCACCCAGAGAATAGTTACCAATAATCTGCGATATCTGCATTACCTGTTCTTGGTAAACAATGACACCGTAGGTAGGCCCCAGCACTTCTTCCAGTTCCGCAAAAGGGTATTCTACTTTTGCACCGTGTTTACGATTGATAAAGTCATCAACCATACCCGATTCAAGTGGCCCAGGACGAAACAAAGCCACCAAGGCGATAATTTCTTCAAAATTGTCCGGTTGAAGTTTTTTAATTAACTCCTTCATACCACGTGATTCAAGTTGGAATACTGCGGTTGTTTCACAGCGCTTCAATAATGCAAAGGTTTCTGGATCATCTGTTGTTAATTGCTCTAATACTAATACAGGTTCGCCAGCACGTTCGCGATCTTGATTAACTGTTTTCACTGCCCAATCAATAATTGTTAATGTTCGAAGGCCTAAGAAATCGAATTTAACTAAGCCAATAGACTCAACATCGTCTTTATCCAATTGAGAAACAATGCTTTGTGATCCTTGTTCACAATACAGTGGCAAAAAGTCTGTTAGCTCGGTCGGTGCTATAACAACACCACCCGCGTGCTTACCTGCATTCTTGGTAATCCCTTCAAGTGATCGTGCTAGCTCAATAAGGCCATGCACATCATCGTCTTGTTCATAACGCCGCTTTAATTCTTCTTCCTGTTCTAGTGCTTTACTAAGCGTAATACCAATCTCAAATGGAATTAATTTCGCAATAGGATCAACAAAGCCATAAGGCTGCCCCAAAGCACGCCCTGCATCACGTATAACTGCTTTGGCCGCCATCGTACCGTAAGTAATAATCTGCGAAACTTTATCTCGCCCATAAGTACGTGCAACATAGTCGATGACGCGGTCCCGTCCATCCATGCAGAAGTCAACATCGAAATCGGGCATGGAGACACGTTCAGGATTCAGGAATCGTTCAAATAGCAATTCATATTTAATTGGATCGAGATCGGTGATAAACAAAGCATAAGCAACAATGGAACCCGCGCCTGAACCACGACCGGGACCCACTGGAACATCATTGTTCTTAGCCCATTTTATAAAATCCGCAACGATCAAGAAGTAGCCAGGAAATCCCATTTCAATAATGACATCGAGTTCTACTTTCAAACGTGCGAAATAGGCCTCTCGCTTATCGGCATCAAACTTGCCATCAACTACTTCAAGTTGTGCAATACGTTTCTCAAGGCCTTGTTCTGACTCTTGAACAAGGAATTCATTAATCGTAAGGCCAGCAGGAACAGGAAAATCTGGCAAATAATATGTACCCAATTGCAATTCAATATTACAACGCTGTGCGATTAGTACACTGTTTTCAATTGCTTCCGGTATATCAGAAAACAATTCGCACATTTCTTCTGGGCTACGTAAATACTGCTCATTACTATACAAGTGTGGTCGACGTGAATCATTCAACGCATGGCCATCATGAATACAGACGCGCGCTTCATGGGCTTCAAAATCAGTTTGCTCAATAAAACGAACATCATTAGTTGCAACAACTGGAATATTCTTTTCGGTTGCCAGCTGAACTGCCGCATGCAGATAATGTTCTTCATTCTCTCTGCTCGTGCGTTGTAACTCAATATAAAAGCGATCAGGGAAAAGGGTTGCCCAACCATCAAGCAATTTAGCGGCTTGAGCAACGTCGTTAGCAACTAGTGCTTGACCAATATCGCCTACGCGCCCCGCTGATAGCGCAATCAAACCGTCGGTGCTGCCTGTTAGCCATTCTTTTTCAATCATTGGTATGCCGCGGTGCTGCCCTTCTAGATAGCTTCGCGTAATAAGGCGATTTACATTCAAATAACCTTCATGGTTTTGGCAAAGCAAAACAACTCTCGATGGCGGAATACGCTCACTCGCAGAATGAATTAATAGCTCTACCCCAATAATTGGTTTTATCCCAGCCGCTAATGCAGCACGATAAAACTTAACCATTGCAAATAAATTTGATTGATCCGTTAGCGTGACTGCGGGCATGCCAGAGCTAGAAATTGCCTTCATCAACGGCTTAATCCGTACTAAACCATCCACCAAAGAAAATTCGGTATGCACGTGCAAGTGGACAAAATTATTTCTCATTGGCACTACCGATCAACACTGCTTAAGCACTTTTGCGACAGGTGAAAAACTACGACGATGTATTGGCGTTACACCAAGATCTGACAGTGCTTGCATATGCATTTTGGTGGGATAACCTTTATGTGAAGCAAAACCATAGCCTGGATATTCTGCATCCATTGCAACCATTTCTGTATCTCGTGCAACCTTAGCAATAATAGAAGCTGCACTTATACATGCGATTTTTTGATCACCTTTAATAATCGCCTCACTACTACATAAAAGTTCTGGACATCGATTGCCATCAATCTGTGCATGCTGTGGCGCGATAGATAACGCCTCAACCGCCCGTTTCATTGCCAATAAGCTTGCATGAAGAATATTAATCTCATCAATTTCTTCTCTCTCTGCACGGCCTAGTGCCCAACTCAATGCCTTTTCACGTATTTCAATATCAAGTTTATTGCGACGTGTTTCTGAAAGTTTTTTTGAGTCAGCTAAACCATCGATAGGTTTCTTAGGATCAAGTATTACTGCCGCAGCGACAACGGGCCCTGCTAAAGGGCCTCTTCCTACTTCATCTACACCAGCGACAAGAATCATTGATTGTTCACACATCGAGCTTACTCGTTTTATTTTTAGTCTTAATCAGATTAATAACAGCATCAGCCGCTTGCTGGTCTGTATTTTGGCGTAAAGAGTGATGAATTTCAGTGAAGCGATCAATAACCTGTTTTACTTCATCAGGGTTATTTAAATACTCAAGCAGTTTCTCACCCATTACTTCTGGACGCGCTGCACGTTGCACATATTCTGGCACAAGTGCTTCATCCGCCAAAAGGTTAGGCAAAGAATAATGTTTAACTCTTATCCATGTTTTCAAAATAAAATAATTCAACAATGACAATCGATATGCAACAACCATTGGCCGCTTAACCAACATCGCCTCTAATGTAGCAGTACCTGAAGCCATTAAAATAGCATCGGCCGCACCCATGACTTCTCTTGCTTGGCCATCAACAAACGTTAATGGTAATTTTCCCGTTAAGTCACCTGCACATTTTATAAAGACGTCTCTCACAATTTGATTCGCAAAAGGGATCACAAAATGAATGTCTTTACGCTGTTGGTAACAGTAGTTTGCCGTTTTAATAAATGTTTCGGCAAGATACTTTACCTCACTCACTCTGCTACCAGGCAATATTGCAACAATGGTTACATTTTCAGGCAAACCTAAGTTAACTCGTGCTGGATGCTTGTCCGTTGCTAACGGGATTTGATCTGCAAAGGGATGCCCAACAAACTGTACAGGCACATTATGTTCGCGATAAAAATCGGCTTCAAATGGAAATAACGCCAACACACAGTCAACAGCACGTGCAATTTTTTTTACTCTGTAACGCCGCCATGCCCACACTTGTGGGCTCACATACTGAATTGTTGGAATACCCTTCTCACGAAGTTGTTCTAACAAAGTAAGATTAAAGTCAGGCGCATCTATACCAATAAAAGCATCTGGGGGGTTAGTAATAAAGTGATCTCGCAGCTGGTTACGAATCGCACTTAATTCACGATAATGCGCGAGCGCATCAACAAGACCAATAATTGATAGTTTTTCTGCTGGAAAGAGTGCCACGCAACCCTGGTCTATCATGTTCGTACCAGCAATACCTTCTGACTGTAGATTGGAAACCGAATGACTTAATGCTTTAATCATTCCTGCACCAAGCAAGTCTCCCGATGATTCCCCCGCAACAAGACCAATACGCATGATTTACCTTACAATACTTCGTTCTGCGTTACTGATAAAATCAATGAAGTTTGTAACTTCTTTGCAGGTCTTATCTTTTTCTTGAAGCTGTTCAACCGCTTCTGTTAATTTCATTCCGGAAGTATAAATATCACGATATGCATTCTTTAATGCACGAATTGAACCAGCAGGAATACCTCTTCGCTTCAAGCCAACAGTATTTAAGCCTCGTGCTTCCGCAGGATTGCCTGTCACAATCATATAAGGTGGCACATCTTTATTAACTCCACTGCCCATGCCACAAAAACTATATGCACCCACTTTCACGAATTGATGAATCAAAGCAAATCCACCAAGGGTCACATAGTCTTCTATAACAACATGACCACCCAACGAAGCACCATTTGCAAAAATGGCATAACTGCCTACTTGGCAATCATGCGCCACATGTGAATACGCCATGATAAAATTATTGTTACCCACACGTGTTATTCCTCCACCATGAGGTGTGCCACGGCTCATTGTGCAACTTTCACGAATAATATTGTCATCACCAATCTCAAGACTTGTCGGTTCCCCTTTATAACTTGTGTCTTGCGGCTCTTCGCCTAGTGAAGCAAATTGAAATATCTTATTTCGCTTACCAATTTTTGTAGGCCCATTAATAACAACATGTGGTCCAATCCATGTGTCTTCACCAATCTCAACGTCATCACCAATAATTGAGAATGGGCCAATCTGAACCCCTTCAGCAATACGTGCTGACGAACTAATCATTGCTTGAGGACTGAACAGACTCATATATCTCGTTGCGCACACATAATTTCGGCACTAGTAACAAGCTTTCCGTCGACACTTGCTTCCGCATTAAACTTCCATATACCGCGCTTTTCTTTTATTAATTCAACATGTAATTGCAATTGATCACCAGGCTTAACCGGTGCTTTAAAGCGAGCCTTATCTACACCAACAAAATAATAAAGAGAATCGCCATCCGGTAGTGACTCTGTTGTGATATATGAGAATATGCCAGTTGCTTGCGCCATTGCTTCTAATATAAGCACACCTGGCATGACTGGATGATGTTCAAAGTGTCCAACAAAATACGGTTCGTTGTAACTAACATTTTTCAATGCGGTGAGGAACTCACCTGCTTTATAATCCAAAACACGGTCAATCAACAAAAATGGGTACCGGTGCGGTAAATGTTTCATTACCTCATGAATATCAAGACTCGGCATACGTAAAACCTCTATATAAATTCTTCTTAATTACTTGTTATCAAGTTGTTTCTCAAGTCGTTTCAATCGCTTTGCCATGTCATCAAGCTGCCTGAAGCGAACAAAGTTTCTTTGCCATTTTGCATTTTCTTGCAAAGGCGTCCCCGATGAATACGCACCGGAGCAATCGATTGATTGTGTCACAAGTGACGTTGCCGTAATGTGAACATTGTCTGCTATTTCTAACTGACCTGTAATACCCACACCACCCGCAATTGTACAGTAACGACCAATAATGGTGCTTCCTGCAATGCCAACGCAACCAGCAATCGCAGTGTGTTCGCCAATCGTCACGTTATGCGCTATTTGAATTTGATTATCGAGTTTAACGCCATTGCCAATAACCGTGTCATCTAAGGCTCCACGATCGATCGTTGTATTGGCACCTATCTCAACATCATCACCAATAACAACATTACCCAATTGAGGGATCTTAATCCAACGACCTTCGTCATTAGCAAAACCAAACCCGTCACAGCCAATCACAGCACCAGAATAAATTTCAACTCGAGCCCCTACTGTGGCATTGTTTAAAGTGACATTGTCGTGCAGTACGGTGTTCTCAGAAATAACACAATCTTTGCCAACAACACATCCCGCGCCAATCACTACTCCTGCTTTAATCTGTGCGCCCGCGGCAATAACACTCTGTGCACCAATAGATGCGCTACTATCAATGCTTGCATCATTATCGACACTTGCATCTTGATGAATACCTGAGAATCGTTCAGAAGGATTTAATATGGTTGCGATTAAAGCAAATGCTAATTGTGGGCTGGTAACAACAACGCAATTTGTTGCGACCAAATTAATATGTTGCTCGGCAACAATTACTGCGCCAGCTTTTGTGCCAGCTAATGATTCACTGTGTTTTCCACCGAGATAAAAACTAATTTGATTTGCTTGTGCCGAAGCGAGTGAAGCGACATTTTCGATAACACAAGTTGCATCACCTTCAACCCTACCACCGACGTGTTCAGCAAGCTCGCCAAGTGTATGTGGTGTGTGTGGCACCGCTATTTATCCCGTGGTAGTTATTTTCCAGCTTTAGATTCTGCTTGTAGTCGTTTTAAAATTTTCTTTGTTAAATCGACTTTAGGATCGGCGTAAGCAATACCTTCATATAAGATGAGGTCAAATTTTTCTTCTTTACCAATCTTGGTAATTGCTTCATTAACAAAACGCAGTAATTTGCCTCGCTCTTCATTACTACGGAAAGTACGATCTTCTCTTAACTCATCATAACCACGACGCAGCTCACGTTTACGGCTAACAATGTCACGTTCTAGTTTACGACGTTCACCTTCCGCCATAATCGCACCATCACGTCCAAGTTTATCTTCTAAGCCTTTAATTGATTTTTGTTCCTTCATCAATTTACCATCACGCGCTGCAAACTCTTGCTCTAAACGCTTTAATGCTAATTTTGACTGGGGCGCTTCTTCAAGCAAACGTGTTGGATTCACTACACCAATACGCAGTTCTTGGGCTGCAGCAAATGAAGGTAGTGCTACTAACACAGTCGTACAAATAATCTTTTTTAATGTATTCAATGCTCTACTCCGGCATTATGTTTATTTTCAAAGTCTATCACACTAGAAACCACTACCGAAGTTAAACTGGAATGTCTTGGTTTCATCGTTATCTTGTTCGTTAAACGGTGCTGCAAGGCTTACGCTCAGTGCGCCAAATGGTGATAGCCACGTTACACCTAAACCAGCAGAGAAGCGGATGTTGTCTACTTCAAAGTCCTCATCGTCAGAACCTGAACCAAATACATTACCGCCATCAACAAAGGTACTAAAACGCCATGCGTTCTGGTCCTTTACGAAAGGTACTGGGAATATCAACTCAGCACTACCAACGAGCCTAAGATCACCACCAATAGGGTCATCAAAATTCACACCTGGGGTAGTAATACGTGGACCCAATGTATTAGCTTCGTAACCACGTACCGAACCGTTACCGCCTACTAAATAGTTTTTAAAGAAAGGCAGTACTGGCGTATCACCATAGCCATCGCCATAACCTATGTCACCCCGCAAAGCTAAAGTAAAGTTACGCGTCAAAGGTAAGTAACGTTGTGCACGATAGCTGATTTTGTAGTATTCAAGGTCACTGCCCGGCAAAGAAAGCTCAGTCGAAATGCTTTGTAAACCACCTCGTGTAGGGAATACCGTTTTATTCCGCGTATCTTGTGCATAGCTACCCGTAACAACAAAGCTATCAAAACTCGCATCATCAGAGCCGCTCGATGCCGCTGCGTTAAAACTATTATCTAATCCGTTTAGTTCATCACGAAATCTTTGCGGCGTGCCAGCACTCGTTTTAATAACATCACGTTGATAATTTAAACGCATAGTAATACGTTCAACATCTGTAATCGGTATACCAAATGTTACACCTGCTGTAAGCAAATCTGACGAGTAACTTGCTAAATTAGCTTCGTCTGCATCAGACTCACGGAAACTAATTGCAAAACCACGACTCACGCCATCTTCAGTGTAGTATGGATTAGTGTAAGACAAACGGTAAACGCGGTTGGTTTCGCTGGTATCAAAGCCGACACTAACGCGCTTGCCACTACCTAAGAAGTTATTTTGTGAAACACTGGCATTTAAAATAAGACCTTGCGAATCAGAGAAACCCACACCGGCTAATAAGTTACCCGATGCACGCTCTTTAACTTTATAGTTCACATCAACTTGATCTGTCGTTCCTGGTACTGCAGGTGTTTCAACCTCAACTTCTTCAAAGTAACCAAGGCGGCGTAAGCGACCTTGCGACTTTTCAATATTATCGGTTGATACCCATGCGCTCTCAAACTGACGCATTTCACGACGCAGCACTTCATCACGTGTGCGTGTATTACCTGAGTAATTAATTCGTCTTACATAAACGCGTTTACCCGGATCAATGAAGAAGGTTAAGTTAACTTCTTTTTTCCCTTCTAATATTTCAGGAACAACATTCACATTTGCGAACGCATAACCGTTGTTACCTAATTGACGAGAAATATTTTCACTGGTACTTGTTGAACGACGACGTGAAAAGGTGTCACCTTTCTGAATAGTCACCAATGGGAATAATTTTTCTTTCTCAACAACCAGCTCGCCTGCCAATTTAACCTTATTAACAGTGAACTGATCACCTTCAGTAATATTAATCGTAATAAAAACATCTTTTCGATCAGGAGTAATGGAAACCTGTGTCGAATCGATATTGAAATTGATATAGCCACGGTTTAGATAATAAGAACGTAATTTTTCAAGGTCGCCCGATAATTTCTGTTTCGAATATTGATCGTTACCCGTGTAAAAAGAAAATAACGTCGGTGTGCTTAGCTCAAATTCTTCTAATAATTCTTTATCTTCAAATGCCTTGTTACCGACAATGTTGATTTGATGGATACGGGCGACAACACCTTCTGAAACATCGATACTAAGACCAACACGGTTACGCTCAAGAGGAGTAACGGTTGTAGCTAACTTAACCCCGTATTGACCTTGGCTAAAATAGATACGTTGTAATTCTTGCTCGACCTTATCTAACAGCGACTTATCAAATACACGCCCAACCGCAAAACCAATCTCTTTTAAGCCTGCATTAAGCGCATCATCTTCAATCGAGCTATTGCCATTAATACTGATTGTGGCAATTGCTGGACGCTCAACAACAAATACAATAAGTACGCCGTTTTCCTTTTCAAGACGAACATCTTTAAAAAAACCTGTTTTAAAGAGCGCCCTAATGACCTTACCTGAACTGCTGTCATCTAGGCTATCGCCTACTTTCACGGGTAAGTAACTAAAGACAGTACCCGCAGCAATACGCTGCAAACCTTCAACTCGGATATCTTTGATCAAAAACGATTCACCGGACCAGGCAACCTGCACAGCTCCGATACACAAGAAAACAGCGAGAATAAATCTTTTCATTACTTACCCGTACTTGTTCTTAATTATATTTAAAGGTGTTTTTATGTTTAATTTTTCTTATTAATTTGGATTAAAATATCCGCATTACATCATTATAAAAGGCCAGTATCATCAACATGCCTAAGGCAACCATGCCTATTTGTTGGCCAAATAACTGCGTTTTCTCAGAGACCGGGCTGCCTTTAATAAGCTCGACCAAATAATACATAAGATGGCCGCCATCGAGAACCGGTATCGGTAACAAATTTAACACCCCGAGACTGATACTCACAACTGCTAAAAAGCTGAGAAATTGAATCAATCCGATACTCACTGAACGTCCCGCATACTGCGCAATGGTCAGTGGACCGCTAATATTCTTAACCGAGGCCTCTCCAATCAGCATCTTACCCAGCATCCTCAAGGTTAACCCACTGATTTGCCAGGTTTTTTCGGCAGCCTTCCCCCACGCCGCTAAGAACGAATATTGTACCACAGACCTTAGCGCTGCGGGGACTTCCGGAGGAGGAAGCGCGCGTGCGCCAACATAGCCATATTGCACCTCATTATGGGTTTTCGCCCCCGGTGTAAGGCGGAGTTGCAAGGTTTCACTGGCGCGTTGAACGGTTAACTCCATAGTTTCACGAGGCTTTTTCTGCACTAAGGCGACCCAATCACGCCAATCATTGATCGCCTTTCCATCTGCATTCAGCACTTTATCGCCCTTTAGAAGACCCGCGTTGGCTGCGGCTTCACCTTCTATCACCTCGTCAATGATAGGTGGCCATTCCGGTAAACGTGGCGTAATACCAAGCTTAGAAACGACTCCAACCTTAGTAAAATCAACCGACATGCCTTCTACGCGCAACTGACGATTTCGATTTATTCCACTACTGTCTTGCACTTGTACGCTAACCTGTGACTGGCCTTCAACAACTGCCGCAATTAAATTAAGTCCTGTCACTTCCCAAGTTGGAGTCTCATTGCCATCAACGGCGAGGATTTGATCACCAGTGCGTATCCCCGCTTGCATGGCAATACTCGACTCTTTCACCTCAGCAACAACGGGTTTTAACCCCTCTGTGCCGATCATGAAAATTAGCCAATACAGCACAACAGCTAATATAAAGTTGAATAAGGGGCCTGCAACAATAATTGCCATTCTTGCCGCCAAGGATTTTTGCGTAAAGGCATAAGGCAAATCAGCTTCATCAACTGTTTCACTCCGCTCATCAAGCATCTTGACGTAACCACCAAGAGGAATACGCGCTAATACATATTCTGTGCCATCTGCACCATGCCAAGTATAAATGGGTTTACCAAAACCAATTGAAAAACGCAGCACCTTAACGCCACAACGACGTGCTACCCAGAAATGCCCAAACTCGTGAAATGTCACCAAAATACCAATGACAAGTATAAAAGCGATGGCATTAAGAAGAAATCCGCTCATGATTTTTACTTCACATCCATTTATAAAGAATTAATGCTTTGCATTCCCTGCAATAATGTCGTTCGCAACCTGTCGCGCTTGTTCGTCAACAGAAAGTATCGTATCAAGTGAATCAGCTTCAGTGTACTCGATTGTCTTCATTGTTGCTTCGATAACTTTTGCAATTTCCATAAAGCCTAATTTACCATCAAGAAATGCATCAACTGCTATTTCATTCGCTGCATTCAAAATAGTGCTCGCGGTACCGCCAGCCTCAGCAGCCTCAAAAGCGAGTCGCAAGCAAGGAAAACGCTGTAGATCCGGTTCCTCAAAATCAAGTCGACCAACACTGAACATATTTAAAGGTTCTACACCAGAATCAATACGCTCAGGCCATGCCATTGCATGTGCAATCGGTGTGCGCATATCAGGATTACCCATTTGTGCTAATACTGAGCCATCAACGTAATCCACCATTGAATGAATGATGCTTTGGCTATGAATAACCACTTCAACAACATCAGGTTTTACATCAAACAACCAACATGCCTCGATAAGCTCTAAGCCCTTGTTCATCATCGTTGCCGAATCAACCGATATCTTACGCCCCATACTCCAATTTGGGTGCGCAACCGCTTGTTCAGGTGTCACTGACGCTAATTCCTTCGGATCAGCATTTCGGAATGGCCCGCCTGATGCCGTTAATAATATTCGACGTATTCCTGTCGCTTTAGTTCCCGTTCTGTAATCGGCTGGCATTGATTGAAAAATAGCATTATGTTCACTATCAATAGGTAATAATTCTGCCCCATTATCACGCACTGCCTGCATAAATAAGTGCCCAGACATAACTAGGGCTTCTTTATTGGCTAATAGCACTTTTTTACCTGCTTGCGCAGCAGCGAGAGTTGGCAATAACCCTGCCGCCCCGACAATGGCCGCCATCACACTATCGACCTCGGCTAAACTGGCCACCTTAACCAAGCCACCATTACCCGACAAAACATCGCAACTCAAGCCTTCGTTCTGAATTTCCTGCTGTAATCTTTTAGCAGCATCTTCATTAGCCATCACCACATATTTAGGCTTAAATTCTCTACATTGTTCTAAAATACGCTCAACATTTCGGTTCGCTGTTAATGCCAATACTTGAAAACGATCCGAATGGCGTCGAACTACATCCAGTGTGCTTAAGCCGATTGAACCTGTTGCACCCAATATTGTGATTAACTCCATTACAACCACCCTGCCAAATAATAAATAGCAGCAAAAACAGGTGCAGCAGCAGTAATGCTATCCAACCTATCCATTGCACCACCATGCCCCGGTAAAAGATGACCACTGTCTTTTACATCGCTTGCGCGTTTGAAAACGCTTTCAAACAAGTCACCGGCAACTGATGCAATTGCGGAAATAATACAAATCAATATAAATAATCCATGTTGCTCATTTTCTAGAGCCCAAATAGAAACGCAAGTTGAATAAATAGCGACCGCAATTATTGCACCCCAAACACCTTCCCAACTTTTGCCCGGACTAATAGTCGGCGCCAACTTTCGTTTGCCAAAACGACGACCACTAAAATAGGCGCCCGTATCTGCAACCCAGACAATGCCAAACACATGTAAAACGAGCCAAGGACTATTTTCATGTAACAATACCATCGCAAGCCATGTTGGGAAAATAACAACAAAACCAACAACGACACCAATAATAGAATAACAAGCCGAACCACACCGTTGGAGTCGCACTACAGGGTTAAAAAAGAAACTAATAATAACCAGCAACCATGCAACTAAAACAAACCATTCAGCGGCAATAGCATGAAAAGGATAAAACCAAACTGATACAAACAATATATTAAGAACAACAATACCAAACAGTAGCGATATGCTTTTTTGCACACCACTTAATTTAAGCCACTCGTGTGCAGCAACAGACATGACTGCAGCCCATAACATTGAAAAAAGATCCGTAGGTAATAATAGGATACTGCCAAATACTATTGGTAGTAATAAAAGCGCGGTGACAACACGTTGTTTCAACATTTTATTTTTCTACCTGCTCACTGGTGCGACCAAAACGCCTTTGTCGTCCGGTATAATCATGAAAGGCTTGTGCAAAATCCTGTTCAGAAAAATCTGGCCATAACGTATCTATGAAATATTGTTCGGTATAGGCAATTTGCCATAACAGAAAATTACTAATTCGATGCTCCCCACCAGTACGAATAAATAAATCCGGCGCAGGCAGATGAGATAACATTAAACACTCTTCAAGCGCCGCCTCATCAATATCTTCCGCTTTAATACCTTGTTGAATTATTTTCTGTACCGCTTGAACAATATCCCAACGACCACCGTAGTTAGCCGCAATAGAAAGTGTCATTCCCGTATTATTTTCTGTGAGTGACTCTACTTCAGCAATGCGCGATTGGAGCTTGTCAGAAAAAGCACTGCGATCGCCAATAATTTGCATACGGATGTTATTTTCATTAATTGCTTGCGCTTCTTCACGCAAGGATTTAATAAAAAGATCCATTAACAGATCAACTTCTTTACGTGGCCGATTCCAATTTTCACTACTAAAAGCGAATAAAGTTAATGCAGAAATATTATGTCGCGCACATACTTCAACAACCATGCGTGCGGTTTTAACTCCCGCTTTATGTCCAGCAACACGTGGCATTAAACGTTTTTTTGCCCAACGCCCATTACCATCCATGATGATCGCAACATGTTTAGGCAATTCTGCCATTTCTGGGAATAGTATTTTTTCTTGGGAGGAAGACATAACCATATTTTACGCTACGTCTTAATAGAATTATTTAAAAAGATAAATGATAGCTCAATCATAAAAAGAACATCAAATTTCCATAAGATCCTTTTCTTTAGCCTCGAGTACAACATCAATTTCAGCTATTTTTTTATCCGTCAATTTCTGCACCATGTCTTCTGCACCATGCTGTTCGTCTTCTGAAATATCTTTATCTTTAACCATCGATTTAAAATCGCTATTCGCATCACGACGAATATTTCGTATTGCAACACGCGATTGTTCAACCTCTTGGCGTACCAAGCGAATCATGTTTTTACGTGTTTCTTCCGTCAGTGCTGGAAGAGGAATACGTATCACTTCACCGGCAGTTACTGGATTCAAACCAAGACCCGCATCCATTATGGCCTTTTCGATTGGTTGCACCATGGTCTTATCCCAAGGTGTTACCGTAAGTGTTCTTGCATCAGAGACAGAAATATTCGCTGTTTGTCCTAGCGGCGTGTCATTACCGTAGAAGGACACCATAATATGATCAATTAAACTCGGGTTAGCGCGGCCGGTACGCATTTTGCTCAAATCACCTTTGAGGGATTCGATGGTTTTACCCATACGTACTTCTGCATCTTTAATGATTTCATCAATCACGCTACACTCCCCTTTTCAACGAGTGTACCCTCGTCTTCGCCTTTAATAACACGCATTAGCGCGCCAGACTTGTTCATATTAAATACTCGTAATGGCATATTTTGATCGCGACACATCACAATCGCGGTCGCATCCATTACAGCTAATTTTTTAGCCAATACTTCATCATAAGTCAAACTACTGTAAAGCACTGCATCAGGGTCTTTAACAGGATCAGAAGAATAAACACCATCAACCTTGGTTGCTTTGAGCATAATATCTGCACCAATTTCAATGGCGCGCAAGCTAGCAGCAGAATCGGTGGTAAAGAAGGGGTTACCCGTGCCTGCAGCAAAAATAACGACGCGACCTTTTTCAAGGTGTCGTACTGCACGCCGACGAATGTAATCTTCGCAAACCTCGTTAATGCTCAACGCCGACATCACACGTCCTTGCATACCATCTTGTTCAAGTGCGTCTTGCATTGCTAAGGAATTCATTAGCGTTGCTAACATACCCATGTGATCACCGGTAACACGATCAATACCATTTTGCGCTAGACCTGCGCCACGGAAAATATTACCGCCACCAATAACAACACCAACTTCAATGCCAATATCAACCAGCTCTTTAATTTCGCCAGATACTCGGCTAATAACGGCAGGATCAATACCATAATCCCCATCCCCCATCAGCGCTTCTCCGCTGAGTTTCAACAGGATACGCTGATAGGGTTGTGATGAGGATGATGTCATTTATTCGCCTTTCATTTGAGCTGCAACTTCTGCAGCAAAATCTTCGACCTTTTTCTCAATACCTTCACCAACTTCAAGGCGTGAGAAGCTCATTACATCAGCATTGGCTGCTTTTACCAACTTTTCGATGTTTTGATCTGGGTCTTTCACAAATGGTTGTCCGTATAGGCTTTGTTCGTTAAGGAATTTCTTCACCTTACCAACCATCATCTTTTCGATAATTTCAGCAGGTTTGCCACTTTCTGCTGCTTGCGCGGCAAAAATAACTTTTTCTTTTTCAATCAAGTCTGCAGGAACATCGTCTTGCTTAACACAAACAGGTTTACTAGCCGCAATGTGCATCGCAATATCACGAGCCATCTCTTCGCTGCCACCTTTAAGGTCAACAACCACACCAATTTTTACACCGTGTGAGTATGTGCCCAAGTGATCACCTTGACACTTGATGATTTCACAGCGACGAACTGTAATATTTTCACCAATAACAGCGATCAATGCTTTACGACCTTCTTCAACTGTTTCGCCAGAGGCAAGTGCCATTCCCGATAATGCATCAGCATCTGCTGCTTCATTTGCAAGTGCACATTCTGCAACTGTTTTTGCGAATGCTTGGAAACCATCATCCTTAGCAGCGAAATCGGTTTCGCTATTTACTTCAACTAATGCAACGGTTGCACCGTCATCGCTCATCGCGATTTCGATTTTACCTTCTGCTGCAACACGACCCGCTTTCTTGTCTGCTTTCGCAGCACCAGATTTGCGCATCATTTCAATTGCAGCATCGATGTCACCATCTGTTTCAACGAGTGCTTTTTTGCATTCCATCATACCTGCGCCGGTACGTTCACGCAGTTCTTTTACTAATGAGGCTGTAATCGCCATAACTTTATAAACCTCGCTAAATTATTCAGCAGAACCAGACTCGTCAGCATCTTTCTTTGCTGCGGCTTTCTTGGTTGTTGCCTTCTTAGTTGTTGCTTTCTTCGTTGTTGCCTTCTTAGTTGCTGCTTTCTTAGTCGCTGCTTTTTTCTTTGCAACTTTTTTCTTCGCAGGTTTCTTTTCTGCGTCAGCATCAACTTCCATAAACTCATCAGCAGGACCTTCAGTCGAACCCATCGCTGGACGGCTTTCCATTACTGCATCAGCCACTTGTGCTGTGTAAAGTTTAATGGCGCGAATCGCATCATCATTACCTGGAATGACGTAATCAACACCTGCTGGTGAGTTGTTTGTATCAACAACACCAATCACTGGGATACCAAGCTTTTGTGCTTCACTAATTGCGATGTTTTCGTAACCTACGTCAACAACAAAGATTGCATCAGGAAGACCACCCATGTTCTTGATACCACCAAGACTACGGTCAAGTTTTTCCATTTCGCGCGTCATGTTGAGCGCTTCTTTCTTTGTTACACGATCAAAGCTGCCATCTTCAGACATTTTTTCAAGGTCTTTAAGGCGCTTGATTGATTGGCGAACTGTTTTGTAGTTCGTCAACATACCACCTAACCAACGGTGGTTAACGAAAGGCATACCACAACGTTCCGCTTCTTCACGAACGATCTTGCTTGCCGCACGTTTAGTACCAACGAACAAGATACGACCTTGGTTTGAAGCCATACGACCTAGAAAGTTAAGCGCATCATTAAACAATGGTACGGTTTTTTCTAAGTTGATAATATGAATTTTATTACGATCCCCAAAGATATAAGGGGCCATTTGAGGGTTCCAGAAACGTGTTTGGTGACCGAAGTGGACACCCGCTTCCAGCATGTCGCGCATGGAAACATTCGCCATGTTATTTCTCCTAAGTTAGGGTTGCGCCTCCACATTTCCCATACGACCAACCTGAATTCCTTGTATAATCAGGAATCAAGCACCCGAGCCTATGTGCCGAAATGTGTGCGATTTATAGTCACCTGCTATCGAAGTTGTTCAATAACAGATATGATTTGCCAAACTGGCGCGCGATTTATACCATAATCGCCCCAAAACGACAACGGATCAGGCTGATTTTAGGTCATTTTTTACTAAAACTGGCTAAATTTCCTACAAAACGAAGAGAACCATGGCTGTAACAATAAAAACTGCTGAAGAAATAGAAAAAATGCGCGTCGCGGGCCGCTTGGCTGGCGATGTGCTGGATATGATCCGCCCTCACGTTGTGGCGGGCATCACTACCGATGAATTAGACAAAATATGTCACGATTACATCGTTAATGAGCAGCAGGCTATCCCTGCCCCACTCAATTACCGAGGCTTCCCAAAGTCCATTTGTACTTCGGTCAATCATCAAGTTTGTCACGGCATTCCTGCTGATAAGAAACTGAAAAATGGTGACATCATCAATATTGATATCACTGTCATCAAAGATAAGTACCATGGTGACACCAGTAAGATGTTTATGGTGGGAAAACCCAGTATTCAAGCTGAACGGATCTGCCGCATTAGCTACGAATGCATGCGACTTGGCATTGAAATGGTGAAGCCAGGTGTTCAACTCGGTGATATCGGTCACGCCATTCAGCAACATGCTGAAAAGAATCACTGCTCAATCGTCAGAGAATATTGCGGCCATGGCATTGGCATCAATTTTCACGAAGATCCACAAGTCCTGCATTATGGAGAACGTGGCACCGGTCTCGTATTAGAACCGGGTATGACCTTTACCATTGAGCCCATGGTCAATATTGGCAAACGTGCTGTCAAATTACTTCCGGATGAATGGACTGTTGTCACCAAAGATCGCAGTCTTTCAGCACAATGGGAGCATACTATTTTAGTCACCGATGATGGCTTTAATGTACTAACTCAACGCCCAGGCGACGACATCTAAACCTATGAACAATATTTCTCTGGGCCATGCCCATGTTGATACCTCTAAATTGAATAGTGAGGGAATGACGCACCTTGAAAGAATTCAAAACTACAAGGAATGTCTCAAACAATCAGAACAACAATTATTAGATGCCTTCAGCAATAAAGTTGATGCACACATACTCGTGAAGTACCGTGCAGAAACAATCGACATCCTTTTACAGCACGCCTGGAGCTTTTTTCTTGGCGATGCCACTGACGAAAACACCCCTACATTAATCGCAGTTGGTGGTTATGGCCGCTCAGAGCTACATCCAAGCTCTGATATTGACCTTATGCTATTGCTGCCCTGTAAAGATGACAGCCAATGGCATGATGCGATTACGCAGTTTTTAACATTCCTATGGGATATCGGCTTGGAAGTTGGCCATAGCGTAAGAACCATTGCTGACTGTATTGAGCAAGCAACTGCCGACATTACGATTGCAACGAACCTAATGGAAGCCCGCCTACTTTATGGCTCACAAACCATGTTCGAGCAAATGCGTGAGAAAACCGGTCCAGAACATATTTGGCCAAGTATTGATTTCTTCTCAGCCAAATGGAAAGAGCAAATAGATCGTCACAACAAATTTGATGACACGGCTTATAAACTTGAGCCTAACATCAAAGAAGGCCCCGGTGGCCTACGTGATCTGCAAATGATCGGCTGGGTAGCCAAACGACACTTTGGTGCAGAAACCTTAAGGGACTTAATCTCCAAAGGGTTTCTCAGCGAAGAAGAGTGTAATTTATTGTTAGAGCTTCAGGATTTTCTCTGGCGAATACGTATTGCCTTACACGGTTTAACTTCACGCCGTGAAGACCGCTTGTTATTCGATTTCCAACGTGACTTGGCCGTGCAATTTGATTATACCGATGACGGACAGCAGCTCGGTGTTGAGAAATTCATGAAGCAGTACTACCGAACTGTTGGCGAACTAAGCCGACTAAATGAAATGTTATTGCAGCTATTTCAAGAAGAAATACTTTACAAACACGAATCAGAAGAACCAACCATCATTAATGAGCACTTTCAGTCCCGAAAAGGTTTTATTGAAATAATAGATGCCAATATTTTTGAAACACAGTCATCTGTTTTGCTAGAAATATTTCTTATTCTAGAGCAACGCCCAGAACTTAAAGGTGTCCGTGCTGAAACGATTCGCTTAATACGCAGCAATCGATATCGTATTGATGATGAGTTTCGCAACAACGAACAATGCCGAAAAATATTTATGGCGATAATCCGCCAACCGCAAGGCATTACCCATGAATTCAGACGCATGCATCGTTACGGAATCCTCGGTGCCTATATCCCTTCATTCGAAGCTGTAACAGGCCAAATGCAGTACGATCTTTTTCATATCTACACCGTTGATGAGCACACCTTATTTGTGGTTCGAAACTTACGCCGCCTAACCGTAAAAGAATTTAGTGATGAGCTTCCGCACTGTAGCCAAGTCATTCGTGAACTAGAAAAACCTGAAGTCCTTTATCTCGCTGGACTTTTTCATGATATAGCCAAAGGCCGTGGTGGCGATCATTCCGAACTCGGTGCAGATGATGCATTTCGTTTTTGCAAACACCACTATATGAGTGACTATGATGCGAGCATTGCATCATGGCTTGTACGCCAACACCTTATTATGTCGCGAATTTCTCAACGGGAAGATATTAATGATCCTGACGTTGTTAACAATTTTGCAGAGCTTGTTGGCAACAAAGAACGCCTTGATATGCTTTACCTGCTAACCGTCTCTGATATGCGTGCGACAAGCCCCACCGTGTGGAATTCATGGAAAGGCACGTTGCTTGAAAACCTCTACAAGTTTACGTTAAAAGCACTTCGCAAACGCCTTAATAGTATTAACAATGCTGAGCTGGCTGCTGATATTCGGCGCAAAGCAAAGCAAGATCTCAGTCACAAAGAAATAAACATCACTGCCGTCGAACAACTATGGGCAACATTAAATGAAGAATATTTTCTTCGGTATCGACTCAAGGAAATAGTTAGTCATGCTGAAATTATTATTCCATTATTAAGTGACGACCAACCGCTTGTAATTATTCGTGATGCAATAGAGCAAGGCGGTACTGAAATATTTATACACACCAATATCGCAGGCAATGTCTTTGCACTCGTCACGTCTGTCCTTGATCAACTAGGGCTCAATATTGCTGATGCCCGCGTCATTCGCTCATCAAATGGTTATAGTTTTGATTCTTATATTATATTCGAACAGTCTGGTGAAAAGATTGAATCAATCTCTATGCAAAATGAGATTGTGGAAGCTATTCGCAAGCAATTAAACAGCGAAGAAAATGGAACATACAAAATAAGCCGCACTCCCCCTCGACAATTGCGACATTTTACAATTAACACTGATGTGCAATTTGATAACGATCCCAAAAACCAATACACCATCATGGAAGTCATCAGTGCTGATCGCGCAGGGCTACTTGCCAGTATTGGTCGAGTCTTAAATGAAAACAACCTGCAACTTCACAATGCACGTATTAGTACTTTTGGTGCGCGCGCTGAAGATTTATTTTATATCACCGACGAAAATGGCGAATTACTTGATGTAATGAAGAAAGAAATTCTTCGCAATGCAATTATTAGCGTGTTAGATAACGAGGCATGACCAAGCTACACCTTGCTGGCAAACACCAACAATCGTTGTCGCAGCTTTTCACCTAGCTTATGCTGGTTACAAAATCGATTAATACGCATCGCAGTTGGTTTGTTATAACGCAATTTACTTACCTTTGTTCGCAAAGGGATATCACAGACAATAGTTGCTAACTGTTGTGAAACAAATGCTATCTCTTTATTTTCTATGAGCAAATTATAAACTCGTTGCGCGCCACGAATACCACTCACCAAAACCTTATCTATATTTTTGTAGATAGATATTAATGAACCGTACTTCTCTAGTAAAATAATCGCTGTTTTATTGCCAATCCCGGGTACACCAGGAATATTATCAATGCTGTCACCTGCCAATGATAGAAAATCAATCATTTGCTCCGGTTTAACACCAAACGATTTTTTGCACTTAATATAAGAGTGACGTTGTTCCTTAGCATAATTCCAAAAGGTGTCACCTTTTTTTACCAGTTGTGACAAATCCTTATCTGTTGTCACAAATGTCATCTTAAAATTATTCTTTCGCATGCGTTTAGCCAAAGAACCAATAAGATCATCGGCCTCATAACGTTTGCTTGAAAAAGAACTAATACCTAAAACATCCGTCAACTTCCGGCATAATTGAAATTGGTATTTCAAGTCTTCAGGTGCACTTTCTCGATTGCTTTTATAGTCAGGATAAATTTTATTCCGAAAGCTAGAATTGAGGCTCTCATCAAAAGCTGCAGCAATATGTGATGGGCTGGTTTGTTCTAATAACTGACACAAAAAGTATGCGTACCCATATACCGCATTAACAGGTTTACCATCACCGTTTAAAATTGAATCAGGCAGTGAGAACCATGCCCGAAAAACATAAATACTGGCATCGATAAGGTAAAAATCACGTTGCTTCAATCTGCGAAACTCATTTTATCAATAATAGACTTTTTAAAGCTTTCATCGCCATATCGATGTGATTCATAAACACTCATTAAATGCTGCTGCCAGTTCGCCCATTGCATCGCTTCTTCAGTATCACCGCAGCTCAATAATCTAACAATAACATCACCTATCTTCCATGGTCCTTCCCCTTTTATCGTTCCTTTAATGAGATAGGCTCTCGGCGATTCTGATTCCAACCAATATGGCTCAGCATAAATCATCCCATGCGGATGCATGTATTTATCTGCTATCAGTCTTTGTTCACCATCAGGGTAACGAACCAACAAAGGAGTAGTCAGTGTGTAAAGATCTGCCATAATAATATTCTTAACTGAAAAAGATATTATGGCGTTCTAGCGTGCTGCTAGCAACTCATTAATCATAAGTGGTTTCTCGATACCAAACCCTTGCACAAAATCAACACCTATTTCAGTTAGCATCGTAAGAATTTTATCGTTTTCAACATATTCAGCAATAACACGCTTGCCCATAAAATGACCTATTTCACAAATTGATTTCACAACCGCATAATCACTGATGCTTGTTCCCATTTCTTTAATAAATGTTCCATCAATTTTCAAATAATCAACCGGCAAATTCTTTAAATAAGCATAAGATGACATACCGCTGCCAAAATCGTCTAATGAAAAATGACAACCTGTTTCTTTGATACGGTTAATAAAATCAGCCGAGTCTGACAAGCTTTCAACTCCTATAGTTTCTGTTATTTCAAAACACAAGGCACTAGGAGGGACACCAGAAGATTTAATCTCATCGACAATATAATCAACTAATCTCTCATCACTTAACGAGCGACCTGACAAATTGATAGAAAAAGAATCAACACTATCCAGTATTGATTTATTATTACTTATCCAGACCAGAGACTCTTTTATAACCCAGCGATCAATATCTGTAATGCGATTCGACCATTCCGCAGCTTCAATAAAATTTTGAATCGAAATACTTTCGCCATGCTCATCAACTAAAACTAAAAGAATCTCGTAATGCCGCTTGTCCTTAGAGTTTAAGGCGATCGGTAAAATCTTTTGGCAACGCAACCGCAACCTACCGTTATCAAGAATATCGTCTATTTGAGAAACCCAATTTATAATTTCAGAACGGTGTGAAAATCGCGTCTGTCCTGAACGATATAATTGTGTTCTATTACCCCCCATGTCCTTCGCAAGACCACAACTTGATTCTGCGTTTTGCATTAAGCTTGTTATGCTCTCACTTTGGCTATTAATCGTGACTAAACCGATACTCATTCCCGTCGAAACACGTCGATCATCCCATATGAATTTATGTTCTCTAGCTTGGTGAATGTATTCATCCGATATTTCTAAAGATTCTTCTAGATCAATATCTTCAAGCAACAAACCGAATTCATCACTACCCAAGCGAGCTAATACACATGAGTGGCCTTGTGTTTCAGCAAAGATTTTTGATGTTTCAATCAACAACCTATCTCCAGCTTCATAACCATATGTAGTGTTAATCACATTAAACTGGTCAAGATCAACAAAGAGTAGGGCATGTCTGATATCTGTATGTCGCGAACTGATCAGTGCTTTACCAATCTTCTTCTCAAATTCGCGACGATTAATCAGCCCCGTTAACGGATCATGCGTTGACTCATAAACTAATTGCTTATTCAGTTCTTGCAGCATGGAGTATTGTGCCCGATCCATCGCTGGCTCATTTGCATCATCCAACGTCATTGCCTTACCCTTGTGCAACAACACGGCTAATTCTTCAATGAAAACGACCCTGTCTTTATTACCAACCGCATCGACAAAGACAATTTTACCTGTATGTTGTGCTATCCATGCAGCACGCAACCTTTTATTATCTTCGGTATCAAGATCAAATAATACCCAATCACCTTCTTCTAAACGTTTTGCACGACGAAGCCACTTGGCATAGTCTTCTTCTGATTGGAACTCCTTTTCAAGGTCTGGTACAACTTCAGTTTCTTCGCCTATATCTTCTTCAAATTCATTAATAACTAATTTTATTTTGTCTTCATATTTCTTGTCTTGTGCTGTGATCAATAAATCCAGCTGATCCGACACCCTACCAAACACCGACAATGTTCCATCAAAATCTGACCCGATCAAATCGACAAGCCAATCTAATGCCTTTCTAACGCCACTTGTGCCTTCTGATTCTTCTTCTCCAATCAACAAGCCTAGTTGCGCTATTTTATTCACTACTTTTCTAACCAAATGATCACGATCCATGAATAAGGAATCATCTTCAATGGCCATTTTCAATACAGGTATTTCCATTTTTGACAACCAATCATGCATGTTGGCTGGTACTTGAACATCCGTCAGTATTGAATCAAAAATACTACTTGAAACATCAATTATTTGATTCTCACGGGATGCAACTACTTTTTTGTTACCATCATCATCAACTTCCCCTGATAACGATGAGTAAATTAATTCTTTAAAGTCTTCGCGATTAAGTGATCTGCAACTTGATTCTATTCTAGATAATGTTTGCAACACCTCATTTTGAGTAAGTGCCACACCAGTTTTAACTGAGCCTGTTTCTTTAGCTTGGCCGTCGTCGTTGCCTGTTATTTCTCGTGGCTCTGATGACTGCTTATGCAGTTGACGTTTTAATGTTCTTAGTTCGGCGACCAATTCGTAAATATTCTGATGCTTCACCTCATCTGATATCGAGTTGTCATCCGAACTTTCCTGTGATGCTTCCTGTGCCACTTCTTCGAAATCGTTATTTTCAGGCACACTCAAATCAAATTGCTCAGGAGTCTCAGCAACATGTTCTGTAGCATGGGGGATTTCATACGTTAGATTTGGTAATACATCCCTTTCAACTAAATAACTATTTAATTTTTCATATAGCTCACCAAGCATCGATATTAATAAACTTTTGAATGCTTTGTGGCAAACCAATGTTACTTTGTGATGTAGACCGAAAGAAGAAATCGCCTCATGAAACGCATGTGTAAATAACACTGGCCCATAAGGATTATTTTCTTTATCAATTGGGACTGCGAATAGTTCAGACAAGCGTCTATTGAGCTGTGTTAACAAACCACTATGCGTACGTTGTACGGACTCAATTGTACCCGTATCAGCCAACCAATTATCAAGCACCTCTTCCTCAACGATCGCAAGCTCTGTCGTGTTTTCAGAAAATGCCTCTGAATCATTATTTGTATCTAAAATTTCCCCATTCTGACAGCAAGCCATTCTTGCAATAGCATTTTCATTAAATATGGTAATAAAATTATCTTTATTGTCATTAAGTACGCCCAAAGTTTCAAAGTACATATTCTGTTCAGCAATATTTTTTAATGACTTTGATTTTTCAAATAAAGAAGCAACGATTGTGTCATGAGTTTTAACTGACAGTGGAATTAAGTAACTGACAACAAGCTCTGTACACTCTGCAATGACATCAGTATTAGTGCTACAAGCTGCTGTAGGGTTAATTTCATTATTTTGATTATTTCGAGCTAATTTTGCGAAATCCATTAGTGATTGTATGACCACTAAGTCGGGTTCAAGTAATGCAACCCCAGATGATTCAGCATCTTCTCGAACAACACGTGCATGCAGACAATATTGTGCATCATTTGATGCTTCCGTCTCGTCAATTGAGAAGCGGATATCAATCAAATCACCTTCTTTTAATTGGTAAGTTGTGAGCACCTCTACTGCGGGGCTTTGTTGTTCATCAACCAGCAACATGCCACCAATACAGAAATCTTTGATTTTGCGCTGTATTTCCAAAGAGCCCGTCACTGAAATTTGGGCAATAATATCCACTGGGTGTCGTTCAAAAGCACGCCTGTTTGAGCCTGTAAACGTCGGTGGTGACTTTATTGTATCCTCCGCCATAACATCTCACTGGTTATTAATACCATTAGTCTAACTAAAGCACTAACATAGAAAAATTTCACCTATTTATATCGGATAAAATACGGAAATATTAAATATATTTGAGCATTTTCATAAAATAAGGGGAAAATGATGCATTTTCTACTAATAAACAAGCCTACTAACACGCAACATGCTAAAATGTGCCCGTTCTATTAATAACAGCCAAAATTATGTCTCAGTCTGCGCGAATTCGTGAAATTCCTTACAACTACACGTCCTTTTCCGACCGTGAGATCGTTATACGCTTTCTAGGCGAAGATGCTTGGCTGAATTTAGAGCAACTTCGTGGCGAACGCGTCACAGGACGTTCGGCACGCATGCTTTTTGAAATTCTTGGTGATATGTGGGTGATTAGCCGGAACCCTTTCATTCAAGATGATTTACTAGCAATGCCGAAACGGCGTGAGTCACTCACTCATGCCCTCCACCATCGCTTAGATCAAGTGATTGCACGTGCAGATAACAACCCACTCGCACTAAAATTAACTGAAAAGACACGCGTGGCAATACGTGACTTTGAAGAATGGTTTGATCAGCAGAACGCGACACGTGAAATCGTACGTAAAAAATTAAATCGTATTACGCGTACAGACAATATAGATTTTTCAGGCCTTGCACGTGTTTCTCATGCAACCGATGCAAGTGATTGGCGTGTAGAATACCCGCTCGTTATTGTCCATCCCGATACAGAACAAGAAGTAATTGATGTTGTTCAAGTCTGCATCGACTGTGGCTTAACCATTATTCCTCGTGGCGGTGGCACAGGTTATACCGGCGGTGCTGTACCACTTACAAAAAATACCGCCGTGATCAATACAGAAAAGTTGTCTGCGATTGGTTCAATCCAACAACAGCAATTAGCAGGTGTTGAAAAACCGGTTGCTAGTATCCGCTCTGAATGTGGTGTAGTCACCCGACGTATTTCCGAACATGCTGAAGCGCAACAATACGCCTTTGCCGTTGATCCTACATCACAAGATGCTTCCACTATTGGTGGTAATATTGCGATGAATGCAGGTGGTAAAAAAGCCGTTGCATGGGGTACAACACTCGACAACCTTATCTCATGGAAAATGGTGACACCGAATGCCACATGGTTAAAGGTTGAACGGCTAAATCATAATCTTGGCAAAATTCATGAACAGGAAACGGTTTCATTCCATATTCAAGAATATAGAAAGGATGGCAGTACGCCAATTGGTGAGTCGACTACACTAAATATTCCCGGTGAAATATTTAGGCTAAAAGGTCTTGGTAAAGATGTTACCAATAAGACCTTACATGGATTACCTGGCATTCAGAAAGAAGGTTGTGATGGGCTTATCACCTCGGCACACTTTATTTTGCATGAAAAGCCAAAATGTATTCGTACCGTTTGTCTTGAGTTTTTCGATCCCGATGTACAACTTGCCGTCCCTGCCATTGTGGAAACCAAAGATTACTTAGATAAGTATGAAAATATCTTACTAATGGGAATGGAACACCTTGATGAACGTTATATCAAGGCTGTTAAATACAGCACCAAAGCGCCTCGCGCTGACTTACCTAAAATGGTATTGCTCATTGATGTTGCAGGAAATGACGATAACACCGTTGCCGATGCCGCATCACACATTGTGAAAATGGCTAATGCACGTGGCGCAGAAGGCTTTGTTGCTGTTAGCCCTGATGCACGCAAACGTTTTTGGTTAGATCGTGCGCGAACAGCAGCGATTGCTGCACACACAAACGCTTTTAAGATCAATGAAGATGTTGTTATCCCGCTCGATAAGCTTGCTGATTATAACGAACACATCGAACGCATCAATATTGAGCTATCAACCAGCAATAAGTTAAAAATGATCGATGCCTTGATTGATTATTTTGAAAGCGACCAACTTGCCTCTGATTCAGTGAGTGATTTCTCTGATAATGAAGAAAGCCTTTCGATACTTGATGCAAAAAAGGTAGCCGCACTCACCCACTTGCATGCAATGCAAGACAAATGGCAACAAGTACTTCAAAGCTTAGACACACCTGCAATTGATAAAACAGAGCTCATTGAGCCGCTGACAAAAAATGATATTGAACCTGCATGGACAGTTTTTAATTTATTACAACGACGAAGTTTACGCATTTCATTTCGTGACATGGTTGAAAAACCAATAAAAGAAATATACGCAGGTCAATCATTACAAACCGTGCGTAACAGTATTGATAAGATACATTCAAAGTTACGCGATAGCCGTTTATTCGTTGCAACCCATATGCATGCGGGTGATGGCAATGTGCATACTAACATCCCTGTTAACTCAAATGATTATGAGATGATGCACGAAGCGGATCGTGTTGTAGAACGCATTATGGCTATTTCTACAGACTTGGGCGGTGTTATCTCAGGCGAACATGGTATTGGTATTACCAAATTACAGTTTTTAGGTGATGAAGCAGTCAATGAGTTTGCCGGTTACAAAGAAAAGGTTGACCCTAACCATCACTTTAACAGCGGAAAATTACTCGCTGGTGCTGGATTAGAAAACGCTTACACCCCTTCTTTACGTTTATTACAACAAGAAGCTTTGATTCTTGAAGCGAGTGAGTTAGGTGATCTCAATACAGCTATTAAAGATTGCCTACGGTGTGGTAAGTGTAAGCCCGTGTGCACAACACATGTGCCTCGCGCCAATATGCTTTATTCACCAAGAAATAAAATTCTTGCGACCGGTCTTATTATTGAAGCATTTCTTTATGAAGAACAAACGCGTCGTGGTTTATCCGTTAAACATTTTGATGAAATGAATGATATTGCGGATCACTGTACTGTTTGTCACAAATGCAAAGCCCCTTGTCCTGTTGATATTGATTTTGGTGACGTTTCTATCAAGATGCGCGCCATCCTCAAGGCACACGGTGAAAAACGCACTAACATGGCGACACGTATGTCGATGGCTTATTTAAATGCAACCGATCCAGCTACCATTAAATTTCTTTATTTCGGTTTAATACGTGCTGGATACGCAGCACAGCGTTATGCTTCAAGGCTATTACGTAAACTGGTGCCATTTAAGATCCCTAAGCAGCCCCAAAGCACAAATGAACGAACCTCTGTAACAGTGCAATTTAAACATCTTATCAGTAAACCTTTACCAGCAACATTGCCGAAAAAAACCATGCGTGCAATTCTGGCATTAGAAGATAATAAAATTGTTCCAATACTACGCAACCCTAATAAACTCAATGACACATCAGAAAGCGTATTTTACTTTCCTGGTTGTGGTTCAGAGCGCTTATTTAGCCAAATTAGTTTAGCGACACTTGCCATGCTTTATGAATTAGGCACACAAACAGTGTTACCACCCGGCTACTTATGCTGTGGTTACCCGCAAACCTCTAGCGGCGACCTTGCAAAAGGTAATAAGATTTCAACTGATAACCAAGTGTTGTTCCATCGCATTGCCAATACACTTAATTATCTTGATATTAAAACAGTCATCGTGTCTTGTGGCACGTGTATGGATCAGCTATTGAAATACCAATTCAATAAAATTTTCCCCGGCTGCCGTTTACTAGATATCCATGAATATCTACTTGAAAAAAATATCACTATGCCGGATGCAGGTACAAAATATCTGTACCACGATCCTTGTCATACACCGATGAAGACGCATGAACCAATAACGGTTGCTAAACAGCTATTGAATTCAGAAGTAAAATTAACCGATCGTTGCTGTGGCGAAGCCGGTACCTTTGCTGTTGCACGACCCGATATTTCATCTCAAGTCCGTTACCGCAAACAAGCCGAACTGCATCAAGATATCAATGCGGTATCTGGAAATGAAAAAGCCCAAAATGGTAATGTAAAACTACTCACCAGTTGCCCAGCCTGCCAACAAGGCCTTTCACGTTATACCGATGATACAGGGCTTGAAGTTGACTATATTGTTGTCGAAATGATTCGTCACCTACAAGGCGAAGACTGGCAAGACAACTTTACGAAATCTATTGAACAAGGTGGTATTGAGCGCGTATTGCTTTAATAACAAAAAAACGTGTCATATCAATACAATACCGGCTTAATTGCCATCCATCCTCGCCTTGTTAGTCAACTAACTGAATTGGGCACTGTGAACTCCATCACAGTCTGCCACAATCTCCATACTATAATGATTATCGAACCCAGTGAGGCAAGGGATGCTCACCATAATCAACCTCACGATACGATACATCGTGATAAAAAACATGGAGACGCCCTATGAATAAGAAACAATTACTAAGCACTCTCTCGGCAATTGTATTTGGTTTTTTTATGAGCCATGCTGTCGCCGCTGAATCCACCACTGAAGTCGATACAGAAGCCACAGAGGAAAAACAACATCTTGCTCAGGCTCAATCTAGTATTGAAAAGAATCTGGAAAAAGATCCTGAAAATTCAGGTCTGCTCAATGCCCTAAGTAGAATTTTTACTAATCAAGAAAGAAAAGTGGCTGAATCAGATACAACTACCGAGGCAGCAACTGGCGAAATAACAGAAACGACTGCTAAAGCCCCTGATGATGAAACAACCGAAACTGAGAAGCAACATCTCGGACAAGCTCAAGAAAGCATTGAAAAAAATCTTGAAAAAAACCCTGACAATCCAGGCCTACTCAATGCACTAGGCCGAATTTTCGATAACCAAGAGAAGAAAGCGGCTGAATCCACGACAGATTCAACTGAATCAGAAACGACTGCTGAAGCGCCTGCAGATGAAACAACCGAAACCGAAAAACAGCATCTTGCTCAAGCTCAAGAAAGTATTGAGAAAAACATAGAGTCAAAACCAGAGAACGAAGGTTTACTCAATGCGCTTGGTAATATTTTTTCTAACCGTGAACGCTTCGAAGGTGAACGTACTGGCCAACCTGATAGAGAATTTGAACAAGCCAGCTTAGTGCGCCCTGACCGTCCTGAGCGACCAGAGCGTCCTGAAAAGCCAGAACGCCCAGAGAAACCTGAACGTCCTGACAAGCCTGAAAGACCAGATCGTCCTTAAACTAAAAAGCCTCCTAACGGAGGCTTTTTTATTGCCCATTATAAAAAACTAGTGACAATTTATTTCGTTCATAAACGCTACACTGTCACGCAGTGCAGGGCTGTATGACCGAAACGTACTCGACAAGGAAATTAATATATCAATGTGATCCGTGTCTTTATACATGATCGCCTTGGCATCGCTACCGACTTGCCTTGCCCTTTCGGCCATGTTGATAGAATTTCGTGGTTTAACCGCCTCATCATCAACACCGTGTAATAACAACATAGCGGGATCACCTTTGTTAACAAACGTAATTGGCTGAGTATTTTGTAAATCAGATGCCGTGCTGTAAATGCGTTTAACATCCTCATCTCGAATCGGCAGGAAATCGTACGGCCCCGCTAAACCAATCAAACCACAAGGACGCTGTGTCGCTTTATTTAATAAAGACTCATCAACTGCCGCCATTGCAGCAATATGCGCACCTGCTGAATGCCCCATCACAAAAACGCGCTGCGGATTGCCGCCATAACGTTGAATATTATTAACAACCCACTGGTATGCCGATGCGCCATCTTGCACAAACTCACGCCAATCAACTCGCGGATAAAGCCGATAATCTGCAATAACGGTAATAATTCCTTTCGATGTTAAGGCATCCGCAACAAACGCATATTCATTTTTATTACCATACTGCCAACGGCCACCATAAAAGAAAACCACAACATCCGCATTTTTCTTCACTTGCTTAGGAATATGAATATCTAAATTCTGACGTTGTTTGTTGCCATAGGCTTTATTTAAAACACTGGTGTAACCATCATCACTGACGGTTGCATTCAACATACCCAATGGAGAACAGCCATTAAGAGCAATGCTGATTAAGAAGAATATAAAATATGCAGTATGCCGCATCACAATATCAACCCATTATTATTCTTTATGAAACGTAACGGCAATATCACCCAAGGCAAAACCAAACTTGCTTAACGTCGCTCGATTGATGAGGGTTTTATCATCAATTAAATACATCCAGTAATCGTAATCTAGATCATACGTACCACTATCTGTCTCGGTGCGGATAGTATAATTCCAATGCATGGTATTACCCCACACCTCACCTTTACCTGAGCCAATAGAGTCACTCGCACTACCCACGTAATGATGATCGTCAATACGCGTTAACTGCCATTTGCGAACTTGCTGAGTGCCATCATTAAACGTGAAGTTTTCAATAAATGTTCCCTTATTTCCTTCCCAGCTTGCCGTCATATCAATACGAAAACGCTTGGCAACTTTTCCACTGCGCTCTTGATAAATACCCCAACCTGTTAACTTCCCTTGTAGGAATTCATTAAATTTCAATATCGGTGTTTCTTTCGCATAATCATGCGGAACGACATTGCTGCATGAAGCAAGCGACACGCAAGCTAAAATAATCAAAAAAGCGCGAGTGACTATTTTTGTTAAGAAAGTATTATTTAGCATAGGAGTATCCGTACTCAAATTGAGATAGAAGTGATAATTGAGTATATACAAAGGGCTGCAAAAATATCAAATTCGCATTAAACAACCAAGAAAGATTTGTCTACCGCTATATTCCCTTATGATTTCGTTACAAAGAAAGTCTATGATTATTCTTTATTTCATCTGCTAAGTTATCAAAGACACCCGCTTTATTTGCATAATCATCCCATTTTTTGACTACCGAAATAACTTCATCAATAATCTGAATGGACTCTTTCTTAAAGTTGCTTAGCAATGAACCCACCACCAACAAATCATCACGAACAAAATTATCTCTCTTACCATTCAAACTCATTTGATGTGAATCAACCCAAGGAGAGCCCTTTTTATAACTATAGGCCAAATCAAACGCAGGAGATAAACGCCACTTACTTTTCCCATCTTTTAGTAAGAAGCCTATATTTTTAGTGTGATCATCATGGTTTCGTGCAACTACGTTAAAAACCATACGACGATAAATTTCAACCGCATCCTTTCTCGGTAATTTTAGCCTCCTTCCGACAGACAATAACTGCTCATAACTATATGCTCCGGGCTTCTTATAATCGGCATGATCCATTGCGCACAAAGAAGCATAATGTAACTTCTTATTGCCATTACGGTCGAAACGTTTTGACATAAAATGTGCACGTTCACCATCTATTAACAATTCAGATGGAGACATATCAATCCCTACATCAATGGCCATTAGATAATAGGCATACTCCATATGTCCAAATCCCTTAGGATCTCCAAATACTTGGTTGTTAATTTTATGTTCTACCACACCATCAAACTTCAAGAGATACTGCTCAAACCCTCTCGGGGCATCTACTTGACCTGAGCGCAATTGAGTTCTATCTGCATTCACAGCAACCAACGCTTTGGCTCGCGCTCCTCCAGCAGATGTGCCCACTTGAAATAGTTCTGACATTGCATTGTTATTGATTTTATCAGGAGATATTTCCTCTGATAGGTTAGAGCGCTGATCTAGGATTAACTGTGCCATTTCAATTAATGAAGCAATCTCAATATTCTCATTACTTTTCTTTTCTTTTGAAATAGCAGGCTCAAACTCAAGTGCACCCATTCCTCTGCTACCTGTATAAAGCAAACGCTCAAGTGACGTAAATGAATCAACATCTCGACCATTTCTAGCCAACCATGCATTTATAACTGCATTACCGAAATCATCCGGCAAGGTATCAGAGAAAACGGCAGGTAGCCCTTTGTAGGTTTCTGGATTTAAACTTGGAAATTGATACTTTTTAGAAGATAAAGGCATTCTCAAGGGAGCTATTTCACACCCCTTACTAACCCATTCTTTGCCATATTCAAAAGTACTTATTTTTGAAACAGGATCATATGCCAGTGCACCGACTAAATTCCCCCATAAACGGACTTCAGCTAAGTTTTTCATTACCAGTCCAATCTGTCCTGATGTTTTTCAGTATCTGATTCAGACTTTTGCGCGTGCTCACCCGTTGCACGTTGCCGTTGTTTACCCTTAAGTTTTAACTGCTCCATTGGGCTGAATACTGATTCGGGTACAAACTTATCAACTAAATCTAAATTCCCCAAAACACGAAGTACTGCGATAACATTCTCAAACTTCCCAGCACCTCCGATCAATTTCCGATAACTAACACGTGATATCCCAACCTCATCAGCCACTTGCTGCTGAGTAAGGTTTTGCTCTAACCGCATTCGCTCAATTCGGCGTCCCACTTCAGCCGCAATCGAATGATTTGTCATTGCATCAATATTCATAATGATAATTATTATATCCTTTATATGCCTTAAAAATTGATAATGATAATATTTATTTACATTATATCACACAAATAAATGCATGCAATATAATGAATTCTTTCCTTATCATTATAGACAATTATTGGTTTTAATGAACATTTTTATTATCATTATATTGAATAAAATGACCTATATAGGGCTTAAGCCTCATTATGGGGTATTAACTAGAATATTTAACAATATGCTCCTGCCCCACCTCTCAATCCATTTAGGATTATCTGACATCACTGTTACTTAAAATAAAACTGTTCAGCAATTGCCTTGTAAATCTCAATAAAAATACAATATATGTGGTACGAACAGTTTTGAAATCTGGTGTGTCTGATGCAGCCTAGTAATATCAATGCCTGAGTAAAATGGGCAAGATTTCAAGTGAAGTAAGTCCATAACAGACTCACGACTTAAGTAAGAGGCTATACAACAGCATTGGATCTTAGGAAGAAATTTACTTATTCTTAGTATGTCTTTTATAGCGCCAGTTTGATCAATTTTAACCTCTCTAATTTTTAATGAAAATGGGAATGCAATGAGTCAAAGGATTTCAAAAAAGTTACTTACACCATTCGATACATCCAAGCCAACGGCTGCTGTGATAATGGTCAATCTTTTCGAGCCACAAATTCAGACGACAAAATTATTCATTGAGGCAGTGGTGTCACACGGATTACCCTATTTAGTTATCGGCAACAAAATGGATCTGGTCGATGAAATTACTATTCAGAACATTGAAGCAGATCTGGGGATTGACTCACTCCTTAAGGTTTCACTTTTACAAACTGAAAACAATGATGAACTTGCCATCACTCTCAGAAACACGTTCCCAGAAGGTGCGCGAATTTCCGTTTTGGGTATATTCAATACCGGCAAAACCAGTTTGATTGCCAGTCTGACAGGGCAACAATTGCAAATCAGCAATATGCCTGGAACAACTTTGACATTTGAGGAGCACTCATGGGGAGAGTTTACCTTAATAGATTCTGTCGGACAGCTAATTGATGTTAACCGGCCTTTAATGGTTGGTTATGATTTCACAGGTATTGACGATCCATCTGAGATGTTCGAACACGCTATGCGTCTGGATGCAGAGGGTATCCTCTCTTCTATAGATAGTGCTACACCCGGCTTGATGCAAGCATTGAATATTATCAAGTCTCGTTTAAACGCGGGCGGAAAAATTGTCACTACCGGTGCTGGTGCGTCTGGGTTGGTTGCAGAAGAAATTGCTGGGCAATTCTTTGAAACAGGTGTGATTTGTATCCCCGTGACAAATACAATGAGTCAAGGCTCGTCCGTTTCATTTGCCAAGGGTATTGCTGAAGAAGAAGGTAGTTTAGCCCGAATAATTGCAGCACACCTCACTGAAAAAGATGTGTTGATTGGTGTATCCGCTTCAGGTGGAACTGGGTTTGTCTATGAGGCACTCCGGCTCGCGCGCGAAAAAGGTGCGGCAGCCATCTCCATTACCGAAAATAGAGATACACCGATGGGGCAGAATTCCGACGTCATTATTCAAAGTAATGCTAAACCTGAAGGCCCTTCAAGTACACGTATTCAATCTGCGCATTTGACCATTGGGCATGCACTAGTTTGTACTTTGGCCGCAGTGCGTGGACTCAAAGGTGAGGAATCAGTGCAAAACATGATGCCAGAGCATATTGCCACTAAGAAGATGGGAATCAAATAACGACTTACAGGCATTGTGGTGCATACTTGGATAAATATGCCACTTTAGCTTTGATATGAAAAATAAAATACAAAATTTTATTAAACAAGAACAGATTACATTTGCAAAATTATTTAGTCCTGTTTTTATACTTCATCTACTATACAAATATAAGTACATACATTTCTTTCTAACAGGCATGTCAGGCGTAGGGCTTGCCCTGCTAATCACCTGGTCTTTAACCGAACATGTATTTGGGCTGGAAAACTACTTCACGTCTTACCTGATCGGGCTTGCAGCAAACTTAGTTTATAATTTTATTCTGCACACCAAAGTCAACTTCCACACAAAAATGAATCACCCACGACGGTTTGTAATATTTGTAATTTATAGCCTCTTATTGGCATCTCTCCAAGCTGTAACTGTAAAATTACTGACTCCAGTTATCGGTGTAGAATTTTATTTATTCGTGATTGCTGCAATAATATTAATGTATTCAACTATTAGCTATTTTATATTTAAATTTATTATTTTTTCAGAATAATAGTGTCACTGCGTACAAGTTTACTTCTACATCAATATCATAAATCTGGTTTCTCGGGTATAGATGGAACAAGACGAAACACTTGTTTCAGCGGGCCATTTGAAGTCTCCTGATATTCAAACACAGGGCCTTCATGACGATAGGTGCGAAAAAAAGCATCGAGCCCTTCTTGCGATGCGCCAACCACCGCCAAGCGTTCATCATCATAGTATTCATTGAGTCCCTCGGTATACAAGACCGACGCGCCCCTGTCCCATGCAGCCTTAATGACCTTTTCAAGCGGTCTATATGGATTGTTTATGTCGTGGTTATCATAAATCAGTAGATGAGCGGAAATGGTTTCCGGGCGGTTACCCAAGTACAGCAAGTGTTCTGTATACATCTTGCTTTCATATAACACATCACCAGGTGAAGAGTGATCTATCCAGGCTTGCAGTGATTCCTCGAACACAAGATCTCGCTTATGTCTATCTTGCAAACCAAGATTATCTTGGAAGCCCAACTGATTGACGAACAAAATGGATAGCGCCAGGCTCATCGGAACAAATTGCGCCCAGCGTTTGTTATCAGGCAGACCCAACGCGAGCATTGCGGTTAAAAAGGGGGCGATCAGTAACCACCATTTTCCTTCTAGAACCGGATCCCACCAGATGATAAGCAGAACACCTATCAGGGTGGGAAACGCACAATACATGCCTGTCTGAATATGATCAGATGTCCATAATCTACGTTGCAATGGTAACCCGATGAGTATGAGTGCAATAATGCCAAGCAATAACATGCGTATTAGATAAAAGCCTGTCTCCGCTCCCTTGATAAGCGACTGAGTACCCGAATCCAAGGCCAGCCAGACACCGTCGAGCGAAAAAGAACGACCGAAACTGGACTCTCCTACATATTTTCTGACCCAGATGAATAGCTCGCCCAGTGCAAGTGAATCGGTGGCTAGGTAAGCAAGAAGGCCGTAACCTAGCACCAGAGTAGCAAGCGTCACTCCCATTAGCAGTATCGAAGCTTTACGCGAGAGATAAAAGAATCCCGCCACGATACCCGCACCAAGCAAGATGGCACTAAACTGGTGAGCCAGCCCCGCCACACCGATCAAAACCCCGGCAAGAACCAGACGTAAAGCTTCCAGACGTGTGACTGCTAAAAGCATGCTGTTCCAAGCCATCAGTAAAAGTAAAAGCGATAAAGAATATATTTCAGCAATGCCAGCAAAATAAATTACCGAGTATCCTGAGCCCAAGAAGGCCGCCCAGCCCGCCGCCTGAGTGATATTGAGTGCCATTCGACGAACCAAGATAACAAAGAAAGCCACGACCGCAGCTGCGGTGGCCAAAACGTTGACTATCTGCAGCAGTATCAGTGCACGCCCCTCATAACCAAAATAGATCGCTACGCGGTAGATGAAAGACTGTATAAGGTGACCTAGTGGATGATTTCCCCAGCGCAATGGAATCGCGTTGTTTTCAATCTCATACGCGTTTTCAAGTGAGTCCCAGCCCTGATGGACAAGAGAGGGCATCGACCAATAGCAGATCGCTACAAAGAAAAGAAATAGTGAAAAACCGACCAGTTTAAAGCGGAGTTCAGAATGTTGTCTCAAGTTTAACAATTGCGCACTCCCCATTCATGCTTACCTTACAGACCACGAATATTTCGTCGCATTACAAAACAGCCGCCAAGGCAAAAATGAAAAACAATGCGACTGCAGTCAACCAACTTTGTTTGTCTTGGATGGCAAAACTAATAGGATCCTCATCCACCTGCCCCCTCGCTGCTATGATCCAGACTCTCATCACCCAGTAGCCTACGACAGGAATAACCAGCCATAAGAATTCCGGACTACTATACATTTTGACGACTTGATCACTGTTGATATACAGAGCAAATACCAGCACCGAGATAAAGCCAGAAGCTCCTCCTAGACTCTGTAGTACCACAATATCTGCAGTAAGATAATCTCTACCCGAAACTTTCTGCGATCCACTATCACTTTGTTTTTCAAGATGTATCAGTTCCGACACACGTTTTACCATTGCCAACGAAAGGAACAGAAACATCGAAAAACATAGTAGCCAAAAAGACAGTGGTACTCCGATTGCCGCCGCACCTGCAATGATTCGCAATGTAAACAAATTGGCAAGGCTGATAACGTCCGCCGTTTGTAGATGTTTAAGTGTAAAACTGTAAAGAATCGTAAGGGTTAAATAGCCCAGCAAAACCAGCAGGAAGTACATATTCAGAAAAAATATTGCCAGAATAAAGCCTACACTGAGTAGCGCGATCCCCACCAAGATACCTTGCAGTATGTTCATTTTTCCTGCTGCCAGTGGGCGATGCTTTTTGGTACTGTGCTTTCTATCCGATTCAAGATCTAAAAAATCATTGAGCAAGTAGGTAGAAGAAGCTACTGTGCAAAACGACAAATATGCAATCAAGGCGCTTACAACCGCTCCCTGCTCAAAGAGACTGTGCGATGTAAACAAAGGAACAAGGATCAACAGATTCTTCGTCCATTGATGTATCCGTATCGCCTTCAGCCAGGTTCTGAAACTAATTGGCTCAACCGGAAAAACTTTTTCAAGTTTAGTAACATCTCTCGCAGATTTGGCCAGACGTTCATTACCGACCACAATTGCTCTCCGAGCTATCTTCCATATCTGCAGATCCTTCTTTTCGTTACCCAGATAATCAAATAATTGAGCACCCCATCGTTCTCTGGCAATTTTCGCCTTGGTGCGCCCAGTCATATTTGCTTCATCATTTGTGGCGATCACGTCGCTGATAAATGTAAATTTATTTGCTACGCGTCTACCAATATCAATCCAGCTCCCGGTCAATAGAACAATTTTTCGTCCCTGTTCTGACTGTTGTTCGAGATAATCAATCACATCCTGCCTATATGGTAGTATCTCAACATTGAGACAAGTCCGTTTTGACAGCTCCCCTTTCAACACATGCCTTCCCCTGAGTAGCCAGACAAAAAGCATAAAAAACATAAGCGGTGATTTCTTTAGAAAAAGAATCGTGGTTTCAAACAATGTATCTGTTGCAACAATAGCCCCATCCAGATCAACCAGTAACGGAATTTCGTCATCAATTATTTCGTTGTCATTATCTGAATTCATGCTGACTAGTAACTCGCACTATTGGATAAATATGATGTTTCAATACTAAATATTTTTCACTAATATTTTTGCAATATGCTTTGCTGCTTGCCCATCTCCATAAGGATTGGAGCAATGCTTCATCGCACCATAAACATCTTTATTATTTGTTAACTTCTCCAGCCATTGAAGAACCACGTTTACCTGCACGCCAACCAAGACACCGCACCCCGCAGAAATCACTTCTTGTCGTTCTGTTGTTTCCCTTAATACTAGCACCGGCACACCTAGTGTAATTGCCTCTTCCTGTATACCACCGGAATCCGTCATGATTAACCAGGCATCTTTCAAAACATGAAGCATTACTGGGTAGGTTAATGGCTGCGTTAATATAATACGGTTTTTATCCTGCTCACTCATTGAATCAATTTGTTTCCGTATGGCTTTTATTATTAATGGGTTAGGATGGACGGGCCATACGATAAAGACATCATCAAACCTTTCTATTGCTTCTCTTACACTTGAAGCGATCTCTGCTATGCCTCTATCCCAGTTTTCTCTACGGTGTGCGGTAACGACGATTAAACGATGTGATTTAAAATACATTTCATATCGCGCTACGGGAAAGTCCTCGAGTTTAGAAAAGAGTTCCGTATTAGTTTCCAGGTGCTCTACACCCCATAATGTAGCATCCACAATTGTATTACCAACAATATGGATTGCATCAGACTGAATACCTTCTGCCTCAAGATTTTTTCTTGCCTGTTCAGTCGGAGCAAAATGCCAACGAGCCAGCCTTGAAATAAGCTCACGATTTTTCTCTTCCGGGAATGGGTCATATTCATTGAGGGTGCGTAGGCCCGCCTCTACATGCGCTACTGGTATTTTGTAATAAAATGCAGCCAAAGCGGCTATAAAGGCAGATGAAGTATCACCCTGCACTACCATGCATAAAACATCAGATGCTTTTAACGCATTATCCAGCTTTTCCATAATTAGGGCCGACAGATGGCCTAGCGTCTGCTTTTTTCTGCTTAAAGGTAAATGTAATTCTGGAGATATCTTAAAAAACTCATAAAATGGCCAGGCCAATTCCTCATGTTGGCCAACATGCCAAATAACTGGATTTGCGCCGAGTTCTTTCAGAGCGAAATAGAGAGGAGACATTTTAATAATCTCGGCACGCGTCCCCATGCACAATATTATTTTTTTATTGGTAATAATTTTTCCACACCTATATTTTTCTAATTATTCAGCCCATTAGTCAATACGATTATAGTGTCCTACCGCCACCAGCACTGGCAAGTGATCAACGCCTGATATTGCTCAAATTGCCTTATAAATATTGCGTAAATCACCTTTTTAACTTCATAAAGTAATTATAGGCCATATTCGCTGTTTTTATAATTTTTATCTTTTTTATTCAATAAGTTAACCAACTTTCTTTCACTCTAGGAACCATATCATTTATGAGATGTAGTTCACAAAAAAATGATCTCACCTTGTAGTTACTCCTTATATGACTATTATTACGACCAAGAATCAATTATTGAACACCCCCATTATATACGGGGTTATTGGGCAAGTCGTCTTTAGCCTATAGGTACTTTTACGCGTCAGGTGATGATCATGAACAAACGTATATTTAGAAATATTATTATGCTTGCACTTCCTCTCTTCGGGAGCGTTACTGCACATGCCACAACCAACGGTCACGGAATGGCACAACGTGATATTCCGTCACCCATGGTTGGTGTTACGATCGATGATATAGACAGATTACCTTCGATTGTAGGATCCCTTCAGAGCATTTCCCGTAAACCCACGGCTCGAATCGTATTTGATGAATGGATTCCTGCGACAAAGTACACCGAGGCCGTGGATGAAATCTACAATGTTAGCTATGTGATGGGAGAATTGCTTGATTCCTATTACGTAAAAGACTATTCGGTGAATGAATATTTAAAAAGAACTGAAGAGTACCTCGACACCTTAGGCTCAAAAGTTGATATTTGGGAAATTGGAAACGAAATCAATGGTAACTGGCTAGGTGATACACCTTCAGTACTGGCCAAAATGACCGGTGCCTACGACATGGTAAGCAAACGCGGTGGCAAAACAGCATTAACGCTTTATCATGACCAAGAATCTAAATGGATGCTTTCGTGGGCAGATAACAATGTGCCAGAACGAATGAAACAGGGGCTGGACTATGTCTTTGTAAGTTTTTATGAAGATGATCAAAAGGATATTAAACCTGACTGGCCGATGGTTTTTAAACGCCTTGCTATCATGTTTCCAAATTCAAAAGTGGGATTTGGTGAAGTAGGTACCAAATACCGTTCGCGGAAAACTGCTTACATTGAACGTTACTACAATATGAAAATTTCGCAGCAGAACTTTGTAGGTGGCTATTTCTGGTGGTACTTCAAGCAAGACATGGTGCCTCAGAGCAAGCCGCTCTTGAAAACCCTGAACAATGCTATTGCCCCAAAACAGCTTTCAGGACTATAACTTCAGCGCCACTTAGAGTGTAGAGCCTATAAAGGCTCTACACTCATTACTTGCAGTGTCGAACCGACGAGGCCTCTACCTCATCCACCATGTCCACAAATCGATAATTCAGACTCTTTATACCTTGTACCAATTTCTCCAGGGCGCCCTCTCCCCCTTTAGACTCTTTTATAAATGGATGAAAATACACTAACACCACCGGGTCGGGTAGGATACTGGCGGCTTTTTCTAGTGAATATAAAATGTCATTCAAACTGTCGAGATTTGATACATCTACATAATCGGCGGTAACATTAGGCACATATACCGCAGAATTTCTCCGTGTTAACCAGGGTAGGCTAAATCCATAAGGCCCATTATCATAGAAGAATAGCGGTGGATGTTGCATCAGAGAAAACACCTCCTCTGCTACCTGTTGTTGTGAAGCAGAGATCTCGTAATGAGGTGCCTCAAACATGTACGGTACTAGGCCACTTTCAACCATGACTGCACAACCGTCTTTTATAATTTTTTTTGCAAATGCCTGAGCGGCTTCAACCCCCATTGTCTGGTCATCATCAAGAAAAAACTCAGAGCCATCACCAGAGCCCATCCCCTTATTCCTGGGATCCTTGCGCCAATGTTTATAGCCATGCTGAATGATCCCGACACGTTCTGGATTTTTCTTAACAAATTCCAGCACAGGTAATGCAGAATCAATTTGAGCACGGACTTTACCCTTGGGATCAACCGTGGTTGGTATGATACCCAGGTGCACATACACGCCCTGTTCCATAAGATAATCCGTTGTTTTTTTAAAACTTGTATCGCCTTCCTTATAACTAACACCGTTGATATCTTCCAGTCGAAAAATTATCCGTGGATTAGGTTTATGTGCCCCAAGCTGAATAGACAATGAATCCATGATGACGGACAGTGCGAAAGGCGCATTGGAACGGGAAAAAGGATTAAACGCAGAATAAATTATATTGCCATGTCGTATAAGTGCAGGGCGACTAAATGCGTCATGTAAAGTTACACTGGCAAGCACTTCGCCAAGTTGGGCAAAAGCTGTCAGGTCTACCCTGGAAAATAATAAGCCAGACGCAGATATTTCCGTATCATTGTACGTCATACTCGACTTAGCTGGCGTCAACGACAACCCTTCTTTGCCAGATAAAGGGATATCAAATATATGAGCCACTTGTGGAAAACCGTTACCCAACCAATATAACGGTATGTTTTTATCTGCTACCTTTTTCATCAGCTTGATCAAGCCGTCTACTTCATCAATTTTTTGGCTACCCAATACAAATACAATCTGATTTTCTTTTTGCAATACGCTACTGTCGTAGTCTCCCTGCTGACTAATAATTTTCACACCATGATAAGAAACAATCGCTTCTTTTATCACACTCGCTTCATTGCTATATGATTCATCAGAATTTACAGAAACAAACAATACCGTTTTTTCGGTGCGGTCTGTGTCATATTTAATGGTACGGTCTGTGTCATATTTAACGGCATGAACTGCATCAGCATCCGAGGTAAGCAATGTATGGGTAGAGCCATATTTAAGGCCGATAACAATAATAGACAGCGCCAGAAAAATACCTGCGTATCTTAAAAAATACTCACCGAAAGTGTTATGCCAGCGTTTCTCGGCAGCTTGAATTTTTGACGTGGCAGTATTTTCTTTGGAAGCCATTATTTATCATTCCTATATTTGTATTCGGATGTTTCCTTTTCCAGCGTGTGCATCTGATTCTTAACAGTCCTGATAGTTTTATTCCAAGGCATTTTTTCACCTCGAAGCCAGCGCCAGGAAGCATTAAAAAATGGCGCCAAACTGAAAAAAATAAAAGGAATAGCATATATTAAAATCTGCGTATGATACCTACTCCATCGGAGTATCCTGTTGGCCCCTGCCTTGTATGTGGCGTTGTTAACAAGCACAACCATTTTATCCAGCAACTCGGGGGGCGGCTCATGTCTTTCTGACGTAGTCATGTGATCACCTGAAGCATTTTGCATGACTGGTATGTCGGCGAGAGTTTGCCTAAACATTTCTATAAAATTATGAAAATGATCAGGATGAATACTTTCAGGCGTCGCCTTCTTCAATTGTTCTATATAAGTTTTGCAACCTGGATTCGAATAATCACCATCGTCTTCATCTAAACAACGATTCTGCAAGCACTTGGTAACAAACCCTTTTGGCTTCATACCTTTCTCGATTAACAAGAGTGACTTCCTGAGCGAATTCACAAAAGACACACTAAAGCATGCGCTTTCTGATTTAAGCAAACTGATCAACTCATCCTTGTTTTTATATAGAAAATTAACAGCAGAAGACTGTTGATACATATCGTAATAGCGATCAAATGTTACAATAAATGCAAATATATAACTAAAATTACCAAAGGCCAGAAACAGTGTCCACCATGCAAAAATCGGCTCCACCTGCAGTAAGTTCATATTAAAGGCAATGATCAATGAGACGGTAATAAATGGTCCTGAACATGCAAACAAAAAAAGCAAGGGATACGCGGCAAACCAGAGTTTCTGGATTCGTGGTAAACGACTCCTTTGGATATATGCCATAGTCTGTAAAGTTCCCAGAGACCACCGACTATATTGTCGGAACATAGCTCCCGCCGTTGGTGGCACCTGCTCCATTTCAACAATTGGGTGCCATGCTGCATTAACTGACCAATCGCTGAAATTCCTGACCCCCAGCTCCAGGTCTTCGGTCAGTTGTTTTGGATCAAACGTTAATAGAAAGCGCCGACGTGACTCATCATAGGGACAGTCTTGTATTAACTTGTTTTGATGCTCAAAGCCCTCGATTCGAAAACACCAGTTTGTACCGGCCAGAGGATGTGCCCATGATTTATTATGTAACAAACGTGGGTATGCCGCGCCATGCCAGAATGCCAACCAAAGTGCGCCCATTCTGCAAAAGGGACTCACGCTATCGTAGTTCAATAATGGCGCAACCGGCCCCTGAAAACCCATTACATCTGGCTCGGTCAGTATTCTGCCAGCCAGATGGCGCATAATATCTACAGGCGCCTCTGCATCCGCATCGTAAACAAGTACCCAGCGCGAATTGAATTTCTTGGTCAGTTGAAAAATTTCTTCATAATCATTTGTTCGGTTAAGAAGCCCAAATAACATCGGCCTTGATTGTTCTAATTCCGCTTCCCGACGTGTGGAATAACTTTCTAGTTCTGCAATATCCTGAGCTTCGACAGAACGCATAACTGAATAAAGAAACCCTTTGTCATCGAGCACCTTAAGTTTCAACTCTGGATAGCCCGAATGTGTTTGTTTAGTTTTTTTCAGTTGTAGGAAAAAGCGCGATGATTCTTTCTTGATGAAGTTATGCAGCGTCATCCATGAGTTATTATCTAACTTCCCGGATTTTGCCGCTTTTTGTGTTGCTTTAATCAAGCTTCCTAGCTGAGAGGTATGGGATAGCCCACCGATGAAATCAGGATGCTCAGGATTAAAAAAACGACCAATAAATAACGCGTGCTTTTCTTCAGTCTCAAAACCCGCCATAAAGGCAGTAAGTATTTTTATTACTCGCCCGAGATGTCCGGTACGGCTCATTTTTCCAATAAAATAACGACGCTCATCCCGTTCGTTATCTTCATGGATACGTCTAAGCGTATAATTCAAGCCCCGAGCTTTTCCAATATGCCGTTCCTTCGCAGAGAGTTTCCCCGGAAAAAAACCATCGTAGCCCTCAGGCGTAACGATTGAACGGATTACCTCAACGCCAGCATTAGCGTTGATAGTGGCGGCCACTCTTTGTACAACCTGAGTAGTTGACTCCCCTTTATCTTTTACAGGTTCATCTTCATACGTGACCACATGAACTTCATAACATGCATGTGGATAGTTCATCGAAGTAAGTCGATATAGAGTCCCCTCAATAACATCGGTTTCCATGTACGCGGGTACAATCACTTTAAAAAAAGGAATATCAGTTTGTTGCTCGCAGGCAAGCTCGCCAAGATCTTTCAATGAAAGGCTGGGCCGTTTTCCATATGTGTTGGGAAATGTCTTGAACTGGTAGATACGCATGGATATAACAAACGTATAGATAGTAAACCAGGCCACAGCGAGACTATAGATAACATAAGATTTATCCATTACCTAGCGCGCTTCTTTTGAACAAAGTAAGAGCCCACCCTGACTGAGGTGACGATATGTCTGTTTAACTTTTCGATTCTCGGTGTCATGATTTCATCACATCAATTAGCGAATTTGCATAATCTGCTTCACAACCCGTTCTGCAGGTTTTCCGAATGGCGTATAGCCAATACTACTCGGATCATCATCCGCTGCTGTGGAAGCAAAAATATGCACACCTCTTATTTTAGGCTCTCGCTCAAGAAACTTAAGTAGCGAGCGGTAACACTGCAATTGTTCGGTAAAATTCTGAGTCTTACCCTTATGCGGCTTCCATGAAAACGGAAGAACACTGGAATATGGCTGGCTAGCGTATCCCACCTCAGTAAATTCGACGCTGAGTGATGGATGTTTGCTCATCAAAACTCCCAACTTTTTATTTATCAGCGACCAGGACTGATTAAGCGTTTGCAGATTTGGGTCTCTATTCTCGGAAAGTGGCCAATAAGCGGATATACCAAAAAAATCCAACTCATCAACCCAGCTTATGTCTAAGGAACTGTAATTTGCTCCATAGCCTAGCATTCCTGCGAATTTGGCCTGCTCCCTAACCTTTCCGATAAGTGCACGCCAGTTCTTTTCATCCGGCTCCATGGATACGTATTCTGTGCCTATAATTAAGGCTTCGACTTCATTCCGCCTTGAGAACTCCGCCATTTCCAAAACAAGTGCCTGATAAGCAGCCCACCACTGCTGTCTGTTGTCAGGACTGATCATGCCATGCCAGTCATTAGGCTTACGCATTTTCAGATTCATCGCTAGATGAATCTGAACCATTAAACCCAGCTCGTGGGCATCATGAATAATATTTTCAAGCGTATCCAATCTTGGTGTGAGCTTCTCATCTGGCTGAATATCTGAAGAATGCGCATCTGTCTGATAAAAAGTTCTTACCAAGTTAACCCACTCGGCTCCGGATTTCTTAATACGAAGTAGATTCTCGTGCCATTTATCATCATCATAGCCCAACTGTGAACCTTGTGATGAAGCAACATAAACCGGAAGATGCACTCCCGTTCTGAAAGTATCTTTTCGCCCAGCCAGAATACGTTCCTGATAGTTCAGGGAAATCTTTTTAACAGGTGCAGGTGCAGGTATATATTCAAAAGCAGCCCGTATAGCCATGAGAAAGGGTTGAAAATCTGGCGCAAATATATCCAGCTTGGGTGAATAAGCAACAAAGGTGTAATTCTCAGTATGTACCGCCCCGGGAATTTTCTTACCTGATGGAGCACGCAGCGAGTAAATAACATTTTCAGGCTTCGATTCTATAAGCGTGGTATCTGTAGACGATAATGCAAATACTTCCTGCATTTCGATTTCTGTATAGGAATCATCATGCTGATCATAAATAGTTAATCCTTTAGCGCCTAAATATTTTTTGTTAAGCGCCCAGCCATGATAGTTAATCCATAAAACTGGCTTGCTGGTTCTTTCCATGTCATCGAGAAAACCCTGAGCGGGTAATTGTGAATAATGGCTACCATAATAAACAAAGGCATCGAAGGCTGACTCATCAATAAATGGGGTGTAGTCATCCATGGCTTTCATTACGACTTCTGCGCCATATAATTCCTGTAATATTTCACCCAGATGATTACCTGAATCAGCGTCAAGTGTGATTATCAAAAACTGGTTACCGGTCAAAACCGAGTCAACTTCTGGATCCACTAATGATTTTTCAGCTAAGACAATCGGAGAAAACAGTGTTGAAAGAACTATCAATATGATAGCCCCGAAAAAATAGGCTTCCCATTTCAAACCACTAATAAACATCAGCATCTAATTTAGCATTTTTGATTTAATATCAACCTGACTGCTTTTTAAACGTAAACATAATCGTCATCAATAACATTAATCTCAGAAAAAATCGGTATCACGGTTGTGAGTATCGGCAAGTTCATTTATTAAAGATACTAATACTTAAACCATGTCACGAAGTTAAGAATCTTGTGCTGAGGCATTAAAACTTTTGCAAACATCATAAATTACTAAGGTATCGCCATTACCGATAAAACGGTATAAGTAATCCCAGCTTAATACTTCGTGCACTGGCTCTTTTAACTACTTCCTTTATCGTAATGTAACAATTACCAGCTTACGTAATGCTGAAGCTCAATAACAGAACTACTGTCCGAGCCACCTTCCTCATAGAAGTTCCTGCCAGTTCGCGCTTCAATAGCGAAGTCGTAATTCCGATTTGGGACCCACCTGACACCAACAGATAATTCTGAATAGGTATCAAGATGTTCCTCGAAATCTGTACCGTAGGAAATGTGTAAAAATGCATCAACATTGGTTTTTCTGGTTTCAACCATCCTTATCCCTGGTCTTGCCGTTATTTCAAAATCAATGCGCTCATCATTATCCTCAAGCGCGGAATATGTGACCGAACTGTAGAGGGAAAAGATAAAACGATTTGGTCTTGTGTCGGTACTGCGACAATCGTACTCCATGTTCCAATCCCGGTAATATTCAAGTCCGACATTAAACTCATTCAGGCTACGGTGCTCTATCAGATCACGGTACACCCCGGCCTCTGCATAAACGGATAAATGATCGGTTAAGCCCTTATTCGCACCAACACCGATTCTTGCAACATTCTCATAAAAGAACTCGGGGAAGCCCCCCACCAGGCCACTACGATTATCCCTTGCAAGACCTGCATAGGCATAAACCTCGGCGTCATCCCCTACGTACCTACCATAGCGAGCCAATACATCAACATAGGCAGTATTCCCTATGCTCTGCCAACCAACGGTGGTGGACAGATCCGCAAAATAAGGATCTTTGAAGTATTTGTTACGGGCATAGCCTAACTCTTGCATTTGTTCGCAAGCGATCATTCTGCTTTCATAATTTTTTGAGTTGTCGGCTTTGCTAAATTCCCAATATGCATCGCGTTCACGACCCATTTCTTTGTAGGTGTCGCCAATAGTGAAGGTCAACTGATCACTTCCCGCACCCAATGACTCCGCTTTGCGGTAGGCTTGCAAGGCTTCTTCATGTTTTCCTTCAGAGCGTAACTGATCACCTTTTTTAATCCAGGATTGTCCGTTCTGCTTTACACCCACCTGAGCTTGCGCCAGTTTAAAAAATGATGGACTTGATTCTGCAACTGCAGCACCAGGTGCTAGCACAAGTGCAACCGCTAAGCCTAACGCTATGCCTTGTATCTTTTTCTGATTGCTATATAGCATGTTTGCTTCACCTTAATCGTATGTTGAAGATTATTCTCAAAACGTTGTGAACCTAATTCACCAATGGCGACCCACAGCCCGCCCCATTTTCTAAAAAGAGTATATCTGCACTATTTGCTTTTACTTCAATTTCTTAGTGCTAATTATAAAGTCAAATTTAGCACATAAGCTAAAATAAGTAATATCAGTATATCCATCCCTTACATACCCAATAAAATACTAAAATGCCACATATACCCATCAAAACATCAGTAAGCACTTATAATACTACCTCATTCTCCCCCATTTTTATTGATCTAAATCAAACTGGACAAGCAAAATTCAACTTTATTAGGTATAAATATCATTCGCTTAATTGGAATCCCTCAGCTACATAGTTTAATTTGTACAGTTTTCCTGTATAGCCAGTGGTTGCACGCCCGCTTTATCAACATAACGACAGAATCGTTTATAATCAGTGGGAGTGCCTACATCATAAAAAATAGCCTCTGACTCATAGACGCCCACGGCATTTTTCTTAATTAATATTGGGTACAAATCTTCGGTCAAAGAGGCTTCTGGTGAATCCGTAATGTATGACAGAATGTCCCTACGCATGGCAAGAACCCCCGTATCCAGTACAAACCTGGATTCATTTGATGGCTTTGTTTTATAACCAACAACCTGATGTTTATCATCAATAATGAGGTTAGGTTCGGCATCCTCACTTTCCAGATGGCTACGCACAGCAATTTGCAACAGGTTTTCCGGGTGCTGCTTAAAATTCTGTAGGAATTGCTCCATATGCAGCTCGTGAAACACATCTCCACAATGAATAATCACCTCTGAGGCTTCCATCTTCTCCATGGCATGCTTAACTCTGGCTGCCGTTAGTACGGATCCTGCATTGTCATACGATATTTGCAATCCAAAACGATGGCCATCACCAAAATAAGATACAACCTGCTCTGCCAAATGGTCGATACACAAAACGACTCTCCGAATTCCCTGCTCATATAACCTGGCGAGTAGAAACGACATAAATGGGTGTTGTTCATCATGATAGGTAACTGGCACCATCGGTTTGGGCATATTATCGTGAGTCACACTCCGTAGCCTTGTGCCTAGCCCACCAGCCAAAATGATGACGGGTGGCATCACGAACAAAAACTTCCCAGACTAGGTTCCTCACCAAGTGAGTACTCAAAACAACATTCATCACCCGTAACAACACACAAAATATTGATTGCATAATTTTCAAATCGTTTTTGCAGCAAGGTCTGTACGTCATTAACCTTTGGCAGCAGTTGAGAGCCAAAATGAGAAATAATTGCGGTTTTTGGTCGAACCATCTCAATGAGTTTACATACACCAACATAACCAAGATGGTTCTGCACATATGAAACTTCTTCTGCAACATAAGTATCGGTGTCTATCGATGAACCCAAACCCAGTGTATTCAAATTCATCCATAAAACATCCGTTCCCTTATACAATTCTGTCAATTCAGGAAAAAATTCTGTATCACCAGTATAAGACAGCTTTCCTAATGGGGTATTAAAAACATAACCACTGACCGGAAGCTTTGAATGTCTACCCTCTACCGATATGATTTTTATATCCTCTCCAATAGAAGCCGTTTTCTGTGACTGGACCATTTCTCCGTCATAGCGTGTAACTTGGGTATCCTGCCAGTAAAGCATGCGAACATTGCCCTCCCATGCATACGTGGGCAATGTAAAACCGTAGCGAGTATTGTCAGCATTTTCATAGTCAATCAACGAAGGGGAAACCAGAATATTCGTGTCTTCATTAGGAACTAGGTTAAGTTGTAAAGCCGATGAGATTATCGAAGTGAGATCGCCGACATGGTCATTATGTGAATGCGACGCAATAACGTCCGTGATCTGATAAGGATCGAAGCCTGACTCATTAAGATATGAAAGGCAGTTTTCACCTGGATCAACAACGATACATCTGCCCCCAAAATGAATCATCATACCACCAGAAGGATGACCGTGAAGAATAGAATCACGACCTCCCGAATTACCTATACAGGTGATAGTCAGACCCTTTCGATCAATTTTCCGTGGCCGAGAAATATCATCCAGCAGGGTCTTATACTCTTTGCGTTCAAGTTCAAATAGTTTGCGTTCATTATTGCTGAGTTTCATAAAACACCTATTACATACCCTGCGTCTGGTTTGTACTTAGTACTTTTAATGAATAGCCATGATCTTTAGCCTCTGTTCTTTACCATCATGTGGGTAGTTTATTACAAGAGACTTGCCTGCAGAATCCCATGACCATTCAGATTTAACAACTACTTTACCATCAAGAAAAACCGCGGGTCTCTGATTAGGCCAATAAATCTGCATTACCCCCATTGTTTTGGTTTTTCCCTTAAACGTAATATTGAACGACCTTTTGTTAAGTTCAGCTTTTAAAACAGATGAATTTGTCTGCTTGATATGTGAACTCTTTTTCTGTCCAAACATAATACGCACATGCTTTAACCCCTTAACCAATGGTAAGCGTGCTGTGTTCGCTGAGTAATAAGGAAATTGCTTACCATTTACCTCAACAGAGCTTATCGGTAATTGCCTTGCAACATAAACACCAATATTTTCATCCAAATTGCTCCCAATTGACAGTTCGACTCCGTTAACAGCCTGCTTCTTTTTTACTGAACCAATCATAGAAAATATCTGCTCATTGCCAATATAGATATGACCATAAGTAAGACTTAAGTAATGGTACATCGCGTCGATGTGAAAAATGCTCGCCCATGAACATACTTCATTACTAGATATATTATTAAAGATACCTCCAGCCTCACGATAAAAACGCCCCAATTTTAAAACAGGCTGACGGTAGGTCCATGGCTCAGATGAACGGGTAAGATACTGTGCTGAACGCCCTGCCCATTCCAGATAACGTGGGTCGGCGGTTAATTTCCACAACAATGATGCATTACGTATTAACTGATTCTGGGCTGGAATAGCCGAATAATCCCCTTTCGGTTGAAGCAAACCTTTATCATTCATATCCAGAGCAACGTGTTCAAGCCATTGCTGAGCCCGCAGTAAATAACTCGGATCCTGATAGTCTTCAAAGCCTCGAATAAAGCCATAAGCATTATAAGAACGACCATGATGATCTCCGCCACGATAAGGTTTTGAAGAGTCACGTATATGATTCAGCTGCTCCTTCGCAACTTGGGTTACTTTTTTGTCCCCAGTAAGCTTATATAAAAAATTGAAACCGATGACGCCCTTTGATGTCTCCTCTAAACCGCTACTCGCTTTTGCAGTTTTGCGTTCCAGATAAGATGGAAGCTTACCTTTATTATAGTCACGAGCACGAAGCATGAACGCACCAATTTTCTTAGCAGTATTCTGATATGGTTTTAAATCCACAGCGGTGTGGCCAGATTTTTTCATTACACGTACAAGTTCTAGCAGCCCCATCAGCACCTGTCCATGATCGAAAAGCACTGCCTTACCTCGATACCACTCTGCAGGACGGCCATCAAAATGCAGAAAAGTCGGTAGACTACCTTTAAAAAGAGGAGCTTTTTTATCGTCTTGAACATAGCGAATGATCGAGTTAGCAGACTGTTGAGCCATCTCTAAATAACGGCGGTTACCACTGCGTTCGTATTCCAAGGCCAACTGTCTTACGGTATAACCGGTTATTTCCCAATAACAAAGGCCATCAGGTTCTTCTGATATGAGGTTATCGTTGCGGATCCATGTCTCAACATTTCCTCCAAACATCGTACAACCAGAAAGTCCGTTACGTCGAGTGATGTCGTTATCGACACGTCCCATTTCTGTTAGCCACCAAAGTGAATTCTCACGACTAACAAACATTCGCTGCACTTCATCTATCGCTGGCACTATATGGAAATCAACGGCAGGGTTAATACTAGAAAGTATCTGGATATTTTTGTTACCGGTGAATTGCTTCAACGCGGCATGCGATATCCTCATCTTCCCAACTCGTTGTCGGTGCAGATCAGCCCATCGGAAACTTAGTTGAATATTTTTTCCTGTTGACGGATAAAGTGTAAAGAAATCTGATTCCAATTTTGCTACAACTCGATCTAATCCATCCTTTACCTGAAAAGAAGCTGTGAGGTTATTATATCTACGAGTCGCAGCGATTTGCACGTTCAGGATAAACTCATCACCCTGACGCAAGTTCACAGATGAAATAGTAACTCCTTTTATCTCCACCTCATTTTTTTGAGCGCATCCAGATACACTATAAACAACAAGAAATAATAAAAAGCCGAACAAATGAATTTTTTGTATTTTACTTATTTTCATTTTCATTGATCGCCTAACCCGCTTTATACAAATTAAGATATATCCATTATTACCTTGTTTTGGGCGAGTTTAAAGCGGTAATTCAAAAACCGATACTTATCTTTCCTATGGCTCTCTCACTACTGGATTACTGAGCACTTGGTATTCACGGTAGACACTAATCAAGACCAGCATCCAAACAGCACAGCCGAAAATAATCACCCAACTCAAGTCGCCATGACCAGTGGCAATTGCTGTCCACTGGGTCAGAACGATGATAAGCATAGAACCAAAAATCTTGAAAATCCGGTAGCCAAACATATCGATCCAGGCCTTGGCCCGGTACATGATTACGGGATCAACCGGGATATATAACAACTCCTTAGAGGCGCGGTTAATTGAATAAGACAGGCCACGATCACTGATCTTCATGGTCGCAGCTGGCCAGAGTGTCGGTTGTAGAACAAATCCATACGATGATGTCGCTAGCGCCATCGGTTGTACCAGTAAGCCTGCCAACACGCCGAGATAACGTAACACCATTGGAGTAATCAATACATTGACGAAGATCGATACCGCACTCAGCAAACTGAAAAATAATGAAAGGATTGCCGTACGTTCTTCACGTTCAGGATATAACGATTCGATAATTCTCAGATATTGGTATTCAACCAACGGCGAAACCAGTTGCGCCATTAATAATGCGGCAGCAATCAGCAGTAGATAACGATTGTGACTCAGGGCACGCCAGCCATTTTTGCTTTCAGCTTTCGAGATATCTGGCTCCGTATCGTCCGCATACATCCTAAAACGTGCCATCAAACGGGTTAAGGCATAGATAATACCGATAATAAAAGCCGCCACCAGCAACAGGTCCGGCGTTTGCAGTGGGGTATAGTTTATAACCAGTGCCGCTGCACCTCCACCGGCTACCCCGCCCACTAGCCCACCGGTGCCGACCATACCGTACCAGCGTTTGCCCTCCTCAGTACTGTAAATAGTATTGGTCAAGCTCCAGAACTGTTCGACCAGAATCACACCGATTATGTCCACAAATACGTAGAACACAATCGGCACCACGCTTCCCGGAAACACCAAAAACAGGCGAATCAGCACCAGCGATAGAATGAATACCACACAACTACCCAACACCACCTGTAATCGGCTGTAATGATCTAGGATGCGGTGGTAAACGCTAATGAGCAGAAATAGGCTGATAGCCGAGGCTATCCATATATAAGGGAGTGAATCTGATCCCAATGCCTCAAGCACCAGCGAGCGGCTAGCAGGCTTAAGCTGGTATAACGCCATGATTATCAAGAAAAAATTAGTAAATAATACCGCAGTACGCAGAACCGGATGCGCTAACTGGGCAGAAGTTGACGAGATTTGAGTTGAAAGTCGCATTTACAACCCTATATTAGCAGTGTGAAGCAGTTCTTTGCGAGAAGGTTAAATCTCTCTATACTTTAATATATGTTGATTAAAGAGCTTATATGTTAATTAAAAAACTCTCCATAGCATTAATTATGGCGTCGCTGTTCACCGCACCGGCGATTGCTGGACGTTATCTACCACGTTTGGCAGACAACAAGGATCTGCGTCTACAAAAAGACTTTGAACACGCCTTAACCGATCTGGGACTCAGCAAAGCAGCCAAGCAAGGTAAACTAGCGGTAGCCCTCGTTGATATCACCGACGAACAACATCCACGTCTCGCTACCATCAATGGTCGCGACATGATGTATGCAGCCAGCCTCCCCAAAATTGCCATTCTGCTCGGTGCCTTTGCTCGAATTGAACGCGGCGATATGCAACTGGATGAAAAGACCCGAGCAACCCTCGTCAAGATGATACGTTTTTCCTCAAATCATGCTGCCACCGAAATGCTTAATCGTATCGGCAGAACGTTTCTCGCGAACCTATTACAGTCACCACGTTATGCACTATATGATAAAAATAATGGTGGCGGACTTTGGGTTGGTAAGGAATACGGTAAGGGCGCAGCCTTTAAACGTGACCCACTACATCACCTATCCCATGGTGCCAACGTATTCCAAGTTGCCCGTTTCTATTACTTGCTGGAAACCGGCCGTTTAGTTTCTCCTGAACTAACCGAAGAGATGAAAACCATTCTTAGCAAGCCGGGGATTAATCACAAATTTGTCAAAGGCCTAAGCTATAACCGTCCTGGTTCAAAGATCTACCGCAAGTCCGGTAGCTGGAGGCAATGGCATGCTGATAGCGCTATCGTAGAACGGAATGGCCACCGTTACATTGCCGTGGCATTGGCCAAAGACAGTAAGGGTAGCCGCTGGCTGGAACAACTCATTGTAGCCATGGATGATCTGGTCATGGATTCAGGGCCTAGTACCAATAGCGTGGCGTCGCTCAATTAATCGATGTAATCGCGTACCAAAACTCTGATGTAGTACCGCAGCATTCACCTTCGGTAGATTAGAAGTCATCACCACCATGTAGTGCAAACCATTTTTCTTACCTGCGGGCGACTCGATAATAGCAACCGAGTTGAGCAGATTCAGCGCATTACCTCGATACTTTCCACACCTAAACCCTTCTTCAGGTTTACAACGATAAAAAGAGCCTGACTTGAAGTACACCGCTGCATCATAGAGTGCTGGAGAAGAAGCGTAACGGATACGCCGCTGGGTTATATACAACAAGCGCTTAATTTCACGACTGGAAAAACCATCCACCACTTTGCCTTGCTCGAGATGCAACAAGAAACGCATTAACTCACGGGGCGTTGCATAACTGCGGTGTCCGGGAACACGTCTTTTACCTGTCGTACTAAAAAATTTTCCCTGACGAAAATTCTTACTCTCTATGCCGCTTGCATCGGTTCCTTCCCTGAAGGCGCGTGCTAACAACTTACCAAGATCTGCCCGGGGTGTTCGGTTAAAGTAATTTTCTTCTTTATCAATAGCCAGTGGGTATTCACGACCAAACTTCGACAATAACATCATGTGTTTGATAGTCATAGACGTAGCCGCATTTGAACTAGCGGAAAGCATCCAGTCAAGATAAGTCCAGAGATTGGCTGTATCACCTTTGCGAAGTATGTTGCTATACAAATACTCCTTCTGTGAGTTCCAGAATGGCACTTTATGATGATCATTACCGATAAAATCATCCGCCACGATCTGTGATTCCCGTAACACCCTGCGACGCTCATCAACATCATCAGGATATGCACGGGCTAGTGCCTGAAAAACACCCATGGCCACCCCTAACTTGCCGACACTGCCGGGATTAAAATATTTATCAGCACGGTGTTCGGCATAAACGGGGGATTCAATATCACTGAGATCAAATACGGCAATAGAAAATTTGTCTGCCTGACTTTGAGATAGTTCTTGTACTATTTTAACAATCTCAGCTGTAAAAACCGGATCAGCGACAGGTAAAGTAAGATCGGATCGTGAAGTCAAACGCAGATCCACTTCTGCAGAGGAAAGTCGGGCACCGCGTGGCAACACGCGTCCACGGGTCTTGTTAATCTGTGCCTGGCGGTAACCCTCAAGACGTTCGATACCGGTCGACGCTGTCCCGTCGATCGGGTAAGCAAACACAATTGGCCGCAACATCAGTAACGCAACAAAAAACAATAAACTGTTAATCGTCTTCATCACCTACTCCGTTGGCACATCATCAAGCACAACGCGCTGTTGCCGACTGTTATGCAAACCAGCATCCATGTTTTTCAGATACTGATTCTTTTGCGCGCTGCGACTCGCCAGATACGGACGCGCCTGAAAAAGTATTAGCCTGTCTTTATAATAGCCGAATTCCACATCAACCGCTGCTGCCGTACCCTGAGCATTGAGCATAGGAAAACGCCGAGGAAATTCTCTGGACAGCCATCGCAATTGCTGGATGTTCTCTGCTGATAACACGTTACTCTTTCCACTTGTCGGAATGCTATCCAGCCCACCTTGAGCATTAAGCGTTTTGCGCATAGGGCTGCTTGCCTCAGCGAGCAACTGTACTTCGCCACTGTCCATGTTTATACGCAACTCTTCAGCTGCCTGTCCTTGTACAGCACCACCAATACCTTCATTCGTTACCACAGTGATCCAGCCTGATTTATCTGCCGCGACATCGGCGGTTACCATGACACCCGATTTGTCTACAGCAACACTTGGCATAAGTAACACGGAAACATACACATGCTCAGGTTGACGCATACGTTTTTGTCGCCATTCAAAAGCACGTTCATTGAACGGAGATGCCCACACCCGCTTGATGGCATTGAGCAGATTGGTAAAACCTTTCACGCCTGGCACGGTTTTATTCAAACCCGCACCGGTAAAACCGGGAAGGTCTTCCATGTTGGTATCACTGCGTACGAACAACGAATAGCTTTTATCATCACCAAACTGTTGGCGCAAAACCCTGCGCAGTTGTGCCTGAAATTTCGGCTCTAGTTCTCTATGCAAGACCCATTCACGCATTGTCTTGAGAAATGTACGGTGAGCCTGCCGTTGCGACTTACCTGTAAGAGTATCCATGCGCCGGTATTCTTCCTGCATCCACTCGAACATACTCTGCTCCGTATTATTTCTAGGTTGCTGCAGCAGGGCATGAAACACGCCAAACGGGATCACAATACCCGGTGGTACATTGTCAGGGAAATGATGTTGTAGCTCACCAAGGTTGGCAGCCTTTGGGCCCGTAATGCGCCCTGCATCAAAAGCGCGCAGTTGCCCCAGACCTATTAAATCACGTGTCTGTAGATCCAGCCTCTGTAAATTTGCATCAATACGTTCATGTGCAAGCGAACCGGTACTGCCAAAGATCTCATCCCATTGCGAGCCGTCTCGCTCGATCAACACCCTTCCACCCGGGCTAACGGCCATAACAATCCTGTCACCATCATAGCGTCGTAATACGCTATGTATGTTTTCATCAATAACAACATTGGGAATGCCGAGGTTACGAGCCAGTATCTGTATATGCGAAAGCGCATTACCTTCACCATGGGTCAGAATACCTGCTACCGGCGGCAGTTCAGGTGTCGTCTCAGGGAGCACGTAAATATCATCTGCCAGGAACTTTTCGAAATCAGTATTTGTATCCGTGTGCAAAATACCCCGAGCCAGTCCGGGGTTCAGCGTGCGAAGACCACTACCCACAGGTTTGCCAAACAGCTCATGGCCAACCTGAGCTAGCCGATCAGTATCAATAATTAGTCCATCCAGTAGTGCAGAACCAAACAGCACTACCCCTCCGCGCAGCTGATCCGGAATGAAACGAAGGGTCTTCGTCTCAATGGCAGCGAGGTGTGCAACCATTGTTGTAAAGTGAAATTGGTAATTGTGTTCAACCCAGCCACTCAGGCGTGACAGGTAACGCATATGTTCGCGATATTCTGACAGATTGATGTCATCGCGCACCAGTTGATCTAGAGCATGTGACATACTTTGCCACTGCCGTAAACTAAGTTCGCCGCATCCATACAGCGCCATCACAATATCCTTGAGTAACTTAATGCGCTGACGACGGCTTCGTTCTGCAAGCCTCGTCCGTATAGCCGCGCTGGCAGTAAAGACTTCACGCTCCAATGCAAGACTGGCATCCAGTGAATTTAACCATTGCGCCGGGCTCGTCAGGTAGGGAAATTCATCGCGTAACGTAGCAAGTAAACGTGCTGCAATATGTAGACGTTGCACCGGTGTCGGAGTCTGTGTGAGTCGATGGCGGGCACGGCGAAACTCATCAGCAACCCGTTGCCGCGGCAGACTGCGTGCCAGTGTCATTAGTGCTGAATCCAACTGATCTGGGCGATACACCGCATCTAAAACATTGGCGAGCTGGTGGTACTTCTGCGCTACATTCTCGGCAACGTTTTCTATGACATACTCGCGCACACGCGCTGCATCCCCGGCATCCGGCTGGGAGTGGATCTTGTTACGCAGCTTCGCGAATCCGATATCCTGCTCACCGAGTTGCGTAGACAACTGTCGAACCTGAGACACATCCGAATTTTTCTCACCATGCGGTAGTAGTTTCGCAGCAACCCGCAATAACAAAAAATCCCGGGGCTGATTGCGCTGTGCCTTGCTAAGGGCAATGAGTATACGTCGAGCACCAATGATCTCATCCTCGACCTGCAGGGCACCACGGTAATAACGCGCGCCACGAAATATCCAGCCATCATCAGCTGACATCAAGTAGCGTTCAAGGAGGATTTGTTTGAGGTGTTTCCTGTGTCCACCTTTGTCAATAAGGACTTCGGTGCCTGCGGAGGCAAGCACATTGCCTATGTAGTAACCGGCCTCCCTTAGCGTGCGTGTCTGTTCATTCCATTGGCCATGTTGGATACCCCCACCATGCGCAGTACAGGCACCGGCTTGTGGCGGTAACACTGATCCGTCTTTGCAATACCAGCGGATCTTCTCGAATGGCCCTTTCTTTGAAGACTTGAAGCCCTCGATCCAGCGAGAAAAATCATCACTCGTAGCAGCTGGCCAACTATGGGTCGCCCATCCCGTGACAGAAAAACAGAACAATAAAATAATAAGAATGTATCGCATGACTGTTAGCAAAATAACATCCAAAAACTACATATTTGTAAGTATAGCCAAGTTTTTACAATGAGGCAGCGAAGTCGACTCCACATTGAAGCGAACGATTTAATCGATTTATTGGGGGGATTAACTATTACCCAATTTTCCCTTGCGCTCTTTGGTGAACTCCCACCATTTTTTCGGTGGCCCACCTTCCATATATCTTACAGCCGAAATAAACACATCGATGACACATGGATCATATCGTTTACATGTGAGATTACAGAGGTCACTATACATTTGATAAGGATCCCTGCCTATTAACCCAATTGGCTCTTTTATACCTAAGAGAATAAGATTTTTTTCAATCGCTTTACCAACATTAGGTATATCTTGAAAATGTTTAATTTCATTCCGTGACATGTGTTTTATCCCTATCCTCGAATACTGTCTCATCTTATAGCGCATCCTGCACTGCAGGGAAAATTTATACTTGCCATATACCCGTCCCTACGGTGTAATAATGAGAACAACTCTATAGAAACCTGACTATGCGTAAAGCCCTCTTCATCTTTACCCCCTTGTTGTTGCTTGCTTTATTGTTGCCCAGCGCAAGTGAAGTAGTCGCAGCGGACGCGGCGACAGACCCTCTGAAAATAGTGCGCTCTGCATCTGATGCTATTCTCGGTCGGGTGATTGTTGATAAAGCATTGATTGAAAAAGATCGCACTCATGTAGTGAATCTTATAAATGAAATCCTGATCCCACATATCAATGACAGAATCATGGCTCAACGCGTGCTTGGTAAGGCATGGGAAACAGCTTCTGAAGAAGCCCGAACAAGTTTCACCAGGGAGTTCCGTCGCTACATGGTGCGTTTTTATGGCCAAGTGCTCCTCTTGTATTCCGGCGAGAAAGTTGAGTATTCATCCGTGGAGAAAACGTCACAATCCAATGTGCGCAAAGTAAGCAGTTTAATTTCACGCGCCGGTGAGCAGCCTATTGAGGCCGCTTATCAGGTTGAGTTGCACTCAGGCGTCTGGAAGGTTACTGATATCCTCGTTGATGGTATCAGTATGGTGAATAGCAACCAAAGCCAATTCAAACACCTTATTGCACGTGACGGACTAGAAAAAGTAACAACAATGCTTGAGACACGTAACAATCGGCCATTCCGATAAACATATTGACAATATGCAATTAAATAAGGAATACCAGTGACTATTGTGCACATAAAACATTCTTTACTGCGTTTTTACAATATTCTGGTTCTACGCAATGCAGACATTTCTCTTGCGATACTTGGCGTGTTGCTTGGTGTTGCCATTGCGGGTATTCAAAACTTTCAACTTGATGCCTCCTCTGACTCTCTTGTTCTCGAGAACGATGCCGATTTACGTTACTACCGTGTTGTGAAGTCCCGCTATGGTTCCGATGATTACATGGTCATCAGTTATACACCCGAACAAGACATGTTTTCCGATACCACGCTACAAGCTATTCGTGGCTTACGTGATAAGTTAAAGGCACTGCCTCGTGTTGAATCCGTGGTCACCCTGCTCGATGCGCCCTTGTTCTTGAGCCCACCCGTCTCCTTGTTCGCCATGGGGCGTGATTCCCAAAACCTGGAAATGGAAACCGTAGATCGAACCCTTGCACGCAAGGAGCTAATCACAAGCCCCTTGTATAGTGAGCGGCTAATAAGTAGCGATGGCAAGACCACTGCGATTCAAGTCAACTTCAAATCCGATACTGTACAAAACAATTTATTAAAGGAACGCGATCGTCTGCTCGAGAAAAAATACAGTACCGGCCTAAACTCGAGTGAAGCAAATGAACTGGTCACACTTAATAACAACATTCGACAGGAAAACAGCCGAATTCTGCAACAGGATGAAGAAAATGTTGCCGCCCTGCGTGACATCGTCACCCAACATAACGCCAAAGCCGAACGCTTCGTTGGTGGAATACCGATGATCATAGTGGATATGATCAATTTTATTCAAAGTGATTTACTAGTGTTTGGTGTTGGCGTTGTACTGATGATGGCATTGACCATGGCCATTATTTTTCGCAGCTTGCGTTGGGTCTTGCTGCCAACCGCATTGAGTCTATTGACCGGCATTGTTATGACAGGTGTACTTGGTACACTCGACTGGCGCGTTACGGTAATCTCCTCAAATTATTTTTCCCTGTTACTAATCATGACGCTGGCCATCGTCATTCACCTTGTTGTGCGCTACCGTGAATTACACAATATCGATCCAGACATGGATAAACATGAATTGGTTTTACTTACCATGCGCTCAAAGGCGCTGCCCTGTCTGTTCACAACACTAACAACCGTCGTTGCCTTCGGCTCTCTCATTGTCAGCGATATTCGTCCGGTCATCAACTTTGGCTGGATGATGGCTATCGGCACCGTACTGGGACTAGTGCTCACCTTCTTGCTCTTTCCCATGATCATGAGCTTGTTGCCAAGCATAACGAAAAAACCGCACAACAGACGCATACCAGTAACAACGTATTTCGCACGAATCACCGAGAACCATGGCAATAAAATATTATTGGCCACCGCCGCACTAATGATCTTCGCGTTTCTAGGATTACCGCAACTAAGTGTAGAGAACCGCTTTATAGATTATTTTAATAAAGATACAGAAATCCATCAGGGTATGAAGAACATTGATGCCAGACTTGGTGGCACCACACCGGTAGAAGTGATCGTTGATGGCATGGGCAACGCCTATTGGAACAATCCTGATGTCCGTGATCAGGCCGCGAAGATTCACCAATTTCTTGATGCCCTTCCCGAAACGGGTAAGGTGCTATCGGTAGACACCATTATGCGCGTGTTCGAAGAGGTCAACGTTGGCATTCCACTGGATAACTTCTATCTCAGTTTAATGCGCCGACAGATGCCGGATGAAGTAAAGCATCAGGTCATTACACCTTACCTTTCTGAGCAACACGATCAATTGCGCTTTACCTTAAGAGTGAGAGAGTCCGATCCTAATCTAAGCCGTCAGGCCTTAATCGAAACCATCCGTGAACACCTGACCAATGATATAGGGCTGCCACCTAAACAAGTCCATGTCAGCGGTATGCTGGTGCTATATAACAATATGTTGCAAAGTCTGTTTCACTCGCAAATTCTGACCATCGGTGCCGTGTTGCTAGCCGTCATGTTCATGTTCGTTCTGGTTTTTCGATCACTACGCTTGGCGATGATTGCCATTATCCCAAATACGATTCCCGCCGTGTTTGTCCTCGGTGCCATGGGCTGGTTTGGCATTCCGTTAGATATGATGACTATCACCATCGCGGCCATTGCCATTGGTATCAGTGTTGACGACACCATTCATTATGTACACCGTTTTCAGGAGGAGTTCAAAGAAGACCGCGACTACTTGGCTACCATGTACCGAAGCCACGCCAGCATCGGCCGGGCTATGCTGTATACCACAGTGATAATTACCGCCGGTTTTTCTGTGTTATCCCTTTCTAATTTTGTGCCGACAGTCTATTTCGGTTTATTTACCGGCTTTGCCATGGTTGCCGCATTAGTAGCCGATCTAACTGTGCTACCAAAACTACTGGTACTACTGCGACCATTGGACGACAAAATGGCCAGCATGCGTGAAATTAATCAGGCCTTGTTCGGAGGGGTTGGTATCGGTGGTTCTAAACGTTGAAGTAATGACGGAGATACATACATCTAAAACTACTTATAGGTACGAGGCGAAGTGAAAAACATACCCGAGAGTATACCCCGCATAAATCGTGCCTTTAAATGTCTACTACTTTTTAATCCAACTACCAGATGCGCTTTTTACATAATGCCCTGGTGCTGCCTTTTCAATAGCCTTCTTTCCAGCCAAAAGCTCAACCACCTGCAACGAGGTGCCATTACGTTTCGCGATCAACTGGTAATGCTTCTTTCGGGCATCGTTTACTTTCGCGACAACAGTACGGGCATCTGCCGATACCTTTACCACAGCAAGATAACCAGACGGCGTTTCACCCACCAAGCCTTGACTCTTGGCCGACTGTAGATCAATCGCTAATAGCGATGAAGAAAAACCCAACATGCCAGCCAAGCTCATGCCGAGTAACAATGCCCAGATTTGTTTAAACTGTTTGCTTCGTATCATGATTCCCTCGTCAACCTAAAATAGGTTGCTATCTTTCGAGAACAAGGCATCAAGATCTTTATCAACCTTGACCTTGATTTCGTGCTCAATTTTTACATTAAGATTGATCGTAATGGGTTTATCCGGCGCTTCGACTTTTACCGCACAGCCTGCAAACAAAATCGCTGCCGAACAAAGTATCGTTGTGAATATTTTTTTCATACCTACACCAGAGCCTAGCTACTAATAATTATAGTTTGAAGATAACACTCTATCTCCATCTCTCCTAGCATCATTATTTACCCGATTGACGCTTTTGAACCTGCTCACCGATTTTCTCGCTGATCTCTCTTGCCAGCCGAAGGCTACGCAGTAACTCAATGATATTATCTTCAACATTTACATTAAGATGGACAGCTCTTCCACCCTCAAGTTCCGGATTACTGCCTTTAAGACGCACCTCCAGTTTCAGCAAACCATCAGGCGTATAGCCGGCGTCTGCTTCAAAAAGATTATAGTTGAAATCCTCCATTGCAGTGACCAACAACTTCAAACCGGCATTAGACTCCGCCATGCCTCGAACACTCTCCTTCGCATCGTACCTCAACTTACCACCCGGTTTTCGTGCGACAAGTTGGCCATTGGTCATGACAATTCCATCACGCGTCAGTATCAACGGTAATTCACCATCGATAATACCCGAGCCAAACAACCCCTGCTGTTGTTCCAGCTTGAGCACCTCCTCCATATCCACACCGCTAACCTGCAAGTTAAATGGATTCTGCTCACGGGCAAGATCAAGTTCAATATGCTTTCCAGTCATCTTACCACCTAGGACATTCATCATCAGATCTGTAACCGTAATTTTGGGTTCACCACCCTTGCGTAAAAACATATCTACATGCAACGTTGTGTCAGTGATGGGCGTACCAATATCCAGCCTCGATAAGTTCAGTCCTTGCCGAGATGCGATATAGAGTTGATCCCGTTCTTTCATATCCAGCACCACCGCCAACCCGGCAAAGCTGATCTCATCATGTGCCCCGCTAACATTCTGGATCGAGAGCGTCGCTTGCGATGATGGCAACAGCTCACCCTGTTGCCAGGACACTTCGCCATCGATCCCAATAATCCCGCTATTGATCAATAGTTTGGTAGGCCAGTCGCTATAAGTGTCGGCAAACACGCCACCATGCAACTGCATATCAACAGGCTCGAGTCGATAATCTGCCCGCCCCGCATTGTTTTTCATCCCATGCATCGCATTAATATGTAAAATCGCCCCACCACGCGGCGCAACTAATGCCAGCTTGGCGTGCACCTTTTCATTCGACGCATCGATACGACCATGCACCCTGTCAAGCTTAAGCTGCTTATCCTTATCGATGTCTATTAGCCACTCGGGTATATCTATATCCAGACTTGTAGCCCATATACCAGCACTCCCCGTAAGCGATGTGAATGCCAACCTGCCGTTCGAAATGGCAACAGCATTTTTCCTGTTTTTAATTAACGGCACGTTAAGTGCCAACGTGAAGGGTTCACACGACCAGCCGCTACCCACAAACTGGTAACCACATTCGACTTGTTTCGTCAGTGTTGCTACCGCTGTTCTAATATGCGTTTCATCGAGTTGAATATTCTTGAGTGATACCTGCCCCCCTTCGCCAATACGCCATTGCAATTGATCATTGTTCAGCGTCATCGCCAAGGGTACGTCCATCATTAGTTGCTTGCCAATATTTTCAAGTGTTGGGATCTGTAAAGCCAATATTCCCTTTGGCTGCCATGACGGACCGTTATTGAATGATACAAGTAATGGCCCCTGCAAAACTACACTACCGCTTGCACCTTTTGGAATCACATCCATTCCCCATCGCGGCAATTGTTGCTGTAAAGTTTCAACATCAATGTCGATACCAATATCAGCCAACAACTGATCATCGCTGGACGTCCACGGCCCCGAGGTTAACGCCAGATAGGTAAACGGTATTGCCGGCGTTCGCATGTCAGACAAAACAAGCTGAGACATACCGGCGGGTGCCAAATTCAACTCAATGCGTTGCTTGCCGTAGTCATGGGTCTGAACATCAACACGCGCATTCGCCGATGCTGATGTGACATTTAACGTGCCGTCGATCTCAATGTGTTGAGTTCGACCTTCCTCACCCTTTAATTCCAATTTAAGGTATTCAATATTTAAAGTATTAAAAGGAATGCTCGCCAACCAATCCTCCGGTGCGGGAATGCTACGTTCACGGTCACTCACATCACTACCCGGTATCGCTTCAATTAACACAGATACCTCGGGTACATTAATTTTATCCAAATAACCTGTGACCAGATCCGATAAACGATAAGACAAGCCTACATCACGCGATGAAAAGGTATAACGCTGCGCATTTCGTTCAAGCACAAAACTTAGTTCACTGAGCTGCGTTGTCTCTAAACCGACATTCGCTAACTCAAGGCTGATCTGACTTGCCCCCAGTCTCTCAAATTTGGAAATAGCGACACGTTCCAGTATGGCAGGCAACCTCGCGAGCAAGATCAACACAACGATACTGATCGCTAAAAAAACAAAAATAAGAAAACGATGTCGAATCAAGATGGTTTCACTCTTTCAATATACCTACCTGAGAGTATAACCCCGCATAAAAAAAGGCTCACGTCGTTAAACGTGAGCCTTTAACTGTATGGCGCCTGGAGCGATTACTCGGGCTTTGCCCTCGCCTTGCGGGTCAGCCTTCGGCTGTTCTGCACAACTTCGTTGCTTGTCGAACGCGACTTTATATTTGTCGGGCATTCAAGGTATTTCAAAACATATGTTAATAATTACCTTTAATACAAAGACTTATATTGACTTTTCCTAGGTTCGCTATAATACACCTTATACATAAAGTATACCCCAGAATTTATCTAACCTTTTTGACTTAATTGCAGGATGGCAAATAAGCAATTTACAGACAGCTTTATCAACAGCCTTAAACCCTCAAGTAAGCGATATGAGATCCGTGAATCTGTTGGCCCCAAACTGCGAATCTCCCCCTCAGGGTGTAAGACATGGGTATATGTCTATCGCAAAATGATAAGCTCAGACGACTTACATTAGGTCTGTATCCAACCGTTTCACTGGCCATCGCACGAGTCCAAGCTGCCCATGCCAGAGCATCAAAACACCAAGGTGAAGATCCTGTTGCAAATGCTATACAAGAACGGATAACGCTCAAAAAATGGCCTATCACATCGTGTTCCCTTGTCGCACTTTTGTATTGAGTTACTCATGAAGATCTAAAAGAAACATGAAAAGTCTGAGTACTTACTTTCTTCATCACGATACAAAGATAAACCAATTGATCCTAATGCACTCACTCGAGCTGTCGTACGTATTAGAAAGCATATCGACATATCTCACTGGCGATGACATGATCTCCGTCATACTGCCGCATCACACATGGCTAGTAATGGAATTACTCGTATTGTAATAGGAAAAATACTAAACCGTGTCGAATCCAGCGTAACTGCTGTCTATGATCGGCATAGTTACAATAAAGAAAAACTGGAAGCTCTTGCTAGATGGTCTATCTGCTTAATGAATATTGTTGGAAGCGAAGATAATACTGTTATGTTGAATGTACAGAATAAATAGACAACACGCATCTCGACGAATATAAGCTGTAGTAGTTCAGGCTTGGCCTGATAGACAGAGTCAGATAACTACCTATCTCACTGTCTGCAAGTCAGCGGAAGCAGACGTTCGGCAAGTAATTCAATTAGGCTGAGTTCGGCCAAAAGCAGACATTCAATTGAGTCTGACCCCATTGATCCTTTTTGGCCGGTTTGTTGGCCAATTTCAAGGTGATTATATTCTTGTTTTATATGGTATTTATAATATTATTTTAAATATTCAGCATTTAAATGGCCGGTTCAAGAATTAATCACGATTATAGGCCATAACTCAGCGAGCACTTTACCTAAGCCGATCAAACGACACGTCCATAAACCAGGTGCTATCTGTCATTTTTGGGCACCCTACATATTTGAAAATCATCAAAATAAATTTGAGCGGCACCACCCTTATTGCGAATATGACTCACAATCGCTTCAGAGGTATAAATCTTTAGTGGTTGAAAGGTAGTCAGAGGAATTGGCTTTTTAGAACGAGAGCTGTAAGTCCAATCAGTAACATCAAAAATGGTGGTGGCTACGGTGTCTTTTTCACGCTTAACTGTTAAGTAAAATCTGCCCGTCTTCGAATTACCCTGTCTATAACCAAACTCAATATCCATCCATTCGCCAAGCGGAACCTCAAAATCTTTATTAACCTTTGCCCAACTCTTCACCCATTTTTCAGATTTCCCCGGTTTAACATCAGTAGTAGCCGACACATGGAATCCTAAAGGTTGATTAACGCCACTTTCTTTAGCAATTCCCAGACTAATTCTAAATGGATAACGATGCTCATTAGTCCAGTTTTCACCCATCCATAATTCTGAAATGGTAAACCAACCGCTTCGCTTTGGATAAGTTTGATAATGCTTAATGTCCGGGTGGAGGTACATACGATATCGAGCGACAAGGGCTTTTTCTTGAAGTTTAGGTATATTTATCTGTACGCGACCTTTTTTACTCCCCTTTTTATATCCTGCCACTTCGGCATTCTTTAACCAAAACTGAAGCACCTGATTACCTGCTTGTACAGGATCGGGGACAATCTTTGCGAAGCGGTCAGATAGTGACCCACCCTCATACTGTATGGGTAGACGGCTATTTTTTCCTGAAGGCATTTGCATATGCAATCTGTCAACTTGTGGACTGTTTTTTTTTGGCCTTACGAGCGCATTTTCAAAATCCACATCGATCACTAATTGCGAAGCCTCGGCTATACTATTGTGTGCACATGCATTTGCCTTTGCATCATTCGTTACCAAGGCAAGCACAATAAATAACCCCGAGGTTATACCAGAGATGGCTCGGAAATTAATTCGCCATTCCATCTGATCACATAAAGACAGTTCTTCTTTCATGTTATGACGGATCATCTTAATATCCTCTAAATTCATCACACTTCAATTATACCCAGAAAATATTAAGGGACAGACCACGATTAATCCGCGCCCCACAGAGTTCAACTAGCAAAAAATCGTGGTCTGTCCCCTATTCTTTTCTTTTTATTCTACAGTCAGGTGGTTAGCATTCATAGTCAGGCCAAAACCCGGTTGTGTCAGGCTGCTTGTTTTACTGGCATCCAACTTACCTTGCTTGCCAAACATCAGCGGTTTCTCGCACACATCCTCTTCCAGTAAGTGAAGTCCATAGGCCCCTTCTTGCGCAACCAAATTGGGCTTGCACGCCTGTGCCAGTGACAGTCCTGCCCGTGTCAGTAAGCTCGTCTCACCGACCTGCGCGCCTACAATGCAATGAATGCCATATTGTTTTGCAAGTTCCGCACATTCTAAAGAACGAATTAGCCCGCCTAGCTTTGATACGCGTAGATTAAGAATCCAGTGCTCAGGCTTATCTAATAAAAATTGAAAGTGAGATTTATTCAAAAAAGACTCATCCAGAATCATTCTTATACCCAATGCGTCGGCTATCGCATTCATCCCCTTTATATCTCCCGCCGCAAGGGGTTCCTCAACAGCAAAAAGAGGCGCAGGTAATTTTTCTAAGTGCTCAATGGCCATGACGGAGTCTGTCCACAAATTATTGGCATCTAATCGGATCCGAGCATTCGGGATACTTTCTTTTACAAGGTTAATTTTCACCTGGTTACTTGCTACATCATCCGTAATTTTTATTTTGTAATCGTCAAAGCCCATCGCAGCATATTGTTTAACCTGTTTGCTGTACGCTTCAATAGGACTGTCTCCTAACACTGCGGTATAGACATACTCACCTTGAAGTGCATTGATACCCAGTAAGGCTTCGATATTATTTCCCGTCTGCTTCCCAAGCACATCAAGCAATGCCAATTCAATTGCACACCATGCTGCCGGATGTTGATTGATGTCAGCTTCATGAGACGCAACCCATTGTTCAAGAGAGGCAAGATCATGAATTGATGTAACGACGTCATCATGATGACGTTTAAAAAAGGCCGTTACTGAATCCATATCCTCACCGGTCACATAAGGTCTGGGACAAGACTCACCGTAACCGGTAACCGTTCCAGATTGAGCGGTCACCCAAGCCGTTTGGGTTTTATCTCGTGTGGCAGAGGAATGACTAAAAGACACCTTAAATGGGATATTTAATGAGGCCAACGTTAATGAGGTCAATGTCATGATGCAGTCACCGATACAACATACTGCTCGAATGGAAAAGTATTGTCAGACTGGTACTGTAACAACAACGGTTTGTATTGACTCTCACGCTGGCCTTTTTCAACACAAAAGGTTTTATATGCATCGGCCGTGCCTGCTTTTAGATACTTCACCTCGAGCTGATTTAATCGTCCGCTTTCTCTTTTGCTAGCATACTCAATATTGGCCTGATTGAGTGCGTGTTCAATGTCATCGGATAGTGATGCCGTAAGCTCAGAGCCCATTTCAACATAGATCACATAGTGTGCTTGTTCCACACAGGCAAGGGCTAGATAAAAAGGAATATCAACACCGTGCGTTTGTTTAATCGTTTCCATGGCACTAATCACTTGTTGCTCAGCAAGCTTCTCACCGGTGATATTGGTTACCCCTTTCCCTTTTTGAATAAAGGTAAGCATGGGCGTGGCATTTTCCATCCCCACAACTTCAACGATGTCATTCATAAAGTAACGATATAACCCGGCCGTTGTGGTCATAATAAAGTAGTACTGCTTTCCAACAACCAGTTTATCCAGCGTCAGTGTGTCACGAACACCTTGCTCATACTCACTGACTTCAATGAACTCAAAGAAGTGATCCAATAACGTGGGGACACCACCTGGTCTTGCCTTATCAATAGTGATGGTGCCACGCATTTCACTGGATAAATAACCGAGATCCATAAAGACCGTGTCACTCGGAAAAGAAGGTTTAATATGGTTCACCGCAATTCCGCAACTCCCCCCCGTCCAGGTTACCACTAACCGAATATTTGGCCAGACTTGCGCAAAACTCACTGTCTCAGATGCCCTTTCTAGTTTTCTTAACGTCGCTGCACGCTCAGGGTGTGCGTTTAGTAGAGGCATCACGTCTTCTTGCACTTCAGTGGGTAAATCGTCATTACGATAAAACCCACCCTTTTCCACATCATCGAGCAGTTGCTGCCAATCTGCTTGCAACTCAACCAACAGTTTTTTAAATGTTGTTGGGTTAGCTGATGCGATATAGCTCATATTGGTATGCGGCAACATCAATCGAAGGATTAATCGGTACTTTAATGTGTAATCATCCAGTGAATACACCGAATCGGGCACGATGTACTTTGCTTTTAACCTTTTGGGCATCGCCTCATACATTAATCCCGATATCGAACCAAAACAGATCCCACTATCAAATCGGCCTTCTTCAAATGGACCAGGTATGGCTAACAATGTCCCACTAAAGGCCTGCGGTTGTGCACGGTATTGAAGATAAGCAAATATCGCCAAACTACGTTGATGTTGTTTTAAGGTATCTTGTGTGACGGGGATATATTTAGGGTCACCGGTTGTCCCGCTGGTACGTGCATAATAAAAAGGCTCATCCTTCGTCAATACCTGCTTTTCACCCGCAATTTGTTTATCAACATAGGGGCGCAGTGTTGCATACGTCTGAATAGGAACCTGCTGCGTGTAATCTGCAATGCTATTAATCGTCTTAAAATTGTGTGCCCGGCCAAACTGCGTATCAGCGTTCGCTTTGATAATACGATTCAATACACGTTGCTGTTGTGTCAACGGCTGATGTGTCGCGCGATGAAATGGCCACCAATATACGACCCTTGCCACCTGCACTGACGATATCGTAATGATGTTTCGCCATACAGCCCTCATCCCCAACATTGAAATAGGTCGCTTATCCAGTCCTACTGTAAACGGTGCTTTTAACTGCGCCATGAACGACATCGGATAAGCATCATTATATAGGCCTAATGTTTCGACTTGTTTCTCTTTAGGTAAAAACCAGCTGCCAAACAATAAATCCCAGACAATGGTGTTATTGCCATAATTGCTACTAGACTCTTCAATCGATTTTGCATGATGCCAGCGATGTAACTCTGCCGTACTAAATATGTAATTGAGCAGACCAAACCGCAGGTCAATATTACTGTGTTGAAAAAAACCGTTCAGCGCATAAAACACAAAGTAAAGCGCCAGCACTTCGGGCGCGACACCTAATAAGATAAAAGGCAATGCATCAAAAACAAACTGCAAGGCCTTATCGATCGGGTGGAAACGCCCAGTGTTCACCCAGTACAACTTATCCGTTGAATGATGAACCGCATGAAGACGCCACAAGAAGGAATAGTTGTGCGCTGCACGATGCACCCAGTAGCGTAAAAAATCAGCCAGCAGTATCATCGCTATTGCCTGTAGCCCAATAGGCCAATCATGAACCCAAAGCGTACTGAGCGACCAATCTTTTGATCCCGACTCGGTTAACAATGTTAACGCGATTAAAAAACCAAGTAGCCTTGGTAGTAGAATTTGAACCAACAGCATATAGGTGGCGTCAGCTTTCACCTCATCACGTTCGGGGCGCCACTGCTGTCGATACGGATGCACCCATTCCAACCACGTAATGATAAGTGCACCACTTAACACAGGCACATAAGTCGCGATAGGCAATGCAAACCCTTGCGCCATTAGTTGCAAGTGCGCCATCACTGCTATGGCAATCACCAGCGGATAGCTGAACCAAGACAATACAAATTTTGAAAGTAACTGTGTCATATTATTATCTTCTTATTTTTGACCAAACCGATAATGAAACTGCCCCACGACAATCACAAAGAATGCCAACACCAAATGAAACACAGACGGAATTGGTTGATCCCACCAATCATGCTCACTGAGTTCAGCAACGCTGATGATTAAGCGCAGCAGCATAAATAAACAATATGCTCCACCCATCATGATTAACCAAGATCCCATACGGCGGTTAGCCACAATCTGTACACGTGAAAATTTCAGCGCTACGTTGCTCATCACCACAATGATAATCAGCTGTGACATAACTAATACACTATAAGGAATACTGTCGCTATGCCAATGCTCAAAGGAAGGCAGGAAAGGAATTTCTAAAAAATACACTAGTAACTGTGCAGAGACCCTGATGCAAAATAATAACAGCAGCACCCAGAAGATTTTTGAATATGTGATAAAAGTTATACGTTCCATGTTGCTAAGAGTCTAGCATAGCCAATGGCGCATGAAACAAGACACGAGACGGCTTTCCCATAACAAACACCGCTCATGTAAGTCTATGCTTACAAATGCTATTCAAGAAGACTACACCTGGCCATAGATCCACTAACGGGGAGTTTATGAGCATACTATTAAAGGGTACTGACCCCTTTTATTATTTAACAACATCAAAACGACCGTTATTAGATGCTACACTCAGTGGGGATTCACAATACTCCGTCACATAGTTAACATCTTCACCTTTAGCGATAAGCGCTCTGACCTGCAATTCCAGATGAGATTCGTTTTTATAAATTGTTCTAAGTAAACTCATTTTAGTTCGTCTTATTGATTATTATTCGCACACGATAAATCGGAAGTAAATGTGGTCTCCCCCCCCCTATTTACTAGAAAATTATTTACATCACTAGGGTTTATACTTTGAGGTACGTTCTGCTAATTCCAAAAAATAGTCATTCAACAAGCTACGACCAGACACCTTATTTCCAATACAGGATGGATGAATCGAAAGAGTTAATTCATACAGAAATTCTCCCTCACTATCATCTCTTACACTAGAATTAAAATCTTCAGATGGAATATACACGTTTGCTCGCGTTAAACGAAAATACTTTTCTATCCCCTGAGGGAAATGCGAAATTAAATCATGAAACTTTTCATCATTATCAACTGACATAAAGAACCAGGCTGAGAAAAACCGATCGTTTTCGATTTCCAGCTCCTCGATAATTTCGGACCAATTTTTCTGCACATAAAAACTATCTAGATCCTCAATGTGAGAATTACATTTTCGAATTAACTCAATGAAATCGACACCTTCTAAAGCCGCACATAGAGAATCAAATCCTCTATTTTTCTCCAATTCAATGCTTTCAAGTTGTTCTTTTTTAGAATCAACTGCTTCAGAATATGCTTCATAATCGGTGAAATGTCTTGGACCGCCAAATCTAGGTATTTCATCTGATTGATAATAATCATAGTGATCCGGGTCATAATGATCACTGTGCTCTAAGTAGCTTCTGTGCTTTATGTGAAATGTATAAAACTGCCCATCTTCTAAGGCATATCCATCACCTAGATGGTCCGCAATCTGAGCCGTACCTATGACAGGCCGCTGATCATTCGGGTACATATAATCGATATACCACTCGTAGCTCCCGTGTTTATCATCAAAATAAACAGAACGAGGACGTAAGAAGTGTTTTTCTGGTAACCCGATTGCTTCAAGATCGCTTATTCGCGATTTAATAGAATCCAGATGGTGATCTCGGTATGAACCAATTCTATTCTTTAAATGAAAATAGTATCCTTTATATGTTACTACCCAATGGTTTGGGCTTTCTGTTGCATAGATTTGCCAATCTTCTGCTTCAGCTGATACAGGAAAGAAGCGCTGTGCAAGTGCCCAGTTTTTAGGAGTAGAAAGCAATTGCTCTATTTTCACAGAATCCCAATACGTAGCGACTAATGGATTTTGCAAATTATTAGATATACCTTCTAGCCTGCTCACTACTCCAGAAGATGGGTGGGTCGAACAGGCGAGTAAGTAGGCATGGCAATTGTGGTGAGCACAGCTATCCGATATCTCATCTAAATCATTTATGCCGACTGATTTACCGCTATGTGCGTTGTGTTTACATTGAATTAACCATCGCCGTTCATCAGGCTCAAAGAAGCTTCCTCTTTTCTCGATGCAAACCAAATCCCGCCCACCGTCGACACCTTTGCCACTCCAGTGAACAATAAACCCATGACGAAATATCAGTTCTCTTATGAGCAATTCAAAATCTTGCCCATCTTGAGCCAATTCTTTGAAGTCGAGCATTTATCTAGTCCTATGAAATAGTAATTCCTGTGATCAAAAATCTTCAAACACCATAGTTTTATCGTGCATATTGCAGATAAGTCGTCCTTTCTTCTTACTTTTCAATTCTCGCCAAACCTCAAATCCTAAAAGTATTGCGTGCTCCCATTGCTTTGAAGTACAACTTTTTACTTCAAGGTGTCTGGTGAGCATCTTAATAGTTGAAAGCAATTCATAATCAACTCCACCCACCCCTTCAAAAAAATTATGATTTCTTGCATATTCAAATACAAGGGCTGATATTGCTTCATCAATGACAGAAGCACGGCCTCCGTCTTCAATTTCATCAATATCATCATCAGTTTTACGCTTGCACTTTAGAAACCTTCGGGAAATCGGTGACCACCCTAAAACTACTACATAGGCAAAATGAAACGCATCATGAAATCTGTAGTAATCATCACTATAGGCATTATCCCTTAGGTGATCACCAAACTTCACTCCATTAACCGTAACTCTTGCGTATTTCTTACTATCACTTTCATCCACCTCTTCAAATACAGCAACAAATTCCCTAGGTAACTTTTCGCTTTCTTCACGGCCATCATCAAAAAAGTCACCATCAAAGTCCAATTGCCCATGAGCACGCAAATCATTCCATCTCTCTGATGTTTTTTGCAAACTTTTATTTAAAACCTCACTTAACTCTATGCCTTCATGTGTTGCAATCGAGGCCAAATACCACATGATGTCACCTAGCTCTTCGATGATCTTTTCTTCAAATAATTTATAACTACTACCATCTCGGATTTTCTTTTTATACTCAGTTAACAATTCGCCAACTTCACCAGACAAACCAAGAAGTGATATAGAGAGAGCTTCATTTGTATGTTTGTCGAATTGACTGGTGTCAGAAGCTTTTGCTTGATAATCATTTACATCCATTTAATGCCTCCATATCCACCCCCCATTTAGGTGGAAAAAAATATTTAATAGGTTTTAAATTTATTTTAAATAACTGTTTTATTTTTGTTCTACCGGAAATCCCTTGTATTTCCGGATGTGCAATTCGGCAATATTTATCTGTCTCACAAAATATATTTTGTATATCGATATACTGAAGTCTTCTACCGCCTAATGTTTTAAAATCCAAACCAAGCCTTTCAAATTCATATTCTTGCCTGTCAGCTAGGATTTTTATTAATTCTATTTCTGTAACCCCTCCTAATGATTTAAAACACTTTCGTATACCATCTCTTGCCCCAGGCCCTGGTATTGTAAATTCTGATTCTGAAAATTCAGTTAATTCACTATAATTAATATCAGTTATATATTGATAAGCTAAAAAATTCCCGATTAATGGGTAATTTAACAACAGATCGTATCCGGCGCTCATATTTCTGCAGTCTTGTATTCTTTCCGGCAGCTTCTCTTTCATCATTTTATTAACCAACATCAGATGACCATGATGCTTCCTTGTAACATCAAACTCCTTACACCCAGAAGCCATCATATACGCATTTGAATAAAGAACAGTTCCATTATTCATTTCTTTATCAAGATAGTTTTTATATCTAGTAACACTAAAATTTTCTTCACAAATTGCATCGAACTTTTCTTCAAGCAATTCCCATGTCTCAATTTTATTAAACAGCTTAAACAAAATAATCCTAAGAAAAATATCCCTTCCACTATAACGATCATCATATATAACATTCTTAATTAGATACTGACTAACTCTATCGCAAGATCTGTAAGCGTTAGTAAACTTATATTTTTTTAAAATATCATCGTCTGTAATGCCATCCGTAATACCATGTAATCTATTTATAAAAACTTCTTGTCTTTTATATGCAAACTTCCAATACGTATCATATGCAATCGTTGGCTTTATTGGTTCAAGACTCTTAAACACAGGTTCTGCTCGTTTCATTATCATAATTAGAGATATTTCCCAACTATCTTTGATGCTTGTGACTTTTTCATTCCGCCTATGCCAAGCACGCTTACTATACAATTCAGTCCCACCATTTTCAGGCCCATTTGTTTTGCCATAAATTGTCCTAAACGAATCAATCCAATATAATTTCCATAAGCCCTATCAGATAAATACTGCACTGCATAAATAGCATTGACTGATAATGTTCCAGAAGAATTATTGGGAATAAAACAGACTTGTTGTAGGCATGGGAAGCCTCTTTGCGGCTGAGCAGAATGATCTAGAGTCGGATCGAAAATTGTTGCTATTAAAGCACTTCTTCTATGAACCGGATTTCTACCCCCAGGAATACCATTATATGTATCAATAATATGCTTTAATTGATTAACACTCTCACCATAACTCTCACCATAAGAAGTTAACCTTCTAAAGTAATGCCCATTCCTATTTTTGCTCTCTTTCTTTGCATACTTCCATACTTTACCAAATCTCTCATACACCGAACTATTTCCATGCGATAAGCTAACAGGGAAAATTGTTCCAGCAGTTGTCTCAATTAGTGGCTGCTTTATCTCTTCAAGAAATGAATTTAAATCATTTTCAAGCTCACCTTTATGAACATATTCTTCATCAGAAACCTTAATTTTCATTATGACAGGTGATATCTCACTGACTTTTTCATCTACCATTACTTGGAGTGCCTTCAGCCAGCATTCCGCAACAGAATTCCCTTCTATAATCATACTACTTCCTCTTCATGTCTAAATTGATACATCCCAGAGTAATTCTTACGACTAACTCTGATGTATGCTCCCCAATTATCATTAGTAAGTTTTGATATACCTGGGCTAATGGCCTCATACATTTGAATATCAAACAAGTCTAATTTATTAATAATTTGAGGCCCTTCAAAGTCGCAATTATTATCAACAATAATAAAATCTCCAACTTCAACATCAATTGCCCTTTCTCGCCACCAATCCCCGACAATAAAAATCTGTCCGTTAGTTTTTATTGGTGATATCGTTGCTTTTATATCTTGTAGCTTTATTGGCTTAATATTTTTGTATGTTGCCGCATTAATTAATTTTAAATTTAGATGTAGTTGCGCCAAAAACGCGGTGAATGAAAGACCAAAATATTTTGAAAGCATGTATGCTTCTTGAGGTTCCAGCGAATCAAAATCTATACCCAGATCTTTTGACGCTCGCATTACTGCTGACGAAGGCATTAATAGCATTCCTGCAAAAAAATCCGCCTCTTTTTCTATTTCCTTATCTGAGCCCTTTTCAATAATTTCATCAATGACCGTCCCGTGTCCCAGGATATGGTGTCCAATCTCATGTGCACATGTAAATCGTTTTCTTCCTTCTGGTCTATCAGCAGATATCAATATCACACCATCATCAGCAAGATACATTCCTTCAAATGAAGGTATATTCACAAACCGTATATCAATCCCCATGGATTCTGCTAAGTTATATGGGCATATTGGCACGTTCGTACTTACATCAAGGAACCTTTTCCTTGTTTGAAGTGCTTTTGCAACAATTTGGTTAGCCCTAACCTTATTCAACATCGCTACCCTTACTCTTAATAATTTTTATTGTATTAAGAAGAGTATCCAAATCATCTTGTTTCATTGAGCTTAATTCACGTGCGGCTGCAAGTATGTCTTTATTTAATTTTTCTTTTTCTATCTCACCATCAATTAACCATGAACTCTCGACGCCAAACAATTCTGCAAAGGCTGTTAATTCATCAGCTTTTACATTACGACGCCCAGCCTCTATCTCACTTATTGTTGGCCTATGAAAACCAAGTTTTTTTGCAGTTTGCCCCTGAGAGAGTCCGGCAAGTTCTCTGGCATGTTTAATCCTTTTTGCTAATATTTTTTTGTCCGTCATTTCTCCCCCTGATCAACTAAATTCTTAATCGCTTTCACGATGTCATTTATAGTGTCTTTTTCAGGAGGCTTTTTAAGAAATACTTTTTCAGGAGGCAATTCACACTTGAATACATCTTCCAAATCAATCAAAACCTCTATCGCTCGTAAACTATCAAAACCAAAGTCCTGAAGATCATCTAAAAGCACTGTTTTACTTTCAATTACTGGTACAACATCACCAGAATCCTCAATATTACTTTTAATATAGTGTATTAATTCCAATTCAATTTGTTGCATTTCCATGCTATCGCTCCTACTTCTTACGGATGGTAAGATTATCTTACCACCATAATCTAGTTTGTCAATTGGAATAAAACACTATAATAAAAGGGGCAGTGACAAGCGCATCTCATTATCATTTGCCACTGTCCCTTTTATTCAAACTAACACTATTAGATATTCCAGCCAGATTGCCCCTATATATAAATGATCCCAGCACAGGGTAACTACCATTCAACAATACGGAAATAGCTCCAAAGCATTATCAAATATATAGAACAGCAAGTTGAAAGAATTAAGCGCTCAACTTAGCGCTGAGGGGAAAATTTGAAACTGTTTATAGAAAGTATAGAAGTGTGAAAAGTATACCCGAGAGTATACCCCGCATAAAAAAAGGCTTACGCAAAATACGTAAGCCTTTGATTGTATGGCGCGCCTGGAGCGATTACTCGGGCTTTGCCCTCGCCCTGCGGGTCAGCCTTCGGCTGTTCTGCACAACTTCGTTGCTTGTCGAACGAACCTTTAAATGTCGGGCGTTCCTAAACCATCTTCAGGCGGTACAAACAAAAACACCTCCACAAGGGAGGTGTTTTTGTTTGTATGGCGCGCCTGGAGCGATTCGAACGCCCGACCGCCTGGTTCGTAGCCAGGTACTCTATCCAGCTGAGCTACAGGCGCTTTAAGAGGCGAGCATTATCCTTGGAATGAATGATTCAGTCAAGATAAGTTATGGCTAATGTAGGATTGGATATAGGTATTATTTAGATGCTATGTGCCGGTTTTAGGTTGCTCGGGATTGTCGCTGCTGCGAGCAGCGACCAAACTATCTCCGATAGCTTGTCGAACCTGCTTTTTATTTTTATCGAGGGTTCGAAATCCTAACTACCCGACAAACAAAAAAAGCCCCCAGAAAGGGGGCTTTTTTTGTTTGTATGGCGGAGAGCGAGGGATTCGAACCCTCGATAGGGATTAACCTATACACCCTTAGCAGGGGCGCGCCTTCAGCCGCTCGGCCAGCTCTCCATAATTCTTTTAACGCTATTTTCCACTAACCGGTCTACAGCGAGGCGCTATTATATAGATAACTACGCCCAGCAAAAAGCCCTAAACAACAATTGTTTAGGGCTTTTTTTTACTGTCCTGTTTAATTTCACCTCGCATTCATGCAAGGTTGGCTAAAAACTGTCCAGATTTTACTACTTGAGGTGTGAAAAATTATTCACCAACCGCTTCCGGCTCCTCTTTTTCTTTCTGAATACGATCGTAAATTTCTTCACGATGTACGCTGACATCTTTCGGCGCATTAACACCAATACGTACCTGGTTTCCCTTAACACCAAGCACAGTGACAGTGACTTCATCACCAATCATCAGTGTTTCACCTACTCGTCTTGTCAAAATTAACATTGCCATTCTCCTGAGTCGAACTATTACAACTGGGTTGAGTCTTCCAAATCTCTCGATCTATATAGCGTCCAATCAAAAAAAATCTGTACCCATTTTTCCAAAAAAGTAGTTTCAATGCTGCTTAACTACTCTATCCCTAAGTTAGCCCGCCGTGGCCTTATTATTTTCATTTACTATCTTTACATTCTATACCTTGCTGCCACTAGGTATAGCTTATCCCGATAATTCTTTTATTCCTGTTCTAAATCAAAGGCTTGGTGAAGTGCCCGCACCCCTAATTCCAGATATTTTTCATCAACAACCACTGATATTTTGATTTCAGAGGTCGAAATCATACGAATATTGATACTTTCTGCTGCAAGAGTAGAAAACATCTGACTCGCGATGCCCGCATGCGATCTCATCCCTACTCCGACTAATGAAATTTTGACTATTTTGTCGTCACCCGAAACCTCGCGTGCACCCAAATCATTGGCCACGTTCTGTAAGACTTCCATGCCTTGTTCAAAATCATTACGGTGTACCGTGAAGGTAAAATCGGTAGTCGCATCGGCTGCCACGTTCTGTACGATCATGTCGATTTCAATGTTCGAATCAGCAACAGGCCCTAAGATACGCGATGCAACACCCGGTTCATCGGGTACACCTAATATGGTCAACTTCGCTTCATCCCGATTAAAGGCGATACCTGATATTAACGGTTGTTCCATGCTTTTATCCTCAACACTGATCAGCGTGCCGGGACCATCTTCAAACGAAGATAGCACCCGTAACGGTACGTTGTACTTGCTGGCGAATTCCACCGAGCGAATTTGTAACACTTTCGAGCCAAGACTGGCCATTTCCAGCATTTCTTCATATGTAATTTGCGGCAAACGACGTGCTTCAGGCACAACACGGGGGTCGGTGGTGTATACACCGTCCACATCAGTGTAAATCTGACACTCATCAGCCTTAAGCGCAGCGGCCATCGCCACCGCAGTGGTATCTGAGCCACCACGTCCTAAAGTAGTAATATTGCCTTGTTCATCAACACCTTGGAAGCCAGCCACGATAACAACACGACCTGCATCTAAGTCTGTGCGCACGCGTGAGGCGTCAATATCTTTAATGCGCGCCTTGTTATGCACGTTATCGGTCAAGATGTGGACTTGGCTGCCAGTATAAGAGCGAGCAGGACAATCACGTGCTTCCAGCGCCATGCTTAATAATGCAATAGTGACTTGTTCGCCGGTTGAAAGCAGTACGTCCATTTCTCTTGCAACCGGGCGATCAGAAATTTCACTGGCTAAACCTACAAGCCGGTTTGTCTCTCCACTCATTGCCGAAACAACAATGATCATGTCATTACCTGCCGCACGCTCACGCACGACGCGATCAGCCACCGCTTGGATACGCTCAACCGTACCCACTGATGTACCACCAAATTTTTGAACAATTAGCGCCATATTGATCCATTTAGCCCATTACAGAGCATACCTGAAAAGCCCCGCAACAAAAGGCGGGAATTAAACACGAATTTAGACTGAATATAAAGGAAAATTTGCTTATTAACTGACTGTTTCACTAACCCAATTGGTTACGCTCGCCAATGCCCCATCCAGTGCCTCAGGGTTATTCCCCCCCGCCTGTGCCATATCAGGCCGACCACCGCCTTTACCCCCCACTTGTTGGGCAACACAATTCACCAAATCACCGGCTTTAATACGATCCGTTGCGTCTTTGCTGACCCCCGCAATCAGAGTGATTTTCTCACCGTCTACTGAACCCAAAACAATCGCAGCGGTACCGAGTTTATTTTTTAATTGATCAACCGTGTCACGTAATGATTTCGCATCTGCACCATCAAGACGCGCGGCCAGTACATTAATGCCGGCAACGTCTTCAGCTTGAGAGGCAAGATCACTCCCTGCCGAACTTGCCAACTTACCTTTTAGCTGTTCAAGTTCTTTTTCTAATTTGCGCTGGCGTTCTAATAACTGGCCCACTTTATCTGACACATCATCGCGGTTGCCTTTAACCAGTTTCGCAAGACTTGCCAGTTTTTCTTCATCTTCAGTAATTCGTTGAATCGCTGCTTGCCCTGTTACTGCTTCAATACGACGCACACCGGCAGCCGTACCGGTTTCATTAATAATTTTAAATAAACCAATGTCACCCGTACGTTTAACATGCGTGCCGCCACATAGCTCAACTGAAAATTCACCCATGCTTAATACACGGACTTCATCATCATACTTCTCACCAAAGAGCGCCATTGCGCCAGACTCGCGTGCATCATCAATCGCCATGAGTTTGGTTTCAACTTGATGGTTAGCACGAATATGTTGGTTAACAATATTTTCTATCTCAACCATTTGTTCTGTTGTCACGGGTTCAAAATGCGAAAAGTCAAAACGTAAGCGTTCAGGATCAACGAGTGAACCTTTTTGCGTTACATGCTCACCTAATACTTTACGCAATGCTGCATGCATGAGATGTGTTGCAGAGTGATTTAATTCCGTTGCTTGACGTGCCGTTTCATCAACTTCAGCAGTTAGTTTATCCCTCGCCGTAATGACACCATTTGCCACACCAATATGAGTGAATACACCACCACCTTGTTTACGTGTATCGGAAACATTAAACACAACATCGTTTGCCGAACGTAAAATACCTTGGTCGCCCACTTGCCCACCTGACTCTGCATAGAATGGTGTTTGTTCAAGAACAATCGCTGCTTGCTGCCCTGCTTGTACTTCTTGCACCTGCTCACCATCAACAAACAAAGCGATAATGTCACTTTTATCTTGGAGGTGTTCATAGCCACTAAATAGGGTTTCACCCTCAATGCCAAGATCATCTGTTGTAACTACTTCAAACTTACCTGCGGCACGTGCGCGTTCGCGTTGTGCTTCCATGGCTTGTTCAAAGCCATCACTATCCAATTCAAGGTTACGTTCACGGGCAATATCGCCGGTTAAATCGAATGGAAAACCGTAGGTGTCATAAAGTTTAAAGATCGTTTCACCGGGAATAGTATTACCCTTTAAGTCAGCAATCGCTGATTCCAAGATCTTCATGCCTTGATCAAGTGTTTCAGCAAAACGTTCTTCTTCAGTTTTTAAAATGCGCTCAACTTGAGGTTGCGCTTTTAATAATTCTGGATAGGCTTCGCCCATTTCCTTGCACAACGGTGCAACCAGTTTATAAAAGAACGTATCTTTAATACCGAGTTTATAACCGTGACGAATCGCGCGACGAATGATACGACGCAATACATAACCGCGACCTTCGTTCGAGGGAATAACTTCATCGACAATTAAAAAACTACAGGCACGAATATGATCGGCAATAACACGTAGTGAAGCCTGTTTTAAGTCATCTGTCCCGACAAGGGTGGCAACGGCCTTAATTAAGTTTTGAAATAAATCGATATCGTAATTTTCATGGCCGTTTTGCAAAATGGCTGCAAGACGCTCCAATCCCATACCGGTGTCAACCGAAGGTGCTGGCAAAGGATTTAACGACCCTTCCTTGTCTCGGTCGTATTGCATGAAGACCAAGTTCCAGATTTCGATATAACGATCGCCATCTTCTTCTGGCGTACCGGGTGGGCCACCTGCAATATCTTCACCGTGGTCGTAAAAAATTTCCGTGCAGGGTCCACATGGACCGGTGTCACCCATTGACCAGAAATTATCACTTTCGTGATCTTTGCCACCGGGTTTATCACCAATGCGTGAAAAACGTGATGCATCTACACCAATTTCTTTTAACCAAATGTCTGCAGCTTCATCATCTTGTTCGTAAACGGTGATCCACAGTTTTTCTTCAGGCAGTTTAATAACCTCGGTTAAAAACTCCCATGCATATTTAATCGCATCTTGTTTGAAGTAATCACCAAAGCTAAAGTTACCCAACATTTCAAAAAAGGTATGGTGGCGTGCGGTGTAACCCACATTTTCTAAATCATTATGCTTACCACCGGCACGCACACAACGTTGCACACTGGTCGCACGGTTGTAATTACGCTTTTCTTGGCCAAGAAAAGTTTCTTTAAAAGGAACCATGCCCGCATTCGTAAAAAGTAACGTTGGATCATTACCCGGCACAAGTGAACTACTTGAAACAACCTCATGACCTTTGTCATGAAAGTAATCAAGAAAAAGTTGTCGAATTTCGTTGGTGCTCATCATAGTGCTAGTCTTCCAAACCTGTTACTGCCGCATTTATTTGTGCGTGCGAAAAACCTCGGTACTGCAAAAATTTCATTTGTTTGGCGCGCACGGAAAATTCTTCTGGTTGCTGCTCGCCAAATTTTTTATTCCTTACATCAAGTGCTAAGGCAACCCAATCAACTTCACTCTGCTCAATTGCATCACTAATCAATTCGCTTGCCACACCACGTTCTTGCATTTCCATTCTAATCCGCTGCAAACCATAGCCTCGTGCGCTGCGCATCCTAATATATGCCTCGGCATAACGCTCATCACTCAGCAGGTTATCAGCAACAAGCTGCTCAATAACCTCGGTAATCATTTCGGATGGGAAGTCTTTTTGTTGTAACTTGCGGGCCAGCTCAAAAACAGAATGCTCGCGCCGAGCGAGCATATTCATAGCTGACTGGTATGTTTTATCTAACATAGGCTATATACAACAGAACGAATCCAGTCCACGCATTCCATATATTCATACATCTCAATAGCGGCGTAGTTTAGCCTTTCTCGGCGGACACATAAAGCATAAGGGGCGCTTGAGCGCCCCTAATTGCTTATTTTTTAAGCGATTGCCTCTTCAGCCTCGTCATCGGACTCAACTTCTGCTGCATTTTCAGCTGCGCCTTTTTTCGGCAATAGCTTGGTGCGGATTTGCTGCTCAATGTCATCGGCTATTTCAGGGTGCTCTTTAAGGAAATTGCGCACATTATCCTTACCCTGGCCAATGCGCTCACCGTTATAGCTGTACCATGCACCAGCTTTATCAACGATATCCTCTTTCACGCCAATATCGATCAATTCACCTTCATGCGAAACGCCTTCACCATACAAAATATCGAAAACAACCTGTTTAAACGGCGGAGCAACCTTGTTTTTAACCACTTTAACCCGTGTTTCATTACCGAGGATCTCATCACCCTTCTTAAGCGCACCAATACGGCGAATATCCAAACGTACCGAAGCGTAGAACTTTAAAGCATTACCACCCGTGGTTGTTTCAGGGTTACCAAACATTACACCAATCTTCATACGCAGCTGGTTAATAAAGATGACCATGGTGTTTGAGCGTTTGATGTTCGCTGTTAATTTACGTAATGCCTGTGACATCAAACGTGCCTGCAAGCCCATGTGCGAATCACCCATGTCACCTTCAATTTCAGCCTTAGGTGTTAACGCGGCGACCGAATCCACGATCAACACATCAACCGCGCCAGAACGCACCAACATATCGGTGATTTCTAGTGCCTGCTCACCTGTATCAGGCTGTGAAACCAATAAATCTTCAACATTAACACCGAGTTTTTCAGCATAAGAAGGATCAAGTGCGTGCTCTGCATCAACAAAGGCGCATGTGCCACCGGCTTTTTGAGCTTGGGCAATCACATGTAATGTCATGGTTGTTTTACCCGAAGACTCTGGACCATAGATTTCAATAACACGTCCTTTCGGTAAGCCACCTACACCCAATGCTAAATCAAGGCCAATTGAGCCTGTTGATACAACCTCAATATCATTATTAATACCATCTTCGCCTAGGCGCATTACCGAGCCTTTACCAAACTGCTTCTCGATTTGTCCTAGTGCTGCTGAAAGTGCCTTGCTCTTTTGATCATCTTTGTTAGCCATGGTGCTTCTCCAATATATCTCGTTATTAATATTGTCTTGTTATTGCTGCCGGCGTCGCCCGTAACAGCTTATGGACGTAGATTAGGCCATACTTTTAATTATGTCAATACTTTTTACCACCTATGTATTTTATACGCTATAGTATTTTCTAGTAGCACCTACTTTAGGAGGCTATAATTCACCGGTATTAGACGGAGCAGCGGTATGGTAACGACATTTAAAGGCCCAGCGGATATCAAGTGGAATACCCGCCAACGCTTGCAATATATTGAAATCATGGCATTTTATACGGGTGTGGTAACCCGTAGCGACGTTGCGCGCAGTTTTGGTATCTCAGATGCCGCTGCCACTAAAGACCTAAAACTCTACGGTCAAATGGCGCCAGATAACCTCAATTACGTGCATACCGTATTTGGATTTGTGCCAACAGAAGGCTTTACACCCATGTTCGCAGAATTAGAGCCGCAGGTGGTTTTGCCTATGATAGCCGCCAATCTCGCTGCCAGCGGTGGCCCCAACGAGGATGCCTTGCTCTATGGTATCCCGATGGAGGAACTTCCCCTACCCGTCCGTCTGCCAGATCGCGATGTCTGTGCGCAGGTAGTACGTTCTGTAAAACAAAACAAAAAATTGCGCATGGTTTATAAATCACTTTCTGATCATGATGAAGATGATGTGCGTACGATTGAACCACACTCGTTAGTCAACACCGGGCTGCGTTGGCATGTGCGAGCCTACAACACAGAGACTTACGATTTTCGTGACTTTGTATTATCGCGTTTTGTTGCTGCAGACATGCTCGATGAAGAAGCCGAGTCCAGTGCACAGTATGATGATGACTGGGTAGAACCGATCACTCTACAACTAGCACCACATCCAAATCTAAAATCACGCAAACAGGAAAGTTTATTAATTGATTACCGTGCGGTTGATGGTGTGATTGAGCTGGATGTTAAACGTGCTTTAGTTGGTTACTTATTACATCGGCTTTCGGTTGATACCACGGCTGATCAATCAATGAATCCAAACGCCTATCAGCTTGTTCTTGTTAACCGAGATGAAATCGAACCGTTTGCAGGTTGGGCCTTTTTGTAAATACAAATAAACGATTGATAAAAAACTGCCTTCCATGGCAATAAAGTTGGGAGTAGTCATCCTTGAGATAAAACGTATAAATTTTTTAATGTTTCAGTATTTCTTTGACCTTTGCTTGTACTACCGGCAATACTTCCGCTCCAAACCATGGGTTTTTCTTCAGCCAAATATTATTTCTTGGGCTTGGGTGAGGTAATGGAATGACCCCTTCTGTGTATGATCGCCAGGCCTTTACAGTTTCTGTCAGATTGGTTTTTTTCGATGAGTCAAGATGCCAATCGATGGCGTATTTGCCGATCAACAGTGTCAACTCTATCCGAGGCATCATATTCAATATACGCTGCCGCCATAATGGTGCACATTCCACCCGCGGAGGAAGATCACCCGAACGCCCTTTACCGGGATAACAAAAACCCATTGGTAAAATAGCTATTCTGTTCGCATCGTAAAATACTTCTGGTGATACGCCCATCCAATTTCGTAACCGTTCACCACTCGGGTCATCAAAAGGAATACCACTTTCATGAACAGCCAAACCAGGCGCTTGACCTGCAATAAGGATTGTCGCTTTAGTGCTGAGCTGAAAAACAGGCCTAGGTTTAAACTCCAGATAGGTTTTACAAACCTGACAATTTTGCATTTCATTTATCAATGCATGAAAAGAATGATTCATTTTTTTCATATCACCTTATTAAAAAATTGAGCCTGCCAGATAACATGGCAGACTCATATTAATGCCTTATAAAAGGCTATTTACCACCAACACCTGCTTCACCTTTTGATTTCGCAGCCCGTAATACAGGGTAATGCTGAGTAAACACATTGTCATATTTAGCGTTTGGTGTATGACAAGACATGCATACCTTTTGTGGCAAAACATTGGCTGATTTTTTTAAGCCTTTGTAATTGTCATTCGTGAATCTAAAGAAGCCCCAGTTCCCATTCGATTTAGGGAAACGTTTTTTACTTTTAACCATAGCTTCAAGACCAATATAGTCACCCATGAAATAACCATTACCGCTATATGTACTTTTACTACCGACACTAACGAGTTCTTTGATGATGACAGTGCCATCGCGGAATTCACCTGCTTTTTTCCAAACAGCCCAACTCGCCGGATCAATATAAACATTGTGAAATTCAGGAAAAGCAGCTTTGCCATCGTTCATATCATTAGGTGTTAGTGGCGCACCAATAAAAATCCATTCACGATAACCCATTGGTCGTTCTAGTTGGCCTTTATCGTCAAAGTGGGCGTAGCTATCTCCAGCATGTGTCACATCGCTAAACATCAAAGCAAGCGACAACGACAATATACTAAATATAATAACTTTCATAAGTGCATTACTCCTAAGCAACTGAATCTAAATTTACAACAGGGAAGTCAATTTCGGTTCCTGCTAAACGATTTAAATAATTAGTCATTAAGTTAAGAACAACATTACTGACAATTTCTAATACCACGCCATCACTGCCGCATATCTCACGAATGCTTGCTAATGTTTCATCGCTGACGGCACCTTGTGTGCGTACAATTTCCTGCGCAAATTTCATTATTGCTTCATCTTTCCGCAATTTGGCACTGGCCTTACGTGCCAATGAAACATCTTCGTCATTTAGGCCTTCGCTTTTGCCAATAGCCGCGTGCGCGCTTAAGCAATAACCACATTGATTTTCCTGTGCCACCGTAATTGCGATCATTTCACGTTCCTTGCCAATCAATTCACCCTTAGAAAGAGTTTCAGACAACTGCAAATAACCATTTAAAGTGGCTGGAGAATGAGCAAATGTGGTGAAGATATTAGGAAGCATGCCTAAATTGTTTTTAACGGCCTCGAGCACGTCTGCTGTTTTAGAATCAAGTTTTTCGATATTTACTGGATTGATACGTGACATAAAAATATCCTCTATTAAATGTTGATATACTTCGCCTCATTGGCGTAAAAGGGATATTGGCAATTTTTTTGGTGCTATATGTATCATTTAGTGCTAATTTTTACACATATAGTTCTTTAAAGGGGTTTTCATGGACGACAAGCTATCGATATTGCTTGAACACTTTTCTCTTCGAGCTCGCGTTTTTCAAGCTGGGCTCGTGTGCCGTTCTGGGAGTTATGACACTGGTAATGGACTTGGTTACATCCACGTACTTCGCTCGGGTCCACTCAGAGTAAGTGCAACAGGTAAAAAGCCCGTTACCTTAACCGAACCAAGCCTGCTTTTTTATATGAGCCCGGGTAACACCCATCACCTACGTCCGCTATCAGACAATGTCGATATGGTCTGTGCTTCGTTTGATTTTGGTACTGATCTAAATAATCCCCTGTCACATGCCGTGCCTGAAGGCATCATATTAAGACTGGAAGAAACGAAGGGATTAAGTGCCTGCTTGCAGCTACTGTTTGTAGAAGCACAAGAAAAAGATTCAGGGCAACAACCCCTTCTAGATAGACTGATGGAGGTTGTTATTATTCAATTATTACGCGAACTCATCGATCAAAAGCACTTGCAACTGGGGCTACTTGCTGGTCTAGCTGACTTACGTTTAGCAAAAGCCATTAATGCCATGCACGCAAAACCAGCTTCATCGTGGACATTACTTAATCTATCTAAAGTAGCCGGTATGTCGCGAGGTCAATTTTCTAAAGTCTTCAAAAATACCCTTGGCATCACCGTTGGGCAATATTTAAATAATTGGCGTATTAGTGTTGCACAATCACTACTAAAAAAAGGAAAGCCTTTACCACAAGTTGCCGATGATGTTGGCTACTCGAATGCCAGCGCATTATCGAGAGCATTCGTTGCTACCGTCGGTACATCTCCTGCAAAATGGAAAAAACAAAATTGATATATTGAGTGACCATTTAGCCTGACCTTCTTTAAAGAGTAGAAATAAAAAAAAACCGCTGCAACGCAGCGGCTTTCCTTTGTAAACAATATAACTAATTAGAAACCAGCAATACCTTGAATGCTTCCTAAAGCACACTCCTCTGCTGGTTCGCCGTTGTAACAACGCTCAAGAAAATTATCAATGCCCGGATTCAATGTTGCGAATGGCTCTAAGCCTGGTGCTTGACCTGCAATGTTAGTCAGATTCGACAATGAACCATCTTCACGATCAATTGTCAGTCGACCAATCATTCCAACTCGAGGCTGTAAGAAGTATAAATAATCACCGATAACGCGTACATCAATACCGTGGTTACCTGTAGCATCAACATCTAGCAAAGCTGAAGGATCAGGGTAACTAACTTCAGTATTCAGATCGTCAAGACTACCATCATCATTAATACGGAACCCGCTGATAAGACCGTCCGTTGCTGGGATGCCCGCTCCTTGTCCAATAATTTCTTTTACACGTGAAGGAACACCAAAACTAGATGCATACACATATGTGTCATTACCATCTTCGCCTTTTTTCATATCAAGCCAGCAAGTGGCAAATGAATCAACAGGAATTAAACCACCTTCGTTTAATGATAAACTGTTGTCATCATTTAGTGTGTATGCACCGATCGATGTGCTATTAGCATGTGTAACAATAACAGTTTCATCATCAGCGAACTGGAAACTAAATGGACCACCAGTACCACCAGCAAAACTAAAGCGTGTAATTGTTGGTGAGCCTAATAAATTATCACCACGATTCACATCAAAAACAGCCATCAAACCATCAGGCAACGCCAGTAAGCTACCATCTTCATCAAATGCTGCACCATCAAGACCCTTTACAGCCAGTGCTAAACGTTTTCCATCTGGTGAGAATGAAATATGAGATGGCGTAGTAATTGTTTCACCTGGCGCAGGAATCGGGAATGATTCTGAAATACCCGTAAGGTCAACAATATCACTATCATCATTAGTCAGAGGGCTTAAACCACATTTTTCACCAACACTGAAACCAGCAATATTGCCTTGATTACCATTGTTCAATACGTAAAGTGTCTTTTTGCGTAGCGCGAGGCTGTTTGGAAACACACCACGAGAGTCAACTACATCAGCAATACGTAAACCATTCTTACGAACACGGAATGATGTAATAGAGTTAGCACCCGCATTCACCGCAAACAGACATTTATTGTTCTTACTAAGCACTAATGAATCTGATGAGCCGAGGCTATCAGCTTGTGCAGAGACAAGTGGTAATACACCATTAGTTGCCAGATTAAATACACTAACTGTTGCAGACGGGCCTGAACCAATTTGTGGCCCATCTTCTGTCAGGCGACCTGTTGGGAACGAACCAACCAAGCTTAAATCACCATTTTCAGCGCGATCATACATAGTGACTTCGTTACCACGAAGACTGGTCGCCGAGTTAGTCATGATAAACAATGCGCCACGATCATTGCGTCGCTCATCACCGTCATCAGCGTATATAATTGGTGCGGTGATGACCGTACCTAACATGGCTAGCGCAAGACCAAGCTTGCTAGCTAATGTGTTTTTCTTAAAATCCATAATTGTTACCCCTCTAATATTAACTGCATTTATCAAATTTATGACTAAAATAGGTATCCATAAGGCTGAATTGAGATCGTATTAAAGTCTCTCTACAAGGCCTAAAACACCAATCTAAATGTTGATTTGATACTACAAAGATGTTGCAGCAACTTTGATACAAATCGTACAACGTTATATACAATTCGTATTTGATGAGTGGAAAATATATTGCGGTTCTAAAATTCGAAGATGATTATTACGTTGGACGCTATATAAAAGCGATGCAGAGAAACTAATATTTGCTGTAAAGATAATAGTGTTCTTTATTCGACACCCAATGAAAACTAAGCCGTCAATAAATTCAATACACCTTTCATCGCACTCACTACAGCTTGTTTGCGTACGGCTTCTCGATCGCCACTAAAACATTGCATCTCAGTCACCGTTTTTACTCCACGCACGACACCCGATACTTTTTCAGCACGTGACCATGCAAACCAAACTGTGCCGACCGGTTTTTCATCACTGCCGCCACCCGGCCCAGCAATACCACTGATCGCTAAACTAACACTGGCAGTGCTCTTGGCTAACACGCCTTCGGCCAAAGAACGGACGACGGCTTCACTAACTTCGCCACTAGCATTTATCACTTCTGCTGGCACATCCAGCATCTGCTGTTTAGCAAGCCCAGTATAAACAACGTATCCCCGCTCAAACCAAGCTGAGCTACCTGGTACATCAGTCATGCATTTAGCCACCCAACCACCGGTACACGACTCAGCTGTACCGAGCCTATCTCCTGTTTCGGTTAATTTTTCAGCGACTTGTTCTGCAAGTTGGTATAATTCTGTATCCATATTAAATAGTGTCGCATACTGGATAGATAAATTCAGATCATTGATACTACGCGTAAATAATATAAATTAGAACGCATGACTAAATCACCGCCACAATTTGAGACTCATACGCCGATGATGCGTCAATATTTGACCATCAAAGCCGAACATCCTGACACATTGCTGTTTTATCGCATGGGTGATTTCTACGAGTTGTTCTTTGATGATGCACAACGCGCGGCTGAATTACTCGATATTACCCTGACCCACCGTGGCAAAACCAATGGTGAGCCTATCCCGATGGCCGGTGTGCCTTACCATGCCGCTGATAATTATCTTGCCCGTCTTGTTAAATTAGGTGAATCCATTGCCATTTGCGAACAAATAGGCGATCCAGCAACTAGCAAAGGTCCCGTTGAACGCAAAGTTATGCGAATTATCACGCCGGGGACGGTGACTGAAGCCGCCCTGCTTGATGATCGCCAAAATGTTTTACTCGTTGCCATTCATTCTGAAGGTAAAGAAGATAAACAACGCTTTGGCCTTGCCTCTCTCGATATGAGCAGTGGTCGTTTTTGTATCATGGAGCTCGAAACTGAAAATGAGTTGGCTGGTGAGTTACAACGCCTGCAAGCAGCCGAGATCTTAATTGAAGAAAATAACTCAAGCTTAGTAGAAACAGTTTTCACTCAGATGCATCAACCACTCGCCCCGTGGTATTTTGAATACAGTACTGCGCATCGTCAGTTGTGTGAACAGTTTTCAACCAATGACTTACATGGCTTTGGCTGTGAAGATTTTAATGCTGGTGTTTGTGCAGCAGGTGCCTTGCTTCAGTACGTGCACAATACACAACGCAGCCAACTACCGCACATTCGTTGCCTGCAATCAGAATCACTGCATGACAGCATATTACTCGACGCGACTACCCGGCGTAATCTCGAAATCGATACCAACCTTTCAGGTGGTGAAGAACATACCCTACGCTATTTAATGGATAAAACAGCAACCGCAATGGGTAGTCGTTTAATGCAAAGTTGGTTGAACCGCCCTTTGCGCGATCACGATATTTTAAATCAGCGTTATGCTGCAGTAAGCACTTTGCGAGATAACGCAACTTACATTGCGCTTGCAAACACGCTACGAGGTATAGGCGACTGCCAACGTATTCTTGCTCGTATTGCATTGCGCACAGCAAGGCCCCGCGACCTTTCAACCTTACGCGATAGTCTTGCATTATTACCTGCGCTAAAAAAAGAACTCACACCATCTTCCGGCTTACTTAAACACGTTCATGATGACATTGATCCTCATACCGAATGCCAAACATTATTAAGTAAAGCCATTGTTGAAACACCGCCCGTTGTTTTGCGTGATGGCGGTGTGTTACGAGATGGTTATGATTCGGAACTCGATAAACTTCGTCATACCAGTGATGACGCAGAACAATATTTATTAGACCTTGAGCAAAGAGAGCAACAGCGCACCGGTATCAACACACTTAAGGTTGGTTACAACCGTGTACATGGTTATTTTATTGAACTTGGTCGTGGCCATGCAGATAAAGTCCCTGCTGACTACCAGCGCCGCCAAACCCTTAAGGCCAGTGAACGCTATATCATTCCTGAATTAAAAGCTTTTGAAGACACCGTGCTTAGTAGCCGTGAACGCTCATTGGCTCGAGAAAAAATGCTTTATGCCGAGCTACTTGATCGTATTGCCGAAGAACTTGAACCATTACAAGTTACTGTTAACGCAGTGGCCACATTAGATGTACTACAAAACCTTGCCGAACGCAGCGAAAGCCTCGATTTTTGTTCGCCAACACTCACTAACAATGAACAAATTGATATTCGCGGTGGACGACATATTGTTGTTGAACAAGCTATTGCCGAGAGCTTCATTGCCAATGACCTATTATTAGATCGACAGCGGCGCAGCCTGATCATTACTGGCCCCAACATGGGCGGTAAATCCACCTATATGCGTCAATTAGCGCTCATTTTAATTCTTGCCCATATTGGCAGCCATATACCAGCAAGTTCAGCAAAAATCGGCGAAATTGACCGAATTTTCACGAGAATAGGTGCATCTGATGATCTTGCCGGTGGCCGCTCTACCTTTATGGTAGAAATGACAGAAACAGCCAATATTCTCCATAATGCAACCCCGCAGAGCCTCGTACTCATGGATGAAATAGGCAGAGGAACAAGCACTTACGATGGCCTAGCCCTCGCTTGGGCGTGTGCGGAGCACCTTGCTGCCGATGCTGGCCCTTACACCCTGTTCGCGACTCACTATTTTGAATTAACCGAACTAGCCGAACAGCACGATGGTATGAAAAACATCCACTTTTCTGCCGCCGAACATTCTCAAGGCATTGTTTTTCTTCATGAAATACAAGAAGGTGCCGCCAGTCAGAGCTATGGGATACAAGTGGCGGCATTAGCAGGGCTGCCTAGTGGAGTATTACAAGCAGCAAAAGATCACTTGCAGCGCCTGGAAACCACTCCTTCTATCAAACCAGAGCCAAACAAGTACAAAGAAAGCCCATTAGAAAAAGCGATTGCTGCGTTGAATCTTGATGATTTGTCCCCCAAACAAGCCCTTGAAACGCTCTATCAACTCAAATCAACCTATAAAAATAACTAAAGCAATAATCTTCCTAAAATAACGCCACTATCTTCATAGTTTTACTCATAAACCCCTCTATTCATAGCTAAAGTTTATATACCCTATTGCCGATACAGGAAATTAGGACGCCGCGATCTTGTTTTGCTGCATCAATAAAAAGGGTTACTGTGAAAATACTATCACTTAGAAAGCTACCATTGCGCTATAAATTTGCTGCAATTGCCTTCCTTGGTATGTTGATGATCGCCCTAACCATGGAAATAGCCAATAAAATATCTTTAACAGCAACAATAAACAGGTTTAATACTGAATTACTTTCAATCCAAGAAACACTTTGGCAACGCATCTTAAAGAGACAATTCGAACAACTTGAAATTGGTACAAGCACTCTTCGCCGTGATCAGCGCATACCTCGTGCACTTTTCGATCAAGACAGTGAAACGCTCTATGAAAATGCCGATCAAATTTACACACGTTTGCTGGGTGCCGAAATACTTCAAGATCTAAAAATCATCAATACTACCAACGATATAAAATACCGTTCAGATGGACAAAAGAACAACACAAAAAGTAAAATGCTTGTTGTACAGGAAACCCTGAATGAAAAGGTTCTCAGTAAAGATGTTGAAATTGGCCTTAATAATGAATTAAACAGCATTGTCGCCTTTCCCCTTTTTGCAAGTGGCAAACTAGTCGGTGCAGGTGTATTTATTCAAAGCCTACAAAAAACAATTGAGATATTTGCAACTGAAAATAAACTTGATGCATTTATTGTTTCAAAAGATGGAAATCTTTTACACCATACTAATCAGGATTTGTTTTCACAATTAGAACTCGACCTACCACCATTTGGTGAAAGCTCAGTCACTCAACAAAATGTTGCAGAACAATATTTTTCTGTTGCCATCCAGTCAATACGTAATCATGATAACCAAGCGATTGCATACATAGTAACTACACGAGATATAACGAAGAGTTATATTTCAGAAAGAAATACACAGTGGCTTATATACGCAAGTATCACATTAGGCATATTACTTATTGCCATCATTTTATCTTATTACTTTCTACATTCTTTAAAGCCACTCAATGAATTACTTAACACCGTTTATAAAATGCGTGAGGGTGATACATCAGCGCGAATGAATGTAAAGCGCGACGATGAAATAGGAAAGCTTGGTGCCGAATTTAACAAAATGGCTGATGAGATGGTCGATACCCTACACAAAGAAATGATTGGCAAACAAGATCTCGAGGGGAAAATAAACCTCATATACGACACAGTTAAACAAGTCAGCCATGGTGATTTAAGCGCCGAGGTCATGGCCTTTTCTGGCGATGAAAGTATTGATGAATTGGCTGCGGGCATCCAATCGATGATAGACAGTCTTAATGCCTTGGTTTCACAAGTACAGCAATCGGGTATTCAAGTAACCAGCTCCACCACAGAAATCTCAGCCTCAGCAAAAGAACAAGAAGCGACCGTAACCG